>Ga0247727_10000255_pt1 | contig 127860 bp, 136 predicted proteins | sample WisWelCaveWW1625_FD_202498 | JGI IMG/M metagenome (GOLD analysis project Ga0247727, IMG submission 202498) | Biofilm microbial communities from Wishing Well Cave, Virginia, United States - WW16-25 | ecosystem: Environmental > Aquatic > Deep subsurface > Groundwater > Cave microbial mat...
CGCTAAAAAGATTATTTGGCTCGCACATTCGTGCTCGCTCTGCACGCATGCAGCGTGCAGAGCTATACTGTCGAATGATTGCTTACAACATTGGAGCTATTCGTAAAGATCACTTTCTACAGAGCCAGCTGAAGCGAGATGTTTTTATGTGGCTTCGTCTTAAAATGTTTTATTTTTCCGTAGCATTTATAAGGAGAATAAACTTCCCTAGTCTCTGACGAGTAATCAATTACATATTGGGGGATACTGATGACAAACAAAGGGATGACTGCGAGCTCTAGTAGTTTTCAAAAACTGTTTATTTTCTTTGCACTTTTTACTATAACACTTCTTTGCACACTTCCCCTTCTTTCAGGAAAAGAAACAGTTGCATTCCAAACAACTGGCGCAGCTATTGCTCAATACAGCGCAGCACACTTTGGAAGTTCTGACAGCAGCATTTGCGCAGGCGCAGCAACTGTGCAACAACTTGTGCTTCGCAATCAGGGAACTGTTGCAGATACCTATTATATCAGTGTAAACAGCGATGACGCATCTGTTGCTTCATGGATCTCTGTTGATCAACAAGGCATCACTATTCAACCTGGAGAAGAAAACACTGTCGTCTATTATATAACCCCTGACAATGATGTTGCAGGTGAGTTTGATTATATCATCACAATTACTTCTCTTTATTCAGACACAAAAATAATTGACCAAACTATTACTGTTGGAGAATGCCCAAACATTGCGTTAAACGCATATAACACGTATCAGCAGACTTGTCCGTGCAGCGTTGGTGTCTATGTTTTCGATCTTGCAAACACTGGAAGCAGCACGGAAACCTATGACCTCTGGCTCGCAGACATGGATCCAGCATACTACGATCTTTCTGAATATCAAGTAACTCTCAGTCCAGGCGAACATAAAGATATTTACGCATACCTTCGCATGGCATGTTCTCTTTATGGAGAATTCTCTTTCACTTTAGTTGCTGAAACGAGCCAAAGTGGCTACACTGCAGAACTTCCTCTTGCGTTAGACATCCAACAAGCATGTTATGTTTACAATATCGCGCTTGGTGAACCGCTTATCTTTAGTTCAGATGCACCAATGACTGTCACATTCACCCCAAAAACAGATACCACGTATGTACTCTGCCAAGAAGATCCTGCTGTTATTCCTGTGAACATCCAAAACTCTGGTGATATTAACAATGAATACCATGTGTTTATTGAAGATACTGAAGCATGGATCAGTGTGGCAGAGCCATATATCAAACTCAAAGGCGACCAAGACCATACGACAAGCCTCGTTGTCAACAGTGTCGCTGCACCTGTCGGAACCTACTCTTTCGCGCTCAAAGCAGAAACACTTCGTGGAGATCTTGAAAGCGTTATTCCTTTTACTGTAGAAATTCAACAGTGTACTCCTGATGAAGGACTTCCTGCATGGTTGAAGTGGACACTTATCACCTTGCTTGGAACTGTACTTCTCGCTATTCTTCTTGTTGGCTATTTCCTTTATACAAAAAAAGGAGCACAAAAAGGAAAAGCTGGAAAAGAATATCCGTTTGTTATCTGGGCTGGGAAGCATAAGCATCTCCTCTGGGCACTGCTTGGGTTATTCTTGCTCCTGCTTCTTATTGGAGTACTTGCATATCCTATTGTCAAAGAAAAATATGACGCACGAGTCGCTGCAGGATCTGACAGTGCTGAAGAAGCACGAACTATTCCAACGTTGTTTTACAACTGGGCAACTGCATTGATTGTTTTAGGGATCTTGTTATTACTCGCATTCCTTGTCTGGTATTTCAAGCTTCGCAAGAAACAGAAAAAAAGCACGGGCAAGACTAAAAAAGAAAGTGTTGGACTCTGGAACAAACTCCGAAATGCAACAACATGGGGAAAAATTAAACCATTCCTGAAATGGATTTGGATTATCTTTTTGCTCCTCTTATTACTTGGCGGTCTTACTGCAGGGATGTATTTCCTCTACAAAAATTACAAAGAAGACGCAAGCAAGTTTTTGACACAGCAAAATGCGACTGCTGAACAGGAAGAAACTGTTGTTGAAGAATTAGAAACTTCTGATGAAACTGCTGGATTAGAAGAACAAGTTAAACTCCTCCAAGAACAAATTGCTTCTCTCGAAGAAAAACTCTTTGCGATGTCTGAAGCAGCAGCACAAGATGGGAGTGATGATCAGCAAAAATTACTTGATCAGATTGCTGCGCTTGAAGAACAAATCCGTACTCTTGAAAAACAATTGCAAGATCTTCTTGACAAACAGACCCAACTCACCGAGCAGCAAGACGACACTGCAGACTTAGAAGAACGAATTGATGCGCTTGAAGAACAAATTAAAGCATTGCAAGCACTTATTGCGACCCTCACCCTTGAACAACAGAATCAAGAAACACAAGAGGTTGTTGAAAATATTCAAGAAGAAATTGATTCCCTTGAAGAAGAAAAAGAACAGCTTGAAGAACAACAACCTGAAGAAGATATAGTTGTTCCTGAAATCACCTCTAACACATTTAAAACTATTCTTGCATTTGATGTCAGCCTCAGCGGACAGATTGTTGAAAGTGGTAAAACTAGATTTGAACGAGGAGTTATCGCTGCACAAAAATATATCCAAGAAAAAGGAACATACAGCGTTATGATTGTTGGGAAAAACTCTATTATTGTCCGCAGAAATGTGGATAGCGAAACAGCGCTGAAAGTAATCAAAAACCTTCGGCCACTGGATACACAGTCCAATCTTGGAAAAGCACTTTATACTGCTGCGGATCAACTTGATGGAAATGAAGGTCGAATTGTTTTAATCAGCGATATGCAAACTACTGATAACACAGATATTTACAAAATCAAAAGAGAACTTGAAAAGCAAGGAATTGATGTTGTCTTCCTCAGTCTTTCTCAGAAGAAATCTATTGTACAACCTGTAGAATCGAGTGACGAAGAGGCTGCGCAAGAAACTGTTGAAGAAACAGTTCAAGAAAGCCCTGTCTTTGACACTGAAAGCCAAACTGCAGGAGACTTTACCATCACTATTCCAAAAAATTCTGTTTACTCTTTGGATTTAGAGAAGTATTTTACTGATGCAGATAATGACACGCTTGTTTATACAGCAACTGCAGGCGAGCATCTCACTGCTGTTGTCGAAGCAGCAATTGCACTCCTTACTCCAGAACAAGATTGGATAGGAGAAACCACTATCCGCTTTGCTGCAGATGATGGCAAAGGTGGTGCTGTTGAAAGCCCACTTTTCAAAGTTGTTGTTGCTGAACAAGAGACAGACTCTGTTGTTGCAGAAGATCTTAGTGAAGAGGAAGAAGTAACTTCTGAAGAAGATCAGAATGCTGCTGAGCAGAAAGAAGAAGTTTCTGAGGAAACTCTTGTTGAAGAGACAGAGGAAACAACTGAAACAAACTATGTTCCATGGATCATTTTAGGATCTATTATTTTCCTCATTATTCTTTCTCTTATTATGGGCGCGTTTGTCAAAAAGTTCCACAATGACCCACATGCTCCTGATGATGAAGAGAAGAAGGAGTAAATATTTTTTCTTGGTTCTGAATCTTTTTCTTCAAATCATTTTTTTATATTACTTAATAAATAGATGAATTGTGTACAAGGTTCTTGCTGAGCGAATGTTGAGAAAGCTGGTGCGTAAATAAGAATAGAAAAAGAATGAGAAACAGAGCGTTATTTCCTTACCTGCGGATACTGTGGTTTATACTGCTGCTGAGACTGAGGGTATTGCGCAACAGGACGCTGTACTGGTTGTGCAGCTGCTGGTGCTGCTTTTGGTTTTATCCCTAATTTACTTTTGAACTTTTCCCAATACGGCAACAGCTTATCTTTGTATTTATGCGCAAGAATTATTGCGATAATCAATAATAAGAGGAATATTGCAAGACCAATGTACAGCCAATTTGTTTTTGGTTCTTCCACTACTGGAGCTGGTGTTGGACAAGCATCACAAGGACCACCACAATCTCTTCCTCGTTCTCCTTGGTTTTGGATGCCATCATAACATGTTGGCTCTTCTTCTTCAATAACAGGCTCTACTTTAGGAGCGACATACGTACAACGCTGTCGCGTATCACTCTGATTTCCTTCTTGTGTACAATTTCCTACATAATAACACGTTCTTGTCTGGAAGCTATTTTCTTCGCATGCATTCCATGATTTACATGTCCATTTATGACTGCAATCTTCTGCTTCTACTTCTGTTGAGGAACTGGATGATTTTCGTCCGCCACCTGAACTACCGTCATCATCATCGTCGTCATCGTCATCTCCGCTTGAACTATCTGTTGAACTTGAAGAATCAGTATCAGAACTTGTTTCAGAACTTGTTCCTGCATCAGAAGAACTTCCTGCTGTTTCAACTGAAGACGTTGCTGGATCATCTTCAAAATCAAGCTTTGTAATCCCACCTACGGAGAAAGTATACGTTGTTATTTTTGTCCCATCAAGGGAGAATGTGATTGTTTCTCCTTCTTCTGCACCATCGATATCATCTGTTTGCGTATCAACAAAAAAAAGTGGATCATATCCATAATACCCATCACTATCAACAGACGTTGTGTAACTAACGTCGCCTACTTCTGCGGTCACAGTACTGCCACTTCCTGCATAACCATAAAACTGATGCCCTACTTCTGGATACGCAACAGCACAAACACTAAGAAGCAAGATAGAAAAAAGACAGTTTAAAAAAAAAACTGTTCGTCTCATGGTTCTATTTCTCCGTCAGTTGTCACATCAATCCAATATGCATGGGTAGGAATAAGATTATAATTATGACTCAAATCTATTTTCTCAAGATCTCCTTCTGTTGTGCTAAATATCCATAACGATTCATAACTTCCATCAATACTCCTGAAATAATCAACCAATGGCCATTCAGTGCTAGACGCAACACCAATAAGATTCCAGCCTTCCTGGACATCAATACTTACTGGAGGGCGCGCAGAGGCTTCTGTTTCCATGAGTGCATCAAGCGCTTCTTCTAGGTCGGATAACTTAAACGTATAATCGGTGTTCATCACAAAGATATACGCTCTGCCTCCTTGGATATCTTCCAAATCACTTGGAATACTGGTGTCGCTATGCCACACGTTCCAGCTTTCTTCTGTATACGTGTAAATAGAATCCACTGCACTGAGGAAATCATCACTGAATATGTCTTCTATAGGATCATCAAGTTCTACTTCAGGGAAAGAAACATAGTTCCATCCTTCTGTAAAATAAATTGCGTCAACAGCATCTTCACAGGTTGTTGAACAACATGTGTAATCTACATCAAGCCAATATCCTGTACACATTTCTGTACTTGCACAACTATCGCCACCATCTGCAGTACACATTGCTTCAGTTACTGTTCCTGTTTCTTCTGCTCCTTCTGCGCAGTCACTTGGACAAATGCTTGATTCTCCTGATTCGCAGATTTCATTTCCACAAATAGCAACATTGACCGGAAGCCACTGACAGCTGCTTAGTAAGAGAACAGTGCCTAAAATAAAGATAATCAACAATACATTTTTATTCATGGTTTGATTTTTTGGATAAAGAGGTATATAAAGATTCCGATGATAGCACAGAACAATATGCTTGGTAAGACGTGCCGTATTGTCAATGGCACTAAAAAGACTGTTCTTTCAGAGAAAGCAATATGCTGTGCTTCACTCTGGAGAAAAGCCTCTGGGTTGATGTTTTCTCCACAAAAAGACCTTCTTTTTATTGAACAAAAAGAAAAAACTATTCCGTTACACATGTTTTTTGTCTTTTATCCTATAGATGTTGTGTATTTGGATAGTGCTAAGATGGTTGTTGAGATAAAAGAAAACTTTTCCCCTTTCACTTTTTATACTCCTCAGAAAAAGGCACAATATGTTTTAGAACTTAAATCGGGAACAGTCCGCGCGTCTAGAACAACAGTTACTGATTCTCTTGAATTTCAGTAGTCGTTCCTTTGCTCGTCGTTGCGTTGATTACTTCTCCTGTTTCATCTACTGTTTCCACAATCACTGTTTTTTCTGTGGTGACTTCTTTTGTTGTCGGAACTGTCGGTGTCCAGTCTGTTACTTCAAAGAACAAAATGACCATCATAAAGATGACAATGATAAGGGTGAATGTTCGCATAGCTGTTTTTTTACTTGAGAAGTATAAATAGTTTTTTGAAATGTTGCGATTTACGGAAAAGAAAAATGGGGACACGATGATTCCACCGAACGTAGTGAGCGTGGTTCACAAAAATCTTACGATTTTTGGACGTTCAAATCCTTCTAAAAATAAAGCTTTATTTTAAAAATAGAATGGGGACACGAGGATTTGAACCCCGATCGGCCGCTCTGGAGGCGGCAGTTCTAGCCAGGTTAAACTATGTCCCCAGTGCTTCTGCTGAAGTTGCTGTACCTTTTTAAGTATTTCTATTAAATCGAGAACTATTCAATATTTACCATTATCTCCTGATTCTTTTCATTAATAGAAGTAATTATTTTATGCCCCTTCAACGCTTTCTTTATTTCATCCCATGATTTTGTTTTCCGCGCTTCTTTCAGCTGATTGAACATGTTTTCTAATAAAGCATACTGCTCATAGATCTTTTCTCCAATTTTTTGATTTTTTTCACAGTCTTCCTTAAATGTCGCAATCTGCTTTTCCTGACTTTGAATCATTGTGTTGAACTTGTCCAACATCCCTTTACTCTTTTTTACTTCACCCTGCAACGCTTTCTTTTGAACACCCTGCGTCCAGCATTTATCAAGACCTTCAAGAAATGAAGAACATGCTTCTCCTTTGTACTTCTTTATTGGACATGGAAAAACATCAGTAATTGTATTGTTTTCTTTGATCACTATCGCAGTTCCGTTAGCGACATCATTCAAAAGATCCTGCCATGCTACAAATAGTTTTTTTTGTTCTGCTTTTGTGACACTTTTTACCTGCGGAGAAATTTCTGCACGAGCACAAAGCTCTTCTGCATACGTGCCCCCTAACCCAAAATCAAGCGCAAATCTTGCCGCGAGTGTTTCCTTCTCTGATTGCTCCAGCGCTTTTCCAAAATCCGCTTCTCCAAACTTGAACGCATTATATTCTTGCTTTGGGTAGATGTATACTTCTTTTGGTTTAATGACTCTTCCACTCCATTCCTGGACTTCTAATGGGGAGAGAATTATATTTTGGTCATTGGTCATGATAAAATTTCCTTTGCTGAAGAGCTCAATGTAGATAAAATAGGTAATTGGTGTGAATTCTGTTTTTGTTGGATCTTTTGTCTCCACAGTCAGTTTGAGAATACGTTCTGCTGACACTTGCTCGATGTTTCTTATTCTCGCGTTTTTCAACCATTTTCTTAAATAGAGGCAATAACCGTCTGGCTTTGTTGGCATTTCTGGTTTTACCGACGAGAGATAGAGACCTGTTGGAAGGAGAATTCTCACTAGTTCTTTTCCTTTGTTTGGAACGTAGAGCTCGAATAAAAGTTCTTTTTTTGTTCCGTTAACACGGTCGAACTCGACATACACTTGATTTATTTTTCCGTTGAGGATTCTGTCTTTCACTTCTTTTACTAAACGAATCATTTCAATTCCTGCAAGCTGCTGTTTCATGATTCTTTTTGTTACAAACAATTATATATGTGTTTTGTTATTATGTCATTGTTTATTTTCATGGAGCAGCTTATACAAATTCAAACAAAACCAACACGAAAACCTGATTGGATTAAAGTGCGGCTTCCTACACAACAACAGTATTTTGAACTCAAGAACTTACTGCGAAAATCAAATCTGCATACTGTTTGTGAAGAAGCTGCATGTCCGAACATCTACGAATGCTTTTCTCGAAATGTTGCAACGTTCATGATTATGGGCGATGTCTGCACACGATACTGCCATTATTGCCATGTCAAAACTGGAAAACCTGCTGCACTTGATACCTCTGAGCCAGAACATCTTGCAGATGCGATCGCTTCTCTTGGGTTGCAGTATGTTGTGATCACTTGTGTGACACGCGATGATTTGCCTGATGGTGGCGCTGCACATTTTGTTGCATGTATTAATGCGATTCGTGAGAAATCGCCAAACTGTAAGATTGAAGTCTTGACGTCGGACTTTTCTTACAACGATGATGCACTTGCTGCTGTTGTTGCTGCACAGCCAGATGTGTTTAGCCATAATATTGAAGCACCACGACGGGTGTATCGACAAGTTCGCAAGAAAGGAAAATATGAAGAGAGTTTGCGGTTGTTGCATTATGTGAAACAATTAGATTCTACTATGCAAACTAAAAGCGGATTTATGCTTGGACTTGGTGAGGATGATGATGAGATTTTAGAAGTGATGGGAGATTTGCGGATGATTGGCTGTGATTTTTTAACTATTGGACAATATTTACAGCCAACGTTGAAACATGCAACAGTTGAGAAATATTATCATCCTTTGGAATTTGAAAAATTTGCTGCGATTGGGAAAGAGCTGGGGTTTTTGCACGTCGAAGCTGGGCCGTTGGTGAGGAGTAGTTATAGGGCGGATAAACTCAATGCACATCTTCAGAATTGACACCTCTTCGTAACACTTTTTCGAAAGATATATAAGCACTTCTTGCCTGAAAAATACTATCGTGGCAAAGCTCTATCACCGCATTATGCGACGAGTCAAGCACATGCAAAAAAAAGGGGTGCACGTGGGAAAAAAGATTCTTCGTAGATCGCTCGCTCGAAATGTTAGTCCTTCTAAAAAAAATATTTCTCGTAAAAAAGATTTGCTGAAATTAAATAAAGTAAAAAAAGTAACTTTAAAAAAAATATCTAAAGATACCTTGGGCTCTGCTAGGCGATTGAGGAGCAAGAGTCAGTCAAGGAGTGCAAAAACAAGATACGAAATCTCCCAAGAACAATTTTCTCTTATACCACAACAAATTCTTCGTGAAGATGGAACTACTCCTGGGAAATTCTCTGCACTTTCTCCTGACCAAATAAAATCTCTCTATCGCTTCATGATTCTTTCTCGTATATTTGATGATGCTGCACTCAAACTCCAGCGACAAGGCCGCTTAGGAACATACGGTTCTGTTCGCGGCCAAGAAGCAAGTCAAGTCGGCAGCGCATTCGCACTGCAAAAAGAAGATTGGCTTGTTCCAACCTTCCGAGAAAACGCGAGTTGTATTACTCGTGGCATGCCCATGAAAGGATTATTTCAATATTGGGGCGGTGATGAACGCGGCCATGCATACACCGAATCTATGACGACACTTCCCCTCTCTATTCCTATTGCAACACAATTGCTTCATGGTGTCGGACTTGCCATGGCATTACACTACAAAGGACAAAAAAATGCAGTGCTTGCCCATGTTGGCGATGGTGGCACAAGCGAAGGAGATTTTCACGAAGCACTGAATTTTGCAGGCGTTTTCAAAGCACCTATCGTATTTCTCTGCCAAAATAATCAGTGGGCAATATCTGTGCCACGAAAAAAACAAACTGCTGCAACAACGATTGCCCAAAAAGCAATCGCGTATGGGTTTTCTGGTATTCAGGTTGATGGCAACGATATTTTTGCTGTTTACAACGCAGTTTCTGCTGCATTAGGGAAAGCGCGATCTGGTGATGGACCAACGCTTATTGAATGCGTCACGTACAGAATTAGCGACCATACTACTGCTGATGATGCAAAACGGTATAGGAACCAAGAAGAAGTTGACGCATGGGTGAAAAAAGATCCTGTTGAACGACTCAAAAAATATATGCTTCAGCAAAAAATTTGGGATATCAAAAAAGAGGAATTACTACAACAGGAAGCTGCGACATTTGTGAGCGCACATGTTCGTTCCTACGAGGAAGAACCTGCTTCAGATCCAAAAGACATGTTTACTTATACATTTGCAACCATGACACCACAATTATTAGAACAATATCAATCGCTTCTTGATGTTAGTGGAAAGAAGAGAGATCCAAACATTCTTGAAAAAGTCGAAGGAGGATTTCCCTAATGGCAATCATGACACTCCTTGAAGCAATTCGTTCTGCGCTGGATTACGAATTAGGTAGAGATCCCAATGTTCTTGTCTTTGGCGAAGATGTTGGTTTTAATGGCGGTGTTTTTCGCGTCACAGAAGGACTGCAAAAAAAGTATGGCGAGAAAAGAGTTTTTGATACGCCACTAGCTGAATCTGCTATTGTCGGCATCTCTATTGGCATGGCAATCAATGGACTTAAACCTGTCGGAGAAATTCAATTTGATGGATTTACCTATCCTGCATTTGATCAACTTATTTCTCACGCATCGCGAATGCGTACACGAAGTCGTGGAAAATATAGCTGTCCACTCGTTGTTCGTGCACCGTATGCTGGCGGAGTTCATGCTCCTGAGCATCACAGCGAAAGTCCAGAAGTTTTTTACGCGCATACTCCTGGATTGAAAGTTGTTGTGCCAAGCACTCCTGCAGATGCAAAAGGTCTCTTGCTTAGTGCGATTCGTGATCCTGACCCTGTTTTCTTTTTTGAACCAAAAAAATTGTACAGAACTGTGAAAGGAGAAGTTCCTGATGGAGATTATACTGTACCAATCGGCAAAGCACGACTTGTTAAAGAAGGAAAAGACATGAGCATCATTACCTGGGGCGTTATGGTGAGCGTGTGCGAAGAGGTTGCACGACAACTTGGACAAGCAGGTGTTGATGTGGAAGTGATTGACTTGCGTACGATTGCACCATATGATGTTGCTGCTGTGCTTGCGACTGCACAAAAAACTGGCCGAGTGATGGTTGTTCATGAAGCACCACGAACTTGTGGATTTAGTACAGAAATTGCTGCACAGATTAGTGAAAAAGCATTATATTATTTGAAAGCACCTGTCCTTCGTGTGACTGGCTATGATACTGTCATGCCATTGTATAAGATGGAGAATTTTTATTTGCCTAATACTGAGAAAATTATTTTTACTGCAAAAAAACTCATGGAGTACTGAGCGCATGGCATATCAATTTCGCTTTCCTGATGTTGGTGAAGGAATTGCAGAAGGAGTTCTCGTGAAATGGAAAGTGAAAGCTGGCGATGTTATTAAAGAAGATGCTGCGCTTGCTGATATTGAAACTGCAAAAGCACTTGTGGAGATTCCTTCTCCGAAAAGTGGCACTGTTTTACAACTTCATGCTGCAGAAGGACAGACGATTCACGTTGGTGATGTTTTAGTTAGCATTGGAGAAGCTGGAGAGAAAGTTGCAAGTGTTTCTATTGCACCAACACCCCAAAAAGTAGAAGTACCAAAGCAAGAACCTGTTCTGCAAAAAACAGCACAACCCTCTGGTATTCTTGCGCTTCCTGCTGCACGACAAAAAGCAAAAGAATTAGGTGTTGATCTTTCTGCTATTAAAGGAACTGGAAAAGAGGGCATGATTACTGCTTCTGATGTTGAATCTGCTGCTGGCAAAAGCACTGTTATTCAAGAAGTGAAAGAAACTAAACCTGTACAACAATCTTCTGGACCAAGTGTTGGCTTTGATAAATCCGGCAGAATCATGAGTGTGCCCCTAACAGGTGTTCGTAAAGCAATCGCGGATTCCATGGCACTTTCTAAAGCAACGATTCCTCATGTGACGCACATTGATGAAGCAGACGTTACTGCACTCGAAGAATTGCGACAAAAGAAAAAAGAGTATGCTGAGAACAAAGGAATTCATTTGACCATGCTCCCTGTGATTATGAAAGCAACTGTTGCAAGCTTGAAAACATATCCTTATCTTAACGCTGCATTTGATGCGGAGAAACAGATGATCCAAGTTCGTGAATATTATAATTTTGGATTTGCTGTCAATACTCCTCAAGGTCTTTTTGTTCCTGTGGTGAAAGGAGTTGACACACGAAGTATCCTTGACATTGCAAAAAAAATTGAAATCCTTGCAACGCATTGTCGTGATCGAGATATTAAAACCGAAGACATGTCTGGCGCAAGCTTTACGTTTACAAACATTGGTTCGTATGGGGGAATTGCTGCTACCCCTATTATTCCTCCGGGAACATGTGCTATTCTAGGCATTTATCGTATGCGAGAAAAACCTGTTGTCAAAGATGGAGTTATTGCTATTCGAAAAATGATACCTTTATCTATCACATTTGATCATCGTATTGTTGATGGCGCAACTGCTGCACAATTTTTGAATGATCTTATTAAACATTTAGAAGATCCAGAATTATTTTTTGTAGATGTTTGAGGTGGAAATATGGCAAAGAAAAAATTAGTTAGAAAATTTGTGAAAAAGACTGTCAGAAAAGTGAAGATGTTTGTCAAAAAGGCGATGAAGTCAAGCAAGACAAAACGTGTTTCTAAGAAAATAAAAAAAGTTGTGAAGAAACATGCAATAAAGAAGGTTGTCAAAGCAATAAAAAGACCTGTTCGAAAAATTGCGCTCAAAAAAACCATGACCAAAGCATTAGTGGTGTATAAACCAGCTCACAAAAAAATGCTTACAGGTGTTCGTACTGTGGAAAATACAACACGCGATTTTATTAACTGGCTTGCAGTGTTCAAGACGGAATATAATATACCTGCTGAAGCGTATGAGACATTGCACAATAAGATGGATGATTTTTCCACAAAAGTTGGCGCAATTACCTGCGATGTTGTTGGCACTGTTGATACAAGTAAAATTAAACTTGCTGCAAATACGCTTCGTGACACAAAAGCATGGCTTGCAGTCTTTGCACGAGAATATGATCTTGCAGAAGAAGCTGTTTGCGTGCTGACTGAGAAATTGGATGAGGTTGGAGCAAAATTGGCGAATGTGGATTGTAAATAATTTATTTTATTTTTTTTACTATTCCTTTTTCTGCGTCCACTTCGACAAGATCGCCGTCTTTGAATGCTTTTGTTGCTATTTTTGTGCCGATGATGCAGGGGATTTTTAATTCTCTACTGATAACAGAAGCATGACTTAAGATGCCTCCTTCTTCTGTCACAATAGCTTTTATATTTTTTAAGTATGGAACAATATCAGGAGTTGTAGTGTGAATCACAAGGATTTCTGCATGTTGTATACTTGACCACTGCTCACGGTTGGTGATAAGTGTTACTTTTCCCACCACTTTCCCCCTGAATGCAGGAGTTCCTTTTATTATCTCGCCAGTATGATCCGGTAATTTGAGATAGTTAAGAGATTTTAGTGCATCATCTCCCTGAAGAATAAGATTCTCATCTGGACCAAAAGTCATGTATGTAAATCCAGTTTTACGTTGTTCGATTAATTCTTTGTCTGCTGACTTTTTATTTTTTAATGTAGAAACAACTTCTTCCGGAAGCAAATAGACAATATCCTGATATGGTTGTAAAGCCATATGAACTGCTATCTCTTTAAATAAAGGAATGACATAGTAACTTGATTGACTGAATCGCTCTGTTCTCCATGTCCTAAAATACACTGCCTCATTTGTTGTTTTGAAAAGCAACTGAACAAAAGGATTGTCTCTCCATGTATCTAAAATATTTCTGAAATTGTGTTCTTTTTTCATTGCTTCTTTTTCAAGAGCAGCAAGTTCTTCTTCTGGATTTTTCAGATCTCTTATTTTTTGAAAATAATACTCCTCATCAAAAAACTTCATAAACATATCTTTTTGTTTGAGGAATGAAAATCTTTCCACGTGTTTTTGCATATCCTCGTTTATTTTGCTCTTCTCTTTGTGTTTGTTATACTTCTGTGCGATAGTCAACAGTGACTTTCTCTCTTCAATAACTTCACTTTCTTTCACAGGAGTCATAATCACATCATACCACTCTTGCGCTTTTTTAGGATTTTTCTCTTTAAGGAGTTTGAAACATTCTTCAGAAAGCACTGGTTCAAGAGCTAGTGGAAGATAAATTGCTGGAGTGTATGCAAGCAACTGTTCTACATATTTCTCATATTCTTCAATAAGTACCGAGACTTTTTCATTTGAGAAATCTTTTCCTGTTAACGCATGCCAGGTGCGTATGTCTTCTTCATTATGAGTATACATTTCTCTCATGAACTGCAGAATGAACTCTGGATTTTTCTGAAATTTTTCCCAAAGCTTCTTTCTAAATGCTTCTAGATCTGTTTTCTTTGTGACCACGTGATCTGCAATTTGACCAGAGATAGGAATATAATACGGAAATTCTTTTGTTGCACGGCATGTTGATCCATGATAGAAAAAATAAATTAAGAAAGCAGGTCTTTTTCTCACATGCCAGAAATGCCACTCTATTGTTGAAAGCTCCTGCACATTGTGCTTTTCCATCTTATTTTACCGTCACACTCTTTGCCAAATTTCTTGGTTTGTCAATCTCTAATCCACGTAACTTCGCAATATAATAACTTAATAAATGACCAATAATACAACTATAAATTGCAAACTCTGCATCATCACTCTTTGGCACAAGTATTTCTGTGTATTGTGATTCAAGCTGCTGATTGGTAATTGCGATAATTGCTGCTCCTCTTGCTTCAACTTCTTTTGTCGAAGAAAGCATTTCTTGATTTTTATTAGGAATCAACGCAATAACCGGCGTTCCCTGTTCAATCAACGCAATTGTTCCATGCTTGAGTTCGCCTGCCATCATTCCTTCTGCATGAATGTAAGAAATTTCTTTTAATTTTAACGCAATTTCTCGCGCCATTGGATAAGAGATTGTTTTGCCGAGCACAAAAATATCTTTTTGGTTTTGTATTTTCTCTGCAAGCTGTTTTATTTGTTCTTCATTGTGATCAATAGTTCGTTCTATCCTTTCTGGAATTTTGTCTAACTCCATACTATTATGTCCAAGTTCATGCGCAAGCTTGAGCAGCAAAATAACTTGATTCGTATACGCTTTTGTCGAGGCAACACAGACTTCTTGTCCTGCAAGAACTTCTAGCGAAATATCACTCAACCGCTGAATTGTCGAATATGGAACATTCACAATAGATGCAATCTTTGCTCCTGCTGCTTTTGCATTCTTCAAGGGAATAATGACATCCATTGTTTCTCCGCTTTGTGAAATTGCGATAACTAGCGTGTCTTTGTCAAAGCGGACAAATGTTTCAATCTCTGATGCAATGTTTGCACGTGCATTGTAGCCAATTCTGTTTAAAAGGATACAACCAATGAGTGCTGCGTGATAACTTGTTCCTGACGCGACAAAGACAATTTTTTTATATTCTTTCATCAATACAACAAACTTTTCCAGCTGCTCTTTTTGCGTTGTAGCAAAAGAATTTAATAATCGACGTGCAACTGCAGGCTGCTCTTTAATTTCTTTAATCATATAATGCTCAAACTGCTGCTTTTCTTCTTCTTCTGTTGTCCACTCGAATGTCTGGATATTTTTTTCTATTTCTTCTCCTTCTTTATTGTAGAATTGATATTTTTCCGCTGTAATAATTGCAAACTCATTGTCTTCAAAAAATATTGCTTTATCTGTTTCATCACTAAACGCATAAATATCTGATCCTAACGTAAACCCATCTTTTCTTATTCCTAACGCAAGTGGAGAATCTTTTTTCACTGCATAGAGAACGTCTTTTTCTTTTTCAATAATAAGAATTGCATAGGTGCCTTTTACTTCTTCCATTAATATTTGAATTGCTTCTTTCATGGATTTACCCGCGCGAAGCTTTTCTTCCAGAAAATGCGGAATCACTTCTGAATCTGTTTGTGATAGAAAAATAACTCCTTTTTTCTGTAGCGCTGCTTTTATCTCTTGATAGTTTTCAATAATCCCATTATGACAGACAAAAAGCTGCGCATCATTATTGAAATGTGGATGCGCATTGAGTTGCGTCACTCCGCCATGTGTTGCCCAACGGGTGTGCGCAATTGCAAGCGTTGTTTCATAATCTTTCTCCATGTTCTGCATTAAGCCTGCAATACCCCCTACTTGTTTTTTGATAATTCCTTCTTTTGTGACAAAGCCGACAGAATCATAGCCACGGTATTCCAAACGCTGGAGCGCTTTCAGTACTTTATTCTTTACTGAAAACTTTTTTTTCTCAATAACGCCGACAATACCGCACATTTTTTCTCCTTCCTTTATCTCTTTTCTTTTTCTAATAATCTTCGCTATAATTTGTTTTTATAACTTTCTTACAACTTCTTCATATGATCAAGCTTTAAATGCCTCAGACTGCTCACAATATGATCTGCACCAATTCTTTCGCCTTACTCTGAGCAGAGCTCAGAGAACTTTGACCAAAGGTCAAAGAATTGGAAGCGAGATCAAGTACGACTTCACCATTTCGGACATAGTCCGTAATGAACTCAGCGGAGCTGAGTCTTTGTTCAGTCGTACGCTCATCACTGAATTTTGACTTCTTATCACTTACAACTTCTTCATATGATCAAGCTTTAAATGCCTGAGGCTGCTCACAATGTGATCTGCACTTGTTTCCTGCAATTTCTTTTTTGGAAATGTGTTTGTTACCGCAATGCATTTTGCGCCAGCTGTTTTTGCAGAAGTAATTCCATGAATAGTATCTTCAATAACCAAACATTGATTTGCTTTCACGTGTAACTTTTCTGCAATTTTGAGATACGGCTCCGGATATGGTTTTGCAAGCGTGACATCTTCTGCTGTGACAATCGCGTCAAAAAGATATTTTATATCAAACTGTTTCAAAACCATACTCACACTTTGTTTTGGCGAAGAAGTGACCAACCCGACTTTAAATTTTTCTTTGCATTGTTTTGCTAAATTCTTAAAACCTGGATACATCCTCATTTTCGTTTTCATAAGCTTACTAAATATTTCCATCTTTTTTTGAAGAAGAACATCTGGATTATCTTTAATGTCAAAAACCCTACAATAATGTTCCATCGCTTCTTTGTCTCGTAATCCTTTGACATGCGCAATCACTTCTGGTGTTATTTTTACATTATATCCTTTAAGAACTCTCCTTTCACTGTATTCATGTATTGGCTCAGAATCTACTATTACTCCATCCATGTCAAATATTACACCCTTTATCATGGCATCCACCCCGTCACTGCATCCTTGTCGTTTCTGTTCTTTTTTCTTCATATCTAAAAAAATACGAAATTAATTTAATAATACTTATGAAAGCATATTCTTGTTGTTTTTTCTATTACTTTTTATCCTTCTGCACAATTTCTCCTGGATTTGTTGTTGTCTTTGGCCAGAGCTTTCTCCCCGGATATATGGACGTATGAATTCCCGTATGCACATTGTCCCCAATAATTGTGCCTAACTTTCTTCTTCCTGAATCAATAAGCTTTCCATTAACCTCTGATTTAATACCTGTATCATCATGACGAAGATTTGCAACAATCGTTCCTGCACCAAAATTCACCTGATCTCCTATAACAGAATCTCCAATATAAGAAAGATGGCCTATGCTTGTACTATCGCCGATAACACTATTTTTTACTTCCACTGCGTTGCCTATCTTTACTCCATCCCCTAGGGTGGTTTCAGGACGAATATAACAGTTTGGTCCAATTCTGCAGTTTTCTCCGATTATGACGGGACCTTCAATATATGTTCCTGACTTGAGAATTGTTCCTTTGCCGATTTGCACTGTGCCGTGAATTGTGACCCCTTGTTCAATTTTTCCTTCACTTTTGAATTTGATCTGTGCAAGGAGTTTCTTGTTTGCATCAAGAATATGCCATGGATAGGTAATTGGCTGCCAATGTTGTGCTTTTACCACTTCAAATGGTTCTTGCTTTGCCCACGCAGTCACTGCATCTGTTAACTCATACTCTCCACGCTTGGATTTCTTTAACTTTTTTAGATACTCAAAAATTTCGTGACCGAGCATGTAACATGCTGTGTTGACGAATTTGGACTTTGGATTTGTTGGTTTTTCTTCTATTGCGACAAGCTGATTTTTTTCGTTGATGGTGACAACGCCATACAGTTCTGGATGCTCTACTTCCTGCGCAAGGAGTGCTCTATTTTTTTTGCAGAGAAGGTCAATATCTCGCTTATCAAAATAATCATCGCCCACAGTCACAATAAATTGTGCTTTGCCGACTGCTTCTTCTGCTTGCAATAATGCATGCCCTGTTCCGTTTGTTTCTTTCTGATCAATATAGGTGAGCTTCATGCTTTTATAATTGGAACCGTAGAGTTCCTGAATCATTTCTTTCTTATAATTGACCACAAGAATAACTTCCTTGACTTTTCCTTCCAGCGCATCAAGGATATGAGAGAGAATTCTTTGATTTGCAATTTTCAACAATGCTTTTGGTTTTGTTGCTGTTAATGGAAATGTTCTTGTGCTTTTTCCTGCAACCAATACCACTGCTTTATCAACCATTTTTTCCTCACTTTATTCTCTTTATTCTTTTATTCCCACTTCTTTCTGAAGCGCATCTTTTATTCTTTCCGCAATCTTTTCCATCTGCGTTTTTTCTTTTCCTTCAATCATAATACGGCACTTGTTTTCTGTTCCTGAATATCGGACAAGAATCCTTCCTACACTAGCAAGCGCTTTTTCGCCTTCTTGTATCGCTGCAATAACGTGCGGCATTTCTTCTAATGGCTTCTTTTGGGAAACAGAAACGTTTATGAGGATTTGTGGAAAGGACGTCATACATGTTGCAAGCTCGCTCAATGGTTTTTTTGTTTGTACCATCATACTGAGGATTTGGAGGCCTGCAAGTGTCCCATCTCCCGTTGTTGTATACTTTCCAAAGATAATGTGCCCTGCTTGCTCGCCACCCAATGTGTAGCCATTCTTGTGCATTTCTTCAATCACGTAGCGATCTCCCACTTGTGTGCGGATGACGTTGATGCCCTGTTTGTGCATTGCTTCATCAAAGCCTGCATTTGCCATCACTGTTGTGACGACAGTGTCTTTCTCGAGCTTTCCTTTGTTTTTGAAATGGATTGCTGCAATCGCAAGAATATGATCCCCATCAACGACAGCTCCTTTTTCATCCACTAAAACAACACGATCTGCATCACCATCAAGTGCAATGCCTATATCTGCTTTATTTTCAAGAACAGTTTTTCGGAGCGTTTCTGGATAGAGCGCTCCACAGTCTTTGTTGATGTTCAAACCATCTGGAGTTGCATTGATGATGATGACCTCTGCGCCAAGTTCCTGGAAAATTAATGGCGCTACTTTGTACGCTGCGCCATTTGCGCAATCAAGCACAATTTTGTAGCCTTTCAAAGAACGATTCTTGATGGAATGTTTGACAAATTCTACGTATCGTCCTCTCGCGTCTTCGATCTTATGCGCTTTGCCTAAATGTGACACTGGCTTGTCTAAAGGGATTTTATTTTCAAAAATATATTTCTCTATTTCTTCTTCTGCTGCATCTGGAAGTTTATAGCCATCTTTTGAAAAGAATTTGATGCCGTTATCTTCAATTGGATTGTGGGATGCAGTAATCATGACTCCTGCATCTGCTGCAAAGGATTTGACCAAGTGCGCTAACGCAGGCGTTGGCATTGGACCAATCTGATAGACATCAACACCCATAGAACATAAGCCAGATGTTAATGCGTACTCAAAAATATAGCCGCTTACTCTTGTGTCTTTTGCAATGATGACTTTATGGCGCTTATGATTTCCTTTTGCGAAGATACATGCTGCTGCCTGTCCTAAGAGAAGAATTGTTTCTGGAACCATTGGCGGGACGTTTACTTTCCCTCGGATCCCATCTGTCCCAAAGAGTTTTCGCACCATCTCTTTTGGTGAGTTTAGGGTCATTTATATACTTAGTGGAAGAAAAAATGTCACGTTTTTGTGATAACTTTTTTGTTAGAATGAAGGGTAAGTCTCACTTTTTGAAGTACTTTATGCGTGTTTCATATGCGCGTTCTAGAAGTTGTCGCATGTATGGAGCCATTGGTTCTGGAAGCTTATCAAACGCATACCACGCTGCATGGATGAGCTCTTTTCCAATCTTTATTGTTCCTATCCCTTCTGCCATAAAATCATAAAGAACAAATTTCATCGTTGGATCTTTAAATCCCATTTCTACGCCTGTCTTTGCTTTTTCTTGAAGCAAAATAATATTTTCTAAATCAAGATCTACTTCTTCTTTTGTTTCTCTTCTTGCGCATGCTTCTACTGCTTTTTCCTCTCTTTCTGCATCAGTTTCTTCAATCTGTGCGTAATCTATTTCTTCTATTCCTCCGCCAGGAATGTGGTATAAAAGTATGCCTGTTCCCTGCTGCCTAAACTTCTCAGATTGGATGAGACACACTTCATATTTCTCACTTTCTTCATTTTTTCTGTAGATGATGATGCCTGTGCATCTGCGGATATTTTCTTCCATATATTTTTGGTTTATTCTTCTTCTTTACAAATGTTTTCGTGAAAAAAATAGTTACAAGATTAATTTGAAAATGCATTTAGGCATTGCAATGGGCATTGTAAGCATTGCAATGCATTGCAACAGCCATTGCAATGAGGACAATGCATTGTAATGAGCATTGCAATGCATTTTTCGCAAAAAATGCCTGTTTTGTCATGATTTTTTATGTAAAAAGAGAAGAAAAAGACAAGAAGAAAGAGTAAAGTGAGAATAGAACAGGAAAAAAACAAAGAAAAGAACAAAAAGAGAAGAAAAACAGGTTCTCGACGGCATTTTATGCATTGCAATGGGCATTGGAGGCATTGCAATGCCATTATATCCATTGCATTGCGAACATTGGAAACATTGGGAATGTTGGAAAGACATTGCAACGGGCATTTCTCATCTTCCAAACATTTATATATTTAAGATTCACTTGAAATCATGGGATGGGGATATTAGACTTATTCAAATCAAAAGAAGAACAACCTTCTGCAAATAGAAGACTCCAAGCAATGCATGGTCATGTCAGCGACGCATTCTCTCATCTTCATGGACAAGTTACTGCATTGCATCAGGAAGTACAAAAACAGCAAGAGTGGCTCAAATATCTTCACAGCAATCATCTTTCTTTGAATACTCAACATGGAGATAATAAAGAGCTGACAAAAAGTGAAGTCACGCGGGTGAACAGCTGGATCACCTTTTTACACAAAGCAGTACAAAAGCAAGAAAAGCAGATTGCACAGGTTCATAAAAACATTGAAGATTCTACAAAAAATGTTGAGAAAAATATTGCACTTCTTTACCAATCCATGGAAAAAATACATAAAAAAGCAAGCGAAAAACAGGCACCGCAGCTTATTGAAAAAGAAATCGACCATGATGAAATTGCACAAAAAGTGTTGCAGAATCTCAATTTAGATTTTGAAGGAATGAAAGCGCAAGTTAGACAAGAAGTATATAGCTCTCTAGCCGCATCTTTACAAGAAGAACAGGAAAAGCACAAACAATCTGTTCAAGAGATGTTGAATGAACTGCAGCAAGAACAAGAATCAGGATATGAAGAAGAAGCAATTGCTCCACAACCTGTTGTTGTCCCCCAACAACCCCAGATTATGCATATGTCTTATGATCCAAATTCTTCATGGACCATGCAACTTACTAACCCTGAACAAAAACTTCTCAACCTTCTCATGAGCGAAGCTGATCCAATGACCTATACTAAAATCAGCCAGCTTACTGGGCATAGTATTAACACTGTTCGCGTGAACATGAATGTTTTGAAAAAGAAGAACCTTGTGGAAGAATCGACCCTTCCTTCTGGTGTCAAACTCTTTTCTATCAGCAATAAAGAGAAAGTCAAAAAAATGTATAATGTACAGGTGTTGTGATTAGGTTGTTATGATTTTAACCTTATGCCCTGCTTCTTGCGCTTCTATTAAACAAACATCAAATATTTCGCATTCTAGATTTTCTGCTATCTTTGCTTTATGATAACCGCGTTTTTTCAATCGCGCTTGTAGTTTTTTTAAGCTTGTTTTGATGACCACGCAGATGTCTACATGTTTTGGGCTGACATAATGCGCAAGATGCGAGTCAACCACTAATGAAATCCCTTTCTTTCGCGCTTCTTTGATGATCTGAATAAGGACTTTGTTGAGTTTTTTTATGTCAATGATCGCTGCTTTTCGCTTCTTATCATAGCTTTCTTTCAATTTGTTGTGTTTGATAACATCGTTGACGTCTATGTACACTGCACGCTGCTTTTCTGCAATACGCTTTGCCACTGTCGTTTTGCCTGTGCCTGGTGTTCCTGTGACTATAGTTATTGTTGTTTTCTTTGATTTTTTTATTTTCTTTACATTTGATTTTTTCATTGATACACCTTTTGGAAGATTTCAATAAATATATCTTGCGGTACTTGAATTCCAGCATCGACAAACGCTTTTGCCAAAAGTGTTGCTGCCTGTCGTTGCTCTTCTGTTTTTTTGTTGAGCTGGATGTTGAGCAGCTCTTTTAAGGTGAAGGAGTTCATATAGCCATCGTTGATTTTTAGTGATATTTCTTTTTTGCCACTAGTGATTTTGAGTTTTTCCGGATCTCCTACTATTTTTCCGTTTTGCAAGAGCCACTTTTTTTGGACTAACGGGTCTTTTGCAAACCCTTGCTGCGAGAGTGTCCACTCCATCAGTGCTTGGATCATTGCTTTTAGATCTGCGTTTTCTATGTTCTTGTTTTCTTCTTTACAGAATGTTTCAAATGCCGCTGTGTTTGTTTTGTTTAGAATGTAGACTTTGCCTAAGTATTGGACGACTTTTTGCCTTGCTGTTTTGTCTTTCCAGACACTTTTCACGAGATACGCATACTCTAATCCTTTGATTTTTTTGATTCGAATGAACATAGTGCCTAGAAAAGAGTCTTTTGTATTTAATGGTTGCTTTTAGTTTTACTTCTTTCTGCATTTTGCAAGAATAAAATCCACTGTCAAATACGTAATAATTGAAGCCATAACTACTACTAAAAATAACCACAAAAGGTTTTGTTCTGTTGTGGCTGTTGACGCTGTTGCTTCAAGGGAATCTTGCACGACAGAAAATGATTCAACTGCTTCTTCTTCGACAACTCTTTCTGCTGTTGCTTTTAACGCAAATGTACTTTCTTCTGCAATTACTTGCATACTTGGTGCTGTTGTATAATATTGGAACGCTGTTGCCATTGCACCTACTAAAATACTTACAGGAAGGATTTTCTTAAGCTTTTGGATGAGGGATTCTGTTGGCTGTTCTTGCGCGATAATGACTAGCTTGTTTGCCAATGCGTAATGTTTTATTTCTTTTCCTTTTTTGGAATAATGATATTCGTCTGCTTTGATGAGTTTATTTTGTTCTAAATTTGTGAGATTATAGTGGATCGTGGAAAGGGGGAGATTGAGTTCTTTCGCCAAGTCTGTCGCTGTGTATTCTTTTTTTCCAAGAAGTTCGAGAATCTTTCTTGCTGTTTTGTTGCCGATGAGTTCTCCAAGTTTTTTGGATTTTTCATCAGACAGGTTAACTAAAAGGAAAGAATTTTCTGGCATTATAGAAAGATGCTTTATGTTACATATATAGTTTGCGATAGGTGCGAATGAGATTGAAGTCATTGTTGCTTTAATAGTCCAGCTTGCTTTAATCCTTCTTGAACTAAACTATGCGCTACATAATGATATAAAGTTCGAAAAACATCCCTTTTTTCAAGATGCAAATACCCTTCTGGTTTTCTCACATCATAAGGATCCGGACATATAACACAAATAACTCCATCAACTGTCATAAGCGGTTTTCCATCAGCACCTGAAAATGCTTTTGTAAACATTTTTTCTATCTGTGGGGTAACTGGACTAGTTCTTTTATCTTTTACTTCTTCATTATCTATTACTCGCGCACGATAGTATAATTCTTCATTTGAACATACTAATTCGTGAATGCGCTCTCCGTTAGGATACAACCCACAATAATATTTTGGAGAGAAAGAAATAAACGGATCACTTTTTGGATTTCTAAACAAAAACTCTGCAGTAATTTGTACAGGAATTCTCCCATTTCTTTTTTCATAGTACAAACCGCAATCTCCAAGAATTGGTCTACCTGCCTGAAACGAATACTGGAATACTGGAGAATCATAACGTACCACTGTTTCTCTTCTACTTATTGGATATTTTTTTGTTGTCATTTCTTTTCACCTTTTTGTCATCTCTTTTTTTGTTATTAGCAGTTACTTAACCACTTACAAGTAACAATGATATGCTTCTACTTAAGCATTAGCGGTGGTAGTTACCACCCCAATAAGAAAAGTGTTAAATAAACGAAGATCCAAATAAGAACGAAATGATGCAGGAATTTCCATAAAGATGGTAAAATATATAAATATTAGTATAATTATGTATATATATGAATCAAAATACATGTAAAATAGTTATTATGAACAAAGAGAAATTCATTCCGCACCTCTTCACAAAGAAACAGGTAGAAATCATGGACAGATACATCCAAAAAAAACAGCTCACCAATACAGAAAAGACGTATTTTTACACTACAATAAAGAAGAAGATAGAAGCACTTCAAGCACTCAAAGAAGAGTGGCACATAACTGCCAAGAATATAATTCCTGAACGAGTAGAACAAGCAAAAAAAATTCTTAAAGAAATAAACAAAGAAAAAGCATTCATTTCTGGCTCATTTCTCTACGCAAAAGAATACAACGATATTGATATTTTTATTATTGGTAAAAAGAGAAAACAATACAGAGAAGGAAATAAAAATTTTATATTGATCACAGAAAAAGATTTAGCACTGCCTATTTTCTACTCTTGTTCCCAGTATTGTGTTGCTAACTTCACTATCCCAAAAATAAGACCAATTATAAAAAGAGATGAAATGGATGAGTTTCTCTTATCATATCAACTTGCAATAAATGAAATATTGGATAATGATGAACAAAAAACAATACGTTATATTGTACTCCTTTATCATATGAACATAAAAGGAGAAGTTCTTGATTCATACGAAGCATATAACATATTTCAAGATATAAAGAAGAAAAGTAAAGAAGAAAAAATCAAAATAGTAAATAACATGATAAAAGAATTACTGCTCAATGCTTTCTCAAAGAGATATACGTACGAGATATTGATAAATTTTAACAAAAGATTGGAAAAGAATATACAGGAATACAAAAAAAATGACGGACTCATAATATACCACACATTGTTGGAGGAAGTAAAAAATGAATGCAGAAGAAATCAAGAAGCAATTGTATGAGATATTTGGAAAACAAGTCATATTTAACCACGATTTTGATATATACGCAGAAGGATTAAAAGAAAATATGCAAGAGAGTCTCGTTGAATGGTGCAGACAATTAAAAGATGAAGAAATCCGACCATTACAATCCGAAACAAAGAAAGATGTTATGGTGTTTGTAAAAAGAATTGGGTCAACTAACAGATGCATTGTTCTCAAAATAGTGAATGATGAGTTCAAAGAAGTCCATCTTGCAGATCATGATTATTATAACAAGATTATGAAAAATCTTGGACTGAAAAAAAGCAGCAATCAATTTTAGGAGGAAACATGTACGAAGAAACACTCATGCAGATAGGATTAAGCTTAAACGAAGCGCGTGTGTATGAAGCACTGACGCAGCTTGGCGAAGTGAATGTCAACACTATTGCCATCAAATCAAAAGTCCATCGAAGAAATGTCTATGATTCTTTGAACAAATTGATAGAAAAAGGACTTGTTGCACAATATGTGCTCAAAGAAGAACGACATTTTCGCGCGACTGATCCGGATCGTTTACAGGCACTTCTTTTTGAAAAAGAGGACAAACTGAAAAAAATCCTTCCTGACATGAAATCAAAGTTTCAGCGATTAAAACAAGAAGAACAAGCATATATTTATCGTGGAGTGCAGGGTTTCAAAAATTATATGCAGGATATTCTTGATGTTGGTGAAGATGTGTATTGCATCGGCGCAAAAGGCGGCTGGTTTGATCCACGACTTGAAGTGTTTCGGATTCGTTTTTATCGAGAATTGACCAAGAAAAAAATACATTGTTATCATCTTTTTGATTGTGAAATGCGAGCGCATGTTGGGAAGGAGATAGTGAGCCCTGTTGGCATTCATCTTCATGAAGCGAGATTTCTGCCCAAAGAATGCTCGACAAACGCAGCTATTGATTTTTTTGGAGACAGAATTGTGACATTTACTGGCTTGTCTGTGAATAAACTTGATGATGATATGGTACAATTTGTTTTGATTAGCAGAGAACTTACTGAGGCATATAAAAAATGGTTTTGGCTTATGTGGAAAGGCAGTACGCCTTATAAGAAGTAGATTTATGCTTTGGTTACGTATTCATCTGGAATCCTTAGAACATGCTCTTGCTTCAAATATTCATCCAAAACCTGCCTACTTACTGTTCTATGCCGCAACATCATTGGATCAATGAGAAATGTTTCAGCAACATCTCCTTGCATTCTTGTAGCAAACTCTGAGGGATAGATTTCTTCCAAGGGGTGTTTTTTTGCATGACTAATATCTTCTGTTAAAATGCCATAATTTCCCCCACCCCATGAAATCAAACCAAAAAAATAAAGAAGACAAAGTTTTTGGTTAGGATATCTATCAAACATTTTCGGGCGAACGGGTTTGCCTATTTCATAACTAATACATGCTTCATTTAATCCAACAATTTGCTCTTCAAGGCTTTCTATTCTCTTATTATCTACTTCGTAAGGTAGTCTCGTACAAATTTTCAGACAAAGATATAATTCTTCCCTTTCTGGAATACTTATTCTCCCAATTCCAAATGCTGTTTGCCCGCTTCCTGCTCCTAATCTTGTTACATCATCAGTTAGATCTTTTCCATTATATTGATGAGCAATAGCGTTTGCTGCATTTCTTAAAATAGTTTCATCAAGAGATGCATGGACAATATGTAATCTTCGTAGGTTTTCAACATGTGCACGGCTATATATTGCATCTGGGTCAATCATGATAAGAGAAACGTACTTTCCTTTAATAATATTACTTACAAAAACAACTGTTGATAGTTTTGATAGAGCGCATTTTCTACTTCTTTTAACTCCAGCTTCTTGATCTTTGCGATCATTTTGTAGGTTTCCACAACATTCGCTGGCTCGTTTTTCTGGTCTTTTGCTGGCGCGAGAAATGGACTATCTGTTTCGCCAAACAATTGCGTAATGGGCATAAATTTTATTAATTCTTGGAAATGATCGCTCCTCACACAATTCGTCGGAATGCTACAATACCATTTATTGTCTTTAATCTTTTGCCACAATGCTTTTTTTCCTGAGAAACAATGCATAATCACTTTCTTTGCGTTGTGTTTTTCTAATAAGTCAATGACTTCTGCTTCTGCTTTTCTCGAATGAATGATTAACGGTTTGTCTATTTCTTTGCTGAGCTCTACTATTTTTTCGAAGATTTCAAACTGCTTTCTTGTTTTGTGTTCTGACTTTTGATCAATCCCTACTTCTCCAATCGCAATAATATCATTTTTGTGCTTTCGTATGAACGCAATTTCTTCTTCTATATCGAAATTGATGGATTCTTCTTTGTAATGGCCTGCCTTAACATCATCCATCATCGCTTCCCACGGATAAATTCCAAGCGCTGCTTTAATTTGAGGATATTTTTTTGCTAATACAAGTGCATGTCTGTTTGTTTCTTTGTTTAATCCATTTGCTATGATGAGTTTGACATTATTGTTTTCTGCGTTTTGTACTGCTTGCGCTATTTGTTCTTCGGTATAGAAATATGGATCAAGATGCGCGTGGACGTCGATGTACATGAAAAAAAATAAAATAAGTAAGGTTAAAAACTTTTTGCTCTGTTTTTCTAAAACTGAACCGCAGCTGCAAGGCCAATTGTTGCTTGTGTTTGTACTTTTTTGTCTTTTGTTTGCACAATATCTGCAGCAACTGCAAGACTATACGAACCTTTTTGCACACCAAAACGAGCTCGCTCTGTCGCAAAGAGAAATTCTCCTTGATACGAAACATCTCCAACTGCTTCCAATTGTCCAAAAAGGATTATGTCCTTACATTCTTTTTGATACCTTCCAACAGCTACTCCCTCAACAAATGTTTCTCCCACTGTTCCTAAAACATATGTGCTCACATTGTTTCCTTGCCATGCATGTTGTATTCCTACTCTATGATCTATCCATGTTCCTGACTGCTGTCGTTCTAATACTATTCCTGCCCCATACACAAGATTAGGGAATCGAATATTCTGAACAGAAAACTGTGATGAGGAAAACCCATCTTCTTCATTCCATTGTCCAGTCACTCGATATCTCCCAAAAAACTGGAGATGTTCCCCTACATTTATTTTTCCAAGAGCATCAACAGTACCAACTGGTTCACCTGCCGTAGAGTATCCACCAAGTGTTTCTACAACACCACCAGCTGATAGTTCTTCTGCTTTGCTTGTATTCATTGTTCCTATTGTTATTGCTGTTACTAACGCACCAATTGTGTTCTTTGTTGTCATTGTTGTCACCGATTTATTTACTTGATTAGATTTACTACCTAATAGAAATAAGAAATTTTATTTATGATATAAATTTATGTGGTATTGTATAATACCATAATATTTAAATAAGGAAATGTATTTCTTTAGAGGATGCAACTTGAATCTTTAAAAGAGCTTGACCTTAGTGATGGACAGATAAAGGTGTATAGCGCTGTGTTAGAAGTAGGAATAACCACACTTCACAAAATTCAAGAAAAAACTGGCATTGAACGGAGAAACATCTATGATATTCTCAACAAACTGATTGAAAAAGGATTAGTGACGTACACTGTTGAGAGAGGAAAAAGAACGTATCAATGCAGCCATCCAAACAAAATACAAGAAGAGATTAAAAGAAAACAAGCAGGACTTTCCGCATTAGAGAAAGAACTCCCTGAAATGGTTTCTCTCTTTAATTTGTCTAAACCAGAGATTCGTGCAGAAGTATTTCGTGGGAATGAAGCAATGAAAGCATTACTCACTGAAGCATTGGAGTATAAAGCGTCGTATTGGATTGGAGGAAATAGTGGCGTTGAGAGTACTTCTTTAAAAAACTGGTTTGGGCATTGGATGCAAAAACGTGTTGAGAAAAAACATGTTATGCATGACTTAGTTGATTATGGAACACATCTTTCTGGTCTTAAACCAAAAGATATTCAGAAACACAAAAAAGCATATTACAAATACTGCCAATTACCAAAAGAACTCAAATCTCCTATGGTCATTATTATTTTTGGAAACAAAGTAGCGCAAGTGCTCTGGAAAGAACAATCCTTTGCTTTTGTTTTAGAATCAAAAGAAATCAAAGAAAGTTTTATGAAATATTTTCACTATTTTTGGAAAGAGCCTTGGTAAGTATGATTTTTGAAGATTATAATCTTCGTAAAATCTCTTTATATTTTTTCGTTGTCTCTTGATACAATGCAAGAAGAGCTTCATCAAGGTTTTCTAATCGCTCTGCAATGTCATCAACGTGGATTGCATAAACAACTGGCTCAAGGAGCCCTGTATATCTCTGATTGGTTATTGGTTTATTTTGTTCCGCAATATCACTCATTTCAGTAACAGCCCTTACTAATTTATCGGACCTACTCATACTATTTTTTGGGTCACGAGCCATTTGTAAATTTAATGCTTGGACTGCGAGTTCCATATAAGCTCCTATAGTTCCTACACTGATGTAGAGTGGCTTTCTCCTCCAAAAAAAGTTCATATCATTAACAGCTTCGACTCGCATAAGTGCATCTATATCTCTCGCAAACGCTTCCTGCTCTTGAGAAATTTCAACATCTCTCGTACAACTGTATCTTACTCTCTTTTTCGCAAGCTCTTCAGGATCAAGGAAATCAAGAACAGGGAATGCAGAGCACGCTAATGGTCTTTGTGCATAAACACCACACCGAAGCTCTCTGGTAAGATACGTACAAGGTTCTGTTTTAAGACTTGGCATTGCAAGAAAGACTCCATTTTCCATACCATCAAAATGACTAAACCTGAATGCACCTTTCTCTTTCCAGATTTGTCCAATAGGCTCTCCTGTTATTTTGCTGAGCCTGTAAAAATCTCCAACACTTAAAACAGGCTGTGTGTCAGCAGCAGTACAACACTCTGCACCAACACAACGTATATTTGGTTCACATTTAAAATAATTCGACATAGAGAGAGAAATCGTTGTTTTTTTATAAACTTTACTCCTCATTAGTAGTTTCTTTTACTCTCTTTTTCAAAGACTTTTTTACAACAAAGAACTACCTATACGCCTTAAAATTCTGCATCGTCATTTTTACTGCTTTGACTTTTTCTCGATTGTGGAAGAGGAGAATTGCAGCTGTTGCTATCAGAGCAAGCACTGCCGCATACACAAACGGCGCAGTTGGATTGACATATTTCCATAGTAACCCTCCAATCATATTCGCAGGGAAAATAGCGAGACCCACAAGCATGTGATAAACACCAAACGATGTGCCTGCATCTTTTTCTGTAGAAAGATCTGCAACAACTGCACGTGCAACGCCATCTGTTAATCCAACGAAAATTCCATACATCGCGAATAACAGCCATAATGTTGAATCATTTGCAAAAAAGCCAAACCCAAGACTTGTTGCTGCAAAGAGTAAAAATCCTGCTGCAAGCACTGTGTTTCTCCCAAAATGATCGGAGATTTTTCCTGCTGGATATGCACTAAATGCGTAGAAAATGTTGTAGACAAGATATAATATAGGGATGAGCTTTATCGCAAAGCCAACATTTTGTGCTCTCAATATGAAAAATGCATAGCTGAAACTTGCTGCGTTGAACAGCAGCATAATCATATAAAAATTTTTGAGATCCTTGTTTAGCTTTTTCCAAACTTTGAAGAGATTGAATGGTTTCTCTTTCTTTGTTTCTTTTTTTGTTTCCACATCATGGACAAACAAAAAAAGCAAAAGCACTGCGAGCGCCGCTGGAATAAAAGAAAGCCAAAACACTGTTCGGAAACTTGCTTCTGATTCTCCTAAATAGAAGAGTAATGCAGTAACAATAAGGACTCCAATCACTGCGCCAATGCTATCCATCGTTCTGTGGAGTCCAAAATATTTTCCACGCTCGCTGTCTTTGACAGATGCTGCAATTAATGCATCTCGTGGCGTTGTACGAATTCCTTTGCCAATTCTGTCCAACACTCGTACAATTAATACATGCGGCCATATTGTTGCAAGCGCTAAAAATGGCTTTGAGAGTGCTGAAGAACTATAACCAATAATTGTAAGGAGTTTTTTATGTTTAAAGCGATCGCTGAGAACACCTGAAACGAGTTTGAGAAATGCTGAAATGCCTTCTGCAATCCCTTCAATAAACCCAATGACTGCCATATTTGCTTTGAGAACAATAGTAAGAAATAATGGGATTATAGGGAATAACATTTCTGAGCTGATGTCTGTTAATAGGCTGACAACTCCTAACCAGATGACATTCTTTGCATCTGTTTTTTTCTTTTGCATGCATTGTTTTCTGATTGATTTGATATAAATAAGTATGGATTTTCTGAGCTGTAAAGTAAAAATATCGACAGATATAAATAATCAAGCACGTAAAATAACACAGTATGACAAAGAGAAATAAAATCAGCAATAAAAAGGAGTTGTCACCAGAACAACGTAAAGAACTACTCAAAGCGTTGAAAGCACGTTTTGAAAAAAACGTGAACCGCCATAAAGGTCTTGAATGGGTTAAAGTACAAGCAAAGCTGGAAGCTCATACTGAAAAACTGTGGTCACTCAATGAAATGGAAAGAACTGGCGGTGAACCAGATGTTGTTGCTCATGATAAAAAGACGGGTGAATACATTTTTTATGATTGTTCAGCGGAAAGTCCTAACGGCCGCAGAAGTATTTGTTACGACCGTGAAGCGCTGGAGGCAAGGAAAGAATTTAAACCAAAAGATAGCGCTATTACTATGGCTGCTGCCATGGGCGTTGAGATTTTAACAGAAGAACAATACCTGGAGCTGCAAAATCTTGGAAACTTTGATACAAAGACGTCGAGCTGGGTGAAAACACCTTCTGATATTAGAAAACTCGGCGGCGCCCTCTTTGCTGATCGCCGCTACGGCCATGTCTTCGTGTATCACAACGGTGCAGAATCTTACTATGCCGCCAGGGCGTTCCGTGGCTCGCTAAGAGTCTAAATTTTGCACAGACAGCTCCATTTGAATTTGAGAACGGATCACCTGAAAGAAAGAAATTTTCGCTGGCTTTGATTCTCCTTATTGATTTTGAATCCCATATTTTTATTATTTATTTTTTAATGAAAGGATGAATTGTGTATACGGATTTTGCTGTGCAATTGTTTGTGCGGAGGGTGCGTGTTTGTAAAGAAAAAACAAAGAAATATAAACAGCGAGAATAAAGAAACTGTATGGCAAATCGTGCATATATCAAACTTCGATCTGGAGAGAGCATTTCTTCTAAGAGAACTTCAGTTACGGATACAAAAACAAGAAGTGAACGGTTGAAGAAGGGTAAAGCAAAGAGTACTTACTCATAATATTTTCTCCATTCAAAAATTACTGTAACAATACCTTAATAAACTTTAACCTCTTTACCATCTCCTATGAAAGGAACATTTGTCATGATTGATGGAGTAGATGGCTGTGGCAAAGGAACAGTCACTACTGCACTTCGACATTATGAAGAAAAAAAAGGAAAACGCGTTCTTGATCTCCGCGAATACTGGCAAGAACACAACACGATTCCTGAACTTGAAGAAGTCAAAGAATATGATGTTATTATCAGCAATGAACCTACTTTCGCTTATGTCGGAAAAGCAATTCGTGAAGAAATTATTCGCAAAAACGAGAAGCGAAAATATTCAGGAATATCCACTGCACATGCTTTTAGTTTAGATCGTGAAATATTATATAAAAGGCTCATTGTTCCTGCAATGGAAGCAGGAAAAATTATTTTTCAAGAACGAGGTGTTATCTCTTCTCTTGTCTATCAACCTGTTCAACTTGAGCAGATTACTTTAATGGACTTAATGAAACTTCCTGGCAACGCATTTGCCATTAAACATGCTCCTTCGCTTCTTTTAATTATTGACATTGATTCTGATGTTGCAATCAAACGATTAAAAGAACGGAAAAAACAAGACAACGCAATTTTTGAAGAAGTTTTGTTTTTACGAAAAATTGCTGCGCGCTACAAAAGTGAGTGGATCCAGAAAGTGTTTGAGAAAGGCGGAACAAAAATAGTGTACATTGATACAAATCCTCCTGCGACTGTTGAAGATACTGAACGAAAAGTTATTGATATTTGGGAGAAATACAATAATGAGAGTACGTTAGTAAAGCATATTTAGTATTTTGTTTATTCTTTTTCCTTCTGGATTCTTTGCACCCACTTCTCTTTACACCACGAAAGGGTTGCTGTGGATAACAAGAAACCTATCACTGGGACAATCGCATTCAAAAATGGATTTGGTGCTTTTATGAGATACAAAAAGATGACGACTACAGTATAGGTCATTGCACCAATCAAAATCTTTCTTGTGTTAGAGGTTTCCCATGCTTTGTCGAGTTCAACTCGCTGATTTCTTTGTTTGATTGCTTCGAGAGCTGCTTTCATGGTTCTTATTCTTTTTTCTCTTGTTTATATTCTTTTTCGCTTTTTAGTCGCTCATTTGATCACAATACTTTTTACTACTTTTTTAAAGATTAAAAATATATGAAGATACTTTGGAGTTGCTGGTGCGTGTTTTGTGCTCAAGAGAATCATGATATGTTCCTAACCTGTATTTGATTAGAATTTAAGTAAGAAAAAAAAAGAACTATTTCGTTCCTGTACTTCCAAAGCCACCTGCACCACGATCTGTTTCTACTAATGCTTCTACTTCTTCCAAATGCATGAACTCCACTTTGTTCAAGACCATCTGCGCAATGCGCTCTCCACGTTTTATCTCAAACGACTCTTTTCCATGATTGATAAGAATAACAGCCATCTCTCCCCTGTATTGATGATCAATTGTCCCTGGTGTATTAATGACGGAGATTCCATGTTTTAACGCAAGACCACTTCTTGGACGCACTTGGACTTCAAATCCATACGGCACTGCGATCTTTAATCCTGTTGGAATTAATTTTCTTTCTCCTGGCTGGAGCGTATATTCTGTTGCACTATACAAATCCATTCCAGCATCTCCAAGATGCGCATACTTCGGTGTTGGTAATTCTTTGTCTGTCTTCACAATTTCCATTCTCATTGTTGTCCCCTCTTCTCACTATTGTTTCCTTTTTCGATCGTCTGCACAAAATCCATAATGGGCTGCATTTTTTCTTCAAGCACATTTCCTGTTGCTGCATCCACACGAATGTTTATCATCTTGAATGTTGCTGTGATTAATGTCATGTTGTATGTTGGAATATTATTGAGGGTTTGCAGCACAATAATCTTTTTTGCAACCATGTCTCCTGGATATTTTTGTTTTTGGAGCGCTTCTACTCTTTGTACCGCGTCCTGCAGAGAAATTTTTACATTATTCATATCTAATGGTGCAATCTTTTTTTCTTGTCTGAATATTTCCTTATCCTCTGATTTTGTGATCTCTTCTGCTTTGACAAACGTTGTAATTACATCTGTTTTCTCATCATAATAGCCAAGCTGTAGCTCTTTTTCATCCATACAAAAAAAATGAACAAGATATGTATGATGTTGCTTCTTCCAATTTTGGAAGAGAGGAGATGCTTCAATTTCACTCTGCACTTGTTTGAGATCAATCATAGAAAAATGTAAAATGCGCTGGGATTATAAAGTTAATCACTTCTCATGAATTCGGTTTCAAAATGAAAAGTTTAAATAGAAGACAATCTCAGAGAAGTATATATATCTAAAAAGAGGTGCTCTTCATGGTAACTTATAAAGATAAAGCAGATGAAAAGAATAGATCCATGGGTTCTGTTGGAAAAAATACACTCCCTCAATCTGTTTCTGAAAAGTCAACTCCTTTTGGCACACGAACTGTGCGTAACAGAGGAAAACGTGGCGGACCTTAAACACAACAATATTTATATAGAACGAACATATTCTCGTTTTTAGCGCATTATGCGCAACAAATTAGATAGGTGAAATAGTATGTACGGAAATGAAGGAAGTAGAGGAAGAAGTAGTAGTTATGGCGGTGGATATGGAGACAGACCACGAAGCCCAATGGGTGGAGGAGCAACATTCGCACCAGTGAAAGTTGGTGAAGAAATGGATGTTACCATCGAAGCAGTTGGAGAAAAAGGTGACGGTATCTGCAAGAAAAAAGGATTCGTTCTTTTTGTTCCAAACACAAAACAAGGCGATACTGTTCGTATCAGAGTAACTAAAGTCTTACGAAAAGTAGGATTTGCTGAAGTTATTGGAGAAGCACAAGGCACTCCTGAACAATCTTCAGAACAACCTGCTGAAGCTGCTCCACAAGAGGAAGAAGTTCCTCAAGGGGAAGAAAGCGAAGATTTCGGCGACGAACAACAACAAGAAGAACAGCAATAAGTTGTTCTTTTTTTCTTTATTTTTTTTGATTGTTTTTTATTTCTTGATTATAAGCCGAGAGATATCTTTGGTCTTGTACTATAATATTCTCCCTTTTCTATCTTTGCGACAAAATCATCAAACGTTCTCACTCCTCTTGGAAGCGCATAGCGTTGATGTTCAGCAGGGAGATCGCTCGAGAAATAAGGAATTCTTTTTTCTAATTGTACATCAGCTTCAAAGTAAGGTATTACTTCTAGATCCCTTAAAACATACGCATCCTGCAAATCTCTAAATGTATTCAAAAAAATTGCATTTACTTCTTTCTCAAACAGATGGGCAACACCCGTCCTATGATGACCATCAACCATGTATAAACCATCATGTTTTACAAAATGAACAAAAACATAAGGGATTAATCTATCTAACTCTTCTGCAAGGTTTGGCTCTTCATAAACTTCACAAAGAGACTCAACAGTTCTTCGTCTATGAGGAGCTTCTAGCGGGATTATATCCCTTGGACTAATTTTTTCTATTTTCATAGTCTTTGGATTGAACCCCTCTACATTTATTTCCTATAATTAGGTCTAAGAACTACTTTTGGATAAATTAATGGATCTCCCGTTTGGTAGCCTATCTCTTTTCGTTCATATGTCGGTTCTTGTCCATCAATATATCCCTGAAATACAAGATCCTTTTGTATTGCAGTAATAGGTTCTACACGAAACGCAGGAATTGTATTTAGTGGAACATCATACGCTTTTGCAAGCAACTCTTTCCGTTTTTGTTCAACCAAAGATAATTCTTCTGTAGGATAATACTGATCTGCATGAAATAAATGCGCAACAATTGGAATATGTTGTATATTTTCATTATTTACTTCTTGTGCGTGTCCTACAACCAAACCCATATGCGTAAAACCGGCACCTGCTTGTTTTGCAACTTCATTATACTGACTATCTGGGTAGTAGAAACCAATAATATCTCCAATTCTTGCTTCTGCAATTATTTTTTCTACACTCTTGTTTACATCTTCTCTTGGATTATTTGTTTGATAGAGGAGAGAACCTCCTGCTTCTTGAATATTATAATACATATGCCATGCATCCCCATAAATCCCTGCTTTATCTGCAGCAAGCTCTTCTCTTCCTGCTCCTTTATAGAATAATTTTGAAAATAATCGATGATGCTCAAAATATGGCTCTCCTAATAACGTGTTTGTAAGTGCACGCATTGTTTTTGAACACATTGCTCCCTGCTCTGGAAAACCAGGAACAATATCTTCTCCACGGACAAGCTGCTCAAGTTTTTCTTGATCAAATGGACCACTTTCCCCTACACTTATCGATGCGATTTGTGGATCATATCCTGCGACAAGAACCTTTTTGCCCTCAAGAGCAAGACCTCCTTTATCCATTCCAAAAAAAAGAGTACCTGTTACAGCTACATATTTTATTGCACTTTTTATTCTACTCATTTTTTGCTCCCTTTGTTCCTATCTTCTTATCATCATTATAATCCTTCATAAAAAAAAGACCGCCTGCAATAAGATTATTCACAGAGCCTGCAAAGGGGTTATTTTGATAAAATGCCTTTTCCGCTTCTTCCCTTTTTACTGGAGTTGTCACTCCTTCTGCAAGCAAATATTTGTCAAACGTCATTCCTCTTTCTGCAGTATATGGCAGCACTGCATACTCATGAATAACCATTCGCGTCCCAATTGCGGCACTTTCAACAATGTATGTTATTGTCGCTTCGTCTACACGAGGACAACCCATACTTCTTTCATACCCTAAATATTGTTCATTTTCTTTTGTTGTTCCATGCACTGCAATTCGTGGGAACCACTTTCCTAAAAAAAGTAACATTCCTTCTCCATAATCTTCTGGCGCTCGCTTTCCTTCAAACCACACTTCAAGATCTTCTTTATCAAAACGACGAACTGCAATATATTCTCCAGGAGGAGTAATTCGTTGTTTGTAGGTCGTTTTTATTCCTTGACTTGCTCCTGTACTTGTTTTTGCTTCTCTCTCCAACACTCCTTCTTCATTGTATATGTACATTGTTTGTGTTGCTTTATTGACAAGAATTACTTTTTCCTCTAGTCCAGGTGTTATACTGTCTGCTATTTTATTCTTTGGATACCAAACAAAAGTTCCCCAAACTGATTTTGCATATTCAATTAGATCATTTTGTTCTGTTCTTCTTTTTTCTTTTATGTCTTCTAAGAAATATTGGATTACTGGCGCAACTATTGCCGCATATGACGCTGCTGCGATTCCACCTGCAACTGCGACTGCTTTTAGGGTTTGCTTTATTCCTTTTCCTTTTTTAGCTGTTGCCATTTTACTTTTAGACATCGTACATTACTCTCCATTTATTTCATGAATTGCTTTGTAAGGATCTTTAAAATCAATTTTTCCATTTCCATTGACATCGAGAAAGACATATGGAACACCTGCTTGAAGTTTATTCACTGATTTAACTTCTGGATTATTTTTTTTGAATGCATAATAATATGGACTTAATGGTCCTGCTGTTAACGGAAGAAATCTTCCATCCTCACCTATTACTATTCCACCAACTTCTCCTGCTAGATAATTGTAAAAACTTGAACCGCGTGGAAAACTCACTGTCACAAGGTTTCCTGAAACTGGTTTCTGCACTTGTGTATGCTGTTGCGCGACATCTTCATATCCAAATACAATACCATCTCCAGTAAAGTCAGGTAAATAATATTGTTTTCTTGCTCTCATATCTCTTGGCTTTATGCCGTTCAACTCGATAAACTCTGCTTCAATTCTTTTATATCGTTCTGCATCGACAACATATGGACGACCATATCTGTCACGACTTGCAATCGCTGCATTTTCTGCTGCAACAAGACCAACAAGTGTTTCCCCTTCTCCGACACTCTTTCTTACCCATTGGACTCCTTCTTCTGATACTCCTGTTACAAGTGTATCCATTTCAGAATTGCCTTCTACTTTAATTCCTTTAAAATTCATCAAGCGTTCAAAGCTCGCTTTCATTTGTGCTTCGAATACTTTATCCGTCTGCATCCGTTGTGCAACTGCTGAAATAATTTGAGGCATTTCCTGCGGATATTTTAGAATAACACCATCTGCTCCTGCTGCTAATGCGTCTATTACTGCATCAACAGTCCATGTTTCTCCTTGTCCTGCATATCTTTCCTCTACTGCTCCCATATAAAGATCGTCAGTAATAATTATTCCCTTAAATCCAAGCTCTTCTCGAATATGTTTATATGCAGCAGGAGAAAATGTATCCGGAACATCTCTGTCGTGATGAAGTACGTGCGTTACCATAATTCCATCAAGCTGACTTGCTAACGCATTAAATGGCATTGCTGCTGCTTTTTGTTCAGAAGAAGTCATACTCTCTAGAGTAGGAACACCTTTATGAGGATCAACAGTTGTATATCCTACACCAAAATAATGTTTTCCAATTACTTTTATTCCTTGCTCATGCATTGCATCAATATAGAGTCTTCCAAGATCAATAACTGTTTTTGGATGAGAACTAAATGAGCGATCATTTCCAGCCATAATATTTATTTCTTCACTCTCTTCGACATTTCTTACTGTATCAAGAACAGGACCAAATACATATCCTACTTCAAGATCACGAAGTGTTGCTGCTGCATTATCATAAAGATCTTTTATCTTTTCTTTTCGTACTTTTTCACTCGGCAATTTTCCGTCGCTTGTCAATAAAGACGGGAATGATTGTAGTTCAGGAGAAACTCGTCCTTCATAATATGATCCTAACACCTCTGCTGGAGGAAGACCAAGTTCAACACGTGTAACATAACCCCCTTCTCCTTCATCACCCACCATAACAGGAATTCTACTTATGCTACTATTGATCGCTGCACAAACTGCACTGTGCGTTCGCTGTGGTGTAGAGACTCGCTCCCCTGCATAACTTCCAGTCTCCATCGGTGTGAGATACATAAATCCAGCAGGAAACGGATTTCCATCATCTCTCGTCGTAAATATTGTCTGTCGAACAACATCCTCAAGCGTGACATCAATTCCCATGGTAACTGCTTTTGGGACTTCTCGCTCACAGACAATACTTTCTCTACCAAAATACTTATGGAACTGATTTGGATAACGCTCTGCAAGCGTATCGGCTGCTTGATACATACCTGCGGTTGCTACTACACCAAGACCAATCCCAACTCCTAACGAAGGACGGTGGACACGCGAGAGTACTGGCTTTAAGAGTTCTTGTACTCGTTTTCCCACTACATTTAGACCACTTCTTATTTTCCCCATAAGATACTTAAAAGAGAGGTTATTTATAAAGTTTTCCCTCAATAGTAGTAACAAATTGCCCTTAACATTTATAAAGCAGTGACTCTTCCATAAAGCTATTACCCACAGAGAAGAGTAGCATACAATGTATGGACTTCTCTGGCACTTCAGGGTGAGAATATGAAGTAATAAGAGATTTCTTATTACTTTACTAGAGACACAAAAAGACAAAAGTGAGGAGAATACTATGGCAGAAGAAAACATGCTTGTGGATACCAAAGCATACTTGAAATCAGGAATTCACATCGGAACAAAATTCAGAACAAAACAAATGGCGAGCTTCATTTACAAAACACGACCAGATGGCTTAAGTGTTTTGAACCTTGAAAAAATTAATGATCGCTTGCGCGTTGTCGCAAACCTTCTTGCACAATATGCACCTGAAGACATTCTCATCGTCAGTAGACGAGAAAACGGCTGGCGCGCAGTCAAACTCTTCGGAAAAGCAACAGGAGCAAGATTTTTCGCAGGAAGATACCCTCCAGGAATTCTCACTAACCCAAACCTTGAAACATTTATGGAAACAAAAGTTATCTTGGTTACAGACGCATGGCCTGACAGAAATGCTGTCCTTGATGCACTTAAAGTAGGTATTCCTGTTATCGCATTATGCGATACAAACAACCAAATTAATGGGATTGATCTTGTATTACCTTGCAACAACAAAGGAAAGAAAAGCCTCGGCTTAGTCTTTTATGTTCTTGCAAAAGAATACTTAAAAGCACGTAAGGTTATTCAAGCAGATGATCAGATGCCAATTAGCATTGATGAATTTACTGCGGAATAAGTTTGTTTTTTTCTTTTTCCTAATTTTTTTTGATTTTCTTATCTTTGTTTATTCCTTTAAAGAATCAATAATACCCCATTGCTGCGGCAATGGGTCCCCCTGACAGTAAAAGGACTTTGCTGGTGCGTGTATTTCTTAAACACTGTTGAGCAATCAACTGAAGACCGACCACCACCAATCAGAGATCGGATGGTATGCTCGCTTCGCTCGTGTCGGTCTTCCAGTTTCCTCGTGATTTTCCACTGGCTACGAAACCTGTCAGCAAAACCACTGGTGAAAACACCAGTGGAAAATCCCGCTTTTATTTACCCCACATTCCCTGCTTCTTCAAACTCCTTTTTATTTTTTAACTCAGGAAAACGTGCTGCAATCTCTTCAGAAACACTCTTTTTTTGGTGGATACTCTGCGGCGTTTCTATTTTCTTTGGCTCTTCAAACGAAGTAAACCCATTCTCAGTAATTTCGAAAACAATTGATCGATGCTCTGGCAACGAACGATGCTTTATCACTGTCGCTTTTCGGACTGTTTTATATTTTTCAATTTCCAGCAAGCATTTCGCGCCATTCTTGATAATATCGCCACCAACCATACGCACTTTATCCCGCTCTTCAAAATCTGCATACACTTGACTGGTCACAAGCACAGGAATCGTGTACTTTCTCGCAATACTGCTGAGATAATATAACTGAAGCCCGAGATCTGCATTAATTGCTTTTACTCCTTCATGTTTCGCGATTTCCACTCTATACAAAGAAGAGACGCTATCTACGATGATGAGCCCAATTTTTTCATTCACTACTTCTCGTAACCGCGCAATTGTTTTTGTCTGATCCCCAAACGTCATTGGCTTCAGGAGAAATATTTTTTCAAGATACTGTTCCTTCGCTTCATTTTGCAATAACTGCTGAAAGCGAACTGTGGAAAAGCCTCCTTCTGTATCTACAAAAATCACTTTTTTTCCTGCACGAATCGCAGCTATTGCTGCTAAAAGACAAATTGTTGTTTTGCCTGTGCCTGCTGGACCATAAAGTGCAGTGAGCACGCCACCTTCATACCCCGAAAGAAGCGCATCAAAGACAGGCGTTCCTGTCGGAAAAAGAACATCTTCCATAGTATCAGTAGTGCCTGGAGCGTTTAAATACTTTGTTATGTACTTCTCTGATATTTTTGGAAAAAAACTAAAAATATTTGCTGTTATTTCCTCAATTCCTAAAACTGTTCGCAGTGTTGGCATAAAAACCACCTCTGCTTTTTGTAGAATGTTCTTTTTCATTTAACTATCGGTCGCTTTTCCGAAAGATATTCGGATAGTCCGAAAGATTTTCGGAAAAAGCGAATAGGTTTCGGTATTTTGTTTTTTTTGCATGTTTTTTTCGGATATGGCGAAAGGATGAACTGGTAAAAGCTTATAAATCTAAACAACTCGATGATACCTATGAGAAAAGAACATGCATATGTTTTACTTATTTGCTTGTTTGCAGTCACGCTGACGATCAGACTTTATTTCGCTTTCAGCAGCCCGTATTTCAGCGATGACGACTCGTATTTCCACCTTCGTCATGTTGAGGCAATAAAAGAGAATATCTTGCCATTGTTTTATGATCCGCTCAGTTTTTCTGGCAGACTCTTCGTTTTCTCTCCTTTATTTCATTACATTTTTGCGCTTCTTACTTCTTTTGGATCTACTTGGTACATTACAAAAATTATTCCTAATGTCTTTGCGACGTCGCTCGTGGTGATCATCTTTGTTCTTGTTGATGAGATCACCCACAACAAACAGATAGCGCTCTTCAGTGCATCGATCTCTGCTTTTATTCCTGTTTATTTTGTCGAGACTGTTAATTCTCTTTCCCCGAGATCATTACTTATCCCACTCTCTTTTTTGTTTCTTTTTTGCTTTTACAAAATACAAGAAAAGAAATATACAACTTTCTCTACTGTCCTGCTCTGCATCCTGATTCTCCTTGACCCCTCTGTCTTTCTTCTTATTTTTGGGCTTCTTGCATATCTTCTTCTAGAAATTATTTATGGCATAAATCCAAAAACAGAAGAAAAAGAACTCATCCTTTTTTCCTTACTGCTTTCCTGCTGGTTTTATTTGCTTCTCTACAAACGTTCCCTCCTTGAACATGGCGCAGGCATTCTCTGGCAAAATATCCCTCCACAACTTGTGGACAAATATTATTATGATTTTACCATCATCTCCTCTATCTCCCACATTGGAATTGTCCCTCTTGTTTTTGGTCTTCTTGTTGTGTACTACATCCTCTTCAAAGACCATTCCAAAAATAAGTTTGCAACTCCTCTTGATGTTATTATTTTTACTGAACAACGAAAGAAGATACTTCCTATTGTGGGGATTACCCTTGTTACTTCAGTGCTTCTCGTCTTCAAAATTGTTGAATGGACTATCGGCCTCATGTATCTCTCCATTCTCCTCGTCCTTCTTTCTGGCTATGGATACATGCTCTTCCATATATATATTCAAAAAACAAAAGTTCGCGGATGGAGTCATCTGCTTTTTAGCGTTGTGTTTCTCATTTTTATCATTAGTTCTGTTTATCCCACAGTCATCTATACTATGGATAAGGTGAGCTTGACTATTACTCCAAAAGAAGTTGTTTTCCTTAGCTTTCTTCCTGAAATAACTCTTCCTGACGCAGTCGTTTTCAGCCTTATTGACGATGGACACTATATTGAATACTTTGGAGAACGGAAAACTGTTGTAGACTCCAACTTCCTTCAGATCAAAGATGCAAAACAACGACTTCATGACATCGACACGCTCTTCACCACCCAGTCAAAAACTGTCGCCACAAAGATTATGAATAAGTATAATGCAACATATGTTTACATCTCGCCCACTGCAAAAAAACTTTACGACATTGAATTCCTTCCTTACGAGGACAATGATTGCTTTCGATTAGTGTATACAGGAGAAGTCAGATTATATGAAAGCACCTGTAAAGAAAAAGAGCATCTTGAGACAATAAAAGACAAAACGAATAGAAAGGTGTAACTCATGAGCACAGCACGTTTCATTCCAAAAGAGGCCTCCTATAGTTTTATTCTCTTCTTCCTCTTTTCTCTTCTTACGCTGAGCATTATTCCCATTTATAGAATCCAACATTTTGATGCTTGGCCTCCTGGAGACCTTGTTTACTCTCACATGCAAATAGGTCAATACATTCTTACAAATGGATTTCCTGAACATAATCCCTCTTTACTTCTTGAAACTCCTTTTCACTTTGATCCTTTTGATCTTGTAGTAAGTCTTTTTGGAACTCTTTTCTCTTACAAGATTGCTGCACTTCTCCTTCCACCACTTCTTGGTCTGTTCACCCTCTTTTTTCTCTACAAAATACTTGGACTCTTTTTTCTCCATCCTAAACAGCACCTTCTTGCAGGACTTTTTTGCCTCACTAACCCTGTTTTCCTTACGCTGTTTACAGAAGCGACAAACCTTACCTTTATCACGTTCTGTCTCGCAGCAGGAAGTTATTTTTTTATTCAAAAAGACCGATCACAGTATGCTGCGCCGTTCTTCTTTGGCATGATTCTCTTTTACGGCTCAGCGCACATTATTCTCACCACTCTTCTTATTTTTACTCTTGGAAAAATGAGTTCTAAACCAACGTATGGAAACTGCCTTTCCTTCATCTTTATTGTTTGCTTGATTGCACAATTTTTTCTCAGCTCTCTGCAACTCCAGATGGTTTTTCCTCCTTATTTGATCCTTCTTCAACAACTTCTTTCTGATTTTGGAGGAAAATTTGGTATCAGTGTCTTTACCTTGTTTATTAGTATTTTTGGCGCTTACACATTTTGGACTGAACGAAAGGTAAGAGCATCTCCCCATGCCTTTTTCTTCATTCTCGCTACCTTATTTTTTACCTTCTTCTCTGCTTCTTATTATTTATTATACCTTATTCTTCCCATCACTGTTTTTGCAACCACTGGTTTCTTTTCTCTCCTCCGAAGACAGTGGAAAATGGAAAATCTACGAGACCTCACTATCTTCCTCCTTATCTTAGGAATCATCTTTTCTGCAACAAGCACGGTCAGCAGGACGGCAGCCCTCGATCCAAATCCTGAAATGATGGACGCACTCCTCTGGCTCAAAGAAAACAGTTATGAAAACGCGATTATTCTCACTTCAGAAAAATACGCAAATATAGTCACCTCTGCAACAGAGCGGCGAATTATTTATGATAAAATCACTGCAGCTGACCCTGAAAATAAACTTATTGTGGAAGAAGTACAACGGTTATTTCATACACGAGACATTGATGTTGCGCTTTCTCTCTTTGAACACTACCAAATTGATTATGTCATTGTTTTCTCGGATATGAGCTCTGGGCTAGTTTGGGACTCTAATGATGAAGGGCTTCTTTTTGTTCTCGAAAATGGGAAAAACTTTAAAAAGGTTTTCGAGAACAACAATGTTATAATATGGAGCGTTCAATATTAACGCCACTATTGCGGATTTTTGATATTCATGAACATTGTCACCACTATCCTCCTTTGGACAACATATTTTCTTTCTTTGTATTTCGCAGTCTTCTGGCTTCTCGTGTTTTTAGTGACTCGTGATGATAAAACAGAGAAGAAACTTGCTGATATGCCTTTTGTCACTATTACTATTCCTGCGTATAATGAACAGGATTCCCTCGCTGGAACTGTTGCGTCAGTTCTTGCACTCCAATATCCGAGAGAGAAATATGAACTTCTTATTGTTGATGATGGTTCCACTGATAAAACATCCTCAATTGCGCAACACCTTATTCAACAAAATCCTGCATATACCATCCGACTCATTTCTCAACGAAACCAAGGAAAAGGTGCTGGCCTCAACAATGCACTTCGCCAGGCAAAAGGAGAATACTTTGTCTGTTTGGACGCAGATTCTTTTGTTGCCGCGGACGCACTCCAGAAAATGCTTCCGCACTTCAGTAATGATCGTGTTGCTGCTGTCCTTCCTGCACTCAAGGTCCATAATCCAAAAAATACTCTTGAGAAACTGCAATGGTATGAATACATCATTAACATGTTTTACAAAGAACTCATGGGCAAATTGAACTGCGTTCACGTAACGCCTGGACCATTTAGCGTGTATCGGACAGAAACATTACGCGAAATTGGATACTTTGATGAAAATAATATTACTGAAGATTTAGAAATTGCATTACGACTTCAGTCTCATAATTATATTATTATTCAACTCATGGATCCGGAGGTCTTGACCATTGGTCCATCGACGATGAAAGAGTTATACTCTCAGCGTAATCGTTGGTTTAAAGGAGCAACTCTTAATTTTCTGAAATACAGAAAAATGCTTTTTAATAAACAGTATGGAGATTTTGGTTTTATCCAAATGCCCACTGTTCTGCTCTCCGGGATCATTGCACTTACTCTCTTTTGTACTGCCATTTATTATGGCCTTAAACCGTATGTCCAGAATATCTATTACCTCACTTTTGTGCAGTTCGACTTTCTTCCTTTTTTGACGCACTTTCAGTTTAATTTTACCATTATGGATCTTAATTACATCACGATTTTTGTTGCAACGACCATGCTGCTTATTACGCTTTATATCATGCGAAAATCTGAAGTGCGCACGAATGAACGGCTTCTCAAATATGGTTTTTTAACGATAACCATATATATGCTCTTTTACTTCTTGTTTTTAGGCGCAGTGTGGGTTGGTGTTTTCTACGACATCATCAGACGAAAGAAACAACAGTGGTAACATGGAAAAGCGATATATCAGCAAAGAAATCTACGTTATTGCACTTATTGCAACAACGGGTATTTTTCTTTTGGGATTACTGTTAGGTTTAGTCATGGAAAATGCGCGAACACAATATGTGGAAAGCAAATACCTTGAACAGGAACTGGATTTTCGCTCTTCTCAATTGCAATATGAATACTTGAATCTTCTTGAACAAAAGGAAAATTGTCCTGCAATTTATGAGACACTTTATACGAATCTTGAAGATTTAGAAAAGACGCGTGTTCGCATAGAAACATATAGTGATGATGCAACGCTTGCAAAAGATGATTTTGAATTACTTGAACGAGAATATCTTCTCGCTGAAGTTAGGTATTGGTTGCTTGCAAATAGAGCAAAAGAAATATGCGACCATGACATTGTCACGCTCCTCAGCTTTTCTTCTGATGAAGAAGAATGTCCAACATGCGATGAACAAAGCTTTGTCTTAAGTTACATGAAAAAAGAACTTGGAGAGAAATTGCTTATTTTCTCTTTTAACGTCAAAACTGTTGATGAACCGATGATTGAGATTCTCAAAACTGCGTATAACATTACGACGTATCCAAGCATTGTTGTCAATGATGACCTTTACGTCGCACTCCATGACGTCAACGTCCTTATGCCTGTTGTGTGTCAAGAATATGAAGAAACTCCTGAAGCGTGTGTGCGATGGATCTCCAACAGTACTACACAATGATTAACAGCAGAAAATATACCTTCCTTTTCTCTTTTGTTATTTTCTTCTTTTTAGCACTTTTTGTTTTTTTTCTTCTCACAAGACATCATGATATTCATTGGGATGAAGCTGTCTACATCAGCATGGGAAAATATCTTTATTCCTCTGGCACAGAAGGCTTGTTTGAATCAATTCGACCACTTGGTTTGCCCCTGATCTTAGGATTTTTTTGGAAAATAGGTTTTGGAACTCTGTTTGTGTATCAAACAATTATTTTTCTTTTTTCGCTTGGGATTATTTTTCTTGTGTATCTTCTTGGCAAAGAATTTTTCTCTAAAGAAAGCGCATTTTTTGCAGCGCTCGTGCTTGTTCTTAGCCCTCTCTTTTTTCAAAGTAGCATCAGCATTATGACAGAAATTCCTGCTGCTTTTTTTATTCTGCTGAGTATTTTCCTCTTTGTTCGAGGAAAACATGCATTTGTTCTGGGTATTATCACAAGTCTTGCCTTCTTGTTTAAATTTCCTGCAGGACTTTTGATTCCTTGCCTTCTCTTTCTTTTTGCTGTTGCACATGCTGCTCAATGGAAGAAAATATTTTCTGATTGTGGTTCTTTTTTGCTTGGTGTTCTTTTTGTCCAACTTCCGTTTTTTATCTTTAATTACATCGCGTATAGAGCACACAGCGCAACATGGACTGACGCTGTTTTCCGACCATTCCTTCTTGCAGAAGGACACGCTTCCAATGCAGTGCACGCTGTTTCTGCTGTTTGGCAGGATGTTTTTTACTATGTTTTTCAGCTTGTCCTCAATAACCCATTGCTGCTTCTTGGTTTTTTTGGATGCGTTGCTCTTTTCTTTTCAAAGACTGAACGAAATAAACAGATAGTACTCTTTGTTCCTTTGTTTGTCTTTTTTGTTTATTTTACCAGCATCGTCAATAAACAACTTCGATTTGCTATTTTGTTTCTTCCATTACTCGCGCTGTTTTCTGGACATATCTTACAGCAGATACTTACCTTTTTTTCACAAGGGAGAGTTGTGCGGAAACTTGTCTTTTGTCTCATTATCTTTTATCCTCTTCTTGTATTTTCATTGGTGCCCGGGTTTACGCATGTCTATCGATTTTATCCAGAAGAAGCACTTCCTATTGAACAGGAATATTATAGCTACTTTTCGCAGCTTTCTTTTCAAGGTAGAATTCTTACTACAGAACCGTATTTCACTGCGTACACAGACGGTATTCTCGCTTATCCTTACTATAACAACATGACTGATGCACTCGCAATTTACGAAGAGCATAAAGATGACGCATCATATGTTGTCTTTACTTCTGATTTTTATCCCTGCACTGATGCGCTTTGTTTAGAACAACTTTCTTCGCTTCATGAGGAAATTGCAGCGACGCATACACTTATTTATTCTCAAGAATGGAATGGAGAAGAAAAGTTTATTTTTAAGAAATAAATCGTATTGTCGGAAGAGCGTATTTATACCACTGCAGATCTTAGAGCATATCCCTGTTGCATTCCATTATTCCTTACATCAAAGAGTAACGTACTCATTACTCTGTGTACTAAATCCCTTGCAGAATGAAGTACTCTTTGTTCAGAAATAGAACACTTTTCTGTATCAAAGCGGATATAAGATACATGAGCATTTTCTGGATTTAGAAGATCCCCGCTTATCGGTTCCTGGGTTGCTCTTTCCATAAATCGTGTGTATACCATGGGCTTTCGACTTTCACAATAAAGTCCATCATTTTTTGGTCTGTTTCTTATTCTCCTTTTTGCTTCTTCTGGTGAACAGATACACTCGAGCACTAACACGCTCACATTATATTGCGCAGCGACATTATACACTCTTTGTCTTCCCTCACTTCTTGCAACTGCACGATCAAGAATAACTGGTTCTTCGTGTTCTAAAGAAGCTGATGTTCTTCTGATGAGCTCTGCAAATGCTTCTTCATTTCTGCCGGGAATATACCTTTTATGCCCAAAATCTCTACGAACTTGACACTGACTATGCGTGATGTAGCTTTCTAAGCCTGCTTCTAACTCTGTTGCGGTTGTACTTTTTCCTGTCCCTGGCGCACCGGTTAAAAAAATAAGTGTCTCCATTATTCTTTGAAATAATAGGGGTTCTTTTATAACATTATATGAGGATTTACTTGAACAATGATCTAAAATAATAAAGAATATGCTGGTAATTAATTTTCGATGTTCCTGCTTCTCGCAATCCAAAGTCATACTTCAACTGATACATTTTTGTTTTTTTTGGAAGATATTTGAGCGTGTCAAAAAGTACTTTATAGCCTCTGAGCTCGTATTTATCATACTTCTTTGCAATCACTTCCTTGAATATTTTTGTCTGGATTCCAAAAAAACCTGAAACAATGTCTTCGCAGTATAGTCCATTTATCATTAATCTCAGATGCCCCAGCGCAATCGCAAGCTTAGACATCATTCTTCTATGCATTGGCCAGTCATTGAGCACTTGCTCTCTCGTTCCTACGACAAGTCCGCAATGCTCCAGTTTTTCTGCTATTTCTCCTACTTTTTCATAGGGATGCTGCATGTCTCCATCCATGATAATTGCATAGTCTGTTTTTGCTGCCTGAATTCCTTCAATAACACTAATACAAAGCCCATGAATCGGTTTTTTGCTTCTGTCTATGAGTTGCGCTCCTGCTTTTTTTGCAACTAATTGGGTGTTGTCTTTAGAACCATCATCAACAACGATGATTGTTATTTCTTTGTATGTTTTTTTCAGGAGCGTGATGAGCTTCTCTATGTTTTTCTCTTCGTTTAGCGTGGGAATAATGACGGTGACATCTTTGTAGTCTTCTTTTTTCTCCATAAAACAGATGAAAAAAAGATAGATATATAAACATTATCGTCTCTGAAAATTAAAGTTCAATGGTGTGTAGCATTATGAAGAATTTCATACCCCCAATTTAGCTATACACTATTGACCTATTTTTAGGATAACCTTGTTCTTCTTTGGCTTGTCGCTTTTGAATTTTTATATAATGATAAACTATTTTTTAATAAAGGATGAATTACGTACAAGGTCGTTGCTTGGCGATTCTTCTGTTATGCTGGTGCGTGTGTACTGAGAGAGATTAGAAATAGTGAATACAGAAAAACATATATTAATCATTGAACTTTGTATTTTTATGGCAACTGTGTTTATCATTTATGGTTCTTTTGGAAATCCGCAGGAGAATTGGTATCCCTGGCTCAAGATGGAACTAGAGAAAAAAGGTCACACTGTTTTTGTCCCTCCATTTCCGACGCCAGACGGACAAAATTTGGAGAACTGGCGTGCTGTATTTTTGCCGTATGAATTGGAGATTACTGAAGAAACGGTTTTTATTGGGCATAGTATTGGCGCTGCATTTCTTCTGCGCTTTCTTGAACAATTTGATACAAAGATTCGCGCTGCATTTTTTATTTCTGGGTTTTCTTCTCTGCTGCATAATGAGTTTGATGCACTGAATAGAACGTTTTTAGACCATCCATTTTTGTGGAATCCTATTCGACAAAACTGTGCTCAATTTTTTGTTATTCATGGAGACAATGATCCGTATGTTCCTGTTTCTTACGCAAAAGAACTTGCTTCTTCGCTTGGAACGACAACGCTTCTTATTCCTGATGCTGGGCACTTTAATGAAAAATCTGGATATGAGCAGTTTCCATTATTGTTGGAAAAGATTTTAGGGGTTTTGAAAAAGTGAAGCTCATTATTGTTCGGCATGGGGAGACGCATGAGAATGTTGCGGGGATTATGCTGGGACATGGACATGGTAAACTCACTGACCTTGGAATTGAACAAGCAAAGAAAGTAGGTCTTCGTCTCAAAGATGAGAAAATTGATATTGCATATGTCAGTGATTTGGAAAGGACATGTGCTACTGCTTCTCACATTCTTTCTTTTCATCCAACAATTCCCGTTATTTATACTAAAGATTTGCGAGAACGAAATTTTGGAATTTATGAAGGCATGAAAAGTGTTGTTGTTAAAGATCTCCTGAAACATATCCAAAAAAAGTGGGAGCATAAACCTGAAAGCGGAGAATCAAGAATTGAGCTGCAACAGCGCATTGTTTCTTTTTGTGAAGATCTTTTTAAAAGACACAAAGGACAAACTATTTTAATTGTCAGCCATGGTGGACCAATGACATGCCTCTATCTTCACTTATTTGAAAAATCTTTTGAGGAATATGCTCAATACCATCCTGAAAATACTGCAGTGACCATCCTAGAAATCTCTGATGACAAAAAACATACTGTGCATGTACTGAATTGTGTGAAGCATTTGGAGTGATTATATCTTCTTCACAACAAATCCATCTTTCGTATCTGCTATGCGATATCCTTTTGCAGCAATTGCATCTCGAAGCGTATCACTTTCTGCCCAATTCTTTGCCTTTCTCGCTGCATCACGCTGCTGCGCAAGATACAACACATCTGCGGGAATTTTTTCTTCTTCCTGTAATAACCCAAGAACAGTATCTAAGGAGTTCACGAATGTAAGTATTTTCTTCACATCTGTTTTTCCTAGCTCTTTATTTTCATTCTTCTTATTTACTTCGTGAATGAAATCAAACACCGCAGCAAGCGCACGGGAAACTTCCAAATCATCATCAAGCGCTTCTGTAAATTTTGCTTCTGCATCTACAATAAGCACATCAACATCTTTGTTTTCTTCGCTTTCGTTTGTGATCGTTTTCATTGCATCATATAATTCTTGATAACGCTGCACTGCACTCGCTGCTGCATCAAGGCCACTGAGCGTGAAATTTAACTGTTGACGATAATTACTTGATAAAAGGAGATAACGGATTGCAACTGGCTTGTAGCCTTTGTTAAGGAGATCTCTCAACGTATAAAAATTTCCCAAGGATTTGCTCATCTTTTTTCCATCAACAAGAATGTAGTCATTGTGTAGCCAATATTTGACAAACTCTTTTCCTGTGCACGCTTCACTCTGCGCAATCTCATTTTCATGATGTGGGAAAATAAGATCTATCCCTCCTGTATGAATGTCAAATTGCTCTCCCAACCACTTCATGCTCATCGCACTGCACTCGATGTGCCATCCTGGACGGCCTTTGCCTATTTCTGTTTCCCAGAAAATATCGCCATCTTTTTCATCCCAGAATTTCCACAACGCAAAGTCTTGAATATTTTCTTTATCATACTCGTCTCCTTTGATACGCTTTCCTGTCTGGGTTTGCTCGACAATAATTTTGGAGAGTTTGCCGTAGTGCGGGAATTTTCTGATGTTGAAGTAAATGCCATCTTCTGTCTTGTAGGCAATTTCTTTTTCCAGAAGTGTCTGGATTAATGCAACCATTTCATTGATGTGTTCTGTTGCTTTTGGAAAATGCTCTGGCTTGCTGATGTTCAGTGTTTCAAGATCTTCAAAGAATGCTTGTGTGTATTTTTCTGTGAATTCTTTTAATCCAAGCTGCTCTTTTTGTGAATCTCTGATAATTTTATCTTCCACATCTGTAATATTCATTACTTGATGGACTTTATAGCCTTTGTATTGTAGGTATCTTTTTAGGATGTCTGAACAGACATAGGCACGGAAGTTTCCAATATGCGCAAAATTGTAGACTGTTGGTCCGCAATTGTACATTTTGACAATATTATCTCTTAATGGTACGAATGGTTGTTTGCTTCTTGTTGCTGTGTTGTAAAATTGGAGTGGCATGATGGATGAGAGAGCGGGATGGTTTATATTTTTATTGGGTTTTTCGTATACACTAGTTTGAATCGCCTGACAAAAGAAAAATCTGACCACAATATTTCTTATTATTTTTAATTTTTTGATAATTAAAGAAATCTAAAGATACCTCTTTTCCTTCTTAGGCGATTACCTAGCGATGCTGGTGCGTGTATTCAAAGAACAAGAAAGATTTTTTAAAAAGAAAGGAATTCTGCTCTTTTATGAGTCTTGAAAAACTTACTGCTCTTTACCATAATGCCTTCAACCCAAAATTTGCCTGGATTTCTGCTGCGTGTAATGGACCTATTGCAGGATATATTAACTACGAACACGGACTTGATGAAGCAATTGCTGCAACACTCACACAAGCAGGCGCAAGCTTTCTCTCGACAGGTATTACTGCACGGATTGTCCAGCACTTTTCTCCTATCAAGAGTCCATATGTTTCCTATCCCCTTGGAAGTATTATTCCTGGTACCATTACTTTTTTGATGAGTTTTGGCTGGCATTATTGGAATGAAACTCCAGAACTTCTTGACTCCTGCATTGCACCTACTCTGATTAGCTTGACCACTGCGCTCGGGACAAATTATATCACCCGAAGAGGATATATGCTGCCGAGGAACTATCCATCTAAAGATTAAGGCATTCTTCCACAACCTTTATAAAGATATGTGATGTACTTTTCACATGATGGAAACACATAATCTCTCTCTTTGTTTTGAGACGCTGGCAAATGAATTGCGCGTCCAGATTTTGAAGCTTTTAGAAGACAAACCGATGAACGTCACAGACATGACTGAGAAGCTAGGCGTTGAACGAACACGAGTATCGCACTCTCTTGAAATGCTCAGAAATTGTAAATTAGTGATGATGACTAAACAAGGGAAAGAACACATTTACGCGATCAACAACAGCTCCCCCTTTTTCAGCAAAGAACAGAAAGGTGGCTTGTTTTCATTGATGCACGATCATAAACATAAAAGCTGCGGCAGTTGCTACAAAGCACAACCCTGCTCCTAAAATTATAAACCTGGTGAAACAATGGCTCCTACAGAAGCAATTAAAGAAGAAAAAACAGAACACGATCAAAAAGGACTTTTTACAGAGTCAACGCTCACTCGAGAAATTCTTGATAGCGCAAACGAAGAACGAAATGTCATTCAATCAACTCCTGGCGTCACTGAAGAAGTTGTTCGACTTATTTCTTCTGACAAAAAAGAGCCGCAATGGATGCTTGATCTTCGCCTGAAAGCACTGAACGTATTTCAGAGCATGCCTATCCCAAAATGGGGACCAAACCTCGACAAACTTAAACTTGATGAAATTACCTACTTCGCAAAACCTGACGCAAAAGAAAGCAACAAATGGGAAGATGTTCCCGCAGACATCCGCAGAACATTTGAGCGATTAGGAATTCCTGAAGCAGAACGAACACTTCTCGCCGGTGCAGGGAGTCAATACGATAGTGAAATGGTCTACCACAATCTCAAAGAAGAATGGTCAAAACAAGGCGTTATTTTTGAAAACATGGACGTTGCACTGCACCAATATCCAGAACTTGTCAAAGAATATTTTATGACAAAATGTGTTCCTATTACTGACCATAAATTCGCTGCATTGCACGGCGCTGTCTGGAGCGGTGGCACGTTTATTTATGTTCCAAAAGGAGTCAAGATCAAACTTCCTCTTCAAGCATATTTTCGCATGAACACCAAAGGCGCTGGACAATTTGAGCATACTCTAATTATTGTGGATGAAGGTGCTGAAGTGATGTACATTGAAGGGTGCAGTGCCCCGCAATACACTGCAAACAGTTTGCATGCAGGCTGCGTTGAAGTCTATGTGAAGAAAGGCGCACGCGCACGATATAGCAGCGTTGAAAACTGGAGTAAAAATACCTATAACTTAAACACCAAACGCGCAGTTGTTGACGAAGATGGTTTCATGGAATGGATTGGTGGAAATATGGGTAGTTGTGTGACCATGCTCTACCCCTGCAGTATTTTGAAAGGACGAAGAGCGCGCGCAGATCACACGAGCATTGCATTTGCCGGCAAAGGACAAGATCAAGATACTGGCGCAAAAGTTATTCACCTTGCTCCAGAAACAAGCTGCACAATCAGAGCAAAAAGCATCAGCAAAGATGGGGGTATTACCACGTATCGCGGCTTCTTGAAGATTAACAAAGGAGCAACTGATGCAAAAGCGCACGTGCTTTGCGACGCACTTATTTTAGACAAAGATTCTGTTTCCAACACCACTCCACACATGGAGATTAATGAACAGAATGTCGACATTGCACATGAAGCAACCACTGGCAGAATTAGCGAAGAAAAATTATTTTATCTCATGAGCAGAGGGCTTTCTCAAGAAGAAGCAGTGAAACTTGTCGTCAGCGGATTTATTGAACCTATTGTCAAGCAGCTTCCTCTTGAATATGCTGTTGAATTAAACAGACTTATTGAACTCGAAATTGAAGGTGTTGGTTAACACATTCTTTATTTTTTGGTGGAACAATGACAGAACAACAGCGACAAGAACAGGAATTTTTATGGATGCACGAAAAACGAGCTGCTGCACTGTTATTATCCAAAACACTTGCTGAACCTTCACTTGAGAAACAAGATATTGAAAGAATTTCTCTTCAAGGATTTTCTCCTGATGCTGTTGAAAAAAGCATAACACATTTTGAGAAACAAATCCGCACTTGTCCTGCAAACATTATTTGTCTTCCGCTTCATGCAGCGTTGCAGCATCCAACATATCAAGCATTTGTTCAAAAATATTTTTCTACCATTCTTCCTGCAGATACATTTTATCACGCACTTCATTATGCACATGTCACTAATGTTTTAGTTGTTTATGTTCCTAGAGGAGTTGAAGCGACTAGTGCATTGCACATTGTCAAACATGCTGCAGGAACAACTGCGCTTCATCATCTTCTTATTGTTGCAGAACCATTGAGCAAACTGACCATTATTCAAGAAGAATCCGCAGCATCTTGCGCTGCTGGATACGCAAGCACTATTGTCGAAGCGAGCGTTCACGAAGGCAGCCACATTACTCACGTGACATTACAAGAATACCCTGAAACCTTTCATCAGTATGCGCACAAACATGCAATTGTTGCAAAAGATGGACGCATGGACTGGATTGAAGCGCATTTTGGCGGCGCGTACACGCGAGCAATTGCGACCGCAACACTTCGTGAAGACGGCGCTTCTTCTGCAAACACCACTGTCTTTTTTGGTGAAGGAACACAGAAATTTGATATTATCTCCAGAACTATTCAAATCGGAAAACACACATTTGCAGATATGAACACTGTTGGTGTTGTCGCAGATCATTCTCGAGCAATGTGTCGTGGCTTGATTAAAATTGCACCACCTTCTTTTGGCTCTTGTGGAAATCAGAAAATTAAAACACTGCTGATGAACAAAGATGCACAAGCAAACGCAATTCCGAGTATGGAAATTGATAATTTTGATGTTCGCGCAACACACGAATCTTCTGTTGGACAGATTAACAAAGACAAATTGTTTTATCTCATGAGCAGAGGATTTGATGAACACCAGGCACGGATGAAAATTGTTGAAGGCTATTTTGCCCAGCTCGCAAAACTTATTCCTGACAAACAGATTGAACAAAAAGTCATGGCACTTATCAGAAAAAAATTACAGATGGAAACTGAACAGGAAGAACACCTTCTTGAACAATATGAAGAATCTGAGGAGAACGTTTATGCTTAATGTCCAGAACATCAGAAAAGACTTTCCTATTTTACAACGGAAGGTTCATGGAAAGCCATTGATTTATTTAGATAGTGCTGCGTCTTCTCAGAAACCACAACAAGTGATTGATGCAATCGTTCATTATTATAGTACAAGCCACGCAAACATTCATCGAGGCATTCACCAACTTGGCGAAGAAGCAACCACTGCATACGAAGAAGCGCATAAACACACTGCGCAATTTATTAACGCAACATCGTGGCGTGAAATTATCTTTACAAAAAATACCACGGAATCCTTAAATCTTCTTGCCTACAGTCTTTCTAAGACTTTTAAGAAAGGCGATGAAATTATTGTCAGCAGAAAAGAGCATCACAGTAATTTTGTGCCGTGGCAGCAATGCGCGAAAGAACATGGGCTTGTCTTGAAAATTGTGGAGATTACTCCAGATGGCGTGATTGATCTCGCGCATCTTCGCACTCTTTTAACCAAGAAGACGCGAATCGTTAGCATCACTCATATGTCCAATGTTCTTGGCACAGTGAATGATGTCAAAGAGATTGCTGCAATTGTTCATGCGAACAAAACTGAAGATGGTGGACATACTTTACTGAGTGTCGATGGCGCACAAAGCGTGCCACACATGGCTGTTGATGTGCAAAATCTTGATTGCGATTTTCTTAGTTTTTCCAGCCACAAAATGCTTGGACCAACAGGGATTGGTGTTTTGTATGGGAAACGTGCGCTCCTTGAAAAAATGCCCCCTTTCCTTTTTGGTGGAGGCATGGTGGGCAGCGTTACTGAGAAGGAAACAAGCTTTGGGGATCTTCCCTGGAAATTTGAGGCAGGAACACCAAACATTTCTGGCGCAGTTGGCTTTAGCGCAGCGTTGACGTATCTTGAAAATCTTGGCATGGACAATGTCTGGAATCATGAACAAGAACTTGCTGCGTATGCACTTGCACAACTCAAAAAACAAAAAGATGTGACGATTTATGCTCCTGCTTTTGTGAAAGGAAAGCGAGGAGCAGTTGTTTCTTTTACTCTTGGAACGATTCATGCGCATGATGTTATTTCTATCCTTGATCAGGAAGGGATTGCTGTTCGTGCAGGACATCACTGTGCACAGCCATTGCTAGACTCTATGGGTGTTCCTGCGACTGTTCGCTTGAGCGCGTATGTTTATACGACTAAAGAAGAAATTGATGCGCTTATTACTGCACTTGATAAAGTACGAAAGGTGTTTGGTTGATGAGCTTTGATACCTATTCCATGGAAATTATTTTAGATCACTACAAAAATCCCCACAACAAGGGAAAAGTTGCACATGTGGATCTTCTTAATAGAGAGAAAAATCCTTCTTGTGGTGATGAAATTGAAGTTAGTGCAACACTAGACACTGAACAAAAAATACGTGAGATTAAATTTGATGGCCATGGCTGCGCGATCTCTCTGGCATCTATTTCCATGCTTACTGATGAACTCAAAGGAAAATCATTTCAGGAAATTATGAAAATGGAAAAACAAGATGTCCTTGCACTGCTCGGCATCGACGTTGCGCCGCTTCGCATCAAATGTGTGATGCTTGGATTACGCGTGCTCCAACGAAGCATACTCAAACATGAAGGAAAAGATGCACAAGGCATTTCCCTCTCAGAAATTTAGGTGGTATCAATGACAAGAAAAGAAGAATTAGTAATTATGGATTTACATACATCTATTGCAGACAAAAAGATTCTCAAAGGATTGAATCTTACTGTAAAAAAAGGAGAAGTCCATGTGATCATGGGACCAAACGGTTCTGGAAAAAGTACGCTGTCTTATACTTTAATGGGAAGCCCGAAGTATACCGTCGATAGTGGAAGCGTTACTATTGATGGTGAAGATCTCCTTTCTCTTACTGCTGATCAGCGCGCGAAAAAAGGATTGTTTTTAGGATTTCAGTATCCTGAAGAAATTCCTGGCGTTACTGTCGCAAACTTTTTGCGACTTGCTACTGGTGCAATTAAAGGGCAGAAAATTGCAATCCCTGAATTTCAGAAAATTCTGAAAGAGAAGATGAAAGAACTTGAGATGGATCCAACTTTTGCACGCCGATATTTGAATGAAGGATTCTCTGGCGGAGAGAAGAAACGATGCGAAATTTTGCAGATGGCATTGTTAGAACCTAAATATTGTATCCTTGATGAAATTGATTCTGGAACAGACGTGGATGCGTTGAAGATTATTACCGCTGGGATTAACAAACTGCTTAGTCCTGAACGAGGGTTTCTTATTATTACGCACTACAATAGAATTCTCCAGTATTTAGACAAGATTGATTTTGTTCATATTGTTGTTCAAGGTCGCGTTGTGAAGAGTGGCGGACGCGAGTTAGCACTTGAGATTGATCAAGAAGGATATGATAAATATGAGAAAATGTAGATAGAATTATTTTTTATTTTTATTTATTTTGCTTCTGGTATTTGGGAAACATATTCTGCTGCAGGAGCAAGTCTTCCTCTGAGTTCAGTGGTGACTCGGTGTGCAAGATCGTACAACCCGACGGGTTTTCTCATAAATGGAACTTCTTGAGGAATAGGTAAATTATCTTGACCACTGATAACCACATACAATGGAGGTGCTATGCTTTCTCTTTGCAATTTTCTATACAGCGTCATTCCTCCTTCATGGTCTCCTGATGCCTCTTTGTTGTTAAAATCTGATACAATTACATCATATGCTTCTCGTGCTGTTAGAATTCGTGCTCCTGCAGCATTTGTGCATTTTTCTCTTACCACTTCATATCCTACCACTACAAATGCTGTCTCAAACATTTCCGTTATGTCTTCTTCATCATCAACAAATAGAATTCTTGGTTGCCTGTTTAGTTGTGCAACTATATCTCCTACATGAATATCCCTCAATTTTGGTTTCATAAAAAGCTAAAACTATAAGGCTATTTATAAACCTTAAGGTTGCTTTCCCCAGACATACCATTTTACGAGGATAAGAGCGCCTGTGGCTGCCATGATTCCGGTGAGAATTTGACCCATTGTTAAGAAATTAAAGAGCACAAAGCCCAGTTGAGGATCTGGCTGACGGACAAACTCAATGGTGAAGCGGAACGCACCATACAACATGATAAATGTCCAGAAAAGTGTTCCTTTCTTGAGGTTTTTGTCTTTCAACAACCAAAGGATTGCGAAGATGATGAAATTTTTTGCAGACTCATATAGTTGTGATGGATGGCGTGGAATGCCGTCGCCAAAATCAACAGCCCAGGGAAGTGATGTTGGTCGTCCATAGAGTTCGCCATTGATGAAGTTTGCAATTCTTCCAAAACCTAAGCCAAGTGCTGCGGGAATCACCACAATATCTGCCATTTCATAGAACTCTTTTTTATATTGTTTGCAGAAAATATATCCTCCTGTAAGAACGCCTATTAATCCACCATGAAAACTCATGCCACCTTCCCAGATTTTGAAAAGTTGCAGAGGGTTATCTATGATTGTGCTAAAATTGTAGAAGAGGAAATAGAACATTCTTGATCCGATAAGAACGCCTAATGCTGCATAAAGAAGGAATGTATCGCGCTCGTCTTCTGTCAATGCTATTCGTTTCTTTTTTATGAAATACGTAAGAAGTCCATACGCAATAAAAAAACCAATAACATACACAAGACCATAATAACGGATTTGAAGAAAGCCGAGATCAAAGAGAACTGGATCAATGTTATGGACGTAGACCATTTTATTCTGCTGCTGTTTCTCCTGTCGCAGGTTCGGTTGTTTCTTCTGTTACTTCTTCTGTTACTTCTTCTGTTACTTCTTCAAGAGGATCTACAGAATCTGTTGTGTCTTGTGTTTCTTCAATAGTTTCTGTTGTTCCTGCCTCCGCAAGCGCTGCGTCTAATGCTGCTACAAACACTTCATACTTCCAGGATTCTATTTTTTCTCCATTAACAAAAAAAGAAGGTGTTCCTTGCACACCTTTACCAATTCCTTCATTAAAATCAGCAGTGACATATTTTGATTTTGCATTACTGTCCAAACAATTATTGAATTTTTCTGTGTCCAAACCAATTTGTTCTGCATAGTCCTTCAATGACCCTATGGAAAGTTCATCCTGTTTCTCAAACATGATATCATGCATTTCCCAAAACTTTCCTTGGTCATTTGCGCACTCACTCGCTTCTGCTGCATTAAACGCAAACGCGTGAATTGAAGTTAGCGGAAAGTGTTTGTATTCCAAACTCACTCTGTCTCCATATTCTTCCATTATTTTTTTCACTGTTGGTGCTGCTGCGCCACACGCTGGACATTGGAAATCAGAGAACTCAACAATTCTTACCATTGCATCAGGATTTCCTTTAAGCGGCTTTGGGGTGTAGACATCGTCATATGTTGGTCGTGTGACAAACCAATGAATACCTGCAATGAGGATAATGAGCGTTATAATTATTTTCCACTTATTCTTTTGTACTGTTTCTTTTATTGTCATGAGAGTTGTGATGCGCTTATGTTTTATATAGTTTGCGATGATAATAAAATAGAAAAAAGAAAAAAGAAAAAAATTATTCTGCAAGCGCTGCTTCGATTGCTGCTTCGAAGACACTAAATGGCTGCGCGCCAACAACTAAAACGCCGTTGACTAAAAATCCAGGTGTTCCTGAGATTCCCTGACTTGCGCCCATTTTCATGTCATTCTCTACTTTTTCTGTGTATTTTCCAGAATCAAGGCACGATGCAAATGCTGTAGCATCTAATTCAAGCGTTTCTGCGTAGCCAAGAATATCTTCTTTGCTCAACCCAGTTCCATCTCCTGAACCTTTTTCAAATAATAAGTCATGCATTTCCCAGAATTTGTCTTGGTCACCAGCGCACTCTGCTCCTTCTGCTGCAACCTGCGCATTCTGATGGAAACCCAATGGGAAGTGTCTATAAACAAGCTTCACTTTTCCTGTCGCAATGTACTTCTCTTGAATACTTGGAAGTGTCTGCTCATAAAATCGTTTACAGAACGGACACTGGAAATCACTGTATTCCACAATAGTGACTGGAGCATCTTCTTCTCCTTTCACTTGATCTGCGTCTGAGAGCTCAACGTCAATAACTTTTGCTGTATCTCCGCTATCTCCACTGTCTCCGCTGTCTTTCGTATCTGATCCATTATCTCCTTTTTCTGTGCCCATAAAATTCTGGATAATAAACCCAATGACCACAATTGCCAACACAACTGTTGTTATCTTCCAAATATTTTCTGTTGTGATAACAAATAATTGCTTTGGTGCTTCTTTTTCCTGAATTGGTGTTTCTGTTTTTTCATGTTTTTCTGTCATAAAAATCACCCTCCAAGATTTTTCAATTTGTCTCTTTTTATTAAGTTTGTGAAAATACCGTCGCTTCCTTCTTCTCTTTTGTTTCATCTGAGTTATAAAAATAAAAAATACATGCGTTGTCATATTAGGTTCTGCTGAGCGAATAGAAGTTAAGAAAGGCGATTTTCTAGGAGAGAGGTAATAAAAAAAGAAGAATGTAAAAAAAATAAGATCGAAAAACTTATTCATTCACCACTAATGTTCCTGTCATGTCCTTTGTTCCTGGACCAGAATACACATTGGAAAAGAACGTGAACTCACCTGCCTGATCTGCAACAAACTCTATTGTTTTATAATTGTCTTCTTCCAAGAATTCATTGATACCATACGCTGGAAGGACAAAGCCATGATTTGTGTTGCTTGCATAAATTATTATTCTCACATAATCTTCTTTATCCACTTCAAGTATGTTTGGTCTGTAAATGGATTTATCTGCGACAATATGAAACTCTTTGATGATAACAAGCTCATCGCCAAGATACTCTTCCTTCGCTATTCCGTAGTCTCTTACTCCAACAACACCACCAGTAATATCGTCACTCACTATACGACTTTGGCACGCAGCGAGAAGACCCACTGTAAGAAGTGCAAGAACAATAAGCATTTTTTTCATGAACATCACCTTTTTGCTTCTTCTGGAAGACTGAATATTTAAAGCTAGCGATTTGGAGCGACACAACATCGTCCTCTGACAATAATAAAAAACATAAGTTTAAATACAAAAATTACCTGAAAAAGCGCATGATACTGGAAAAAAAGGTTTTTGCTGCATTGATTGTCCTTGTTTTTGCTTTTCCTTCTGTTTTTGCACACGGACATGACCCTTCACTTTTAGAACAACTTCCTTCGCCTCTTCTTGTTCTTCTTTACACCGCTCTTCCTACTGCAGCGCTCATCTTGTATGCAGTTTTCAAGAAAAAACTTCGAGAGACGACAAAGCTATTTCTTTTCTGGAGCATTGTTGTTCTTGTGAGCGTGAGCACGCTGTATCTTGTTGCTCATACATTTTATTACAATATTCTCTCTGAAACTAATGGTCCTGTACACTGGCACGCTGATTTTGAAATCTGGATCTGCGGAGAAAAACAAACACTTCCCACTTCTCAATTTCCATCGAATAAAATAGGAACGCCAATACTTCATCACCACAATGATTATCGGATGCACATCGAGGGGACTGTCTTTTCCTGGGACGAAGTCGACCTTGGCGCGTTCTTTGATGCAATTGATGGAACACTTGGGCAAACATATATTGGAATTCCTCAAGAAGATGGCAGCTTAAAATATTGGCAAAACGGCGATTACTGCGGCAAAAAACAAGGAACACTGCATCTTTATGTTCAGAAAGGAGATTCGGAAACATGGGAGGAAATTATTGCTATTCCTGATTACATTATTAGTCCAGAAGCGGATGTGCCTCCTGGCGATCGACTGAAAATTGTGTTTGAATAAAAAGAAATGAATTTAGTGAATGAGAATACTAAGATAAAAAGAAAAAATGTGATGATCCATGACTGTTGAAGCACTTTTACCGACCTTTGGAACCGTTGTTTTTACTGCACTTATTGATTCTATTAATCCGTGCGCTATTGGAGTTTTGATTCTTCTTATTTCCACTCTTCTTGTTGTTGGAAAATCGAAACAAAAGCTTCTGTTGTTTGGGCTGACGTACATCGGATCTGTGTATATTGTGTATTTCCTTGCTGGTCTTGGGCTTGTTCTTTTTTTTCATAGCGTGCCGCTCATCGTTGCACAATATATCTCTATTAGCGTTGCAATGGTTGTTGTTGCCGGCGGACTCTTGGAGATTAAAGATTATTTTTGGTATGGTCGAGGATTTAGTTTAGCAATTTCTCAAAAACACGCAAAAAAAATTCATGAACTTAGCAAAAAAATAACATTTCCTTCACTCATTGTTCTTGGCGCATTCGTTGCAGGCGTTGAACTTCCCTGCACAGGCGGCCCTTATCTTGCGATTACGCTTATTTTATCGCAGAATTTTAGCATGTTTGCGGTGTTTTTGTTAGCGCTGTATAATTTGATTTTTGTTTCTCCTCTTATTGTTATTTTATTCCTTGTCTATTATGGTATGAAACTTCATGACATCAAACTGTGGAAGCATAGCTACAAGCATTATATGCGCCTCTCCATTGGGATTGTGCTTCTTCTCCTCGGCTGGCTTCTCATTCTTATAGCAAACGGAACAATAAACTTCGGGTGAAAGCATGGCAAAAACAAAAAAAATAACTGTCGTTAAGATGAATAGAAAAAAAGAATCTTTTAACCAGAAAAAACTCTATACGTCCATTTATAGTTCTTGTTTATCTACGCAACTTCCTAAAAAAGACTGTCAGCGTATTGCGAAGAAGATTTATGGGAATGTTATGAAGTTATTGGGCAAACAGCAGTGTTTATTGAGTGAAGAAGTTTCTGCTACTGTGGCAAAAGCAATGACAAAACATCGAAAGGAATTAGCGTTTATGTATAAGACACATAAGGATTTGAGTTAGGGTTATTTTTGTGTGATGACCATGACATAACTTCCATCGTCGAGCTGCGCAACGCCTGGATCTGCTCCTTCAACGATAAATTCTTCATCTACTTCAAAACTCAAGCCATCTTCTGTACATGCGCTTCGTACTTTTCCCTGATATGTTCCATAGAATCTATATGGGCAATTATCTTCGTCTGTTGTTACGATTGATCCTAACAAAAAGAGATCTGCATCTGTGATTTTTCCTGTTTCCACAATTTCCCAACTATTTACATCTACTTGCGCATAATAGTTCACTGGATTACTTGAAGACATCGAATTATCACTTGGAATGTAGAGATAGAGATATGGATCAATGAAAACTGCAGAAGCGTCCATATATTGTTCATCATCATTGTCAGAACACCAGAGAATGTCTGTACCTTTTAATGAGCTGATATCTTCTCCCACTGCAACAGAGATACACGGCTTTTTCATACCACTTGGTCTTACTGTGTGGGCTAATACGATTTGATTGTTGACTTCTACAATTGTTGGATCAAACCCATTGAGATAATCCGAATCCATTGAGAGTGCTGCGACGTCATCAAGCACTTTTCCATCAAAAGAGACTGGAATGTATGCCATGCCACCACAAAATGGGGGATCTTGGAATATTTGGAATGAAACGATGAGTTGGTCTTGGTCTATGAAGATATTTGGAACACTTACTAAATCGTAGATTAATTCTCCTTCTGAGAAAGATGCGCCATCTTCTGAGGTGTAGAAATATAAGTCTGTGTTATCTCCTGGTGTTTGACATTTGCCATCTTGTTGTTCAGAGCCTTGAGATTCTTCTTGTGTTTCTCCTGGTTTAAACTCTTCTTTAATTGTACCTTCTGGTTTAAATTCTTCTTTTACTGTTCCTTCTTCTGGTTTGAATTCTTCTTTAATAGTGCCTTCTTCAGGTGTGGTTTCTTCTTGAATAGTTTCTGCTGCAACTTGTTCTTCTGTCACTTCTTCAGTCCCACAAGAAGTCAGTAATAAGAGAATAAATAAGAGATAATAGATTCGCATTTCTTTTTTTCTTATATTAAAGTATAAAAAAGTTTTGTTTGGTTTTTTTTATTATTTTTGAGATTAGTAAACACCCCATTGCTGCTGCAATGGGTCCCCCTGACATTTTGTTTTTATTGGTGCGTGTATTTTCTCTTGCTGCTGTTTGAATCGCCTTACAGTCCTTGAGAATCCCTAAGTCTTTATTATTCAATAAAAGACTAAATGAGAAGAATATCAGTAAATAACGATGCGAATCGCAAACAAAAAACATCAAGACATAATATTTATAAAATAGGATTCAATTTCTTACTCCATCTATCGAGGGCAGTAGTTTAATGGTAGAATATGGGACTGTGGAAGTACATAAGTACTACAGATATCCTGTGGCGGGGGTTCGATTCCCCCCTGTCCTCTATTTTATTCTCTAGCCAAAGTTTTGCAACTATTCTTTTTCCCATAATTATTCTTTATCTTTTGTAACTATAAATTTTTCTCCTCATCTAATTGATTATTTTACTTTTTAATCAAAAATATATGAAGATGCTTTGGAGTCAGGCGATTTAAACTCATTTTTCGACTATATTTTTATAAATCTCGACATTTTACTTCTCCATATGACTCCATATGAACAAATACACGATTGGCATGTAAGCCTTGCAGTTCCTCCTCTCGCAAGAGAAGTACTCAAAGCAGATTTTGAACGATGGCTTACAGGAGAAGTCCCATACAGTATGATGATCGGGCACTTAAACAGTCTTCCCCTAGAAACCCGCCTCAGTACTGATACTGGTCTGTTACACCAAACATGGGAAGAACATGTTGAAAAAGTAAGAGAAACAGTATTAACTTCTCCTGCGTTGGATAAAGCATTAGCAGAGCATTGTCTTTATGGCTCAACTACTGAAATTCCCCCAAACCCTTTTGTTACTCTTGCATCTTATCTTAGAGGACAACCGCTTGATGTTTATGATCGTGTTGTGATTGAAGCAAAAAGTAGAAAATATCGATCTCACTTTGATGGAACAACTATTGAAGGAGCAGGCTTTTTCTGGGGCATTGATCCACGCGCTTATTGGCTTGACTCTAATAAAAATAGATTTTTTGCTGGAGGAAATAATCCTTGTGTCCAAGTCACATTTAGAATTGATTTAGAAACAAGAATGTCTTATATAAACGCTAGAAATAGAGAACCCTAAACAAGCCTAACAAAAACCTTTATAAATAACCTCCTGTTTCTGGATTGTTAACCCGAGTTCGAAAGAGCGCGTTTAGGGTTAAATGATTGTTTCAATTGTTTAACATTAGATGAATTCTACAGAACTTTTATGTGATCAAAAATGACTGAAGAAAAACAACAATTAAAATACCTTGTTCGAATCGCGAACACAGACCTTACAGGTTCTAAACCAATTGGATACGCATTGCTCAACATTCGCGGTGTTGGTTTTGCTTATGCAAACATGGCATGCACACTTACCGAAATTAATCCAATGAAAAAAACAGGAGCACTTTCTGACAAAGAAGTAAGCGCACTTGAATCTGTCATTACTAATCCTACAAAATATAATGTTCCAACCTGGATGTTTAACAGACAAAAAGATCTGGAAACAGGCGATGATATGCATCTCATTGGTCCAACAATTAAATTCGTTCAGGACAATGATGTTCGATTAATGAAAAAGATCCGATGCTATAAAGGCATGCGTCACGCAGCAGGATTACCTGTCCGTGGCCAGCGCACACGATCCAACTTCAGAAAGAACAAAGGAAAAACTGTGGGCGTTATGAAAAGTGCGCAAGCGAAAGCAGCAGCAGCTCCTGCAGCAGACAAGAAAAAATAAAATGATGTGAACACTCATGGGAGATCCAAAAAAAATCAGAAAAAAATACACGCCTCCGAGCCATCCTTGGCAAAAGGCACGTATTGAATCAGAAAAAGCTATTGTCAAACAATACGGCGTGAAAAACAAAAAAGAAATCTGGAAAATGGGCGCTATGCTCAGAAGTTTTACCTCTCAAGCAAAAACACTCATTGTTGCAACAACAGGACAAGCAATGAAAGAAAAAGAAAATCTCATCAAAAAATTACAACGATATGGATTTGTTGGCGCTGATGCAACCATTGATCAAATCCTTGGATTAACCCTTAATGATATCATGAACAGACGATTACAAACTATCGTTGTTAAAAAAAGACTTGCAACTAACGTCAAGCAAGCACGACAGATGATTACTCACAAACATATTGCAGTAGCAGAGAAAAAGATCAGTTCTCCAAGTTATCTCGTCACTCTTGAAGAAGAAGGAGCGATTACGTATGCTTCTTCGTCTAGCTTTGCACACGATGATCATGCAGAACGCATCAAACTTACTCAGAAAAAATAAAGAACGTGAAAAAACATGAATCCAGAACAACCAACTGTTGAAGAATCACCACAAATGGACAGACGACGCGGACCAATGCGTTGGGGTATTTGTCATATTTATTCCTCTTACAACAATACTATTATTCATATCACTGACATCACTGGCTCTGAATCTATCGCACGAACCAGCGGTGGACAAGTTGTTAAAGCACACCGCATGGAGAGTTCTCCTACTGCGGCAATGAGTGCTGCAAAAAAAGCTGCAGAGACTGCATTCGAAAAAGGAATTACAGGCATTCACGTCAAGATCAAAGCACCAGGTGGACATAACGGACCACACAACCCTGGACCAGGAGCACAAGCTGCTGTTCGTGCACTCTCTCGTATGGGACTACGCATCGGCATTATCCAGGACGTCACTCCAATACCACACGATGGGTGCAGAAAGAAAGGCGGAAAACGCGGACGACGTGTCTAGATACCATGGAAATTCGCATCTTAGAGAAATCAAAAGATAAAATGTATTTGTCTTTCATGATCAGAGGAACTACGCCAGCGTATGCGAATACATTGCGTCGCCTTATGGTAGGAGAAGTTCCTACGATGGCTATCGAAGATGTAGAACTTTTCAAAAACAGTTCCCCTATGTACGATGAAACTGTTGCACACAGACTCGGTTTACTCCCACTCACGACTGACCTTAAATCATACCGAATGAAAAAAGGGCCAGAAGATGATGGTGCTGCAGCGTGTGAAACTACATTAACACTCAAAGCAAAAGGACCATGCACTGTCTACTCCTCTTCATTAAAAGCAAAAGATCCAAAAGTGGCTCCTGCATATCCAGATATGCCGATTTGCATTTTGTTAAAAGGACAAGAACTTGAGTTGCAAGCAGTTGCAATCCTTGGTAAAGGAAGAGTACATACCAAATGGAGTCCAGGACTTGTTTGGTACAGTTACGAACCAACACTCACGATCAATCCAAAAAGTGATCAATTGGAAAAATTCAAACACCTGTATCCGCCACAAATATTTGATAAGAGCGGAAAGATTGACAAAGCAGCAATCCTCGACAATAATCTTGTCGACGCTGTTGACGGTGTTTGTGATGATGTCATTAAAGTAGAATACAATGACAAAAATATCATCTTCCATGTTGAATCATGGGGACAACTCGATGCAAAAGTAATTGTGCAACAAGCAATTGAATTGTTTGATGAACAACTTGATGCATTTGATGCTTCCCTAAAAGACCTCAAATAAAAAAACAACAGGTTTGCTCTCCAAATGAGGAGGTGGCAGAGCCTGGTCAAATGCGCTAGCTTGAGGGGCTAGTCCCTTAGTGGGTGCGCGTGTTCGAATCACGTCCTCCTCATTCCAATCACAAGTGAAATACCATGAACCAAAAGAAAATACATCCAGAATTGCAACAACTGATTGAAAAGTTGCGACACACTTCTGCAAAAGAAGGAATCGCACTTTGGAAAACAGTTGCAGCTACACTCGCAGGAAGCACTGCAAAACGACCAATCGTGAATATCTCACGCATTAATCTTTACGCTACAGAAAAAGAAGTAGTTCTTGTTCCTGGAAAAGTGCTTGCAACAGGAGATTTAGCACGTCCAATTCACGTCGCAGCATTCCGATTTTCCAAAGAAGCAAAACATAAAATTGAACAGGCAAAAGGAAAAGCATTTTCCATTGTTGAACTTATGGAAAAAAATCCAAAAGGAAAAGAAGTACGAATACTCGGGTAAAAAACATGATAATTATTGACGCAAAGGATTTAATCGTTGGCAGATTCGCAACATTTGCTGCAAAGCAAGCATTGCTTGGCAATGAAATTGCTATTGTCAACTGTGAACAGGCTTATATTACTGGAACACCTACACATATTCTTTCGGAATTCCGACGAAAACGAGCACAAGGAACCTGGGCAACAGGACCGTTTTATCATAGACAACCTGATCGACTTGTCAGACGAATTATCCGAGGTATGCTTCCACACAAACAAGAAAAAGGAAAGAGTGCATATCAACGAATTATGTGTTACATTGGCGTTCCTGCTGATTTCAAAAATCAAAAAATGGAGACATTAGAGAATGCACGCATTTCGAATGTGCCAAACTTGAAATATATTGCTGTTGCAGAAATTTCCAAGCATCTTGGTGCAAAAAGAGTGGTGAATACTTATGAGTAAAATTATACAGACATCTGGGAAACGAAAACGCGCTATTGCGCGCGCAACAGTTCGTGCTGGAAAAGGAAAAATTCTTATGAATAACAAACCAATTTCCGCAATTATGCCTGCTATGTTACGATTACGCTTACAAGAACCATTGCTTCTCGCTGAAAAACTTGGAGAAGGTCTGGATATTACTGTTACTGTTGCAGGAGGCGGGCCAACAAGTCAAGTTGATGCAGCTCGACTTGCAATCGCACGAGGACTCGTTGCATTTAGCAACAGCGCAGCTTTGAAAAACACCTTTTTGGAGTATGACCGATTATTGCTTGTTGCAGATGTCCGACATAAAGAAAGCGCAAAACCAAACAGCCACGGACAAGCACGCTCAAAAGTTCAGAAATCCTACAGATGAGGCCAACATGATAATTCAAATTCGATGTTACAGTTGTGGAAAACCAATTGCACACCTCTGGGAAGAATATACTAAGAGAACTGAAAAAGGAGAAGAACGAAAGAAAGTTCTTGATTCCCTTGGTTTGAAACGATACTGTTGCAGACAATCTTTAATGGGTCATGTTGATCTCTTAGAAGTTGCTGGACACTTTAAGAAGTTTTGATTTATTCTTTTTTATTATTACTTTGTTGAAATATTCGCTCAGTAAAATTCTCCAACACTATTCATCTATTTTTAAAAAAGATATAAGGATTCAGAAGCCAAGAGGCGAATTATTTTTCTTGGGTGTGATTTAGCTGAGTGAATTATTTCTTTTCCAATCTTTTTTGTTCTTTTGAGATAATTTTCAATCGTCGACAAATTGTCGATAACTCAACTTTCACATCTAGTGCTTTTCTTTAATTATTTAATGTTTTCAAAAACAATTTAAACTCTAACAAGCACTCTTTCTCGGAAAGAGTAACTCATTCTTTCCAGCATTATGTTTACAGAGGTGACTGCAATGGAAATTCCCTTAGGATTAAGTTATGATGATGTTCTTCTCGTGCCAAAACATTCTCATGTGAGCAGCAGAAAAGAAACTTCTATTGCTACCCAACTCACTAAATCCATTCAACTTAATGTTCCGCTTGTTGCCGCAAACATGGATACTGTCACTGAATCCAAAATGGCCATTGCCATGGCACGACATGGAGGCATTGGCATTATTCATCAATTCATGACGCTTGAAGAACAATGCAAAGAGATTCGCAAAGTGAAAAGAAGCACAAGCTATGTGATTGATGAACCTCTTACTATTGATGAAAACAAAACAGTCGAAGAAGCATTACAATTAATGGAAAGCGCTGGAATCAAAGGATTGCTTGTCGTGAATTATGAGCGAAAATTTGCCGGCATTTTAACACAGCGTGATATTCTTTTTGAAAGTACTTTTTCTCGATTGATTAAAGAAGTGATGACCTCAAAAGAAAAAGCAATCACTGCCCCCCTTGGAACACGGCGAAGTGAAGCAAAAGAAATCATGCACAAACATAAAGTGGAGAAACTGCCGCTTCTTGATGCTGATGGATTTGTCCGCGGATTAATCACCGCAAAAGACATTCTTGACACGTATCGATACAAAGACGCGAGCAGAGACGCAAAAGGACGCTTACTTGTTGGCGCTGCTGTTGGGGTCAAAGAAGGATATTTACAACGCGTGGATGCATTACTCCGAGAAGGGACCGATATTATTGTTGTGGATATTGCACATGGCCACAGTGATCTTGCGTTGAATACAGTCAAAGGGATTAAAGAACGATATCCTGCTGTGCAGATTATCGCAGGCAATGTCGCCACTGCTGCTGGCTGCGAAGCACTCATTAAAGCTGGCGCAGACGCAATCAAAGTTGGCGTTGGTCCTGGTGCTGGCTGCATTACGCGCGTTGTTGCAGGTTCTGGAGTGCCACAACTTACTGCTGTTCTTGACGCTGTTTCTGTCGCACGGCATTATGGGATTCCTATCATCGCAGATGGCGGAATTAAAAATAGCGGAGACATTGCAAAAGCAATTGCTGCTGGCGCAGCAACAGTGATGTGCGGGAGTATTTTTGCAGGCACTGATGAAAGTCCAGGCAATATTGTTTTACGTCATGGACGACGATATAAAGAGTATCGTGGCAGCGCAAGCGCAGAAGCGAATCACGCGCGACGCGAACGAGAAACGGGGAAAATTATCAAGGATAAATTAGAATATAATCCCGAAGGAGTTGCTGGCTATGTTGCCTACAAGGGAAGCGTCACTGAAGTTGTTTCTGAACTGGTGAATGGATTGCGGTCGGGACTGAGTTATTGCGGCGCAGCAACTATTTCTGAAATGCAGCATAATGCCTCTTTTGTTCGGATTACTGCTGCAGGGATGAGAGAGAGCAAGCCGCATGATATTGAAGAGAAGTGAGCGTCTTTTCTTATGGAATTTCACCAAGTAAAAAATACGGACGATTCTTTATATTCAACAGCCTGGTCTCTTTACGAAGCTTCTTTTCCTGAGGATGAACGACGAAACCTTGCACAGCAAAAAGATATTTTCAAGAAAAAGGAATATTCTTTTTTTGCGATTGTTGAGAAAAATACATTTCTTGGATTTCTCAGTACATGGAATCTTGATACTTTTATTTTTATTGAGCATTTCGCAGTCAAAGAAGAATTGCGAGGAAAAGGAATAGGAACAAAAATACTCCTTAACTTTATTCAAGAGTTGAAAAATGGGAAAGACATCGTTCTGGAGACAGAACTCCCTCACGCAAATCCTGCTGCGAAAAAAAGAGCCCTTTTTTATGAGCGATTAGGATTCAAACTTTGTCTAGAGAATTATATTCAACCTGCATATCATGCAAACAAAAAACCTGTGCCATTGTACTTGATGCGCTATGGAAAAGAGATTTCGAAAAAGGAGTTTGAACATATCAAAGAAAAGTTATATGACGTTGTCTATGAAGCCGCTCATGTCTAAAGTTTTATAAATCTCATGTTTCTCTCTTTTTCCATGCTCGATACACAAGCAATGGAAAAGAAATGGCAACAGCGCTGGAAAGATGCAAAACTCTTTGAGACCGATGCACAACCTGGAACAAAAAAATTCTTTGGGACATTTCCTTATCCCTACATCAACGCATTTCCACACATTGGACATTTGTATACTATCATGCGCGTTGAGGCACTTGCGCGGTACAAAAAACTTCACGGCTACAACATTCTTTTTCCCCAAGGATGGCACGCAACAGGAAGCCCTATCATCGCTGCTGCAAAACGTGTCAAAGAACGCGAGGAAAAACAAATCAAGATTATGAGAGATATGGGCATTTCAGAAAAAGAATTTCCTGCTTTCGAAGATCCGAAACACTGGATTGATTATTTTGCACCTGAATTTGAAAAAGATTTCCGTGGGATGGGCTTTGTTATTGATTGGCGCAGAAATTTCTATACCACTTCTCTCAACCCGCATTACGATGCCTTTGTTCAATGGCAATTCCGAAAACTTCAAGAAAAAAATTATGTGACGCGTGGAACATTTCCTGTTGTCTGGTGCCCTAAAGAAAATATGGCAGTGAGCGATCATTCTAGAAGCAAAGGAGAAGGAGAAACAACACAAGAATTTGTGCTTGTCAAACACAAACTTGCAGGCACTTCTGATTATCTTGTCAGCGCAACACTCCGCATCGAAACTATTCTTGGTGTTACTAACATTTGGCTGCATCCTGATGTTTCTTATGTTCGCGCACAAATCAATACTGAACATTGGATTATTAGTACTGAAGCTGCAGAAAAGCTTGCTGCACAAGAACGAAGTGTTCAAATTATTGGAAAAGTTTCTGGAAAAGAACTTGTTGGAAAAACAGTCGAGGAATTTAATGGCAAAAAAATTATGATCTTGCCTGGCACATTTTGTGCTCCCGATAAAGGAACAGGTATTGTTCATAGTGTTCCTTCAGACAGTCCTGATGACTGGATCGCATTGCAAGATCTTCAGCGCGATCACACCCTTTGCGAAAAGTATGGCCTTGATTATCGCACCATAGAAGAAATTCGAGTAGTTCCTGTCCTCAATACTCCTGATTATGGTGAAATGCCTGCAATGAAACTCTGTGAAGAATTTGGCATTGTAAATCAAAAAGATGAAAAGAAATTGCTTGAAGCACGCAAAGCGCTCTACAGAAAAAGTTTCTATCAAAGCACGATGAATGGCCTTTACCGCAATTTTTATGGGAAGAATCTTGAAGGCATTAAAGTCACTGAAGCAAAAGAAATTATCAAAAAAGAACTTCTCAGCAGAGGCTTTGAATTATTTTACGAACTCACTGGACCTGTTGTTTGTCGCTGTTTGACTCCTTGTGTGCCAAAACTTGTTTCTGACCAATGGTTTATTGCTTATGGCGATGAACAGTGGAAACTGCAGGCGCATGCATGCTTGAATAAAATGAAACTCTATCCTGACAATGTCCGGCAGCAATTTGAGTATGTTATTGACTGGCTTCACAACTGGGCATGCACACGAAAAGAAGGACTCGGCACAGCACTTCCCTGGGATCCTGACTGGCTTATTGAAAGTTTAAGTGACAGCACTATTTACATGGCATATTATACTATCACGCATCTTCTCTCTACTATCGATCCTGAAAAAGTTGATGATGCATTGTTTGACTATGTCTTCCATGGCAAAGGAAATCCTGACATACTTGCAGCACATTATGAAACCGCTCCTGCACTTCTTGAAAAGATGCGCGCAGAATTTATGTATTGGTATCCTCTTGATTTCAGAAACTCTGGAAAAGATCTTGTGCAGAATCATCTTACCTTCTTTATATTTAATCACGTTGCATTATTTCCTGAAGACAAATGGCCAACAGGCATTGGTGTTAATGGCTGGGTGACTGTCGACGGCGAAAAGATGAGCAAATCTCTTGGTAACATGATTCCACTTCGCGATATGTCCAGCAAATTTAGTGTTGATGCTGCACGACTTACCATTCTTTCTGGCGGTGAAGGACTTGATGATCCTAATTGGGACAGTGGTTTCGCGCTTGCTGCAAAACAAAAACTTGATGGAATCTACGATTTCGCACTTCTGCATTATAACAAAGGCAGAGAAACCCATCACGCAATTGATGCATGGATGGAATCACAACTTTATGACATTGTTCAACGCGCAACGTTTGCAATGGAAGAAACACAATTCCGCACTGCATCACAGCTTATTTTCTTTGAACTCCAATCTGCACTCAAATGGTATCTCAAACGCTGCCACAATGAGCCACAGAAAAACCTGATTAATACTGTGATTGAAACACAACTGATTATGCTTAGCCCATTCTGCCCTCATCTTTGTGAAGAAACCTGGGAAGCAATTGGCAAAAAAGGATTTGTCAGCGCTGCGACATGGCCTGCTGTGCAGAAACAACGAATCAATAAAGAACTGAACATTCAAGAAGAAATTGTGCGTACAGTTCTTTCTGACATCAGCAATGTTTTGAAGCTTATCAAAAAAGAGCCGCAAAAGATTACTCTTTTTGTTTCCCTTCCTTGGAAGTATAAACTCTTCGAGAAGCTTTATGATCTTATGCAGGAAACAAAAAATCCAAAAATAATTCTTCAACAAATTATGGAAGACAAAGAAATGAAAAAATATGGAAATGATATTTCCAAATTCCTTCCTCGCATGGTCAGTGCTGGAAAAATTACTCAAGCATTAGCGTCGGATGATGCTGAATTGACGACATTGCACAGCGCAAAGTCCTTTTTAGAAAAAGAATTTAGATGCACTATTGAACTCATGAAAGCAGCAAACTCTGGCCATCCAAAAGCTGGACAGGCAGTTCCTGGAAAACCTGCTATTTTGGTGGAATAAACTTTAAATTTGAGAATGAAACAAGGAAATTCCTATTTCTGTGCAATAATAATAAAGTATCTGATTAGAGGAGTATATCTTTTATGGACTACTATCTTAAAACCAATTTTCTCAAGATACTCTACAAATTCTTCCTCTTTATACATTGAGTTATAAGGATGATCCAATATTTTTCTCATTAATTTTCCAAAAGAAGTAGAAAACGTTTCACTGGATAAATCTTCAATAATGAGTTGTCCTTTTGGTTTCAAAACTCTTTTTAACTCTTTTAAAGAATCTTTCCAATTAGGGATATGATGAATAACCCCTAAATCAAATATTGCATCAAAAGAGTTACTTTTGTATTTTAGCTTTGTTGCATTCTGCACTTCAAATGAAATTAAAGTATCGCTATTCTTTTTCTTTGCAATCTCAATCATTCTTTTATCTAAATCTGAGGCATAAATTTTTTTTGCTTGGAAATATTTTTTTATTAATTTAGAACCATTTCCTGTCCCACAACCAATTTCCAGTACTATTTTATTTGAGGGAAGAGTGGATAATTTTCTAAGGCGCTTAATCTCAACATGTTCCTGAATAATATTTCTGAGATGATTATTCATCAATGAAAATTCAATTTTATTCAATTTCATTTATTTCTTCCCAATAATTCTTTTCTTTAACGTTTCTGCTGTTGTTGTCACACCATGCTTTTGGAAGTATGAAACCATATTTCGAATATCGCGATCGAGTAACTCTTCTGCATTCACTGCATCTGTTGGACTTGACTGTGACATATCAATGATTACTGGTGTTTCTTTCCAGTTGAGAATGTTATACTCACTCAAATCCCCATGCACAAGCTTCGCTTTTTGATACAGAAGCGCGAGATTATCAATTAACATATCAAAGAATTTTTGCGGATCTTTTGGTGACTGCTGCTTCAACCGCTGCGCTGCTTCTCCTGTTGTCTTATCTCCCATTAATTCCATGACAAAAACATGATGTAAAAGTGCGATAGGAAGCGGAACCCGCACTCCTGCTTCTCTCGCTTTCATAATATTTCTGTATTCTCTCTGTACCCAAGAAAATATAACTTGTCTTCGTTGTTTTTTGAGCGCATAATATCGTGGATCATGCTTGATATAATCATACATCTTGTTGAAATTGCAGGCTTCAAGACGATATATTTTCACGATTCTGTACTCGTCATGTCCTTCTATCTTTTTTCGTGCAGAAAAGACGTTTGCTTCTTTTCCAATCGAGACAGGACTTACTAACTCATCATAGTGGCGCTGCTTTGTCAATTTAATAAGATCATTTATGGTGAACTCATCAAAAACATTGCCATACACTTTCCATCGTTCATGATTAATTCGTGCCATTTTCTGTACAATTATGCTGCTCTATAAATTACTTCCTCTGCTTTTCTCCTCTTTTGGACGGAGAATATAGAAAGATATAAATATCGCAAGAGTACAAAACCTCATATACTTTTAATTAGATTTTCAAAAAGAGGTGTGTTTTTATGGAAAAATATCATCCGCTCTACGCGTATGCAATTGTCAGTGTTATTCTTATTTTAGGTATTCAAATGATGCTTGTTGAAGGACCAAACCAAATTACTGGACTTGCTGTTGGTGATCAACAACAAGGTGGACAACAAGGACAGATGCAGGGTGATCAGCAAGGACAACCGCAACAAGGTGGACAACAGGGACAAGCACTACAAGGCGGTCAAAGACAAACAGACGGACAGCAGGGCGGTCAACAAGGAACTGCACAAGGTTCACAACGTGGTGGGCAGCAAGGAAGTTCTCAGGGAACTGGACAATCTCAGCAACAGACTGCAAGTCAAGGACAGAAACAAGGATTCTTTCAAAAAGTAGGTGGCTTCTTTGGAATGGGTGAAGAACAAGATACTCCTGATGAGGAAGCTGTAAACGGAGAATATGAAGATCAAGAAGGAGCGCAGCAAATAGATGAAGAACAGAAACAACCTAGCGAAGAAGAACAATATCAAGAGCTTGAGGAATATGATGATGGTGTCATAGATAACGAAGAAAAATATACTCCTGATGAAGGTACTCCTTCTGACAGTGAACAATCTTCTGATGAGCAACAGATGCAGCAACTCAGCGAAGAAAGCAAAGTATGCTTAGACGCAATTGATAAGGAAGCAAAAGAATGCGCTAAATCAGAAATCCAAGGATGTATTGATAATGATAGCGATGTTGATTGCTTTATGACTGCAGTCGATAGCTGTTTTAAGAAATTTGAATCTGAAAAACAAGGATGTTTTGAAGAGAAATCTGAATAAAGAGGTGTAAAGAATGGCATTAAGTTAGATGCCATTAATTCTTTCTTTTTTATTCTTTTCCAGGGATGAATTTAATTGTCCACAACATTTATAAACCATAACCTTCTACTATTCCTTAGGATGCAAATGGGTCCTTTTTGAGCCGAACTTGTTGTTCGATGCTATGACTCTAAGACACTCTTGCATCACACAGCCCGACACGAGAGTAACGCAATGAAGCTGTCGCAATCATGCAAGCTATGCAGTTGCGCGTTAGTGTTTCGGGCAACATTTTCATATTCATACTTTACACATGGCATAGGCCATATGGAAACACAAAGCTTTTCCTTTTTGGAGGCTCTGTCAAACAGAAAAAACATAGAATAAGTTCATTCCAATTCACAATTATCAGCCTTTAGGTGTCGTATACTGTGCAAGGGTATACAAATACATAAAGACCGACTATAGAGAGCAGCAATTTTATCTCTCTTTGGTTTGTTACTTATTCTATACAAATTAAACGGAGTTGAGTATTATGGGTAAAATTAGTCCAGTATCTGCAAAATATATTGTTCACGCAACCATTCATATTGATGGTATGGTTGATAAGCCAGATGTCATCGGCGCAATTTTTGGCCAAACAGAAGGTCTTCTTGGCAGTGAACTTGAACTTCGCGAACTTCAGCGCTCTGGAAGAATAGGGAGAATTGAAGTTAACACAGAAACAAAAGGCGGCAAAGCACAAGGATCAATTATTGTTCCTTCCAGCCTCGACAAAGCAGAAACTGCTATTGTTGCTGCATCTTTGGAAATCATCCAAAGAATTGGACCATGCAACGCAAAAATTGTCGTTGAAAAGATTGAAGATGTTCGTATTTCCAAACGACAACAAGTTATTGAACGTGCAAAAGAACTTCTTAAGCACCTTGTGGACACAGGCATGCCTGACTCACAGGAACTTGCAGATGAAGTTGCACACTCAGTTCGCGTCATGGAAATCCAAGAATATGGACCTGAAAAACTTCCTTGTGGCCCTGGACTTGAAGAATCTGATGAAATTATTGTTGTTGAAGGACGTGCAGACGTTATCAATCTCTTGAAATATGGGATTAAGAACTCAGTCGCACTCAACGGAACTTCTGTTCCTCCAACAATGATTGATCTTTGCAGACGCAAAACAGTTATTGCATTTGTCGATGGTGATAGAGGAGGAGACCTCATTATCAAGGAACTCATTGCTGTTACAGACATTGACTTTATCACAAAAGCGCCTGATGGAAAAGAAGTAGAAGAATTGACTCAGAAGGAAATTCTCAAAGCACTTCGCTCCAAAGTAAGCCCTGAACAGGTCAAATCAGAAGGAGGAGCACACGCTCCATCTAGTGGAAATGATATGGGAAGATATCAACAACAGCGACGCCCAATGATGCAAAGCGCTCCTTCTAATGGACGAAGAGAAATACGGCCAATGCGACCTGTAGCACAAGTTCCTGTACGAGCAGCAGCACCACTCCCTCAAGGAGCAGTTGTTAGAAGACCTATCGCAACAGCACGAGCTCCTACAGGCACTGATGAAAAAAAGGCCTTTGGAAAAATGCTTGAAGATCTTATTGGAACACGCGGTGCGTACATTCTTGATGCAAAACTCAACATCCTTGGGAAAGTACCATCCAGCGAACTCAGTGCAACAATCAAAAGCCTCAACAGCGGTGTTCACGCAGTTGTCTTTGATGGTATGATCGAAGAAGAACTTGTGGATGTTGCAGAAACCTGCAGCGTTAAGTATCTTGTTGCAATGGGCACAAAGGTAAAACCAACTGGAAATGTACAGATTCTTACTGCTGATGAATTGTAAATAACATTTTACTTTTTTATTTTTTTCTTTCTTAACCTCAACTTATTTATAGCACCTTCTTCTTAAGAATAGTATGCCAAAAAAAAAACACGGGAAAGCATTTCAGACCAAATATTATCATGATGAGCCTTTCTACGGTATGAGTGACACTTGTAGCGGGCAAATTGAGGTGAATATCGAGTTTATATGGAAACTTTGCAAGAAGGATGAGAATAAATTTATCAAACTTTTTTCTCTGACATATACACATGAGTATATTCATACAATTGTGAGCGATATTGTTCAAGAACTTTATGCCTGTGGCGAGGAAAAGTTTATTCGTATGATGCTTGGCGAAGAATGGAACAAAGAGATGGAAACATATTATGAATGTGTTCCGCCATCAAAAAGCTTTGTTATCAGAAGAGGATCAAAACGAAAATTAAAAAAATAAAGAAAAGAAGTTAAAACTATTCCTTATATATAATTTCTGCAACTTGCTTTAGTGCAAGGATATAATTTTCCACTGCCTGCTTCTGCTTATCTAATGTTAGCGTTGAAAGAATCTCTTCTTTAACATCCTCAAGCGAATCTTTCTTGTCCGTCACCATTATAATATGATACCCAAACGCTGTTTCTACTGGCTCTTCAGACATCTCTCCTGCATTGAGGTTAAATGCAGCTGTTTCAAACTCTGCAACCATTTGTCCTTTTGTAAACCAGCCAAGATCTCCTCCATTAAACTCTGCAGAAGGATCTGTTGAATATTCTTTTGCCAATGCTTCAAAGTTTTCTCCTGCTTTTATTCTCGCAATAAGTGCTGTTGCCTGCTTAAATACTTCTTCTTTTGTGATGGTACTCTCGCATCGCAAAGCACTAGTATAACAAATAAGAATGTGGCTTGCACGGACTTGTGTTAGAGTCTCTTTTTTACTTTCATAATAAGAAAGGAGCTCTTCTTCTGTGACACTCACATCTGCAAGCACCTGCTGTTCAATAAGCTTATTCATGACTATCTGTTTCTCAACAGTCTCTCTGAACTCACTTATTGTGACATTCTGTTCTTCCAGTTTTTGCTCAAGCTCTTCCAGCGTGACATGTGCCCCTGCAGTAATATTTGTAATCGTTTCTTCTAACTCCTCATCTGTTACTGTGATTCCCTTACTCTCTGCTTCTCCAAGTAATAACACTCTTGCAATTAACTGATCAAGAATTGCAGAACGAAGTGTTTTCTCATCAACTGCTCCTGTCTTATAGTATGCAGGAAGTTGGTCGATCTCCTCCTGAAGGTTGCTCTCTCTAATTTCTACCCCATTGACTGTTGCAACAACTTCATCTGATGAAAAAATTCCTGATAATTGTCCTGAATTATATGTGACAAATACTAGTAATAAAATACCTACTAGTGCAATAATAAGGAGTTTTGTATCCAATGCAAGAAGTACTTTTGGTGCATCTTTAGCCATAGCTGCAGGCGCTTCTGTTTGTCCAGATTTTATTTTTTCAAAACCGAATTCTTTTACACTATGCTGCTTTTTTTTCTCCATGATATCCCCCTTCAAGAATATGTTTATAATTATACAATAATACAATAGACAATGTGGTGCGGTTTTAAAATGTTATGGATTTGTTTTCTTCGCATTTGGACAATAACTATAAATAGTTGCATTCTGTTAGATAACTCATGTATGAAATTGTTATTGGCAGAGATAAACACGACTTAGAGAAGTATGGCACAAAAGGTGCTATCTTTCTTGGAAAACAATACGTCACTATGGGACAGACAACGTCTCTTTCCAATAATGTTTACGTCGACATGATTCGCAGTCACGTTGTCCTTGTTGCGGGGAAGAGAGGGAGTGGAAAATGTGTGACTGGGGATACGCTCATTCCATTAGAAGATGGGAGTCTTATTAAGATAGAAGATCTTGAAACAGATACAAGACGGCTTATTTCGTTAGATTCTACCTTGAAATTAAAACAAACCGATAGAGCGAACTTCTATAAGCGAACAGTACAAAAAATCATGGAGATAACACTTCGATCAGGAAAAAAAATTAAACTTACTCCTGAACATCCGCTTCTTACTGTTAAGGGATGGACAGAAGCTGAAAATCTTCACTTGGGCTCAAGAATTGCAACACCTCGTCGAATAGATGTCTTTGGAAATGCTTCTTTGAGAGAATGTGAAGTGAAACTTCTTGCATATCTTATTGCTGAAGGACATATTAGCAATGGATTTGTACTCTTTGCCAACATGGATACTGCTATCATTACTGATTTCATACACGCTGTTTCTTCTTTTGATTCCAATCTTCGTGTTGATATTCACAGTAAAGCAGGTTGCTTTCGTGTTTCTCAAAAGAAAAAACAAATGAGAACCCCCTCCAAACGAGATGCATCAGGGCAATTCTCTAACGGTCCAGAGTTTCTTCATTCAAGTATTCGTGAATGGCTTGAACAGTTTGGATTATATGGGAAACTTTCTGGACAGAAGTTTTTCCCTTCATGTATTTTCAAATTACCAAAACATCAACTTGCATTATTTATCAACAGGTTATTCTCTTGTGATGGAACTATTTATCTTAAAAGTGGGCACTGGTTTGTCAGTTATTGTTCTACATCAAATGTCCTTATTTCCCAACTTCAGCATCTCCTTCTTCGCTTTGGAATCATTACAAAAATAAGGAAAAAAACCATAAAGCGTGACAACAAAGAATTTTCTGCAAATGAACTTGAAATTTATGGAGAAAGTGTCTCTACTTATCTCCAAGAAGTTGGTTTTTTTAGTAAAAAAGAAGAGAGAGCCAAACAAGCACTAACTGAAGCAATATCGATTCGCCGAAATCCAAATGTTGATACTATTCCAAAAGAAATTTGGAACATGTACAAACCAAAAAATTGGGCAGATATTGGAAGAAAAGTTGGATACGCACATCCAAAAGCATTGCGAGAGAGTACAAGATATTCTCCTTCACGACAAAAGCTCCTGCAGATAGCACAAGCTGATGAATCTGAACTTCTTATGCAGCTTGCATGCTCTGATATCTTCTGGGATGAAATTGTTTCTCTGAAATGTTTAGAAGGGAGTTTTGAAGTCTATGACTTCACTGTCCCTGAAACACATAATTTTGTTGCAAATGATATTATTGTTCATAACTCCTACACACTCGGCGTTGTTGCTGAAGGAATGGCTGATCTTCCTCCTGAAATCAAACAAAATATCACCATCATCCTTCTTGATACCATGGGCGTCTATTGGACCATGAAATATCCCAACAAAAAAGAACTTCCTGAACTTAAAGAATGGCAACTTGAACCAAAAGCGCTCGATGTGCAAATATATACCCCTGTTCAATTTTATGAAGAATACCGAGAAAAAGGTATTCCTACAGATTTTTCCTTCGCACTTCAACCTAATGAACTTACTCCCGAAGATTGGTGCACGACATTTGACATGAATATTAATGATCCTTATGGTGTTGTTCTGGAAAGATGCATCAACACTCTTCGTGAAGAGAAAAAAGACGAAGGGTTTAGTATTCAAGATATTATTGTCACTATTGATAAACAAGAAACATCTTCTGAAATAAAAGAAGCACTCAAAAATCGATTTACGAATACGCTGAGCTGGGGGATTTTTGACAAAAAAGGAACAAAAATAGAGGACCTTGCACAATCAGGAAAGGTTTGTATTCTCGATGTTTCCTGCTACGCAACTATGCCTAACGGTTGGAAAATTAAATGCCTTGTTGTTGGACTCATTTGCAAAAAACTGTTTATGCAGCGAATGCTTGTGCGTAAAAATGAAGAGTTTGCGCAACTCCAGCAATCCATGCGCTACTTTAGCGTTGAAGAAGAAGCAAAACAAGACTTTCCTCTCGTTTGGGTTGTTGTTGATGAAGCACATGAGTTTTTGCCAAGGCAAGGAAAAACAACCGCAACTGATCCATTGATTACTATTTTACGAGAAGGACGACAACCTGGGATTAGTCTTATTCTTGCTACCCAGCAGCCTGGAAAAATTCATACAGACGTCATGACACAGAGCGATACTGTCTTAAGCCACCGCATTACCGCGAAGATTGACACAGAAGCACTTGGCGCGCTGATGCAAAGCTATATGCGTGAAGGACTTGATGTTCAACTCGATAAATTGCCTCGAACAAAAGGAAGCGCATTGCTTTTTGATGATACGAACGAAAAACTTTATGCAGTCAAAATTCGTCCGCGCTTTACTTGGCACGGCGGAGAAAGCCCAAGTGCGCTTCATGAGACGAAGAGTAAGTTTGTGATTTGAGGAGGATTACTTATGATTTCTGAGAAAAAAGTATCCATTCATGAAATACTGCTTTCGCCAGTAATTAGAGAGTTTGCGAAACAAATTTTTCAGAATCAAAAGACTAAATTAGTAAAAAGACCTTTCTCATTTATTCTCAGACTAGCGCACGAAACAGCTGATGTTGTTTCTCGAATTATTTTTCTTCCTCCCCATGGGTTTACAAGTAATAAATCCAATGAAACGAATCCTCATCCCGAAGTACGAAAAGCAACTATCGCAGTTAAAGGTGGAGTGGGAATAGGAAAATCACGATTCATTCCTCTAAAAAATGCTGTGAAATATCAATTTTATCTCACTCGTGAGGTTAAAATTACAGGAGATGAGCCATATCCAAGAATACACGGTGAAAATTATAAAGAAGAAATAAAATCTTCTGGAAATAATTTTTTTGTCGTCAAAGAGAATGGCTCTGGATTTTATCATAATCTTCTTAATCTTACTGATGACTGGGTTGTGCTTCTCCTTGAAAAGGAATTACGACTCCAAAAGACGCCTGACCTACAATCAAAAATAGCTTCCTTAACAAAAGGTGAACAAAAAAAAGTTTTATTGCTTTACGAGAAGATACAACAGCAGGGAGATTTACTTTTCGAGGGAGAAAAATCTTTTATTGATGAGATTTGTTCTTTTGCTATTGATAAAATACTTCCTTCTCTTATTGAAATGCTTAATGTCTTGGAAACAGGAAAACATGAAGCATGCACTGTTTATGCTATTATTTTAAAGATTGGGAGAAAAAATAATGATGCAATACATTATTTGAAAGACGCACTCAAAAACAATAGTGCTCCGAGATATTATTTAGAAGAGTTAATCGGAAAGTTATCAAAATAATTTAATTTATCAATCATGCTTAATCTTGCTTCCCTGCGGCCCACTCTGCTCCATATACTTTGAATTTCTCTCGCCATACGATTTCTCACATGGACTGCTTAATTGTTCAAATGATAACTGACATATTCTTGAGCCAGGCCACAATTTTACAGGAACTTTCGAAATATTTGCGATTTCTAATGTTAATTGCCCTGCATATCCTGGCTGCACAGATCCTGCTGTTGAATGAATAATTATCCCTAATCTCCCCCACGAACTTCTCCCATCAAGTCGTGCAACGAGATAACGTGGAATTTTGACATACTCTATTGTGGTTCCAAGAACAAATTCTCCTGGATGAATTATAAAAGGTTCATTCTCCTGCTTTGTGACGAGATCCATGAGCTCATCGGCAATTCCATGTTTTGGATCGACATGCGTGACTTCTGCGTGCTTAAAAACGCGAAAGGTACTTCCTAACCGTAAATCGACAGAACAGCTTCCTACCTGATCATCCTGCATTTCCTGAATAACTATTTCTCCTGTTTTGAGAAATTCTTTAATATCTCTATCACTTAAAATAACCATAATTTTAGGAGTTTTGTTCGCTATAAAAATTGATTGCTTTTTAAGAATTGTTTAACTTTCTGATAGTCCGTTGAGTATATTATTCTTCATTATTATAAAAATAGATTAGGGATTCAAAAGCAGTAATGCGATTCTAGTGAAGAGAACTTTGCAAAATTACTTATTTGAGAAAATTCTGTCTACTATTTCTTTCTTCCATTTTCCTTTTATCAACTGCTGTTTGATCTGCTCATTACTTAATCCTTTATGCTGCTGACTCACTACATATGCTTTCAAATCATTTTCAGGATTGAGATGCTTGAGGACAAGTTCTTTCTCCCAACCCACTTTTATCAATTCTTTTCTCAGCTGCTCATTTGTTTTTCCTGCTTTTCTCTGAATAGCAACATATTCTTTCAGGACAGTTTCTCGAGGGATATGTTTATCCACTACTGTTTTATCCCATTTGACTTCAAGCAACTCTTTGCGTATCTCTCCTAACGATTTCCCTTGTTTCTGCTGTACTGCAATATATTCCATAAGATCTTCTTCAGGGTTGAGATATTTTTTAACGACTGCTGCATCCCATTTTGCTGCAAGCAATGCTTCTCGTATCTCATTATTCTTGTAGCCTTTTTTCTTCTGCATTTCTATATATCGTTGCAGTTGATCTTCTCTATAGTCACGCAATGGTGATGTGAAATAAACGCGCGGATATTTGTGCCGTATTTTGTCTGGGACTTTTTCAAGCGTGAATACCCTTGGAATCAGTTTTTTATTTGCATAAAGAATCATTGTTGCAAGAGAGTAAGATATTTTTCCTTCTCGCACAAGCTCATTTGCTTTTCCAACCTCTTCTCCTTCCAGATGTATTGGTTTCAAGTTCTGGAACATGTTATACTTCAGATAATTCTGCTCTGGAACATAGACGCGCCAGTAGTCTCCAATCTTCTTGTCTTCGATCATACGCCTTAATGCATTCTCATCAACAATCGTTGTTGCACGGAGTAAGAGTAATATTGGAATAAGGAACAAAAGGAACAATATCTTATAGGTTCTGATTATGACTTCTCTTGTTTCTTCAATTATCTTCTGTCGCTCATAGTATAATTTTCCTTTTCCTTCTTCCAATACTGTTCCTATTGAAACAGATGCATACGCGGTCATTCCCCTTACCTCTATTTCCAAAATAAAGGTTTCTGTTACATCGCCTGACTCTAACTCAATTCGTATTGTTTCTGTTTCTCCTGCTTCCAATGCTTCAATTATTTCTGGTGAAATGTCTTCAATGTCAATAGTCTCTGGGAGATTTCTGAGAAGCACTTCTAGATTTTCTGCTGTTGCCTCTTCTGGATTTGTTACTGTTATTTCAAGGACTAAAATATCTTCATCTTTTATTGTTACAGTATCCACTTGCTGCCCATTTTCATAGACAGTAATACCGTTTGCAATAATACTTATTATCTCAACTCCACCTTCTTCAACACTAATTCTTGCTTCATCTTCAATTTCTTCTGCTTCTTCACCATCCCCTTCTCCAGCAGCTTCTCCTGCTTCTGCCGCTTCTTCTGCTGCAGGTGCCGCTTCTTCTGCTGCTGCAGGCTCTGCTGTCTCTTCTGCTGCAGCAGGTGCTGCTGCACCACCACCTGCACTTTCACCACCTTCATCTCCACCTCCTCCTGAAACAAGAGAAACTGAGACTGATGTTGCATTAAACGCATTATTTCCAGACGTATCCGTGCAGTTTGCGTAGACTGAATATGTTCCTGCAGTGTCTATTGTCGTAGATCCAGTTGAGATATTCGTCAATGATGAATAGCTCATTGTTCCTTGATTTGTCGTTCCTGCAGACCCTACAAACAAGTTACAGAAGTCTATTCCAATATTATCTGTCACTGTTGCAGTAAATGTAAATGCTCCTACTGTTCCAGAGGTTGGTGAAACTTTGCTTACTAGAGGATTCGCATCGTCACTCGTGAAATTTGTTTTTTCTGTTGTATTCAGATTTCCTGCAGTGTCATTTGCGATGAAGGTGATATTGTAGGGACCATGCATTGATGTGTTTGCGAAGCTGAAGTTATAGATTTCTGCTACTTTTGCCAATCGTACTTGCTCTTTTGTTGTATTATCTGGATAGGTGATATTCGCGAGAACAACATCAACATTGAGGAACAGATCAGTGATGTTTGCACTGATGTTAATTGTTGTTCCATTTCGCACTCCTGTCGTATTTGTGACCGGAGTTATGTTTATCACTCTTGGACCTGTCGAATCCACTGTGAAGTTTGTTTTCTCTGTAGTGTTGAGATTTCCTGCAGTATCATTCGCAATGAACGTCGCGTTATAATGACCTTCCATTGAGGTATTGCCAAAGCTGAAATTGTAAAGGATCAAATTTACTAATGGAGTTGTTAAAGTAAGTCGTACCTGCTCTTTTGTGGTATTATTAGGATAGGTGACATTAGCGAGTACATAATCTATTGCAACATTATCTGTTGCATTCACAGATAGACTTACTACACTATTTCTTGCAGTAAAATTATTTACACGCGGTGAGATTATAGAGACATTCGGTTTGGTGGTATCATTGATTGTAACTGTTGTCAGATTAAACCCAATATTTCCTCCATTATCTGTACAATTTGCATAGATTGTGTATGTATCTGGATCTGCAAGAAGCAGTGTTCTGTTTACACTACCATTGCTCACTGAATATGTCATTACTCCCCTATTTGTGATTGGAGTGCTTACACCTGCAAAGAGACTGCACGACTGGATTCCTGTCTGATCAACAGCTGTTGCTGTAAAGCTGATGTTTGTATCCTCATTTGCTGTTACTGGAGATATTTGTGTGACATTCGGCGGCGTATTGTCCTGGCTCAGATTTACTATAACTTGATTACTTAGTCGGATTATTCGTACTTGGTTGATAAGTGTCGTCAGGTTTGTCTTTTCATTATTCTTTGCACCAATAAATGTTGTTGGAGATTCATTCACTAAGATATTACTATTATTTACTACAAACTGCGTGATATTATTGAATGAAATAAAACCACTACTGTTGCTTATTAAATTCTGGCTAACACTTCTATTCAATAAGTTCGTAATATTTACATTTGCATCTACCATTGACGTATTTGTTGCATTGACTACTTGTATATCCACTGTCCAGAAGAGTCTTGAAATATTTCCATTTGTTGATCCTGTGGCGGTATTGCAGAAGGTGTTATTTACAATTAAACCATCCATTACTGGCTCTGTTCCCAAGAATATATCTCTCACTAAAATTCCATTTAATCCAAACCCACAGATAGTATTATTCGCAATAAGATTGACGAATCTTGGCTGCACAACAGATAGCGAAGCGAAAGGACCTGGATTAATTTGGATCCCATCTTGCACTCCCCCTGAAAGATTATTCCAGAGGATTGTGTTACTAGATGTGTTCTGCAATATAAGTGCTGAACTATTCGTTCCTTTAATGGTGTTATTTATGAGAGTATGATTTCCTTTGTTGATAATCTCTATTCCTATGGTTGAGTTTGCAATAGTATTATTTGTGATGTTAAACCCTTCTGCCTGTACAAGAATTGCAGCACCTGTTGCATTAATGAAGCTGTTATTGAAGATTGTAAAGTTCCTTGATGACGTCAAGAATGGCATTCGGATCATGGAGCTATAATTCTCTGCAACACAGTGCTGGATTTTTACTCTATTTGACCCATTCAGCACGCTGAACAGATCACCAGCACTATTTCCACTAAAAATAGTGTTATTACAATTTATTACAGAGTCATTCGTATTTTGAATTTGCATAAAGTATGCATTAGCACTGAGATTCAATCTAAACGTTCCTGGACAGAATGTGACGTTTGTGTTTATTGGAGCGTCTGCTCCTGGCACTATTGGAAGCGTGCACGCTCTGTATGTTGTGTTGAAAATGACACTGTTTCCTGTGTTATTATTTTTATCTGTGCAATTGACCTGCCAATTTGTCAAGCTACCAGTGAAGAGTGTTCTGTTGAGTGTTACATTCACATCATTATCGTCTGCAGCAAGCACTGTTGTTCTTCCAGAAAGACCTGAGTCTGTGAAACTGAGATCACACGTTCGTGCAAATCCTAAAGTAGGAATGTTAAATGTAAAATTAATGTCATTCTGATCCGTATTATTTGCTGGAATAATAAGACGTGGCTCGATTGTGTTGTTGTCTGTTACATTGATGATGACCTTTTCAAACCTAATAACTGGTCTGCTGAGATTGTTTGCAAAGATATTTCTTGTGATGTTAATGTTTGTGGTTGTTTTTATATCCATTGCGAATCCTGCGAGATAGCCCCCTGTGAAATTATTGCTATCTATAGTGATAAAGCTGGTATTCGCATCATCATTTCCTGTGATATTGATTGCTACTCTTGTAATATTTTCAAACGTGTTATTGTAAATCAGTGTGTTATTGATAGATGTTTTCATATCTATACCATAGCGTGTTCCATGGAAATTGCAATTCTTGGTGATCGCTCCTTTTTTGCTTTGTGAGATTGCCACAAATTGAGTAGGGTCACCAGGAGTAGCTGTTATAAACGTGGTTCCATTACAATCTAAAGTCACATTATTTTCAGAGAAAACTATTTCAGCAACAGAACCAGAATTGATCGTGTACTCTGTTCTACAAAGGATTGTGTTATTCGTAATAGGGAACTCAGAACCCGCGGGAATATTTGTACACCCTGGACCAAAGATTCTGACACTATCAAACACAGTGATATTTGCAGTTCCTGCAACAGTATTTCCACAGGTGGCATTCCATGCGAAGGTTCCATTTTCTTTGAATGATCTGTTATACTCAAACATATCTAATGTTACGTTATTCGCCATCGTAAATGGTCCTCTATCTCCTCCTGCCTCTGACATAAACTCAATACGACATGATGTTCCACCAACACTCTGCATAGACAGTCCTGTCCCATTCCTGTAATCTGCATAGAAATACACATTGCTTGTATCATTGAAAAGATTGTTTACTTCTAATCCTGGTGACCTGTTATTATCAAGCACATTCTTCCTATCTCCATCATCAAACAAGAGAAGTGTTGCATTTGTTCCCAGACCTGTGTTTACTGCTGCTGCTTGTTGCGCTGACAACATCAGTCCAATCACTATAAAAAAGATACATCCAACTGTTAAAAAGAGCTGATACATTTCACGCATTCTGTTTTCTGCGTTCATGTTCTCACCTCTTTCTTTTTCGCACGGCTGAGGACAGTCCATATTGTTCTTTGATCTTTCTTGAGAAGTATCGCTATCTTTGCATTAGAGAAAGCGTATGTTTTTTTGAGGTACCATACAATACTTTCAAGAACGCTTAATTTTTTATCTGCAATGATCATGCAAGGAATATGATATTTTGTTTCTGCAATATCTAAAGAACCAGTATATTTTTTTCTCGCCCGCCTATATGTTGTACTTAACGCAATCTGATTTCGGCCAAGCAGCTTCTCCATCTGCACAAATTGTAATTGCTGCTTCTCTCGAAGATACACTGTTATCGCTTCGAGACTGCTCAGCGGTGTTGCAGCGAATAAAGAAACAGGAATATACTGACTCTGCTGCTGGCGTTCTTGCTTTTCTTTTTTTTTCAGAAGTTTAAGAATTTCTTTTGGCTCTACTTTTTTGAGCAATGTGAGTACTTCAAGTAGCTGTCGCTCGTCTTTTTTCTTCACACTGCTCATTTTTTGTGCTTCTTTTCTTACATAATAGTTATTACTTTTAAATATTATGTAAAATATGGGTATTTTTTCTTACATAAGCTTTATTTTTAATAAAGTTTATGTAAGAGCATGCGAAGAGAATTTTGTTAAATAGTAACTGTTAAATAGAACAAAAATGGTTAGAATTTGATGAAACATTCTGTTCTTATTACTGCGACATTGCTGCTTATTTTTGTGCTTGCACAATTCTACGGCCTTTTTGTTCTTTCAGAATACATTGATATTAAGGAGAGCGCAAAAAGTGGAAAGACTGTACTCAAAGAAGAAACCTACGCGAATAGTAAGATAACCCCTGTTTTAGTTGAAAACGAATCTTTTAGTTGGGTTTATCTTGTGATCCCAGTTCTTTTTGGAACGCTTGCTGTTTTGCTTTTAATCAAATTCAAACAAGGGAACCTCTGGAAGTTCTGGTTTTTTTTTAGTGTTGTGCTTACCTTAATTTTAGCACTCATCCCTCTTTTCGCTAAGTTATTCAGAAGCATTCCTTTTGTTTCAGAACACCTTTATGGGACAACCGTTCTCATTGCAGTTCTCCTTGCATACCTTAAAGTTTTTAGGAACCATGTGTTTATTCATAATTTTACAGAAATTTTTATTTATGGTGGTCTTGCAGCGCTTCTTGTTCCTCTCTTCAATGTTCTCGCAATCACGATTGCTCTTCTTCTTTTCGCATTGTATGATATGTACGCTGTCTGGAAGAGCAAACACATGATTGCCATGGCACAATTTCAGACAGAACAAAAAGTTTTTGCTGGATTATATATTCCTTATAGTGTTGAAAAGAAACAAGGACAAACTGTTGCTTCAGAAAAACAAAGAAGCGTAAAAAGTTTAAAAAATATTCCTTCTGAAACAAAAATTACCAGCACTGCAATTCTTGGCGGCGGTGATATTGCATTCCCTTTACTTTTTTCTGGTGTCCTCTTAAAAACAACTGGGGGTTTTGTTGCTCCTGTTATTACAACGATTACTACAACTATTGCACTTGCACTTCTTTTTTATTACGGAGAAAAAGGGAAATTTTATCCTGCAATCCCTTTTGTTGCAGGAGGATGTTTTGTGGGGTATGGGTTGTCTCTATTGATTTGATAGAAATGTGTCAGAAGGTTTAAATAAAGATTCTATTTCCTTTATTGTTATGACTCAAGAAACCTATACACCACAGAGAGATGTTCTTGCTAGTTCTATTTCTATTATATGTATTATTGCGTAAGCAATACTCTCATTGACCACTTTATTCTGATGATGTCTAGAACTTGATAAGTTTATTGGAAGCATTAGAATTTGGATTTCTTGGCAATGAGCAAAAAAAACAGTGATTGATTTTTGATATAATAAAAAATAGTCGGCAGACTTTAAACTTGGAGGAGAATAAAATGAATACTACCGAATTATCAGACAAATGTGCCACTGCTGGTGGCTTAAAAGGAAAAGAACGAACACGCATGTATGGTGAAGCGTTCAATCAAGCTTTGGAACTTTTTCCGGAACTTGCGGCAGCTGCTCAGACAAACGTTACTGAAATGGTCGATGGGCGTTATGTGCATCCGACAGACAGTAAGAGTGCAGAGACATTTCGTTCTGTCTTTGATGCAATTCCTGCCTTGCAAGGAGCATATCACCATATTGTTGTTGAGCCGCTATTTGCCAACAGGAATGATGGATGGTTTGATTGCGATCCAGTTCTTCAGAAGAGGTATTGGCAAAATAGAAGCGACACATGCAAAGGGGTGATGTAAATTTTTTTCTTTCTTTTTTTTATTTTTTTGATACATATTAATCAACTAAAATCCATTCAACCTTTTTTGTCTTAGTTTCACAGCATAATTAGTCGGATCAAAAGAAAATCCTTCTTTTGCTGCAATGACTTGGACACCTGTTTGTTTGTAAAGAGCGCGTGTGAGTTCCAGAATATCTTCTTTCATTATGGAAATACCAAAACCAGTGAGCACTGCAAGCTGTGGCTTTATTTCTTCAATAAGTTTTTTTACTTCCTCTAAACAAAGACCGTCTTCTTTTTTTTCTTCAGTCAATAACGAAAGCTCCATAATCATAATTTCTACATCATTGAACGCATCCTTTAGTTTTGCTGTGTACTTTGTTTTTCCAGTATAGCCAAGAGAGAAATCTTTTGTTATTATTTTAATGCCAACTGCTGTTGGATCGCTGTTTTTTATCTTCACTGTCTGTATCTGGATTTCGTTGCACTCTACTCGTGTTTCTTCTTGAAGCATAATTGTTTTTTCCACTGCTTCCTGATATCTTTTTTGAATTCTTGGAGGATTTTTTGGATCGATCTCCTCTAAGGCACTCTTTGGTGCAAGCAACAATCCTTTTGCATCAAATGTTCCCAGCGTCATTGCTTCAATCAATGCTGGAACATCATGTGTATGGATGAATGTGTTGTCTGTGACGATCACTGCTGTTGTTTTCTGGATTTGTATCTTTGCAAGCGCTGCTGCAAGAAACGCTCCTGGGCCTGGATTGATGTGGAGTTGCGCATTTTCTGTTTGCACAATAAATCCTCCTGCAACTCTGTCCTGCTTACTTAACACAAATGAATCTCCTGCTGTTCCAAGAAAAATAATCTGGGCTTGCATAGAGATAGGAGGTTTTTAGAAATTATAAAGGTGATTGTGCACAACATTTAAAATACAAGACATCCTTGCTTCTCCTTGGTAGGCTCTACTGGGAGAGTAGCCGACTCCTGTTACCATAAACTGGCTTACGATGGGGTGAAACTGGAGAGCGGATTATGCATATTTTGTTGTGCTTGATCTGTACAATGATGTTCTGTCCTTGAGGATCGGATGCTTCATGAACCGTGTCAGGTCAGGAATGAAGCAGCACTCAGTGACGCACCTGATGCTTCGAGGGGTTCGGAACAGAGAAGGATCAGGAGCACACGGCAAGATGTGTGTGATACAATCTTCAGGTGCCTACCACTTTTTTTTATGAGTTACAATTTTCTATAAAGAGCATCCCACGTTGCATATTTGAGAGGAACTGTTTCCCAGGTAGGAATCTGCTCAGCCAACTGAAATTTATAATACGGTGGTGGGAGGAGAATTCTTGACGAAAGTACTCGTAGGTAGTCAAGCGCAACACGTGTCATGGGATTAATATCTTTTTTTGGAATATCGCGTAATAGCCGACGATCATATACTTCTCTATCCGCAAGCTTAAATTCTGGAAACTCATCTGTGCACCCTAGCGATATGTGACAAACATAGTCAAACTCTTCGTCATAAATATACCCTAAATTGAACAAGCGAAAGTCTAACCTTGCAACAAAATCTGCAAGCAATAATTTTTCTTCATAAACTCCCTCTCCATACATTTCTTCACAAAACTCTCGACATGCTGCCTCGTACGGATTTTCTTGAAGGGAGGTAATTTTTCTTGATGTGAGTAATGTCTTGTGTATGCTTGCCTGTTTTAACTTTCCACCAACGAGACTAAATAAATCAGGATACGGTTGCTTTCTTCTCCTTGTCAGAAAAATATCTCCATTGTGTACAGGAATAACAAAACTTGCTTCTCTCCCACTCTCAAATGCGCTTTCTATCATTTGTTCAATACTTGTATTAGACATAAATGGAAGGAACAAAGAACAGTTTATAATGTTTTTATTTTTTAAAAAGAGATAAATTGTGATTTTACTTGGTGAGGCGATTAATAATTTACTTGTGCGTGTTCTCTTCTGACAAGAGGAACAAATTCTAAATATTTTTATAGCGCGACTTGTTTCTCTCCCTTATGAAAACTAAAGCAATTCTTTTCCTTGGCTCTCCAGGTTGTGGAAAAACATCTGTCTGTAAAATATTAAATGCAGAAAAGAAATATATGCATATTTCTTTTGGAGAAGAACTCCGAAAAAATATTGAAGAAGGTACTGCAAACCCCATACTTCAAGAGCACATTGACAATGGATTTCCTATTCCGCCAGAATTTGTTGTTCCTGAAGTAAAAAGAATCATTGAAAAATATTCTTTTGCCAAGCAGTTTGACCCTCTTCATCATATCCTTCTCTTTGATGGATGTCCTCGCAATGAACAGCAATTTTTAGCGCTCCGTGAAGCATACGAAATTTCTTCTGTGTTTCTTTTTTCTGTTCAAGATAAAGAATTATTGTTTCAGAGAATAAAAAATAAATCAAGAACACAGCAACGAATCGATGATCAAGACGATTCTATCATACAACGCCGAATTGATATTGTCAATAAAGAGTTACCAAAGATTCTTTTCTATTTCAAAAAAGAAAATATTTTTGAGATAGATTCAGAATCCATGTGTATAGAAGATATAGCAGTACTTATTTCTCAGAGATTAAATTAGTTATCGCACTAAACTCCAAAAATCCTTCCATTTATATTCCATCTCTAACGCTTTTGCAACATTTTGATTGGTCAGCAGCCCTTTGTACGTGTTTATTCCTTTCGCAAAATTCTTATCTACTTTCGCTGCTTTTATTACTCCATTCTTCGCAAGCAAAAGAACATAGGGAAGCGTTTCTGCAGTCAACCCTATCGTTGATGTCATCGGATACGCACCTGGCATATTTGTGACACAATAATGAATAACATCATATTTCATAAAGATTGGCTCTTTATGCGATGTTGGTCTGCTTGTTGCAACACATCCTCCCTGATCAATCGCAACATCCACAATCACTGCGCCTTTTTTCATCAGCTTGACCATCTTTTCAGGAACAACAACTGGCGCTTTTGCACCCACTGCAAGCACTGCTCCAATGAGCACATCTGCTTCTTTTACCCATTTTTCGACTGCTGCACCTGTCGCAAGCTCGCACACGAGATTCTTTGTATTGATCTTATTCTGCTTTGCCCATTTCTGCAACTCGATAAGCTTTGGTTTTGAGCGATTGAGCACCACTACTTTTGCTCCTCGCGCGAGCGCAACATGCGCTGCATTCTGGCCTACTGTTCCTGCACCCACAATAATGACTGTTCCTGCTGGAACATTGTAAATTCCGTCCAGTAAAATTCCTCTGCCTCCTTTGTATTTTGCCAAGTATTCTGTGCCCACTTGCACAGCCATCTTTCCTGCAACTGCACTCATTGGTCTTAAGAGAGGAAGCTCTGCTTTTTTGTTTTCCACTGTTTCGTATCCAATTGCAGTCATTTTTCTTCTGAGTAGTTCTCTTGTAAGATCTGGATCAACACCAGCAAGATGGAGATAGGTAAAAAGAATTTGATTTTCTTTGAGCAGATGATACTCCATTAACAGTGGTTCTTTGACCTTGACGATCATTTCTGCGCGCCAGACATCATCTGTTGAAACAATCTGTGCGCCTGCTTTCTTATATTCATAATCATCGAAGCCACTGCCTATCCCTGCACCTGCTTCAATCCATACTTTATTCTTCTGAGAAACGAGCTTTTTCACTCCTTCAGGCGTACAACCCACTCTGTTTTCACTGTTTTTAATTTCCTTCGGAACACCGATAAACATTATCCTTTTCTAGAAGTGCCTTTCTATATATAGTTTTAGGAGTATTGCAAGGTGGGGACGATTTGTTTTACTTTCCTCTTATCCTCTTCTGGAAGCTCTTTCACTAATTGCTGGATGCTTTTCTTTTGTATAGGATCTAGAAATTCTGGTGCAATATTAGCGAGTGGCACAAGAACAAACGCACGTTCTGCTGCACGTGGATGCGGGATTACCAGTGTTTCTGTTTCTACAATTATGTCTTTGTAATACAAGATATCGCAGTCAATAATTCTTGGACCATTTCTGATTGTCGGAACTCTTCCCATCTTTCTCTCAATCGTTTTTAGTGCAACAAGAAGTTTTTCTGGAGTTAGTGCTGTGCGTATTTCTATCACTTGATTATAAAATAACGGCTGGTCTGCAAGCCCAATAGGTTCTGTTTCATAGACAGGAGAACAGACAAGAACTTTTGCAATCTTCCTTATTTCTTCCATTGCTCTGTTTAGATTCTGCTCTTTATTCCCAAGATTTGTTCCTACGCCAATGAAAACCCTATTTCGAAATTGAGGTGAGTCCACTACTGCTTGCTGTGACCCAATTTCGTAATCCCGCGAACTTGCTGTATCGATTGAAGTACCTGCGAGAGGCAAGTTCGCGTTATTTTCTTTTTCTGACAACAGTGACACCCACATTTTCCGCATCTTTCAGCGCTTCTGGTTTCCAACAGGTACATTTTACTGCTTTGATTTTATCAAAATTGTGAAGGAGATGGTCAACAATATCTACGCACATCTTCTCCACTAAAACATATTCCTTGTTTTCTAGAAATGCTTTTACTTTTTTTTGTACAGCACTATAGTTTACTGTTTCTTCAATGTCCTCTGTTGCCACTGCTTTTGTGATATCGAGATATAACTGAAGATCAATGAGCACAGGTTGTGGTTGTTTGCGTTCCTCTTCTGTGACGCCAATCTTTATTTGACACCTGAGTCCTTTGAGTATTATCTTTCCAATCATTATTTTTTTTCTCCATTCTGGATGAGATTTGTGAGATCAAGCGCGCGTTTGCACGCTTTGACATCATGCACCCGAAAAATGTGCGCACCATTCATGCATGCAATAACATTGCTTGCAATTGTTCCTTCTACGCGATCCTCTGGCGTGCCGCCAATGGCTTTATTGATGAATGATTTTCTTGATGTTCCTATGAGCAAGGGTTTTCCTAGGATTTGGAATTCTTTGAGACGCTTGAGAATTTCCAGATTCTGTTCCACTGTCTTTCCAAACCCTATTCCTGGATCGCAGATTATTTGTGTTACTCCTTCTTGTTCACATAGAGTAATTTGTTGCTCGAAAAATGAAATTATATCATCCACAACATCGTTGTACTGTGGATTTTCCTGCATTGTTTTTGGTGTGCCTTGCATGTGCATCATAATGACTGGAACTTTTCTTTCTGCGGCTACTTTGCGCATTGCAGGATTTTGCATGCCTGTAATATCATTGATGATATCAGCATCGTGTTTGAGACACGCTTCTGCAACTTCTGGTTTGTAGGTATCAATAGAGATAGGGATCTTTATGGAGTTGTCATTTTTTAACGCCTGAAGCACAGGAAGCAATCTTTTCAGCTCTTCTTCTGCTGAAACAGGGTCACTTCCTGGCCTGGAACTTTCTGCACCTAAATCAAGTATGTCTGCACCCTCTGCAATAAGCTGTTTTGCCTGTGCTATCGCTGTATCTGGGTTAAGAAATTTTCCGCCATCTGAAAAAGAGTCTGGCGTGATGTTTACAATTCCCATAATTATTGGCTTTTTGAAATTAAAAATCCTTTCTTTTATGTTCCAGGCACCATGTTCTTCGTACAGTCTTTTTTCCAAAATGGTTTTGAGTTGTTCTGCAAGCTCTTTGCAGCCAAACGGTTGCTGGTAGAGTTTCATGATCAGCTTTTGACACTGTTTTTCTGTTCCTAAAATTAAAACATCTGTTTTCTCTGGCTTGAGTGTCATGACGTCTCTGCTCACCACCACTTCTCCACCAAGCGCCATCATTTCCTGCTTTAGAATTATTGCTGCTCTGAGTTGCAGGGCTTCCACTTTTATAGTAAGAAATATTCCTTTCTGATTCATTATTTTAATTCCCGCGAGATCACAGCCAATACTTTCATACTCTTTTTCCAACGCTGCGAGAGAATTATAATATCGTAAACGAAGCTTCATCAATTACACCATGATGAAGGAGTCTTTCTGGTTTTATAAACGTTCAGTAGAAAGGTGCCGTCAACTAACGGGTGCTCTAAATGTTTCGCCGCCGTTGTGTATTTCTTTTACCTTTCCTTGTCTCTTTTTTGTCCCCCTTAATGGGAATAAGGGGGTCAAAAAATGACAAGTATGCGTTCATGCGGCGAAACATTTAGCACTAGGAATTTACTTTCTCACATAAGTTGACGGCACCCAATAGAAAAATCCCGTGAACTTAAAATGCCTTTCTTGCATCCTGAATCGCAAGCACTTGCTTGACATATTGTTCGATGCCGCCTTCATCGGAAATCAAGGGCATCATGCCCACACCATCTATTCCTGCAACAAGCAACTCCTGCGTTTGCTCTAATGTAAACGCACCTAGCGCAACAATAGGAACTGTCAAGAGATCTCGCATTTTTTTCATAGAACCTACTGCTCCTTTTACCGTGAGCTGTGGCGCTATTCTTGTGTCCACACCAATGTAATCCGCACCTTTTTCTTCTGCATAGACTGCTTCTCTTAGTGAAGTGAAATTAATGCCAATAAGCTTCTCAGGACCAATGATTTTGCGGACATGCTCAATGTTAAACTCCTGCGTTAAGTGGACCCCATCTGCGCTCACTAATGTTGCAATGTCTGGATAGTCTTCAATAATAAAAAGCACATTATTTTTTTTGCATAACGCGGAAAGAATGTATGCATTTTCCAGGACTTCTCTTTTTCGCAGCTTTTTTTCACTGTAATGAATTACTCGTATTCCTGCACCAATTGCGTTGTTCGCGTCTGTAATAATGCCATTTTTAGAATGCATTTCATTGAGAATAAAATACGCGCCAATATTTTTCATAAAAAACGAAGATTGCTCATGCTTTTAAGGTTTTTGATTTCTGATCCTTAAAGAATATATAGAATTTTCCTTTATCTGAATAAATAGATTGGATTTTTTGCAATGCTGATTTCAGTGACTGCATTTTTTGGAAATGGATGCTCTTTCCCAACAGCATCTGGCACAATAATCATTCCCTCTGTTTTTGCAGTTATCTTTATCATTTCTTTTTCCTTGAGAATTCCCTTCCTTATTTTTGTGTTCAGCAATGTACCAACATACGGCTCTCGTACAACAAATTGGAAAAGTTTCTTTTCTGGCTGCAGGACTTTTCCCCCTGCGCCCCGACACCACGCAGTCGAGCCTGCTGCAGTGCAGACAAGAATACCGCTGCTCTTTTGTTCTTCAGCCTTTTTTCCACTCTGGATGATGTAACGAGAAACATCATATGGTTTTTGCTGACCTACATAATATTCGTTTAAGCAGGGCTCTATTTCTGTTCCATTTATCTTTGCACTCAGGCGCCAGAATTTTTTTGGTTTTATTTTTCCTTTCAAAATACTTTCTAACTTTACTGCACACGTTTTTCCTGTTGTTGTTGAAAAGAACCCCTCTGTATTTCGAGGATCTGCATTGATACAGAAAAATGGAGTTGTATCTCTTGTGTACTGTGCTGTTTTTAGAAACGTGCCATCTCCTCCCACAATAATGATTAGATCTCTTCCTTTCACTATTTCGTGATTCACTTCAAGACGTGAGATGGAACGATGGAGAATTTTCTTTCTTTTCAAAAGTAGTATGACTGCATCAACTGTCTGCTTTTCTACTGTACTATACCCCATCTTATGCACCACAAGAACATTCCTGAGTTTCATGTCATGTCTATTGTTATACTATTATATATAGGTTGCAGTCCATTTTTGCTCCTCTGAGATCAACATTTAAAAAGGGGCTTTGCTTCTTCTCTGTTATGGCTGAATTTTCCTATGATATTAAAATACCAAAAGAACGTATCGCTGTTCTTATTGGTAAAAAAGGAGAAACCAAAAGTAAAGTAGAAACAGAAATGCATGTCGAGCTGAGTATTGACTCTCAAGAAGGAGATGTTACTATTCAAGGAAACGACGCACTTCAACTTTACATCAGTAGAGATATTATTCGCGCAATAGGACGCGGCTTTAACCCTGAGACTGCATTATTACTCCTTAAACAAGATTATATTTTTGAGCTTATTGACATCACTCGATATGTGAAGGAAAATCACCTTCTTCGTATTAAAGGGCGAATTATTGGAAAAGAAGGAAAAGCACGGCTTGTTCTTGAAGAGCTTACCCAAACCAATATTTGCGTTTATGGAAAAAGCATCGGCATTATTGGGGAAACGGAGAATGTCAGTATTTGCAAACGCGCAATGGAATCACTGCTTCAAGGAGCGCCACACGCTGTTGTGTACAAATGGCTTGAAAAACGCAGAAAAGAAATGCGGACGAGGATTTGAGATTCTTTAGTATCTTTAAATTAGACTCTTCTCAACTATAATTATTCTTTGTATTATTATAGAATTTGTTAAAAATACCCCATGCAATGCTTCGCGTTGCACGGGTCCCCCTGACAATTGGATTTTACTGGTGCGTGTTCTCTCTTGCTTGGCGATTATGTGTTATTAATCCATAATAGACAACTTAGAAATTAAAATATGCAATAATGAAGGACTATGATTTAAATAATAATAAAAGAAAGAATTACGTTCTAATTTTCAGTCCTTTCTTTATTGTTGTAACTACCTTTGCTTTTGGATTTGAGGGATTTGAATTTTATTCTGATCAGTTGGTCCTTTGTTTTTGTTCATTTTTCCTCCTTAGTAAAAAAGATTTAAAAAATTATTTTCTCTTTACGTTAGCTGTTGATGCTCCTGTTGTGGAACCTGAACCGCTACGTTGTTTTAGTTTTGCTGTAAAAGTACTACTTCCTATGTCGCTTTTTTTCTTTGTTGCTACTGTTTTTGAATCAGTTCCTTCTCTGTTTGATCCATAATTTTTATTACTTACTCCCATTTCATACACCTCATTTATTCTTTATTTATAAATTTTAGATTTCCTGACATTGTTTTTCTTTTTAAAAATGATGTTCCTGTGCCGCTATTTCGTGCTCTCTTGCGCTCACGGTCTGTTGCTTCTCGATCTGCAAAGTTCTGTGCAGGTGATTTCTCGCGTCGTGAAGCAGCCATTTTTCGAAAATTATACTCTTTTTATATGTCCAGCTTGTCGCGTTTTTGGATTTGCTGCTGCACCTACATCTCGTAGAGCTTCTTTTGCATCACGAAGTGCTTTGATTCTTGCTTCGTTTTTATCTTTTCGCACTGATCTTGTTGGTTCTACTCCCAGTTTTACCATCTGTATTCCTCCTTCTTACTCTCAACACATTTTACATAATCTTTACTAGCGAATATAATAAAAAAGAGTTATGCTTTCAATTTTCCTGCACGAGAGACTTTTCCTGTACCAGGTCTTGTATTTGTTGCTGTTCCTGCACCAGATAAAACGGTTCCTGCTAATTGTCGCTTTTTCTGCGCCATTGAAATTACTTTATTGTTTTTATCGCCTTGATCTCTTTGGCTTGCTCCAGTCATATTTCCACCTCATTATTTTTTACTTATTGCGCTTGATGCCTGTGCCTGTAGGTGGGCCACCAGGTGTGACTTTACCCGCTTTTGGGTTTTTTTTCCATGCTTTATCATCTTGAGATTCTCGCTTTCTTCCAAATTCACGTGTTCGCTCATTATTAGTTATATCTGCCCTTGTTTTATTTTTTAATGCCATTTATTTCCACCTCTTTTATTTCATGATAAGATCATGAGTATTATGATTCGTCACCGTATGACTTTGAGCTATATGCACTTCGACCTGAACCTCTCTTAAGATATGTACTCCCACTTGTTGATCCTTTCCCAAAGCCACCAAAAGAGGATCTTTTCTTTACATTCTCTTCTTTTGTTTGTACACGTTTTAATCGCCCTGCTTTCAAACTTAGTTCTGTTGCTTTAGACATGATACTTTTTTTAGGATATAAGCTATATAAATGTTTTGTTTTCTTTATTTCTTTACCCTCGGGAATCATTGATTTTGTTACCAGACAAGCACAAACATACCGCAAGTTTTTTAAGCATAAAGAACGTGAAAAAAAACATGTTTCCCTTTTTCCGAAAACTCCAAACCAACCTCATCTGTCGCTGGCAAGAATTCTGCACCTTCAAAATAAACATCCTCATCAACGTGATGAACACGTGTTTGGAAGTCCTCATGTGGTTTTTTCTCGCAAAAATTATTGATCCATCAACATTAGGTTACGAGGGAATAGGATACATGCCTTTTATTCTCGTCGGAAGTGTCGCGATTTATTTTGTCGACGGTGTCGGCGCAAGCTTTACGGATAAATTTCATGACGACAGCCAAAGTGGGCTTTTCAAACTCGTTTATTTGTCGAACATGCACATTGGTGAATATTTTCTTATCAATTTTCTGACCATGCTTCTTTTCGATATTTTTACTATCTTTATTCCTATGATTATTGTATATAGTTTGCTCGTGCAGTTTAGCGCTACAGAAAGTATGTTGTATTTTGGCTTTGAAAACTGGATTACGCTACTTTTTGCGTTAGGTATTTTTATTATTGGAAATTTAGGTTTTCAACTCATGACTGTCGGCGCAACATTGTTCCTCAAACAAGGAAACCCTGTCAGCTTTTTTATGGAACAACTCAACAGATTTTTCTCTGGACAATATTTCCCTACTACTTTTCTTCCAAAATTTATTATTTTCCTTCCTAAAATATTGCCGAGCGCATACATCATTTTAATCTGGAGAGAAACACTGTTTCTCAATCATGTGTACTACCAAAAAGAAATCCTTGTCCTCATCTTAAGTGGCTTAATTGTGAACCTTCTGATTTTTCTTGCCGGATTTTATTTCTTTTATTACGGAATCCGTCGAGCAAAAATTGAAGGACGGTGGTTTTGATGGCAAAAAAACGTGCTATTATCACTGTGCGAGATCTTAAAAAAGATTATTATCAATACAAAGTATTTTTTCGCGGGAAATTGCTGACGAAAGCACTCCGCGGCATCAGCTTTGATGTCTATCCTGGTGATTTTGTTGGGCTTATCGGCGTTAATGGCGCAGGGAAAAGCACGCTTCTCCGCCTATTAACAACAAATATGGTAAAAACATCAGGAAAAATACAAATTTACGGCAATGATGTTGAACGCGATCAAGAAAAAATCAAAGAAGAAATTTCCTGGATGTTTGGTCAAGATTACTCTGGCATTGGCTGGGCATCGCTTGAAAAAAATATGGCGCTTGCTGCTGCATTTACTGGGATTCCTGACGCTGAAGCAAAACTGCGCATCGATTATCTTCTTAAAAAATTTAAACTTGAAGAAAAAAGAACCACTGATGTTTGGCGATTGAGTACAGGCATGCTCGCAAAATATTCTCTTGCTGTTGCACTGCTCAAAAATCCAAAAATCCTCTTCCTTGACGAGCCGCTCCTTGGTCTTGATACCTACGCAAAAGACGAGATTCGCTCTATTCTCAAAGAACTCAATGACAAAGGAACCACCATCATTTATACCGATCATCAACTTCAGGAAGTGGAAAAAATCTGCAAGCGACTTCTTATCATTAACGAAGGAAAACTTCTTTTTGATGGCTCTGTCAAAAAAATTAAACACGTTTATAGAGACACCAATGTCTTGGATATTGTCTGCACAGGAAAAAATATTAACAAAGTTCTTTACACACTGCAGAAACAGCATCTCTTCCTTGATTATACAGTGCTTGAGAGTGAAGGGAATACACACAGTATTCGTTTGTATACTTCTATTGATTCCAAACAACTCCTTGTTCGCGTTGCACAAGCATTACAACAATACAAGATTTCTGTTGATCAAATGAACGCAGGGCTTCTTGGTTTAGAAGATGTGTATAGAAAATTTTTGAAAGTGGATAGCAACGAACATAAAGCACAGAAACTGGAATCTTTTAGTAAAGGAGGAGAAGATCCTCTTCAAGAATTTGAGAAATTATTAGAACACACCAATCCAAAAATACGCTCCCGCGCATGCCAACTTTTCTGGAAGAAAAATAAAGCAGCTGTCCAGCCTATTCTCTTAGACATGCTTTCTGGCTCAAAAGAAATGCAAAAAGAAGCACTCCATGTTATTGGACAAATTAAAGACAAGATTTTTACCAAACGTGTTCTTGAAATTCTTGACCAACAAGAACTTTTGACAAAAAATTATGCAATCATTGCACTCGCGAAGTTGGGTAATGAAACGGTTCTTGATGATGTTGTGCGATTGCTTCTCCATCATGAAACTATTGGCTTTGTGCTCCAACATATTTCTGAATTTGATGAGCTGTTTCTTGTATCACTTCAAAATAGACTCCAAAAAATCTCTGGTTATGATAAACATTTTATCCGACATCATTGCCTTTCATTGAAGAATGCAAAAAAAATATTGGAGTTACTTCATTTCCAGCATAAAGATTACAAGCATTGGAAAGGAGAAAAGACTAAGCATCGCTTCTACTGATTGTGTCTTTACTTGAACTGTTCATATTTGTAATAAAAATTAAATTATAGTAAACGACACAATTAACGCATAAGGTATAATGTCGTTTACTATCCTAGTGACGGACAACAATTATGTTTTGTCAAGAACCACCTACTACCGCTCAATTTATTTATTATAGGTTTATTGCATATGTTAGTGGTTCTTGAGCATATTAGGAATTTATCACTTTCCAAATGCACATTGTGGACTGTGTCCACTGGCAAAAAGATAGAGGGGGTAAATTCCAAATATATTTATGTCCGTCACTATTATTCCAAAAAGTTTATATATGTGTACATTGTAATATAATGCACACATGACTTCAACAATTTCAGTACGAATAGAAAGACCGACGTTACATGCTTTACTGCAGGTAGAAAAGAAGTGGCATACTGACAGAAGTGAAGTAATCAGAAGATTGTTAGATAAAGCGCTCAAAGAATGGAGATTAGAGAATGCGCTAGAACAGCTTCGAGAGCATAAAATCTCTGTTGGAAAAGCAGCAGAGGAGTGTGAAGTTTCTCTCTGGGAAATGCTTGATCTTCTCAAACAAAAAAACATTGATTGGACTCACTATTCTCAAAAAGATCTGGAAAGGGATCTGGCCCTTTTGGAATGAGTAACAATGATTTCTAATACATCACCATTAATTTGTCTTGCAAGAATTAATCAACTTGAACTCTTGAAGGTACTTTTTACAGAAATTATAATTCCAAAAGAGGTGAAGGAGGAGCTTTTTGTTGATGGGAAGTTAGGGCAACATCTATTGCAAGAAGCATTTACTGCAGGCTGGATACTACTTTCGAATCCGAAAAAAATAATTTCTTTGGGATTAGGCAAAGGTGAAGTTGCAGCAATTTCCCTTGCAAAAGAACAAGGTGATACTATCATTCTTGATGATGCAGCAGCTATCAAAGCAGCAGAAGCATTGAATATTCCAACAATCAGAACTACAACAGTATTGTTTATGGCAGTGCAGAAAAAACTCTTAACAAAAAAAGAGGCACTTCTCTATTTGAATCTACTTATTGAGAACGGGTACTATATTGCACCACGATATTATTCTTTGATTGTTGATAAGTTCAACACACAAAACACGAATTTAAATTAAAATTCAGTCAACTTTTTTTGCATTTTTATGTTTTCCAAAAGAATACTTTTTTGGAGAATTGGGGTGACATCCAATCCAAATTTCTTTTTGACAAAAAGCTGCGTGTAGTTCAGTAACAATTCTTTTGAGGAGAAGACAATTGGTTGGACACTTATTGCTCTTCGCGCTGCTTCTAATGTGACCCAGACACCCAACGGCGCAACATACTCTTTTGGATTGATAAATCGTAATGCGAGGATAGATGCCTGGCGTTTTCTTTTTTGTAACTGCTCCAGACACGCAAGACGCACTGTGTAGAAACCTCCTGCTGTTTCCTGCGCATACTCTTTTCTTCCTTCATACGGTTCGTAGTCTGTCGAGAATGGCATATTTTCGCTGATGATTGTTTCAAACAGCTCATACTGCCAGACGTCAGGAAACGTAAGCAAGAGATAATAATTCCCCAGATAACTTCCAAAATATGCCGCATATTGATCCTGCTCATAATATTTTACTTCTTTGACTATGTTGTTGCCAATTGTGGAATGCACTGCAGTAATTCCCCATCTTGTGGGAACGAGCTTTCTCTGCTTTTTTATGCCGAGATTTCCTACTGTCAAAAGTTTTGTTAGCGTGTGTTCATCATATCCTTTTTTCGTGAGATAGGTCAGCGCATCTGCTGCTTTCAGGTCGCTATCGGAGACTGCTTTGTCAATATGTATTGGGATCTTTGGATTTTCCGTGAGCTGCGCGCGCTTCACTTTTGTATTTGGACCGTGTGGCGCAGCTTCTTGATTCATATTGAGCGAGAAAAATGGCTTTTTTTCTAGGTTTATTTCCATATCCACAGGTTTTGCTGCCTGACTTATCTCTTGCGCCATCCTTAATAATTTTTCATTGAATGAATGGATTGTTGTTTTGAATGAAGAGTTGATAAGCTCTGTTCTGAGTTTGATGATTTCTGGAATCTGCTTGTTTTCTTTTCCCCAACTTATTTGTTCATCATGCTCTGTATAATTTTCTGTATTGAGAAATCCCACATTGATATTTGGATAACCGAATTTTCCGACAAAAATGTTTGGGGATTGACCTGCATAGTCCTGTTTTGCTGTTTGATTGAAGTTTTTTTGCCACGCGACTTTTAATTGGATTGGATCGAAGGTTCTTCCTTTTGTTTTTATCCAGGAGGTGTCCATTGAAAAAAGAAGAAATTATGGAAATAAAAAGGTGTTTATTGCGATGCACTCCTGTATTCTACTTCACGCTCTTTACAATATTGTAGATATTTTGCCCGCATACTCGTTCTTTGTTGCTGGTCTACAATACCTCCAATCTCTCTGTCCGTTCCTGTTACAAACCATTGTTCGTAGGGTGTTGATGGAAAATATCCTCGAGCAACATTTTGCTTGAAGAGTTCATCTTCAGTATCATAATGAGCTTGTGCTGAACATGCTTCAGCAGCCCAGAGATTAGCAATTCCAGTATATATTTGAGCTGATTTTGAATGATCTCTCAAAATCATATGAAGATTTCGATATGCATTTGTTTCTGGTGTTGCAGTAGCAAGGAGATACTTTCTTTGTATCTCTGTTGTAATATTTTCTGCATGGGGTTGTTGTAAATCTGGATCATTAACTAGTATTTCTAATGCTGATACGACCTCTTCTTTATTGTTAATACTCCCTGTTAGCAAAGGAGTGATTTGGCTCAAATAATTTTGAAATTCTTCTGTTTTCATTGTTTCACCATTTCCATATTGTCACCATCTTCTCTGCATAACACCAATAAGACGATCAGTATCACATATTTTTTTATACTGAACAGATCCTGCAATGAGTTCAGAATTGCGATAGAAAAGATCATTTATCGCGATAGGATACACTGTTGGTTTTTTTGCACTACGAAACCAAAAACTCATCAAAGTACTTATGTGTTTGTCTGATCGCCGTTCTTGCTCTTTTGTTGCAGCAATCACATACTCATCGAGTAATTTCTGATCTCTTGCAACAACTCTCCAAATAGGATCTTCTCTTCGCGTTTCATATTTTCCAAGACTCCCTAACATGAATTCATCTGCGTTTAAAGATTCATACGCTCCCTCTTGAAGGACCAATCCTTTATGATCGTATCTTGTCCCACTTGTTATTGGACTCAACCTGTTGATTTCTCGTAATGGTTTTGCATCAAGAAGAACTTTTACTTTACCATCAGGATGGAACGCAAATCCATCTCCTGTATAAATCGCACCGCCGTGTTGCACCCACCCACTCAATAGCTCAAGATTGTGTTGTGATTTGGATCTTGCACTTCTTTTAATAACTTCCAAACGGCGCTGCATCACTCCTGCAACGGAAATAGGTTCTGCACCTATTTCAAGCAACCACGGCATTGTTCTTTTGTATTGCCCACGCATTTCAATATATCCTTCCCCAATGTCTGTCATTTTTCCTCACCACTTCCATAGTATCAAAAGTATAATTATCCCGAAGAGGATTTTCATCCATCCTGGAATTTTTGTCTGGCAATAATGCGCATAATACGTCGATGTTCCTTCGTCTGCAGGCATTTGTATTACCACATGATTATTGCAATAATTACTATTGTCCAAAATAACCACTTGCTCCATTCCGGAACTGTTGTTCCTCGATAGACATTGTGATCAAACAGATGATATCCCTGGTCTGCTGGCATTTTTGTTCCCCCTCTTTTTTTCTTACAATACTGCTACTACGATTATCACAACTACAATTCCCACTGCAAGCGTTGTGCTGCTGATTGTTGGTGCTGTCTTCACTGTTTTCATATACTCGACATACAATGTTGTGTTGCTCATGGGTCCATCCTCTTTTTACTTTTTGTTACTGTTTAATAGGAACATACAACTATAACTAGCTTTCTTTCTTTTTTTTATTCTTTTTTGGAAAATTATATATAGAAATACAAAAATAGTATAATTATGGCTGATTTAGACCTTAAAGATAAGAAATTACTCGTTGCATTAAGCCAGAACAGCCGTGCATCACATAATCAACTCGGTAAAGCAGTTGGTATTAGCAAAAGTGCTGTGCCCTATAGAATTAAACGGCTTCGTGAAGAAGGTATTATTCGACGTTTTATGACTGTGGTGAACCTTTCTGCTGTTGGATACACGACGTACAATGTATTTTTCAAACTTCATGCATCCAAAGAACAGGAAAAAAAGATTTTCTACTATTTTGATATGCATCCTTTTACCACATGGGTTTGTAAATTCTTAGGAATGTGGGATTTTCATGCGGAGATTGTTGCACGTGATTTCAAGCATTTCAACCAAATTCTCATGCAAATAGTTGAGGAGTTGGGATCCACGCTTGAGGATTATCGAACGCATATAGCGCTAGAGACTTACAAAGTGGAACATCTTCCCAAACAGTTTGTGCAGAGCGCAAAAGTTACTCCTTTAGAAACACCGAGCAGAGTATGGAAGGAAAACGTTGTTCTTGATGCAATTGATCGAAAACTCCTTTATGCACTTGGCAATAACGCTGTTGCGCCGCTCCATGTTCTTGCGCAGCAGTGTGGAACCACTTTAGATGTGGTGCATTATCGCATGAAAAAACTTTATGGAGAAGGAGTGATTCTTCATTACATTCCTTTTGTTGCACTTGAGAATGTTGGATACACAGAATATTTCTGCCATCTCCAATTACGCCATCTTACTCCTGAAAAAGCATTGTCTTTGAAACAATTTATTCTTCAGCACGGCCACATCAAGTATGCATTTCGCGGCGCATCACAACTGGAAGTGCTGTTTCTTCTTGCAGTGCAAAACATTACGGAACTTGATGTCGTTATCCAGGAATTGAAGCAGCATTTTTTTAGCCATATTCTTGATATCCATACCCACCTTATTACAGAGCAGGGGAAGTTTCATTTGTTTCCTGAAGGGTTAACTCTCCCTCCTAAAAGCATATAAAGTAGTCACCTCATCTTCTTTTTATGGCACTCTCAGAAAAACAAATTCAAGAAATTCAAGAGATTCTTCAGAAAAGCGAAAAGCCTCTTTTCTTTTTCGACGATGACCCTGATGGATTAAGCTCATTTTTACTGTTGTACCGATGGATCAAAAAAGGAACAGGCATTGTGGTCAAAAGCAGTCCACAGCTTGATGAAAAATACATTTCAAAAGTTGAAGAATGCAGACCTGACGTTGTTGTTGTTTTAGACAAACCTATGATGAGTCAAAGTTTTATCGATAAGATGCAAGAAATCTGCGCACCCACCATTATCTGGATTGATCATCATCCGCCACAAAAAAACACTGGTGTTTTGTATTATAATCCGCGTGTTGCAGAGGATAGCGATAATCGACCGACAAACTATTGGTGCTGGTTGGTTGTTAAAGAACACACTCCTCAAGATATGTGGATTGCAATGGCTGGCTGCATTGGGGATTGGTTTTTGCCAGAATTTACTGCTGCGTTTTGCTCTGCATATCCTAAATTAATGAAAGAACCTGTTGCAACTGTACAAGAAGCATTGTATGAAACAAAAATTGGGAAGATTACTCGCGTGCTTTCTTTCATTCAAAAAGGTCCAACAAAAAAGTCTATGAATTGTATTAAGATATTGACACGGGTTGCTGGACCTGATGATTTTCTTGAACAAAAAACAAACCAAGGAAAATATCTCTGGAAATGGTTTAGCGAAGTGAATGGTGCATATGAAGAATTGAAAAAAGGTGTCACTGATAGTGATGATGATATTTTATTGTTTACCTACACTGAAGACAAAATGTCTTTTACTTCTGATCTTTCCAATGAATTGTTGTACAAATATCCAAAGAAGACTATTTTAATTTGCAGACAGAAGGGACTGGAAATGAAATGTAGCATTCGTGATACTAATAAAATATTGCCTCCTGCAATTAAGAAGTCATTAGAAGGATTGACTGGTTATGGTGGTGGACATGATCATGCCTGCGGTATTTGTGTGAACATTGATGATTTCAACGTGTTTTTGGAACGGTTGAAGAAAGAGTTGGGTTGAAGATTATTTTCAAAAATGTTTGGTTCTTCTTTTAGTAATTACTGGCCTTACTTTGCTTTATTAATCTTTTTTATGAGCTTAATGCTTATACTATATCAGAAAAAATAATAAAAAAAAAAGAAAGAATTATCGTCTTCCACTAGAACGAGCGCAAAGTGGATAACAGCCAGGATCACTAGGAACATAATCGCAATCGAGGACATATGTTGAAGCACAGTAAACTGCGCAATCATGATAACAGCTTGCTTCTTCTGAGTCTTCAGTTTCTCCCCCTGTATCACTAGTATCTTCTCCCCATTTATGACCACCAATTGCTAATTTTTGTCTTGGCTCCAGCCTGTCGCTCCTCGTTGATTTAGCTGCTTGACCAGCCAAATCTTCTGTCGTTATTACAGTAGAACTATAGCCCGCATTCAACACTAACACAACAATCCCCACAACTGCAACAATACCCACAATACTTAGTAAATATAAACTTGTTTTATCTTTTTCCATATAAAAACACCCCTTTGAGGAATTTTAGCTTTTTCTTCTATAAATACTTTGCGTAACCACACCCAGTGAAGAATCTATTCTCAAGCGATTTTACAAACTCAACATTACCTATGTTTCATCCAAAAACTTTAAATATTCCAAAGAATACATGTCTTATTATGAAAATAAAAGTGAATTGGGAACATAAACGTGTAAAACACGCTCTTGAACGGATGTGGTTACGAGGGATTTCTTCTGAAGATATTATTACTGCAATACGGCGTGGTCAGAAGAGAAAGCAAACAAGTAGTGGACTCATAGAATCTTTTTACTCCTATTTTAGTGTTGTCTATGATGAACGATTTTTCAAAGACATTGACCTACAGAAGATTTATCCGGTCACTGTAAAAATTTGGTGATACTATGCAGCAAGAAATATTACCATATCCCTGTAATTGTGGAGGGAAATTAAAGAAAAGCACAACGCAAGTTGAATTCTTTGGCATAGATTTTGGACTCCGAGAATGCGAGGTTTGCACTTCCTGTGGCTCTGAGTATCTCAATGATACTGTATTGCAAGAAATTGAACAAGAAGTCAAAAAGAAAAAATTGTTTGGGTTAGAAAAACAGGCACAAGTAACAAAATCAGGAAATTCATTAGTTCTTCGTCTTCCACCAGAGATTGTGAAATTTACCGGTATTCACTATAAAGATCACGTGAAGATATATCCCGTTTCTAAAGATAAAATTGAAGTTGTTTTCTGAAGTCAGAGGGCAATCTTCTGCAGTTGTTGCGTTTGTGTTTAATTTGCAAACGAATAAGTAGTTTGTTCTTAGTTTGCTTTTCCAAATACCGAAATGTATATATTCTCCTTTCTCTAAAAATAATACATGAAACAGTTTATTTCAAAAATATTCCGCGAAGCACAAAAGAATCCAAAGCGTATTTGCTATCCAGAAGCAACAGAACCACGAACGCTTGAAGCAGTGAAAATCATTCTTCAGAAAAAACTTGCAAAACCTATTTTAGTTGGTGATCGAAAGGAAATTGTTGCTGCACTACAAAAACATCATCTTGCTGCTGATGCGGTAACCATTCGAGATCCAAAAAACGATGCGAATTTCTCACGCTATTTGAAAGAACTTCTTTCTATAAGAAAAGAACATGGACTTCAGGAAAAAGAGGCTCGCAAATTATTAGAAGAACCTATTTATTTTGCAACGATGATGCTTCACTTAGGAAATGCTGATGGCGTTATTTCTGGCGCAATTCATCCTACTGCACACACATTACGGCCAGCATTTCAAATTATTAAAACTCATGAGAAATTCCACAAAGCAAGCGCTGTGTTTTTTATGGTGCTCAAGAAAAAATTACTTCTTTTTGCAGACTGCAGCGTGAATGTCGCTCCTGACGCGAAAGATCTTGCTGAGATTGCCATTGATACTGCAACAACTGCACAAATGCTTGGAATTAAACCGAAAGTTGCGATGCTTTCTTTTTCGACCTATGGAAGCGCACAACATCATTATGTCGATAAAGTCCGCGAAGCAACTGCGATTGTGCAGGCAAAGAAACCAAAACTTTGTGTTGGTGGAGAAATGCAGGTGGATGCTGCACTTGTTCCTGTTGTTGCCGCACAGAAGTGTCCAAAATCTTCTGTGCAAGGGGATGCGAATGTACTGATTTTTCCTAATTTAGATGCAGGGAATATTGCATACAAACTTGTTGAACGATTGGCTAAGGCAAACGCTATTGGCCCTATTATTCAGGGATTGAATAAACCAGTGAATGATTTATCTAGAGGATGCAGTGTTGCTGACATTGTTGAAGTGACTGCAGTGACTGTGATGCAGGCGCAGGGGAAGTTAAGATATAAATAAAATCTTGAAATAAATTCTCTTTACAAAAATAACAACAACACTGGCACAGACGGTCTTGTGTCGCCTTGCTCCACAAGCCCTATTCCACGAACGAGAACCCTATACTTCATATAGGAACCTCGTTCGTTCCATCTGGCCATGTTGTTATTTTTGTTCAGGAACGACACGCAGGCTCGAGCGCTTGATGCGAGAGCCTGCGTGCTGAGATGCTAGCATTAGTCGAGCGTCTCTTCATTTTCTAAAAGAACTCTATAAAAAACAAAGATATTTATAACTGTAAAATAATGAATTATTCATGAAACTTGAACTTCGGCTTTTATTATTGAGCAATTATCTCAATTTCTTTGGTTCTGGATTATTTATTCCCCTTTATGCTGTCTTTGTTCAATCTATGGGTGGCAATGTCTTTCACGCTGGTACAAGCTTTGGAACGTATACACTTACTGCCGGTATTGTGACCTTTATTTTTGGAAAACTGGAAGATAAAATATTAGATAAGCGAAAAATGTTTTGCCTTGGCTATTTTTTTGTCGCTATTGGCGCTGCTTCGTACTTATTCATTACAGAACTTTGGCATGTGTATGTTGTGCAAGTTTTGAACGCAATTGCGTTTGGTATTTTTAACCCTGCGTGGAAAACATTGTATGCATCAGATGAAGACATTGGCAAAGAAGCACAAGAATGGGCACTTGTGGATGGAGGAGATATGATTTTGATTTCTATCGCTGCTGTCCTTGGTGGATTTTTAGTGAATTGGTATGGCTTTAGAATGTTGTTTTTCTTGATGGCATTCGTGCAGGTTGTTGCGTTTGTGTTTAGTTTGAAGATTATTGGGAAAAAGAAAAGGAAGAAATAGCACTTCTAGTGAAATACATTAATCTGATAACGCAGCGATATAATCTTTACCCCAAAATACATACCAATATTCATATTCACGACAATAACTCGTTTTGAAATATTGAAAAGTTCCAGCAATACTGGAAGGGTCACAATTTTTTGATTTTCTTATATCAGACCATACTTTTGTCCCACAGGATTTGTCTCCTTGTGTTGCAGAATGAACGCAGTTAAAATCATCTGTACAGTAAACAGCACACTCCTTCTTTACTGCAGTCGCATAACCAGTGAGATCAATACCCTTTTCGATACTTTGACTTTTATTCATTACTGAAACAATAATACCAATAAATGAAACAATCACAACAATTCCTAGAATATATAAACTGGTCTTATCTTTCATATCAAAAAATATTAAAATTTGTTCTATAAATACTTGCGTGACCCCCCCCCAGTGAAGAATAGCACTGGACAAATTTGTTTCTGCTTTTGCTCTCTTTCTTTGCTTATTTCTTAGAGATTTATGTTTTTTCTCAAAGAGTAGAGCACACGACAACGCTGTACACAGCACTGGACACGCGCGCGTGAGATATATAAAGAAGTAAGATATTCTCATTTTATGGCTGATGAAAACAAACACCTCATAGTTTTTCAAGATAAAAAGATACGGCGAGTGCTCCACAATGGAGAGGGGCACTTTTCTGTGGTTGATGTTGTGGGCGTTTTGTCAGAAAGTGAAGATGCGCGAAATTATTGGAAAGTGCTCAAACACCTCCTTCTCGAAGAAGGAAGTGAGGTGGTTACAAATTGTAACCAACTGAAATTACTAGTTGAAGACTGGAAAGAAAGTCGTGAGCGGAAATACCTTTCTTCATCTTGAAACAGAAGAACAAAAAAGAATAGAAAAGAAATAAAAAAATTCTTACAAATACTTCAACAATAAACCGCCATACTTCATGAACAATGGCACGAAGACAAGGCTGATAATTGCCATAAGTTTAAGTAAAATATTTAGACCCGGACCCGTAGTATCTTTAAGCGGATCCCCCACAGTATCACCAACAATTGCTGCTTTATGGACTGCGCCACCTTTGCCACCATGCGCTCCTGCTTCGATATACTTCTTCGCATTATCCCATGCTCCACCGGAATTTGCTTTCGAAACAGCCAAAACTGCTCCTGATGCTAAAGAACCTGCAAGAACTCCTGCAAGTGCTTCAATACCAAACAACACTCCCACAACAATTGGTGTCAAGACTACTAACAATCCTGGTGCAATCATTTCTCTAAGTGCTGCTTTTGTTGAAATATCAACACAAGTTCTGTAATCTGGTTTTGCTTTACCTTCCATTAATCCCTTAATTGTTTTAAATTGCCGTCGCACTTCAACAATCATATCCTGCGCTGCTTTTGCAACAGATTTCATGGTCATTGCGCTAAACAAAAATGGTAACATGCCTCCAATAAATAATCCTGCAATTACTATATTACTCAGCAAGTTTACTGTTGACAATCCTGCTGCGGCAATAAACGCGCTGAACAATGCTAACGCAGTTAATGCTGCAGAACCAATCGCAAACCCTTTTCCAATTGCTGCAGTGGTGTTTCCTGCTGCATCCAACACGTCTGTTTTCTTTCGCACATCACTTGGCAAGCCGGCCATTTCTGCAATACCACCTGCATTATCTGCAACTGGACCGTATGCATCAATTGCCAACGCAATAACTAATGTTGCGAGCATCCCTAATGCTGCAATAGAAATTCCATAAAGTCCTGCATATTTGAATGAAACAACCACAGTAATTGCAATTAAGACAATTGGAATTACTGAACTTTCATATCCTAACGCAATTCCCTGGATAATGTTTGTTGCTGCTCCTGTTTCTGATGCTTTTGCAACATTTCGTACTGGATCATATGCATGACTTGTAAAATATTCTGTTGTGTACCCAATTAAGAGTCCTGCAATTAATCCTACTGCTAATGCAATATAGACGCCCATCGCTGTGTATGTTACTCCACTCAGCATGAATGTTGCTGGAAGCCACATCTTTGTTAAAAAATACATTGCAACAAGCACAATTCCTGAAGCCATTGTTAATGCCATCTTCAATGTTCCTTCGACATTTTGCCCATTAAGGCGAACAAACTTTACCGTAACCAACGATGCTAGAATTCCCACTGCAGAAATTGCAAGTGGATATAATAGTGCAGTCTGAAGTCCTTGCGCTCCAAATGCAATTGCACCAATTAGCATTGCTGCACAGGTACTTTCTGCGCAACTCCCAAACAAGTCTGCACCCATTCCTGCAACATCGCCCACGTTGTCGCCGACATTGTCTGCGATGACTGCTGGATTTCGTGGATCATCTTCTGGAATTCCTGCTTCTAATTTTCCTACAAGATCCGCACCAATATCTGCTGCTTTTGTGTAAATACCGCCACCTACTCTTGCAAATAATGCGATTGATGAACCGCCTAACGCAAATCCTGTTAGAATTTCCATTGCGGATTCTGTCGGAACTCCCATTTTTGTTAATAAGATGTAAAATCCTGCAAGACCAACGACTGCGAAGCCCACTAATGCAAAACCAAGTACTGTACCTGATTTAAACGCAATGTCAAATGCTTTTTCAATACTAGACTGCGCTGCATTTGCTGTTCTGACATTTGCTTTCGTTGCAATCTGCATACCCACATATCCTGATAAAATTGAAGCAAGTGAACCAACAATAAACGCTAACGCTGTCCATGGCCCTTCATTTATGTCTGCTGTTTTTGGATGATCGAGGAAAAAGAAAATAACTACTCCCATTACCAGAATAAACCATCCTAACACTTTGTACTCTCTTGTCAAAAATGCCATTGCACCTTCATGAATTGCAGCTGCAATCTCCTGCATTTTTGCATTTCCTGTTTCTGCTTTCTGGACATTATCTGCAATCAACTTTGCTGCCAGAAGCGATAACAATCCCACTATTACAATAAACCACACAAACTCCATCATCCCACCCCGGATTAGTTATAGTTAGTAACTTGTCGTTAGTTTGCTGGGATTTTTAAAGGTGATGGTGTTCTGTGTTTAGAAATCTAAGTTACTTGCACCATCAGAATTTATTCCTCTACTCCTAATCCTAATTCCTTGCTTTGAAGAAATCTCACCAATAACTTTACTCTCTATTCCATACTCTGTAGCAACTCGCATTACATCTTCTGGTGTAGAGGTAGCAATAATCATCCCTTGTCCCATATTCCACGTTTGATATGCTTCTCTATCATCAACATTCCATTTTTCTTGACAATAACTCATTAAATCACATGGCGTGAATGGATCAGAAATAGTAGCGCCGAGATTACTTGGTTTTAACATTCTTCCTACTTTTTCAGGAATTCCGCCTCCTGTAATATGCGCCACTCCATGAATTTCTGCTCGTGGCTCATCATAAAATCCACCAAACATCGCAACAACTGCTGCACTATAAATTCTTGAAGGATGTAATGCTAACTCTGCTATGCTTTGTCCCTTGTATACCTCATTATGCCACTCGTCTCCATGAACTTGCTTCATAACCCTTCGTACTAATGAGAGCCCATTTGATCTAAAGCCCTCTTCTCGTAAACCCACTAATACATCTCCTTCTTTTATTTTATATCCTGTTAGCATCCTGCTCTCTCTCGCAAACCAGACAACACCTGCACCCCAATTATAATTAAATTTACCATATCCACTCACTCTTGAACCAATCTCAGCGACTTCGCCATTCACAACAGCGACATTTGCATCTCGTGCAGCATTTATGTAACCAACTGCAAGCTGCTTTACAAAATTAATATATGATTCATTCTCTCCTAAACTGCGCACATCAAGGATAGAACCAATAAGCACAGGCTCTGCTCCTCTGACTACTGCATCATCACAGACCATTGCAAACAAATCATAGGCAACAGTATCATGTCTGGCAATTCTTTCTGCCAATTCCATTTTTGTTCCAACACCGTCAAACCCAATACTCATGTATGCATCTTCAGGCAAACCACCAACTCTCGTTGCTCTTAGACCTGAGAAATCATCAAAAAGTTGAACAACTTCTCCTAATTTGCCTTTCCTGTTTTGCCACGTCTGTTTCGCTGCTTCAAAAAGAACTTTTGACGCATCATCACCTAATTCAATATGAACACCAGATTTAGCATACATTGACATCTAGAGAAGTAAGCTATTATTTTTTATAAAGGTGATGGTCTTAGTTTCTTCGTCGCTGTCTAATCGCCAGTCAATCGCTTGTATTCGCCACACAAAACCAGTTTGTATCTTCAATCTCTTTTGAATTATTTTAAAATTAATAATAAATATCTGAAGATACTATGGGGCTGCTGATGCGTGAATATAACTGCTTTGCGACTTCTGTTCTGAGCAAACAATTAAATACAAGGAAATGAGAAAGAATCTTATGAAGAGAAACTTTATTTTAGTTCTTAATTGCGGCAGCAGTTCTGTGAAGTATGCACTTTATGATACTTCTGAAAAAGAAATAAATAAAGGTATTATTGAAGAGATTGGTAAAAAGATAAAAGATCACAAGACTGCAATTCAAAAAATATTATCCTCTCTTGTTTCCAGCAAAAAAATTGCGACACTTCATGAGATTTCTGCTGTTGGTCATCGTGTGGTGCATGGCAATGGATTAACAAAAAGCGTGCGTATTGACAAAAAAATACTGAAAGAAATAGAAGATGCTGCTGTGCTTGCGCCACTCCATAACCCGCACAATATTGAAGGGATTAACGCGATCAAAAAACTTTTACCTTCTGTTCCAAATATTGCTGTCTTTGATACTGCGTTCCATAGCACTATTCCTTCGCATGCTGCAACCTATGGGATTCCACTTCCTTTATCTCATAAATATAAAATAAAAAGATATGGGTTTCATGGAATTAGCTATCACTATATTTGTGAGGAACTGAAACGAGAACTTGGGAGATTGCCTTCACGATTGATTGTTTGTCATCTTGGAAATGGAGCGAGCATGTGCGCAATTAAGAACGGAAAAAGTATTGACACGTCGATGGGCTTTACTCCGATGGAAGGACTTATGATGGGCACACGATCTGGGGATATTGATGTTGGCGCTGTTTTTCACATTGCTGCGATGCGAAATGAATGCCGTGATATAGATCATATCTTAAATTTTCAAAGTGGATTGAAAGGGATTACAGGTACCAATGATATGCGCGAGATTTGGAAAAAAGTGCAGAAAAAAGAGAAGACTGCTCTTCTTGCTTTAGAGATGTATTGTTATAGGATAAAGAAATATATTGGTGCCTATGCTGCTTCGCTTGGTGGAATTGATGCAGTTGTTTTTACTGCAGGCGTTGGAGAGAACGCGTGGTATGTTCGAGAGAAGGTTTGCGCTTCATTGTCTCATTTAGGAATTGTTCTTGATTCTCATAAAAATAAAATAAATAAGAAATTGATTAGCACAGGAAAAGGTAAAGTGTATGTTCTTCCTACTAATGAAGAGAAAATGATTGCGAGAGAAACGTTGAGATTATTCTAGAACAGAATATGTACTTCCCACACACGCACCATACTGACATTTATTTGTTCCGCAGTCATAGACTTTGAAGGAAACTTCATTAGCATCACAAATCATTTCACGCAAGTATCTTCCTGTGTTTACAGGATCTTTTGACGCTTCTTCATCCATATAACACTGATCTGGAAATAGTGATCCATAATAAACATTGACAATTCCTTTGTTCTCTGCATTGCTTCCATCGTTGTCTTTACACAAGGTCATGATCTCTCCTCGCACTGCTGCACCTGTGACAGCTGCTGATTCTGTTGTCAGAACAGAAGAAAGCAACGTGACAACTGCAAGGGATGCAACTGCAATAACAATCAAAAGAAGGTATTTTTGCACAACTTTTTCATTCATGGCGTTTTCTGAGGAAAAGTGGTATTTAAAGTTGTCGGATTTGCGTTCTTCATTTTTTCTTTTCAAAAAATACACTTTTCGACGACAAAATAGGCTCCTTTCAAAGCGCAACATATATAAAGAGAAACGCTCTTTTTTTTGCTATAATTTATCGTTATTTCTCGACGGTAAATTTGTAAAAAAACCATTGTGAAATATATGGACGAACAAAATCAACAAACACCTGCACCAGAGGATAAAAATATCGCTCCTGAAGCACCAGTAGGGCACGTGATTCTCAAACCTATTGAAGAAGAAATGCGGCAATCGTATCTCGATTACGCAATGAGCGTTATCATTGGTCGCGCACTCCCTGATGCACGCGATGGGTTAAAACCTGTTCACCGAAGAATTCTTTATGCAATGTATGATCTTAATATGGTCCATAATAAGCCTACTAAAAAGTGTGCGCGAATCGTGGGAGAATGTTTGGGGAAATATCACCCACACGGTGATTCTGCGGTTTATGAATCCCTTGTTCGCATGGCACAGGACTTTTCTCTTCGTTATCCTCTTATTGATGGACAAGGAAATTTTGGTAGTCTCGATGGGGATAACGCAGCATCGATGCGTTATACGGAAGCGCGCCTGAAAAAGATTGCGGAAGAAGTGTTACAAGATTTGGATAAAGAAACCGTGTCTTTTGTTGACAACTTTGATGGCAGCCTGAAAGAACCATCTGTCCTTCCTGGAAAAGTTCCTAATCTTCTTATCAATGGAGCGAATGGGATTGCAGTAGGAATGGCAACAAATGTTCCTCCTCACAACCTCACTGAAATTACTGGAGCTGTTCGTCTTTTGCTTGAAAATCCTGACGCAGATGTTCGTGCGCTTATGGAAATTGTCAAAGGTCCTGACTTCCCTACTGGCGGTATTATTGCAGGAAAGAGTGGCATTCTCTCTGCACTCGCGAGCGGATATGGAAAAATCAAGGTTAAAGCAAGAGTACACATAGAAGAGAAAGCAGGCAGGCAGAAAATTATTGTTGATGAGATTCCCTACATGGTCAATAAATCAATGCTCCTTGAAGAGATTGCAGAATACATCAAAGATAAAGTAATTATCGGCATCGCAGACCTTCGCGATGAGAGTGATAAAGATGGTATGCGCGTCTCGATTGACCTCAAAAAAGATGCGCAATCTGACATTGTCCTCAATCAGCTTTTCAAACATACTCGTATGCAAACCACATTTGCCATCAATATGCTTGCATTGGTCAACAATGAACCACGCGTCCTTTCGCTTCGCGAATCACTTCTTGTGTTTATCGAACATCGTAAAGATGTTGTTACTAAACGAACCCAATACAACTTACTCAAAGCAGAAGAAAAAGCACACATTCTTGCAGGGCTTATTGTTGCGCTTAATGATATTGATCGAGCAATTGCACTTATCAAAGAAAGCACTTCTACAGAAAAAGCACGAATTGCACTCATGAGCCAATATGCACTTTCTGAAATCCAATCACAAGCTATTCTTGACATGAAACTTCAGAAATTAACCTCCCTCGAACAAAACAAAATTCGTGAAGAGCATGATGGTCTTCTTCAACTTGTCAAAGAATATAAAGAAATTCTTGCAACACCGCAGCGTATTCTTGACATTATTAACCATGAGATGCAGGAACTCAATGAACTGTATGGTGATAAACGACGAACAGAAATTCTTGACATTGATGAAGAAAATATCGATGATGAAGCACTTATTGAAAACACAAAAATGATTGTCACTATCACACAAGCGGGTTATATTAAACGACTTCCTGTCGATACGTACAAACAACAGAACAGAGGAGGAAAAGGCGTGATTGGCACAACGACAAAAGAAGAAGACATTGTTGAAGATATTTTTGTTGCAGACAATCTTGACACTATTCTTTTCTTTACAGATCAAGGAATTGTCCACTGGCTCAAAGTGTATCAACTTCCAGAAGGAACACGACAAGCAAAAGGAAAAGCAATTATCAATCTTCTCAACCTTGAACCAAACGAGCATATTGCTGCAAGCATTCCTATCAAAGTGTTTAAGGAAAATAGTTATCTTCTTATGGCAACAAAAAATGGGACAATCAAAAAGACAAGCCTTATTGCATACTCCAAACCGCGCTCAGGAGGAATTATTGCAATTACCCTTGATCCTGGAGACAAACTTGTCAATGTTCTTCTTACCGATGGGACACGAGAAATCCTTCTCGCAACACGCAATGGTCTTGCTGTGCGATTCCATGAGTCACAAGCCAGACCAATTGGACGCAGCGGAAAAGGGGTTTGCGGTATAACACTTAAAGGCGATGATGAAGTGATGACCATGATCGACGCAGATCCACAAAAGACTGTGCTTACTATCACCGAAAATGGCTACGGCAAGAGAACTGCACTTGAAGAATATAGGCTCATTAACAGAGGAGGAATTGGTGTCATCAACATCCAATGCAGTGAACGAAATGGCCCTGTTGTTGCAGTCGCATCCATTACAGAAGAAGATGACATTGTCCTTATTTCAAAATCAGGCATTACTATTAGAATGCCCACCAAAACTGTTTCTGTGATTGGAAGAAACACCCAGGGAGTTCGACTCATGCGTCTTGAAGGTGGCGACAGTGTTGTTGCCTGCGCTAAAATTGCACGAGAAGAAGGTGTTGTGGAGATACAAACAAATAACAACAACATTCCACAAGGAAACCCTTAATCAAATAAAATAATTCCTTCTGGGATTTTTAATGTCCTTAATTCTTTTTTCGCATCTTCTTTTGTTGTGTTCTTTAGCAGAATAATATCTCTTGCTCCAGTTGTCCATGTCCAGCCATGCTTTTCAAGAACATCAAGGAGCTTTGCAGTTGTTTCTATTCGTTTTTTAATATCTGCTGCCCAAACACGAAGCTCATCTGTATTGCCAATTTTATCAGAACCCATCTCTTCTTCAAAATCTTCTAACAACTGAATTGTTGCGCGTAACATTTTCTCACCTTCTTTCATGGAACAAAAATTGATATTGCATGAGGAATGCATCCTATTTTTACCGGTGTTTTACCGATGAGCTCTGCATCGCAGTGTACCATCGCATCTTTTCCTGTAATCTGCACTTGTTTTGTCCTAAAAATCTTGACATCTGAAAAATATGCGTGCTTTTTTGTTGCAAGACTAAGACAATACTTGAACTGATTCATAATATCTTTGTTTTGGAAAATAATCACATCGAGAAATCCGTCATCTGGCTTTGAATTTGGCAATATTTCTAGAATCTCTGTAAATTTCCCTATATTACAGACTAGCGCGTAATAGCAAGGAATTTTTTTTCCACCGAGATGAAGAGTAAGCTCCTGTGGATCATGCGTCAAAATTGTTTTTACCAATGCAACATGATATGCAATTTCTCCAAATATTTTCTTTAGAAGTGGCTGGACATTTTTATACATTGCTGCATCAACACCCACTCCTGCACCAATAAGGAAATATCTCTTATTTGCTTTCCCTACATCTACCCACTGCTTTTTTCCTTTTTCTATGATAGTCAGTGCTTTGTCTATATCTCCAGGAATGCCAAAGGCTCGTGCGACCATGTTCGAGGTTCCTAAGGGGATTATTCCCAACGTTGGTTTCTTTTTTCTTGGGTTGTTCATCACTCCGTTTAGAACTTCGTTAATTGTGCCATCGCCGCCTGCAATAAGAATTCTCTCTGCACTCGCTTTTTTTGCAAACAATGCTGCATCTCCTTTCTTCTTTGTCTTCATAATTGTAACAGATGGAAATGCCGCAAGCGTTCTTTCAATAAGATGCATCATCTTTGCTGCTGCTTTTCCGGAAGTAGGGTTGATGATGAGCAGTGTCTTTGCATCCATTTTATTTTATTCTCTTTTTTCTTTTGTTTTTATCCTGGCGCATTTGTTGAATATCTTCTTCTTTTGTATAACGTTCATGCACAGGGAAATCTGATCTTTCATCTACTTCAAAAATATCTTCATACTCTTTCCGAAGCTTTTTCCGCAATTTTTTAAACAAATCATCCATGAAGCATACCCAACATTTATTTTATTACAAGACTACTTTCTTTCTTAAACATAACATTAGTCACCACTTCATCTACTTCATACTCATACCAACCTGCTTCCAAAAGTGCTTCTTTAATTTCATCAAAAGAAAGCCCTTCTTCGTATGCTTTGTGTACATATTTTTCTAACTCGATGAGTTTCTCTCGTACGATGTCTTCTCGTGATCTTTGATGGAAAAATCTGTAGATTCTTCTTCTATGCATTTCTCGTGCTGCAATTATTGTTCCAAGAAGTGCACCTATGAGAAGATTGATGAGGAGAACATATTTGATAATAGTACTTGTTGTTTCCTGCACTTCCTCTTTCACTTGCTTTAATGCCTCTGCATCAATATCCATTGCGGCAACTGCACCAGTAATTCTTTCTAAAGGCTCTGCGAAAATAGATTCTTCTTCTACAACTTCTGTTTCAACTTCTTCTCTTGCAGTAAGATCTTCAACAGTAATTGTTATTCTTCTTAATTCTGAAACTGCATCAAGCGTAATTGCCATATCTGCAATCCCATCTCCATCCAAATCTATTTCAATTGTTTCTCCGACATCAAGCTCTATCACCTGCGCGGTAGATTCAATTGTTAGAACCGCTGATGTCTCTCGTACCTCTGTAATCTCAATAGTATGTGACTCGCCATCAATCAAAACTGTAACCTTATCTCCTAGTACAAGACCATAGGTGTCCCGCGAAGATGATCCACCGCCACCGCCACCTGATGAAGGAATATTACCTCCTTCTTCTTCAATTATTTCTTCTTCCTCTTCTTCTTCAACTACCGGCTCTTCATCTTCTAATTCTGGACCCATCGTTAGAACAAGAATATCACCCACTGCACTTACCCCAAATCCTGCAGTTGCAATATCTATTACCCCTGTCCCATTTGCTAATGGACCGCCCCAGCTGAACAGAATTGCACTCCAACTTGGCTCTGAACCTGTCGGCGTGTAGTTCACTTCTCTTTCAACGATGTTTCCAAATGCACTGTTGCTACTCAATACATGCCTTTCGCTCGTCGCTGTTGTTCCATTAAAAGTTATTGCAAAAACATTTGGAGAAAAAACTACAAGAAAAAGAAAAATTATTCCTAATAAATATGCTTTTTTCATGTTTCATTTTTAACTGCTTTGACCAACAAACTTACCATCAGTACATGTCGTTGGAGTTGCATTACTAATCATCAGATTTCCATCTGTTGCATTCACAAAAAGGAAATAATCTTCACCAAGTTCATCCCACAAAACAAGCTGCCCACATTGGTTTGCCCCCCCTTGATTAATAACCACTCTATGTTGAATCCCTGATGTATTTGTTCCAACATTAATAGTCCCTCGAGAAACATTGAGTGCATCATCAGGATCAGTAACCTTTATACTTACTCTTCCAATACCAGCAACCCTGAATGCACCATCACCCGCTGAGTTTCCTGCTGCAGTAAATCCGGCTGTCACATTCAGCGAATCGTCTACATCTGGATTTTCAAAACGTGCTGTTCCATTTGTTCGGAGCGCATTATTATCTCCTGTGATGTTAAATGCATTGTTTATACTAAACACAGGTTTATTAACTATATTTTGGATATTTATTGTCCCATTCGTGGCAAGACTGCTATCCGCACCACTCACATTAAACCCATTATTCACCGTAAACGCAGGAATTTGGAGGCTTCTAATGACAATATCACCACCTGCTGCTATTTGTGTTTGCGTTTGTAACGACCCGAAATCACTTACCCGCCATCCTTTTGTTCCTACTGATAGGAATGTGTTTGCAGTACCTCTTCCAGCAACCACGAGACCTCCTGTCACGTTGACTGCTCCATCCAAATCCGAATTACTTACTATTATTGTTCCATTTGTTTGCAATGATTGGTCATCACCACTAATGTTGAAACCCCTATTAGCAAATATTGCTCCCCCGGTGACATTCAATGCATCATCTTTATCAGTACTTAATAATGTTAACGTTCCTGACGCACCACTCCCAATACGGACATTTCCTACTGCGCTTATGTTAAACATGCGTTTTACTGTGAAAATTGTGTTTGGATCTCCAGGGAAAAACTGCATGAAATCCGTTGCTCCCAAATTTACTGAGAAACCACCACTTGTGAGATTCAGCGCATCATCTGAATCTCCATTTCTAATTGTGACTTTACCATTATTTTCAACTCTAAACGCAGCGTTACTTGCGGCAGAACCTGCGGCGGTAAACCCTGCTGTGACATTTAACGCATCATCTGGATCTGTATTTTGAATAAATACTGTGCCATTTGTTCTCACTTCACTTAGACTCGGAGTGATATTAAAGAAATTGTTGAATGTGACAGGAGCTCCACTTATGTTGAGGAGACCTAAAGAATCTACTTGGAAAACTGCATTTGCTCCTCCTGCTAATGTTCCGCCGAACTGTAACTGGACAGAATCTAAAAGTCTCAACCCTTGCGTTGTTCCTGATTGCGAGGTGATGATGACTGTACCGTTTGTCAGCATTGCACCATTTGAACCACTTATATTAAAACCATTATTGACTGTAAATGCGGGAGCTACTGTACTTAGAATTGTTACTGTTCCATTTGTTCTTAGAGATTCATCTGCACCGCTAATGTTAAAGCCATTGTTCACTGTAAATGCGGGTACAAGTGTCCCTGTAATATTTATTGCTTGTACTGTATTAAGCTTATTGAGACTAAGGTTACCATCATATGAAATGTTCAACGCACCATTTGCAAATGTTGCTCCGCCAGTAACATTCAACGCATCATCTATATCGCTGTTAAGGATTGCAACAGTTCCATTTGTTTTTAGAGATTCATCTGCGCCACTCACATTAAAACCATTGTTAATAGTTAACGCTGGAGCAACAACACTCTCAATGGTTATTGTTCCATTTGTTCTCACAGCACTTAAATTAGGAGTGATATTAAAGAAATTGCTGAACGTCACTGGAGCACCACTAATATTGAGGAGACCTAAAGAATCCACTTGGAAAACTGCATTTGCTGAATTTGCTACCAATGTTCCTCCTAATTGTAATGGAACTCTACCAAAAAGACGCAAACCACTTGCTGTTCCTACTGCCGACGTAACAAAAATTGAGCCGTTTGTAAGAATATTTCCTGTCGCACCACTCAC
>Ga0247727_10000256_pt1 | contig 127692 bp, 96 predicted proteins | sample WisWelCaveWW1625_FD_202498 | JGI IMG/M metagenome (GOLD analysis project Ga0247727, IMG submission 202498) | Biofilm microbial communities from Wishing Well Cave, Virginia, United States - WW16-25 | ecosystem: Environmental > Aquatic > Deep subsurface > Groundwater > Cave microbial mat...
GAGCGTCGCCGTGCCGAGCGCCGTGATCGGTCCCTCGAACGGGTGGACGAAGGTGCGCCCCTCCTCGCGCTGGATCCTCTCGACCTCGCCGAAGGCCGCGTGGACGTCGTCGACGAGCACCGTCTCGGCGCCCATGTCGCGGCAGCGCTCGACGCGCAGCGGACTGGCGCTCCGCGGCATCACGACCTTCGCCGTCGTCCCGAGCCGCTGCGCCGCGTAGCCGACCGCGATCGCGTGGTTGCCGGCGCTCACCGCCGTCACGCCGCGCTTCAGCGCGTCCGGCGCGAGCTCGAGCATCACCGCCAGCGCCCCGCGCGGCTTGAAGCTCCCCGTCACCTGCAGCAGCTCGAGCTTGAGCGCCACTTCCGTCCCGCGCCCGACGAGCCGGTCGACGCGGTCGCTCCGCCAGCGCCAGGTCGGAGTGACTCGCACGTGGTCGGCGAGCCGCGCGCGCGTGAGCTCGATCGCGGCGAGCGTCGGCATCTCCATCGGGCGACCTCCGTAATCCAGCGTATAAGAACGCGCCATGCTCCGGCGCCAACTCCTCACGGCGGCGGTCGCGGCGATCGGCGGGGCGATCGCGGGCGGCCTTGGACTGCTCGGCGGGGCGTTCGTGAAGGCGACGGCGCGCTGGCCGGTGCGCAGCGCGAAGAAGTGGGCGGCGATCTGCACGCTCGCCGACCTGAAGGGCGACGCGCCGTTCGCGACGAGCTTCAGCTTCCGGCGGCTCGAGGGGTGGTACGTCGAGACGGTGACGCGGCAGGTCTACGTCACGAGGGACGGCGACGGCCGGCCGGTCGTCCACTCGCGCCGCTGCACCCACCTCGGCTGTCCGGTCACCTGGCGGGCGACGACCGGCCTCTTCCATTGCGCCTGCCACGGCGGGATGTTCGACGCGCAGGGACGCGTGACGGAGGGGCCGCCGCCGCGCGGGCTCGACGTGCTCGAGAGCCGGATCGCCGGCGAGATGGTGGAGGTCGCCGAGGCGTGAGCCCGCCGGCGCCCGCTTCCGACGGCGACGCGGGCGCGGTCCCGCGTGGCCCGATCGCGTCGCTCCTTGCCGAGTGGATCTTCGAGAAGAGGGTGCCGGCGGGCGTCGGCTTCCTGCGGGCGCTCGGGACCGCGCTGCTGCTGCTGCTGCTCGTGCAGGCGGCGACCGGAGTCCTGCTCGCGCTCTGCTACGTGCCGTCGCCCGACCACGCCTACGACTCGATCCGCTACATCGACGAGGATCTCGCGGCGCACGTCGGCGGGCGCGCGGTCGCGGTCGGGAAGCTGCTGCGCGGGCTGCACCACTGGGGCTCGTCGGCAATCGTCGTGCTGGCGCTGCTGCACCTGGCGCGCGTCTACTTCACCGGCGCCTACAAGCGGCCGCGCGCGCTGCTCTGGGTCGTCGGCGTGGCGATCTTCGGCGTGCTGCTCGGCTTCGGTTTCACCGGCTACCTGCTGCCGTGGGACATGAAGGCCTTCTGGGCGACCGACGTCGGGCTCAGCATCGTGGCGACGGTGCCGAAGATCGGCCCCGTGCTCGCCGACCTGCTCCGCGGCGGGCCGGAGCTCGGCGCGCCGACGCTCACGCGCATGTTCGCGCTGCACGTGCTCGCGCTCCCCGCGGCGCTCGTGCCGCTCGCGATGCTCCACCTGCTGCTCGTCCACAAGCTCGGCATCACGCCGCCGGGAGCGCGCGTGGGCGAGGAGTCGAGCAGAGAGCCGAACGACGAGCCAAACAAGGCGATCGTGAAGAGCGAGCCCTTCTTCCCCGACCACGTTTTCCGCGAGCTCGCCGTCGCCGCAGTGGTGCTGCTCGCGGTGCTGGCTCTTGCATGGTGGCTCGGCCCGCCGCTCGAGGCGCCGGCCGACCGCGACGCGAAGGGCTACGACCCGCGGCCCGAGTGGTACTTCCTCGGCCTCTTCCAGCTCCTGAAGCTCGAGTGGTTCCGGGGCGAGCGCGTCGTCCTGGCGACCACCTGGATCCCAGCCGGGCTGTCGCTGATCGCGATCCTGCTCCCGTGGCTCGACCGCAGCCGTGAGCGCGCCCCCGGCCGCCGCCCGATCGCGGTCGCGGCCGGCATCGTCCTGCTCGCTTCGATCGGCGGCTTCACGATCTGGGGCGCGAAGAGCTCGAAGGGGAACCACAGCAGGCCGCCGCCGCGCGTTCCGGTCGGCGACGGCAGCTACGTGCCGCCTTCGAGCCCGCCCTTCCCGCCGCCCGAGCCGCCGCCGTCGCAGGAGCAGCCGGCCGTGAACGCCGGCAACGCGGCCGCGCGCCACGACCCGGCCCGCGCCGAGCTCCTGACCTCGGGCGAGGCGTTGATGCGCTCCTACGAGTGCACGACCTGCCATCTCTTCCGCGGCAAGGGCGACGACAACGGCGCCGGCGGGCCCGAGCTCACGAAGGTCGGCAAGGAGCACGACGCCGCGTGGTTCGAGCTCTATTTGCTCGACCCGAAGAAGATGAAGCCCGACGTCGAGATGCCGTCAGCCAAGGACCTCGGGATGTCCGACGCCGACCGCCGCACGCTTGCGAATTGGATTCGCGCGCTCGCCGAAGAATGACCGCGACGAACCAAAAGCTCGCGCCGCCCGCGCGCCGATCGAAGACGGGAACTCGTCACCCCGCGCGAATCGCCCGTGACGAAATGGAAGACTCCGGAGGCCGGTTGGGCACCGGGCCCCGCGGCAACGCGGGTCGTCTCCGGAGAGATCCCGGCGGCGAGGGAAACCTCGTTGCCGATTGCATTCGCGGCCGGCGGAGGACGCGCTCCTCCGCCGGCCGTCTCGTTCCCCGTGACGAGGGTCGCGCCGGCCCGCGGTTACTCTTCAGGTCGGGTCGATTCATCCACGGGAGCGCGACGGCGATGGGAAAGAAGCAGGAGGGAGGCAAGCCCCTCTTTGATCCGAGCAAGATCAAGAGCGCTTACGCAGTTCTCGGGGCAGCGCTCCTCGTCATCGACATTCCCCTCGTCGTCTGGCTGAACAAGTCGTCATCGTCGGGAGAACGGATCACCGCCGGAGTCCTGATGGTGCTCGTCTGCCTCGCGATCGGCGGCGCGGCGCTGGTCGTCCATCGCGCCCCTCGCGTCACCGCTGGTCTCGCGACGATCGCCGCCGAAGGCATCGGCATGGTTGCTCCTGCAGCGAAGGAGGTCGCTCCCAGCGAGCTCGATCGGCCGCCTCCGGAAGTACTCACCGGACCGGATCGCGGATACGTCATCAACAAGCCGTCGCCGCGCTGGCAGGTCCGCGAGCTCACGATGACGGAGTTCATCGGGTCCAACCTGCAGGTCCAGAACACGCAGGCGGTCCGCGAACAGGTCGCCAAGAACGGCGAAGCCCGCGAGATTCTGGTGATCGAACTCAAGGACAAGGCGACGCTCGTCCCGATTCCGGGCACGACCAAGATCGACGGCGTCATCGTCCCAAGTGCGCTGGCGACCGAGCTGCTGATCCAGCTCGCGATCGTGCCACAGGATCGACTCGAAGCTCCGCTCCTGTTCGAGCGCACGTTCGAACACAACTTCTTCAAGGCCGCGGGGGCGACCTGCCTGGCTCAAGTCCTTGGGATGCAGAGCCACGGCAGCGGAAAAACGGCAACGGGCCGCCGTTCCCTCTACACCCAGTTCCGCCAACAGCTCGAAGACGTCATCGTCAACGGGAAGCGTCACTCGCACATAGATCTGCACAAAGGAATCATCGGCATCGAGGGGATCGCGCGGGACTACCACTTGATCGTCACGTACTTCACCTCGGACGAGCTCGCCAACGTCGACATCAAAGTCTGGCTCGACGAGATCAAGGATCTCACGGATTCATTCCGACCCGCCGAGTCGGTCGATCCATCGGCGCAGCGCGCGCGAAGGCTCGCCGAGGAACGCGCAAAGGCGGAAGCGCAGCTGCCAGCCGTCTACAGGGTCGCATTCCAGACCGAGCTCGGAATCGTCATCGATCGGATCTCCGCGCTCGACATGAACATTCCCGACGACCAGCGCAAGGTCGTCGACCTGCTGCGCCCGTTCAAGACATTTGCAGAGTACATCAAGCTCGAGGAACCGGAGTTGGAGCCGATGTGGAAGGCACTGATCGAAGCGGAGAAAGGCGACTCGCGCCCGCTGATCGAGTTTCTCTCACAGAAAGACGAGCCCGAGTCGCTGCCAGCGCGCGAGAGCACTTCGTGACGGATCCCGCGCCGGACCCTCGACTCTTCAGCTCCGCCGTCACCCCCCCGAACGCCGTTTCTGGCGGACGAAGTTGGTGATGAACCGAAACGCGGAGAGGTCCCGCACCTCTTCCGCGACTTTCGTCTGCGAGGTCCAGGCACCCTTCGGGACGTCGCGCAGGTCGGCGAAGGAGAGGCCCATCACGTCGACGGCGTAGGCCATGCGATCGGCCGGCTCCTTCATCGGCGGGGCGCGGTCGAACCCCTGCAGGTCGAAGTGGTTGACCGAGTCGAGGATCAGGCCGTGGCCGATTGTCCACCAGCCGGCGAGGTTGCCGCAGCCCCAGCGCGTCGCGCACTCGGGCGAGTCGATCAGCACCTCGACGCGCTCCGGGTCGAGCACCTCGAGCAGGTGGGCGCCTTCGAGCACGTAGCGCGGGCGCGTGACGCCGTCGAACACGCCCGCGAGGTAGGGGCTCTCGCGGCACGGCTCCGCGGTCACGAGGTCGAGCACCTGGCTCGGCGTCTTGAACCAGCGCCCGAATCCCGGCCGCACTTCCGCCGAGTGGTAGGTGAGCGCCCAGCACGACGAGAAGAGGTAGCCGCCGGCGTGCACGAACCAGCGCACGTAGTCGAGATCCTCGGGGCTGCACTCGCCGGTGCAGTTGGCGACGTAGACGCCGAGCGGCTCGACCCCGGAGTCGGCGACCCCGCCGCCGTGCGTCAGGCGGTGGGCGATCTTCAGCTTGTCGAGGAGCTTCTCGATGTGGTCGCCGCGGCTCTGGAAGACCAGCACGTCGAGGTCCTCGTAGACGCCGTAGGCGGTCGGCGCGTAGCCGTACTTCTGCTGCTGCTTCGCCGTCTCCGAAGGCTCGGGGAACTGGAAGGCCGGCTCGTTCTTCTGCCACCACGCCTTCCACGCGCTCTCCTTGGCCGCGACCTTGTCGCGCGTCATCCGGCGCAGGAACTCGAAGGCGGTGAGCTTCTCGGTCGGCGTCTTCCCGCCGAGCGCGTCGATCAGCAGCGGCACCGCCGCCTTCTGCTTCAGGTGGCCGAGCCCGACGAGCGCCGCCGACTTGATCCTCCAGTCCTTGTGCGACAGCAGCGGCTGCAGGTGGGCGAGCGCCGCCGGCTCCTGCGTCTTGCCGAGCGAGACGGCGGCCGCGACCGCGATCTCCCACTCGGGATCCTTGAGCAGCGGCACGAGCGCCTCGACGGCGCCCGCCACTCCCGGCCGGCCGAGCGCGACGACGGCGTCCTCGCGCACGTCGAAGTCCTTGTCGGCGAGGCACTTCTTCACGAGCTCGGCGGCCGCCGGCTCGGCGAGCGACTTCGCCGCCGCGAAGCCGCGCAGCGCGATGCTCCGCACGCGCCCCGACCCGCCGCCGGTCGCGATGAACGAGAGCTTGTCGAGCGCCGCGTCGCTCCCGATCCGGACGAGCGCGTGCGCCGCGGCCGCGGCCGCATCCTCGGCGCCGCGCGTGACGGTGGGCTCGAGGATGGCGAAGGCGTCGGCGGCCGGGAGCAGAGGCTCGTCACTGCCGGCGTCGGGGGCGTTGCCGGCCGCGTCGTCCTTCTTCGCGCCGTCCTTCTTCGCGTCGGTGCTCGACTTCTTCGGCGGCTTTGCGGCCGCGAGCCCGAGCAGCCGCGCGAAGCGGGTGCGCGCCGGCTCGGCGGTCGCGGCCTTGGCGGCGTCGAGCACTTTCGCGGCGATCGCGGCGCGTGACTCCTTCGGCGTGGTCGAGAGCAGCGCGACGATCGCGCCCGCGACACGCCGCTCGAGCACCTCGTGCAGGTCGCGCGCCGCGAGCGCGGAGAGCAGCGTCGGCAGCAGCGCCGCGTCGGGATGGACGCGCGCCGAGTCGAGCGCCGCCGCCGCGACGATCAGGTCGCTCTCCTTCAGGCAGTTCAGGAGGTGGGTGACGCGCTCCTCGCCGCCGAAGGCGTGCAGTCCCGCGGCCGCCGCGGCGCGCACCGCCTCGTCCTTGGAGCCGAGCGCGATCTGCAGCCCCTCGCGCGCCGCCTCGCCGTTCGCCTCGGCGATCGCGGCGAGCCCCTCGCACGCGCGCAGCAGGGTCGCCCCTTTCGTCGCTTTCGTCAGGTGGTCGGCCGCCGCCTTGGCGTCGAGCTTCGCCAGCGTGCGCGCGGCGGCGAGCCGCACGCGCCGCACCGGCCCGTCGAGCGTGAGCTTCGACAGTGGCTCGACGCTCCCTGCGGCCGTCCCGCGGTCGGAGAGCGCCGTCGCGGCGTGCTCGACCACCTCCCAGTCCTTGTCGTCGAGCGCGTCGTCGAGCAGCTTCTCGGCGTCCTTCGCGCCGTCGCGGCGGATCGCGTCGATCGCGGCGAGCCGCTCGTTCACGTCGCGCGACTTGATCTTCGCGGCGAGGTCGTCGCCCGGTCGCGGCCGCGCGAGCGCCGCCAGCGCCAGGAGCGCGAGTGCGGGCAGTAGACGGGTCACGGCGCGTCACTCCTGCGGGAGGTGGGAGTCCTTGAGGTGCACCGGAGCTCCCTGCGCGCGCACCTTGAGGTTGATGAGCTCGACCGCGAGCGAGAAGGCCATGGCGAAGTAGACGTAGCCCTTGGGCAGGTGCCCGCCGCAGCCGTCGACGACGAGCGCCACGCCGATCAGCAGGAGGAACGCCAGCGCGAGCACCTTGAGCGACGGGCGGTGCTCGATGAACGCCGCGATCCGGCCGCTGAAGACGAGCATCACGCCGACGGAGATCACGACCGCGGCGATCATCACTACCACGTGCCCGGCCATCCCGACCGCGGTGATGACCGAGTCGAGCGAGAAGACGACGTCGAGCACGAGGATCTGCGCGATCACGGAGCCGAACGCGGCCCGCGCCGCTCCCGTCGGCCCCGACCCCTCCTGTCCCTCGAGCTTGTGGTGGATCTCGAGCGTCGCCTTGGCGACGAGGAAGAGCCCGCCGACCGCGAGGATCAGGTCGCGGCCCGAGAAGTCGTGGCCGAGCTCCTGGAGCGACGCCGGCCACGACTCGGGAAGGTGGATCCCGAAGAGCGGCGTCGTCAGCCGCGAGAGCCAGCCGATCGCGAGCAGCAGCAGGATCCGCATCCCCATCGCCAGCATCAGGCCGAGCCGGCGCGCCGCCTCGCGCCGCTCCTGCGGCAGCTTGCCGCAGAGGATCGCGATGAAGACGACGTTGTCGATCCCGAGGACGATCTCGAGGCTCGTCAGCGCGAGGAGCGCGACGAGGTTCTCGACGCTGAAGAGTCCGGTGAGTTCCATCGGAGCGCGGGAGTCTCGCACAGGACGCGCGCGGCCGGCAAGCGAAAGACGCGGCGCGCTAAGCTCGCCCCGATGGGGGAGCCGGCCGTCGTGGTCCGCGATCTGGTGAAGGAGTTCCGGCGCTTCCGTCGCCGGGAAGGGGTCGCGGGCGCGGTGAAGGACCTCTTCGCGCGGCGCTACGAGTCGGTGCGCGCGGTCGACGGCGTCAGCTTCTCGATCGGATCCGGCGAACGGGTCGGCTACATCGGCCCCAACGGCGCCGGCAAGTCGACGACGATCAAGATGCTCACCGGCATCCTGACGCCGACCTCGGGCGAGATCGCCTCGCTCGGGCTCTCGCCGCACCGCCAGCGCAAGCGCTACGTCCGCCGGATCGGCGTCGTCTTCGGCCAGCGCACGCAGCTCTGGTGGGACCTGGCCGTGATCGAGTCGCTGCGCCTCCTGCTGCAGATCTACCGGGTCGACCGGAGCGAAGGCGAGGCGCGACTTGCGAAGCTGCGCGCGATCCTGGCGCTCGACGGCTTCCTCCACACGCCGGTGCGCAAGTTGTCGCTCGGGGAACGAATGCGCGCCGACCTGGCGGCGAGCCTGCTGCACGGGCCGGAGCTGCTCTTCCTCGACGAGCCGACGATCGGGCTCGACCTCGTCGCCAAGGACGCGATCCGCGCGCTGCTCAAGCGCGTGAACGAGGAGCTCGGGACGACGATCCTTCTGACGACGCACGACCTGCGCGACATCGAGGCGCTCGCGCAGCGCGTGCTCGTGATCGACGGCGGGCGCATCGTCTACGACGGGTCGCTCGATCGGCTGCGCGACCAGGCGGGCGAGGAGGCGACCGCGGAGATCGACCTGCTCGAGCCGGCGCCCGAGGAGGCGCTCGCCCGCCTTCCGCCGCAGCTCCGCGTCGAGCGCGAAGGGGCGCTGCGGCTGCGAGCGCGCTTCTCGAAGAAGGAGATCCCGGCGGCCGAGGCGCTGGCGCGCATCGTCGGCGCGCTCAAGGTCGCCGACATCGCGCTGCCCGAGCCGTCGATCGAGGAGGTGATCCGCCGGATCTACGAGCGGCGCCAGGCGGCGCCCGCCGCCGGCGCTCGCGGAGCGGTGCGATGACGCTCGCCGGCGCGCTTCGCCCGTTCGAAACGCCGCGCATCGGGCCCTACCTCGGCTTCTTCTCGGGCACCTTCCAGAAGATGCTCGCCTACCGGCTGCGCTACTTCACCGGATGGATCTCCTACCTCGTCTACGTCACGACCTACTACTACCTGTGGCGCGCGGCCTACGCGGCGGCACCGGCCGGCGGCGAGATCCGCGGCTTCACGCTCGACGAGATGGTGACCTGGATCGCGGTCGGCTGGTGCGCGCGCAGCTTCTACTTCAACAACGTCGACCGCGAGCTGGGCGAACTCGTCCAGAACGGCCAGATCGCGCTCGCGCTGTCGCGGCCGGTCTCGTTCCAGGGCTCGATCGTGGCGAGCGCGCTCGGCGAGGCGCTCTTCCGGCTGCTCTTCTTCAACCTGCCGATCAGCGCCGTGGTCTTCCTGCTGTTTCCCGTGCAGGGGCCCGCCTCGGTGCTGCACGCGGCGGCTTTCGCGCTCTCGCTGCTGCTCGCGCTCCTGATCCTCGTCCACGTGAACTTCCTGGTCGGGATGTGCGCCTTCCCGCTGAAGAACATCGACGGCGTCATGCGGGCGAAGCACTACATGCTCGAGCTCCTGTCGGGGCTCCTGATCCCGGTGTCGATGTTCCCGCCGTCGCTCCAGGAGGTCTCGCGCTTCCTGCCGTTCCAGGCGATCTCCTCGATCTCGACGTCGATCTGGCTCGGGCGGCTCAGCGGCGCCGACCTCTGGCGCGGGCTCGGCGTCCAGGCGGCGTGGGCGGCCGGTCTCGCCGCCGCCTGCGCGCTCGTCTGGCGGCGCGCGACGCGTCGGCTCACGGTGCAGGGCGGGTGACGGCGATGCGCACGCTGCGGATCTACCTCGCCCTCTTCGCGCAGATGCTCAAGGTGCGGCTCAGCTATCGCGGCGACTTCGTGGCCGACCTCTTCGCCACCGCGCTCGGCGGGTTGTCGAGCCTGCTCTTCGTCCTGCTCTTCTTCGTGCCGGTGAAGGAGCTCGGCGGCTGGCGGCGCGACGAGGTCCTCTTCGTCGTCGGCCTCTCGATGATGAGCTACGGGATCTTCGCCACCGTCTCATGGAACCTCTTCGAGTTCGGCGACCGCTACGTCATCGAGGGGCGCTTCGACCGCGTGCTGCTGCGCCCGATCTCGAGCCTGGCGCAGATCCTCTTCGACCAGTTCCGGATCCCGGTGCTGTCGGAGACGGTGATCGGCGCGGCCGTCGTGGCGCACGCGGCGTCGAGCCTCGGGCTCGTGCTCACGCCGCTCGAGTGGGGCTTCGTCGCGGTCACGGTGCTCTCCGGCACGGCGATCTACGTCTTCGTCTTCGCCATCCTCGCGTCGGTCTCCTTCCACTTCGAGGACCGGATCGGCGTCGCGCCGCCGGTCTTCAACCTCATCCCGCTCGGGCGCTGGCCGCAGGACGTCTTTCCGTGGCCGATCCGGTGGCTCCTGCGCTTCGCGATCCCGTTCGCGTTCGTCGCCTTCCATCCGGCCACGGCGCTCCTCGATCGGTCGCGCTGGGCCGGCTACGCCGTGCTCGCGCCGGCCGTCGCCGTCGCGTTCGGCCTGCTCACCGTCTTCTTCTGGCGCCTCGGCGTCCGCCGCTACGAGAGCACCGGGTCGTGATGAACCCGTGGCGCGGCCTGAGCGGGCTGCCGCGTGCGAGCTTCCTGATCGCGGCGGCGACGTTCATCAATCGCGCCGGCGTGATGGTGCGGCCGTTCCTCGTGCTCTACCTGACGCGGAAGCTCGGCTTCTCCGACGTGCAGGCGGGATGGATGGTCGCGCTCTACGGAGCGACGACGCTGGTGGCGGCGCCGCTCTCGGGAATGCTCTCCGACCGGCTCGGCGCAAGGCGAGTGCTGCGCGGCGCGCTCGCGCTCGCGGCGCTGGCGATCCTCGCCTATCCGCTCGCGCGGACGCCGCTGGCCGTCGCCGGCGCGACCGTCGCCTTCGCGCTCATGAACGAGATGCCGCGGCCTGCCCTCCTGACCCTCGTCGCCGAAGTGGCGCCGCCGCCGCTTCGCAAGCAGGCCTTCGTCCTCTCGCGCCTGGCGCTCAATCTCGGGCTGAGCATCGGCCCGGCGGTGGGCGGCCACCTCGTCCACTGGAGCTGGCTCGCGCTCTTCCTCGTCGACGCCGCAGCGAGCGCCGCGGCCGCGCTGCTGCTCATGACGATGAGGCTCCCGCGAGCGACGGGAGCGGGGAGGCCGACCGGCTCGGCGCTCGGCGTCCTCCTCGCCGACCGGGCGCTGCTCGTCTTCTTCGCCGCCACCGTGTTGACCGCCGTCGTCTTCTTCCAGCACGAGTCGACGCTCTCGCTCGTCATGACGCGGGACCTCGCGCTCTCGGAGAGCACCTACGGCTGGATGTTCACGCTCAACACGCTGATGATCGTGCTGCTCGAGGTCGAGCTCAACACGCGGCTGCGCCACTGGCCGCACCGCCGCTCGCTCGCGGTCGGAGGGCTGCTCACGGCGATCGGCTTCGGCGGCCTCGTCGTGACGGGCGGCCTGCAGGGACCCGCGGCCGCGATCGCGGTCGCCGCGACCGTCGTCGTCTGGACCTTCGGCGAGATGATCGGGATGCCGGCGATGTCGGCCTTCATCGTCGACCTCGCCCCGCCGACGCGGCGCGGCCTCTACATGGGCACGCTCACGCTCGCGTTCGGCGCGGGGCTCACGATCGGCCCCAAGCTCGGCACGTCGCTGCTCGCGTGGCGCGGCGCGACGGAGCTGTGGCTCACGGTCGGCGCGATCGGGCTCGTGAGCACGGCGCTCTACCTCTGCCTGCCGCACCGGACCGCTTCCGAGCTCACGCCCGACGCGCTGGCTCAGGTCGAGGCGGAGACGACGACGACGCTCGACGCGGCATCGCAGTAGCCTCATCGCCGATCGAGGAGCTCGCGGTCGGAGTTCGCGGGTGCTACGGTGCGGTGCTTCGGGAGCCCTACGTGACGAGCCGTGCCACGTTCGTCGTCGCCCTGCTGATCGGCTCGACGACGCTCGCGCCGTCGGGCGACGTCGACGAGGCGGCGGCGGCCTACGTGAAGCTCGAGTCGCGCGAGAAGACGCGGCGAGCGCTGCTCGAGAAGCTCTTCCCCGCGAGCGTCGAGTCGGGCGAGTGGCGCGTGGTCGGCCATTTTCCTTACGCGGGCCACGGACGCGGCGACCTCGCGCGCGTGCACGCGCCGGAGGCGGAGCTGCTCGCGCTGCGGGCGAACTCGCCGCCGCCCGACTTCACGAAGCCGTTCGCCGACAAGGAGGGCGCGCCCGCGGCGTGGCGATCGACGGGCGCCGGCGTCGACCGGCGCATCGAGCTGCGCCGGTTCGGCGACGGCCGCGACGACCTCGCCACCGACTACCTGCACGGGACGTTGATCGCCGGGGAGGCGACGGCGCTCTCCGCGCAGGTCGGCTCCGACGACGGGCTGATGCTCTGGTGCAACGGCCGGCTGCTCGTCGACCTGGACGTGCCGCGCAGCCTCGAGCGGCCCTTCGACCCCGTGAAGCTCCCGCTCGCCGCCGGCGTGAACCATCTGGTGGCGAAGGTCGCCAACGGCGGCGGCGACTTCGCCTTCGAGCTCGACGTGAAGCCGCTGCTCTCGCCGGAGCTCGACGCGTGGCTCCAGTGGCGCCTCGACCTCGACTTCCCGCGCAGCCGCGAGCGCCTCTACTGGCGCGAGCTCACGGTGCGCGTGCCCGGGGAGCTCACCGTCGAGGTGGGGGGGCTCGACGTCGTCGGCGAGCGCGTGGTCATCGCCACGCGGCAGGGCGACGTGTGGCTCGTCGACGGCGCCTTCGCCGAGCCGCCGATCGCCGCGACTTTCACCCGCTTCGCGTCGGGGCTGCACGAGCCGCTCGGCGCGGCGGCGCGCGTCGTCGACGGGAAGCTCGAGGTCTTCGCCGTGCAGCGCGGCGAACTCACGCGCATGGTCGACGAGGACGGCGACGATCGCGCCGACCTCTACGACGACGTCTGCGACGCCTGGGGGGTGAGCGGCAACTACCACGAGTTCGCTTTCGGGCCGAAGTTCGACCGCGAAGGGAACGCGTGGGTCACGCTCAACGTCGGCTTCTGCGGCGGGCTCGGGAAATCGGAGGTGCCGTGGCGCGGATGGGCGGCCAGGGTGACGCCGGAGCGCCGATTCGTTCCCGTCTGCGCCGGCGCGCGCTCGCCCAACGGCATCGGCGAGAGCGCGAGCGGCGAGATCTTCTACGTCGACAACCAGGGCGACTGGGTCGAGACCAACGTGCTGCGGCAGCTCGCGCCCGGCGAGTACCTCGGCCATCCGGCCGGCCTGCGCTGGCGCGACGACGTCGCGCGCGACGCGAACGGCGCGATCGTGGCGCCGCCACCCTCGCCGCCGGTCGTCTGGTTCCCCTACGGGAAGATGGGGCAGTCGACCGCCGACCTCGTGCTCGAGACTGCGAACGGCCGGTTCGGCCCCTTCGCCGGCCAGCTCCTCTGCGGCGACCAGATGCAGGCGCGGCTGGTGCGCGTCGACCTCGAGCCGGTGAACGGCCGCTGGCAGGGCGCCTGCTTCCCGCTGCTGGAAGGACTCGACTCGGGCGTGAACCGGCTCGCCTTCGCGGCGGACGGCTCGCTCCTCGTCGGCGAGACCGACCGCGGCTGGGGCTCGGTCGGCCGCTTCCGCCAGGGGCTCGAGCGCGTCGTCTGGAACGGCAGGACGCCGTGCGAGCTGCGGCGCATGCGCATCGAGCCCGACGGCTTCCGGCTCGAGTTCACGCGGCCGGTCGACGCCGCGAGCGCCGCCGATCCCGCCTCCTACCGGATGACGAGCTTCACCTACGAGCACCACGCCGAGTACGGCTGCCCCGAGCTCGACCCGCAGCCGCACGCGATCGTCGCGGCCGAGCCGCAGGACGAGAGGACGGTGAGGCTGCGCGTCGACCGGCTGCGAGCCGGCTGCGTGCACGAGCTCCATCTCGACGGGGTACGCAGCGGCGCGTACGACGACGCGGCCGAGCCGGCGGGATCGCCGCTGCTCCACTCGGCCGCCTGGTACACGGTGCAGCGGATTCCCGCGCCGCGCTGAACGAGTCGGGCTGCGCGGTCGCGACTCGAGTCAGCCCGACACCTTCAGCGTGTACTCGGCCCAGGCCTTCTCGAACTCGGCGAAGTCGACGCCTTCGAAGGCCTCGCGCAGCGCGATCTCGAGCGCCGACTCGGACGCCTCGCCCGCCTGCATGGGCTGGAAGCCGGGGTCGGGCGGCGGCTCGCCGCCGCCCTCGGTGCCGCCGGGATCCTGCGGACCGTCGGGGTTGCCCGGGTCCGGCGGGTCCTTCGGCTCTTTCGGCTCGTCGGGCCCGCTCTTGGGCTCGTCGGGGCCGGCGGGATCGGCTGGATCCTTCGGCTCCTTGGGCTCGTCGGGCCCGCCTTTCGGATCCTTCGGATCGTCCGGACCCGGCTTCTCCGGTCCCTCGCCGCCGCGGCGGAGCTTGCCCTCCTTCGCCACTTCGCGCTTCAACGCGACGAAATACTTGTCGAGGATCTTGCCCCACTTCTCGGCGTAGGCCTTCTTCTTCGGGACCTCCTCGCGCAGGAAGTAGATCAGGCTCCAGCCCTGCGCGTAGCTCACGCCGGGATAGCTGTAGTAATCGCCCTGGCTGAACGCGACGAGGTCCTTGATCGGCGTGTAGCCCTTGTCGCTGGCGAAGATCCGCTGCTCCTTCCCGGTCTTCTCGTCCTTCTTCACGGTGTAGGCGCGCGGCCCCTGGCGGATCGCCTCCTTCACGGTGCCGACGCGCCAGTTGAACGGGCCGATCTTGAACTTGCTGTTGACGTACTTCGACCCGGCGTAGTAGTCGCCGTGGCCTTCGTTGAACCACGAGTGGGGCGCGACGTTCCCGACCGAGTAGTAGATGTACTGGTGGAAGGCCTCGTGATACAGGACGGCGAGCGTGTCCTCGTCCACCTTGCGCGCCGGGCTCGCGTCGTAGAAGACCAGCTCCTCGGCGTTGTCGTTCCAGTACCCGGCCGAGCCTCCCGGGCCGCCGTAGGCGTGGTACTCGTTGCGGTCGCCGCAGATCCGCACGATCGAGACGGCCTTCACCGGCTGCGACGGCGGGAACTGCACCTCGTAGACCTGCTCGCGGATCTTCTCGATGCGCTCGGCGATGTACTTGGCGAGCGGGCGGTTCTTGTTGTTCTTCGTGTTGTAGAGGATGACGTAGTTCTTCTTGGGGCTGACCTCCAGCCCCCAGTTCTTGATGAGGCCGCGCTCGATCTCGCCGCGGCGCTTGGCCGTGATGTTGACGCCGTCGAGGACCTCGAGCGCCTCGTTCTGCTTCGCTTTCTCGTCGAAGAAGAGGAACGACTTCGCCATCGTCTTGAGCGCCGGCTCGAAGTCGTCGCGCCGGCGGGCGGGGCCGGTGAGGTAGATGCCGTACTCGATGCCGTCCTTCTCGAACGCCGCGAGCCCGGCCATCAGCGTCGACAGCTTGTCCTTCACGTTCTCGCTGTAGGGGACGTCGAAGACCCAGAGCTTCCCGTCGACCTTGTCGGACGACGTGACCTTCTTGAAGCTCTTCGGATCGCAGACGGTCTTGGCGCTGCGCGCCGAGAGCCGGCCGAACGCGAGGTCGAAGACGCTCGCCGGCGCGCGCGCCGCCTCGAACGCCTCCTCGAGCTTCTTGCGGTCCTCGGGCTTGCGGGGATCGAGGCCGGTCACCGGCGCCGTCCCGTTCGAGCGCTTGTCGATGCGGAAGATCTGGAGCTCGGGCTGGAAGCGGTCGCCGCGGTCGCCCGGCTCGAAGAACTTGGCGATCTCGTACTTCTCGGTGATCTCGATCGGGACCTGCGTCCACTCCGGGAAGACCTTCAGCGAGAACATGAACGAGGAGTTGCGGTAGGGCTTGTTCGGCGTGTCGCCGCCGCGCGCCGGCAGGAGCGCGAGCGACGCGGCGGCCGCGAGCGCCAGCCACGAGCTCTTTCGTGCGTCCATGCGATCCCCTTCGTTCGCGTGCGGGGCCGAGGCGGAGACGTTACCCGCCGATGGCGCGGAGCGCTCAACCGGCGACGACCCGGAGCTCCTCCCCCGGCCCGAGATCGACCTCCCGCGCGAGCAAGACGTCGAGCCGCCGCTCCCGCCGCTCGAAGCGGCACGCCACCTTGCCCGTCGGCCCCGTGACCGTCACTGAGGACGGCGCCGCGCCGTCTCTGAGCTCGAAGGCGAGCGTGGCGAGCCGCAGCCTGCCGTGGTCGACGACGATCCGCTCGGTCTGCAGAGCGCCGTCGCGGTCCTGAGCGATCCGGCCCCACGCGCCGGCCGCGGTGAACGCCGCCGCGAAGCGGTCGGGCGCGAGGCGAGGCGCGAAGCCGAGATGGCCGCGCGGCCCGTGGTGGTCGAAGCCGCAGGCGGCGAGGAAGCTGCCGTAGCTCGCCATCGCGCGCGCGTAGTGGTCGGAGCACTCGACCTCGTTCCACGGGTTGCGGCGCGCCGCGTGGTAGCGGTCGTGGATCGCGCGCGTGACCGCCAGCCCTTCGACCACGAGCCCCTCCCGGATCATGTGCGAGGCGACCTGGTGCTCGAAGCCGCTCATGCACTCGTTGAAGTAGCCGGCGGCCCACGCGTCAGATCCTCGGCCCGTCGCCGCCTCGGCGCCGCCCTTCGGCCAGGTGCACATCAGCAGCCCCGCCTCGCCCGGCATCGCGTACCAGCGGCCGCCGCCGATCGTCCCTTCCATGAACCGGCGGTAGGGGCCGACGTCGGGCGCGAACGACCAGCGGTAGAGCGAGCGCAGCGCCGCGATCGCGTTCTCGCGCGGGACGATCCGCGGCAATCCGACCTGGTGCGCCCACGACTGCCCGAAGAGCTGGTCGATGTGGCAGCCCTTGCCCGTCGAGTTCGACTCGGGGTGGGCGGGATCGGGCTCGTGCACGAACCACTCGCCGTTGAAGAGCCGGCGAGGGAGGTTCTCGTACCCGCGCGCCGCCACGGCGCCGCAGCGCTGCGCGAAGCCGTCGTCGTCCCGCTCGCGCGCCATCGCCTCGCCCGCCCGCAGCGCCGCGAGGTAGAGCGACGAGGTCCACGAGATGGCGCCGTACCACGCCGCGTCGAGCGTGTTGTACTGCGCGCCGTCGAGGAGCCCGTCCTGGTCGGGGTCGTGGGCGAGCAGCTGCTCGACCGCGAGGCGGACGCGCGGCCAGACGCGCGCCAGGAACTCACCGTCGCGCGAGGTGAGGTGCTCGCGCCAGGTGCGCAGCACGACACCGCACTGTCCGTCGATCGCCACGTCACGCGCCGCCTCGGCGCGGTAGTCGATGCGCCCGTCGGGATGGAACGCGATTCCGAAGTCGACCCGCTCGCGCAGGTCGCGCTCGAGCGCCGGGAAGAGCCGCGCGACCGCCTGCGCGTAGCCCCAGACGTGCGTGCAGGTGCCGGCGCAGCAGTAGGTTCCCTCCCAGCCCCAGAAGCGGCGGTCGGCGAAGCGCAGGCAGGTCGACGTCGCGAGCGTCGAGGCGCTGGCGAGCGTCCGCTCGAGGAACCACCACGGCAGCGTGGAGTCGACGTACCACGCGCGATGCCAGCGGCGCGTCAGTCCCGCGAGCCGCTCGAACCGGCCGGCGACGTGACGCACGACGTCGGCCGCGTCGCGGAAACGAGTCCCGTAGAAGCGGCGCAACGAGCGCGCTTCCGGCAGGAACGAGAGCGAGTCCCGCCAGAGGCCGTCGAAATGCCAGGCGACCACGAACGAGAGCGTCGCCCGTTCTCCCGGCGCGAGCGTGACCGTTCGCACGACCGAGCCGACGAGCTGGCGCGGGAACGGCCGCGGCGCCGGATCGCCGTTCTTGAACGCGGCTTCAGGAAGCTCGCCGTCGCCGACCGCCCCGATTGCGACGTGCACGACGTCCTCGCCGCTCCCGATCGTGGAGAGCGCGAGCGTCCCGAAGTCGGGCCGCTCTTCGAACGTCTCCAGGTCGAGCCGCGGCACGTCGGTCAGCACGATCTCGTCGACGCCGACGTTGCCCCAGCCGCCGCGCTCCTCGTCGACGATCTCGATCCGGCCGCTGCGGCCGGCGAACTCGCGCACGTCGAACCGCTCGAGCCGCATCCGGTTCTGGTCGCGGCCGGTCGCGGTCCGGACGACCTTGCCGTCGACCTGCAGGTTCAGGCAGGTCGTTCCCGGATGGTTGCCGCCGCCGATCCGGAAGGAGAGGTAGTCGCGGTCGAGCACGAACTCGGCGCTCGTCATCCGGCCGACGTGGGCGTCGCCCGCCGCGACGTCCTCGCCGTTTCGGGTCTGGTGCGAGTTCACCAGCCGCTCGCCGTGAGCGTTTACGTCGCCCTGGTAGGCCGGGAGCTTGTTCCTCGCGATCGGGCCGTCGCCGAAGGCGGTGCCGGTCACCGTCCAGCCGGCGTGGCCCGCGTGCTCGAAATCGTCGACGACGACGTCGGGGCGAGGCTCGGCCCGGGTCGGCGCGGGCGGCGCCGACTCGGCTCGCGCCAGCAGGAGCGCGCCCGTCCCGGCGCGCGCGGCGTCGTTGCGCCGCACGAACGATCCGGCCGCCGCCGCCGGGTCGGCCCCGAGCCCGACCCCGTTCTCGATCCACCCCGCGATCTCGACCGTGACCGGCGCCGCCGACACGTTCTTCACCGTGTAGCTCATCACCGTCGCCGGCAGTCCCGACTCGTCCTCCTCGAGCGGGATGAACGGCGAGAACGCTTCGAGCTCGACCTCGACCGGCAGCGCCGTGTCGACGAACTTCACGAACCCGATCGGGTACTGCCCGCGGAACTCGATCTCGGGCCAGGCCGCGACGACCGACGAGGGGTCACTCGACGAATGCCCCGAGCGCCCATCCAGGAACCGCGTCGTCGTCGTTCCGCCGCTCGTGATCCGCAGCGCGAAGCCCTGCTCGATCGGCGAGCTCGGCGTCACGGGCGCGGCATAGTGCGGTCCGTTGCCGCTGCGGCGGTCGTCGCTGCACGGCAGGTTGAAGAGGTCCCAGAGCCAGAGCTTGCCGTCGCCGCCGAGGTGGAGCTGGCCGGCGCAGATCCCGCCGATCGGCATGCCGATCTTGTCGAGCTCGCCCTTCGAGCGGCGGTAGACCGTCGGCTCGCCGCGCTCGAAGAGCGCGTTCTCCCACGCCCGGTCGAACTTCTTGTCGGCCGGGATCGGGAACTCGTCGGGCCCGGACTGGAACGGTCCGGCGAAGGGAGTCCGCGGCGCGACGACGATCCCCGCGCTGGCGGCGGCTGCGCGGAGGAAGCCGCGCCGCGAGATCGAGCGCGGGCCGCCGCACTCGCCGGCGCAGCAGTCGCTGCTCACTCGCCCTCTTTCACCACGTGGTAGCGGCCCGACTCGAGCGGACCGTGCGTCGTCGTCTTCCCGTCGGGCCAGCGCACGGTCACGCGCTCGGCGGCGCGCGTCTCGCCGAGCCCGAAGACGAGCCGCAGGTCGCAGAACGCGCAGTAGCTGCTCGTGCCGCGGACCTCCTCGATCTGCGCCTTGCCTCCCGCCTCGACCTTCACGAAGGCGCCGATCGCCTGGAGGTTCCTGGCTCGGCCGACGAGCTTCAGTCCCAGCCACGGCCGCGTGGCGCGACCCTTCTCGTTCGTCGTGTTCTCGAGGATCGCGGGGCCGCCGTCCCAGTGCGCGACCACGACGTCCAGGTCGCCGTCGTCGTCGAGGTCGCCGACGGCGAGGCCACGCCCGACGTAGCTGCCGGCGAAGTAGTCGCCGGCCGCGACGTTGATCTCGGCGAACCGGCCCGTCCCGTCGTTCCTGTAGTAGTGCGGCGGCTGCCGGAACGTCTGCGACGGCTCGAGCAGGTGGATGTTGTCGATGACGTGGCCGTTGACGACCATGCAGTCGAGGTCGCCGTCGAGGTCGGCGTCGAAGAACTCGCAGCCGAAGCCGACGTAGCGCAGCGACGGCGGCCCCAGTCCGCTGAGGAGGCTGCGGTCCTCGAAGAGCCCGCGGCCGTCGTTGCGGTAGAGGGTGTTCGGCTCCATGTCGAGGTTGGTGACGATCAGGTCGAAGTCGCCGTCGCCGTCGACGTCGCCGAAGTCGGTGCCCATCGCCGCCGTCGAGAGGCCTGAGCCGTCGACCGCGACGTAGGCCTCGCTCGCCGCCTCCTTGAACCGGAAGCCGCCTTCGTTGCGCCACAGGAAGTTGGGCGTCGAGTCGTTGGCGACGAAGAGATCGACGTCGCCGTCGCCGTCGCAGTCGGAGATCACGGCGCCGAGCCCGCTGCCGCCCGTGCCGGTCACGCCGACCTGCCGCGAGACGTCGACGAGCCGCCCGTCGTCGTTGCGGTAGATCGCGTCGTCGGCGGGCGGGAACTCGTCGGGATGGCAGTAGCTGCGGTACTGCGGGCCGAGCCGAATCCTGCCGCAGCCGGGATGATCGAAGTTCTCGCGCACGTAGTTGGCGACGTAGAGGTCGAGGTCGCCGTCCCGGTCGAAATCGGCGAAGGCCGCCGCCGTCGACCAGAGGCTCGAGTCGCCGCCCCACGCGTCGGTCGCGTCGACGAACTTGCCGCCGTCGTTGCGCAGGAAGCGGTTGCGGCCGACGTTGCAGAGGTAGAGATCGGGGTCGCCGTCGCCGTCGAAGTCGGGGCAGGCCGCGGCGTAGGTGTAGTCGTCGAGCGTCGCTCCCGCGTCCGAGGCGTTCGCGGCGTCGGTGACGTCGGCGAATCGGAGCCCACCGACCGACGTCGAGTCGTTGCGGTAGAGCCGGTCGCGGAAGTCGGCGCGGCCCGTGTGGCCGGGGAGCGGCGCCCCCTGCGTGAAGTAGAGGTCGAGGTCGCCGTCGCCGTCGAAGTCGAAGAGCGAGACGCCGCCCGCGGTGATCTCGACGAGGTGCTTCCTGCCGCTCAGCCCGACGTCGTGCAGGAAGTCGACGCCGCTGTCGCTGCGCATCACGAAGAGCTTGCGCGGGCCCGACGGCTCGTCGCCCGCCGCCCCCTGCGGCCGCTCGCTGCCGCCGCACGAAGCCGGCGCGAGGAGCAGCGCGCAGCGCGCGAGCCGCCGAATCGTGGAGCGCTGCCGCCAGGAGTTCGTCACCGGCGCAGCCACTCCTCGAGCTTCGCCTGCATCTGCTCCTGCGTGATCTCGGGGCGTCCCTTCTTCCAGTCGTCGAGCACGCCGCGGATCACGGCGGGCGGAACGTTGGGATCGGCCTTGCGCATCGCGTCGACCGCGGCCTTCGCGCCGACGAGGTCGCCCGTTCCCGCCTTCCCGCGCGCGGTCAGCCAGAGGATCTCGGCGGTGACGCCGTCGCGCCTCGACAGCGCCTCGAGCTCGACCAGCGCGTCGTCGAACCGTGCGGACGCGAGGAGCTCGCGCACGAGCTCGTAGGGGCCGCGGACGTACTCGGGCCAGAGGTCGTCGAGCTCGCGGCGCAGCCGGACGCGCCGGTCGACGTCGAGCTGGAACCGCTTCGCGGTGTGGTCGGCGAGCTGGCGCAGGACCTCGTGGATCCGCGCCTCGCGCGCCGCTTCCGCCGCGGCGCCGCGCCGCGCCAGGAGCTGGGAGTAGAGGTAGTGGGCGCGCAGGTTTTCCGGGTCGAGCCGGAAGACCTGGCGCAGCTCCGCCTCGGCCTCGGCCGCCCGCTCCGTCTGCGCGAGCAGGTCGGCGTGGCGGACGAGGCAGGGGACCCTCGTGCGCGGCAGGGCACCCGGGGTGTTCGCCGCCGCTTCATAGAGGCGCAGCGCCTCTTCGACGCGGCCGCGGATCGCCTCGACGCCCGCGAGCGCGGCGTTCGCGGCGGCGAAGTGCGGCGGCGAGCGCTTCACCGCCTCGGAGGCCACCGCGGCGCGCAGCAGCGGCTCGGCGCGATCGGCGTCGCCCACCCTCTGGCGAGCGATCCCTTCGCCGCACGCCGCCAGCGGCTCGCCCGGCTCGAGGAGCTGCGCGATCCGGAACTGGTCGAGCGCGACGCCGAAGTTGATGTCGTCGACCTCCTCGAGCAGGAGGAAGCCGTAGTCGATCCGAACCGTCACGCACGCCGGATCGGCGGCGACCGCCTTCTCGAAGACGGTGCGCGCGTCGGCCATCCGCACCGCGGCGGCGAGCTGACGCGCTTCCTGATGGAGCGCGAGCGCCTTGTTCGTGTCGCCTCGCACGGGCTTCGTGAGCGGCGTGTCGAGGGCCGAGACCTCCGACTGCAAGCCGGAGGCGGGCGCGGGCGAGGCGGCCGGTCGATCGACGGGGGCGGGCGGCTCGACCGGCTTCGACCGGTCGCAGCCGGGCAGCCAGGCGCCGCCGACGGCGGCAGCGGCGACGTTCCCGACCACGCGAAGCCATGCGACCATCGCGGCGATTGTAGACGCGCGCTCCGGCCGCGGGCAGCGGTGCGGCCGGTGCGTTAGGCTCTTGGCGTCCCCGATCATGGAGCGATCGATGCACGGAAAACGAATCGGCGCCGCGATCGTCGCGGCAGCCTGCGCAATCGCGGCGTCCACGCTCGCGGCGGACGGCGGCGATCCGCCGCCCGAGCTCGGCCGGGTCCGATGGCAGCGCGACTTCGACGCGGCGCTCTCGGCTTCGGCGCGCAGCTCGAAGCCGCTCTTCCTTTTTTTCCAGGAGGTGCCTGGCTGAGCGATCTGCGTGGGCTTCGGTACGGGGCCCCTGAACCACCCGCTCCTGGTCGAGGCGATCGAGGAGCAGTTCGTCCCGGTCCTCGTCTTCAACAACAAGGAGGGCGCGGATGCCGCGTTGCTGAAGCGCTTCGCGGAGCGCGCCTGGAACAACCCGGTCGTTCGTTTCCTCGACGGTCGCGGCGCCGAACTGCTGCCGCGGAAGGACGGCGTCTGGACCGGCGGCGAGCTCGCGCCGCGAATGGTCGCGGCGCTGAAGGCGGCGAAGCGAGAAGTCCCGGCGTGGCTCGAGCTCGCTGCTTCAGAGCTCGCCGCGGCGCCCAAGCGAGCCCTCTTCTCGATGTACTGCTTCTGGGAGGGCGAAGCGAAGTTCGGCGCGCTCGACGGCGTCGTGGCGACGCGCCCCGGCTTCGTCGGCGAAGACGAGGCGGTCGAGGTCCTCTACGACCCGGCGACGGTGAGCTTCGAGAAAGTGGTGGAGGCGGCGCTCTCGATCAAGTGCGCCGGCACCATCTACTGCGCCGACGGCGAGCAGCTCGCCGTCGCTGCGCGGATGGCCGGGGAGCGGGCGAAGGAAGGCTCGCCGCCGCTGCGCGACGCGCCCGCGGCCGACTGCAAGCACGCGTTGCGCGCCTCGCCGCTGTGGCTCGTGCCGATGACGCCGGCGCAGCAGTGTCGGGTGAACGCCGCTCTCTACGATGGAAAGGGGGGCGAGGAGCCGACGCGATGGCTCAGTCCGCGGCAGCGGGAGTTCGCCGCGATCCTGGGCCCGGGTTGTCAGTAGGCGCGCTTCTTCGTGGCGGCGGTGCCGTCGTCGTCGGAATGATCCGGCGCGGCGTCGCTCACCTCCGCGGGCCGCGAGAGCGCCTGGAGGAACGAGACGAGCGCGGCGACGTCTTCGTCGGAGAGCTCGATCGGCTCGAGCAACGGGTCGAGGTTCTCGTTCTTGTTCCCGCCGCGCGCGTAGAAGCGCGCGACCTCTTCGAGCGTCGCCATGCTCCCGTCGTGCATGTAGGGCGCCGTGAGCGCCACCATCCGCAGCGTCGGCGTCTTGAAGCGCCCGCGATCGGCCGGGTCGTTCGTGATCGCGAAGCGGCCCGGCTCGGGCACGCCCTCCTTCGCGCCGATGCCGGTGTCGTGGAACGACTCGTCGCTGAAGTTCGGGCCGGCGTGGCAGCGCCAGCAGCGCCCCTTGCTCTCGAAGACCCAGAGCCCGCGCCGCTCGAGCGGCGTGAGGTCGCCCTTCGCGGCGCGGAAGCGGTCGACGGGCGAGTCGGCGACGACGAGGCGGCGCAGGAACTCGGCGATCGACGCGGCGAGCGCCTCGCGGCTCGGCGTGGCGGCGCCGGCCGCGGCGAAGAGCTCGCGGTAATTCGCGTCGGCGGCGAGCCGCGCGACGGCCTGCTCGAGCGGCAGCGCCATCTCGTTCTCGTTCTCGATGGGGGAGAGGACCTGCACCTCGAGCGTCGGCGCGCGGCCGTCCCAGAAGTGGGACGAGCCGAACGCACGGTTGAAGGCGGGCGGCGCGTTGCGGTCGGCGCGGCGTCCGGCGACGCCGAGCGGCTTCGCCTCGCGGCTGGCGAAGCCGTGGTCGGGCTCGTGGCAGGAGGCGCAGCTCACGGTGCGATCGCGCGAGAGGATCGGGTCGAAGAAGAGCCGGCGGCCGAGCCGCAGCCGGGCGATCGCGTCGGGCGTCGACTCGACGCCGGGCACGGGATCAGGCAGTCCGAGCTTGCTCCTGCCGAGCAGGTCGGCCGCTCGCAGCTCGTCTTTTGGCAGGGGCGGGAGCGGCGGCCGCGGCGCGCTCTCCTGTCCGAGCGCCGCGGAGAGCGCCGCGATCGCCACGACGCATGCTGTGATCACGAGGCGCACGCGAGCTCTCCTTCCGAGTTCTCCGCGACGAACCGCACGATCTCGGCGAGCAGCCGTTCCTTGAACGCGGTGAGGCGATGGTCGCCCCCCTCGACGGCAACGAGTCTTGGCCGGACTCCGACGCACTCCGCAGCGAACTCGACGCTCAGCTCGAGCGGCGCCGTCTCGTCCTTCGTTCCGTGCAGGAGGAGCGTCGGCAGCGTCGTCTCGCGCAGCAGGCGCGAGTGGGGATGGCGGTCGGCGTCAGTCACGACGTTCCAGCCGAGGTCGAACTCGAACCACGGACCGACGAAACGATAGGTCCCCTCGCGCTGCCAGCGGGCGCGGCCGAAGTCGCCGAGCGCCGCGAGGTAGCGCTCGATGATGCGGAAGGCCGGAGCGATCAGCACCTGGCCGAGCAGCACTGGATTGCTTCGCGGCTGCGGCCGCGCGAGCGCCGTGTGCCACGCGACCGTCAGCGCGCCGAGCGACGCTCCGATCAGGAGCAGCCGCCGCGGCCGCGGGCCGGCGGCGCCGCTCCCGACGTGGTCGACCACGGCCGCAAGATCTTCGAGCTGGCGCGTGAGCGTGAGATCCTGCAGCCGGCCGTCCGACTCGCCGTGGCCTCGCAGATCGAAGCGGACGAAGCCGAGTCCGCGCGCCGTCAGTTCTCGCTCGAGGAAGAGCGCCTTCTCGCCGCCGCGATGCGAGCCGAGCCCGTGGACGTAGATCGCGCTCGTCGCGTCGCGGCCGGCGGGCGTGGTCGCCTCGAGGACGATCCGCTCGCCGCTTTGCATCCGAAGGGTCTCGGCCATGGGCGACAGGGTAGACGGTCTAACCTCAACGAGTCACGAGCCTTGCAATTGACTCAGCTCATCATGATGGCATGATCTCGCGGCCTTGAAGTCGGGACTGACGACTCTGCTGAAAGTGTTGAGCGACCGCACGCGGCTGCGGCTGCTGGGGCTGCTGGCGAGCGAGGAGCTCTCCGTCGGCGAGCTTGCCCGCTCCCTGGCGATGCTCCAGTCGCGCGTGAGCAACCACCTCAAGGTGCTGCGCGAGTGCGGGATGCTCGAGGAGCGGCGAGAGGGGGCGTCGGTGCTCGTCCGCCTCGCGCGCGGCCACGGCATTCCGGCCGACCTGTGGGCCGCGATCGAGTCGCGGCTCGAGACGGTGGAGGGGCGGGCGCACGACCTCGAGCGGCTCGAGCAGGTGCTCGACGACCGCCGCCGCAGGAGCCGCGACTTCTTCGACCGGATCGCCGGCGAGTGGGACGCGGTCGGGAGCGAGTTCAAGCACGGGCTGGCGCGCTGGCGCGCACTCGGGAGCCTCGTCCCGCCGGAGCTCGTCGTCGCCGACGTCGGATGCGGAACCGGCTCGATGGCGCGCGCGCTCGCGTGCGTCGCACGCCGCGTGATCTGCATCGACCACTCGGCCGCGATGCTCGAGCAGGCGAAGCGGCGCCTCGCCGCCCACGCCGACCGCGTCGAGTTCCGCGCCGGCGAGCTCGACCGACTGCCGCTTTCGGACGGCGAGGTCGACGCCGTCTTCGCCAGCCTGGTCCTCCACCACGTGCCCGACGTCATCGCGGCGCTGCGCGAGATGCGCCGGGCGCTCAAGCCCGGCGGCCGCCTCGTCATCACCGACCTCGAGCCCCACAAGGAATCGTGGATGGCCGAGGCAATGGCCGACCTGCGGCTCGGCCTCGACTCGACTGACCTCAGGAGCCGCGTCGAGAAGTGCGGCTTCGTCGACGCGGTCGTCGACGAGGTCGAGGATCGCTACGTCGTCGAGGCGCCGGGCGGCCGCAAGGTCGAGCTGCCGCTCTTCCTGATCCACGCGACCGTTCCTCGCAACGCCGTTCCTGCAAGCCAAGAGTCGGCGCCGCCGCTGCTGGCGGCCCCCATCCATGGAGAGCGCTCGTCATGAATCGCGCCGTCCTCGATCGCACGTTCACCGACTTCAAGGTGAAGGATCTCTCGCTCGCCGCGGCAGGCCGCCGCGAGATCGAGATCTCCGAGCCGGAGATGCCGGGGCTGCTGGCGCTGCGCAAGGAGCACGGGAAGAGCAAGCCGCTCGCGGGCGCGCGCATCGCGGGCTGCCTCCACATGACCGTGGAGACGGCGATCCTGATCGAGACGCTGGCCGAGCTCGGGGCGAAGGTGCGCTGGAGCTCGTGCAACATCTACTCGACCGAGGACCACGCCGCCGCGGCCGTCGCGGGTGCCGGGGTCCCCGTCTTCGCATGGAAAGGCGAGACCGAGGCCGAGTACGAGTGGTGCATCGCGCAGTCGCTGCGATTCGAAGGCGGCGAGGGGCCGACGCTGCTGCTCGACGACGGCGGCGACCTCACCTGGCACGTGCACGAGAAGGCGCCCCACCTGCTGCCGGCGATCCGCGGCCTCTCCGAGGAGACGACGACCGGCGTCCACCGCCTCTACCAGGCGCACGAGAAGGGGCTGCTCAAGCTCCCGGCGATCAACGTCAACGACTCGGTGACCAAGAGCAAGTTCGACAACCTCTACGGCTGCCGCGAGTCGCTCGCCGACGGCATCAAGCGCGCGACCGGCGTGATGGTCGCCGGCAAGGTCGTCGTGATCGCCGGCTACGGCGACGTCGGCAAAGGGTGCGCGCAGTCGATGCGGGGCTTCGGCGCGCGCGTGCTCGTGACCGAGATCGACCCGATCTGCGCGCTGCAGGCGGCGATGGAGGGCTACGAAGTCACGACGATGGACGAGGCAGTCCGCGAGGGCGACCTCTTCGTCACGACCACCGGCTGCCGCGACGTGATCACCGGCGACCACGTGCAGCGGATGAAGGACAACGTGATCCTCTGCAACATCGGCCACTTCGACGTCGAGATCGACGTCCGCTGGCTCGAGCAGAACTGCGTCCGCGAGCAGGAGATCAAGCCGCAGGTCGACCGCTTCTTCCTGAAGAACGGCAGGAGTCTCCTCCTGCTCGCGCGCGGCCGCCTCGTGAACCTCGGCTGCGCCACCGGCCATCCGAGCTTCGTCATGTCGAGCAGCTTCACCAACCAGGTGATGGCGCAGATCGCGCTCTGGACCGCGAAGCCGCCGCTCGCCGTCGGCGTCCACAAGCTGCCGAAGAGGCTCGACGAGGAGGTCGCGCGGCTCCACCTCGGCAAGCTCGGCGTGAAGCTGACGAAGCTCACCGACGCGCAGGCGGGGTATCTCGGAATCGCCGCGGACGGGCCGTTCAAGTCGGAGTGGTATCGGTATTGACGGTTGGCAGGGCCGCAGCACAGTGCCGTCGACTCGTCGACGCATGCTGTCGACTATTCCGTGCGCGCCAAGTTGCGAGCCACAGCTTTAGGTGATTGATTTTCGGGAGCAGTACTCCTACCAATTGCACTTCTTGAGTCGCCTCGTCGAGCAGCACATCGGCTTCTTTGCGCAGCGCGTCACCCGAGCGATCGTCGAACTGTCGTCCTCGTGATTCTCCTTGCATTTGTTTTCGCACCCCGACAAGGCTCAGAGAGCCATCATTGTCCTCCCAGGCAATCCGTGTCGCTGCGGGGACAGGGAGCTTTGGTCGGTGAACGAAGCCACTTCCAGCGCTTGTCGATTTCCTGGTCCAGGCGAAGCAGCTTTCTGCGCAAGTCCAACAGTTCCTTGCTGCGCCTAGCAATCAGTTCCCTGTCTTCCTTCAAGTCCCTCTCGATGGTGTCGGGGTCCATGGACTCCTCCCATGACCTATAAAGGCGCTGGTAGCGCTCTAGTTCTTCCTCCCTGTCCCAATACTCATTCTTGAGCGCCTGATACTCGGACTTTAGGTCTTCAAGCTCTTTCTTCGTTCGGCGCCAAAGATCCTCGTTGTTCTTGCCAGGACAACCATCCTGCCCCGCCGATACCACAAGCCCGTCAAACACTTGCTTTGGCAGCACCATGTCCGCGACCGGGTCATAGAAGTCATCGCCGCGGAACAACAGGCCCGCGTCCTCCTCCTCGCGCACGCCGGCGTCCATCGCGAATCCGGTGTCGAGGAACGAATAGCTGCCGGAGTGGATCACCTTCCCGAAGGCGTTGTGCATCGCACCGGTGAGGATGACGCTCGAGAAGTGATTCGTGAATCCTCGCAGCGTGCCGAGTCCATCGGTGGCCGAGAAGTAGGTATTGCCGTAGAAGGAGAGTGCATCCTTCTGGATCGAGAGGCCGCGATACCAGGTGTTCTGCCAGTCATTCGTGGGGACGTAGACGGCGTAGGTCACGTACTCCTGGAACGGACGGCTCCCGTCGTAGAGGAAGTCGTGCGTGAAGTCGAGCGAACCGTAGCGGTAGGTCTCCCGGCGAATCCGCCGATCGAGCCCGTCGTAGGTGTATCGGGTGAGCGGCGGCCATGACGTGCCGGAGAGCTCGTCGATCCCGAGGAGCCGGCCGGAGAAGTCGTAAAGGAAACGATTCTGCGTTCCGTTCCGGTTGCGCCAGTCGAGCCGCCCGTTCGCGTCCCACGTGAAGGAGTCGGTCCCCGAAGGGCCGACCGTCTGCAGCAGACGATGGTCGAGGTCGTAAGTGTAGTTGGTCACCGCGCCGTTCTCGTTCTCCGAGGTGCGATTCCCGGCGCCGTCGTAGGTCCACTGCCCGTCGTAGGAGACGCCGCCGCTGCGCAGCTCGCGCGTGAGGCGGTTCTGGAAGTCGTAGGCGTACTTCACGTCGACCGTGCCGTAGCTGTCGTGCTCGCTCACGGTCTTGAGCAGCCCGTTCTCCTGCCACGCCTGGTCGTACCACGAGAAGCGCGTCCCGTAGGGATCGAAGTGCTCGATCTTGATCGGCCGATCAACGGCGTCGTAGGTGTAGGCCGTCGACGCGCCGTTGGGCTGAGTGCACACGAGCGGCCGGCCGTCCTGGTCGTAGGTCCACTGCGTCTGCGAGCTGCCGTCGGTGATCTGCACCAGTCGGTTCAAGGCGTCGTAGGAGTAATTGAGCGTCCGCGGCGCGCCGGTGGTCGGCGTGCCGGTCACCGCGGAGACGAGCCCGTTGGCCAAGTGGTCGTAGTGCATCGTGCCGGTCGGGGATCGGACCTCGTCGATCCATCCCTGCCGCGCGAAGTCGACCTCGGTCGCGCCGTTCGCATTCTCCACACGGACGAGCCGATCGACGGCGTCGTAGAGGTAGGTGCGTCCGCTGCCGTCGGGGAACTGCTCTTGGATGAGGCGTCCTCGGCGATCGCGCGTGAGCTCGCCGCGCCGGACCAGCCCGTCGATCACCGCATTGGGCTCCGTGAACCCGCCCGTGGCTCGGGCCGACTCGAACTTCCAGGTCGTCACCCTGCCGGCCGGCGTCACGAGCTGCGTGAGGTTTCCGTAGCCGTCGTGCGCGAACGTTGTGACCGCGCCCGTGGCGTCGGTCGTGCTCTGCAGATTCCCGTGCGAATCGTACGCGTAGCTCGTCGTCACGTAGTTCGAGGCGTCCAGATAGTCGAGCTGGCGGACCAGCCGATCGAGCGAGTCGTACTGGTAGTCGGCCCGGCGCCGCGCCGACTCGACGTTGCCCCAGGCATCCGTGACCAGGGGCGCGAGCACGCGGATCATGTTGCCGTGAGAGTCGTAGGCGAGGTCGAAGCGCTTGCCGAGCTCGTCCGTCATCCCCACGATGCGCCCGCTCGAGTCGTAGTCCGTCCTGCTCAACGACCCGGACGGCTCGGTGATCCGGCTCGGCTTCCAGCCGTAGCTCGGATCTGCGAAGAGGATCTTCGTCGCGTTCCCGAGCGCGTCGGTGGAGCGGACCATTCGCGAGAGCGAGTCGTATTCGTAGATGGTCGAGACTCCGGTCGGATCGGTCACCTTGCGGCACGGCGGCGAGATCTTCGCGTAGAACGTGCGTTCCGAGCTCGTGGCGCCGGGCGCCTCGATCCAGGCGACGTCGTCCACGACGTAGCCGAACCCAGCCGTGCCGGGAACGCGGTCGCTGAAGGTCGAGACGTTGTTCCGGCCGTCGATCGTGTAGGTGACCGTGGTTCGAGCGTGTTTCGGCTGACCTCCGCCGCCCGTCGGGGACGACGCCGACGTCGGGCGGCCCCAGAGGATCGTGCCGATCGATCCCGTGGACGCGTCGCGCAGGACGGTCCAGTAGCGAGCGGCTCCGGGACTCACGAAGATCACTTGGTCGAGACCCGACGGTCCATAGGTCATATCGAGCGAGCGCCCCGTGCCGTCCGCCACGGAGATGAGCTGGTCGCCCGCGTCGTAGGTCAGGTCGACCACGTTTCCAGAGCGATCGACGGTGCGATCGAGCCGGAAGCGTCCTGTCGTGAGCGAAGGCTCGAAGACGAGCGTCTCGTGCCCCGCGGCCAGCACCTGGTACCCCGAGCCGGACGTCGTGAGGAGGTCCCGATAGCCGTCGCTGTTCACCCAGGTCGATCCGACGAGCGCGAAGAGCTGCACCCGGTGATTGCCCCACACGAGGGCGGCGCGCTCCGTCCCTGAGCTCTCCTTCCAGCGCAGGAGGTGGGTGTCGTAGGAGTGCTGCCACTTCGGGCCGAGCGCCGCATTGCTCGCGACGGCCTGGCTGCAGTGGTGAAACGCGAAGGAGACGACCGACCGATCGTGGGCGTGCCATGCGATCAGCGGGATCGCGGTGTTGAGCGCGTGCGAGTAGGGATGGACCGCGCCCGGCCCTCCCTGCCACGAATGGCCCGGCCCCGAGTCGCGGGCCTGGGCGTCGCTGATCTGCGCGAGCACGACGACGAGCGGCGCCGGCCGCGCCATTGGCGACATTGCGTGCGCACGACTCGCCAACACCATCGACCCGACCAGCAAGCCAAGTGGCCGACATCCGCGGATCATGGTCTCGCTCCTTCTTCCCTAGGACCCGCGAGCGATGCACGCGACCTCGGACGCGACCATTGACGGACTTCGCGGCGAAAAGGTTCGTCCGACGACTTGAAGGACCAACCGAATCCACCACGCCGGCGGGCAGCGTCGACTCGTCCGCGCGAGTCGTCGAGCCCTTCCGAGCGCACGCCCGCTCGAGGCTAGACTCCGCCGCCCCCCCCTTCGCCCAAGGCAGATTCGAGTTCGAGCGGAGAGTTCGATGGTCACCCTGACGAGCTACGTCTGCGGCGCCTTCTCGACGGCGCGCGGCGAAGCGGTCGCGCTGCTCAATCCGGCGACGGAGGAGACGGTCGCCACGGCGAACTGCGGCGGCGTCGACTTCGAGGCGGCACTGCGGTTCGCGCGAGAGAAGGGCGGGCCGGCGTTGCGGGCGCTCACGTTCGCGCAGCGCGGCGAGCTGCTCGGGAAGATGGCGGCGGCGATCCACGAGAAGCGCGACGAGCTGATCGAGACGTCGGTCGTCAACGGCGGCACGACGCGCGGCGGAGCGAAGTTCGACGTCGACGGAGCGGCGGGGACGCTCGCCTCCTACGCGGAGCTCGGCAACAAGCTCGGGAGCGCACGAGAGATCCAGGACGGCGAGGTCGTGCTCATCGGCCGCGGCGCCAAGCTCGCCGGCCGCCACGCGTGGCTCTCGCGTGAAGGCGTCGCGGTCTTCATCAACGCCTTCAACTTCCCGGCGTGGGGATTCGCGGAGAAGGCGGCGACCGCGCTGCTCGCCGGCCTGCCGGTGATCAACAAGCCGGCGACCGCGACGGCCTGGACGGCCGCGCGCCTGGCCGAGCTCCTGGTCGAGGCGGCGATCCTGCCGGCCGGCGCGTTCCAGCAGCTGCTCGGGCCGGTGACCGGACTCCTCGAAAGGCTCGGTCCGCAGGACGTCGTCGCCTTCACCGGCTCGAGCGCCACGGCGCTCGCGGTGCGCGGCACGCCGGCGCTGCTGAAGAGCGGCGTGCGCGTGAACGTCGAGGCCGACAGCCTCAACGCCGCCGTCCTCGGTCCCGACGTCGAGCCGGGCGGCAGCGCCTGGACGACCTTTCTCCGCGACGTCGTGCGCGAGGTGATCGAGAAGTCGGGGCAGAAGTGCACGGCGACGCGGCGCGTGATCGTTCCCGCGGTGCTCGTCGAGCGCGCCGTCGAAGAACTCGTCGACCGGCTCGGCGCGCTGAAGGTCGGCAACCCGGCGAGCCGCGACGTCGAAGTCGGGCCGCTCGCCACGCGCCAGCAGATGGTCGACGTGCAGCGCGGCTGCGCCCGCATGCGCGCCGCGGCGACGACGGCGTTCGGCCGCGAGCGCCCCGAGGTGCTCGTCGACGTGGCTGCGGGCAAAGGGTTCTTCGCCGGGCCGATGCTCTTCGTCGCGCGCGACGAGAAGGGGATCGCGGCGGCCCACGAGGACGAGATCTTCGGGCCGATCGCGACGGTGATTCCGTACGACGGCGCCGCCGCGACGGCGACGGAGCTCGTGCGACGCGGCCAGGGGATGCTCGTCTCGACCGTCTACTCCGACGACCGCGACTGGTCGGCGTCGGTCGCGAAGGGGATCGCGCCGTGGGTCGGCCGCGTCTGCCTCGTCGACGGTCGGAGCGAAGGAGTGACGCTCCCGCCCGGGATGGTCCTCCCCGAACTGGTTCACGGCGGGCCGGGCCGGGCCGGCGGCGGCGAGGAGCAGGGCGGAGTGCGCGGCGTCCACCACTACATGGCGCGCGCCGCCTTCGAGGGACCGCGCGCGACCATCGAGCGGCTGCTCTGACCGCGCCCCTTTGCTCGGGACGAAATGGCCTGTAGCCTCTCGACGCGTCCCGAACCGAGTCGCAGCTACGCAGCGCCGGCATTCGCCCCGGGGGAAGTAGGGAAGCCATGGTGCGCGAGATGGCCCAAGGTCCGCAAGGTTCGGCGATCGGTGCTGTGAGCAGCGTCGCGCCGCCAGCTCCCGTCGCGCCGCCTGAGACCGAGCCGACCGTCTTCGTCGTCGACGACGATCCGGCGCTGCTGCGCCTGATCCGCAAGCTGCTCGAGACGAGCGGCCATCGCGTCGACACCTTCAATTCGGCGAACGAGTTCCTCGCCGCCTATCGCCCCGAGCGCACCGGCTGCCTCGTCCTCGACGTCCGCATGCCCGGCATGAGCGGGCTCGCGCTGCAGGAGAAGCTCGCGGCCGACGCGCTCGCGCTCCCGATCCTGATCATCACCGGCTACGGCGACGTGCCGATCGCGGTCCAGGCGATGCGCCAGGGCGCCTTCGACTTCATCGAGAAGCCCTTCAGCTCGCCCATCCTCATCGAGCGGATCGAGGCGGCGCTCGCCGAGGACGCCCTCCGCCGCAAGTCGCGCACGGCGCGCGGCGACGTGCAGCGCCGCCATGCGACGCTCACGCCGCGCGAGCGGCAGGTGATGGACCTCGTGGTCCAGGGCAAACCCAACAAGCTGGTCGGCTCGGCGCTCGGGCTGAGCCCGAAGACGGTCGAGGTCCACCGCGCGAACGTGATGAAGAAGATGGAGGCGCGCTCGCTCGCCGACCTCGTCCGGATGGCGCTCCTGAACGGCGAGGAGCGGCGCGAGGTCGGCGCCGGTTGACCAGGCGCGTCCTCCTTATCGCGGCGCTCGGCGCGTCGGCGTGCGGTGATTCGGGTTCGTCGGGAGCGCGAGCGACGCGTCCGCCGCGCGGCATCCTCTTCGTCACGATCGAGTCGCTGCGCGCCGACCACGTGAGCGGACTCGGCTACGGGCGGGCGACGACGCCGCGCCTTGATGAGCTCGCCGCCGGCGCCACGCTCTATCCGCAGGCATCCTCGACGACGAGCTGGACGCTGACGTCGCACGCGTCGCTCTTCACCGGCCTCTACCCAGGTGCCCACCGCGTGATCGAGCCGCGCGACCGGCTCGTCGACGGCGCGACGACGTTCGCCGAGCTCTTGCGCGACCGCGGCTGGCAGACGGCCGGGCTCGTGAGCGGCCCCTACCTCTGCCGGCCCTTCGGTCTCGACCAGGGCTTCGAGAGCTGGGACGACTCGCTCTCGCCCGACTTCGACCGCATCGACGAGGCGCCGACGAACCCCGCGGTCGAGGCGGCGATCCTGCACTTCCTCGATGCACCACCGGGGGCTCCGCGCGACGCGAGCCGGCCGTTCCTTCTCTTCGCCTACCTGTGGGATCCGCACTACAGCTATCTGCCGCCGTCGCCGTTCGATGCGCGGTTCGTTCCGCCGAACGCCGTCCGCTTCGACTTGCGTCACTTCGACACCAACGAGCGCATCCGCGCGACGATGCCGCAGGGCGAGCTCGACTACCTGATCTCGCAGTACGACGGCGAGATCGGCGCGACCGACGCGATGCTCGGCCGCGTCTTCGACGCGCTGCGCGCGAAGGGGCTGTGGGACGAGATGGCGATCGTCGTGACGGCCGACCACGGCGAGGAGTTCTTCGACCACGGCCAGAAGGGGCACAAGCGGAACCTGTACGCCGAGTCGCTCCACGTCCCGCTCTGGATCAAGGAGCCCGGCCAGCGCGCCGCTCGCCGCGACGAGCGGGTCGTCAACGGCGTCGACCTCTTCCCGACGCTGCTCGAGCTCGCCGGCGTGGAGTACGACGGCCCGTGCCACGGCCGCTCGCTGCTTGAGCCGGCCGACGACGCACGCGCGACATTTCACGAACTCACGACGACCTGGTACTTCACTCAGCCCGACGGCCGCGTGAAGCGCTCCGACGTCTGGTCCTCCGTCCGCCGCGGCGACCGCCAGCTCTTCACGATCGACTTCTTCGACGGCCGCCACGAAGAGCGGCTCTACGACGTCGCCCACGATCCGCAGCAGAAGTCGAAGCTCGGCGCCGACGTGGACGCCTCCGACCTGAAGCAGCTCTTCTCCGACTTCCACCGCGACACCGAGCGCCTCGGCGAGCAGCTCGAAGGCAGCGGCCCGACCTCTCTCACCCCCGAGGAGGAGGCGCGGCTGCGCGCGGCGGGGTATCTCGACGACGGGAAGCGGTGATCAGCCGCGCGTCCCGCCCGGCGCGCCCGCGAGTCTCCCGAGCAGCAGGTCGGCGAGGAACTTGGCGGCCCAGTTGAGGTGCTCGAAGGTCCCGTAGCCGCCCCAGATGGGAAAGGAGCCGGGGACGCCGCCGCGGATGCCGGGGTCGGAGCTCTCGAGCGACTGGGTCGAGAGGACGTGGCGGAGCGCGCGGTCGGCCGCGTCCTTGAACACGGCGTCGCGGTCCAGGGCGTGGAGGCGATCCCACACGAGCGCCATCTGCGCGGCGCCGGTCACGCACGACCAGTCGACGGCAGGCTGCCACTCGCGGTCGAGCCGGCCGGGGAGGAAGCCGTCCTCGCGCAGCGCCTTGAGGCAGCCGCGCGCCGTCCGGCGCGCCGCCTCGACGAATCGGACTTCCGAGAGCAGCAGTCCGATCTCGAGCAGCCCCTGCGCCGCGTAGGCGATGGTGTGGGTGAGCGGCCGATCGGGATCGGTGAGGCAGTTGTCGCCGAGCCAGCCGTTGGCGCGCTGGTTCGAGAGCGCGAAGGTCGCAGCGCGGCGCGCCGCCGCCTTCGCCGCGTCGTCGTCGGCCTCGACGCCGAAGCGGCACAGTCCCCACGCCGCGCGCGCGTTGTAGACGTGGCCGCCCGGCGTCACGAAGCGCGAGGCGCCGCGACGCCACGCGCCGTCCTTGTCCTGGTTCTCGACGATCCAGTGTGCCGCGCGCGCCGAGCAGTCCATGAAGCGCCGCTCGCCCGTCGCCTCGAAGGCCGCGAGCCAGCCGAAGAGCACCTGTCCCGTGTTGAAGATCGCCGGGCTCTCGGGATCGGCGACGGTGCCGCCGCGGACCGCGCCGCTCGCCAGCTGGATCTCAGCCTCCCAGTCGGCCATCTCGGTCGCGCGCGCCGCAAGCCTCGGCTGCGAGAGGAGCCGCGCCGCCTCGTAGAGCGTCGGAATGATGTAGCCGGTCGTCTCGGGATAGGCCGGCAGCCAGCCGGCGACGCGGTAGTGGCGGTGGCGCCGCAGCGTGTAGCTGCGCGCGACGCCCTTGCAGCCGGTCGCGTCGTGGGCGCGCTCGAGCCACGCGATCGTCGCTTCGAGATGATCGCGCGTGTCGCGCGGCGCGCGCGGCCCGGCGCCGTCGCGCCACGCGGCCTTCGCGGCGAGAGGCTCGCCTCGCAGCCGCCACCGCGCCGCCTCGTACCACGAGCGCAGCCGCAAGCTCACGGCCGGCTCCAGATGCCGCTGCAACACTCGACGCGCGCGGCGCCGAATCCCTCCTTGAAGCGGAAGAGGCCGTGCTCGGGATGGTCGGGCTGTTCGGCGTCGCGCGGCACGCCGCCGAGGTTGAGCGTCGCCACGCCGCGCGTTGCGAGCAGCTCGCTCGCGCGCCAGAGGACGAGCGTCGCGGCGTTGCACTCGAACCCCTCGGGACTCGTCCCTCCGATCAGGTAGTAGGCGCGGCGCGTCGCCACGCCGCAGAGGATCGCCGAGAGCGGCCGGCCGTCGCGCCGCCCGACGATGAGCGCTCCGCCGCCGCGCGCGACGAAGATCTCGGCGAGCCGACGGAAACGGTCGGCGTCGGGCGCGTCCATCGGCTCGCCGCGTCCCGTCCGTCGCTCCTGCGTGTGGCCCTGCAGCTCGCGCAGGATCGCGACCGCGGCGGCGCCGGTCTCGTCGGCGACCGTCACGCCCGACTTCTCGGCGTCGCGCACCTTGCGGCGGTGGCTCGACTTGAGCGCGGCGAACCGCCCTTCGGCCGGCGCCGCGAGGTCGAGCAGAAACTCGAACCGCTCCCGCGTCGCGCAGCCGAGCGTCTTCAGATCGGGGGGGGGAGTCGGGCCGTCGAACGACTCGATCTCGAGGCGCGCCCAGCCCGACGCGCGCGCGAGCTCGATCAGCGCGCGCGCGAGCTCGGTGTGCGCGGCCGCGAGGTCGGCGCCGAGCTTCGCGCTCGCCGCCGCGGTGAACCGCGGCAGCAGGTCGAGCGACGCGCGCGGCCGGATCCAAGGGCGGAAGCGCGGACGGGCGAGGTAGACGACGCCGCCGGCGGCCGCCTCGAGCTCGTCGGTCGCCACCGTCACGAAGCGCGCCGCAACGCCATGCGCGACGCGATAGGCGATCCACGGGTCGGCGAGGTGGGGGCCGACGTTCGCGGCGTCGCGCGCGGCGCGCCAGGACGGCGAGGGCTCGTCGCTCGCGCTCGCCTTCAAAGGGGAATTCGTTCCATGACGACGTAGCCGGCGTCGCGCAGGCCGCCGCGCCCGTAGGTCTGCTGCGCGCGACCGTTGCCGCGCTCGACGTAGAGCCGGAGCCCGATCGCTCCCGTCTCGCGGCCGAGCGCCGAGACCTTGTTCAGGAGGAGCCGGAAGACGCCGCGCCCGCGCCACTCGCGGTCGACGTAGACGCTCTGCAGCCACCAGAGCGAGCCGTTGCGCCAGTCGCTCCACTCCTCGGTGACCGCCATCTGGCCGACGAGCCGCTCGCCGGCGACGGCGACGAAGTAGCGGCCGAGCCGCGGGTCGCGCAGGATCGCGTCGACCCCCTTCACGAGCGTCTCGTGATCGAGCTTCTTCTTCTCCGTCTCGAGCGCGAGCCGGTGGTTGAAGTCGACGATGGCAGGCGCGTCGTCGAGCCGCGCGGGGCGCACCGCGAGCTCCGCGGCCGGCGTCGGGGCATGGGCAGCGTTCATGGCGACTGCTTCTCCTTCACCACCAGCATGCGATCGATCGCGTCCACGGTCACTTCCTGCCGGCGGCCCGACGGCCACGTGACCTGGAGCGACTCGACCTGCGTCGCCCCGCCGAGCCCGAAGTGGAGCCGCGGATCGCACTGCGACAGGTAGGAATCGGCGCGGTTCACCTGGCGCCACTGCGTGTTGCCGCCGGAGCGCAGCGCCACGCGCGCGCCGATGGCGTCGCGGTTCGCGCCGGCGCCGACCAGCTTGACCGTGAGCCAGTGCGGCCCGCGCGGCAGGTCGTTGCGCATGACGCGGCACGGCGCGCCGACGTCCTTGACGTTCACGACGTAGTCGACGTCGCCGTCGTCGTCGAGGTCCCCGAAGGCGGCGCCGCGGCTCACGTGCTTCGTCTGGAACGAGGGGCCGAGCTTCTCGGAGACGTCGGTGAAGTGGCCGGACCCGTCGTTCAGGAAGAGGCGATCGTGCTCGCCCGCCTTCAGGTCGAACGCGCCGCCGAGCACCACGAGCAGGTCGACGTCGCCGTCGAGGTCGAAGTCCTGGAAGGTCGAGCCCCAGGCGCCGCTGCCCTTGAGAACGGCGGCGAGCCCGGCGCTGTCGGAACACTCGTCGAACAAGAACGACATCTGCACGACCTTCCGCTCGTCGCCGTTGCGGACCACGATCATCTCGCGGTTGCGGTAGAGGCAGCCGTCGGCGAGATCGGGCACGAAGAGGTCGAAGCGGCCGTCACCGTCGAAGTCGCCGACGCTCCCGTGCATCGAGGCCATCGGGGCACCGTTCGAGTCGAAGGCGATGCCAGTAGTCGCGCCGACCTCCTTGAAGCCGCCGCCGTCCCAGCGCCACATCGCGTTGGGAGTCGAATCCATCGCCTCGAAGAGATCGAGATCGCCGTCGCCATCGAAGTCGCACGCGACGGCGCCCATGCTCTTGCCGTCGGGATTGGCGAGCCCGACCTCGCTCGTCACGTCGGTGAAAGTCCCGTCGCCATTGTTGCGGTACAGCATCGACTGCTGCCCGCGGTAGGACTCGGGCCCCTCGTACGGGTATTCCTTCGGCAGGTGCGGGTCGCGGTAGGCCGGATCGAAGGCGAGATAGTTCGCCACGTAGAGGTCGAGGTCGCCGTCCCTGTCGTAGTCGAGGAAGAGGCCGTTCACGCTCCACTTGAGCTCGCCGTTCAGCTTGTCGGGCCCGGCGACGCCCGCCTCCGCCGTGACGTCGACGAAGTGGTGCGCACCCGTCGCGTCGAGGTCGTTGCGGTAGAGGACGTTCGGGCCCCAGTTCAGGAGGTAGAGGTCCTCGTCGCCGTCGCCGTCCCAGTCGCCGACCACCGCGCCCATGCCGAAGCCGTGGTCGGTGATGCCGGCCTCGTCGGTGACCTCCTTGAACTTCAGCCCGCCGAGGTTGCGGTAGAGGCGGCTGCGCGCGGCCGATGTCTTCTCGCGGACCGCGGGGTCGCTCACCCCCTCGACCCAGTGGCCGCTCGAGAGGAAGAGGTCGAGCCGCCCGTCGCCGTCCCAGTCGATCAGCGCGACGCCCGAGCCGGTGTCCTCGAGGATCTTGCTGAACTGGTCGTCGCCGAAGCTGTGGCGGAAGTCGACGCCCGAGCTCTCGTCGTCGACGATCTGCCAGCCTGCCTGCTGGCCGTAGGCGCGGACGTCGAGAGCCGCGAGCAGCGGCAGCGCGGCGATCGAGATTGCGAGACGGTGCACGCGCGCTCCTCCTCCCAAGGTCGGACAAGCTAGCGGCCTGCCGCGGCGCGCAAGGGGGGCGGGCTACAATCCTCGGGTCATGTCGCCCGATCTCGCGCTCCTCCGACTCCACGTGAACGGCGGCGACGTCGACGTCGCCGCGCCGCCTCACTGGACGCTGCTCGAGGTGCTGCGCTACCGGCTCGGGCTCACCGGCAGCAAGCAGGGCTGCGACAAGGGCGACTGCGGCGCCTGCACCGTCCTTTTCGACGGGAAGGCGCGCCTCTCGTGCATCACTCTCGCGGGCGACGCGACCGGCCACCGAGTCACGACGATCGAGGGGCTCGTCACGAAGGAGGGGCTCGACGTCCTGCAACGCACCTTCGACGAGGCGGGAGCGCTTCAATGCGGCTTCTGCCAGCCGGGGATGATCCTCTCCGCGCGCGCCTGCCTCGACCGCAACCCGTCGGCGAGTCGCGACGACATCAAGTGCGCCCTCGCCAGCAACCTCTGCCGCTGCACCGGCTACACCAAGATCTTCGAGGCGGTCGAGATGGCCGCGCGCGAGGGCAAGAAGGCGGAGCTCGGCGGGCCCGTCGGCGGGTCGGTCCCGCCGCTCAAGGATCCGACGCCCGTGTCCGGAGCGCGACGGTGAACGCCCCGAAGATGCCGGCCGACCGCGCCGACCCGCTAACGCACACGCGCTCGCCCAACCGCGTCTTCGGTCCGCAGCCTCCCGGCGAGAAGTTCGAGGTCATCGGCAAGCGGCTGAAGAAGGTCGACGCCGCCGTGAAAGCGACCGGCGAGGCGGTCTACACCGACGACATCGTCCTGCCGGGGATGTTGCACGGGAAGACGCTGCGCTCGCCGCACGCCCACGCGCGCATCAGAAGGATCGACACGTCGCGCGCCGAGAGGCTCGAAGGCGTCTGCGGCGTCGTCACCGGCGCCGAGATGCCGGTGAAGTTCGGCGTGATCCCGTGGACGCCCGACGAGACGGCGCTCGCGGTCGACAAGGTGCGCTTCGTCGGAGATCCGGTCGCCGCCGTCGCCGCGGTCGACGAGGAGACGGCGATCGCCGCGCTCGAGCTCATCGACGTCGAGTACGAGCTGCTGCCGGCTCTGCTCGATCCAGAAGAGTCGCTCCGCCGCACCGACGTCCAGATCCACGAGGGCAGGCCCGGCAAGAACGGAAACATCACCAAGGAGGTGCTGCTCGAGTTCGGCCACGCCGAGCAGGCGCTCGCCGCCTCCGACTTCGTCGTCGAGGACGACTACTTCTTCCACGGCACGGCGCACGCGCCGATCGAGACGCACGTGGCGGTCGCGCGCTACGGCAGCGACGACGTGCTCACGCTCTGGTCGGCGACGCAGATCCCGCACTACGTCCACCGCGAGCTCGCGCGCGTCCTCGACCTGCCGGCGCCGCGGATCCGCGTGATCCAACCTCACCTGGGCGGGGCATTCGGCGGCAAGAGCGATCCTTTCTCGCTCGAGTTCTGCGCCTGCAAGCTGGCGATCAAGACTCGCCGGCCGGTGAAGTTCCTCTACACGCGCGAAGAGGAGTTCTACGCCCACCGCGGCCGCCATCCGATGCAGATGCACTTCCGGACCGGCATGTCGCGCGAGGGGAAGATCACGGCGGTCGACTCGAAGATCCTGATCGACGGCGGCGCCTACTCGAGCTTCGGACTGGTCACGACGTACTACGCCGGCCAGCTGCTGACCGGCCCGAACGACATCCCGAACTACCGGTTCCATTCGACGCGCGTCTTCACCAACAAGCCGCCCTGCGGGCCCAAGCGCGGCCACGGCTCGGTGCAGCCGAGGTTCGCGCTCGAGGTCCAGATCGACCGGCTCGCCGAGATGGCGGGGCTCGATCCCATCGAGGTCCGCCGGAAGAACAACCAGGGCGCCAACACCACGACGGTGAACGGCCAGCGCGTCACCAGCAACGCCTTCGACCAGTGTCTCGACGTCGTCGAGGAGGCGAGCGGCTGGAAGCAGCGTCGAGGAAGGCTCGGCCGCGGCCGCGGGCTCGGCGTCGCCGGCTCGATGTACATCAGCGGCACCAACTACTGCGTCTACCCCAACGACATGCCGCAGGCGGGGATCCAGATCAAGGTCGACCGCAGCGGGCTCGTCACCGTCTTCACCGGCGCGAGCGACATCGGGCAGGGCAGCAACTCGGTCGTCGCCTACATCGTCGCCGAGGAACTCGGCATGCGCGTCGAGGACCTGCGCGTGATCGCCGCCGACAGTGACCTCTGTCCCGTCGACCTCGGCGCCTACAGCTCGCGCATCACCTTCATGGTCGGCAACGCGGCGATCCACGCGGCGCGCAAGCTGCGCGAGCAGGTGCAGGCGGCGGTCGGCGCCGAGTGGAAGATCGCGCCGAAGCAGGTGGCGCTCGCCGGCGGGTTCGTCTTCGACCTCGAGGATCGCAGCCGCGTCCTCTCGAGCGCGCAGGCGTTCCAGCTCGCCGAGGCGAAGTTCGAGACGCTCGGCTCGACCGGCTCCTACAACACTCCCAACCTCGGCGGCAGCTACCGGGGCGGGACGATCGGCGCCTCGCCCGCCTACTCGTTCACCGCCTGCGTGGCCGAGGTCGAGGTCGACCTGGAGACCGGCGAGGTCAAGGTGCCGCACGTCTGGACGGCGCACGACTGCGGCCGCGCGCTCGCGCCGATCCTCGTCGAAGGGCAGATCGAGGGCAGCGCCTACATGGGCTTCGGCGAGGTCTTCCTCGAGGACCACGACGTCGACGAGCGCGGGCTGCACATGCGCCCGAGCCTGCTCGACTACACGATCCCCACCTCGCTCGACTGCCCTGAGTTCCACGCGTCGATCGTCGAGTCGCTCGATCCGGAGGGGCCCTACGGCGCGAAGGAGGCCGGCGAGGGGCCGCTCCATCCGACGATCCCGGCGATCGCCAACGCGATCCACGACGCCTGTGGCATCTGGCTGACGAAGCTGCCCTTCACGCCGGCGAAGGTCGTGAAGGCGCTCGCCGAGCAGAAGAGGTCGAAGCCGCCGACGTCCCACCGGAACGGAGGCGTCTGAGATGCTGCGCCTCCCGAAGTTCGACTTCGTCAAGCCGCAGAGCGTCGGCGAGACGGTCGCCCTGCTCGAACGCCACGGACGCAGCGCGAAGCTGATCGCCGGCGGCACCGACGTGATGCCGAACCTGAAGCACCGCCTCTACGACGTCGAGGTCGTCGTCGGACTCTCCGACGTGAGCGAGCTGCGCGGCGTGCGCGTGGTCGAGGGCGGTGCGCTGCAGATCGGGGCGATGACGACGCTCGAGGAGATCGAGGCCCATCCGCTCGTCGTCGCGCGCGCGCCGGGACTCGCGCAGGCGGCCCACTCGGTCGCCGGACCGATCCAGCGGACGATGGGCACGCTCGGCGGGAACGTCTGCCTCGACACGCGCTGCGTCTACATCAACCAGACCCACTTCTGGCGCAAGGCGCTCGGCTACTGCCTGAAGAAGGACGGCACCGTCTGCCACGTCGTGAAGGGCGGCAAGAGCTGCGTCGCCGCCGCCAGCAACGACACGGCGACGATGCTGGTCGCGCTCGACGCGAAGCTGACGATCCGAAGCGTCGCCGGATCGCGCGAGGTCGCGATCCGCGACTTCTACAAGGCCGACGGCATCGACAACCGCAAGCTCGCGCCGAACGAGCTACTGGTGAGCGTCACGGTGCCGGCGCCGAAAACCGCGAGCTGGTCCGGCTACGCCAAGCTCCGCCCGCGCGCCACGATCGACTTCCCCAAGCTCTCGGTCGCCGTCGCGTTCACGACGAACACCGTCGGCGACGACGCCGGAGTCATGACCGACGCCACGCTCGTCGTGAGCGCGATCGCCGCGACGCCGCGCCTGATCTCCGGCGTCGCCGAGATCGCGCGCGGCCGCAAGCCCGACGATCCCGCCGCCATCGCCGCCATCGGCGCGCGGGCGCAGAAGGTCACCGTTCCGCTCACGAACCTCGACGGCGACACCGAGTACCGCCGCGCGATGGTCCCCGTCTTCGTGAAGCGGGCGTTCCTCGCGGCGCGGCCGGCGGGAGAGGGGCGATGAACGGCATCGACGCACGGGCCCTCGTGCTCGTGGCGATGGGCGGGCCGGCAGCGTGCGTCGCGCACGAACGGGTCGCGACCCAGCGAGCGTCGACGACTGCGTCAGCGACCGCGTCGCTGGCGCCATCGGTGCCGAAGACCACGCCGACGGCTCCGACCGCGTCGGCCGTCGACGTCGCCGAGATCAACCGGCCGTTCCGCGAGCTGAAGGACGTCCAGAGCTGGGTCGCCAGGTTCGAGCGCGAGAGCCGTGAGATCTACGCGAAGCGTGTCGAGATCGCCGACGCGCTGGGACTGAAGCCGGGGACGCGAGTTGCCGACGTGGGCGCCGGCACCGGATTGTTCGAGCCCTACTTCTCGCTGCTCGTCGGGCCGGCGGGGAGGGTGTTTGCGGTCGACATCGCGCCGCTCTTCGTCGAACACCTCCGGCGGCGCGCGCTCGCCGAGGCGCTGCCGAACGTCGAAGCGGCGCGGTGCCCCGACACGGCGACCGGCCTGCCGGCGCGCTCGGTCGACGTCGTCTTCGTCTGCGACGTCTACCACCACTTCGAGCACCCCGAGCTGAACCTCGCGTCGATCCGCGAGACGCTCACGGACGGCGGCCGATTCGTGATCGTCGACTTCGAGAAGGAGCCCGGCCAGGCGAGCGACTTCGTGATGAAGCACGTGCGCGCCCCGAAGGCGGCGGTGCGCGCCGAGATCGAGGCGGCCGGCTTCGAGCTCGAGCGCGAGGAGAAGATCCTGAAGGAGAACTATCTCCTCGTGTTCCGAAAGAAGGGCTGAGAAGAGGGGCTGACATGGCGTGGCAGGTCTCGATCCTCAGCACGGTGCTGCTCGCCGCCGGCGACGAGGTCCCGCGGCCGGAGCATCCCAATCCCCAGATGCAGCGCGCGCAGTGGCAGAACCTGAACGGCAAGTGGGACTTCTGGGAAGGCGACGAGTGCGACGAGGCGGCGGCGCTCGGTCGCCAGGAGTTCCCCGACCGGATCGTCGTCCCGTTCTGCCGGGAGAGCAAGCGGTCGGGTCTCGCGCGGACCGGCTTCGTGAAGAACGTGATCTACCGGCGCGAGTTCGCAGTTCCGGGCGACTGGGGCGTGTGCGCGACGGCGGCCGGCGAGACCAACGGCCGCGTCCTGCTGCACATCGGCGCGTGCGACTGGCGGACGGTCGTCTGGGTCAACGGCAAGCGAGTCGGCATCCACGAGGGCGGCAGCGCGCCGATCACCTGCGAGTTCACCGACGCCCTGCGCGCCGCCGCCGGCTCGAAGAACGAGCTGCGCGTCTGGGCCTTCGACGACACGCGCAGCAAGCTCCAGCAGTGCGGCAAGCAGTCGGACAAGGACGAGAGCTACGGCTGCGTCTACACGCGCACGACCGGGATCTGGCAGACGGTCTGGATCGAGAGGGTGGGGGCGACCTTCGTGCGATCGCTGCGGGTGGTGCCCGATCGCGCGAATCTGCGCGCGTCGCTCGTGCCGGAATGCGAAGGCGATGCGCGCGGCGTCCTGATCTCGGCCGCGATGGCGCCGAGCGGCGAGATCGCGACCGCGTGGGCCGGACGAGGCGCGGCGCTCGTGTTTCGCATGCCGGAACAGTGCGAATGGACGCCGGAGACCCCGAGGCTCTTCGCCTTGAGGGTCCGATTGCTCGACAAGGACGTCACGACCACCGACCATCCTGAAGGTCGCCTCCTGGACGAGGTCACGAGCTACTTCGGGATGCGGGATGTCGCCGTCGACGGCGAGCGCGTCCTCCTGAACGGCGCCCCCGTCTTCCAGCGCCTGATCCTCGACCAGGGCTTCTACCCCGACGGGATCTGGACGGCGCCGACGGACGACGCGTTGAAGCACGACATCGAGATGTGCAAGGCGGCCGGGTTCAACGGCGCGCGGCTGCACCAGAAGGTCTTCGAGCCGCGGTTCCACTACTGGGCCGACAAGCTCGGCTACCTCACGTGGGGCGAGGCGCCGAGCTGGGGGAACGACGACGGCAATCCCGCCACGCACCGAATCGTGCTGCAGGAATGGGCCGAGATCGTCGAGCGCGACCGCAACCATCCTTCGATCGTCGGCTGGTGCCCGTTCAACGAGACCGGCGACGGCCGGTCGGGCCCGCTGCAGAACGCGGTGACGGCGATCACCCGCGCGATCGATCCGACGCGGCTCGTGCTCGACACGAGCGGCTACGCCCACAGCGATCCGATGCGCGACGTCGACGACGCCCACGACTACGACCAGGAGCCGGCGAGCTTCCGCGCGCGCTGGTGGCCGAGCGACCTCGCCGCCGCGCTGCCCGCGCGCTACGGCGATCGCGCCGGCCGCGCGCCCGACCGCCCCTTCTTCGTGAGCGAGTTCGGCGGCATCGGCTGGATCGTGCCGGGCGACAAAGGCTGGGGCTACGGCGGCGTGCCGAAGACCGAAGAGGAATGGTTCACGCGCTTCAAGGGGCTCTGCGACGCGCAGCTCGACAACCCCTCGCTCTTCGGCTTCTGCTACACCCAGCTCACCGACGTCGAGCAGGAGCGCAACGGCCTCTACTTCTATGACCGCCGTCCCAAGTTCGACGTGGCGAAGCTGCGCGCAATCGTCGCTCGAAAGGCGGCAATCGAGACCGAGGCCGGGTCTTCCGAAAACGGCCCTTCCGCGCCCGACGCTGTTTCACACGCGCCCGCGCCGACCGACTGGCAGGTCGTCCTCCCCTCCGCCGTCGACGACCCGCAGCGCTCGTGGATGTACGTCGAAGGTGACGAGAAGCTCGCCGCCGCCTCGTGGCGCACATGGAAGCTCGAGCAGTCGCTCGCTCGCGCCGGCCGTCCCGGCTTCGGGAAGAAGGACGGCTTCCCCGTCGTGATCGGAACGCCGTGGACGAAGCGCGAGCTCTACCTCTTCCGCCTCTTCGAGTGGGACGGCGCGCCGTTCTCTCGCGCGCTGCTCGTCGCGCACCACGACGAGGAGGTCACGATCTGTCTCAACGGCGAGGAGCTCTTCGCGCGCAAGGGCTGGAACGACCGCTACGAGCCGTTCGACGTCACCGAACGCGCGCACGCGCTGCTCAAGCCCGGCGCGAACGAGCTCACCGTCCACGTCTCGCAGACCGGCGGCGGCCAGTACTTCGACGCGGCGCTGCTCGTCGCGCCGGCCGCCGCGACGCCGCGGTCCGGCGGCTCGCCGCCGAGATGAGCGACCCGTGGCCCGCGGCGCCCGCTACTTCATCGACGGCTACAACGTGCTGCTCCGCATGAAGCTGGGAGAAGGGCAGCCGCTCGCGGAGCGGCGCGCCGAGCTGCTCGCGCGCGTCGCCGCCACGGGGCTCTCGGCGTTCGTCGCCTTCGACTCACGCGAGTCGGTGCATGGCGCCCGCAGCTCGCATCCGCGCCGCGTCGCGGTCGCCTTCGCGCCGCCGGGCCGGAGCGCCGACGAGCTCCTGATCGAGAAGGTGCGCCGCGCCCCCGATCGTGAGGGCGCCGTGGTCGTGAGCGACGACCGCGAGGTGGCCGACCGCTGCGGCTTCCTCGGCGCGCGCGCGATGTCGGTCGCCGAGTTCGGCCGCAGGCTGAAGCCGGCGACGCCCGCCACGCCCGCGAAGGAGCGGCCGCTCAAGCCCGACGAGGTGAAGGAGTGGATGGAGTGGTTCGGCTTCGAGTCGAACCAGCGCGGCCCGAAGCGCGAGGATCCGTGAGATGACCGGCGAGGCGAGGCCGACGCGATCGATCCGGTTCAAGATCGACGACGACGTGCGTCTGGCACGGCTGCCGCCGCGCGAGCTCTACTCGGACCCTCAGTGGTGCGCGGCCGCGCGCGAGGCGGCGCTCGCGCCCGCGTGGCACTTCCTCGGCGAGCCGGGCGGGTTGGAGGCGGCGGGCGCGGCGCGGCCGTTGATGCTCCTGCCGGGCAGCCTCGACGAGCCGCTGCTGCTGCTGCGCGACGAGCAGAAGCGGCTGCGGCTGATGAGCAACGTCTGCACCCACCGCGGCCATCTCGTGGTCGAGAGCGCGGCGACGCTGCGCTCGCTGCGCTGCACTTATCACGGCCGCTGCTTCGACCTTGCCGGCCGCTGCACCGGCGCGCCGGGATTCGAGAAGGCGGCCGGCTTCCCGTCGGAGGCCGAGGCGCTCCCGCAGCTCTCGCTCGTCGAGTGGCACGGGCTGCTTTTCGGGTCGCTGCGGCCGGCGGCGCCGTGGAGCGAGGTCGTCGCGGCGGTCGAGCGGCGGCTCGCCGGGCTCGCCGTCACGTCGTGGCGCCACGAGCCGCGCCACGACCGCCTCTTCGAGTTCGACGCCAACTGGTGCCTCTACGTCGAAAACTACCTCGAAGGGCTCCACATCCCCTTCATCCACCCGGCGCTGAACGCGAAGCTCGACTGGAAGAGCTACCGCTACGAGAACCTCGACCACGGGACGCTGCAGGTCGGGATCGCGGCGCCGAACGAGCTCGCCTTCGACCTGCCGGCCGGCCACCCCGATCAGGGAAGCCGGGTCGGCGCGCTCTACTTCTGGCTCTTCCCGAACCTGATGGTGAACGTCTACCCCTGGGGGCTGTCGCTCAACGTCGTCGAGCCGATCGGCGACGCGCGCACGCGCGTCCGCTTCCACGCCTTCGTCCACGCCGAGAAGCTGCACGACCGCGGCGCCGGCTCCGGACTGGTCCAGGTGGAGCTCGAGGACGAGCGCGCCGCCGGGCAGGTCCAGCGCGGCATGGCGTCGCGCCTCTACCGGTCGGGCCGCTACGCGCCCGAGGCCGAGAGCGGCGTGCACCACTTCCACCGGATGCTCGCGCGCGCGCTCGCCGCGCGAAATGTTTCCAGCGACCACGTCGGCGACTAGGAATCTTCGGGCGTTTCGAACGTCTCTCACGCCGCGGCGTTGAACCACCGCGATCTGCGGGAAGGAGGAAGAGGAACGGGCGAGGAGAGCCGGTCATGTGGAACCGAGCGTGTCTTGTCGTCGGCCTGGCCGCGGCGTCCCTGATTCCGTCGTGCTCGAGTGAAGGCGATCACCCTGGCGGCGCGCTCCCCGAAGGCGCGGTCGGCCGCCTCGACGAGCACCGATCCTTCGCGGCTCCGGTCGCGGTCGCCAACCTGAAGGTCTGGCCGATCGTGACCGACGCGCCGCTCGACGTCGGCGACTTCTCGACGCTGCAGGAGGCGCAGGCGGCCGGCACGGCCGCGGTGCGCGAGCGCAGCGACGGCGCGCAGGTGAACTCGCTCGAGATCGAGAACTCCGGCGACCGGCCGATCCTCGTCTGCGCCGGCACGCTCGTGAAGGGGGGCCAGCAGGACCGCCAGATCGGGCAGGACTTCGTCGTGGCCGCCCGCTCGACCGTGCCGGTCGACGCTTACTGCGTCGAGCCGCACCGCTGGGCGGGAGCGTCGCTCGGGTTCGCGGCCTGCGACTTTCTGGCGATCAAGAGCGTCCGTGCGTCCGCGCAGTACGACGGCGACCAGGCCGGGGTGTGGGAAGAAGTGGTCGAGGCGAACGACGTCGCCTGCTGCCCGTCGCCGTCGGGATCCCTCTTCGCCGCCGTCGAGAGCGCGGCGCCCGACGCGAAGCAGCGACGCGAGGAGCTCGAGCGAACCGTGCACGCGCGCTTCGACCAGCTGCTGGCGCGAGACGACGCGGTCGTCGGCTTCGCCTACGCCGTGAACGGCGAGCCGGTGACGATCCGATCGTTCGCGAATCGGGAGCTGTTCGAGCGGCAGCTCGGTCCGTTCGTGAAGGCGATGGCGCTCGAGGCGGAGCTCGCCGGACGGCGCGCCGGTGACGCGAGCGCGCGCGACGCGACGATCGAAGACGTGCTCGCGCTCGTGCACGCGTCGGAGGCCGAGCCGGAAGAGGTCGTCCCGACGTCGGGCGGCAACGAGAACCGCTACCGCAAGGGGCGTCGCGCCGCGAGCTCGCGCTGCCTCCTCGGTTCGCTCGGCTTCGTCCTCACCGAGGACTGGACGGCGCGGTAGCTCGCGGAACGCGGCAGTTTCCCGGATCCCGCCTACCCGGCGACGTGGCCGACGAGGACGAGCCCGAGCCGGACCTGCTCGGGCTCGTTCCCGCCGGCGGCGGGGCCGGTGAGGACGAGCTCGACGGCCCATTCCTTCCTCTCGCCGCGCCGGAAGAATCGCGGCGCGCCGTCCTTCGCCGGCTCGACCGGTGGCTCGGCGACGTAGAGCACGAGCGCGTGGTCGGTCGGCGAGACCGGGACCGAGAGGGCGACGAGGTCGTCCTGCTTTTCGATGAGCTTCGGGTCGAGGTCGCTCTCGAAGCTCGTGACGACGAGGAAGTCGCGCGAGTCGGCCGTGCCGAGGTGGTTGCCGTCGACGGGCTGGCGGAAGTAGCGGAGACCGTAGACGCCGGCGGCGATCGGCTGGTCGCGGTAGTCGCTCGTGGCGCCGAAGGTCCTCATCGCGCCGACGAGAAGGCCTGGCGCGAGCCGGCTCTGGCGGACGTCGGTCGATGGCGGCGACTTCGGGAGGAGCGGGAGATCCTTGCACCGCCAGAGCTCGCACAGCGGCTTCGCGTCCTTGCCGAGCAGCCGCAGGCCCGCCGGATCGAGCAGCTTCCGGAACGGCTCCGGAATCTCCTGCGGAAGCGCGGGAGCGTCGGCGATCCGCTCGACCTTCCACTCCGAGGCGTCGTCGTCGGCGGTCGCCGCCGCGGCGAGGAGCGCGGCCGCGACGTGCCGCAGGCCGCAAAATCGCATCAGCGCGCGACGACCTCGTCGGGGTCGACCCTCTTCTCCGGCGGCGGCGAGGCGAGCTCGAACCTGCCGAGGAAGGCACTGCGCGACTCGCGGTCGGTCCACTCGCGCAGGAGGAGCGTCATCTTCACGACGTGCTCGACGGTGAAGACGGGCCGCTTCTCGGAGAGCGAGGTGAGCGGTGGATAGAAGGTCTCTTCGTGGCCGCAGACCCTGTCCTCGTCGCAGAGGCAGCGCGTCTCGATCCGCGCGATCTCGCCCGCGACGAGCTTCGCGCACCCCTTCTTCTCGCAGCAGTCGCTCTTGAGCTCGATCGGGACGAGCCGCTCCTCGATCACGTTGCCGGCGAGGTCGCCCATCCGCGTCTTCACGAAGTCGCGCAGCGCGACGAGCTGGTCGTCGCTGGCGCGCTCGTCCAGCAGCAGGACGTTGCGGACCGGGAGCGGCGAGTGGTAGCGGTCGCCAAGCGTCGCCTTCGCGTCGATGATCAGGACGGCGCCGACGCCCTTCAGCTCGACGCCCTTCCATTCGCCTTCGGTGAACTTCCAGGCGATCGTCGCCTGCCTGCCCGCCTCGGCCGTCTCGGAGTTTGCGAAGCAGGGCCCGACCCAGACGTCGCAGGTGCGCGCCTCGAGGTAGTCGCCGCGGAGCTTGCCGTCTTCGCCGGCGGGCGTCGCGGCCGGCGGCGTCCGAGCGAAGGCGAAGGAGAGCGCGCCAGCGGCCGCGAGCAGAAGCGTCTTCATTGTGCGACCCTCTTCATCGTGCGACGGATCGTCGACCTCTTCGGATGGCGGGTCGACCCGCGTGAATCTACCGCGCGGTCACGCCTCGTAGCAGGCTCGGGTCGGCGGGCACTCCTCGGCGCCGCACGGCTCGCCCTCCGGGCCCTCCGCCTTGAAGGTCTTGAGGCACCAGAAGTACTTGCCCTCGAATGCGGCGGCCGGGTTGGCGCGCGCGCGCTCGACCATCTCGGCCGTCGCGTAGTACATCTCCTTGGAGCGCAGGTGGCGGCAGAGCCGGTGGCCCGACGGCGCGGGGACGTTGGCAAGGCTCATGAGCGCCCTCCTGCCGCGGCGAGCGCGCGCCGCACGGCGACCTTGGCGAGATCGACCTTGTAGCCGTTCTTCGGCAGCGGCGTCGCGCCGGCGACGGCGGCGTCGGCCGCCGCGGCGATCGACTTCTCGTTCAGCTCCTGGCCCGCGAGCGCCTTCGCGGCGCCCGTCGCGACCCACGGCCGCGGAGCGACGTGGCCGAGCACGACCTCGGCGCTCTTGACCTTGGCGCCGTCCATCGTGAGCGCGATCGAGGCCGCCGCGAGCGGCCAGTCGAGACCCTGGCGCGGGCGGACCTCGTAGGTCGCGCTCCGCTCGCCGCCGGCCGGGAGCACGATCCTGGTGAGGAGTTCGTCGGCGGCGATCGCGTGCTCGCGCTCTCCCGGCTGCGCCGGCGTCCTGAAGAGGTCGGCGACCGGCACCGTTCGTTCGCCTTTGCGCCCTTGCAGCGTCACGCTCGCGCGCAGGGCGATCAGCGCCGGGGCGAGCGACGAGGGGCTCACGAACTTCGCCTGGCCGTCGTTGCCGAAGACCGCGTGGTAGCGGTGGTCGCCCTTCACGACCATCGACTCGCCCTTCGCGTCGGTGGCGAGGAGCCCGTGGCCGTGGCGGAAGTACCAGCAGCGCGGGCGCTGCAGCAGCTCGCCGCCGACGGTGCCCATCGTGCGGAGCTGCGGGCTCTTGATGCCGCTCGCCGCCTGCCAGAGCGCGGGCCACTTCGACTTCACGTCGCCGTTCTCGAGGAGCTCCTCGATCGTCGTCGTCGCGCCGATCGTCAGGCCGGGAGCCGCGGCCTGGATGCCGCGCAGCTCGGCAACCGCCGCGAGCGACACCAGCCGCTTCGGCTCGACGACGAAGTCCTTCATCAGCGAGAGCAGATCCGTGCCGCCCGCGAGCGGCGACGCCTCGTCCCACTTCTCGGCGAGAAGGCCGACCGCGTCGGCCAGCGTGGTCGGGCGCGCGAATTCGAATCGGTTCATCGTCGTGCCCTCACGCCTTCAACGCCGCGAGCACGCGGTCGGGCGTCATCGGACAGCGCTTCACGCGCGCGCCGATCGCGTTCGCCACCGCGTTGCTGATCGCCGCCATGGGGGAGATGACCGGCGGCTCGCCGAGCCCGATCACGCCGCGCTTCACGTGGTCGGGCGTGTCCATCATGTGGACCACGAGCTCGCCGACGTCGGCGATGCCCGCGAGCTTGTAGAACTCGAGGTCGGCGTTGAGGACGGTCCCGGTGACCGGGTCCATGATCCGCTCCTCGTAGAGCGCGCCGCAGACCCCCATGATCAGCGCGCCGCGCACCTGGCTCTCGGCGGTGAGCAGGTCGATGACGCGGCCGCAGTCCTGGACCGCGACCATCTTCAGCACGCGGACGATGCCGGTCTCGACGTCGACCTCGACCTCGGCCATCTGGACGCCGCCGACCTGCGAGCCCATGAGCGAGTTCTGCGTCTGGCCCATCGTGACCAGCGGCTGCGCGCCGAGACGGCGGCACGCATCCTCGAAGCTCATCGACTTGCCATTGGGCGCGACCACCTTGCCGCCCTTCGCCGCGAGCTCGCCCGCCTTGGCGCCGAGCTCGCCGGCGACCGCCTCGAAGAGCTGGTTCGCCGCCTGCACGCAGGCGTGGCGCGAGGCCGAGCTGATGCCGCCGACCGTCGTCGAGCCGCCGGAAGGGCCCGACTGCGGATAGCTGTTCTCGCCGATCAGCACCTTCACCTTCTCGATCGGCAGCCCGAACGTCTCGGCCGCCACGATGGCGAGCACCGTGCGCGAGCCGACGCCGAGATCCTGCGTGCCGCAGCGCAGCTCGACGCCGCCGTCGGGGAAGAGGGTGCACTGCACGTTGCTGCCGTGGCCGCCGCCGCCCCAGGTGTGCATCGCCAGGCCGAGCCCGCGGCGCAGCACGTCCTTCTGGTCGCCTCGCGGCGTCCACTTCTTTTTCCAGTCGATGAGCTCGGCGGCGACGTCGAGCTCCTCGGCGTAAGTCATCGCGCGGTCGGTGAACTTCAGGTTCTTCCTGAAGAAGTCGAGCTCGTCCATGCCGAGCTCGGCGGCCGCGTCGGAGAGCGCCGCCATCGTCAGCAGGCACATCTGCGGATGGTCGGGCGCCCGCCAGGCGCGCGCGCCGCTGCTGTTCGTGGCGATCGGCGTGTTCTTGAAGCGCGTGTTGGGGACGTTGGAGAAGAGGTAGGGGAGACGGGGCGGGCCGCCGCCGCGGATGCCCGCGCTGCCCCAGCCGTCGCCCTCGAAGGCGACGATCTCGCCGTCGTCCTTCACGCCGACGCGCATCTTCGCGTAGGCCGACGGCCGCGAGCCGGCGAGCGCCAGCTCCATGTCGCGCTCGAGCATCGCCTTCACCGGCCGGCCGGTCTTCGCCGCGATCTGCGCCGCCCGCGCGCCCCAGAAGTCGGCGCCGAACTTCGAGCCGAAGCCGCCGCCCATGTGCTGACAGATCACGCGGACGTTGCTGGCGTCGATCGAGAGCGCCGAAGCGAACTCGCCGGCCACGCCCGAGACGTTCTGGGTCGAGCACCAGGCGGTCGCGCTCTTCTTGCCGTCCTGCTCCGTCACCTCGACGGCCGAGCCGTGCGGCTCGAGGCAGCAATGGGTGAGGATCGAGCAGCCGACCTCGGTCTCGCTGACGACGGCGGCCGAGGCGAACGCCTCGTCGGGATTCCCGGAAACCTGGTCGCGCCCCTTCCTCGCGCTGCTGCCGGCCTTCTCGACGTCGTCGTCGACGACGTTGTGCTCGAGGACCTCATACTCGACCTTGACGCGGCGCGCCGCCTCGCGGGCGATCTCCTCGCTCTCGGCCGCGACGACCGCGACCTCGGAGTAGGCGTAGCGCAGCTCGGTGCCAGGGCCCACGACGACGTCGACGACGACGACGCCGGCCATCTTCTCGGCCACCGACGTGTCGACGCTCTTCACCTTCGCGCGGCCGTGCGGGCAGGTCGTGAACTTCGCCCAGAGCATCTTCGGGCGGTTGACGTCGTACGTGTACTTCGCGCGCCCGCTCGCCTTGTCGGGGCCGTCGAGCCGCGTGACGCGAGTGCCAAGGAGCGAGCACTCCTTCGGGTCGGGCCAGGCGAGGTCGACCTTCCGTCGTTTCGCGCGCGGCTTCATGCTCCGCCTCCGATCGCGTCGAGCACCGCGTGGGTGACGCCGTGATAGGTGCCGCAGCGGCAGAGGTTTCCGCCGAGCCCGGCGACCACCTGCTCGCGCGTCGCCTTGGGATGGCCGCGCCGGAACGACTCGCACGCCATGACGAAGCCGGGCGTGCAGAAGCCGCATTGCTGCCCGTCGTTCTCGACGAAGCAGCGCTGCATCCGTGCGAGGCCGTCCTTGTCGCTGGTCTTTCCGGCCGCGCTCTCCGCGAGCCCTTCGACCGTCTCGACCTTTCTGCCCTGCGCCTCGATCGCCAGCACGGTGCAGGAGTAGACCGCCTTGCCGTCGAGCAGCACGGTGCAGGAGCCGCAGGTCGCGCGGTCGCAGACCTTCTTGGCGCCGGTCAGGTCGAGGTGGTTGCGCAGCGCGTCGAGCAGCGTGACTCGCGGTTCGAGCGAGAGCGCGCGCTCCTTGCCGTTCACCTGCAGCTTGATTGCCACCGGCTCGGGCCCGAGGAGCTTCGGGCCTTTCTGCTGCGCCGTGCTCCTCGCGAGAACTTCGGCGGGCGCGATCGCGCCGGCCGCGAGGGCCCCTGCACCCATGCCCTTCAGAAAGCTGCGCCGGCTCAGGCCGGACGCCGCTTCGACACGTCGAGGACCGCCCATGCTCGCGTCTCCTTCCCGCCCGCGGGGAGGGCATCCAAGCGGTCGCTCGCCCGCGTGGCAAGCGCCGGCCTGCGCCGCGAGCGGCGGCAGGACGCGGACGAGTGCGCCTCTATAGAGTTGGACCGACCATGGCCGCGCGCTGGAATGCTCGGGCGCTCCTCGCCCTCGTTGCCGCGACGACCGGCTGCGGCGTGGAGCCGGCGGCCGTCGTCGCCCGTCCGCTGATCCTGATCGGCGTCGACGGGCTCGAGTGGGAGCTCCTGCTGCGGTTCGCCGGCGAGGAGCAGCTGCCGAACCTCTCGGCGCTCGCGAAGGACGGGCTCGCGGCAAAGCTCGACACGCTCGAGGAGACGCTCTCGCCGCTCATCTGGACGACGATCGCCACCGGCAAGCGGCCGGAGAAGCACGGCATCACCGCCTTCTCCTTTGAGGACGAGAGCGGGACCGCCTTCCTCTTCACGAGCCTCCACCGCAAGAGCAAGGCGCTCTGGAACCTCTTCACCGACGCCGGGCTCACCACCGACGTCTTCGGCTGGTGGTGCACCTTCCCGGCCGAGGAGATCCAGGGCGAGATGGTGGCGCAGACCTCGACGCGCGCGCAGATCGACATCGCGTCGGGCAGCCGCATCTGGAAAGGGAACTACCTCGCCGGGCTGCCGCGCCAGACTTGGCCCGACGAGCTCTCGGCGCGGATGGACGCCCACGCGCGCGCGCTCGCCGAGCAGGTGATCGCGGGCGCCGACCCGGCGGCTGCGGCGTTCGGCAAGCCGGCCCACGCCGTCTCGAAGCTCGACGAGCGGCTCTTCGGCCTCGTCCGCAGCGCCTTCTACGCCGACGTCCTCTTCCGCGAGGCGGCGCTCGACGTCCTGAAAGAGAAGCGGCCCTTCGACGCGCTGCTCGTCTACTTCGGCGTGGTCGACGTCGCCTCGCACCTCTTCTGGCGCCCGATGGAGCCGCAGAAGTACGACCATCCGCCGTCGGCCGAGTCGATCGCCGACTTCGGCCGCGTGATCCGCGACTCCTACCGCTGGGTCGACGAGGCGATCGGCGAGATCCGCCGCCTGGCGCCCGACGCAGATCTGCTCGTCGTCTCCGACCACGGCTTCTACGCGGCGAGCCTCCACGACGAATTCAAGGACGACGGCCCGCGCCACGACTCGGGCAAGCACACGCAGTCGCCGCCCGGCGTCCTGATCGCCGCGGGACCTGGCTTCCGGCGCGATCCGCTGCCGCCGGGAGCGACGGCGGACGAGCTCAAGACGATCGGCCGCGTCGAGGACCTGCTGCCGACCCTGCTCGCGCGCGCCGGCCTGCCCTACGGCGAGGACATGGACGGCCGGCCGCTGCGCCGCCTGCTCGCCGACGAGGTGCTGCGCGCCCATCCGATCGGCTCGGTGAAATCGCACGAGGACGACGCGTGGCGTGTCTCGCGCGAGGAGGCGCTCGCGCGCTTCCGCGACTTCGAGCGCAACTTCGAGACGCTCCTGCGCCAGATGGACGAGAAGAACCTCGAGACGCTGCGCGCGCTCGGCTACACGGGCGCCGGGCTCAACGAGGCCGGGCCCGAGGACGACCCGCCGCCGAAGGAGCCGCCGGCGAAAGACTCGCCGCAGGACCGGAAGCCCCGTTGATCGCCGCCACGCCGTTCGCCGGCGGCGGCGTCGCGCTCGCCGCCGCCGCCTCCTGGGCCGTGTCGACGACGCTCGTGAAGGGCGCGATCGTCCGCTTCGGGCCGCGCGCCTTCAACGTCTTCCGCTGCTCGGTGGCGCTCGTCCTCTTCTGGGCGACGAGCCTCGCGGTCGAGGGCACGAGCGCGCTTGGCGCGGTGGCGACGAGCGACGGGCGGGAGCTTCTTCTGTCGGGCGCGATCGGCCTCGCGCTCGGCGATCTCTTCCTCTTCGTGTCGGTGCGGCGGCTCGGCGCCCAGCCGGCGATCGCCTTCAACCAGCTCTCGCCGGTCTGGTCGGCGCTGCTCGGCTGGATGCTCGGGGCCGAGGAGCTCGCGCCCGTCGAGTACCTCGGCATCGCCGTCGTGATCGGCGGCGTGCTGCTGATCATCTTCGGGCGCGCGCCGGCCGGCTCGAGCGACCAGGACGAGCTCCACCCTCGCAGCGAGCGCGCGTCGGGCGTCGCGGCCGGCCTCCTCTCCTCGCTCTGCAACGCGGCCGCCGGGATGATGACGCGCCACGCGATCGGCGGCGTGGGCGAGCTCGCCGGCTCCACGCTGCGGATGACCGGCGGCGCGGCCGGCGTGCTGCTCGTGAGCGTCTGCCTCGGAAGCCTGCGCGCCGACGCACGGCCGCTGCGCGCATTGCCCTCGCTGCGGAAGGAGCTGCTCGCAGTTTTTCTCGCCACCTTCCTCGGGATCCTGATGCAGCAGGCGGCCTACGCGCGCCTCGAGGCGAGCGTCGCGCTCTGCCTGCTCTCGACCACGCCGGTCTTTCTCCTGCCGCTCGCGGTCGGCATCCTGCGCGAGCGCTACCTCCCGAGGGCGTGGCTCGGGACGCTGCTGGCGACGGCGGGGATCCCGCTGCTCCTGTCGAAGGGAGGCGACGCGACGATGGCGGCTCCGACGAACGCCCGCGACCCTCACTCCTTCGCCCGGCCGTCGGAGGCCTCGGTGAAGCACCTCGATCTCGACCTCGCCGTCGATTTCGGGAAGCGGGAGCTCAGCGGCCGCGCGAGCCTCGAGCTCGTCGCGGCGAGCGGCGCGAAGGCGCTCGTCCTCGACACGCGCGACCTCGTGATCGAGCGAGTGACGACGTCGCGCTCCTGCCCGGCGCCGAACGCTCACGTCCCCGACACGGCCGCCGAGTTCGAGCTCGGCGAAGCGGCGACGAATCCGATCGAGCTCGGCCGGCCGCTCAAGGTCGAGCTCGTGGCGGCGCTGGCGCGCGGCGATCGCTGGGTCAACGTCGAATACAGGACGAGCCCGATCGCGGCGGCGCTGCAGTGGCTCGCGCCCGAACAGACGGCCGGCGGGAGGCTGCCGCTCCTGTTCACGCAGTCGCAGGCGATCCTCGCTCGCACCTGGATCCCGTGCCAGGACACGCCGGCGGTGCGCATGACCTACTCGGCGCGCGTGCGCGTCGCGCCGACGCCGGGCACGGCGGGGCGGCCGCTGCTCGCGCTCATGAGCGCCGAGAACCCGCAGCGCCGCGTCGAGAACGGCCTCTACGAGTTCCGGATGCCGCAGCCGATCCCGAGCTACCTGATGGCGCTCGCGGTCGGCGACCTCGAATTCCGGCCGCTCGGACCGCGGACCGGCGTCTACGCCGAGCCGTCGGTGGCGGCGCAGGCCGCCTACGAGTTCGCCGACCTCGAGAAGATGGTCGCCGCCGCCGAGTCGCTCTACGGCCCCTATCGATGGGGGCGCTACGACGTGCTCGTCCTCCCGCCGAGCTTCCCGTTTGGCGGCATGGAGAATCCGCGGCTGACGTTCGCTACGCCGACGATCCTCGCCGGCGACCGCTCGCTCGTCTCGCTGGTCGCCCACGAGCTCGCCCATTCATGGTCGGGGAACCTGGTCACCAACGCGACCTGGAACGACTTCTGGCTCAACGAGGGGTTCACCGTCTACTTCGAGCACCGGATCATGCAGAAGGTGTTCGGGACCGAGTTCGACGACGCGCTCGCGGTGCTCGGGCTGCAGGACCTCGAGCGCTCCATGCGCGAGCTCAACGACGCGGGCCAGCCGGCCGACACCTGCCTCAAGCTCAAGCTCGACGGACGCAACCCCGACGACGGCGTGACCGAGGTCGCCTACGAGAAGGGGGCGCGCTTCCTCCAGGTCGTCGAGGCGGCGGTCGGACGCGAGCGGTTCGACGCCTTCCTGCGCCGCTGGTTCGACGGCAACGCCTTCCAGAGCCGCACGACCGAGGAGTTCCTCGCCTTCCTGCGCCAGGAGCTCGGGATCGAGAGGCCGAACCTCGAGCGCGACGTGGAGATCGACGCCTGGGTCTACCAGCCGGGGCTGCCGGGCAATTCGCCTCGCGTGACGTCGAGCGCTCTTCAGAAGGCGGAGCGCGAGGTCGCGCGCTTCGTCGCCGGCGCTTCGGCGGCCGACCTCGACGCGAATTCGTTCACGACGCAGCAATGGCAGTGCTTCGTGCGCGGGCTCCCGAACGACCTGACGATGGAACGGATGGCCGAGCTCGACGCCGCGTTCGACCTGAGCCGGCGCGGCAACTCCGAGATCCTCTTCGCCTGGCTCGTCCGGTGCGTCGAGCGCCGTTTCGAGCCGGCCTTCCCGGCGCTCGAGCGGTTCCTCACGTCGCAGGGGCGGCGCAAGTTCCTGAAGCCGCTGTATCAAGAGCTCCATAAGAGCGAGTGGGGGAAGGAGCTCGCGCGGCGGATCTACGAGAAGGCGCGGCCCGGCTACCACGCCGTCTCGCGCGACACGATCGACGACGTCCTCAAGTGGGGGAAGTGACGGAGCCCGCGAGGACGGAGCCGCGGAAGGTCGCGCGCCTCTCGCCGCGCGCGTCGCTCTGGACCGCCGCGATCCTCTCGGCGATCGGCGCCGGCCGGCTGCTCTCCGACTTCCTCACCGACGCCGATCCCGGCTGGTCGCAGCGGGTTTTTGGCTCGGGCTCGAGCTCGCCGCTGCGCTACCTCGTGCGCGCCCCCTCCGACGGCACGTGGTTCGGCGACCTGAACGTCCAGTGGTTCAAGCTGCTGGCGATCCCCTGCGCCATCGCCGGACTGTGGGTCGTCAAACGGCTCACCTCCTCCGACCTGCGCGCGACCGAGCAGCTCTGGCGCTCGCGCGCCTATCGCATCGCCTTCCTCGCCCTCTTCGCCGCCATGTGCCTCGTCGCCGAACTCGAGAAGTCGACCCACTTCCTCGGACTGCGCATGGCCGGTCTGCTTGAAGGCGAGCGGCTCTGGCTGAACCACGTCGCGCACCTCGTGAGCCTCGTGCTCGGCGCGTGGCTGTTCGACCGCCTCTGCTTCGTGGTTCCGAGAACCTCCGCCTAGGAGCGCAGCCGATCGCGCGGCTCACCAGCGGTGCCAGGCCGGGTGGCCCGGCTTCACGGCGACGAAGGTGCCGTGGCACGTGGCGGTGACCTTGCCGCCGGCTTCGAGGGTGGCGTCGACGACGGCGCGGTCGTCGGACGACTCGACGACCTTCGCGCGGAGCGTGATCGGGCCGTCGACGGGAGTGGGGCGCTTGAGCTTCACGGCGAAGTCGGCGGTGACGGTGCAGGGCGGCTGCGCGGCGCCCTGCCTCCTCATCAGGTGCATCGCCGCGCACCAGTTGCTGTGGCAGTCGAGCAGCGCGCCGGTGATGCCGCCGTTCAACATGCCGGGGAAGGCCTGATGGTGGGGCTGCGCGCGCCACTCGCAGACGAAGTCGTCGCCTCGCTCGAAGCTGCGAATGTGCAGCCCCTGTTGGTTGGCGGGGCCGCAGCCGAAGCAGATCGACTGCGGCGCGTGGCGCTCCTGCACGCTGAGTTCGGTCATCGGGTCACTCGACGATTTGTGGCGGGGGTGGCGGCGCGGCGGCGGCGCCCTCGAACGTCGGCTGGAACCGGGCGCGGTAGCCGACGGCGATGAGCGCCGCGACGAAGAGGACGCAGGCGGCGGCGACGAACGGCGAGTGCGGTCCGATCCGCGCGAAGAGGACGCCGGCGATCGGCGGGCCGGTGACGCGCGCGAGGCTCGCCGCCGACTGGCTCATCCCGAGATAGGCGCCCTGCCGGTGCGGCGGCGCCGCGCGCGACGTGAGCCCCGCGAGCGACGGATTGTTCAGTCCGAACCCGAACGGCATGAGGATGCAGCCGGCGATCACGACGGGCCAGCTCGGCGCGAGGCCGATCAGGAGCAGGCCGAGCCCGAGCACGAGCGGTCCGACGCTGACGAGCCGCGTCTCGCCGAAGCGCGGCACGAGGCGGCGGATGAAACCGCCCTGGATCACGGCCGAGATGACGCCGATGAAGCAGAGGTAGTAGTTGGCGTAGCGCGAGGCGCGCAGGATCTCGTCGACCGAGGCGCGCGCGACGGCCTGATCGAAGTGGAAGACGCTCGGGAAGAGGGCGAGCCCGAAGCGGATGAACATGCTCTCGAAGCAGGAGAAGGCGAAGATCGCCAGGTAGTTCAGGAGCAGGAGCGTGCCGATGCGCGGCGTGCGCAGCGCCTCCCGTACCTCGCCCATGCCGAAGGCGCGCGCCGCGTCGCTCGCGTGGCGCGCCGGCTCGGCGAGAGTGAGCGCCCCGAAGATCGCGGCGGCGAGCGAGAGCGCCGCCGCCGCGTAGCCCGGCGCCCGCTCGCCGATGCGGGTGAGCTCGGCGCTGAAGAGCGGCCCGAGCGTGAAGCCGAGCCCGAAGGCCGCGCCGACCAGCCCCATCCCCTTCGCGCGCTGCTCGGGCTTCGTGACGTCGGCGATGTAAGCCTGCGCCGCCGAGACGTTGGCGCCGAAGAAGCCGGCGAGCAGCCGCGAGGCGTAGAGCATCTGCATGCTGCTCGCGTGGGCGAAGAGGACGTAGGACGCCGACGTGCCGATCAGCCCGCCGATCAGCACCGGCCGGCGCCCGATCCGATCGGAGAGCCTTCCCCACATCGGCGCGAAGACGAACTGCATTCCCGAGAAGCACGAGAAGAGCAGTCCGAGCTCGAGCTCCGAGCTTTGGAACTTGAGGGAGTAGGTCGGCAGCAGCGGGATGACGATCCCGAACCCGAGCAGATCGATGAAGACGGTGAGGAAGATGAAGAGCAGCGGCGACTTGACGCGCGCCGGCGACGGTTCCGGATGCATGGGCGCGCGAGTATAGGTGGCGTGGTTCCGGCCGACGTGAGGGAGCGAACGTGAGTCGATCGTGGAGGTGAACGACGCGCCGCCGGCAGCCGGCCTGCTCGGCGGATCGCCGCTCCTGTGGGGCGGCTTCTTCGCGGTGATCCTCGGGCTCCTCGCGCTCGACCTCTTCGTCCTCAACCGGAAGGCGCGCTCGATCCGGATGCGCGAGGCGGCGTTCGCGGGCGCGGGCTGGGTCCTGCTCGCTCTCGTCTTCGGCGCGGTCGTCTTCGTGAAGCTCGGGTCGCGGCCGGCGGCCGAGTTCCTGACCGGCTACGTGCTCGAGCTCTCGCTCTCGTTCGACAACCTCTTCGTCTTCCTGGTGCTCTTCCGCTTCTTCCGCGTCGAGCCGCACCACCAGCATCGAGTCCTGTTCTGGGGGATCGTCGGGGCGCTCGTGCTGCGTGCAGGCTTCATCGTCGCCGGGACGGCGCTCGTCCAGCGCTGGCAGTGGGTGACCTACCTCTTCGGCTTCTTCCTCGTGCTGACCGGCGTCAAGCTGCTCACCAGCCGCGAAGAGGAGATCGACCCGGAGCGCAACCTCGTGCTGCGGCTCGCGCGGCGAGTGCTGCCGGTCACGTCGTCGCCGCACGGCGGCCGCTTCTTCCTGGTCGAGAACGGGCGGCGCTGCGCGACGACGCTCTTCCTCTGCCTCCTGACCGTGGAGGCGAGCGACGTCGTCTTCGCCGTCGACTCGATCCCGGCGATCTTCGGCGTGACGCTCGATCCCTTCGTGATCTACACGTCGAACGTCTTCGCCATCCTCGGGCTGCGCAGCTTCTTCATGCTGCTCGCGCTGCTCATGGCGGCGTTCCGCTACCTCGGCGTCGGGCTCGCGCTCGTGCTGCTCTTCATCGGCGCGAAGATGCTCGCCGTCGCCTTCGAGGTCCACGTCCCGACGCTCGTCTCGCTCGCCGTCGTCCTCGGGACGATCACCGCCTCGATCGTCGCCAGCCTCGTGAGCAACCGCCGCGACCGATCGCCCTGAACCGGACTCGGTCGCGCTTCGATCGCGTTCCGAACCCGGGCTAGAGCCACCGCCGACTCTTGAGCCACCCGTAGAGACCGACCGCGCAGAACGCCATCGCGCCGACGACGATCCAGAAGCCCGACGGGTTCTCGAGCAGCGGCATGCGCGCGAAGTTCATCCCGAAGATCCCGGCGACGAGCGCGAGAGGCAGGAGGATCGTCGCCACCGCGGTGAGCGTCCGCATCGTCCGGTTGAGCTGGTTGTTGACCGCCGTGAGGTAGCTGTCGCGCGCGGCGAGGATGCCGTCGCGCACGCTCTCGAGCAGGTCGTAGACGCGCAGCATGTGGTCGGCGACGTCGCGCATGTAGGGCTCGACGCCGCGCGACAGGAAGGGGCTCCCTCCTCGGGCGAGCGACTGGCAGACGTCGCGCTGCGCGCGCACGACGCGCGTGAACGCCGCGGCGCGTCGTCGCAGATGGTGAAGCCGCGGCAGGACGTCGGCCTCCGGGTGCTCGAGCGATCGGTCGGAGAGCGACTCGGCGCGGTCGATCATCTCGTCGACGCGCTCCTCGAAGACCTGCGCCATGTGGTCGAGGATGGCGTGCGCCACGAGCTCGGGCGCCGCGAGGTAGTAGTCGGGGTGGCGGCGGAGCTGCTCGTGCAGCGGATCGAGCAGCGGCAGCGGCGCGCGCACGATCGTCACGAGCCAGCGCCGACCCAAGAAGAGCGCGACCTTGCGCGTCTCACGCCGCTCTCCGGTCTCCGGCGCGTGGACGATCAGGACGAGATGGTCGTCGAACTCACGAAAGAGCGGCGGGTGCTGCGGCTCGAGCGCGTCCTCGAGCGACCGCTCGCGCAGGCCGAAGGCGCGCACCAGGGCGGCGCACTCGGCGGCGTCGGGCGCCACGGCCTCGATCCACGCCGGCCACGTCGGCGCGCCGGCGATTGCGGCCGAGAGCGCGGCGCTCCCCTCCTCGGTGTGCCACGCCTTCCCGACGATCCGATGGACGCGCACCACCGTCACTGCCCCCCGCCCAGACGCGGCGGTCCTCCCTGCTTCCAGTCGTAGAAGCCCTTGCCCGACTTCTTCCCGAGCTCGCCGCGCGCGACCATGTCGCGCAGCAGCTTCGGCGCGCGGTACTGCTCGCCGCCAAGCTCGGCTGCGAGCGTGTCGGCGATCGCCAGGCGGACGTCGAGCCCGACGACGTCGGTGAGCCTGAGCGGCCCCATCGGATGGTTGTAGCCGAGTTCCATCGCCCGATCGATGTCGGCCGGGCTCGCCACGTTCTGCTCGACCATTCGGATCGCCTCGAGTCCGAGCGTCACGCCGAGCCGGCTCGACGCGAAGCCGGGCGAGTCGCGGACGACGATCGGCTCCTTGCCCATGCGTCGCGCGACGTCGAGCGCCGCGCCGCGCGCCGCCTCGCCCGTCTTCGGGTGGACGACGATCTCCACCAGCTTCATCAGGAAGACCGGGTTGAAGAAGTGCATCCCGATCGAGCGCTCGGGACGCGCGAGCGCCGAGGCGATCTTCTCGATCGGGAGCGACGAGGTGTTGCTCGCCAGGATCGCGTGGGCCGGCGCGGCGCGCTCGAGCTCGCGGAAGAGCGACTGCTTGGCGGCGAGGTTCTCGACGATCGCCTCGATCACGAGATCGGCCTCGCGCGCGGCCGCTACGGCGTCGCGGCTGAACGTGAGGTTGGCGCGGACGAGATCGCGCTCGGCCGCCGTGACTTTCCCGCGCTCGATTCCGGCGGCGAGGTTCTCTTCGATCCGGGCGCGGGCGCGCTCGAGCGCCGCGCCGTCCTGATCCACGAGCGTGACCTTAAAGCCGGAGCCGGCGGCGACTTGCGCGATGCCGTGGCCCATCGTTCCGGCGCCGACGATCGCGATCCTCGACAGGCTGGCAGGAGCAGTCATGGGCGCGGCATGAGACCGGTGCGGCTGCACGCGATCAAGCGCCGCCTTGACCCTCTTCCCCAGGGCGGTACAATCCCGCCCCTTCGCGCGCGACCCGCGCGTAAGTGCTTGTCCTGGCGTGGGTTGGAGCGTGGTTACCGTCGTTACCAAAGCGCGGGCGGCAGCCTAGGAGCGGTCCACGGCTTCGGTCCGGCAGGTCATCACAAGGAGGAACTCCTCGACATGTTCTCCTTCTCCGTTTCGGACGCGCTCGCGGTCGCGCCTCGCGCCCTGCTCGCGCTCCTCGTCCTCGGGTCGGCTGCGGCTCCGCTGCGCGCGCAGGCGGTCGAGCAGAAATTCCGCACCGGCGCCGACCTCTACTTCCGCGGCAAGGTCGACGAGGCGCTCAAGGTCTTCCAGGAGGTGCTCGCCGAGAACCCGTCGAACGAGCAGGCGCTGCAGCTCTACGGGCAGGCCGGCAAGGAGGTCTTCGCCCTCATGCTCGTGAAGGGCGGCGAGTTCGAGACGACCGCGAAGCGGTTCCTCGAGCTTGCGACGATCGCACGCAAGGAGAAGACGGACGACGCCGCCACGATCTCGGCGCTCGTCGAGAAGGCGATGTCGGGCAGCTACGTCGACCGGCGCGACGCGGTCTACGAGCTTTCGGCGAACCACGGCGAGTACGGCGCCGCGCCCTTCGTCGCCTTCCTCGGCGACGAGTCGAACGAAAAGCGCGTGAACGCGGTCTACTGCCTCACGCAGCTCTCGGGTGATGCCGTGCTGCCGCTGCTGGCGGCGCTGAACTCGGACGACGCCCGCGTCCTTCGCAACGCCTCCGCCTGCCTCGGCGCGATCGGCGACGCGCGCGCGCTCGCCGGCGTGAAGCGCGTCCTCGAGGCGAGCAAGAACGCCGTGAGTCGTGCCGCCGCCGAGGACGCGCTGCGCAAGATCGGCGGCGCGGCTTCGCTTCCGTCGTCGACCGATCTCCATGTCGACGCGGCGAAGCGCCAGTTCCGCAACGATCAGTCGGTGACGAAGCCGTTCGACACGAAGGACGCCGTCTGGACGTGGGACGGCAAGGCGGCCGTGGCGACCAAGGTTCCGGCCGTCCTGCGCCACCTGCGCCTCGCCGAGCAGCACTGCCTCGAAGCGCTCGAGAACCCGATGGCGACGGCGATCCTGCTCGCTTCGTACGCTGCCGAGAAGGCGACGCTCGCCGCCGCGAAGGCGATGGGCGCCGAGGGCGAGGCGCCGGAAGCCGACGCTTCCCTCGACGTGAAGCTCGCCTCGGGCGGCGCCGCCGGCCTCTCGGCCGCGCTCACCTTCGCGCTCGAGAACGACGCGCCGGGCGCGGCCGTCGAGATCCTGAAGTCGCTCGAGGCCGCGGGCGCCGCGACCGACGCGATGCGCGCGGCGCTCGGGTCGGGCTACAAGGCGGTCCGCTACCAGGCGGCCTTCGCGCTCTCGATGACGGGAGATTCGAGCGCTGAGGTCGTCGGCGCGCTCGGCGAGGCGCTCGGCGAGGACGCGCTGCGCACGGTGCTCGTCGCCGACGACAAGAGCGAGTCGCGCAACTCGATGTCGGCCGCCCTGCGCGCGGCCGGCTACTCGGTCATCACGGCCGACAGCGGCGCGCTCGGCTTCGCGCGCGCCCGCACCGTGCCGCCGAAGGACGTCGTCGTGGTGCGCGCCGGCATGGCCGACGTGACGCTCGACCAGTTCATCTACGACTCCGACTTCCGGACCTCCGCCGCCGCGATGGTGGTCGTCGCGGACGCTGCGTCGCTCGAAGGGCTGAAGGCGATGTACGAGGGGAAGGGCAAGGTGAAGGCGCTGCTCTCGGACCCGGTCGCGGCCGACGCGATCTGCGAGGCGGTGAAGGCGGCGCTGCCCGACCTCAACCACGAGCGCGCGGCGGCGCTGGCGGCCGCGGAGCGCGCCGCGGCGATCCTCGGCCACGCTCCGGCCGAAAGCCTCGCCCCGGTCGGCGGGCAGCTGGTCACGGCGCTCGCTCGGACGGAGGAGACGGTGCTCGGCGGAGTGCTGCGGGCGGTGGGGCACCTCGGCGCCTCGAACGCGGCGCCGGCGGTGGCGGCGATCTTCGCGGACGGCGGCCGCTCGGAGGCGATCCGGGTCGCGGCGGCCGACGCGCTCGGCGGCATCTTCGGCAAGATGACGACGGCGCCGGCTCAGGACGTGGTCAAGCCGGTGTTGGACGCGGCCACGGGCGAGTCGAACGCGGCGGTGCGGCTCGCGGCCGGGCGCGCGCTCGGCGCGGCGACGTTCCTCGGCGCCGGGGAGCGCGCGGCCCTGCTGCGCGGCTCCGCGGCGAAGTGACGCGCGCGTCCACGACTCGGAGCGCGCCAGAGTAGCTCAGCGGTAGAGCACCGCTTTCGTAAAGCGGGGGTCAAGGGTTCAATCCCCTTCTCTGGCTCCATGTTGATCGTTCGAGGACGACGCTCCTATACTCCCGCGACTCTTTCCGGAAGGAGAGCTCGTTGAACCTGAAGAAGCTGACGCTCGTCGCGCTGCTGCCCCTCGCCGCCGCGTGCCAGTCCCTCAAGCGGACCGGGACCGACCTCGCCGTGGTCGGCACGTCGTGGGCCACGATCCCGCTCTCGTCGGTCCGCGACTCGCTCGACTGGGGCGAGGAGACCGGCTCGGCGGCGTCGATCGTCCTCCTGCCGCTCAACGTGCCGCTCCACGCGGTGAAGCACACGGCCTACACGTTCGTCTACGGTGTCGACGTCTGTCTCGCGCCGATCTACCTGCTCGCCTCGATCTGGCCCGGGTACGACCTCAAGCCGATCGACCTCTACTCGCTGAACCGGGGCTACCCGTGGCGCAGCGAGCCGTGGCCCGGTTTCGAGGAGTGAGCTCGCCGATCTTCGGCGCGGCGCTCCTCGCCGTCGCCGAGTCGGCGTCCGCTCAGGACGCGGGCGCGGCAACGCGCGCCGCCGACGAGCGCCACGCGTTCGCGAAGTCGTTGCTTGAGCGCCTCGAATCGAACGGCCGCGAGCCGCACTTGAGCTTCGCGTACGAGAACAAGGAGGTCGAGTACCGCCACCTCGACCGCGAGCCGCGATCGGGCGGCGCGAAGTCCCCCCTCGCCGACACGCAGCACTGGTCGCACGCGCTCCGCTTCGGATGGGGAACCGAGTTCGCGCGCGGCTACCTCGACCTCACCGACGACGAGTTCGAAGGCGGCTTCGGGGACAACGCGAACGCCGCGCTGACCGGCGCCGAGGTGGGGCTCGACGGCTCGCCCACCGTCTGGAACCTCGGCGGCTTCGCTCTCTTCGTGCCCTACCACGCCTTCTGCACGCGTCGCGTCGCGGAGCAGAAGGCGGCGGACAGCGAGCTCGCCTACGTCGAGTTCGGCGGACGCATCGGGATCGGCGCCGACCTCTGGGGGCTGCGGTCGAGCGTCGCGCTCGAGAAGTCCCGGTTCCACGGGCTGATGCGCCTCGAGGGGCTCCCCGACGCGACGATCGTCGGCACGAGCGAGTACTTCGTCGCGTCCGTGGAGTACCGGCTCGGACCGCGCCTTCCGCTGAACCTCCGCGGCGACGCCTACTTCGGCGACCTGAGTGGCTACGCGTTCTCGATCGCCTACCGTTTCTGAGGGCGCGCGCGGGACGACGGGAGCGCGAATCCGGTGAGTCCTGAGGCCGCGAGCCGCGGATCGAGCCTCGTCCGCAGCGCGCTGCGCGGCGGCGTCGCCACCCTCACGCTCGACGATCCGCCGGTCAACGGGTACAGCCACGAGATGATGCTCGCGCTCGACGAGGCGATCCTCGCCGCGCGCTTCGACGAGAGCGTCCACGTGATCGTCCTGACCGGCGCCGGCGACAAGTTCTTCTGCGCGGGCGCCTCGATCCCGAAGCTCCAGGCGATGACGCCGACGTTCAAGTACTACTTCTGCCTGCACGCCAACGAGACGCTGCTGCGGCTCGAGCAGACGCCGAAGCTCACGATCGCGGCGCTGAACGGCCACTGCGTCGGAGGCGGCCTCGAGGTGGCGCTCGCCTGCGACCTCAGGATCGCGCGGCGCGGCGCGGGAAAGATGGGACTGCCGGAGGTCGCGCTCGGAGTGCTGCCGGGCACCGGCGGGACGCAGCGGCTTTCGCGCGTCGTCGGTCCGGCGCGCGCGCTCGACCTCATGGTCACCGGCCGGACCTTCGACTTCGAGGAGGGCGAGCGGCTCGGACTCGTGAACCGGATCCTCGACGGCGAGGGGTTCGCCGAAAAGGCGCAGGAGTTCGGCGCCCAGTTCTGCCCGCCGGGCAAGGCGTCGCTCGCGGTGGGCCACATCAAGCGCGCCGTGCAGAGCGGCGCGTCGCTGCCGCTCGAGAGCGGGCTGGCGCTCGAGCGCGAGCTGCAGGCGAAGCTTTTCGCCTCGGCCGACTGCCGGGCGGGGCTGGAGGCGTTCCTCCAGAAGAAGAGCGCGGCCTTCACCGGCCGGTAGAACGGACGGGAGCGAGCCCGCGCGGTCCGCGCGTGAGCGCGTCTCGAACATGGCGATCGAAGACGAGGAATCCCGTCCGCGCGAACCGGCTCCCCGCGAAGCGGAGGAGCAGGCCGAGCCGGCGCCTCCGCTGCGCGAGCGGCTGCGCCACCTGCTGATCGGTCCGCCGCGCAGCCTGAAGGACGCAGGGCTCTTCAAGCACCTCTCGCTGATCCCGTTCCTCGCGTGGGTGGGGCTCGGGGCGGACGGGCTGTCGTCGTCGGCGTACGGGCCGCAGATCGCGTTCGAGGCGCTCGGACGCCACGCCTACCTTGCGCTCGGCCTGGCGATCCTCACGGCCGTGACCGTGCTCGTGATCTCGAGCGCCTACAGCCGCCTCATCGAGAAGTTCCCCAACGGCGGCGGCTACGTCGTGGCGACCAAACTCCTCGGCCCGCGGTTCGGCCTCGTGTCGGGTTGTGCGCTCCTCGTCGACTACGTGCTGACGGTCACGGTCTCGGTCGCCACCGCAGGAATCGCGCTCCAGAACGCGCTCGGCCCGTTCGTCCACTTCCCCACGACGTGGATCATGCCGGTCAACGTCCTGCTGCTCGCGCTGCTCACGCTGCTCAACGTGCGCGGCGCCAAGGAGTCGGTCGTCGTCCTTGCTCCGATCTTCCTGCTGTTCATCGTCACCCACCTGATCCTGATCGGCGTCGGGATCTTCGGGCACCCCGGCAGCGTGGGCGACGCGTCGAGCCGCCTCGCCACGGATGTTCGTGCCGACTGGAACGACCCGTCGTGCGGACTGCTCGGCATGGCGGCGCTCCTGATCCGCGCGTTCGCGCTCGGCGGCGGCACGTACACCGGGATCGAAGCCGTGAGCAACAGCATGTCGATCCTGCGCGAGCCGCGCGTGAAGACGGCGAAGACGACGATGCGCTACATGGCGGTGTCGCTCGCCTTCGTCGCCTCGGGGCTGATCCTCTGCTACCTGCTCTGGAACGTCGCGCCGCCGGCACGCGACAGCGCGGAGACGATGAACTCGATCCTCGCCCGCAACGTCTCGAGCGTCCTGCCGGCCGGCGGCCTCTTCTGCTTCCTCACGATCGTGACCGAGGCGGCGCTGCTGCTGGTCGCGGCGCAGGCCGGGTTCCTGGCCGGCCCGCGCACCCTCGCCAATCTCGCGGTCGACTCGTGGGCGCCGCGCCGCTTCGCCGCGCTCTCCGAGCGGCTCACGACCCAGAACGGCGTCGCGCTCATGTCGGTCGCGTCGCTGGGCGTCCTCTTCTACGCCTGGCACGATGCAAGCGACACGCGCAACGTGATCGAGCGTCTGGTCGTCATGTACAGCATCAACGTCTTCGTCACCTTCTCGCTCTCGATGATCGCGATGGCGCTCTACTGGTGGCGCGTGCCGTCGGAGCGGCCGTTCCGCCGCCGGCGCGTCGCGCTCTTCGTCACGGGCTCGATCCTGTGCGTCCTGATCCTCGCCGTGACCGTGAGGGAAGGCTTCCGCAACGGCGCCTGGGTCACGATCCTCATCACGGGCGGCGTGATCGGGCTGTGCATGCTGATCCGGCGCCACTACGTCACGGTCGCGCAGAAGCTCTCGTCGCTCTACGCCGACCTCGCCAACCTGCCGCTCCCCGCCGCCGCCGTCGCGCGCGAGCCCGATCCGGCGCAGCCGACCTCCGTCGTGCTCGTGTCGAGCTACGGCGGGCTGGGCATCCACACGGTCTACAACGTCTTCCGCTCCTTCCCCGACCACTTCAAGAACCTCGTATTCCTCTCGGTCGGCGTGATCGACTCGGGAGCCTTCAAGGGCGACCACGCGGTCGAGGCGCTCGAGCACCGGACCCAGCAGATGCTGAAGAAGTACGTCGAGCTCGGACGGCGGCTGGGCGTGCCCTCGACACTCCGAGTCGCGGTCGGGACCGACGCCGTCGAGACCGCGGAGGAGCTCTGCCACCAGGTCGCCAAGGAGTTCCCTCGGTCGACCTTCTTCGCCGGCAAGGTGATCTTCAAGGAGGAGGGCTTCTGGCAGCGCTTCCTCCACAACGAGACCGCGGTCGCGCTGCAGAAGCGGCTCCACTTCGGCGGGCTGGCGATGGTGATCCTGCCGGCGAGGGTTTACTAGACGGCGCTCGCGCGGCCGGCGCGGATCGCGCCGCTACCCGACCAGCATCCCCGCCATCTCCGGCGTGGCGTGGCTGCCGACGAGCTTGAACTCGTTCAGGCAGAGGCTCCTGCCGCTGAAGTGGGCGGGATCCTCGGCCTTCGAGGGGGCGAAGGAGAAGCAGAGGCCGCAGAGCTGAGTCGACTCGCCCTCGGAGAAGCGGCCGCCCGAGACGACGGCCGCGATCAGGTGGCGCAGGAGGCGGCGGGCGACGTCGAGGCTCTCGCGCGGCACGGCTTGCAGCTCGAAGTCGGGGTGGCCGAACTTCTCCATCCCGTGCGTGTGGACGAAGAAGGGGCGCGGGCCGCGGTCGACGTGGACGTTCACGTGGCGCAGGGGATCGAAGGGGCGGTCGACCTCGCGCGCCACGTCGGCCGGCGCGAAGACCATGTAGGCGAGCGCGTCGACGATCACGCCGTCGGTCATGGCCGCGAGCTCGCCGGCCACGAGCAGCGCGGCGCGCAGGTAGCCAAGATCCTCCGGCTCGACCTCGCTCGCCTCGACGCGGTAGAGCCACTTCGCCTGGCGCAGCCGGACGTAGCCGTCGAAGTCGAGCGGCGGCGAGAAGTCGTTCGCGGGCGGCAGCGAGTCGCGCACGGCGCGCTGCGCGTCGTCGCCGGCGAGGAGCTCCACTCCGAGCTGACCGGTCGGCACGGGGTGGCGAGCCATGACCTCGTCGACCTCGACCGGCGCGAGGCCCGCGATCCTGGGCGTGAGCACTTGGTAGATGACGCGCGCGGCGCGCATGGAGAGACGCTTCCTCGATCGCTCCATCGGACGATCGCCTCGGCGAATGGACGGAGAAAACGGTTCCGACGCCGCGGACGGCAGAATCCCCGGCGCGTGCGGCGACGAGCTCGCCGCAGGGAACGACGTCGAGTCGCAAGGAGCGGTGATGGCGCTCGCGCGCAGGCTCTATCGCGGATGCAAGGTCTGGGCGGAAGTCGACGACCAGGGCCGGCTCGTCGAGCGGCGCGGCCTCGTGCAGATCCGCTACCGGCAGGAGGCCGATCAGGGCTACAGCGCGCGCGCCGGCGAGCTCGCCGAGATCGATCCCGCGGCGGCGCCGGCTTCCTCCGCGCCACCCTCCGCCGAGCCGTCGTCCGGTGAACCATCGGAGGCCGCGGCGCCCACGCCCCCCAAGCGCCGCCGCAAGGCTTCGCCACGCCCCCGGAAGACGGCCGCCCCGCGGGCCGCCGACGGCTCCGATCCGGAGGGGGAGATCGTCGCCTACGCCGACGGCTCCTGCTTCGGGAACCCCGGTCCGGCCGGCGTGGGCGTTCTGCTCGAGTGGAAGGGCCACACGCGGGAGGTCTCGCGCTTCCTCGGCGACGGGACGAACAACATCGCGGAGCTCACGGCGATCGAGGTCGCCCTCGAGCAGGTGAAGAACCGCCGCCTCCCGGTCCGCGTCCACACCGACAGCGCCTACGCGATCGGCGTCCTCTCGGAAGGATGGAAGGTGCAGGAGAACCGGGAGCTCGTGGCGCGCGTCCAGGCGCTGATGCGCGAGTTCGCCGACCTCAGGCTCGTCAAGGTCCGCGGCCACTCCGGCGATCCGCGCAACGACCGCGTCGACCGGCTGGCGCGCGACGCCATCACTCGCCGCGCTTGACCGCGCGCGCCGCCCCCCTACGTTGGTCGCAATGATGAGAAGCCCGTCGACGTCGTTGCGCCCGTTCCTCTCCGGAATCCCGCGGGTGCGTCTCGAGAACGCCTTCGCGCGCCCCTACGAGAACGCGGTGGCGACGGCGCGCACCTGCTACTCGTCGAACGGCGTGCTGCGCGTCGGCGACGTGTCGGGCGACGGCCTTCCGGAGGAGACGCGGCTGAAGCGCGTCCTGCAGCGCGACCGCATCGCGGCGAGCACCTACCAGGCCGGCCACCACACGACGCTGCAGCACGCCCACTTCCAGTTCACGATCGACGGCGTGTCGCGCCAGTGCCTCTGGTCGTTCCTTCACAGCCACCCCTTCTACAACTCGGAGCAGGTGAGCCAGCGCTACGTCGCGGTGAAGCCGGGTCAGTACGCGATCCCGCCGGTCGATGAGTGGGGGAGCGCTGCGGTCGACGAGTACCGTTCGACCTGCGACGGCCTGGTCGCGGACTACCAGGCGCTGACCGAAGCGCTCACTCCGGTCGCGGCGGCCGAGTACGCCCGCCGCTTCCCGGCCCGCAGCGTCGACGAGCCGCGCTGGCGCAGCGCCATCCAGAAGAAGGCGCAGGAGGTCGCGCGCTACGTCCTACCGGTCGCCATCCACGCCTACCTCTACCACACGGTGAGCGCGCTGACGCTCCTGCGCTACCACCGCGTCTGCGACCAGTTCGACGCGCCGCTCGAGCAGCGCCTGCTCGTGCGCGCGATGATGGACGCGGTCCTCGCGCACGACGCGCTCTTCACGCAGGTGGTCGAGGATCCCGTGCCGCTCGAGGAGACGCCCGAGCACCGCGCCTTCCAGGAGTTCGCCGACGCGCGCGCGCGCGGCGCGAGCGCCCGCTTCTGCAAGGAGTTCGACGAGAGCCTCGACGGCAGGACCTCCCGGCTCGTGGCGTGGAAACAAGGGCAAGAGGAGCTACTCGCCGCGGCGGTGCGCGAGGTGCTCGGGCTCCCGCGCGCCGAGCTCTCCGACGACGACGCCATCGCGCTCGTGCTGTCGCCGGAGCGCAATCCGATGCTCGGGCAGTCGCTCAACGTCGGCATGCACAGCAAGCTCATGCGCTGCCTGCAGCACGTGAACTACACGTTCCGCAAGAAGCTCTCGCACACGGCCGACTCGCAGGACCAGCGCCACCGCACGGTCCCCGCCTCCCGGCCGATCCTCGCGGCGCACGCCGGCGACGAGCCCGACCACGTGACGCCGGCGCTGGTGAAGCTCGACGAGCGGGCGCACCGCCTCTTCCGCGCCGCGATGGAGCGCGCCTTCGCCGGTCGCTCGCGCCTGCGCGCGCTTGGCGTGAGCGAGGAGTTCGCGGCCTACGTCCTCCCCAACGCGCTCTCGATCCGCTTCACCGAGTCGGCCGACCTCCTTTCGCTCCACCACAAGCTGGTCTCGCGCCTCTGCTACAACGCGCAGGAGGAGATCTTCGCCGCGAGCCTCGACGAGGCGCAGCAGATCGCCGCGGTCGATCGGCGGATCGGGGCGCAGCTCGGCGCTCCCTGCCTCCTGCGCCTGCGGGGCCACCTCACGCCCTACTGCCCGGAAGGGGACCGCTACTGCGGCGTGCCGGTCTGGAAGCTCGCGCTCCCGGAGTACGAGCGGACGATCTAGCGCGGCTGACGCCGCGCCGTCACTTCAGCCAGCGCCGGACCTCCTCGACGTCGTCGCTGATGGCGACGACCTGCATTGCGGCCACGCGCACGAAGACGGGGCAGCTCCAGATCTTCCAGCGGCGGAACGCGTCCTCGGGAAACGAGCCGGCCACCCAGACCGGCGCCTTGAGATCGTGGCGCGCGGCCTCGAGGGCCGCCGGCTCGCGGTCGTCGCCGGCCGCGACGTGGATGAAGTGGGGCTTGCCGTCGCCGGCCGCGAGCCACGCCTTCTCCGCCTCCGCCGCGAGCGCCGGCGACCGCCCGTCCTCCGCCAGCCAGAAGGCGATGACGACCTCCTCTTCCGAGAACTCGCCGAGGCGATGGGGGTGGGCGTCGAGGTCGAGGGCGGCGAAGTCGGGCGCCTCCGCTTCGGGCTTGGGCCACCGCTCGCGCTCGGGCGGCGGCGAGCTCCAGCGCTCGCGCACGGCCGCCGGCTCGGGCAGGCGGCGCCCCTCGGCGACGGCGATCTCGAAGGCGACGCGCGCGAGCTTCGCCTCGGGCTCGAGCAGGACGATCGACTCATCGACGACGACGGTCGGCCCGTTCGGCGCCGGCGGAAGCGGCCCGCGGATCCTGCGCGGGAGCTGGTCGCCGTCGCCGAGCCAGAGGTCGACCTCGCCGTTGCCCGTGAACTGGAGGCGCGTGCAGCCGACGCGACCGACGTTCTCGCCCTTGGGCGCGAGCTTCGGCTTGCCGTAGCCGCCGAGCTTCAGCGTGACGAGGTCGCCGCGGAACGCGGTCGAGAGGAGCTCGCCGGCGAGGCTCGCCGGGAGCGCGCGCGCCAGGTCGAGCGGCAGCTTCTGCTCCGCGATCTCGTCCATCTCGAGCTGCTGGAATCGCAGCCCCTCCGGCCCCGCGACCACGACGAGGTGGGGGCTCGCGCACCCCTTCCGGCGCAGCTCGGTCCGTACGCGGCCGCGCTTCACGTCGACCCAGCACTCGACGAAGCGGGTCGAGCGGACGGCGCCGTCGACGCTCTCCTCGGCGCGCACGACCGCGTGCAGGCTCGACAGCTTTCCCGCCGCCGCCTTCATCGCCGCGAGCCGCGTCGTGCCGTCCTGCTGCGCGGCCGCGGCTGGCGCGGCGCAGAGCAGCGAGGCGGCGACGATCAGGCAGCGAGCGTGCGGCACGGCGGCCTCCACGATCGGGTCGGGCCAGGCGGCCCGCGCGCAGCGATGCTCGCGGCCCGACGCCGGCGCGGCAAGGGGCTGCGGCCGCCGGCTACGATGCCGCGCTCCGAAGTCGAAGACGACGCACATCAGGAGCCGTCCGTGCGCCGCTCCGCTCGCCGAACCGTTCGCGCCCATCCGCTCGCGGGAGGCCTCGATCCGCTCGCGGCGATCGCGGCGCTGCGCGGTCGCGGCCCGGTCGTCGCGCTCGAGAGCTCGCGTCCGTCGGCCGACCACGGCGGCCAGACGATCGTCGTCGGCGCGCCGCTCTCGACCTTCACCTGGAGCCGCGGCCACGGCCGGATCGCCCTCCTGCGCGAAGGGGCCGACGAGCTTGGCGCCGTCGCCATCGACGATGCGCCGACCCCCTTCCACGCGCTGGAGCGGTGGCTCGAGGCGGCGCAGATCTCGACCGACGGCGAGCGCGGCGGCCCGCCGATCGGCGCCTTCGGCTACTTCGGGTACGAGCTGCTCGCCGAGCCGTCGCTGCCGCGGCTCGACCCCTTCCCCGACGCCTTCTTCCTGCTCGCCGACACGGTGGTCCACTGGCCGCGGCCCGACGCGCGGCCGACGCTCTGGACGGCCGACGCATCGCTCGCCGCGGCGCTGCTCCCTGAACTCGAGGCTCACCGCGGCGCGGCCGAGGAGCTCGTCGCCGCGGCGGCGCGATCGACGGCGGTCGCGCCTGCGCCCGAGTCCGAGCCCGCCCTCCTCGACGATCGAGCCCGCGAGCCGTTCGCCGCCGCGTTCCGCGCCGTCCGATCCGCGCTCGAGCGCGGCGACAGCTACCAGCTCTGCTACACGTTTCCGATCCTGCGTCCGATCTCGCGCCGGCCGGAGGACGACCCGCTCGCGCTCTACGCCCGGCTGCGCCGCGAGAACCCCTCGCCGTTCGGAGCCTTCCTCGAGGCGCCCTTCGGCGCGATCGCGTCGAGCTCGCCCGAGCGCTTCCTGCGGGTCGACGCCGCCGGGCGCGTCGAGGCGCGCCCGATGAAGGGAACGGCGGCGCGGCCCGACGACCCGCGCGAGCGGGCGCGGCTCGGCCGCGAGCTCGTCACGTCGGAGAAGACGCGCGCCGAGAACCTGATGATCGCCGACCTGCTGCGCAACGACCTCGGCCGCGTCTGCAGGCTCGGGAGCGTCCAGGCGACGCGGCCGGCGCTCCTGGAGGAACACGCGACGCTGCTCCAGCTCGTCTCGGTCATCGAAGGCGAGCTGCGCGACGGTGGCTCGCGCGCCGATCTCCTCGCCGCCGCCTTCCCGCCCGGCTCGATGACCGGCGCGCCGAAGGTGCGCGCGATCGAGCTCCTGCGCGCGATCGAGAGCGGGCCGCGCGGGCCCTACTCGGGCGCGCTCGGCTACCTGGCCGCCGACGGCACCATGGACCTCTCGGTCGTGATCCGCAGCCTCCTGGTCTCGGGCGGCGTCGCGCGCGCCAACGTCGGCGGCGGGATCGTCTGGGATTCGACGGTGGAGGGCGAGTTCGAGGAGTGCCGGCTCAAGGCGCTGCCGCTACTTCGGGCGTTGCGCGCGCCGGCTTCCGCCGCGGCGCGGAGGGCGGCGCCATGAACGTCCTGCTGGTCGATCACCAGGACTCGTTCACCTGGAACCTCGCGCATGCGCTCGGCGAGTGGACGGGCGCCCTGCCCGAGGTCGTCGACAGCCGCGAGATCGAGCCCGACCGCGTCGCCGCCTCGCCGCCCGACCTGCTGCTGCTCGGACCGGGGCCGGGCCATCCCGCCGTCCCGCGCGATGCGGCGCGGTCGATCGACCTGATCCGCGCGCTGCCCGAGACGACCCCTCTTTTCGGCGTCTGCTTCGGGCTCCAGCTCATCGTGGCGGCGCTCGGCGGCGCGGTGGTGGCCGCCCGAGCGCCGGTCCACGGCAAGAGCTCGCCGGTTCGGCACGACGGGAGCGGGCTCTTCGCGTCGCTCCCCGCGCCGGTCGAGATGATGCGCTACCACTCGCTCGTGGCCGAGCGCGCCAGCCTGCCTTCCGAGCTGCGCGTCGTCGGCGAGACGCAGCACGGCGAGGTGATGGCGATCGCGCACGCGAGCCGCCCGTGGTGGGCGGTCCAGTTCCATCCCGAGTCGATCGGGTCGCCGCTCGGCACGCGGCTGCTCGGAAACGTCGTCGCGCTCGCCCGCGCATCGAAGAGGTCGGCAGCGTGAGCCCGTCGAGGGAGGTCGCGTCGAGAGAGCTGATCGTCGCGCTGCTCGCGGCAGGGCGGTCGTCGCGGATGGGACGGCCGAAAGCGCTCGTGGAGCTCGACGGCGAGCGGGCGCTCGCCCGGCTGCTGCGCCTCGCGCGCAACGCGGAGCTGCGCGCGCTCGTCGTCTTCGGCTTCGACGCCGCGGACATCCAGTCGGGCTTGGGGATCGAGCTCGCCGACGCGCGGGTCGTCGTGAACCCGAGGCCCGAGCTCGGGCAGAGCTCGTCGGTGCGGCTGGCGGCGCAGCAACTCGTCGGCGAGCAGTCGCTCGTCCTCTGGCCGGTCGACCACGCGCGCGTCGCCGAGGCGACGTTTCGCCGGCTGCTCGCGGCATTCCGCGCGCGTTCGCCGTCGATCGAGATGGTGGTCCCGAGCTATCGCGGGCGGCGCGGCCACCCGCTGCTCGCCGGGCCGGGCGCGCGGCGCGAGCTCGCGGCGCTGAAGGATGACGAGCCGGCGCACGGGGTCGTCCGCCGCGACCTCGCCCGCGTGCTCCACGTCACCGTCGACGATCCGATGGTCGTCGCCGACTTCGACACACCCGAGGACCTGCGGTCGCAGGGAAAGCCGGAGCGGCCGCGCCGCCGCGGCGAGCGTGGAGGAGAGGCTCGTTGATCGAGGACCTCGTCGTCGGCTTCGGCGTGCGCCTGCCGTTCCGTGCGCTCGACGTCGCCTATGCCCGCTCCGGCGGGCCGGGCGGGCAGAACGTGAACAAGGTCGAGACGAAGGCGGTCGTGCGGCTCGACGTCGCACGCTCGCCCGCGCTGCCGGAGTGGGCGCGACCGCTCCTGCTCGAGCGGCTCGCCTCGCGGCTCACGAACGACGGCGAGCTGATCGTCACCGCCGAGCGCCACCGCGACCGCTCCCGGAACCTCGCCGCCGCCTGCGCGCGGCTGGCGGAGCTGCTGCGCGCGGCGCTGACGCCGGTGAAGCCGCGCAAGGCGACGCGGCCGACCCGCGGCGCGAAGGAACGCCGGCTCGACTCGAAGAAACGGCGCTCCGGTTCGAAGCGGTCGCGGCGTGCGACCTCGTGGGACGCGGACGAGACGTGACGGGCCGCGAAAGCCGCGATCAGCTGCCCGAGCGGTAGACGAAGCCGAGCTTCTTGCCCGGCCCCGCGGCCCAGTCGACGTAGTGCTTCGCGGTGGCGAGGCTCTCGCCCGTCATCTCCTTGAGTCCGCGCCGGACGTACTGCTTGTACTCGTTCCATTCCTCGAACTTCGCCTTCCAGTAGGCGGCCGGCGGGTTCGATCCGGAGTTCGGGTTCGCGGGTTGGGGCTCGTCGCAGTGGTCGACGAAGAAGGAGAAGGCCTTCTTCTCTTTCTGCGCCGCGAGCGCCTGGAAGATCGCCGACTTCACGAACTTGTCGGCGTCCTCGAAGATCTCGCTCAGTCGTTCGTAGCCCTTCTTGCCGAGCCCGGCGCTCCCGAGCGCCAGGATCGCCTCGACGACGATCTCCGGCTCGGCCGCGACGTTCTTGGGGTTGGTGGCGTAGTCGAGCAGCGCGTCGGTCGACTTCGGGAAGGGCTGGTTGCCGAGCGCCTTCGCCGCCAGCTTCGCCACGTCGGCGTTCTTGTCCTTGAGCAGCGCCGCGATCGGCTTGACGTAGATCTCGTTGCGATGGACGCGGAAGGTCTCGAGCGCCTCGGCGCGGACTCGCGGCTCCTTGTCGGCGAACGCCGCCTCCTTCTCGCGCAGGAGCCTGGTCGCGTCGGCGCTGACGTCGACGATGGGCGCGGGCGCCGCCGGCTCGTCCTTCTTCGGATCCGCCTTCGGCGCGCCGGGCTCTCCCGGCTTGCCGGCAGGAGCGGGCGGCGCGGGGGGCGTCGGCGGCGGATTCTGCGCGGGAGCGACGGCGGCAAGTAGCGCCAAGGCGAAGAGCGCGACGGCAATTCGGACGAGCGCGAGTCGAGCCATGGGATCCGGCTCCCACGAGCGACGTTGCGGGCAGCGCGACCTCGAACCGGCGCGAAGAGTAGCTCCACGAGGCGGGCGTGCGCCACCGCCTCCGGGCTCTCAGCGGAAGGGCAGCTCGCAGAGCGTCCCGCGCAGCTGCTCGCCGTCGCGGACGGTGTAGACCTCGGTGCCGGGCCGCGAGTACTCGCTCTTCACGAAGGCGAGCGCGACCGTCGCGTTCAGGCGCGCCGAGCGGGCGACGCTCGTGACGTGGCCGACTCGCAGCAGGTCGCAGAAGAGCTCGTTCACCGCGGCCGGATCGACGGCGGCCGGGAACTTCACGCCCACGAGATGGCGCTGCACCTTCGAGTAGCTGTTGAGGCGAGCGACCACCTCCTGGCCGATGTAGCACCCCTTGGTGAAGGAGACGGCCGAGGGGAGGCTCGCCTCGAGCGGATTGACGTTCTCGGTGAGCTCGCGGCCGAAGAGAGGGATCCCCGCCTCGACGCGCACCTGCTCCCACGCCGCGTCGCCGATCGGCGCGAGCCCCGCGTCGCGGAGCCTCGCCGCGAGCGCAGGGATGACGGCGGCCGCAGCGACGAGCTCCACGGAGTGAAGCGGCGGCTCGCCGCGCCCGAGCGCGTGGACCACCGCGCCTTCGAAGCTCGCCGACGCGACGGCGAACCCGCCGGGCGCGGGCGGCAGCTCGACGCCGACTACCTGCTTCACGGCCGCCTCGGCGTTCGGCCCGAACGCGAGGAGGGTGCCCGCGCTCGCCGTGAGATCGTCGATGGCGACGTCCTCCATGACGACGTACTTCTCGAGCCACTGCTTGAGCGGCGCGCCGCGGCCGTCGCTCCCGAGCAGGACGATGCCGTCGTCGCGCGCGAAGAGGCGGACGAGGTCGACGATCCGTCCCTTCGCCGTCGTCAGCACCGCGAGCAGGCCGAAGCGACCCTCGACCTTTCGCGCGTCGTTCGTGCACATGCGATTCACGAAGTCGACGCGCTCGTTGCCTTTCACGAGGAGGCGCGCGCGGGCCGGCTGCTCGCGCAGGACGCCGCGCTCGAACGCGGCCTGCGCCTCACGCGCGACGTCGTCGACGTGAGGGGCGGTCATGGAGGGAGCGGGCTCCGAAAGTCGGCGGGTCGGAAGCGGGCGGGGGATGTTATCGGCGCGGCTCGACCGATAGGCTCGCCGCGCCTTCGGGTCGGGCACCCCGCTGGAGCCGGCACTCATGTCGATCGCGTGGGTCGTCGCGGCCCTGGTCTGTGGGCAGGCGTCGCTCGCGGCGCCTCAGGAACTCGCGTCCCAGAGCTCGCAGAAGCCGCGGCCGCGCAGCGTCCTCTTCTACCTGATCGACACCTGCAGGGCCGACCACTGGAGCGCCAACGGCTACGGCCGGCCGACGACCCCGTTCCTCGAGGAATTCGCGGCGCGCGGCGTCCGCTTCGAGAACTGCTTCTCGCAGGCGCCGTGGACCAAGCCCTCCGTCGCCACGATCCTCACGTCGTGCTACCCGACGGTCACCGGGATGCACCGGCTGCTCGACCAGCTTGACCACGGCTTCGTCACGCTGCCGGAGGCGCTGCGCGGCGCCGGCTGGTACACCGCCGGCTTCTCGGCCAACCCGCTCATGGGCCGGCTCTCGAACTACAACCAGGGCTTCCGCCGGTTCCAGGACGCGACCTTCGTCATCCCCGACGGCGACTGCATCCACTACGCCAGCGGCTCGGCGAAGGCGCTCAACAAGCAGGTGCTGCCGTGGATCGAGAAGAACCAGGAGTGGCCCTTCTTCCTCTACGTCCACTCGGTCGATCCGCACGAGGAGTACGAGCCGGCGCCCGAGTACCTCGCGCTCTTCGCCGATCCCGCCTTCGAGCCGGAGTACCGCCGCCAGTGGCAGGCGCTGCTCGACGCGAAGGCGATCAAGGTGGCGAACCACTGCACGCGCGAGCACTTCGAGCAGACGGGGGTCGCCATCGAGCCCTTCATCGAGTACGGCCGGAAGCTCTACGACGCCGACATCCGCGCCAACGACGACGAGATCGCCCGCGTCGTCGATGCGCTGCGCGACCGCGGGCAGCTCGAGGACACGATCGTCGTCGTCACCGCCGACCACGGCGAGGAGTTCATGGAGCACGGCGGCACGAGCCACGCCTTCCTGCTCTTCAATGAACTGATCCACGTGCCGCTCGTGATCGTCGCGCCGGGGCTGCTGCCGGAGGGATCGGTCGTGAAGGAGCCGGTGCAGCTGCTCGACCTCTACCCGACGCTAATCGACCTGCTCGGGGTGGCGGCGCCCGACGGACTCCAAGGCAAGAGCTTCGCGCCGCTGCTGCGCGGCGGCGCCGGCGACGGGCGCGCGATCCTCTCCGAGAACCACGAGGTGCCCGGCAGCGAGCAGTTCTTCCTCTCGCAGGGGACCACCTTCTCGCTGATCGAAGGGCCGTGGAAGTACATCCTGAACCTCAAGTCGCCGGTCTACCGGCCCCAGCCGCGCCACCTGCTCTTCCGGCTCGACCAGGACTTCGGCGAGCAGCACGACGTCGCCGCGGAGCACCCCGAGCTCGTGGAGCGGTTCGAGGCGAAGGTCCTCGAGTGGTGGGCGCGAAACCGCGCGCGGCGCGAGGGGGTCGAGGTGAAGAGCCTCACCGTCGACGAGCTCGGCGAGGCCGATCCGGAGACGCTCGAGCGGCTGCGCAAGCTCGGCTACGTGCGCGAGCCGTAGGCTTCGCGGCGGTCAGCCGTGCGGCGGCGCGTCGAGCGGCGGGCCGGTCTTCCCGTCGGAACCCGAGTGTCCCTCCGCCTCGCGGCGCGCGAGCATGCGGTGATAGTCGTGGATCGAGAGGTCGAACGCGCCGACCGCGGGCGCGGCGGGTAGGCCGCGCAAGTGGGCGCGGCAGGGGATCCGGTAGCAGATGATCACTTCGCCCGCGAGCCGGTAGAGGAAGAGGTCGACGAGCGCCGCGACCCCGAGGCTCACGTAGTAGGTGAACGGCGCGAGTGCGGCCGCGACGAGGACGACGAGGCAGCCGATCGCCTGCCGGAAGTCCTTCTGCCGGTAGAGCATCGTGCTGCCGCAGGCGGGGCAGCCGGCCAGGAGGCCGTCGCGGAGCGCGCCTTCGCGCCACGCGATCGCGGCGCCGCAGCGCTCGCACGCCGCGGGCGCGGCATCGGCGGGGAAGGGGCGCTCGAGCGGCGCCTGGCATCTCTGGCAGGGGAACGCGACGGTCGAGGCCGAGCCGCGGTAGGGGCTCATGAATGACCCGGGCTAGAGGACGACGCCGAAGCTGCGCTCGCCGACGAACGCGAAGAGCTCGCCCATCAGGACCATCACGGTCGCGGCGTAGAGGATCCCGGTCGCCGGCTGCGTCGCCTTCAGCTTCACCGTCGCCAGCGTCATGTGGCAGAGCACCGCGGGGCCGGCGAGTCCGATCAGGACGCGCGCGAGCAGCCAGAGGAAGTCGAGCCGCGCCTGGAAGGGCGCGCCTCCACCGTCGTCGCTAGCTCCGAAAGCGCCGCCGAACGCGCGCGCCGAGGCGAGGAAGGCGTCTGGAAGGAGGCAGACGGTTGCGGCCAGCAGACCGACTTTCAGGTAGGTCGCCGCGAGCGCGAGCTTCGTGAGCCGCCCGAGGTGAGCGACCGCGAGATCGGGAGTCACGAGGTACCAGTGGCCGAGGATCATCGCGCCCGTGACGAGCCCGAGGACCAGCATCGAGCCGGCACTCGACACGAGGAGCAGCGTCGGAGCCGCGGCGGCTGCGGCGCCGAACCCGGCGTGGACCGCGGTCAGCATCGAGGCGATCCCGACACCGGTGGCGACCAGCACGAGCAGGCGGTCGGCGGCAACAGGCAGCCGGCCGGCGAGGGCGAAGGTGGCGACGACGAGCGCGCCGAAGGCGAGGGCGCCGAGCCGCTCCGGCGCCGCGCCGCCTTCCGCTCGAGCGAGGAACCACGCCGGCACCAGCGACGCGAGGACGAACGCCGTCATGACGCGCGTGAAGCCGGGCCCGATCGCGCGCCGCGGCGTGCAAGCGAGCGCGGCGTAGAGGCCCAGCGCGAGCTCGAAGAAGAAGCGGCCGGAGTCCTGGGTCAGCGACACGGGGCGCGACACGATGCCGGGCGCCGCGGACCGCGTCGAGTCCGCGGCGCCCGAAGGTTTCCTGAAAGGCCGTTCCAGGCCGCGCTGCCCGGTTCAGATCTCGTCGCGCAGGTGGGTCGTGGCGGCGCGCTGCCGCAGCTTTCCCAGGGCGCTCTGCTGGATCTGACGGCTGCGCTCGCGGCTTAAGTGGAGCTCGTGGCCGACCTCCTCGAGCGTCCGGGCGCGCCGCCCGTCGAGGCCGAAGCGCAGGCGGAGCACGCGGCGCTCGCGGTCGTCGAGGTCGGCGAGCAGGCCGCGCACTCGATTCCTGAGGATCGACGGTCCGTCGGCGTCGCGAGGCTCCCACGTCACGGCGAGCAGGTCGCGGTAGCGGTCGCCATCCTCGTCGATCGGCTGCTCGAGCGAGAGCGTCGCCCGGCTCGACTCCATCAGGTGGCCGGCGTGGCCGCGCTCGAGGTCGAATGCACGAGCGACCTCGGAGACGCTCGTCGATCCGTCGAAGCCGCGCGGCAGGATGCCCTGGCGCTTGAGCCGGCGCAGCCGCTGCTGCAGGTGGTGGGGCACGCGCACCGCGCCCTTCGTTGCGGCGAGATGACGCTCGACCGCCTGCCGGATCCACCAGTTGACGTAGGTCCGGAAACGCACGCCCCTTCGCCAGTCGAACTTCTCGACCGCGCGCATCAATGCCGCGTTGCCCTCCTGGACGAGATCGTCGAGCGGCACGGCGTAGGTGCGATAGGCGTAGACCTCCGAGACGACGATGTGGAGGTTGCGCTCGACGAACTCGTTGAACAGGAGCTGGTACTCGATGCGTCGCGCAGCCTTCAGTGCGGGTCGGCGGAACTCCGACTGCTCGATCCGCTCGAGCGCGAACTCGAGCCGTTTGGCGGCCGCCGCCTCGTCCTCGCGCGTCATCGGCGGGAAGCGGTCGAGCTCCCGGAGGTAGCGCCGGGAGATCCGTCCGGCGCCCGGCAGACCGTGCGACCAATGGGCCGCACCATTCGTGGGATCACGTTCGAGCGGCAGATGGTCGAGCTCTCGTACGAGCTGCTCGAGCTCAGACTCGAACCGGTCGGACGCGAGCGCAGCGAGCATCGCGTCCAGTTCGTGGCGCTTGAATGCGCCATGCTTGCGGGCCGTCTCGATCTTGTCGCGGACCTCATCCGAGAGTCCGCAGTGAACTCCGGAGGCGGACACGGCTGACTCCCTTCTCGTCCGCTCACCCCTTGCTGGTCCCCGGTTCCCCGACCGCCCGTCCGTCCGTGCGGCGGCGGCAAAGAGTACGAATGCCGTACCGATGGTGATGGTTCCGCATCGCGCGTCCGAAGCGCGGCGTCCGTCGTGAATGGCCGTCTCGGTCGAGCCGAAGCACGTCGTCGGGTTGTCGCGCCGCGCGGATTCGCCCCGTCGCGCTCGGAACTCCACCGAAGTGGAGGCTCGCGGTCGCGACGCGACACGAGACCTGAAGCTCCGGCGCGCCGCGCGCCACTCTCCTTGATTCCAGGAGATGGAACGGTATCTTGTCGCGCTCCATTCCTGGATCGTAAGTTGTTGTAATTCAAAGAGTTCCGTCGTTCGTGACCCCTCGTTTCGGCGGACTCGATTGCCGTTCGAGCGCTCACTTCGAGGACCTTCCCTGGCGAGCCAAGCGACGCTCCCGGACTGGCTGAAGATCCGCCCTCCTTCCGGCGAGCGCTACCGGCGTCTGCGCTCGCTCGTCGACGGGCTGCAGCTCACCACGGTCTGCGAGGAGGCGCGCTGCCCCAACCTCTCCGAGTGCTGGAGCGGCGGAACGGCGACCTTCATGCTCCTCGGCGAGCTCTGCACGCGCGGCTGCTCCTTCTGCTCGGTGAAGACGGCGCGGCGCGGCGAGCCGGTCGATCCGGAAGAACCCGCGAAGGTCTTGCACGCCGTCCGCCGCATGGAGCTCAACTACGTCGTGCTCACGTCGGTCGACCGCGACGACCTGCCCGACCAGGGCGCCTCGCACTTCGCCGCCACGGTCGCCCATCTCAAGCAACACGAGCCGAGCCTCCTCGTCGAGGTCCTGATCCCCGACTTCCGCGCCGACGAGACGTGCCTCGCGACGATCGCGGCGAGTGGCGCCGACGTGCTCGCCCACAACGTCGAGACGGTGCGACGCCTGACTCCCTCGGTCCGCGATCCCCGCGCCGGGTACGACCAGTCGCTCTGCGTGCTGAGGCGGCTGCGCGAGCTGCGGCCCGACGCGCTCACGAAGTCGTCGCTGATGCTCGGCCACGGCGAGCGCGAGGACGAGCTCGTCGAAACGTTCAAAGACCTTCGCGCCGTCGGCGTGCAGATCTTGACGCTCGGCCAGTACCTGCGGCCGAGCGAGCGCCACCGGCCGGTCGCGGAGTTCGTGCCGCCACACCGTTTCGAGGAGCTCGGCCGGCGCGCGCGCGACCACGGCTTCCTCCAGGTCGCGTCCGGTCCCTTCGTGCGCAGCTCGTACAAGGCGGGCGAGCTCTTCGCCGAGACGCACCTGCGCCACCGCGAGGCGTTCGCATGAGCCCGGAGCTCCTGCAGGTGATCGCCGAGAACGGTGCTCCCTCGACCCATGAGGCACCCGTGCTCGAGAAGCAGGAGCTGCTCCGGCTCTACCGCGCGATGGTGATGACGCGCGCGCTCGACGAGCGGGCGATCCAGCTCCAGCGGCAGGGGCGCATCGGCTTCTACGTGCCCTCGACCGGGCAGGAGGGCTCGCACGTCGGCGCCGCCTTCGCGCTCGCGCCCGAGGACTGGGTCTTCCCTTCCTACCGGGATCAAGGCGTCGCGCTGCTGCGCGGCGCGACCGTCGTCGAGCTCCTGCACCAGTGCTTCGCCAACGCGAAGGACAACACGCGCGGCCGCCAGATGCCGGTCCACTACAGCTTCAAGAAGCTGAACTTCGTCAGCGTCTCGAGCCCGATCGCCACGCAGGTCGTGCAGGCCGCCGGTACCGCGATGGCGATGAAGATCCGCAAGGAGCGGCGCGTCGCGATGACCTTCTTCGGCGACGGAGCCACGTCGGCCAACGACTTCCACACCGGGCTCAACTTCGCCGGCGTCTTCGCGGCGCCCTGCGTCTTCGTCTGCGAGAACAACGGCTGGGCGATCTCGGTGCCGCTCGAGGGACAGACGGCGTCGACGACGATCGCCGCGAAGGCCGAGGCCTACGGCATGCCCGGCGTGCGCGTCGACGGGAACGACGTGCTCGCCGTCTACTCCGCCGCGAAGCAGGCGGTCGATCGCGCCCGCGCCGGGCAGGGGCCGACGCTGATCGAGGCGGTCACCTTCCGCATGGGGCCCCACAGTTCGTCGGACGATCCCAAGCGCTACCGCGATCCGGCGCTGTGCGAGGCGTGGAAGAAGAAGGACCCGATCGAGCGGTTCCGACAGCACCTGACGCGCAAACGGCTGCTGACGGCCGAGCTCGACCGCGAGATCCTCGACGGCTGCGCCGCCGAGATCGAGCGGGCGGTGGTCGAGGCCGAGAAGGTCGGCCCGCCGGCCGTCTCGACGCTCTTCGAGGACGTCTTCGCCGCGAGGACCCCGCAGCTCGAGCAGCAGTGGGAGGCGATCAAGGACGCGGTGGGGCGCGGCGTCGTGGGCAAGGGGCCCCACGGCGAGTTCCCGCTGTGAACGGAGCAGGGCGCGGCGCGCGGTAGCGGCCGGGTCGAGGGAGCAGGCGCGATGGCCGTGATGACGATGGTGCAGGCGATCAACCAGGCGCTGCGGCTCGAGATGCGCCGCGACGGCCGCGTGGTCGTGCTCGGCGAGGACGTCGGCGTCAACGGCGGCGTATTCCGCTGCACGGAGGGGCTCTTCCAGGAGTTCGGCGGCGACCGCGTGATCGACACGCCGCTCGCCGAGTCGGGGATCATCGGCACGGCGATCGGGATGGCGATGTACGGGCTCGTGCCGGTCCCCGAGATCCAGTTCAGCGACTTCATCTATCCCGCCTTCGACCAGATCGTCAGCGAGGCGGCGAAGATGCGCTACCGCTCGGGCGGCGAGTTCACCGTCCCGATGACGATCCGCACGCCGATCGGCGGCGGCATCCGCGGCGGCCACTACCACTCGCAGAGCCCCGAGGCCTACTTCACCCACACTCCCGGTCTCAAGGTCGTCGTCCCTGCGACTCCTTCGGAAGCGAAGGGACTCCTGCTCTCGAGCATCCGCGACCCCGATCCGGTCCTCTTCCTCGAGCCGAAGCGGGTCTACCGCTCGCTCAAGGAGGAGGTGGCCGAAGGCGACTACTCGATTCCGCTTGGCCAGGCGCGCGTCGTGCGGCCGGGGCGCCACGTGACGCTCGTCGCATGGGGGGCGATGGTGACCGACTGCGAGGCGGCGGCGAAGCTGTGCGAGCAGGAGGGCGTCGAGTGCGAGCTCGTCGACCTGCGCTCGCTCGTTCCGCTCGACGAGGCGACGCTCGTCGAGTCGGTGAAGAAGACCGGCCGCGCCGTCGTCGTCTACGAGGCGCCGCGCACGAGCGGGTTCGGCGGCGAGATCAGCGCAATCCTCGCCGAGAAGGTGATCGAGTACCTCGAAGCGCCGATCGTCCGGGTCGCCGGATTCGACACGCCGTTCCCCTACGCGCTCGAGAGCGTCTACATGCCCGACGCCGGCCGCATCCGCGAGGCGGTGCTCCAGGTCGCGCGGTTCTGATCGATCGTGGAAGGAAGGGCCGCTCGTGAAGAACGTGACCGCGACGAAGACCGACCGGGCCGACGCGACCGGTCAGGCCGGTATGCAAGGAGGAGCCATCTCCGTGGCCTACGAGTTCAAGCTGCCCGACATCGGCGAGGGGATCGCGGAAGGCGAGATCACGCGCTGGCGCGTGCAGGAAGGCCAGACGGTGAAGGAGAACGACCCCTTCGTCGAGGTGATGACCGACAAAGCGACCGTCGAGATTCCGGCCCCGGTGACCGGCGTCGTGAAGGCGCTCAAGTTCCCGTCCGGCGCGACCGTGCCGGTCGGAACGGTGATCGCCGTGTTCGAGCGGACCGGCGGAAGCGCCGCGCAAAGCGCAGCCGGTGCGCCGCAACACGCCGCGGCGGCGAAGGCACCATCGGCGCCCATGCACGCGCCCGTGTCTGCGGCGAGCCACGCGCTCGCGTCGGCCGTAGCGACCGCGCGCTCGGACGGCGGGAACGGCGCGACGCTCGTGGGCGGCCGCGTCCTCGCCGCGCCCGCGGTGCGTCGCCGCGCGCGCGAGCTCGGCGTCGACCTCAAGAGCGTCGCCGGCAGCGGCCCGGCCGGCCGCGTCAGCCATTCCGACCTTGAACGCTTCGTCCAGTCGCGCGCCGTCGCGCCGGTCACCGGTGGCACGACGAGGGCGGGAGCTCCGGCCGCCGCGCCGACCCGCCCGCTCGGTCCGGTGCCCGCCCCGACGCCTTCCGCCGCGAGCGAGGAGCGGCTCCCGCTGCGAGGCATCCGCAAGCGCATCGCCGAGCGGATGGCGAAGAGCAAGCGGACCGCGGCCCACTTCACCTACGTCGACGAGGTCGACGCGACGGCGCTCGTCGAGACGCGCGAGGCGCTCAAGGCCGACGCCGCCGCGCAGGGGGTGAAGCTCACGTACCTGCCCTTCATCGTCCAGGCGACCGTCGCTGCGCTGAAGCGCTTCCCGACGCTCAACGCGACGCTCGACGACGAGAGCCAGGAGATCGTCGTCAAGAAGTACTGGCACGTCGGCTTCGCCTGCGACACCGAGCAGGGGCTCGTCGTGCCGGTGATCAGGGACGCCGATCGCCGCTCGCTGCTCAACCTCGCGGCGGCGATCCAGGACCTCTCGGGTCGAGCTCGTGAAGGCCGGCTCAATCTCGACGAGGTGACCGGCTCGACCTTCACGATCACCAACGCCGGCAACATCGGCGGCATCCTGGCGACGCCGGTCATCAACCATCCCGAGGTGGCGATCCTCGGCGTGCACAAGATCGCCGATCGGGCGGTCGTGCGCGGCGGCGCGATCGTGATCCGGAAGATGATGAACCTCTCGATCTCGATCGACCATCGCGTGGTCGACGGCGCCGAGGGCGCCCGCTTCATGAACGCCGTCCTCGAGCTGCTCGAGGAGCCGCGCCGGCTGCTGCTCGGCTCGCTGTGAATCGGAAGCCCCCTCGCACTCCTGCCACGCGCGCCTCCGCGCGGCCGGCCGCCGCTCCCGCCGTCGACGAGCCGATCCGATGGCTCGCGCCCGACGGCGCGTGGGTCGGCCCGAAGGAGACCCGGAAGGACGCGAAGAGGCCGGCGCCCGAGTTCCTGCGCTCGCTCTACCGCGGCATGGTCCGCCTGCGGCTCGTCGACGCGCGGATGCTCGTGCTGCAGCGGCAGGGGCGGATCGGCTTCTACGGGCAGTGCACCGGCCAGGAGGCGGCGATCGTCGGCAGCGCGGCGGCGCTTCAGCCGCAGGACTGGGTCGCGCCGGCGCTGCGCGAGGCGGGCGTCGCGCTCTGGCGCGGGATGCAGCTCGATCGAATGATCGCCCAGTGCATGGGCAAGGCGAGCGAGCCGAGCCAGGGCCGCCAGATGCCCTGCCACCACACGTTCAAGGAAGGCAACTTTGTCTCGATGTCGAGCGTGATCGCCACGCAGCTCCTGCACGCGACCGGGATCGCGCTCGCGGCGCGGCTGCGCAACGAGCCCGTCGTGTGCATGGGCTATCTCGGCGACGGCGCGACCTCGGAGCACGACTTCCACGGCGCGCTCAACTTCGCGGCGGTGCTGCGCGCGCCGGTCGTCTTCTTCTGCCAGAACAACCAGTGGGCGATCTCGGTGCCGGTGAGCCGCCAGACGGCGGCGCGCACGCTCGCCGTGAAGGCGGTCGCCTACGGCATGCCGGGCGTGCGCGTCGACGGCAACGACGTGCTCGCCGTCCATGCCGAGACCAGGAAGGCGGTCGAGCGCGCGCGTGCCGGCGGCGGACCGACCTTGATCGAGGCGATCACCTTCCGCCGCAGCGGCCACAGCTCTTCGGATGATCCGACGCGCTACCGCAGCGACGCGGAAGTGAAGAAGTGGGAGCAGCTCGATCCGATCGACCGCTTCCGCCGCCATCTGCGTTCGCAGAAGCTGCTCACGGACGCGCAGGAGCAGCAGCTCGAGGCCGAGATCCAGGCCGAGATCTCCGAGGCGATCGCCGCGGCGGAGAAGGGGAAGGAGCCGGCTCCCGCCTCGCTCTTCGCCGACGTGCACGCGGAGATGACCCCGCAGCTCATCGAGCAGCGCGACCTCCTGCTCGCTTACCGGGAAGGAACGCACCACTCATGACCGAGAAGACGCCGCCGGCCTCGGCCGGCTCCGAGCGCGCCGCCGACGTCGTCGTCATCGGCGCCGGACCCGGCGGCTACGTCGCCGCGATCCGCGCCGCGCAGCTCGGGAAGAAGGTGGTGGTGGTCGAGCGCGACGCGCTCGGCGGCGTCTGCCTCAACGTCGGCTGCATCCCGAGCAAGGCGCTGATCACGGCCGGAGGGCTCAAGGAGAAGATCGAGCGCGCCGCCGCGATGGGGCTCAAGCTCAAGGGCTCGATCGACGTCGACGTCGCGGCGCTCGTCGCGTGGAAGGCGGGCATCGTCAAGAAGCTGACGGGCGGCGTCGGCCACCTCTTCAAGCACCACAGGATCGAGACGATCGCGGGCGAGGCGAAGCTCGCAGGCCCCGGCCGCGTCGAGGTGAAGGGCGCCGGCGGGACCACGCTGCTTCGGTACCAGGACGTGATCCTCGCCACCGGATCGCGCTCGATCGAGATTCCCGGCTTCCCTTTCGACGAGAAGGAGGTCTGGTCGAGCACCGGTGCGCTCGCGCCGACGCGCGTGCCCGAGCGGCTGCTGGTGATCGGCGGCGGCTACATCGGGCTCGAGCTCGGGACCTTCTACGCCAAGGTCGGAAGCGAAGTGACCGTGGTCGAGATGACGTCCGCAATCCTGCCGGGCACCGATCCCGACCTCGCGGCCGTCGTGGCGAAGGCGCTGGCGAAGCTCGGCGTGAAGGTGCGCCTCACGACGAAGGCGCTCGGGTACGAGAAGAAGGGGAGGCAACTCGTCGTCGCGATCGAGAGCAAGGAGGGCCGGAAGGAGTCGCTCGAGGTCGACCAGATCCTCTCGACCGTCGGCCGCCGGCCGAACCACGAGAACCTCGGGCTCGAGACCATCGGGCTCGCGCCCGACGCGAAGGGCTTCCTGCAGGTCGACGCGCAGCGACGCGTCTTACGTGACGCGCAGTCGCGCGTCGGTGTCCCGCACGTCTACGCCGTTGGCGACGTCGCCGGGCAGCCGATGCTCGCCCACAAGGCGAGCCACGAGGGGCTCGTCGCCGCCGCGGCGATCGCCGGCGACGCGTCGGCCGCCTACGACCCGGTGGCCGTGCCGGCGGTGATCTTCACCGACCCCGAGATCGCGTCCGTCGGCTTGACGGAAGAGCAGGCGCGTGCGAAGGGGCTCGAGCCGGTGGTCGGCCGCTTCCCCTTCGCCGCCTCGGGCCGCGCGCTCACCCGCAACGAGACCGACGGCTTCGTGAAGGTCGTCGCCGACAAGAAGAGCGACGCCGTGCTCGGCGTCCACATGGTCGGCCCCGACGTGAGCGAGCTGATCGCCGAGGCGGGGCTGGCGCTCGAGATGGGGGCGACGGTGGAGGATCTCGCGACCACCATCCACGCGCACCCGACGCTGCCGGAGACGCTGATGGAGGCGGCGGAGGCGGTGCACGGGCGGGCGGTCCACCTCGCGCTGCAGCGGGCGGGCGAAGCCCGCCGCTGAGCGCAGGGCTTTGCGCGACGAGCTGCGCTCGCGCGCAAAGCGGCGGATGCAGCGGACGAGCGACGCTGCACGCGCTCGCCGCTGATCCGCCATGCGGAGAAGTGGCGGGAGGGGTGAGGTACATTGCGAGCGGGTCGCTCGAGTGAGAGGAAGCGACGAACGAAGGCGGAGGCGGAACGTGCGGATGATCGGGACGTGGGTGTGCGGTGGCCTGCTTCGACGAGTGCTCGTCGCGGCGGCGTTCATCGTCGGAGTCGGCGGCGCGAGCGGCGCCCGTGCCCAGTCAGAACCGACGCTCGAGCAGCGGCTCGCCCGGCTCTGCGAGGATCTCGACCAGCGGCGACTGGACCTGCACATCAGCGGGCTGTCGCTCGCCGTGGTGAAGGACGATCGCGTCGTCCTCGCCCGCGGGTTCGGGCTGCGCGACCGCGAGCGCAAGGTCCCGGCCGACGAGCAGACGCTCTACGGGATCGGCTCCACGACCAAGGCGTTCACGGCGATGCTCTGCGCGATGCTGGTCGACGAGGGGAAGCTCTCCTTCGCCGATCGGCCGCAGAAGTTCCTGCCGTGGTTCAAGTTCAAGGACGCGACGGCCGACGCCAACGCGACGCTGCGCGATCTCCTCTGCCACCGGACGGGGCTCACGCGCAACGACGTCGCCTGGGTCGGGACGGAGGCGAGTCGCGAGGAGCTGCTCCGTTCGGTCGCGGAGATGGAGACGAACCGGACGTTCCGGTCGGCGTGGCAGTACAACAACTGCATGTTCCTCTGCGCCGGCGAGTGCGCCGCGGCGATCGAGGGGCGGAGCTGGGACGAGCTCGTGGCGGCGCGGATCTTCGCGCCGCTCGGGATGAAGCGCAGCGTGACGAGCGGCGAGGCGGCGCGCGCCGACCCGCTCCTGTCGGGCCGCTACGACTGGGACGCGACGAAGAAGGAGTTCACGCCGGTCGACTGGATGGGCGTCGACAACATGGCGCCGGCCGGCTCGATCTGCTCGACCGTCGTGGACATGGCGCAGTGGGTGCGCTTCCTTCTCAAGCGCGGCGAGCACGACGGAAAGCGGCTGGTCTCGGACGCGCAGTTCGACGAGCTCTGGAAGGACGACGACGCCCTTGACCCGAGCTACGGTCTCGGCTGGTTCCTCCACGACCTCGATCCGCTGACCTTCAAGGCGCAGGACGGCTCGAAGCACCGAGTGATCGAGCACGGCGGCAACGTCGCCGGCTACGCGGCCGAGGTCGGGCTCCTCCCCGATCTCCACATGGGGCTGGTCCTGCTCACGAACACGAGCGGCACGCAGCTCCAGGGCGGGATCCTGCCCTTCGTCTGGAACGCGCTCGCCGGTCCCTGGACGGAGCGCCGGAAAGTCGTCGAGGGGACGGCGCTGCCGGAGGAGGCGACGCGGAGCTGGCTCGGCGTCTACACCGAGGGCAAGGTCGGCGTATCGCTGCGGACGCTGCGACGCACCGACGACCACCTCGTCCTCGTGCTGCCGAGCATGCCGGGCCAGGTCGCCGACACCTTCTTCACGCTCTTGTGGCCCGGCGACGACGGCCGCGCCTGGCTCAAGGAAGAGCCCGACTCCTTCGTGACCTTCGAGCGCGACGCGAGCGGCCGCCTCCTCTCGCTCACGCTCGTGCAGGGCGATCTCGTGCGGACGATGCGGCCGCAGAAGCCCCCGCAGGAGTCGCAGCCGCCCGACCTCACGCTCGACGACCTCATGGCGAAGCGCGCCGAGGCGACCGGCATCGAGAACGCCGCCGGCTGGAAGACGCTGCGCCTCACCGGGACGCTCCGTTTCCCGCAGGCCGGCGTGAAGGGGCGCTACGTCGTCACGACGCGAGGACGCGACGCGCTGCGCATCGACTTCGACGCCGGGAAGTTCGGCCGCTCGAGCACGATCGTCGTCGGCGGCCGCGGCACCGTCGTCGCCCACCTGGGCTCGACGCCCGAGCTGCCGGCCGCGCGCGCCGCAACGCTCGCATTCGCCAACCCTCTCGTCGAGAGCGGCCCGTGGCTCGACGACGCCGAGGACGTCGAGCTGGTGCGGCTCGGTCCCGCGCCCGCGTTCGATCCGCAGCAACCCGGCGAGCTCTGTCTCGCCGTGCGAGTGAAGCCCTTCGGCGCCGACCCGATCGTCTACCACGTCTCGTGCAAGGACTGGAGTCTCGTCGCGGTCGAGGGCGCGACTGCGCTTCCCGGCGTGCCGTCCTCCCTTCCGGTGGCCCGGCTCTCCGACCTGCGCGACGTGCGCGGCGTGAAGCTTTCGTTCCGCCGCGAGTTCGGCGTGCCCGACGTCGGCCGGATGGAGATCCAATTCGACCGTGCCGAGGTCGACGTCGAGCTCCCCGCCGGCTTCTTCGACCTCCCGCCCGCGCCGGCGCCGAAGGGCGCCGGCTCGTAGGAGGCTTCATTCCGCTCCGCGCGGCGCAGCGACGACGCCGCGCCGGAGCTGCCCGCACGCCGCGACCGCCTCGCCGCCGAGCGTGCGGCGCCGCGTGGCGACGAGCCCGAGGTCGCGCGCGCGCCGGACGAGCGCCGCGACTCGCGTGTCGTCGGGTCGGCGGAAGGGGAGGCCGGGCACGTCGTTCCAGGGGATGAAGTTCACGTAGGCGGGGAAGCCGGCGAGCAGGCGAGCGAGCTCGTCGCAGTTCGCCAGTTCGTCGTTCACGTCACGCAGGACGACGTACTCGACCTGGACGCGGCCTCGCGTCGCGGCCGACCAGGCGCGCGCCGCGGCCACGACTTCGCGCACCGGCACGCCGCGCATCGCCGGCACGAGCGACTCGCGCAGCCGGTCGTCGACGGCGTGGAGGGAGAGGGCGAGCCCGTAGCGCCGCCCGCTCGCGGCGAGCCGCCGCACGCGGTCGGGGAAGCCGACGGTCGAGATCACGAGCCGCGTCTCGGCGAGGCCCACCTCGTCGACGACGACCGCGAGCGCCTCCATCAACGCGTCGTAGTTCAGCAGCGGCTCGCCGACGCCCATCACGACCGCCCGGCGGACGTCGGCGCGCGCGCGCGCGTGGGCGAACTGCTCGACGATCTCGTGGACCGCGAGGTTGCGCACCAGCCCGCCCAGCCCGCTCGCGCAGAAGGGGCAGCCGACCGGGCAGCCGACCTGGCTCGAGACGCAAAGCGACCAGGTCGCGCGCGCGGCCGGCATCACGACGCACTCGACGCTGCCGCCGTCGGCGAGCTCGACCTTGAGCTTGCGCGACCCGTCGCGGTCGACCCGCTCCTCGACGACGCGCGTGGCGGTGGCCACGACGCCCTCGCGCTCGAGCGCCGCGAGGAGCCCTCGCGGCAGCTTGACGTCCCGAGGCGCGAGCTCGGCGAGGTCGCCCGCCCCGCGCCGAAGCAGCGTCCTGCGCAGCGCCCGCGCGTGGACGGCGCGACCACCGAGCCGGACGACCCGCGCCGCGAGCTCGGCGGGAGGGATCGAGAGCAGCGGCGTCGCGGGCGATTCGTTCACGAGCGCTCTTCCGGTCAGGGGTGAGGGCCTCCGCGCTGCGAGACTTGACGCGAGCACGCCCTCCCCGCTCTACTGCGGCGCGTGATGGCGTGCTCGCGGGAACGAGCCGCGGGCGGTCCGTCCGATTCAAACCTGCGGCCATGAACCGGTCCACGTCCGGGCGACTGCGCGACCTCGAGGTCCTCTTCCTCCGTTGCCGCCATCAGTGGCGGGACCTCTTCTACGAGCTCGAGCACGGCGACGGCTCGCTCCTTCCCGAGGAACCCTGGGCCGACCTCGACGCCTTCCTCGATGGGGTCGACCGTGAGCACCAGGACTCCTTCGCGCGCACCCTTGCGGAAATGGTGAGCGACGGCGAGCCGGCCGAGCAGGCGCAGGCGCTCTCGATCGTCGCGGCGAGCCGGCGGCCCTACGACCTCTCCGCCGCGCTCGCCGTCGAGAGCGAGCTCGAGAAGGACCTCGAGGCGCACCTCGCGCTCCTGTTGGCGATCGGACAGCGGCGCTTCCAGCCGGGCCGCGCCATCGTCGAGAAGGCGCTCGGAGATCCTCAGCGCCGCCATGCCGCGCTGATCGCGCTCGCGCAGCTCGACCCGGTTGCGGCCGCCGTCCACGGCATGCAGGCTTACGAGAGGGACCGCGAGCGGATCGTGGCGACGCTCTCGCGGCCGCTCGACGAGCACGAGTACGCGACCTTCTATCAGATGGCAGAAGCCGTGCTCCAGGTGCTCGGGAAGGAGGGGCTGAACGAGTTCCTGCGATCGGTCGCGGCGAAGGACGAGACGGCGAAGCACGAGTTCGCGCAGCTCGCGAAGCGCCTGCTTCAGCAGGCGGAATGATCCACACCCTCTCGCTCGTCGCGAGCGCGTTCGCGGCGCTGGGCCAGCTCCTGTTCGCGCTCGCCGCCCGCAGCGCGGGCGGCGCGGTGCCGCGCGCCTTCGCCCGCGTCGCGCTCGCGCTCGCCTGCTGGAGCGCCGCGGTCTTCCTCGACGACCTCCTGCCCGGCGTCGGGCTCGAAGTGCCGTGGCTCGTCGCCTTCGCCATCCCGCCCCTCGGGCTCAGTCTCGCGGCGCGCGTTCATGGAACCGCGCCGCGGCTCGAGCGCGCGGCCGGCCTGGCGTGGGTCGCGGCGCTGCTCGCCGCCTTTCCGCTCGCGTTCGTCGGCGCCCGCGCCGTGCCGTGGGCCGCGCTGCTGCTCTATCCAGAACTTGGTTTCGCGCTCGGCGCGCTGCGCTGGGCCCACGCGGCGAAGGGGCGGTCGGCCCACGGCTTCGTCGTCGCCGGCGCGATCACCGTCGCCGCCTCGCTCGTCGACACGATCCGCGAGTTCCATCCCGTCATCGCGCTGCCGCGGCTCGCGGCGCTGGCGAGCCTCGTCCTCGTCGCGCAGCTCGGCTCGTCGGTGGCGCGCCACCGCCTCTTCGAGCTCAAGCCGATCCTCGGCCGCGCGGCCACCCTCGCGCTCGTCGCGCTCGGCGCCGCCGAGGCGCTCGCCGAGGCGCTCGACCGGGTCGCCTCGCCGTGGGGGAGGCGGCTGCTCGCGGGGCTCGTGCTGCTCGCCTTCGCGCTGCTGCAGCAGCCGCTGCTCCAGTCGCTGCGCTCGCCGGCGGCGCGCGCCCGCGCCCGCCGCCGCAAGGAGCTGCTGCACCGGCTCGAGCTCGTCGACGAGGCGCTCGCGCGGGCGACGACGCTCGAGCAGCTAGAGCGCGAGCTCATCGCCACGCTCGCCGGCGACCCGGAGATCGCCGCCGCCCGCCTGGAGCTGCGCCACTCGCGTGGACGCGAGCCGGCCGCGCACGGCGAGCTCGCGCTGCCGCTTCGCGCCGGACGGCGCCGGCGCGGGACGCTCTTCCTCGCGGCGCGCGAGCCGGCGCTCCTGCGGCCGAAGCCGATGCGCCGCGCGCTCCGCTCGCTCGCGGCGCGCGTCGCCGTCGCCGCGAGCGCCGTCGAGCTCCAGGAGCGGCGGCGGCGCAACGAGCGGCTCGCCCACCTCGGCGCCCTCGCGGCGTCGCTCGCCCACGAGATCAAGAACCCGCTCGGGGCGATCCTCGGCGCGCTCGCGCTCCTTGATCCGCCGCGCGCCGGCGGCTCGTCCGATGGCGGCGAGCCGGAGGCCGGCCGGCTCACCGACGAGCAGCGCCGCTGGCTCGACATCCTGCGGCAGGAGTCGCAGCGGCTCGACCGCACGGTGACCGACGCGCTCGCGCTCGGCCGCGCGCCGCGGCTCGAGCGCCGCAGAATCGTCCCGCGCGAGATCGGCGAAGGGGCGCGACTGCTCGCGCAGGAGCGGGCGGCGAAGAACCAGGTCGAGCTCGCGCTGCGCGAAGCCGAGCCCGGCGGCGCGGAGCTCGACGCCGATCCCGACCAGCTCCGCCACGCGCTCCTGAACCTGCTGCTGAACGCGATCTCGGTCCAGCCCGGCGGCGGACGGGTCGAGCTCGCGCTCGAGCGGCGCGCCGACCGCTTCGCGTTCCACGTCCGCGACGACGGGCCGGGCGTCGCGCCGGAGCTGCGGGAGAAGATCTTCGAGCCCTTCTTCTCGACGAGACCGACGGGCAGCGGGATCGGACTCGCCGTGGCGCAGCGGGTCGCGGCGGCGCACGGCGGCCGCCTCGAGATCGTCTCGCCCGACCAGGGCTTCCGCGGCGCCCATTTCGTCCTCACGCTGCCGCTCATGACGCGAGGAACCGACGATGCCCTCTGATCCCAGGCTCGACGATCCCTGCCGGGTCCTCGTGGTCGACGACGAGGTGAACCTGCGGGCGGTGCTGCGAGGGCTGCTCGAGCGCGAGGGCTACTCGGTCGACGAGGCGGGCGACGGACGCGCCGGACTCGAGAAGGCGCGCGCGAAGAGCTACGCGGCCGTCGTCACCGATCTGCGCATGCCGGAGATGGACGGCTCGCAGCTTCTCGACGTCCTGAAGCGCGAGCACCCCGAGGTGCCGGTCGTCGTGCTGACCGCGCACGGCAGCGTGCAGACGGCGGTCGACGCGATGCGCCGCGGCGCCTTCGACTTCCTGACCAAGCCGTTCGACCAGGTCGAGCTGTCGCAGGTGCTCGAGCGGGCGATCGCCTCGCGGCTGGCGCGGCGGCGCGAAGTGCACGATCCGCGGCCGGCGCTCTTGGCGCTGGTCGGCGCGAGCGACGCGATGAAGCGGGTGCGCGAGCGGATCGGGAAGGTGGCGCCGACGCCCTCGAACGTGCTGATCCTCGGCGAGACCGGCACCGGCAAGGAGCTCGTCGCGCGCGCGCTGCACGAGCTCTCCGGTCGCGCGAAGGGCCCCTTCGTCGCCACCAACTGCGCCGCGATCCCCGAGACGATGGTCGAGGCCGAGCTCTTCGGCCACGAGCGCGGCGCCTTCACCGGCGCCGTCGCGTCGCGGCCGGGACGGTTCGAGCTCGCCGACGGCGGCACTCTCTTCCTCGACGAGATCGGCGACATGGACCTCAAGGTCCAGCCGAAGCTGCTGCGCGCGCTCGAGCAGCGCGAGATCGAGCGGGTGGGCGGCGGCGCGCCGCGCAGGATCGACGTGCGGCTCGTGGCGGCGACGCAGCCCGAGCTAGCGCAAAAGGTCGAGGCCGGGACCTTCCGGCGCGACCTCTACTTCCGCGTCGCGGTGCTGACGATCGAGCTCCCGCCGCTGCGCGACCGGATGACCGACCTGCCGGAGCTCGTCGAGCACTTCCGGATCAAGCACACCGCTCGTCTGCGGAAACAGGTCGCTCCGGCGAGCGGCGAGCTGCTCGCGTGCCTGAGGTCGCACGCCTTCCCGGGCAACGTGCGCGAGCTCGAGAACCTGGTCGAGTCGCTCGTCGTCCTCGCCGACCGGGCGATGCGGACGAGCGACCTGCCGCCGGCGCTCGCGGCGGCGGCGCCAGCGCCTCCCGCGGGCAGCGCAGCGCCGCCGCCCGTCGCCACCGGCCAGATCAAGGACGTCGTGCGCGACGCCAAGGCGGCGCTCGAGCGGGAGATGATCACGCGCGCGCTGCGCGACCACGGCGGCAACGTGACCCACACGGCGGTGGCGCTCGGCCTCTCGCGCAAAGGACTTCAGCTGAAGCTCAAGGAGCTCTGCATCTCGCGGCTCGGCGAGCCGGCGGCGTGACGCCCATGTTCCAGATCACGACGGCCGTCTTCGAGATCGACGGACGGCGGATCTCCTTCGAGACCGGCCGGATCGCGCGGCAGGCCCACGGCTCGGTGATCGTCCGGCAGGGCGACGCGGCCGTGCTCGTGACGGTCGTGATGGCGAGCGAGGCGAGGCCGGGGGAACGCGACGACGACTTCGTGCCGCTCACGGTCGAGTACCGCGAGAAGCTGGCGGCGGCCGGCCGCATCCCCGGCAGCTTCGGCCGCCGCGAGACGCGGATCAGCGACGACGAGATCCTCGTGAGCAGGGTCCTCGACCGCTCGACGCGGCCGCTTTTTCCGAAGGGGCTCGATCGGGAAGTCCAGCTCCAGGCGACCGTCCTCTCGGCCGACGTCGCGCGCGTCGAGACAGGACTGCTCGCGCTGCTCGGCGCCTCCGCGGCGCTCCATCTCTCGCCGATCTTGTGGGCCGGCCCGATCGCCGGGACGCGCCTGGTCCGGGCCGACGGCCGCTGGATCGCGTTCCCCGATGGGCGCGAGCGGGCGCGAGCCGACGTCGACCTCGTCCTTGCGTTGCGCCGAGAGGGACTCGTGATGGTCGAGGGCGGCGCGCAGCAGGTCCCGGAGCCGGAGCTGCTGGAAGGGCTGCTGCTCGCGGAAGAGAAGCTCGCGCTCGCGCTCGCCGCGATCGAGGAGCTACGCGCGAAGGCGGGGCGCCCCAAGCTCGCGGTCGCGCCGCCGCCGCCGTCGCCGGAGGGCGAGGCGCTCGCCGCGAGCGTCGAGCGGCTCGGCCGCGAGCGGATCCAGGCGGCGCTCGACCCGTTGCTCGACAAGAAGGAGGAACGCCGGAAAGACGAGCGCCGTCGCGCGCTCGAGTCGGCGCACCAGCTGGTGGCGAAGGAAGCGGCGGCGGCGGTTCGCCAGAACGGCGCGGACGACCCGAAGCTCGTCGAGAGCGCGGCGCGGCTCGCCCGCTCGCTCACCGACCGCCTGATCCGCGAGCGCGTCGTCGCCGAGGGGCGCCGGCTCGACGGCCGCGGCCTCGAGGAGATCCGGCCGATCGACTGCCAGGTCGGCTGGCTCGCCGGCCCGCACGGCTGTGCCCTGTTCACGCGCGGCGAGACGCAGGCGAGCGTCACCTGCACGCTCGGACCGAAGGACTCCGCGCAGGAGGTCGAGACGCTCGCCGGCATGGAGTCGCGCCACTTCCTTCTCCACTACAACTTCCCGCCCTACAGCGTCGGCGAGGTGCGGCCGCTGCGCGGGCCGGGGCGGCGCGAGATCGGCCACGGCAACCTCGCGCGCCGCGCGCTGCTGCCGGTGCTCCCGCCCTTCTCGACGTTCCCCTACGTGATCCGCGTCGAGTCGGAGATCACCGAGTCGAACGGCAGCTCGTCGATGGCGACGACCTGCGGCGGCTGCCTCGCGCTGATGGACGCGGGCGTCCCGATCACCGATCCGATCGCCGGCATCGCCATGGGGCTCGTCTCCGACACGAAGGGGACGACGTTCCAGGTCCTCTCCGACATCCTCGGCGACGAGGACCACCTCGGCGACATGGACTTCAAGGTCGCCGGCAGCGAGCGCGGCGTGACCGCCGTCCAGATGGACAACAAGCTCGGCTCGCTGCCGCGCGAGGTGCTCGAGCGCGCGCTCGAGCAGGCGGCGCGCGGGCGAAAGCAGATCCTCGACGAGATGAAGAAGACGCTCGCGACGCCGCGTCCGTCGATCAAGGAGCACGCTCCGCACGTCACGTCGGTCCGCATCGCGCCGGCGGCGATCCCCGAGCTGATCGGGCCGCGCGGCGCGAACCTCAAGGAGATCCGTGCGCGGCTCGGCGCCGAGGTGACGATCGACGACGCCGGCTTCGCCTACGTCTACGCCGCCGACGGTGCGCGCGCGCGTGCGGCCGTGCGCCGCGTGCGCGAGCTCGCCGGCGTCGTGCAGGAAGGGCGGCTCTACAAGGGGCGAGTGACCGGAGTGAAGGAGTTCGGCGCCTTCGTCCAGATCTTCCGCAGCGCCGAGGGGCTCGTGCACGTCTCCGAGTGGGACGCGCAGCGCACGAACGACATGGGCGCCGCGGCGCGCGAGGGTGACGAGATCGTCGTGCGCGTGCTCGGCGTCGACGAGCGCGGCAAACTGCGCCTCTCGCGCCGCGAGGCGCTGGGGTCGCGTGACGAGGAGATCGTGAACGCATGAGAGGCCGAATCGTCGTCGCCGCGGTCGCGCTCGCGGGAGTTGCCTTCGGGCACTCACCCGACCTCATCCCCGACCTCATGCCCGACCTGATGAAAGAGTGCGAGGTCCGGTCGATCGGGCCGGCCGCGCCGGGCGGGCGGATCGTCGACGTCGCCATCCACGCGAGCCGGCCTTGGGAGATCTGGGCCGCGTCGGCTTCCGGCGGCGTCTGGAAGTCGGTGAACAACGGGACGACCTGGAGCTGCGCGTTCGACCGCGCGCTCTCGATCGGCGCGGTCGCCGTCGCCCCCTCCGATCCCGACGTCGTCTGGATCGGGACGGGCGAGGGCAACAACCAGCGCAGCTCCTACGCCGGCAACGGCGTCTGGCGGTCGACCGACGGCGGCGCGACCTGGAGCCACCTCGGCCTGGAGGAGACCCACCACGTCGGCCGCATCGCCGTCGATCCGTCCGATCCCGACGTCGCGTGGGTCGCGGCGCTCGGCCACCTCTACACGTGGAACGACGAGCGCGGGCTCTACAAGACGACCGACGGCGGCGATACGTGGGAGCTCGTGCTCGCGCTCGGCGACTCGATCGGCGTCGCCGACGTCGCCGTCGATCCGCTCGAGACCGGCACCGTCTACGCCGCGAGCTACGAGCGGCTGCGCCGCGCCTGGAACTTCGACGACGTCGGCGACTCGGCGATCTACAAGTCGACCGACGGCGGCGCGAGCTGGCGGCGCCTCGCGGGCGGGCTGCCGAAGGGAAAGCTCGGGCGCATCGGCCTCGCGCTCTTCCCGGGCGACCCGAACCGGATCTACGCCTGCATCGACAACGAGAACCCGGCGCCGGCGCCGCAGCAAGGAGCGATCGGCGGCGAGATCTGGCGCTCGCTCGACGGCGGCCGGAGCTTCGAGAAGCGCAACGAGAAGCCGGTGAGCGGCGAGCCGCCCTACTACTACGGCCAGATCCGCGTCGACCCGCACGATCCGGAGAGCGTCTGGCTGCTCGGCATCGTCGTCTTCGTCTCGAAGGACGGCGGGAAGAGCTTCAGCGAGGGCGAGGTCGCCTCGTCGCTCCACAGCGACCACCACGCCCTCTGGTTCGATCCGGCGCGCCGCGACCGCATCGTGCTCGGGAACGACGGCGGGCTCGCGCAGAGCTACGACGGCGGGGCGACCTGGGACTCCTACGGCAACCTCTCGCTCGGCCAGTTCTATTCGGTGAGCGTCGACCTGCGCCGCCCCTACTGCGTGTACGGCGGGCTGCAGGACAACGGCATCTGGCGCGGGCCGTCGCGCTCCCGCAGCCCGCGCGGCACCGACGGCCGCGAGTGGCGCTTCCTCGGCGGCGGCGACGGCATGTACGTGGTCGCCGATCCGAAGGACCCCGACACCGTCTATCTCGAGGCGCAGTTCGGCTCGCTCCAGCGCACCGACGTCGACGCCTACGAGTCGAGATCGATCCGGCCGCCGACCGAGCCTGCCGGGCCGGCCGGCCCAGCCGTGAATGACCACGCCGACCGCTACAACTGGTGCGCGCCGCTGCTGGTCTCGTCGCACAACTCGCAAGTCGTCTACTTCGGGGCGCAGCGTCTCTGGAGGTCGCTCGATCGCGGCGACCACTGGAAGGCGGCGAGCGGCGACCTGACGACGAACGACCCGCGCAAGCTCAAAGGCAGCGTCCCGCACTGCACGCTCACGACGATCAGCGAGTCGCCGCTCGATCCCGACCTGCTGCTGGTCGGCAGCGACGACGGCCGCGTCCACTGGACCGAGGACGGCGGTCGGACGTGGAGCGAGCTCAGCGGCCGCTTTCCCGGACTGCGGCCGCGGCTCTGGGTCAGCCGCGTCGAGCTCTCGCGCCACGACCGCGCGGCCGCCTGGGTCGCGTTCAGCGGATACCGCGACGACGACTTCACCCCCTGGGTCTACCGCACGCGCGACGGCGGGAAGACGTTCGAGCGCGTCGCCGACAGCCTGCCGGAAGGGCCGGTCAACGTCGTCCACGAGAGCCCGCGACGCAAGGACGCTCTCTTCCTCGGCAGCGACGGCGGAGCCTTCTTCTCGATCGACGGCGGCGACCGTTGGCGGCCGCTCGCCGTCGGGCTGCCGACCGTCTCGGTGGTCGACCTCGCCGTCCATCCGCGCGAGCGGGAGGTCGTCCTCGCCACCCACGGCCGCGGCCTCTTCGTCGTCGACGTGACGGCGCACGAGCAGCTCGGCGCCGACGTGCTCTCGAGCGACGCGTGGCTCTTCGCGCCGGGCGAGGCGGTGCTCTGGCGCAACTTGTGGGGACTCGCCGCCGGCGCGAGCGGCGAGCGCCACTACCGCGGCGCCAATCCGCCGGCCGGCGCGGCGATCTGGTACTGGCTCCGGCGGGACGGCGGCAAGCCGTCGCTCGAGGTCCGAGACGGTTCCGGCAAGGTCGTTCGGACGCTCGAGGCGGTGAAGGGCGCGGGACTCCACCGCGTGAACTGGGACTTCCGCTTCGATCCGCCGAAGGAGGCGGCCACGCCGGCCGACGCGGCGAAGGAACCGTCGAAGCGGCCGCGACGTCGTCGGCTCGAGGAGGAGGGCGAGGAGCAGGCGCGCTCCGAACCGGGCGAGCTCGTCGAGCGGGAGGAGTTCGACCTCCCCGCGGCGCAGGATTCCGGCAGGGGCAGGAAGGGCGGCGGCCAGACCGAGCTCGCCAAGCCCGGCCGCTACACGATCCGCCTGAGCGTGGGTGGACGGACGATCGAGCAGGCGCTCGTCGTGCGCGCCGATCCCGACTTCCCGGGCGAGTGACCGGTCCGCGGCCGCCGCTCGTCAGGTGCGAGCCAGCGCTGGAGCTCGGCGAGACGGCGCGCCGCGCGCTCGTTCTCGGCTCGAAGGAGAGCCTCGCCCGCCTCCTCGGCGACCGCTTCCGCCATCTTGAGCCGCAGCCGATCGGACCAGAGCGCGACGAAGCGGCGCGCGGTGGGGGCGGCGAGCTCCCGGATCGTCTGCTCCTCGAGCTCGAGGAGGTGGAGGTGCGTGCGGCACGGCTCGCAGCCGCGAACGTGCGCCTTGGCGTCGCGCGCCTGCCCGCGCGAGAGCTCGCCGTCGACGAGCCGATGGAGCAGCGGCGCGCCCGCGTCGCAGGGTCGCGCGTCGGCGATCTCGAGCAGCCGGTCGAGAGCGGTCACGACGACGCTCCGCGCGGCGGAGCCGAAAGCGCGAGGCGCGCCCGCAGGTGGTGGAGGATGCGCAGCCGCGCGCGGCGGATCCGCATCGCCACCGCGCCGGGCTTCAGCTTGAGCCGGCGCGCGATCTCGGCGTAGGTGAGGCGCTCCTGCGCATGAAGGAGCAGCGCCTGCTCCTGTCGCGCGGGAAGGTCGCGCATCCCCTCGAGCACGAGGGCGCGCAGCTCGCCGTAGGTGATCCGCGCGACGCGGCGCGCCTCGTCCGCGAGCAGATGGACGAAGGGGTCGGCGCCGCGGTCCTCGATGCTGCGGGCGACGAGCATCTCGCGCCGCGCGCGCCGCGTCGTCGCGCGCGACTCCTGGCGGACGAGGTTGTCGGCGATCGCCAGGAACCAGCGCACGAACGAGCCCGGCCCGCGGTCCTGGAAGGTGTGGCGGCAGCGGTAGATCTGGGCGAAGGTGTCGGTGAGCAGCTCCGCCGGATCGACGCGCCCTCGCTGCCGGCGGACCTTCATCCGGACCAGCGGCAGCAGCGCCGGGCCGGCCACCTCGAAGAGCGAGCGGAAGGTCTCGGGCCGCTCGTGGACGCGGAACTCCTCGAAGAGCGTCGTGGCGCGTCGCTCGATCCCGTGGTCCCACACGAGCCGAAGCGACGGCGGAGTCTCGCCGCATGGATCGGGACGGCGGTAGGCCGCGGACGCGCCCATGCTCGCCCTTCCTCCTGCTTCCCGGATCGAGGCCAAGAGGCCCTCGCCCGACGATCTTCACCCGATGACCATATGCCGCCGCGCTGCGCCGTTCACTCGTCGATCCGCCCTTTGAACTAAGATCCCTCGCCCCATGAATCCCAAGACCGCCCCTGCGCCGACCGAGCGGCCCGCTCGCTCCCGCGGCTGCGCTCCCGCCTTCGCGCTCGACGACTCGCTCGACCTCGTCGATCCGCGCGTCGCCGGGCTGATCGCCGCCGAGACCGAGCGGCAGCGCCGGAAGCTGATCTTCATCGCCTCCGAGAGCGTCTGCCCGCGCGCCGTGCGCGAGGCGGTCGGCTCGCCCTTCAGCAACCTCTACGCGGAGGGCTACCCCTCGACCCGGACCGCTCTGCTCGAGCGCGACCTGCTCGACTGGGACGCGCGCCACCTGAGCTTCTACCGGCGCTACGGCGACCGCCGTTACTACAAGGGTTGCGACTACGTCAACCTCGTCGAGTCGGAGGCGATCCGCCGGGTCGCGGAGCTCTTCGCGACGGCGCAGCAGCCGGCCCGCTCGATCCACGCCAACGTCCAGCCGCTCTCGGGCGCGGCCGCGAACAACGCGGTCTACGAGGCGCTCGTCCCGGCCGAGTCGACGGTGATGGGGATGCACCTCTCGACGGGCGGCCATCTCACCCACGGCTCGCCGGTCAACCGCTCGGGCAAGCACTTCCGGATCGTGCCCTACGTCGTCGATCCGACCTCGGGCCGCATCGACTACGAGAAGCTGCGCGCCGACGCGCTGAAAGAGAAGCCGCGGCTCATCATCGCCGGCTACTCGGCCTATCCATGGACGATCGACTGGGCGCGCTTCCGCGCCATCGCCGACGAGTGCGGCGCCTTCCTGCTCGCCGACATCGCCCACCCGGCCGGGCTCGTCGCGGCCGGCGAGTTCCCGAACCCGGTGGGCGTGGCGCACGTCGTCTCGTTCACGACCCACAAGACGCTCTGCGGGCCGCGCGGCGCGGTGATCCTCACGACCGACGCGGATCTGGCCCGCAGGATCGACCTCGCCGTCTTCCCGGGCGAGCAGGGCGGGCCGCACGTGAACGGCATCGCCGGCAAGGCGGTCGCCTTCAAGCTCGCGGCGAGCGACGATTTCCGGCGGATGATGCGCGCGGTGCGCGAGAACGCGGCGGCGCTCGCGGCCGGCTTGAGCCGCGGCGGACTCACGCTCGCGTACGGCGGCACCGACACCCACCTCTGTCTCGTCGATCTGCGCGCGCTCGTCTCGAAGTCGGGCGAGCCTTTCTCGGCCGACCTCGCGGCGCGCGTCCTCGACCTCGTCGGGATCACCTGCAACAAGAACTCGATCCACGGCGACACGCGCGCGCTCCACCCGAGCGGCCTGCGCCTGGGCACCTGCTGGGTCACGCAGCGCGGCCTCGATGGCGACGACATGGGCGAGATCGCGTCGATCGTCTGCGACACGCTCACCTCGATGCAGACTTTCCAGGTGCACACCGCGGCGGGGCTGGTCGGGCGAGTCCGACTCCCGGCCGCGGCGCTGCGCAGCGCGCAGAAGAGGGTGAAGAAGCTCATTGAGCGGAGCGAAAGTTCATCGTCGCGGAGCGAAGGGTCATCGTCGCGGGGCGACGTCGCGTCGTTCGGCGCCTTCAGCTACCCGCACTACGACCCCGACGGCCCCGCGGCGGCGCGGCGCGCGAGCGTGGCGGCGCTCGCCGGAGCGGCCGACGACGCGACGCCGCCCGACGGCGGAGCCGCGGTCGTCGACACGAGCCAGGCGCCCGTCCTTTCGGTCCGCGGCGAGCGGGCCGGCGTCGCGCTCCAGCAGGTGCTCACGGGCGACCTCCTGCGGCTCAAGCCGGGACGAGTGGAGCCGGCGCGGGCGCTCGACGCCGAAGGGAAGCTGATCGGCGAGTTCCGCGTCGCGCGGCTCGCCGACGACGACCACGGCTTCGCCCACTACCAGCTCACCGGCGACCGCGAGCCCGCGCTCGACCTCGTGCAGTGGCTGCGAGATCTCTCCGACGGCATGGTCGCCTTCGACGTCGACCTGCTGAAGAAGATCGACGGGCCGGTCGTCGTCGAGGACCTCGGTGCGACCCTCGGTCCGACCGAGCGACGCGTCGTCGTGACGATCGCCGGCCCGAAGGCGGCCGACGCGCTGCGCGCGGCCGGACTGCCTTCCGACGTCGCGCCAGGCGAGGTGAAGTCGATCACGGCGAGCGGCGGCGAGGTGCGGCTCCACGCGTTTGCGACGCCGAAGGGCGCGCGCTGCTTCGAGCTCGTCGCGCCGCCCGCGGTGGCGGAAGAGATCGTGAAGAACGCGCTCCCGACGCGTTCAGCGGGCAAGGTGAGCGAGCGCGCCTTCCTCGAGTGGAAACGGAAGCAGGGCGCCGCCGCGCCCGGCACCACCGTCAGCGCCACGCCCAAGGACGCCGAGAAGCCGTGGTTCATCGGCCAGAAGGCTCTGGTCGGCGCCGGCTTCGCGGCCGCGGCGCGCGAGCCGTTCGTCGAGCCCAGGCGCGAAGGGGAGCTGCTCCACACGCCGCTCCACGAGTGGCACAAGGCGCGGACGAAGAAGTGGAACCTCGTCGACTTCGCCGGCTGGGAGATGCCGGTGCTCTACACGTCGATCGTCGACGAGCACCGCGCCGTGCGCACCGCCGCCGGCCTCTTCGACGTCAGCCATATGGGCGTCTTCGAGGTGCGCGGCGAGGGGGCGGGGCGCTTCCTCGACCTCGTCACCACCAACTACGTCGGCAAGCTGCGCGACGGCGAGGGGCAGTACAGCTACACGCTCGCGCCGAGCGGCCACGTGCTCGATGACCTGCTGGTCTATCGCCGCGCGGCCGACCGCTTTCTCGTCGTCGTCAACGCGAGCAACGCCGACAAGGTCGAGGCGTGGTGGCGCGGCGCGCTCGCCGGCCGCTTCGCGCTCGATCCGTCGCGTCCCACCGTGCGCTGCGACGTCGACGTCGAGCTCGTGAACCTGAAGGATCGCAAGGCCGCCGGCAACGAGATGCGCGTCGACCTCGCCTTCCAGGGGCCGGCGTCGCTGCCGACGCTGCTCGATCTCTGCGACGACGAGGCGAGCCGGCGCCGCCTGAAGGAGCTGAAGCGCTTCCACCTCGCCGAGGCGACGCTGCGCGGCGACTCGATCCTCGCGGCGCGCACCGGCTACACCGGCGAGGAGATCGGCTTCGAGCTCTACGTCCACCCCGACCGGATGCGCTCGCTGTGGGAGGCGCTCCTCGCGGCCGGCGAGAAGCGCGGCGTCGTCGCCACCGCGCTCGGAGCGCGCGACTCGACGCGCACCGAGGCCGGCTTCCCGCTCTACGGCCACGAGCTCGCCGGCGACTTCGACATCGGGCCGCACGGCGCCGGCTACCCGTCGTTCGTGAAGTTCCACAAGCCTTTCTTCGTGGGCCGCGACGGCCTGCTCGAGCGCGAGAGGACGCGCGCGCAGCGAATCTGGCGCGCGAAGGTCACGGATCCCGCGGCGCGACCCGTGCGCGCCGGCGACACCGTCGTCGACGCGAAGGGGCGCTTCATGGGCCGCGTCACGTCGGCGGCCTACGCCGGCGCCGAGCAGATCCTGCTGCTGTGGGGCGACAAGGACGCCCTCGCCAAGGGCGCGAAGATCGGTGTCTTCCCGCTCCCGCGCGACCACAACAAGCTCGCCCCCGAACCGGCCAAGGATGAGCTCAAGAGCGGCGACAGCGTCCTCCTCCCGATTCCCGGCGAGATCCTGCCGCGATTCCTCACGGCGGGCGAGAAGGCGAAGCGCTCCTACGTGAAGTGACGTCGGTGATCGCGCTCGCGGCGGCCGCGGGGATCGCTGCATGGCTGCCCGCGCAGTCGGGGAGCGACGGGAAGAGCCGGCAGGAGTCCGTTCGCGGTCCGCTGGAAGAGGCGCTCCGGCGGTTCTTCGCGGCGGAGCAGGCTCAGGGAGCGCCGTTGCAGGAGCTCCTCGCCGCGGCGGCCGGCCACGAGGATCTTCTGGCCGAGATCCTCGAGACGAAGAGCTTCGTGCTCCTGACCGTGGCGGTCGCGCGGCACGGAGAGATCGACGCGCAGCACCGATTCCACGACCTCCCGGACGCGTCGGACAACTCGGCCCTGTTCTACGGCCCGCCGACGAGCGCCACGCTGCAGCCTCTCGTGGTCTACGTACCCGACTCCACGACGACGGCCGGGTTCGAGCGCGCGCTCGAACAGGAGGGGAGCCTGCAGGGACGGTTCGTCCTGCTGGTGCCGGACGACAAGCAGGACAACCGCTGGGATCCCAGCCAGCATGAGCACCGTCGCCACGTCGGTCCGCTGCGCGACCTGCTCCTTCGCTGCTCGATCGACCCGGATCGCGTCTACATGATCGGGAGCGGCCGTGGCGGCCACGCGACGTGGGACGTCGGGCTACTTATGCCGACCGATGGGCCGGCCTCTTCCCGTGCAACGGCGGCCTCATCCACGAAGGGGGCTATCGCTCGAGCGGCGGCGTCTTCCTCGAGAACGCGAAGAGCCTCGCCGTCTTCACGGTCTACAACACGAGCTTCGACCACGGGATCGAGGGCTGCCGCTACGCCACGAAGAAGTTCAAGGAGTGGCGATACCGCTTCGAGGCGGTCGAGGAATCGGAGTTCAGGACAATGGGCATCGCCGAGGCGATGGTGAAGCTCGGCGACGTGACCCGCGATCCCCATCCGTGCGAGATCACCAAGCGCTTCAACCATCTCGCGGACGGCGACCACTTCTGGCTGCGGGCCCTCGACCGAATCCCGCGCGAGTGGGACCCGGCCGCGGAGATCCGGATCCGCGGCGAGTGGCCCAAGGATCGGGAGAAGCAGCGCGAGGCCGTCTGGAACCAGGTGAGAAGCGAGTGCGCGTCGCTCCGCGGATCGATCCAGGGCAACCGGATCGTCGTCACGACGCAAGGCGTCGGCAGGGTGCGCGTCTACTTCGACCCGAAGCTCGTCGACTACCGGAACAAGGTCACCGTGACGATCAACGGCAAGACGTGGCCGCCGCTGGCGCTGAAGCGACAACCCGACGTCCTGCTGACCCACGTGCACGAGACCGGCGACACGTCGCGGCTCTACTGGGCGTACCACGACTTCGACGTCGGCAGCCCCTGACGCCGCTCGGACGGCCGTGACCCGGAAGTCAAATCCGTCCGACTCCGGGGCATGATCGGAGTCGGTCGGCTGGAAGAAATCATGGTCGATCCAGCTTCGGTGGTGGCCATGGTGGGCGCGATCGCCGTGCTCACGGTCGCGCAGGACGTGGAAGGGCCCGCCGCGACGACTCGCGTCCACGATCTCAGCGCCTTCCACGCGCTGCGCGGGACTCCGGTGCTCCAGTTCGACCTTGCGCCTCAGCCATGGTCGGCGGCCGCGTGGGGTATGCGCGTAGCGGCGCCAGAGGAGGCGTTCGACTTCGACGAGATCGGCGAGTTGCTGCGGAGGATCTGCACCGACCCCGACGACGAGGCCGGATTGCAGATGACGATGCGCGACGACGCACTCGTCGTGACGGCGTCCGCGGAAGTGAACGACCGCATCGCCAGGACGCTCGCCTGGCTGCGCTCGGCCTGCCTCGGCGCGGAGTCGCTCGAGATCCGCGTGATCGCGGGCGAGGGCGTGCTCGAGGCGCCGCTGCTGCTCGACGTCGCGGAGGCCGATCGACGCATCCAGGAGCTCGTCGCGTCGGGCAGGGGGAGCGTGCGCCGCGTCGGCTCGACGGCGCTGCGCGACGGTCTCGTCGCGTCGCTCCAGACGGTGGACAGCGAGCGCTACGTCTGCGACCACGAGGTCGAGATCGCGCACGGCTCCGTCATCTACGATCCGGTTCCCGCAACGCGCAGCGACGGACTGGAAGCCGCGGTCCGCGCCGGCCGCTGGCGCGATGCGACGTGGCTCGACCTCGCGATCCGGTATTCCGAGCCGGCCGCGCCGATGCGCGACCTGACGCTGCGCCCGTGGGTCTGGTTCGCGAGCCCAACGCCTCACGAGTACCCGGGCGTACCGTCGCCCGACCTGGCCCATGCGGCGGCGGCGATGTTCCACGGCGAGCTCCCGATCGGGATCGAGTGCCCGCGCACGCGCCTCCTGAGCTTCGCCGGTTCGTTCCTCCTGCCGGACGGCAAGTCGCTCTGGATTCCCGGCCGCATCGCGACGAAGAGCGGCTCGGCGTCGCTCGCCCTCGAGATCCGCGCGCGTGGACCCTTCCGTCCGATGGAGCAGGTATTGCCGGGCGGGCCGGTGGAGGGTCGCGAGCGCGCGATCCTCCAGATCGGATCGTTCCAGAGTCACGGCGTCTCGGCGGATCTCGCCGACGCGACGACCTTCGAGCTCGGGCCGATCTACGGGGGCTCCTCGGAGTCGGAGCGGGAATCGGCGTTTGTGACGGCGTGGCCCTCGTGGATCTGTGCGCAGAGCGCTTCCCGCGGCTTCCTGATCGGACTGGTGGAGGACGTCTTTCGCGGCGTTCCGAAAGACAAGCATGGCTTTGCCCAGATCCTGTCAGCGGGCCAGATCTTCGTCGACGCTCCCGCTTCGGTCCGCGAGCAGATCGTCGAGAAGTTCACCAGCGCCGCCGACCTCGGCTCGCCGGTGGAAGTGTCGGGCCGCGTCACTCGCGGCGACGCGACGGTCGCGGAGTTCCGGGTGCCGGCGCTCACCGGCAGGCCGGCGACGATCTGGACCGGGATCGACGGCTCCTACCTCGCCGACTGGGACGTCGACGTGGCCGACCAGGCGTTCATCGCCAATCCGGAGATGAGAGAGTTCATGGACGGCGTTGCGCTGCGCGTCGTCGTCCGGCCGCTGCGCGGTGAGCGGGTGCAGGTGACGGTCAATGGCATGGTCAACCTGCTCGACGGACTGCCCCAGTTGAAGGAGCTCCTCGATCCCTACACACCCGTCTTCGAGAAGCTCGACGCGCTGCGGCTGCCGCTGAACGAGAGCTGCAACGTCCCTCTCCATGACGGGCGCGCCGTCGTCCGCCTCGGGGGCGACCCGCTAGCGCTCGAGCTCACGATCCGGCCGCAGCCGCAGCCCGCCGCGGCACCGCCGTCGACCACGCGTAGCTTCGATCTCGCCGCGCTGCTCGCGCCGAGCGGCGCGACGTCCGCGTCGCTCGATCTCTGTCCCAGGGTCTCATCCGGTGGGGCCTCGGAGCACCAGGAGTCGCAAGCCGGGCCTGCACTGGAGATCGGAGAGTTCTGCAACGTCGTCGAGAAGGTGGTCGCGGCTGGCGCCGGCGGCGCGGACGCGAAGGTCGAGTTGCAAGGCAGCCGGCTCGTGGTCTCGGCGCCCGAGCCGCTGCTCGCGCACGTCGACCGGCTCGTCGGACTCTTCGAGAAGGCCTGCCTCGGCGAGGAGAGGGTCGAGGTTCGCGTCGTCACCGGCGAGGGAGTGTTCGAAGTGCCGCTCGTGCTCGACGCGGTGGAATCGGACCGGCGCGTCGCCGCGCTCGTGGCCTCCGGGAAGGGCAGCGTCCGGTGCGTCGGCTCGGCGGCGCTCACGGACGGGCTTGCCGCCGCAATCGGCGAGCTGCACGCCGGACTGCACGTGCAGGACTACGAGGTCGAGATCGCCCACGGCTCGGTGATCTACGACCCCGTCATCGAAGTCCACGAGCCGGGTCTGACGACGAGCATCCAGGCGGCGCGCGCTCCGGACGCAACCTATCTCGATTTCGCCGTTCGTGACTGGGAACCCGACGACGCGTGGCGCGAGCAGATCGCGCGGCCGACGGTCTGGTTCTCGAGCCCGCTGCCGCCCGAGGACCCCGCCACGCACGCTGCTCCGGAGGAGGGGCACCACGCGACCGTCGTCGACGCCGAGATCCCGCTCCTGATCGAGTCCCTGAGCTCCCGCGTCCTTGGCTTCGCCGGGTCGTTCGTCCTGCCGAACGGCAAGTCGCTGTGGATCCCGTGCCGCGCGACCAGCCAGGCGGATCCGACCCGCCGAGTCGCGTGCGCGCTCGAAGTGAGCGTGCGCGGTCCCTGTCGACCGATGGTGGAGGTGCTCGCGGGTGCGGCGCCGGACGAGCCGGAAGCCGCGATCCTCCACGTCGGATCTTGGACGAGCGCCGGCTTCCGTGCGGAACCGATGGACGACGGGTCGCTCTCGATCGACCCCTACGCCTCGCCGCGGTCCGACGACACGTGGTGGCCGTCCAGCGTCATGAACGAGCGGCTGCCCGACCAGGGGAACGACGTGGACGACCCGCTCGGGATCGCCGGGCTCGGTTTGCCCGAGCTCGAGACCGACGCGAGCGTGATCGTCGCTACGCTCTCCCGCGACCATCTCTTCGTGCAGGCGCCGGCGCCGATCCGCAGGAAGATCGAGCAGCGCCTCGCGACCGTCGCTCCCACCGGCCGTCCGATCGAGCTTCGCGGCCGTATCACGCGCGGCGCCGAGACGATCGGCGAGTTCCGCATCCCGGCGCTCACCGGAAAGCTGGCGACGATCTGGTCGGGTCTCGACGGCTCGTTCCTCGCAGACTGGGACGTCGACGTCGCAGGCGAGTCGATGGTCGGCAATCCGGAGATCGGCGCGTTCCTCGACGGGTTCGCGCTCCGTTTCGTGGTGCGATCGGCGAGCGACGCGGACCTGCAGCTCGAGACCCACGGCGTGCTCGACTTCCTCGACGGTCCGCCCGCGGTCCAGGAGATCGCCAATCCCTACACGCCCTACTACGAGAAGGTGAAGGCGCACCGCCTCTTCGTCGACGAGACTCGAAATCTCACCTGCACCGACCGGAAGGCGAAGGTTCGCTTCGGCGACGACTCGCTCGCGCTCGAGGTCACCGTCGAGCTGCGCTAGACGCGCGCAGCGCTCACTCGAGCTCGAGCGTGAGGTCGCACCGCTTCGTCTCGCCGGTGGCGACGTCGACGAGCTTGGTCGGGTTCTCCTTCGGGGAGAGCGCGGCGCCGAGGTCGGCGGGGGGTGCGACGTCGATGCGCAGAGCCGTGAGCTCGTAGCGTCCGGGCTTGAGCCGCGGGAAGCGGAAGCGGCCGTCGCAGTCGGTCGTCGTGCGCGAGGTCGGGCCGGCGACGAGGCGCGCCGTCATCTCGACGTCGGCGAGCGGCCGGCCGGCGGGCGTGCGGAGCTGGCCTTCGATGGTGCCGGCCGGCTCGAGCGTGATCGCGCCGAGGACGACGCTGCCCGACTCGGGAATCGTGACCTTCACGTTGCGGTCGGCGAAGCCGGGATGGCGGAAGGCGAGGACGCGCTCGCCGGGCGGGAGGGCGAGCCACTCGAGCCGGCCGTCCTTCGCGCAGACGCGCTCGAGGTGGTCGGGCAGGACGAATAGGTCGCGCTCGAGCGCGATCGCGTTCTGGTGGGGCGAGGCGAGCGCGACGCGCGCCGCGAGCGGAGCGCCGCCGGTCGCGGCGGCGGTCGCGGTGACCGTCGCGCCGCGCTGGAGCGTGAACGATCCGAGCTCGGTCGTGGCGTCGAGCTCGAAGGCGACCGCCGGCGTGATGACCGCCATCGCTCCCGGGACCGAGAGTTCGAGCGCGTGGCTCCCGGCCGCGATGCCGCGGATCTCGAGCTGGCCGTCGCGCATCCAGGCGACCCGCGGCGCGCTCGTCGGACGATGGACGGCGCCGGCCGGCGCTACGGTCCGCCAGGTGACCGGGACGTCGAGCTCCTTCGGCGCGCCGAGCAGCTCGACCTGCGCGCTCGCCAGCGCGTGAAGCACGACGCGCAGGTCGGCGACGTCGGTGTGGACGCGGTCGATCACGGTCGGCGCACAGTCTTCTTTACGCGTAGTGACGACGTAGTAGCCGGGGGCGAGCTCGTCGAGGCGAAACGAGCCGGTCTCGTAGTCACTGCACGCCCAGAGATCCCACGACCGCTCGTCGGGGCCGGCCATCGCCGCGTCGAGGCGCGCGCCGCCGACCGGCTTGCCGTTCAGGTCGACGACGACTCCACGGATCGACGCCGGCCGCTCGAGCTCCAGCACGACCGGCTCGGAGGAGACGTCGAGCGAAGGAATCCCGCCATTGGCGAATCCCGGCGGGCCGCGGACGACCAGCCGCACGTTGGAACGGGCGACGTGGTCGAGCGCGAAGTCGCCGCGGCCATCGGTGAGTGCGAAGCCTTCGAGCAGCGCCTCGTTCGGGAGCGCCGTCGGCTCCGTGCGATCGGCGCCAGGGTCCCAGAGCTCGACGCGCGCCTCACGAATCGCTTCTCCGGCCGGCCCCTTCACCCGCCCGCGCAGCGAGCGGCCGGCCGCGAGCTCCACCGGCTCGAGCTCGACGTCGCAGCCCGGCAGTACGATCCGCTCGAAGGCGACGCCGGCAAGATTCGCGGCCGCGAATCGGAGCAACGGAATCTCGGGCAACACGCCGAGCAGCTCTCGAAACGTCACGACTCCCTGGTCGTCTTCACTGGCGGAGCAAAACCGGGAGGAGGAGGGGTCGGATGCGCCGGCCAACCGGAAGTCGCCGACAGCGAGCGCCATGACGCCGCGCGCGGGAGCGCCTTCCGGACCGCGAACCTCGATCGTGACACGGACCGGATGCCGCAGCCGCTCGACCTCCGCGCGAATGCGATCCGCGAGCTCGACGTCGCGCGGCCCCTCCTCGCGCCGCCGATCTCGCCTTGCGTCGGTGACGCCGACGTCCGCGCCGCGTCGGTCGTCGCGCTTCAGCGACTCGCCCGCTCCGTGCAGCACGATCCACGCGGTCGCGACGAGCGCCGCGATGCCGGCGAGCGCCACGCTCACCAGGAGCCCGACGTTCGTCGCGCCGCGAGCGAGTCGTGACAGGGCGACGATTCGGACTCGCCGGGGGCTTGGTTTGCGCATGGCCGCTCAGTATCTTCCGCGCCCGCATTCGGCGAAACGGCCCCATAGTCTAGTCCGGTCTAGGACGGGTGGTTCTCAGCCATCAAGCACGGGTTCGAATCCCGTTGGGGCTACCAATCGCGTTGATTGGGTTCCGCGGGTCGGGCAAGAGCACCCTCGGTGCGCGTCTGGCGGCCGAGCTCAAGCGGCCGTTCTTCGACCTCGACCGCGAGATCGAGGTCGCGCAGGGGCGCACGATCGCGGCGCTCTTCCGCGAGGAGGGCGAGGCGGCCTTCCGGCGGATCGAGGCCGAGACGCTCGAGGGGATCGCCGCGCGGCCCGGAATCGTCCTCGCGCCGGGAGGCGGCGCCGTCGAGCTTGCGGAGAGTCGACTCCTGCTGCGCCATCGCTGCCGCTCGATCTACCTCGACGTGCCGATCGTCGAGCTCGTGGCGCGTCTCTCGGCCGGCGGCGGGCGACCGGCGCTGACCGAGCTGCCGCTCGGCGACGAGGTCGCCCTCGTCGCGGCGCGCCGCGACCCGCTCTACCTCGAGAGTGCCGAGCTCGTCCTGAAGATCGCACCTGGCGAGTCGGAGGCGACGACGTATTCCCGGCTGCGGGAGCTGCTGGCGAATTCGTAGAGTCGGCCCGCCCCTCCGATCCCTCCGTCCGCGCTCACGGAAACCGGAGACGCGTTTGGGACCACTCCTTCCAGGATGGCCGCGCGGTCTCGTCGTCGGCTGCGCCCTGCTGCTCGCTCCCGCGACGGCGCCTGCCGCGCAGCAGGCTCCCGACGGCTCGGAGGATCGCGCGCGGCGGATCGGCGAGCTGTCGAAGGAGGGGCTGCCGCGCACCGACCGCGTCGCGATCGTGATGGAACTGCTGCGCGACGAGCTCGACACCGCGTCGTTCGACGCCATCGTCCGCTCCTTCCCCGAGGGCGATCGACGCGAGCTCGTCCTGCTGCTCGAGCGAGTGCTGCGCGATTCGTCGGCGACGCCGCGCGAGTGGTCGAACGCGGCGCGGCTCGCCGAGATCGCGCCCGACCCCTCGCTCGCGCCGGCGCTGCTCGATCGGCTCGGCGAGGCGCTCTCGCGCGATCCCGGCCGCGCCGGCGATTTCGTCAAGGCGCTGCGCGCGGCGCTCGAGTCCCTGCGGCGGCAGGTCGCCGAGCTCGAGGCGGAGCGGCTCGCTCAGGCGTCGGCCGAGGCGTGCGTGGCGCAGCTCGACCATGCGGCGAGCGAGGTGCGCCGAGCCGCGCTGCGGCGGCTGCTCGAACTCGCGCAGCGAAAGGGCGATCCGCCCGACGATGCGTTCGACCGGGCGCTCGAGCGGGCGCGCGACCGCGTCGTGTCGCGCGCCGCGCAGGCGGCCCGCGCAGCGGCGGAGCCGTTGTCGCTCGCTCCCGACGAGCTGCGGCTCCTTCTCGAGCTCGCCGCGGCACTCGCTCCCGAGCATGCCGAGGCGAAGGCGAGCTGGCTCGCCTGGTTCCGCGAGACTCGCGACGTCGAGACGCGCCTCGCGCTGCTCCCCGCGCTGCGTCGGATCGTGCGCGACCGGCCCGACGCGACGATCGCCGCCGAGCTCGCGCGGCAGCTCGCGCAGGAGGGGAGCGACGAACCGCGCCAGCCGCTGGTCGAGGCGGAGCTCGACCTGCTCGCCGCAGTCGGCGACGAGTCGACGCTGGAGGCGGTCGCGCCGTGGCTCGCCGCCGAGGGCGCCGCGCGGGTCCGGCTGCGCCAGAAGGCGGTCGCGGCGATCGCCGAGCTCGCCCGCCGCAGCGCCGACCGCCCCTTCGCCCGGCGCGTGATCGACCTGCTGACTCGCGTGCTGCGGGAGGACCTAAGCGGCGACGCGCGCCTCTCGGCGGCGCTCGGCCTCGCGCTGGTCGTCGAGTCGATCGCCGAGCGTCCGCGGGAGGGGACGCCGATCGCGGCGCTCGACGTCGAGAACCTCGGCCGCGTCTTCGACGGGCTGCGCATGGCGCTGCGCGAGACGAGCAGCGATCGCGCGCTCTCGGAGCAGTGCTGCAAGACGCTCTGCCGCATCCCTGGCCGAGCGACCGATGCAGCCCGCGTGCTCGCCGAAACGCTGGCGTCGGAGGCGACGGCGGCTCCGGTGCGCGAGGTCCTGCTGCGCGGACTCAAGGAGCTCGGCGAACCCGAGGCGGTGGCGACGATCGTCGCGTCGCTGACGCGTGGCGGACCGGCCGTCGAGCCCGACACGGTCGGCAAGGAGGCCTACGCGGCGCTGCTCGCCGTGCTCCGGCGCGCGTCCGAGTCGGGCCGCGGGGTCGCCGCCGAGCTCGACGTCGTCGCGGCCTGCCTCGCGGCGAACGAGCCGGAGTGGGCGCTGCAGTTCGCCGGTCAGCTTCTCGATGGGGTCGACGAAGCCGACCGGCCCGACCACGAGTCGACGCGCGGCGCGATCCGCGTCGCCTTCGGCCGCGCCGCGCTGCGCGCCCGCTCGCCCGAGACGCTCGAGCGGGCTTGGGGGGCGCTCGACGCGGCGGTCGACGATCCATCCTGCGTCGCGGCGCAGCGTCAAGACGCGCTCCTGCTTCTGCTCGAGGTCGCCGAGCGGACGCGGCCGCTCCACGCGGCCGAGGCGGCCGCGCGCGCGGAACAGCTCCTGGAGGAGCCCGAGCTCGCGGCGACGGAACGGGCGGACGTCGTCCGCCGCGGCGCGGCGCTCTGGCTGGTCGCCGGCCGGTGGGCGAGCGCCTACGGCCTGCTCGATCGGGAGCTCGTCGAGACCGAGGCGCCCGCCGATCTGATCGTGCTGAAGGCGCGGGCGGCCGTCCGGCGCGAGGATCCGGAAGGGCCGCGCGACGCGCTGCGCATCCACGAGGCGCTCGTCGGCGCGCGCGGGCGCGGCGGGCGGCTCGCGGCCGACGCGGGCGACCGGCCGGCCCTCGTGCTCGCGCTCGCGCAGATCTACGTCACGAACTCGCGGTCGGACGACGCCCGCGCGGCGCTGCGGACGCTGCCGCCGGAGGAGCGCCTGCCGCCGGAGCTGCGCGACGAAGTGCGGCAGCTCGCGCGGCTCCTCTCCGGCTGAGCGCAGCCCCGGTCAGGCGAGCGCCATTTCGCGCACCATCGGCGCCAGCTCGAAGGGAGCCTCGGTGCGCGCGCGGATCTCGTCGACGGTCGCGTCGGGCGATCGCTCGATCAACAGGAGCGGCCGGCCCGGCCGCACGTCGAAGACGGCGAGCTCGGTGACGATCCGATGGACGACGCGCCGTCCGGTGAGCGGGAGGTCGCACTGCTTCAGGATCTTCGGCGCGCCGCCTTTGGCGCTGTGTTCCATCGTCACGACCACTCGCCGCGCGCCGGCGACGAGGTCCATCGCGCCGCCCATTCCCTTCACCAGCTTGCCCGGCACCATCCAGTTGGCGAGGTCGCCGTCGACGGAGACCTGCATCGCGCCGAGGATCGTGAGGTCGACGTGGCCGCCGCGGATCATGGCGAAGCTGTCGGCGCTGCTGAAGAAGGACGCGCCCGGAAGCTCGGTCACCGTCTGCTTGCCGGCGTTGATCAGGTCGGGGTCCTCCTCGCCCTCGTACGGGAAGGGCCCCATGCCGAGCATCCCGTTCTCGGACTGCAGGAAGATCGTGCGGCCGGCGGGGACGTGGTTGGCGACGAGCGTCGGCATGCCGATGCCGAGGTTCACGAAGAAGCCGTCCTCGATCTCGAGGGCGGCGCGCCGGACGATGCGGTCGCGCGGCGCGATCGCGGCAGCGGCCATGGTCATTGGTTCCTGTTGCGGACGGTGCGCTGCTCGACGCGCTTCTCGTACTTCGCGCCGACGAGGAGGCGGTCGACGTAGATGCAGGGCGTGTGGACGTGATCGGGGTCGAGCAGGCCGGCGGGAACGAGCTCTTCGACTTCGGCGATCGTCACCTTCGCGGCCGTCGCCATCATCGGGCTGAAGTTGCGCGCCGTCTTGCGGAAGACGAGGTTGCCGAGCGCGTCGCCCTTCCACGCCTTGATCAGCGCGAAGTCGGCGGTGAGCGCCGTCTCGAGGACGAAGCTCCGGCCGGCGAACTCGCGCGTCTCCTTCCTCGGCGACGCCTTCCTCACGCTCCCGTCGGCCGCGTAGAGCTGCGGCAGGCCGCCCTCGCTCACCTGCGTGCCGGCGCCGGTCGGCGTGAAGAAGGCCGGGATCCCGGCGCCACCGGCGCGGATGCGCTCGGCGAAGGTCCCCTGCGGCACGAGTTCGACCTCGAGCTCGCCCTTCAGGAACTGCTGCTCGAAGGCCTGGTTCTCGCCGACGTAGGTCGAGACCATCTTCCGGATCTGCCGGTTGACGAGCAGCAGGCCGAGCCCGAAGTCGTCGACGCCGCAGTTGTTGCTGATGACCGTGAGCTCCTTGGTCCCGCGCGCCCGCAGCGCGGCGATGAGGTTTTCCGGGATCCCGCAGAGGCCGAAGCCGCCGACCATGAGCGTGGCGCCGGCTTGGATGTCGGCGACCGCGTCGGCAGCGTTGGCGGCGAGCTTGCTCCGGGCCACGCGGCCGATCCTAGCGCGGGAGGTCGAGCCGGGAGCGCTCGCTCCGCCACGCTTCGACGAGGTCGTTGCGGCCGAGCGAGCGGGCCGCGGCGATCCCGTCGTCGAGGAGCGAGCGCCGCAGCTCGAGGTCTTCGCCGCGGCGCGCCGTCTCGATCGCGCGCTCGCGGAAGGTGAGCGCGTTCCTCGGCTCCGCGAGCGCGTCGTAGGCCGCGGCGAGGAGGCGCAGCGCGTCGAGCACCTCCGCGGTGAAGGGCGCGCGGCCGCGCCGCTCGGCGGTGCGGTCGAGGTTCTGGAGCGCGCGCGAGAGCTCGCCGACGGCGCGGCGCGCGTCGCCGCTCTGGAGGAGCGCGCGGCCGAGGTCAAGCCGGGCGGCCGCTTCGTCGTACGGCTCGCCGGCCCGGCCCCGGAGGTCGGCGGCCGTGGCGAAGGCGCTGCACGCCTCCGCCGATCGCTGCTCGCCGAGAAGGACCTTGCCGAGCCGCCGCTGCGCGGCCGCGTGCGATCCCGGCTCCTGCTCGGCCGGCGCAAGCTCGATCGCGCGCCGCGCCTCCTTCTCGGCGTCTTCCAACGCGCCGCGACGTAGCAGCACGCCGGCGAGATTCGTGCGAAGGAGCGACTCGTTCCAGCCGTCGCCGGCGGCCTGTTGCAATCGGAGCGCGTCGCGGTAATGATTCTCCGCGTCTGCCAGGGCTCCCTGCCTCTCGGCGAGGAGACCAAGCTGGTTCAGCGCGAGGATCTCCTCCGCTGGTTCAGACGTCTCGCGGGCCAGGAACGCGGCCTTCTCGTAGTGACGCCGTGACTCATCCAGGCGTCCCTCTTCGAGAGCGGCGTCCCCGGCTGCGATGAGGAATCTCGCCGGACTGCCTCCGGCGGATCCCGGCTCCGCGCCGGCGAGAGACGGACCCTGGTGATCAGGCTCGGACGTCGGCGTCGGCCGGCAGGCCACGACGAGCGCCGCGAGCCAGAGGACCGTCCGGGCGACGCGCGAAGCAGCCCCGCGAGGGGCGGCTCGGCCCGGAACGACTGAAGCCGGACGGCGCGACGGCCGATGGTGGCCATGGTGGGAGGGAGGGCGGTCGCGCGCGGACGAGCGCAGCGGTCGGCGTCGCCGGATCGGCTCGACAGAGAAGGCGGGGTGGGTGGGCACGGAAGTTCGTCCGCTCGCCGACGGTTCTATCAGCATCCCGGTGCGTGGTTCGCCCGGTCCGAAACGTTCGGGGGCTCGTCGCCCCCGCAAAGACTTGCGGCGGGTCGCACTACGCGCGCGCCGGTGTCGGAGTCCTGCTTTGGACGACTTGAACGAGGTTCAGCCGAGGCCGATGGACGATCGGGGCCGCTACCCCTTCAACAAGCACAAGCGGCGGCGGCGCGGCCGAGGCCGCGGCCCGCGCGACGGCGGGGGCTACGGCGGCGGATACTCCAACCATCCGGCCGCGATGGAGATGGGCGGCGGCGGTGGCCCTCGCCCCTACAACGGCGGCCCGGCCATGGCGCCGGGAGTGGCGACCGCGCCGGCGGCCTCGCGCCGCGTCGGGACGATCGGCGGCGGCGTGCTCGACCTGAATCCCGACGGCTACGGCTTCCTGCGCTCGATCGAGCGCCACTTCGACCCGAGTCCCGACGACCTCTTCGTGCCGACCGCGCTCGTGCGCAACTTCGGGCTGCGGATCGGCTCCTACATCGAGGGGCCGATCGGCCCGCCGCGCGGCCGCGGCGGCAACTACGCCATCGAGAGAGTCGAGCGCGTCGACGGCCTCGATCCGAAAGTCGCGATGCCGCGGCCGATGTACAAGCAGCTCGTCTCGATCGACCCGACCGAGCAGTACGTGATGGAGGACGGCTCGGGCGACCTCACGCTGCGCGTGATCGACCTGCTCACGCCGATCGGCAAGGGGCAGCGCGCGCTCATCACCGCGTCGCCGCGCTCAGGCAAGACGATCATCCTCCAGAAGATCGCCAAGCGGATCATGGAGGGCTACCCCGACAGCCACCTGATGGTGCTGCTCATCGACGAGCGGCCCGAGGAGGCGACCGACTTCTCGCGCGTGATCACCCACGGCGAGGTGATCTTCTCCACGAACGACGAGCCGCCGAGCCACGGCGTCCGCGTCGCGGAGCTCGCCGCCGAGCGCGCCAAGCGGCTGCTCGAGAGCGGCCGCGACGTCTTCATCCTGCTCGACTCGCTGACGAGGCTCGGGCGCAACTACAACGCGGAGATGAAGGCCGGCGGCCGCACGATGTCGGGCGGGCTCGACTCGCGCACGATGGAGCGGCCGCGCGCGCTCTTCGGCTCGGCCCGCAACGTCGAGGGCGGCGGCAGCCTGACGATCTGCGCCACGGCGCTGGTCGAGACCGGTAGCAGGATGGACGAGGTGATCTTCGAGGAGTTCAAGGGCACCGGGAACATGGAGCTCGTCCTCGACCGCAAGCTCGCGGAGCGGCGCGTCTTCCCGGCGATCGAGATCAACAAGTCAGGCACGCGGCGCGAGGAGAGGCTGATCAAGCCCGACGTCCTCGAGCGCATGTGGACGCTGCGGCGGGTGCTCAACAAAATGAATCCCATTGAAGGGATGGAGCTGTTGCTGCAGAAACTCGAGAAAACCGAAACCAATGGCGAGTTCCTGTCGAAATTCGTGATCAGAGACTGATCGCGGGTGAGCATCGCGGTTGGGAATGTCGAGGGAACTCGTGCTCCGCGATGCAGCGGACGCGGCGGACGGCCGACTCGGGATTCGAGGTGATTGGCGCGCCGCTGATCGTCGTCGCACGAAATCCCACGATGAGTGGTCGGCGGGCTCGACGCTGATCACCGTCGCACGCGATCCAGGGACACGAGATTCCAATAAGTAGTTCTGCTCGAGCAATCAGCGCGCGGCGGCGTCGAAGCGCCAGATCTCGATCGAGCGGTCGCTCGTCGTGAAGACGCGCTCGAAGAGGTGCGAGGTCGGCGGGTGGGTGCGGACGAGGTGGTCGACGAGCGCTTCGTAGGTCGCGTGGCCGATCGGTCCCGTGCGGAGATGGACGACGTGGCGGACGCCGAGGCGGCGGTACTGCGCGAGGACGTCGTCGGCGTGGGCGAAGAGCGCCTCCATGGCGGCTCGTGAAGGAGCGCCGCCGTAGAGCCGGCGCCAGCTCGGCCTGCGGTCGAAGTAGCTCTCGAGGTAGGCGAGGTCGTTCGCCCACGGCGAGACGCCGGGACGGTCGGAGAGGAAGTGGAGCGCCGGGTCGAGCGAGCTGGCGAAGAGCGCGGTGCGCGGCGTCGCGGCCTGCAGCCACGAGGCGGCCTCGCGCAGCGGCGCGACCGGCACGCGCGAGGAGAAGAAGGGCGCCTCGTGGAGGCCGCAGTCGAGCGCGCGGGTGGCGAGACGGGCGTTCCAGATCAGGAGCGCGACGGCGGCGATGCCCCATGCGGGCGTAGCGGCGCGGACGAGGGTGCGGCTCGCATCGACCATGGCCACGAATAGGAGCCCGGCGACCGGCACCACGAAGCGCAGGTCGGGGAAGGGCCAGATCAGGAGGAGCGCGAGGTAGGGGACGCAGGCGAAGAGCTCGATTCCGCGCCGGCCGCGCACCGCAGCCGCGACCACCGCGCCGAGGCAGATCAGAGCGATCCCGGCCCTCGCCAGCGCCGACGCCGCGCTCGCCGCGGCCGGCGCGCCCGGCGCGACGATCGAGAGCCACCCGTCGGCGCAGCGGACGAGATTGACCCACGCGATCCAGGGGAGCTCGCGCAGGTGGGCGAGGAAGAGCCGCAGGTAGGGCGGCCCGAGGAGCGGCGAATCGACGATGGCGCTGCCCCGCGACGAGAAGCTCCAGACCGCGAAGGCGATCCACGGCGCGGCTGCGCCGGCGGCGAATAGGGCGACACGCCGCCCCCGCTCCACGCGCGCAACCTGGAAGAGCGCGAGCCCCGCCGCGATCGCAGCACCGGCGGTGCGGGTGGCAGGCAGCAGCCCGCTCGCAAGCCCGGCCAGGAGCAGGGAGCCCCGCGTCCCGCGCGCCGCCGCCCTCTCGCAGAGGAGCAGCGCGACGGTCACCTCGGCGAGGAAGAGGCTCTCGCTCATGAGGTGCTGCGCCAGTCCGATCACGTGCGGCAGCGTGAACAGGAGCGCCGCGCAGCAGGCGGCGAGCAGCGGCGGCCAGCGCTTGAAGCGCAGCAGCCATTGCAGGAAGGCGAAGAGCGCGATGCCGAGCCAGACGCCGTTCAGCGCGACGAGCCGATGGACGCCGCCGAGCCCGTCGCGCGCGACGCGGAGCGGCTCCGCCGCCGTCGCGAGCAGGGCCGGGAACAGCGCGGGAAAGCGGTTGGTGCGGGCGCTCTCGACCATGTGGCCGTCGACCGGCCCGGCGCCCCGCTCGATCGAGCGCGCCATCGAGTAGTAGACGCCGTCGTCGTGCAGCAGTCCGACCACGTCGGGCTGGCGCAGCAGAAGGCAGACGACCGCGACGGCATAGGGGAGCGCGACCCACGGCAGCCAGCGTGCGCTCCGCCGCTCGCCTTGCGACCCGAGGAACGCCTCCGGAGAATCGCCGCTCGTGTCCATCGATGCGTCGCGTCCAGTGTACGCGCGAACCGCGGCTCTCCTCTGCGCCGTCGCGCTCGCGGGGTTTCTGCTGCGCTCGTCGCGCGGCCGGGCGGCGCGCCGGTGCAACGTCGTGCTCGTCTCGATCGACAGCCTGCGCGCCGATCACCTCGGCTGCTACGGCTACCCTGCCGGCAGCGGCGCGCCGACGAGCCCTCACCTCGACCGGCTGGCGAGCGAAGGCGTCCTCTTCGAGCACGCGCAGTCGACGACCTCGTGGACGATGCCGTCGCACCACGCGCTCTTCTCGGGGAGGCCCGACCTCGCGCACGGCGCCGTCTCCGACGAGAACGGGCCGACGCTGCAGCGAGTGGATCTGGCGCAGGTCCTCGCCGACGCCGGCTATGCCACGGCGGGCTTCTTTTCGGGACCCTACCTCGATCCGCGCTACGGCTTCGGCGGCGGCTTCGAGCTCTACGAGAACCTCGGTCCCGAGGACGAACTCTCGAGCCACCAGGCCTCATCGGCGAAACGGGTGAGCGACCGCGCGATCGGCTGGCTCGACGACCACGCCCGCGCCGAGCCGCCCTTCTTCCTCTTCCTGCACTACTTCGACGTCCACTACGACTACTCGCCGCCCGAGGAGGGCTACGCGCGCCGCTTCTGGCCCGGCGGCCGGCGACCGCGGATCGGCGGCGACGGCTTCTTCGAGAACGCCGAGATCCACGCCGGCATGGAGGCCGACGACCTCGCGGGAGTCGTCGCCTGCTACGACGGCGAGATCCTCTGGACCGACGAGCAGGTCGGCCGCGTCCTCGACCGGCTCGAGGCGCTTCACCTCGCCGACGACACGCTCGTCGTCGTCGTCTCCGACCACGGCGACGAGTTCTTCGAGCACGGCGCGAAGGGCCACCGGCAGAACCTCTTCGAGCCGACGCTCCACGTCGCGCTGATCGCGCGGCTTCCGGGCCGCCTGCCGGCGGGCCGCCGCGTCCCGCAGCGCGTCTCGATCGTCGACGTGGCGCCCACCGTCCTCGATCTCTGCGGCGCGCTCGAGAAGGCCGACTTCCACGCCGCTGACGCGAAGGAGCTGCACCCGGGAGACCTCGACCACGGCATGTGGGGGAGGAGCGTGCTGCCGCTCGTCGACGGCCGCGAGCGTGCCGACCGCGACTGCCTCGGCTTCCTCGCCAATCGCTGGCAGGACCCCGACCACGCCGTCGACACCTGGGCGCTCTGGACGGGATCGACGAAGGTCGTCGTCTCGAAGCGCTACGACTGGATCCGCGACGAAGCGGGCGCGAAGGTCGGGCTCAAGACGATCGAGCGCACGGGGCGCGTATTCGATCTCGCCCGCGACCCGGGCGAGCTCCACGACCTCGCGGCGAGCCGCGACCCGGCCGCCGCCGCCGCGATCGCCCGCTTCGACGCCGTCTTCGCCGAGTCGAGCGCTCTCTCTCGCGTCACCGCCGCTCTCGAGGCCGGCCCGCCGCCCGCCCCGCTCACGGAAGCGCAGCGCCTCGCGCTCGAACAACTCGGCTACACCGCCGGCTCGACCCCGCCGCCGCGACTCCCGCCGGGGACGAGGCTCAAGCAGCGATTGCCGCCGATGCCCCAGTTCCCGCGCCGCGAGTGACTTCTTATCGCCTTCGCGACCTGTGAGCCTGACCGCTGCCCTCGCGACCTGTGGCCCTGAGCCGGGGTGATCAGCTGCGAGCCACAGGCTCGTCAGCTGCATCACCCCCTATTTTCG
>Ga0247727_10000257_pt1 | contig 127411 bp, 114 predicted proteins | sample WisWelCaveWW1625_FD_202498 | JGI IMG/M metagenome (GOLD analysis project Ga0247727, IMG submission 202498) | Biofilm microbial communities from Wishing Well Cave, Virginia, United States - WW16-25 | ecosystem: Environmental > Aquatic > Deep subsurface > Groundwater > Cave microbial mat...
GTGGTCGAGGGGACCATCCGGCAGGGCGACGAGATCGCGCTGCTGAATTGACGCCGACGAGGCGTGTTAGAATCCCGGTGTCGCGGCAAGGGAGGTCTCTCACGGGCATCATCCGGACGCTGGGTATTGCAATGCTAGCGTGGTGTCTTGGCGCGGCCCCGCGCGACTACCCGGTCAAGCCGGTGCCCTTCTCCGCGGTCCGCTTCCACGACCGTTTCTGGGCGCCGCGCATAGAGACCAATCGCGCCGTCACCATCCCGTTCGCCTTCCAGAAAAACGAGGAGACCGGGCGCGTCGACCACTTCCTGCGCGCCGCCGCCGTGCTGCGCGGCGAGACGCCCGCCCACCGCAAGCCGCCGGGCTATCCCTTCGACGACACCGACGTCTACAAGGTGATCGAGGGCGCCGCCTACACGCTGAGCGTGCACCCGGACGCCAAGCTCGAAGCCTATCTCGACGACCTGATCGCCAAGATCGGCGCGGCGCAGGAAAAAGACGGCTACCTCTACACCACGCGGACCATCGATCCGGTCAACCCGCACCGCTGGGCCGGCGCCCAGCGCTGGGAGCTCGAGCGCGTCGACAGCCACGAGCTATACAACCTGGGGCATCTCTACGAGGCGGCCGTTGCCTATTATCAGGCCACAGGGAAGCGGCCGCTGCTGGACATTGCCCTGCGCACCGCCGAGCTTCTGGTCCAGACGTTTGGCCCGGGCAGGCAGTCGATCTGGCCCGGCCACCAGATTACCGAGATGGGCCTCGCCCGCCTGTACCGGATCTCCGGCGACGCCCGCTATCTCGACCTGGCCAAGTTTCTGCTCGACGCGCGCGGGCCGGACGGCGCGCGCGGCAGCGGCCGCACCTACAACCAGTCCCATCGCAAGGCGCTCGAGCAGACCGAGGCGGTGGGACACGCCGTGCGCGCCACCTACATGTATTCCGGCATGGCCGACGTGGCGGCGCTGACCGGCGATTCGTCCTATGTCGGCGCCATCGACCGGATCTGGGAGAACGTGGCGGGCAAGAAACTCTACATCACCGGAGGGATCGGCGCGTCGGGCTCGGGCGAGGCTTTCGGCCGGGACTACGAATTGCCCAACATGACCGCCTACGCCGAAACCTGCGCCGCCATCGGCAACCACTACTGGAACCATCGCCTGTTCCTGCTGCACGCCGACGCCCGTTACATCGACGTGATGGAGCGCACGCTCTACAACGGCGCGCTCTCCGGCGTTTCGCTCGACGGCAAAGCGTTTTTCTATCCCAACCCGCTGGAGTCGAACGGCCAGCACGCGCGCAGTCCGTGGTTCGGCGTGGCCTGCTGCCCGTCGAACCTCACCCGGTTCCTGGCCTCGATTCCGGGCTACGTCTACGCGCAGCGCGGCGACGCGCTGTGGGTCAATCTGTACGCCGCCAGCGCCGCCGAAATCAAGATGGACAACGGGCAGCGCGTCAAGATCCTCCAAGAGACGCGCTACCCCTGGGACGGCGCCGTCAAGATGACCGTGGAGCCGGAGCGGAGCGGGCCGCTCACCATCCACGTCCGCATCCCCGGTTGGGCGCGCGGCGAGCCGGTTCCCGGCGATCTCTATCGCTTCCAGGATCGGGCCAGCGAGCCGGTGACGCTGAAGGTGAACGGACGGCCGGCGCCGCTGAAGCTCGAAAAGGGCTACGCCAGTATCAGTCGTACCTGGAGACGCGGCGACGGGATCGAGCTCGACCTGCCGATGCCGGTCCGCCGCGTGACGGCGCACGAGCAGGTGGCCGCCGACCGGGGACGAGTGGCGCTCCAGCGCGGCCCTCTGGTGTACGCCGCCGAGTGGCCCGACCATCCGCAGGGCCGCGTGAGGAACCTGTTGCTCCCCGATTCGGCGAAGCTCGCCGCGGAGTCCCGGCCCGATCTGCTGAACGGCGTGACGACGATCCGCGGGCAGGCCGCGGCCCTCGCCTACGACGCCCAGGGGAAGGTGGTCCGCAAGGAGCAGGATTTCCTGGCCATCCCCTACTACGCCTGGGCCAATCGCGGCCGCGGGCAGATGCTGGTGTGGATTCCCAATACCGAGGCGGCGGCGCGGCCCGCGCCGTGGCCCACTGTCGCGACCACCAGCAAGGTTACGGTCTCGGGCAACAGCCGCAAGAATCCGCGCCACGTCAACGACGGCGAAGATCCCGCGTCTTCGGCCGACTCCAGCTCGTATTTCGACTGGTGGCCCGTCCGCGGCACGCAGGAGTGGGTGGAGTACGACTTCGGCAAGCCGGCCACGGTCTCCGAGATCGAGGTCTACTGGTTCGACGACACCGGCCGCGGCCAGGTGCGCGTGCCCGCTTCCTGGCGTCTGCTCTACCGCGACGGCGCGGAGTGGAAGCCGGTCGAGGCCCTGGGACCTTACGGCGTCGCCAGGGACCAGTACAACATAGTGACCTTCAAGCCCGTGACCACCAGCGGCCTGCGCCTGGAGCTCGGGATGCAGCCGGAGTGGTCGGCAGGACTTCAGGAGTGGAAGGTCAAGTAGGCGCGCCGGGCGCGCGCGGGGGTTGGGGGTGGGGGGCGGGGGCCGGGGGCCGGGGACCGAGCCGGTCCCGGCGGGAGTACAGGAGTGATGGGTGAGCGCAACCACCCGGTGCGGCCACTTTCATGTCGCGCACCCGGCGCGCGCCGCTGGCGGCGTGTGATAAGATCGGCCTAGGAACTTGGAGAGGTGCTTCATGGGTAGAACAGCAATCATACTGGCAGTACTCGTTTGCTTGCTCGCGCTGTGGCTTTCGAGCCCGCCGGCATTCGCGCAGGCGCGCGCCACGGGCGAGGTTCGCGGAATCGTCGTCGATCCCAGCAACGCCGTCGTGCCAGCCGCTAAGCTGCAGGCCAAAGACCTGGCCACGGGCATCGTCTCGGAAACCGTCTCGGTGGGCAGCGGCGCCTACGCGTTCCTGAGTCTTCAACCGGGGGTCTATGACCTGAGCGCCACGGCCCAGGGCTTTCAGACCACGGTGTTGACGCGCGTGGTGGTGGAAACCGGGCGCGTCCTGGATCTCAACATCCAGCTAACTGTCGGGCAAGTGGCCGAAACGGTGGAAGTGACGGGCGTCGCGCCCATGCTGCAAACCACCACCAACACGGTCGCGACCACCGTCCGCAATGATTTCGTGCAGAATCTGCCGCTCAGCGGGCGCGACACGCTGCAATTCGCGGCGCTGATGGCCGGGGCGCAGTCGCCCGGCGAGGGCGCCCGCAACACCACCTACAACGGACTGCCCAACGCCTCGCTGAACATCACCGTCGACGGCATCAATAATAACTCGCAGCGGTTCAAGAGCGGCGGCACGAGCTTTTTTGCGTTTGCGCCCATCCGGCTCGACGCCATCGAGGAGGTCAGCATTTCGAGCACCGGCGCGGGCGCGGACGCCGCCGCGGGCGGCGCCATGAACGTCCGCTTCCTCACGCGCCGCGGGACCAGCCAGTTCCACGGCCGGCTCTTCGAACAGTTCGAGAACGACGCGCTCAACGCCAACACGTTCTTCAACAACGCGCGCGGGCAGCCGAAGGCCAAGGTCCGGCGCAACGATTACGGCGGCAACCTGGGTGGCCCGCTGCCGATCCCGGGCATGAAGGACAAGTTGTTTTTCTTCGTGAACATGGAGTACGCGCCGCGGCCGGGCTCGCAGAACCGATCGGCCAGCCTGCTGACGGCCTCCTCCCAGCAAGGCAACTTCAGCTACCTGACCGCCGACGGATCAGTGCGCTCGGCGAACGTGCTGAGCCTCGCCGCCGGCCTGGGTTTCCCCAGCCGCATCGACCCCAGCGTGCAGGCCATGCTGAGCACGATCAACAGCTCGCGCGCCAACGGCACCGGCCTCATCCCCAACGTCAACAGCCCCAACTACGAAACTCTGCAATGGGTGCAGCCAACCAATTCGGACAACATCTTCCCCACGGCGCGCCTCGACTACCAGCTCAACCCGAAGATGGCCTGGCACGGGACCTGGAATCTGCGCGCGAATACCAACTACGGCACGCCGGTCTATCCGGGACTTTCCGGCCTGTTCAACGGCAACAAGGTCACTACCTACGTGCAATCGAACGCGTTCGACTGGGCGATTTCGCCGACGCTGCTCAACTCCTTCAGTTTCGGCATCCAGAGCAGCCACGAAGATTTCAACCAGGAGACCAGCGTCTACCAGTGGGCGGATTACGGACACCGACGACTCGCTCCGCCGGCTATTGCGGGCACCACGATCGCCACGCCGATTGTGAGCCAGACGCCGTGGATCCGCAACAACCCGGTCTACAACCTCAACGAGAGCGTGACCTGGGTGAGGGACAAGCACACGCTGAGCTTCGGCGGATCGTTCCTGCGCACCTACTTCTACGAGACCACCTGGCAGAACGCGGGCGTTCTGAACTACAACCTGGGCGTGGCGGCGGGCGATCCGATCTCGGCGGCGCTGCAGCAGGGGCTGTTCCCCGGCATCCGCGCGCAGGATCTGGCCGGCGCTCCGGCGCTCTACGCGTTGCTCACCGGGCGGCTCTCGAGCGTCAGCGGATCGCGCAACGTCGACGAGTTCACCAAGGAGTACAAGGACTTCTCGCCTATCACCAATCGCTTCGCGTTCGCCACCGGCGGTGTGTATTTCCAGGACTCGTATCGCGCCACCCGGGAGCTGACGCTGAACTTCGGCCTGCGCTGGGAGCTATCGGGCGCCATCCACAACCAGAACCGGATCACCGCGCCGCCCGACTTGGCCAACTTCTACGGGCCGTCGACCGGGTTGTTCCAGCCGGGCGCGCTGAACGGGGTGGCCGATCCGAGCGTCTCGATCCGCCCTTATACCTACTCCGGCGACAAGATCAACCCGGCGCCCAATTTCGGCTTTGCCTGGAGTCCCAAGTTCGACCGCGGCGTGCTCGGCCGCCTGCTCGGCGCGAAGACCGTGTTCCGCGGCAGTTACGGCATCAATTATTTCGACGAAGGTATTAACACTATCTCGAACCGCATGCCGAACAATCCGGGAACCAGCCAGAGCGTGGACCTGCTTCCCGGGATGCCCGGGTTCTCTCCCGGCGGGCTCAGCCTGACCACGCCGCTTCCGGCGCCGGCCGTGAATCCTCCGGCCTTCGCGTTTCCTCTGCCGCAGCGGCTGTTCACCTTTATCGGCGGTTTGCTCACCACGCAGCCGGTGATGCACACGCCGTACGTGCAGAGCTGGAACTTCGGGATGCAGCGCGAGGTGGGCCGCGGCCTGGTCGTCGAGGCGCGCTACGTGGGCAACAAAAGCACCCACGTCTGGCACGGCTACTCGCTCAACGAGACCAACATTTTCGAGAACGGGTTCCTCCAGGAGTTCCGGAACGCCCAGCGCAACCTGCAGATCAGCGCCTCGAGCGGCGTCGCGAACAATTTCGCGAACCGGGGCCTGCCCGGGCAGGCGCCGCTGCCCATTTTCGAAGCGGCCTTCGGAGCGCGCGGGTCGCAGCCGGCGCTGGCCGCGGGGTCGGGGTTCACCAGCAATACATTCCTCACGCCGCTCCAGCTCGGGAACGCCGGCACGGCGGCCAACACGCTGGCCACCAATAACATTTACTACTGCCGGCTGGTAGGCAGCAGCCTGCCGGGTTGCGCCGGCCTGGGCTTTAACGCGGCGGGTCCCTACCCCATCAACATGTTCCGGCCGAATCCGTTCGTCACGGGCCTGACGCTGCTCGACGACAACTCTTACTCCAGTTACCACGGACTCCAGATCGAACTCCGCAAGACGGTCAGTCACGGGCTGACGCTCCAGGCCAACTACACCTGGAGCAAGGCGCTCAGCGATCTGTTCAACTTCACCAGTCAGGACGCTTCGGACAATTACCGGACCCTTCGCAACCGCGATCTCGACAAGGGCCCCAGCGCCTTCGACTTGCGGCATGTGTTTACTTCCTGGTGGACCTACGATCTGCCGTTCGGCAAGGGCCGCGCGTTCGCGAACTCCATCGGGTGGCTGGATCGAATCGTTGGCGGCTGGCAGATTTCCGGCATCCATCGCTACAACTCCGGCCAGGTCTACGTGCTCACCGGCAACCGCAATACGTTCAACAACCTCGGAGACTCCGGCGTGATTCTGAACGGCATCACCGCTTCGGAGCTGCAGCGTATGCTGCGAACCTTTCGTCCGGGTCCTAACCTCAACGCCGCGGCGGACGCTCGTTTGACTGGTCCCGACGGCCGGCCCCTTCCGGCCCTGCTGAGCGTGCCCTCGACGCCGGGCCAGTTCGGGCAGTTCGTTTACCTCTACGACACGCCGCTGGTGGTCAACAACCTGGCGCTGCTTAAGATAGTGCCCATCACGGAGAGGGTCAGGTTCCGGGCGCAGCTCGAGGGCATCAACGCCTTCAACCACCCGGTGCTCGCTGTCGGGACGACGAACATCGATTCGACGGCGTTCGGCCAGACGACCGGCGTTCGCGTCGGCGCGCGGAATGTGCAGGTTCGCTTGCAGCTGGATTGGTGAGGCGGGGCCAAAGGCAAGTCAAAAGTCAAATGGCAAAAGTCAAAAGTCAAAAGTTACGCGCCGTGCGGCTGCGCCGGGCGTTTCTTTAGGCCGCGCTTCGCCGGCGCTAGACTTACGCGCCGGGTGGTTCGACGCGCATCGACAGAACCGATCGCCGGGGCTCCTACGGCGGCGGGGGGCGCGAAGATCTGGGCTTGATGTTCTTCCCGTGGTAGATGTCCATCGGGATGCGGTGCGACGGGTAGACGCGGCTCAGCAGCTCGAATAGTTTGGGATCGTAGCTCTTCAGATCCTCGGGCGTCTGGATGGTCCGGCCGCCGTCGGTGAACTCGTAGTTCGACCAGAACCAGGTCTGTGTACCCTCAGCCCAATACTCATTGGCGTTGGTCGAGCCGTAGTGCCCCTTCCAGAGGCCTTTGGCCATGGCCTCCTTGTAGGCTTCGAGGATCTCGCCATGCAGTTTCGGATCGGCGGCGCGGATGCCGCCGCCCATGATGGCGTGGGAGAACTCGTGAACCAGAATGTTCTCGCCGTAGTAGCGCGTGCCGGGGTAGCCGAGGAGGTTCTCCTCGGCGCAGGTGGTAGGATTGCCGCCCAGGCCGCGGGCGCGGCGGTCCCAGTATTCCTTGTCGGTCATCTTGGCGATGCGCTCGTAGTTGCGGCGCTCGCCCTCGGTGAGAACGCCGGAGGTGGGGGCGGGCTTCTTGCGATTGCGGTGCTCGGGGACGTCGGTGGTCATTTCGGTCTGCGCCATGACGCCGACGCGCCAGTTTCGGGCGATCATGGCCTCGCGCAGGTCGGGGCGCTTGGCGAGCATATAGATCACGATGTCGCGCGCCACGAGCAGCGCGGCGTCCGGCGTCTTCTCCGAGCTGGTGACGGGGATGCCGTGCGCGTCGACGTGCTTCTTGTAGAACGGGTCGAGGTGGAGCGAGGACGGCGGCGCGCCGATGGTGGCGGCGAAGTAATCGGCGATCAGCGGCTTTTCCTGCGCCGCGGCGAAGCCCGCCAGCAGCAGGGCAGCGAGCGCAGCAGTCAGACGAGATGTCATAGCCAATGATGTTATGCTCTGAGAATCATGTCAACCCCGCGACCCTGGATGTTTGCGCCGCTGCTATGCCTGTTCGCCGGCCTGCCCGCCTACGCCTTGCAAGGCGCGGGGAAAGCCCCGGCGGCCGCGGATCTTGATACCTCGACCAGCGAGGTGCGCCCGCTCATCGAGCGCTACGTATCGGATAGAGGCAGCGTCGGCCGCTACTACACGGTGGAGGCATCGGCGGCGCGGCGGATCCGGCTGAAGCAGTTCTACGCGGAATGGCGCGATCGGCTGGGGCGCCTCAACTTCGAGACCCTCAGCCAGGACGGCAAGATCGACGCCGTGCTGCTTCGCAACCACCTCGATCACGAGATCTACCGGCTGGACGTGGAGGCGAAATCGCAAGCCGAGATGGCGTCTTTTGCGCCCTTCGCCGAGACCATCGTGACGCTCGAGGAAACGCGGCGCAAGCTCGAGCCGGTGAATCCGCGGGAGGCGGCGGCGACGCTGACCCGGCTGGCCAAGCAGGTGGAGGAGGCGCGGCGGGCGGTCGAGGCGCAGATGCGCTCCGACAACAGCCCGGAGGCGGCGCGCAACCGGCGGGTGCTCGGCAACCGCGCCGCGGCGAGCGTCAACTCGCTGCGCGGCACGCTGCGCAACTGGCACGGCTACTTCGACGGCTATCATCCTCTGTATAGCTGGTGGGCGGCGGAGCCGTATCGCGCCGCCGACGCCGCCTTGCAGAACTACGCGACGTTCCTGCGCGAGCGCGTGGCCGGACTGCGCGCTCCGGCGGGCGGCGCGGCCGAGGCTCCGGCGGCCGCGCCCGGACGCGGGGCTCCCGGCGGGGGCGCGCCCGGCGGCGGCGGATTCGGAGGCGGGCGCGGCGGCGCGGGCGGCGGCGGGCCGGCCACCGCGGGCGCGCGGCCCGGCGAGAGCGACGACATCATCGGCAACCCCATCGGTCGCGAGACCCTGCTCGCCGAGCTGGCTTTCGAGATGATCCCGTACACGCCCGAGGAGCTCATCGCCCTGGCCAACAAGGAGTACGCCTGGTGCGAGAACGAGATGAAGAAGGCCTCGCGCGAGCTGGGCTTCGGCGACGATTGGAAGCGCGCCCTGGAGCACGTCAAGAACCTCCACGTCGAGCCCGGCAAGCAGCCCGAGGTGATTCGCGACCTGGCCCGCGAGGCCGAAAAATTCCTCGAGGATCACGACCTGATCACCGTGCCGCCGCTGGCCAAGGAATCCTGGCGCATGGAGATGATGTCGACGGAGCGGCAACTGGTGAATCCCTTCTTCACGGGCGGCGAGACCATCAGCGTTTCGTTTCCCACCGCCGGCATGACGCACGAGCAAAAGCTCATGAGCATGCGCGGCAACAACACCCACTTCTCGCGCGCCACGGTGTTTCACGAGCTCATCCCCGGGCATCATCTGCAGGGATTCATGGCGCAGCGCTATCGTCCTTACCGCGGCCTGTTCTCGACGCCGTTTCAGGGCGAAGGCTGGGCATTGTACTGGGAATTACTACTGTGGGACCTGAAGTTCCAGAAATCGCCCGAGGACCGCGTGGGGGCGCTGTTCTGGCGCATGCACCGCTCGGCGCGCATCCAGTTCTCGCTGAGCTTCCACCTGGGCAAGATGACGCCCGAGGAGTGCATCAACCTGCTGGTGGATGGCGTGGGGCACGAGCGCGAGAACGCCGTCGGCGAGGTGCGGCGCTCGTTTGGAGGCGGCTACGGGCCGCTCTACCAGGCCGCCTACCTGCTGGGCGGCTTGCAGCTCTACGCGCTGCACAAGGAGCTGGTGGGCTCGGGGAAAATGACCAACCGGGCTTTCCACGACGCCGTGCTGCGGGAGAACCGCCTGCCCATCGAGATGATCCGCGCCGCGCTCACCCGGCAGAACCTGACGCGGGATTACAAGACGAGCTGGAAGTTCTACGGGCCCGATCCCGGGCGCTGAGGCGGATCAAGGTTTCAGGCGCAGTCGAAGAATCGTCAGGGAGTGCGCCGGAAACGTGTAGGTGAATCCGTTGCCGGCGACCGAAGCCGCGAGGGCCCGCGTCACGGGGCGTACTTTCTTGTCGTCCCCGAAAGTGTGCGTCGCCTTGAGGTCCGGATGATTCAGCTCCCAGACGCTGCCGCCGCTCTCTAGCTGCCCTTCCGCGTTCTCGATCCGGGTGGCGATGTCGGTTCCCTTGCTGCGGTTCAAGACGTTCAGGTGAATGGCGCGGCTTTTGGAGTCCCAGGTGGCCGAGACGTCGAGGTAGGCGAGCGGGGGGCGGTTGCCGATCTTGTAGGTCGGGGCTGATACCCATACGTCGAGCGCCGTCGAGCCGCGCTGCTTGCTGTACTCGGCCAGCGGAAAGTAAGTCGGCTGGAGAAAGTAACCCTGCGGGTTGGTCATGATGGGCGCGATGACGTTGACCAGCTGCGCCAGGTTGGCCATCTTCACCACGCCGGCGTGGCGGAAGAAGGAGTTGAAGAACATGCCCATGGCCAGGGCGTCCTCGAAGTTATAGATCTCCTCGAGCTGCTGGCGCGCCCCGGTGCGATACCAGACGTTCCACTCGTCGTAGGCGATGTGGATGGGGCGGGGGTTGGGCTGGCCGGCCTGCGCCTCCTTAATGAGCGCGGCGGTCGTCTCGATGTAATTGTCGATGGTCTGGGACCAGCCGAGAAACCGCTCCAGGTCGTTGTCGCGGTTGTTGATATAGGTATGAACCGCGATATAGTCGATCTGGTTGCGCATGGCGCGCAGCACGTGCCGGTTCCAGGCGATCCAGTCGGCGCCCGCGCCGAAGTTGCTCGAGCCGCTGGCGATCAGCTGGATGGAGCGGTCCACCAGGCGCATGGCCTTGGCCGCCTCGATGGCGAACTTGGCGTAGTCTTCGGCGTTCTTGTGGCCGAGCTGCCAGGGGCCGTCGATCTCGTTGCCCAGGCCCCAGTACTTGACGTTGTAGGGCTTCTCGCGGCCGTTCTTGCGACGTTGGTCGGCCCAGTAGGTGCGGCGGGTTTCGTTGGTGTACTCCACCCAGTGCCGCGCGTCGTCGACGGTCCCGAGGCCGGCGTTGATGCAGATGTAGGGCTCGGTTCCGATGCGCTCGGCGTAGCGCAGGAACTCGTCGGTGCCGAAGCGGTTGGATTCGACGCCGCCCCAGGCCAGCTCGGGCCGCGCCGGGCGCAAATCCTTCGGCCCGATGCCGTCTTTCCAGTTGTAGCCGGAGACGAAGTTCCCGCCTGGATATCGCAGGATGGTGACGTTGAGCGCCTTGACGGCTTCCATGACATCCTTGCGGAAGCCGTCCGCGTCCGACAGCGGGCTTCCTTCCTCGTAGATGCCGCCGTAGATCATGCGGCCGAGGTGCTCGGCGAAGTTCCCGAACAGGTGCGGGTGGACTTCCCCGATGGTGCGATCGATATCTATCTTGATGCGCGCCTGCGGCGCCTGGGCGACGACGGCGGGGGCCGCGGCCAGCGCCAGGATTGCGAGTCGTCTCATGAGGAAACCTCCGAAGCGTTGTTCTTCTGTCCGGCGCGCCAGGGCAGGGCGAACCCGGGGAGTCGTCTCATAGGGAAACCTCCAGGGGTCGGCCGGCGAAGACCACCGCGCGCGCGGCCTGCTGGCCGGCCAGGCGCACCTCGAGGCTGCGGCGCAGCGGGGGCAGCATCTTCGATCCCGCGGCGAGGCTCAGGGCTAGCGCGCGGGTGGCGTCATTCCACGTCGCGCGCAGGCCCATCCACTCGCCGCGGCGATAGTCGAACGTGATGCCGTCATCTTCGTAGACCATCGCCGCGCCGTCGGCGCCGGGGTAGACCGTCAGCGTGAGCGGGCCGTCGACTTTCTCGCCGGTGTACTGCTTGACCGGCCCCATGGGAAGAACCGCCCCGGCGCGGACGTAAAGCGGCATGGTCGCCAGATCCACCGGACGCGCGATCTCTCGGCCGCCGGCCTGTTTTTCCTCGGTCCAGAAGTCGTACCAGGTCCCGCGGGGCAGGTAGAGCAGACGCGACGTCGCGCCCTTCTCGGTCACCGGAGCCACCAGGATGTCGCGTCCCCACAGATACTGATCGCCGCGAGCGACGGCCGCGGGGTCGTCGGGGTAGTGGATCCAGAGGCCGCGGATGACGGGCATGCCGTTCTGCGATCCCTCGCGCAGGGCACTGTAGAGGTACGGCAGGAGCCGGTAGCGCAGCTCGAGATACCGCTTGCATATTGGCTCTACATGCGGATTGCGCAGCTCGCTCGGATCGGGATTACTGGCGTCGCTCGACTGGCGCACCTCGTCCGGCCCCAGCTCGCCGGTGTTCCAGCCCCAGGGCAGGCGCAGCTTCCAGGTGCGTCCGTGGGCGCGGAACGAAGGGCAGAAGGCCCCGAACTGAAACCAGCGTACGTAGAGCTCGCCGGTCAGCTCGCGGGTGGGAACGAAGCCGCCGATGTCGCTGCCCCACAGCGGGATGCCGCTGAGCGCGGTGTTGACGGCCACGGGCAGGTGCGTGCGCAGAGTCTCCCAGGTGGAATAGGGATCGCCGGTCCAGAGAAACGCCCCCCAGCGCTGCATGCCGGCGCCGCCGTTGCGGTGCAGCGCGAAGGGGCGCTCATGGGGGCGGTCGAGCTGTGGGCCTTCCCAGTACATACGATTCCGCGCCAGCCGCGCGGCGAGGTTCAGCGGATCGCCTTCGTCGGGCCACCAGCCGTCGACGCCCAGGGCGGCCAGCCGCCGGTGCTGGTGCCAGTAGCAACCCGCCTGTTCTTCGTCATAACGCGAGACCTCGCAGCGGTCGCGCGCCGTGCCGCGCAGGTCCCGCGCCAGGATCGCGACATGCAGCGCCACCTTGAAGTTGAGCTCGTGCAGCTCGCGGAACATGCGCTCGGGATCGGGAAAGACGCGGCCGTTGAAGCTGAACGAGCCGTTCTGCGTGTTCCAGCCCGAGGGCGTGAAGCCGGTGCCCAGGTAGATCAGAGTGTCGCACGGGAGTTTTTTCTCGCGGAAGGTCTTGGCTTCGGCGAGGATTTCCTCGCGGCTCGAAAGCGTGCGGTGCGACTGCTGGTAGCCGAGCGACCAGAGCGGCGGCAACTCGGGCCGGCCGGTGAGACGCGCCCACTCGGCCATGACGGCGGCGGGCTCGCGCGACGCCACCACGAACACGTCGAGCGGCAGCGGCGCCGCTCCCGGATCGAACTTGCCCTCCGCGCCGCTGAGATCGAACGTGCCGAGGGGCTGGTGGAAAAACATCGCCCAGCCCGAGGTACCTATGAGCCACGGCACCGGGACGCGCCCGCCGTGGGTGCGCAGGCGGTAGCCTCCCTGTCCGCTGCGCATGCGGTCGGCCGAGCCGCGGCGGTCGAACTGCGGCCCGCCTTGCCCCATTCCGAGAATCGGCCCGTCGCCGAGCGTGAACCAGACAACGCCGGTGTCGCGATCGATGCGGAGCTTCTGGACCACGCGGCCGCCAGCCTCGATACCGATGGTCAGCGGATCGGGCGCCAGGTTCACGGTGAGGTTGCCCGAGTGCGCGGTCCGGGACGACGGCCCCCGCCAGCGCGCCGCAGGCTCGCCCCAGGCTGGCTGGACGAGCGAGCCGTCGTCGGGGATCGGGCGAAGGCGCCCATTATCTATTGGTTGTAGGCTGATGCGAACCGTCTCGGCGCTGACCGGCGCGACCACGATTTCCACCGGCAGCCCGGCGACGCGGATCTCGCCGCCCTGGGCCGCCAGCCGGGAGGACGCGGCGCCGCCGAGCAGAGCTCCGACGGCGTCCCGGCGCGTAAGTTTCCGGTTCATTTGCTTCCCCCGGGCGGCCGGCCCGTTTTCACGTTGACGGCCGGCGACTCAGAGGATTATCGTAATCCTTGGCGAAGCTTCGCGCAACAGGAGTCACCATGCCTCACCTAACCGCAGAGGGTCCGCTCACGCGACGGGCATTTGTGGGGGCCACGGCCGCCGCGACCACCGCCGTCGCGTCGCTCGCCGCGCCGCAGCAGGCCGCGCCCCCCGCCCCGACCGAAGACCGGCGGCGGGCGGCCAGCACTCCCCGGCCGCCGGATCCGCCCTTCGAGTATCGCGCGCTGGCTCTGCGCGCCCGGCCCTTCCCCCTGTCGCGCGTGCGACTGGCGGACGGCCCCTGCAAGCAGGTGCAGGAAATCAATCGCAAGCTGCTCCACGAGCTGCCCAACGACCGCTTGCTGCACAATTTCCGCATCAATGCGGGACTGCCGTCGACGGCCGAGCCGCTGGGCGGCTGGGAGCAGCCCTGGAACGGACAGCCGCAGCACCGCGAGAGCGAGCTGCGCGGGCACTTCATCGGCCACTACCTCTCGGCGTGCGCGTTGACGTACGCCGCGACCGGCGACACGGCGCTCAAGCAAAAAGCCGACGCCATGGTGGCGGAGCTGGCCAAATGCCAGGAGAAGCTCGGCGGCGGTTATCTCAGCGCCTTTCCCAGCGAGTTTCTGGAGCGGCTGAAGACGCGCACGCGCGTCTGGGCGCCGTTCTATACCTATCACAAGATCCTGGCCGGGATGCTCGACATGCACACGCTGGCCGGCAACAGCCAGGCGCTGGCGGTGGCCGAAGGCATGGCGGGCTGGACTGGGAAGTTCCTCGAAGGCGTCGGCGACGACGAGATGCAGCAGATCCTGCGCGTCGAATGGGGCGGCATGAACGAGGCCCTCTACAACCTCTACGCGATCACGAAAAAAACCGAATACGCCGCGCTCGGCGACCGCTTCTACAAGAAAGCGCTGCTCGAGCCGCTGCGGCTGCACCGCGACGAGCTGACCGGGCTGCACGTGAACACGCAGGTGCCGCAGGTCATCGGAGTGGCCCGCCGCTACGAGCTCACCGGCTACGATCGCGATCGCGACATCTCCGATTTCTTCTATCGCGCCGTGGTCGACGGCCGCTCCTACGCCACCGGCGGCACCTCGAACGGCGAGGGCTGGCGCCTGGAGCCGGGACGCCTGGGCGCCGAGATGACCGTGGCCAGCCAGGAGTGCTGCGTTTCTTACAACATGATGAAGCTCGCGCGGCAGCTCTTCACCTGGACCGGCGACGCGCGCTTCGCCGACTACTACGAGCGGCACATCTACAATACGCGCCTGGGCACGCAGCACCCCTCCGGCGGCGGGTTCATGTACTACCTGCCCATCGTTTCGGGGTACTACAAGACGTTCGGCACGCGGTTCGGCGCCTTCTGGTGCTGCACCGGCACGGGCGTCGAGGAGTTCTCGAAGCTCAACGACAGCATCTATTTCCACCGCGACGACGAGCTGTTCGTGAACCTGTTCATCGCGTCCGAGGTGGACTGGTCCGAGAAGGGCGTGAAGGTGCGCCAAGAAACCCGGTTTCCGGAACAGGAAGGCACGACGCTCGCGATCCAGGCGGCGCGGCCCGTCGAGTTCGCGCTGCACCTGCGCATCCCGTACTGGGCGACGCGGGGCGGGGCGGTGAAGATCAACGGCGCTCCCGTGCCCGTTTTCGGGTCTCCCGGGAGCTACCTATCGCTCAAACGCACGTGGAAGAGCGGCGATCGCGTGGAGCTGAGCCTGCCGATGAGCCTGCACGCCTCGCCGCTCCCCGACGATCCGTCGCGCCAGGCGATCCTGTACGGGCCGATGGTGCTGGCCGCGACGCTCGGCCAGGTGCCGCCGGAGAGGGTCTTCGGTCCCAATGCTCCGCGCCGCGGTTCCGGGCCGGCCGCCGTTCCGACCTTCGAGGCGGCCGCCTCCGACCCGAGCGCCTGGATCCAGCCGGTTGCGGGCCAGGCGCTGACCTTCCGCACGCAGGGCCAGGTCCAGGACGCGACGCTCGTCCCGCTGCACCGTATCTTCGACCAATACTACGCGATCTACTTGAAGGTGGACGCCAAGAAATCGTAGGCGGCGGCATCCTGCCCGCCCGGCCTACTCGGGAAACTCGATCCCCAGAATCTCAGCGATCTGTCGGCGAAGTGTGGGAGCGTGATCGCCAACGACGTCCTGCCAAGGGATCAAAGAATGTCGACCCTTCACTCCGTCGCTCAGCCGTGCAGCCGCCTCACCGACAACAGTCAGCCGATGAGCGATCGCGAAGCAGCGTGTTTCGTCGGTGAGGAATTCGGCTTCCGTGCGGCCGCTGATCATCCTGGCGACCGAGTCCAAGGCTTCGAGCATGTCACGAAGGCGCTGTTGGTCACGCCGCAAAGATCACCCTGGCCTCTGCCAGAATGCCGGGACGGATCAGCGGCTTCAAGGATGGCTTTACTGCAAGATCCACCCGCCGGCCCAATAGAGCAGTGAGCTCCCGCATCATGGCGGACAGGCCGAGGAGGCCCGGACGAGCCCCAGGCAGGAACTCCACCAGCAAATCGATGTCGCTTTCGGGGCGCAGCTCGCCTCGGACGGCCGAGCCGAATGCGGCGAGTTCCTTCACCTGGTAACGGCGGCACAGTTCGGCGATCTCGGGTTCGGGCAATTCAAGGCCGGCAGAGAAAGTCATGGCCCCTCCCTCAGACCTATTATCCCCGATTTCCGTATCCTAGCTCTGATCGCCGAGGCTCCGGTGGACAAGCCGCGCCCGGAGGGGACTAACTCGCGGTGACCTCGGGCCTAAAAACTCAGCACGCCGCGGAAGTTCATGCTGCGACTGCCACCGGGAGCGCCGACCACGCCGAACGAGGTGCTGAAAACGTTCGCGGCGCCGAGACCCCAACTGGGGTGATTCAGGATGTTGCTGGCGCCGGCGAAAAGCTGGAAGCGGACACTCTCGCGAATCTGGAAGTTCTTCGACAACGAGGCGTTCCAACTGAAGGTGTTCTTGTCGCGGAGGAACAACAACTGTCCAAACTCGCCGGGCGTCCGGTTGGGAACCAGATACTGCGGATTGGCGCGGCCGTCGGGACCGACCAGTCGTGAATCGATGGCGAGCCGCTGGAGGTCGGTCGTTCCCGCTCTGCCCGTCAGGCGTGCTCGCTCGGCGTTGAACATGTCCTGAACTTGGCCGAGCGTTGCGCCCGGAGCGAGTCTGACGCCTGCCGTGCCGCCGTTGTTGCTAACGTTGACGGTCTGGAAGCCGCCGGTCAGTTGCACGGGCTGTCCGGTATTGAACACCAGGATGGATCCCGCGGTCCAGCCGCCGATCACGCCGTCGAGCAGGCGGTTCTGCACGTTGAGTCGGCGGTTCTTTCCGACCGGCAGGTCGTAGGTTCCAAACGACTGGATGACGTGGCGGATGTCGAACTGCGACACGCGGCGGTCGAGGCGCGTGTTCCGCAAGGTCGTAAAGTCGAGGCTCTGGGTGGCGTTGTCCTGCGGGAGGTTGGTCAGGCTCTTGCTGAAGGTGTAATTCGTCGTCCAATCCAGGCCGTGCGAGGACCGCTTCCGGAGCTGCACCTGCAGGCCGTTGTAGCTGTTCCAGCCGGAGTCGTCCACGTAGTTCATGCGGCCGCTCACGTAGGGATTCAGAAGGAAGAAGTTGATCGGATAAGGCCCCGGCGTATTGTATCCCGCATTGCGCCGGGTGCAGGGGCTGAGGCCGCTGCCGAACATGCGGCAGACGTAGTTCTCGGTGGTGGCCAAGGTGTTGGCCAGGGCGCCGGCCTCGCCGTTTTGCAAATTGGCGACGAAGGCGGCGGAGGAGAATCCGGAACCCGCGGCGATCGCCGCCACCGAACCCCGCGGTCCGAACGCCGCATTGAAGATGGGCAGCGCCGTTTGGCCCGCCAGCGCGTTGTTCGCGAAGGTATTGCCTCGTCCATTAGCCTGGTTGATCGTCAGGTTGCTCTGCGCGTTCCGGAATTCCTGGAGGAATCCATTCTCGAAGATATTGACCTCGTTCAGGTTGACCGTCCGCCACGCCCGGTGCGCCTGGTTGCCCACGTAGCGGACTTCGAGCACCGTGTTCTTCATCAATTCGCGCTGCACGCCGAAGGTCCAGTTGATGGTGTAGGGGGCGCGCAGGTTGGGGTTCATTCCGTTGATCGTCCTCTGGAAGGTCTGGTCGGCCTGGCCGATCACCTTGGCGTAGTCGGTGGTGGCGAACGAGAACGCCGACGCCGCGACCGGATTGGCCACCACGTCGGAGAGAGTGTAGAACGCCGGCAAGGCGCTCTGTCCCGGAATGAGACTCGCGTTGATCTGCTTGCCCGCGTTGGGGCCGAGGTTTTGCGCAAACATCTGGGTGCCTTCGTCGTAGACGATGAGCGCGTAGGAGCCGCGAACGACCGTCTTCGAGCCGCCGAGGAGCTTGCCCAGGAGCCCCTGGTTCCGCGCCGGATTCCAGGAGAAGCCGAAGTTCGGCGCGAAATTGTGGTAGTCCGGCTGGTAGGCTTGCCGCCCCACTTCCACCGTAGGGTTGTTGTTTCCGCTCAGGGCGCCGGGCGCGAACAGCGCTGTGGAGGGACCGTACAGGCTCTGGATGTCCGGGGACGCGGTCAGCCCCATGACGTCATGCATGTCGCCTTGAACCTCCCAGCGCAGGCCGTAGTTCAGCGTCAGGGTCGGCCGGATGCGCCAGCGGTCCTGTACGTACAACCCGCCCATCTGGGAGCGGGTCCAGGTGTAGTTGATGAAGCCGTCGTAGCGGAGCGTGGCTGGGTCGACGACCCGTGTGAAGTTCGCTTGCGCCACCCTTCCTGTCAGCAGGTTGTAGAGCGCGGCCGGGGTTGCCGGGAGCGCGGTGTTGACGATACCGGGGACGGAGGTTTGATTGAACAGGGTAGACGGCAGCGGGTCGCCCGACGGCGTGCCGGTGGTGTAGCTCGGAATGGGAAAGACCTCGCCGGTGTCCTTCCAATCGGTCTTGCGGTAGCTGGCGCCCACGGTGATGTTGTGCTCCCCGCGGTTGAGCGTCAGCGTGTCATAGATAGTGGTGATGAAATGGCGGCCCGTCGTGTTTTGCTGGTCGATAAACGGGACCGTAGGGCCGAACGGCAAGGTGGCCCCGATGCGCAGCGGCTTGCCTTCATACTGGTAATAGAGACCGTAGGGCGCGTAGCGGTTAGTGTCGCCGCTGTGCTGCACGCCGTAGCGGAATTCGTTGAAGGTTCGGGGCGAGAGCGTGGACTGCAAAGCGGCGGCCCAGACGAAGTAGCCCAAGCGGAACGGATTGGTCCGGTTGATGTCGGGTATGGGAAGCCGCCGCTCGCCGGCCTGCCAGTTGTGCCGGTAGTTCCACGACCAGGTCAATTGGTGGGCCTGCGTCATGTGGTAGTCGAAACGCGCGGTGGGGTAATAAGCGTAGTCGTTATTCTCCGCGTTCCAAGTGTAAGAGTCGCTGTTGAAGTCGGTATCCGGGACCCGCGTGGCGTACCGCGGGATCTGGTTGTTGATGGCGAGGATGGATTGGGTGACGGGATTGAGTCTTGTCGGAGCGCCGTTCGCGGCGGCAATCTGCATCACGTTGACAGTGCGCAACTGGTCGGTCGTGCCGCTGACTAGGTACGTGAAGTCGCCCCGTTGCGCCTCCGGCGTCAACACCGAGAGCGTGCGGGCAGTGGTCTGGGGCGCCCAGGAACGCTCGAAGTTCAGAAACATGAACACCTTGTCCCGGAAGTAGCGAAACGGAAGCAGCGGGCCGCCGAGGTTTCCGCCGAAATCATGCCTGCGGGAGTAGGTCCGCGCCAGACCTTGGGCGTTTCGGGTCCAGCTATTGGCATTGAACTGTTCGCTGGTGGGTTCGTAAAAGACGCTGCCATGGTACTGGTTGCCGCCGCGCCGGGTCGCAAACTTGATATTCGCCCCGCTCTGCGCGCCGGAATCCGCGCCCAGGCCGACGGTTTCCACCGAAACCTCTTCCACGGCGCCCAGGCGGACCGGAACGGTCATGTAGAACACGGTCCCACCGCTCTTGAAGCCGTTCGAGGCATCGTTGATTCCGTCCACGGTGACGTTCACGGCGCCGCCGGGCAGGTTGTTGAAACGGGTGCTGCCCCCGGCGGGAGGAGACGCCCCGGGAACGAGCCGGGCCAGGATGAGCACGTTGCTGCGGTTGAGCACCGGCAATTCGTTGATGATCTCCCTGGTCTGCGTAGTCGTCACTAGCTGAGAAGTCGTCTCGAGCAGGGGCGCCGCGCCTTCCACGGTGACGGTCTCCGCCTGCTGGCCGACCGCCAGTTTCACCGGCACGTCCGTGGTCTGGCTGGTTGATACCGAGATGCGGCTGATGACCGCAGATTGAAATCCGGGCGCCCGGATGGTCAGCTCGTAGGAGCCGTGCGCCAGATCCGGAAAGAAGAAGGTGCCCGCGGCAGTAGTGGCGCCTTCTCGGGTGATGCCGGTTCCCTCGTCTTTCAGGATGATTTTCGCCCCCGGGACCGACGCCCCGGTCGCATCCTGAACGGTTCCGGAGATCGCTCCGACGATACGAAGCTGCGCCACTAACGATTGGCCGCCGAACAGCGCAGCCGCGCAAAGCAGTGTGATGAGCCGCATAGATTCCCCCAGTCGCAGAAGCTAGTACTGCCCTCAGTGTAAGCCCCTGAGACCGGGGTGTCAAACGGGTTGACTGTAAACTGTTGGGAGGCCTCAGCTATAATCACGGAGGGATGCCGAAACGGAAGCGGGTGGCGTTTCAGGGCGAGCGGGGCGCCTTCAGCGAGGAGGCGGCGGTCCAGCTCGTCGGGCGCCGCCTCGACCTTCGCCCCTGTCCGCGCTTCGAAGACGTGTTCACGGCGCTGGCGCGGGGCGCCGTGGACTGCGCCGTCGTGCCCATTGAGAATACCCTGGCGGGATCGGTCCACGAGAACTACGACCACTTGCTGCGCTTCAAGCTCCCCATCGTGGCCGAGACGCGCGTGCGCATCGTCCACAACCTGATCGCGCGGCCCGGAACGAGGTTTTCCCAGATCCGGCGGGTCTACTCCCATCCGGTCGCCCTGGGGCAGTGCCAGCAGTTTTTCCGGCGCCATCTCGGGATCCGGCCCGAGAGCCACTACGACACGGCCGGCGCCGTGAAGATGCTCATGGAACAGGCGCCCGACGGCGCCGCCGCCATCGCCTCGGCGGCCGCCGCCGCCTTCTACGGCGCCGGCATCCTGAAACGCTCCCTGGAGGATGACCGCCAGAACTTCACGCGCTTTTTCCTGCTGGCCCGCGAAGCGCCGCGGCGTCCCGCCCGCGCCAGGGGTTTGAAGACCTCCATCGTTTTCACCACCCGCAATATTCCCGGCGCGCTGTTCCGCTCCCTGGCGGTGTTCGCCCTGCGCGACATCAACCTCGCCAAGATCGAGTCCCGCCCGCTGCGGGGCAAGCCCTGGGAGTACCTCTTCTACCTCGACTTCACCGGCTCGGTCGAGGAGACGCGCTGCCGCCGCGCGCTCGATCACCTGCGCGAGCTGGCCGACCTGCTCCAGGTGCTGGGCTGTTACCCGGCCGCCGATACCTAACAAGCCTGCCTATGGCCCGACGAATCAAGGAAAAGGATCTGACCGAAGCCCCGCTGGTGATTCCCGACGAGCTCGCCGTGCTGCCGGTGCGCGACACGGTGCTGTTCCCGAACGCCATGCTGCCGCTGACCATCGGCCGCGAGAGCTCCGTCGCGCTGGTCAACTCGCTGGGCGAGAACAAGCTGCTCGGCGTGATCACGCAGCGCGACCCGCGCACCGACTCCCCCGGTCCGGGCGACCTGCACCCGATCGGCACCGTCGGCGTCCTCCACAAGCTCATCCGCATGCCGAATCAAAGCCTGTTCGTCTTTTGCGAGGGCATTTGCCGCATGCGCATCGGCGAGGTTCTGACGCAGGAGCCGTTCCTGCGGGCCCGCATTGAGCAGATCGAGGACGTCGATCCGGAGCCCTCCACCGAGATGGAGGCCCTGCGCCAGAACGTGCTGGGCGTCTTCCAGTCCGTGGTGGCGCTTTCTCCCTTCCTCTCCGACGACATTCAGTCGATCGCCGACAGCATCGCCCAACCCGGCCGGCTCGCCGATTTCATCGCCGCTTCCATCCCGACGCTGCAGTCTTCCGAGCGCCAGGAGGTGCTGAACGAGCTCGACGTTAGCCGGCGTCTGGACCTGACGCTTCGCAAGCTCACCAAGGAGTTCGAGCTGCAGCAGCTTCGCTCCAAGATTCAGACCCAGGTGCAGGACCAGCTTTCGCAAACGCAGCGCGAGTTCTATCTGCGCGAGCAGATGAAGGCGATCCAGAAGGAGCTGGGCGAAGGCGACGAGCAGCAGCGCGAGATCGAGGAGCTGCGCCAGAAGATCGAGGCGGCGGCGCCCCCCGAGACGGTGAAGCAGGAAGTGCTGCGCGAGCTCAAGCGACTGGCCCGCATGTCGCCGGCGGCGGCCGACTACACCGTGACGCGAACCTACCTCGACTGGATCGTGGCGCTGCCCTGGAACAAGTCCTCCGGCGGCCAGGTCGACGTGCGCAAGGCCCGCGAGGTCCTCGACGCCGATCACTACGACCTGGAGAAGGTCAAGGACCGCATCCTCGACTATCTGGCCGTTCGCCAGCTCAATCCGTCGATCAAAGGGCCGATCCTGTGCTTCGCCGGCCCGCCCGGCGTGGGCAAAACGTCGCTCGGGAAATCCATCGCCCGCGCGCTCGGCCGCAAGTTCGTGCGCCTGTCGCTCGGCGGCGTCCACGACGAGGCCGAGATTCGCGGCCACCGGCGCACCTACATAGGCGCGCTACCCGGACAGATCATCCAGGGGATCCGCCGCGCCGAGACCAACGACCCCGTCTTCATGCTCGACGAGGTCGACAAGCTGGGACGAGACTTTCGCGGCGATCCCGCCTCGGCCCTGCTCGAAGTCCTCGACCCGGAGCAGAACAACACCTTCCGCGATAACTATCTCGACGTGACCTTCGATCTGTCGCGAGTTCTGTTCATCACCACCGCGAACGTCCTCGATCCGGTTCCCGACGCCCTGCGCGACCGCATGCAGGTTCTCGACCTGCAGGGCTACACCGAGCAGGAGAAGGTCCGCATCGCCGTCGCTTACCTCGTCCCGCGGCAGACCGCGGAGAACGGCGTCCGCGCCGGCGAGCAGATCGCGTTTTCCGAGGAGAGCCTCGGCCACCTCATCCGGCGCTACACGCGGGAGGCCGGTGTGCGGAACCTGGAGCGCGAAATCGGAACGGTGTGCCGGAAGCTCGCGCGGCGCATCGCCGAAGGATCGCAGCCGGCCGGCGCCGCGCTCACCATCACGCCGGAAGTCGTCGAGGAAATGCTCGGACCGCCGCGCCTGCGCATCGAGAGCGAGCTGCTCGAGCGGACGCGGCTCCCCGGCGTGGCCGTCGGCCTGGCCTGGACGCCGGCGGGCGGCGAAGTCCTCTTCGTCGAGGCCGGCACGCTCCGCGGCGCCGGCAAGGGTCTCATCATGACCGGCCAGATCGGCCAGGTGATGCAGGAGTCGATGCAGGCGGCGCTGAGCTGGGTGCGCGCCAACGCGGACCCGCTGGGCGTCGACCCGGACTTCCTCAAGAACTACGACGTGCACCTGCACATCCCGGCCGGCGCCATTCCGAAGGACGGGCCCTCGGCCGGGGTCACCATGGTGACCGCGCTCGTCTCGCGCCTCACCGGCCGCCGCGTCCGGCCGAAGCTGGCCATGACCGGAGAGATCACGCTCAGCGGATTGGTCTTGCCAGTAGGTGGGATCAAGGAAAAGGTCCTGGCGGCCAAGGCCGCCGCCATCGAGGAGATCCTGCTGCCCGCCGACAACGAAGTCAGCGTCAAGGAGGACCTCAAGTCCCACCAGCTCGGCGACCTGAAGCTGCGCTACGTGCGGACCATCGAGGAAGTGATCCACGGCGCGCTCGAGCCGGAGCCGGCCACCGTCCCCAAACCCGTTAGCGTCTGAGCGATCACCTACCAGCCGCTCTCGCGAATCGGCACGGCGACCGTTCCCGACGCGCCGGTTTCCGGAGCGCCGAAAATGACTGCGTAATCCATTCTCACATAAATGTATGATAATATTGCATATGATGATATGAAGCCTCGCGTGACGATAACGATCAGCCGCCCCAGCCTCCGGTATGTCGATCGGTTGGTGGGCAAGAGAGGGGCCTCGCGCAGCCAGGTCGTAGAGTCTTTCATCGTCGAGGAGCAGCAGCGGCGGCGAGAGCAGGAACTGGCTCGGCTGGCGAAGGAATTCTTCGCGCAACCCGAATCGGCGGAAGAGACACAAGAAAAGAGAGGCTGGCTGGACGCCGGCCTGGAGACCTGGAAACTTGACCGTTAGGCGGGGTGAAGTCGTTCTGGTCGCAATCCCGAATCAAAAGGCCAGGCCCTCGATCGTGCTGACGCCGGAGTGGCTCAGCCGCTATTCCCTCGACGTCAGCGTCGTGCCGCTGACGACGGTCGCTCGTACCCGCTTCCCCACCCGCGTGGAGCTGCCCGCCGGCGAAGGAGGACTGAACAAGACGAGCTGGGCGAAGTGCGACCAGGTGACGACGGTTCCGAAGACCTTGCTGATCGGCCAGCCTTTCGGGCGCGTCAGCCCGGGGCTGCTAGAGGCGATCGAAGCCGCGGTGCGATTGTCCCTGGGACTGTAGAGAAACCTCTCAGCGCCCCTCCGCCTCCAGGAAGCGCTCGGCCTCGATCGCCGCCATGCAGCCCATGCCGGCGGCGGTCACCGCCTGGCGGTAGTGGCGGTCCTGCACGTCGCCGGCGTGAAAGACGCCGGGCACGTTGGTGCGCGCGCCGCCTTTGGAAATGACGTAGCCTTCCGCATCGAGCTCCAGTTGGCCGCGAAAGATCTTGGTGTTCGGGACGTGGCCGATGGCCAGAAACAGTCCGTCCACCTTTTGGTCGCGGCGCTCGTTGGTTTTCACGTTGTGCAAGCGGACGCCGGTGACCTCGTTTTTGGCGACGTCGTAGACTTCTTCGACCGCGGTATCGGTAATCCACTTGATCTTCTCGTTGCGGCGGGCGCGGTCGAGCATGATCTTGGAAGCGCGAAACTGGTCGCGGCGGTGGCAGATGGTCACTTCGCTGGCGAACTTGGTGAGGAACGTCCCTTCCTCCATGGCCGAATCCCCGCCGCCGACGACCATCACCGGGCGGTCGCGAAAGAAGAACCCGTCGCAGGTGGCGCAGGAGCTGACGCCGTGGCCGATCAGCTTCTGCTCGGAGGGGATCCCCAGCCAGCGCGCCGAGGCGCCGGAGGCTACGATCAAGGTTCGCGCCTCCACTACCTCCTGGCCATCCAGAGTCAGCCGGAACGGCCGCCGCGCCAGGTCCGCGGCGGTCACCTCGCCGGCCCTGTACTCGGCGCCGAACCGCTCGCCCTGCTTCTTGATGTTCGCGACCAGCTCCGGACCCAGGATCCCGTCGGGAAACCCGGGGAAATTCTCGACCATGGTGGTGAGCGAGAGCTGTCCGCCGGCTTCCAGGCCCTCCATCACCAGCGGCTTCAGATTCGCCCGCGCCGCGTAAACCGCCGCCGTATTGCCGGCGCATCCCGACCCGATGATCGCCACGTTGTACATGAGGGAAGCTTCATTTTAGCATCCGGCGGAGAGCGGCCGGTTGCGATACAGTATGGGAGGTGAGCCGCAGCTTGAGATGGCCGGTGGCGGCGGTGTGCTCGCTCGCCCTGGCCGCGGGCGCTGAGGTGCGGATCCGCGGCAAGGTTGTCGACGACAACCAGGCCGCCGTCGGCGGCGCGCGCGTCTGGATCGGCGACCGCTCGGCGCTCTCCGATTCCACCGGCGCGTTTCTGCTCGAGCTCGACGCCGGCGGCGACTACCGTATCAACGCCCAGCGAGAAGGCTTCTTCCTGCTGCGCGAACGCCCGGTCCGGCTCGTGGCGGGCGATAACATTGTCACACTAGTACTCAATCACCAGACCGAGCACGCCGACTCGGTCGAAGTCGCCTATTCGCCTCCCGCCGTCAATCCCGACGAACCCCGGGCCACGCAGCAGCTCGTGGCGACCGAGCTGACCGGGATCCCCTATCCCAACACCTCCGAGCTCCGCAACGTGCTCCCCGCCCTGCCCGGCATCGTCCAGGATTCCCGCGGCAACCTGCACATCCAGGGCAGCAGCGCCGACCAGACTTTCTGGACGCTCGACGGATTCAACGTCACCGACCCGCTCACCGGGCGGCTCGACAGCCGCCTGTCGATCGACAGCATTCGCGCCGTGGAGGTCGCCTCGGGCCGCTACTCCGCCGAGACCGGCAAAGGCTCCGGCGGCGCCGTCCACATTCGCACCGGCATGGGCGACGACCGCTGGCGGCCCTCGGCCACCAACTTCATCCCCGGAGTGGAGCACCACAAGGGCCTGCTGCTCACCGACTGGAAGCCGCGCGGCTCGCTCTCGGGGCCGCTGGTCCGCGGCCGGGCCTGGCTCTTCGATAGTATGGATACCCAGTACGTGAAGCACGTCGTCGACGAGCTGCCCAAGGGAGAAGACCGCTCCGTCAGCTGGCGCGCCTCGAACCTGCTGCGCGCCCAGATCAACCTCGCTCCGTCGAACATTTTCACGGCGAGCTGGCTCGAAAACTACTGGAACGCCCCGCGCCACGGCCTCACCGATCTCGATCCGCTGGAAACCACCGTCGACCGGCGCTCCCGGCAGCGCTTCTTGAGCTTCAAGGACCAGATCTACCTCGGCGGCGGCGCGCTCATCGAGGTCGGCTACGCCGCCACGCGCGGCTTCGCCCGCGAGATTCCCCAGGGGAGCGAAGTCTACCAGCTCACCCCGGACGGCCGGCGCGGCAACTTTTTCCTCGACTCCGTGCGCCGCAGCGGCCGCGATCAGTGGCTCGCCAACCTCATCTTCCCGTCCTTCGCCGCCGCCGGCAGCCACCAGCTGCAGGCCGGCATCGACCTCGACCGCCTCACCTATTATCAGAAGGCGGTGCGGCACGGCTACGAGCTGTATCGCTCGAACGGCTCGCGCTCCACCCGCGTCGAGTTCGCCGGCGACCCGGAGCTCCGCCGCAAGAACTTCGAAGCCGCCTGGTACGCGCAGGACCGCTGGAAGCCGCACCCCAGCCTCCTGGTCGAGCTCGGCCTGCGCCTCGACTGGGACCAAATCGTCCGCCACCCGGCGCTCTCGCCGCGCGCCAGCCTCGCCCTGGCGGTTCCCGGCCTCGACAATACCAAGCTCGCCGCCGGCTTCGGGCTGTTCTACGACGGCGCCAATCTGCGGGTGCTGTCCCGCCACCTCGACCAGTACAGTCTGGCGTTGCGCTACGCGCGCGACGGGCAGAGCCTGGTCAGCGGCCCCGCCGTCAGCGCCTTCCTGGTCGACGAACGGCTCCTCCGCCTGCCCCTCTACCGCAACTGGAGTCTGGGGGTCGAACATCTGTTCCCGGCCGGCCTGCACACCCGTTTCGAGTACCTTCGCAAGCGCGGGCGCGACGGCTTCACCTTTCTGAACTCGGCGCCGCCCGAGGCGCCCGACGAGTTGCTCGCGCAATACGCCGCCCAGACCATCGACGCCATCTACGTGCTGCAGAACTTCCGCCGCGACGTTTACGATTCCTTCGAGGTAACCATCCGCAAGACCTTCCGCCGGCGCCACCAGTGGCTGGCCAGCTACACGCGATCCCGCGCCCGGTCCACCGCCGCCGTCGACATCAACGTCGACGACCCGATTCGCGTCACCGACAACGCCGGCCGCCTGCCCTGGGATACGCCGAACCGCCTGGTGAGCTGGGGCATCTTCCCCATCACGGAGAAAAACTCGATTTCTTACCTCGCCGAATGGCGCGACGGTTTTCCATTCCACGCCGTGAACGAAGGCGGGGCGATTGTCGGCGGCGTCAACGACCGGCGCTTTCCGGTTTTCTTGAGCGTCAACCTGCACTGGGAGCGGAAGTTCGCGCTGGGACGCTGGCGCTGGGCCTGGCGCGGCGGTTTCAACAACCTCGCCAACCGGCTCAACCCCACGACGGTGAACAACAACATCGATTCGGCGCGCTTCCTCCGCTACAGCGGCGGACAGCACCGCGCCTTCGTCATGCGCATTCGGTGGCTGGGAAGGAAGTAGCTCAGGCCTGGGAGGCGCGCGCCCGTCGCGGCTTCGCCCGCATCAGGGCGGCGGCCAGCTCCGCTTCGGCGGCCAGCCAGTCTTCCATGGCCTGTCCGTCCTCTGCCCCGCGGGCCAGGTAGCGCTCATAGGCCCGCGCGGCGATCCGCTCGCGCTGCTCCTCATTCCACGTCAGGACTGCCGCCGGAGTTCTCCCCACTCCGGACTTTCGGGGTCTCACTTGCTCTGCGGTCATAGTCGGTCATTATAGCATCCCGGGGCGGGGCGAGATCTACGGGTTTGGCGCCAACCCGGCGTAACGAATCGCAGCGCCACCCCGCTTTGTCCGGCGGGCACGAATACCCCCATCCCGAACCAGTTGGCTAGGTAAATCCGCGCCGGCTTGCCTGATACCGTCGCCGTCCAGCCCAGATAGTAGTTGCTGGAAATGAACAGCAGCGCCGGCCTGTCCGAGTGCTGCGTGGCATTGTCGGAGTAGAAGAAGAACTGCCAGGAAGGGAACCGCGCGAATCGCTAGCAGCCTGCCGTGCGCCACGACGTGCGATGATGCGAAGGTTTACCGCCTCGCCGTCGCCGGCCCGTGAAGCCCCGACTGACGGTGGAAGCACAGGCTTGAGAAGTGGCGGTATCCTGGAACCTCGCGGGAGTCGCTTCAGATGAATCGAAGGAACTGGCTCCAAGTGATGTCGGCCGCGCCGATGTTCTGCCGGGGCCGCCACCGGCTGTTCGCCGCTTCCCCGGCCGAGTACTCGGCTCGCGCCATCGAGCTGCTCGGGCGCTCCCTGGTGATCGACATGCTCAGCCCTTGGGTATTAAGCATGTCTAAGCACAACGAGTGGCTGTCGAACCCGGACCGCTTCACCGCCGAGGACCTGAAGCGGTACAAGGACTCCGGCATCCACGTTTTTCACATCGCCCGCGGAACCGGAGGGCCGGATGCCCACCTGGGCACGCTGCGCTTTATCGCCTCCTGGAACGGGTTCCTGGCCAACCACGATCGCGACCTCATGCGCATCGACAGCGCGGCGGATCTGGACCGGGTGAAGTCGTCCGGCAAGATCGGCGTCTTGCTCGGCCTGCAAAACTCGGAGCATTTCCGGACCCTGGCCGACGTCGATCTGTTCCACGGCCTGGGGCAGCGCGTGTCCCAGCTCACCTACAACTCGCGGAACATGATCGGCAACGGCTCGACCGAACGCCGCGACGACGGACTGAGCGACTTCGGTGTTTCCGTTGTCGAGCGCATGAACAAAGCCGGCATGGCGGTGGACGTGTCGCACTGCGGCGATCGCACCACGCTCGACGCTTTCGAGGCGTCGAAGAGGCCGGTGCTGATCACGCACTCCAACTGCCGGGCGCTCGTCGCCGGCCACCCGCGCTGCAAGACCGACGAGGCCATTCAGAAGATGGCGAAGACCGGCGGCGTCATGGGGATCACCGCCGTGCGCATGTTCGTCCGCGAGCGCGAGCCGACCACCATCGAGCACGTGCTCGACCACTTCGATCACGTCGCCAAGCTCGCGGGCGTCGAGCACCTCGGCGTCGGCAGCGACGTCGACCTCGACGGCTACGACGACCTGCCGCCGGCCGAGGAAAAGCAACTGCGCGCGGCCTACAAGTCGAGCTACGCCTTCCGCGAGAAGATCGACATCGAGGGACTGGACCACCCCAAGCGGATGTTCGACTTGACCGAGGGTCTGGTGCGCCGCAAGCACTCCGACCGCGCCATCGAGACGATTCTCGGCGGGAATTTCAAGCGGGCGCTCGCCCAGATCTGGTCTGTGTAGGTCGTCTATCTACCGAGCACAACATCGAACCCGGAAAACAACAATTCCAGCTTGACGCGCGGAATCTTGCCAACGCGCTCGGTGAGGACATCTTTATCCACGCTGACGATCTGGGACACGTTCGCCACCGAATCCTTTGGCAGCCCGGTAAGACTTGACGGAAGCGAGACGTTCCCTGGAGCGCCCGCCCATTTGAGGTTGCTGGTTAGCGGGATGCACACTGCCGTGGCGATGCGGCTCCGGTTCAGGGCGTCACCCTGCACCACCACAACCGGCCTCCGGAAACCGGGACCAGAGCCGGTCGGAGCGGGCAGATCCGCCCACCAGACCTCGCCTTGCGAGACTACCACTCGATTCTCTCGAGCACGCGGCGGGCAGCGGTTTCGACAAACGGATCCTTCGAGTCTCCCAGCTCGGCGCAGACCCGGTTCATGGCCTCGGTCACCTCTTCGCGCCCATGGCGAGCTACATATTCCTCGAGCGCGTCGCTGTACAGCCGGCTGCGGGACTTGCGGGTCCGGCGCGCCAGCCGCTCCGCCTTTGCGAAGACAAGGTCGGGTATCGAGATGGCGGTCTTCATACCCTTAGTATAACCTTGGCGGAATCCGCTGATCAAGCGCTCGCTCGCCGCCATGCTACACTGGCTGCAAGATGCAAAAGACCCATGGCCAGAGAGACGGTGGTCGGGCCCCCGCAGCCCTGCCTGTTGGCGTGGCTGTGAAACCTCCGGTGACCCGCGAATCCCTCGAAGCTGGTACGGAGCCTGATCCCGAAGGCGCAGAGCGACTGGTGGCGATCATTCGCCGACTTCGCGCGCAGTCTGTTCCCGTCGGCAAAACCTGATCCGGAATGGTTGTCGCGGATACCGATGTCGTCTCGTATCTATTTAAGGGTCATACTCTCGCAGGCGCTATCAGGAACTACTTGTGGGCCACTCGGTGTCGCCGAGTGCGAACGGAAGGGCCGATCGATCAGTCACAGCGATGCATGGATAGCCGCAACCGCTCTGCGATTGGGGGTCCCACTTGTGACCCACAACGCGGCCGATTATTCTACCGTGGACGCCCTGACGGTGCTCACCCGCCCAACCGTGTTATAGTCAAATTGACCGCAAGCCCGCAGACTTTTTGTCCTCCGCCGGCGTCTTTTCTAACGGGAGTCAAAGGTTGATCTTCCGCGAGGTCGAAGACCGGGACCTGGTCCTGGCCGCGCGCAAGGGAAACGTCGACGCTTTCAATCGTCTCGTCTCCCGCTGGGAGAAGCGTGTCTACAACTACCTCCTGCGCGTCGTCCGCAACCGGGAAGACGCCCTCGACCTCAGCCAGGAGACGTTCTTGAAGGCCTATCGGTACCTGGGTAAGCTCGAAGACGTAGATCGGTTTCCGCACTGGCTGTTCCGGATCGCCCACAACGAGGCGTTCTCGCAGTTCCGCAAGGAGCGGCCGGAAACGGAGGTCCTCGACGGCGAGTACGGCCAGGGCCGCGCGCAGCCGATCGGCGGCGTGCCGGTTTACCCGCTGGAGATGGAGCTGGCGGTGGAGCGGGCGCTCGACCATCTCAGCCCGGAGCAGCGGGAGACGGTGATCCTGAAGGTCTACCAGGGCTTCAAGTTCGAAGAGATTTCGCGGATCCAGTCCTGCCCGGTTTCGACCGTGAAGTCGCGTCTCTACGCGGCCTTTGATCTCCTGAGAGACGTTTTGTCGCCGGTGAGCGGCTGAGTCGTCGCTCGCGCGGCGCGGAGGTGTCGTCATGAATTGCTGCCCGTACGACCTGCGGGACTATTGGTTTCAGGAGCTCGACGCCGGGGCGCGGCGCGAGGTGGAAGCTCACCTGCACGAGTGCGCCGGCTGCCGCGAGGAGCTGGAGCGATTGCGCCTGACGCAGCAATCGCTGCTGCGTCTGAAAGACGAGGAAATCCCGCGCCGCATCGCGTTTGTCTCCGACAAAGTGTTCGAGCCGTCGCGAGCGGCGCGCTGGTGGTCGGCCGTGACAGGCGGCGTGCCGCGCTTCGCGATGGCGGCGTCGCTGCTGCTGGCGGTGTTCTTCGGCGGGGCGCGGATTTCGCGTCCGTCGCTGACCGTGGACAGCGGCCGCTGGCAGATCGCCTTCGGCGCGGCCGACTCCGGGCGGCTCGAGGCGCTGGAGGCCCGCGCCGTCCGCCACGCCTCCGACATGCAGAACATCGAGCAAGCCTACGAGCTGCTGATCAAACAGATGAACATGCTGTACCGGCAGGCCGGGGAAATGCGCCCGGCGGAGTTCCGACAGTGACCGCCATGATGCTTCCCATCCTCTGCCTGATGCTGCAAGCGCCCGCGCCCGCCAACCGAGCCGACAGCCGCGTGGCGACGCCTGCCCCGGTGGTTCGGACCGCGCCCAACGTGCCCGGCGGCGGCACGCTGCGCGCGACGTTGAAAGCCTCGGAGCGGACCATCAATGAGCGGGTCAACGGAATGACCGATCGCGCTCCGTTCGTGTTGCTGGCCAACGCGCGCGGCGCCTATCTCAACGGCTACGGCGTGGTGTTTGCGCTGGAGCTGAATCTCTCCCCGGTGACCTCCGTGGGCCTGTTTCGCGCGCCTTACACGCCGCAGGAAATCAAGGACATCAACAAGCGCAAGCGCGAGAAGCTCGGCGTTTTGAAGGCCGGCCTGCGGCAGCTGGTGGCCGAGCAAGCCGGCGTACTGGTGCAGATCCCGCCGCAGGAGAAGATCGCCCTGGTCGTGAATCTCTTCAACTTCGCCTGGGAGGACTCGACCGGCCTGCCTTCGCAACTGGTGGTGCAGGGGACGCGGCAAGCGCTGATGGGCATCCAGATGCAGCGCGGCGGCCCGGAAGCGCTGGAGCGCGCCGTCGAGATTCAGGAGTTCTGATGGACCGCCGCCTGGGACAGAGCCTGATCGCGCGCGGCCTGCTCGAGCCGGCCGACCTGGACAAGGCGCTCGAGATGCAGCGGGAGCGCGGCGAGCGGCTCGGCAAGATCCTCGTCGACCTGGGATTCGTCGCGCAACGCGACGTGCTGGCGGCGCTGGCCGAGCAGCTCGACCTCCCGCTGGTCTCCGCGCAGCAGTTTCCGGCCGTCTCGCCGGAGCTCGAGGGGATCGTGCCGCGCTACATGCGGCAGTTCAAGTTTCTTCCCATCGAGATGGAAGACTCCACCGTGACGCTGGCGATGGCCGATCCGCTGGACTTCGAGACCATCAACACGGTGCGGCTGTTCACGCGCTTGCAGGTCAAGACGGCGCTGGCGGCCGAGGCGGAAATCCTCGCCGCCATCGACCGCTACTACGGCGAGGGCGAGCAGGGCGCGGCGGCGCTCGAGCCGGGGCTGGCCGAGCAGAGCGAAGAGATCGAGCACCTCCGCGACATGGCCAGCGAGGCCCCGGTGATTCGGCTGGTGAACAACATGATCGCCCAGGCGCTCGACCGCCGCTCGAGCGACATTCACATCGAGCCCTACGAGAAGGAGTTTCGCGTCCGCTACCGCATCGACGGCGTGATGCACGAGCAGGAGGCGCCGCCGCGCGAGATGAAGGCCGCCGTCACCTCCCGCATCAAGCTGATGGCGAAGCTGAACATCGCCGAGCGCCGGCTCCCGCAAGACGGCCGCATCAAGATCAAGGTGCAGGGCCACGAAGTCGATCTGCGCGTCTCGACGCTCCCCACCTTGTACGGCGAGAGCGTCGTGATGCGCCTGCTCGACCGCAGCGCCGGCGATTTCTACGACTTGCAGAGGCTCGGTTTTGACGAGCACATGCTGGGGCGCGTGGAGCACTATACGTCGCTGCCGCACGGCATCTTGCTCGTGACCGGCCCGACCGGCAGCGGCAAGTCGACCACGCTCTACTCGGCCCTGAAACGGATCAACCTGCCGGATAAGAAGATCATCACCATCGAGGATCCCGTCGAGTATCAGATGGACGGTATCAATCAGATCCACGTGAACCCGCAGATCGGGCTGACCTTCGCCGCCGGGCTGCGCCACATCGTGCGGCAGGATCCCGACGTGATCATGGTGGGCGAGATCCGCGACCGCGAGACGGCCGACATCGCCATCCGCGGCGCGCTCACCGGCCACTTCGTCTACTCGACCCTCCACACCAACGACGCCCCCAGCGCCATCACGCGGCTCACCGACATGGGCGTCGAGAACTACCTGATCACCTCGTCGCTGGTGGCGGTGCTGGCGCAGCGGCTGGTGCGACAGATTTGCTCGCATTGCCGCCGGAGCGAGGGAATGATCGTAGCGCCGGACGGCCGCCGCGTGGAGGCCTGGCGCGGGGCCGGCTGCGAGGCCTGCTTCCAGACAGGGTTCTCGGGACGCGTGGGAATCTTCGAGCTGATGGAGATGAACGAGGAGCTGCGCCGCCTGATCATGTCCAACGCCGACGCCGGCCAGCTCACCGGGGTGGCGCGCCGCAACGGCATGCGCACCCTCCGCGAGGACGGCTGGCAGAAAGTGGCCGCCGGCGTCACCACCGCCGAGGAAGTGATGCGCGTGACGCAGGAGTTTTGATCTCCGGGCAGGCGGATCGCGGGCCGCTACCTCGCCGGCGCGAAGTCGAGGCGGAGAATAGCGTCCAGGGCGCTGCCGGTGAGGGGCCAGTGGGGCAGGATCGTGGAGCCCTGGTAGACTTTTTCGAACCCATCCTCCGATAAAGACACAGTAAAGATCGGCAGGACCCACCAGGTGGGCGCGGGTGTGGCTCGCAGCTCGATGCGAAGGTTGAGGTACTCGTCTACCAGCGCGAGCGAGGGGCCGCGCGCTTCGCCCGCCCAGTGGAGGCGCGGACGCTGGCCGTTTTCGGGCAGGACGAAGTAGCGGTCGTGGGCGTCGGGGGCCAGCAGGTTGAGAACGACCTCCAGGCCGGCGGTCAGGGGGGCCGGGCCGCCGCTGCGCAGCTTCCATTCCACGATGACGGACGAGCCGTGGAGCGAGATCTGCTTGTTCGCCTCGCAGTGGCAGTCGGCGGCGCGGGCCTGGAGCGTGCAGCGGCCGGCGGCGGCGGAAACAATCTCGAATGGGCCGCCGGCGAATTGCGGCGACTCTTCGAGACGGCCGAAACGGTAGTCGTCGAGCGACCGTCCGGGACCGAACACGAAACACCGGAAGGCGTGGCGGTTGTAGCGGTCGTAGTGGAGGTAGTGCTCGAGGCCCGCCTCCTTGGCCACCACGCGGTCGTGGATGGATTGGGCGCCGGCGTCTCCGGCGGAGGCTTCCCGCAGCTTCGCGTGATAGGCTTCCGGACGCCGCCGGAGGGAGTTGACGGCGTTGAAGGCCAGCGGCCGCCAGACGATTTCCGAGACCGTGCCGCCGTCGGCGGGGCTGGCGATCGCACGCAGGCAATCGTTGGAGAGAAAAACTTCCTCCTGGCCATCGAGATTGAAGTCGAGGCGGCGCGGGCCCGAAACAGCCGGAGCGAGCTCGTCCAGGGCGGCTTCGCCTTCGAGCAAGGCCTGCCAGACGGCGGCGCGGAGGTGCGGGGCGTAGAGGCCGCCGAATACCCCGTGCCAGTAGGCGTCGTTGCACTGCGCGCGCAGCAGGCGGTCGTAGCCCGGCTCGAGGCGGCGGCGCGCCTCGCCGGCCGGTGCGACGGCGCGGTCGAGCTCCTCGTAGCGGCGGCTGACGTCGAGCATCCGCTTGTGCAGGTGGTTGGCCTCCTCGTACTTGTGGAAGAAGTTGTGCCAGAGGCCGCCGTGGACGAAACCGGAGAGCTGCGGCGCCTCGGGCATGGCATCCACACGATGGCGCAGGGCCTCGTAGTGGGAGGCGGCGCTGGCGGGCAAAGCCCAGCCCATCATCTCCGGATAGGAGGCCGTGGGCAGGTAAATGCGGCCGAGGGGACCCCGGGAAGAGACCGCATCGCCGGCCAGCGCGGTGGTCAGCCACCCGCCGGCGTTTTCGACGGCGTCGAAGAACCGGCGCAGCCAGCCGTCGCGGTAAACGTGGTCGTGGGTCTTGGGCCAGGCGCCGAACTTCTCCAGGTCGTCGCCCATGGCGGCCATCGCGCCGGGGACTCGGGCGTTTAGGTCGTGTAAATAGGCGATGGCGTCGTTCTCCATCCGAAACGGGAGCAGGTAGCGCAGCTTCTGCAGACCGGGAATCACCTTGACCCCGTATCCCTGCCATTCGGTTAGGTAGTAGCCATAGAGCTGGTCTGGGTCGAGGCCGGCGCTGAGGAAGTGGTGGTCATCGGTGAGGGTGTAGTCGAGGCCGGCGCGGGCCAGGGTCTGGGGCAGCGTAGGATCCCAGACGCGCTCCGTGAGCCAGGCGCCGCGCGGCGCTCGCCCGAAGCGCCGCTCGAGATAGCGGCTCATACGCTCGAGCTGGGCGAGGCGGTCGCGCTCCGGGATGGCGCTGAGGATCGGCTCGTAGTAGCCGCCGCCGAGCAGCTCGACCCGGCCGGCTTCGATCAGCTCTCCGAGCCAGTCGAAGTATTCGGGGTGGCGCTTTTCCAGCCACTCCAGCAGGATGCCCGAGTAGTGGAAGGCGACGCGGATGCCCGCGCGCCGGCGGAGTTCCTCGAGGAAGGGCCGGTAGGCGAGCCGGTAGACGTCCTCCAGGACGCTGTCGAAATTGCCGGCAGGCTGGTGGGCGTGGATGACGAGCAGGAGTTTCACGGCGGGGATCCGCGCGGGGCGGCGTGATTCTTCATGTTATCATTTTTCTTCATCTTCTTTCGCTGAAGGGAGTCCCTTTGCCGGCGCGTGTCCTCCACGGAAACCTGATCCGGGACCAGATCCTGGCGGAGCTGCGCGGGGAAGTGGAGGCTATGGCGGCGTGCGGGGTGCGGCCGGGGCTGGCCGCGGTGCTGGTGGGGCGCCACCCTGCCTCCGAGATATACGTACGCAACAAGATCAAGACCTGCCAGCTTCTGGGACTCGCCAGCGAGAAGCTCACGCCGCCGGAAACCGCGACTACCGAGGATCTGCTGGCGCTGGTCGAAGAATTGAACCACAGGGAAGACATCGACGGAATCCTGGTGCAACTTCCGTTGCCCCCGCAGGTGGACGCCAAACGGGTGCTGCTGGCCGTGGATCCGGCCAAGGACGTCGACGGTCTCCACCCCTACAACGCTGGCTGCCTGGCCAGCCAGCGGCCGGGGCTGGCGCCTTGCACGCCGGCGGGAATCCTCGAAATCCTGAAACGGAGCCAGATTCCGATCGCCGGGCAGCGGGCCGTGGTGCTGGGGCGAAGCGACCTGGTGGGCCGGCCGACGGCCCTACTACTGATGCACGAACACGCCACCGTGACCATCTGCCACTCGAAGACGCGCGACCTGGCGGCGGTGGCGCGCCAGGCCGACATCCTGGTCGCGGCGATGGGGCGGCCGGCGATGGTCACGCGGGACTACATCCGCCCGGGAGCGACGGTGATCGACGTGGGCACCAACCGCGTGGAGAAGCCGGAGGGCGGCACGGCGCTGGTGGGCGACGTCAATCCCGCCGACGCCGCGGAGTGCGCCGGGGCCTACACGCCGGTGCCGGGCGGGGTCGGACCGCTGACCATCGCCATGCTGATGGCCAACACCGTGAAGGCCGCGCGACAGCGGCGCGGCGCGGCGAAGCAGTGTTGAGGGTCGGGCTTACCGGCGGGCTGGCTACTGGCAAGACCCACGTGGCGAAGGCGCTCGCGGAGCTGGGATGCCGCGTGTTGTCGGCCGACGAAGTGGGTCATGAGGTGCTGGCGCCCGGCGGCGAGGCGTACAATGATGTTGTCCGGGAGTTCGGAGGGGGAATCCTCGACTCCGCAGGGCGGATCGACCGGCGGGCGCTGGCGGCGCAGGTTTTCAACCGGCCGGAGCTGCTCGAAAAGCTGAACTCGCTGGTGCATCCGCGCGTAATCCAACGCGAGGAGCAGTGGATGAGCGAAGTCGCCGCCGCCGAGCCGAAAGCCATCGCCGTGGTGGAGGCCGCCATCCTGATCGAAACCGGCAGCCACCAGCGGTTCGACCGGATGATCCTGACGGCCTGCCCCGAGGAGGCCCAGATCCGCCGGCACATGGAGCGGAGCGGGGAAGACGAAGCCCAAACCCGGGCGCGGCTGGCGCGTCAAATGCCTCTGGAAACCAAGCGGCAGTATGCCGACTACATAATCGACACCGCAGGCTCGCGGGAAGAAACCGACCGGCAGGCGCGGGAGGTCTTCGGGCGTCTGCGACAGGAAGCGTTATGAAAATGCGTTCTATTCTGCTCGCCGTGCTTCTCATCGGCGGATTCGTGTACCTGACCAATTCCCGGTGGCCGGCGTTGAACTTTGGGTCGCCGCCGAAGGTGACCACCGCGGCCGAGACGGCGCGGTCGGCGAGCCTGACGCCGGAGGAGAACAGCAACATCGCCATCTACCGCGCGGCCAGTCCGGCGACGGTGTTCATTACCTCGACTGTGTTCCGGCGCGACTGGTTCTACCAGGTGTTTCCGGTGGAGAACTCCGGATCGGGTTTTGTGATCGACGACAGCGGCCGGATTCTCACCAATAACCACGTGGTGTCCGGGCGCGCCCCGACGATTGAAGTGACCCTCGAGGACAAGAGCAACTACCGGGCGCAGGTCCTCGAGAGGGACGCGCAGAACGACCTGGCGTTGATCAAGATCGAGCCGCGCAAGAAACTGCCGTTCCTCAAGCTGGCCGATTCCGACGCCATCCAGGTGGGGCAGAAGGTACTGGCGATCGGCAACCCCTTCGGCTTGGCCGGAACGCTCACCACGGGCATCATCAGCTCGCTGGGGCGAACCATTCGCGGCGAAGACGGCCGGCAGATCGAGGACATGATCCAGACCGATGCGGCGATCAACCCGGGCAACAGCGGCGGGCCGCTGTTGAATTCCGGCGGCGACGTGGTCGGGATCAACACGGCGATCCTGGGGCCGGGCGGCAACATCGGGATCGGGTTTGCGGTGCCGATCAACCGGGCCAAGGGGATGCTGCTCGGTCCGTCGCGGCCCCGGCTCGGCGTGACGACGTTGTTCGTCCCCGAGCAGGTGGCGCCGGAGTTCGGGCTGCCGTCGCGCTCGGGATTGCTGATACAGGAAGTGGAGTCCGGCTCGGCAGCCGATCGGGGCGGGTTGCGCGCCGGCAACCGCGAGGTCATGGCCGGCAACATCCCCGTGATCATAGGCGGCGACTTCATCGTCGAAGTGGACGGTCAGGCGATCACCAGCAGCACCACGCTGTCGAGAGCGATCCAGAGGAAGCGAGGGGGCGAGGCCGTCCGGCTGGCGGTGGCGCGCGGCCGCCGGATCGTGGAGGTGACGGTGACGGTCGGCGGGCCGCCGCGACCGTAAGGAATCCTGGCCCCCAGGGGGTGCCGGATCACGTTGCGGCCGGGCAGGCGGTCGAACAGCTCGGAGAAAACCAGGCGGGCCACGGCCGCGCTGCTTTCGTACGGCCAGCGGACGGGCGCGCCCAGCCGTTACCGGCGCTCGATTCGGTCCGTCCGCAACGTGTGGTACCGGAGACCACCTTTCTCGAAGGCCGGGAACATCTCGGCGAGTTTCGGCGCCGGCCCCCACAGCAGCAGCATGGCCTGGTCTGCGGGTATCGCCGGAAGTTTCTTCGGCTCCGGCCGGGGCGGCTGGAGCTTCCGCGCGGCGGCGGAAACCGCGAGCTTGCCGTTCTCGACGGACTGGATCAGCTCGGCGTTGCCGCTATTCAACACCTTCGCGGCGTGCTCGACCAAGCGGGGTGAGACGTTCAGCATGGCCCCGGCTCGCCCGGCGCGGCCAAAGTTACGCAAATTTGCGGAACTTTCGCCGGTTCTCTCGTATCGCTTAAGCTGCGGCGCAAGCCGCGCCGCCACCAGCGCCCGCTGGCTCTCGTTCAGATGCCGCCGCCGCACGTTGAGCGAGATGACCGCCTCGAGCGGCGAGCCGCTGCCGCTCCACGGCTCGAACCTGGGCTCGACCCCGGCGGCGCGGCAGGCGCGCAGCCGGTTGCGCCCGTCGAGGACGCGCCCCTCGGCGTCCAGCAGAATCGCCGTCTGCTGACCGTTGCTCTTGATGTCTTCGACCAGCGCCTCGAACTCGGCGCCCTCCAGCAGCGGGAACACGTCAGCCGCTGGATGAATCTCCAACTGGTTTGAATCGATAGTTTCCATTTCCCCGAAACCCTCCCACTTCCAGCTTAAGGGGCGTGTCCACTACTTACGGGCGCCGGCGGAGGGGTTGCAACCGCTAAACCCCGCGTTGTCGGACACTTGGCGAAATGAAATATTGGTGAAAAGCTTGTGACTGCTGGCGGCGGTCGTCTCCAAAACGGAGAAGTTGCGGTCTTTGGCCGTGCCTGCAACGAAACCCCGCTATAGCAATGTGTGAATTCCTCCTAGCGTGGCGACCTGATGTACGAAGCGAAGGTCCGCCCCTTCGTCGAAGCGGGGAACGAGGGCAAGTTCGTGGCAATCGATATCGAGACGGGTGGGTACGAAATCGACGCAGACGAGTTAGCCGCGTCGGATCGCTTGCGGACCCGGGTCCCGGACGCGCAAACCTGGCTGAAGCGGATCGGTTCCGGGTATGTTCGCCGTTTTGGGCCCCGCCCTCAGTCGGGCGCCCCATGATCACGGGCGCTGTGACGGTTCATCGCGAGGCGGTCATCCGGTTGGCGGTGCGCGGTCCGGCGGGCCAGGAGCAGCAAATCGAAGCGGTCGTTGACACCGGTTTTGACGGGTGGTTCAGCTTGCCGCCCGCGCTGATCGCACTACTGGGCTTGCCGTGGCGCCGGGCCGCTGTTGGCGGACGGCCGCGACAGCGTGTTCGACATCTACGAGGGCACACTGTTATGGGACGGCAGCCCGCGCCGCGTCGCGGTCGATGAAGCGAGTACGGCGCCGCTGGTTGGGATGGCGTTGCTCGACGGCTACGAGTTGAACGCCCAGCCGCTACAACCGATCCAGCTTCAAAAGCCGCTGCGCGTTCTTCCAGTAGATCCGCTCGCGCTCCTCGGCGGTGATATCGAGGCGGTCTAGGACGTCGGCGGTCTCACGAATATAGAGACCCGGTTCCGGCTCGAAGGGCGTGTCGGAGGCGAACACGACGCGGTCGACGCCGAAGAAGGCGAGCCCGCACTGTGTGGCCGCGAGCGATCCGAAAAGCGCCGTGTCGGCGTAGAAGAGCTTGAAGTAATCGAGCGGCCGCCTCGGCATCGACTTCCGGAACGCTAGGTAGTCCTCTGCGGTGGTGCGGAGCCCCAACTGATCCCAGCCGTGGCCGACGCGGCCCTCGAAGTAAGGAATCATGGCCCCCATGTGGTGCGTGATCACCTTGAGGCCGGGCAGCCGGTCGAACACGCCGGAGAAAACCAGGCGGGCCATGGCCACGCTGGTCTCGTAGGGCCAGCCGAAGGTCCACCAGATCTCGTAGAGCGAGCGGTCTTCGGTCGCGTAATCCGGGAAGTCCGCGCCGCGGGCGGGGTGCAGCAGGATGGGCAGGTCGTAGCCGGCCATAGCGTCGAATAGGAACCGGAACTCCTCCCGATCGAGCGGGCGTCCGGCGACGTTGGAGTAGATCTGCACGGTGCAAGCGCCGAGATTCCGGATCGCCCGATCGAGCTCTCGTTCCGCCTCCGCAGGATGGTTCATCGGGATCGACGCCGCGAAACCGGCGAAGCGGTCCGGGTGACGGTCGACCAGATCCGCCATCTCGTCGTTGGCGATGCGGGAGAGCTCGGCAGCGGCTTGGGGCGAGGCGTAGGACTCGATCGGCGGCGAGGCCATGGAAATGATCTGCCGGTAGTCCCCGAAGCGGTCCATGACGCGAAACCGCAGATCCAGGTCGAAGAGCATCGCGACGTTGCGGGTGCGCCGCCCCATGTCCTGGAGGTTGGGGGCGATCTCGAGAAAACGGTCGAAGGCGCGGCGCGGGAAGACGTGCGCGAAGACGTCGATTTTCATTGCGAGCCGTCCCGGCAAGCTTACCGGAAATTCTCCACCAGCACCAGGTCGGCGTTGGATGGCGTGAAGAGCGAGTGCAGCACCTGCCGGCCGTCGGACGAGACCGAGAGACCCAAGGAAGGCTCGCCCTCGATTTTGTTCAAAAGCCTGCTCTTGCCGCTCGATAACTCGAGAAACATCAGAGGGAACTTGCCGTCCTCTTCGGCCCGTTCAATGTAGTAGATGCCGGCGGCAGCGACTGTGAAGGCGCGGTTGTAAACCGAATCCAGCACCTGCCGCTCCGGGCCTCCGGAAATGGGACGCGCAAACAGCGGCGAGGAGCCGAGCACTGCCTTGGTGTAATACAGCTCCCGGGCGCGCGCATCGAGACCGTCGGCGCCAGTTCTTCGCTCTCGCCCGGCTCGGTGAGCTTGGCCAGGCCGAAGTCGAGCACCTTGACCGCGCCGTCTTCGTTGACCATCAGGTTGCCGGGCTTCAGATCCCGGTGGACGATGCCGGCGGCGTGGGCCTTGGCTAGGGCGTCGGCGATCTGGGTGGCACAGCGCAGCGCCTCGCTGACGCGCATCCCGTGGCGGCCGATCAACTGGTCGATGGTCTTGCCGCGGACGTATTCCATCACCAGGAAGTCGACGCCGCCCGCCTGGCTGATGTCGTAGATCGTGATGATATTGGGATGGTTCAGCGCCGAGGCGGCGCGGGCTTCCTGGATGAAGCGGCGCTTGCGTTCCTCGTCGGCCATGCGCTCGGCCGGCAGGACCTTGATGGCGACCTCGCGGCCCAGGCGCGGGTCGCGGGCCTTGTAGACCTCACCCATGCCGCCCGCTCCGAGCGGCGCGAGGATCTCGTAGGGGCCGAGCGACGATCCAGGAGCCAGCCGCATGGCGCGGTCCCCATGGTACTACAGGAGCGGCCCTCGTTTCGTGCTAGACTAGATGTGTACAATTCGGGTTACGAATTGTACAGAGGGTCCCCTATGCCTGCGAGGGCGCTTGCCCGTCCAATGCGGCTGCGCGTCAATCGCGCCGCCTTCCGCCAGGACCAGAGCGCCATGTTGAAGAAGGCAAAGGGCCGCACGGTGCTGGTGTTGACCGGGCGGAAGGAAGCCGACGAGAAGTACGTCCTGGACAAGCGGTATTTCGATGAGCTGGTCGAGAAGCTCCGGGCGTCCATTGAGACGCTCGAGATCAGTCTGGACCAGAAACTGTTCCGCCAGATCCTGATGACGGCGGAGACCCTGGACCTGGACCGACTGCACTCTTTCGAAGAAGCCTTTCGAGAAGACTGATTGTATCGTCTGGAATTCACCGGCCCGGCGCTGGCTGACGTCAAGGCGCTGCCCAAGAACACCCGGAACTCCCTCAAGAAGGCGCTGGCGCAACAACTGGCGCGCTACCCCGAGAGCTGCTCGGGTGAGCTCGAGGAACCGTTGGCTGGGTTTCGCAGTTTCCACTGGAGGCGGCATCGCGTGGTGTTCAAGTTGTTTGCCGATCGTGAGCTGATAGCAATAGTAGGCGTCGGGGAACGGTCGCCGCAATCCGTCGCGAACATCTACCGTCGACTGGAGGAACTGGCGGCGCGCGGCAAGCTGGCAGAGGCGGTCCTCGCGGTGCTGCGGCAGCGCTAACTTCCGCGACCCACGCGCAGGAACTGATCCTCTTCGGCCCGCTGCCTTACGAGCCGCCGGTCGCGGCGGTGCTCGTGGCTGGCGCCTATGAACGCGACAAACAGGGGATGCGGCTCGAGCGGCCGCGACTGGAACTCGGGATGAAACTGGCAGCCCAGGAACCAGGGATGATCCGGCAGCTCGCAGATCTCGACATAGGTCTTGTCAGGAGTCTCGCCGGAGATCCGCAGGCCGCCGGCGCGCAGGGGTTCCTCGTACTCGCGGTTGAACTCGTAGCGGTGACGGTGGCGCTCGCTGATCTCCTCGCGGCCGTAGGCGCGGTGGGCGAAGCTGCCGGGCTCGAGATGGCAGAGCCAGGCGCCGAGCCGCATGGTTCCGCCGAGGTCCTCGATGCCCTTCAGCTCGCGCAGCTTGTAAATGACGCGGTGCTCGGTGGCGGGGTTGAATTCGCTCGAGTCGGCGTCCGCCAGGCCGCAGACGTTGCGGGCGAACTCGATGACCATGGTCTGCATCCCGAGGCAGATGCCGAAGTAGGGGACTTTTTCCTCGCGGGCGTACTGGATGGCATTGATCATACCTGCGATGCCCCGCTTGCCGAATCCGCCCGGGACCAGGATCCCGTCGTAGACGTCGAGCTGGCGGGGCCATCCCTCGCCGTGGATCCCCTCGGCCTCGACCCACTCCACGTTGACGCGCAGGTGGTGCGCCAGCCCGCCGTGCAACAGGGCTTCCTTGAGGCTCTTGTAGCTGTCTTCGTGCTCCACGTACTTGCCGACGATGGCGATGGAGACCTCGTCGGTGGGGTGGGACAGGCGGAACAGCATCTCCTCCCACACCGAGAGATTCCGCGGCTGCGCTTCGATCTTCAGATGCCGGAGGACGATGTCGTCGACGCCTTCGCGGGCGAAGTCGAGCGGCACTTCGTAGACGCAGGTGACGTCCCGCGCGGTGATCACCGCTTCCTCGTCGACGTCGCAGAACAGCGCGATCTTGGCCTTGAGGTCTTTCGAGAGAAACCGCTCCGTGCGGCAGAGCAGCATGTCGGGCTGGACGCCGATGGCGCGCAGCTCTTTGACGGCGTGCTGCGTGGGCTTGGTCTTGAGCTCCTGCGCGGCGGCGATCCACGGAACCAGCGTGACGTGGACAAACATGCAGTTCTCGCGGCCCAGCTCGTGGCGCATCTGACGGATGGCTTCCAGAAACGGCAGCGACTCGATGTCTCCGACCGTGCCGCCGATCTCGACGATCGCCACGTCCACGCTGCCGCTGACTTTGCGGATGGCGTTCTTGATCTCGTTGGTGACGTGCGGGATGACCTGGACGGTTTTGCCGAGGTAGTCGCCGCGCCGCTCCTTGGCGAGGATCTGCTCGTAGATTTTGCCGGTGGTCCAGTTATGGTCGCGCGTGAGGCGGGCGTGGGTGAAGCGCTCGTAGTGGCCGAGGTCGAGGTCGGTCTCGGCGCCGTCGTCGGTGACGAAGACCTCGCCGTGCTGGAAGGGGCTCATGGTGCCGGGATCGACGTTGAGGTAGGGGTCGAACTTTTGCAGCGACACGGTCAGCCCGCGGCTCTCGAGCAGGCAGCCGATGGAGCTGGCGGAGATCCCTTTGCCGAGCGAGGAAACTACGCCGCCGGTTACGAAGATGTACTTGGGCATGAGCCTAAACTCCTTCTTAACCGCAGATGAACGCAGATTGACGCAGATACTTGTTTATCGGTGTGTCATCTGCGTTCATCTGCGTTCATCTGCGGTTCCAATGGTTTTTCGCACTTTTTCCAAATCCTCCGGGGTATCGACGCCGATCGACTCGCATTCCGTCTCGACGACTTGAATGGCGAAGCCGTTTTCGAGCGCCCGCAGCTGCTCGAGCTTCTCGGCCCGCTCCAGCGGCCCCACGGGAAGGCCCGGATAACGCAGCAGAAAGTCTCGCTGATACACGTACAGCCCGATGTGCTTGAAGTGCTCGCCCCCGGCGCCGTCGCGGGGAAACGGAAGGAGCGAGCGGGAGAAGTAGATGGCGCGCCCCGCGAGGTCGGTCACTACCTTGACCACGTTGGGATCGGCGAGGTCGCGTGGGTCGGTGATGCGTTTTTTGAGCGTGGCCATGGGCGGCGGCGAGGCGCCGAGCAGCGGGCCGATGGCCAGGTCGATGGCGGCCGGATCAATCAGCGGCTCGTCGCCCTGGACGTTGACGACAATCTCGGCGGTCTCGCGGGCGGCGACCTCGGCCACCCTTTCGGTGCCCGTGGAATGATCCGGCCGGGTCAGTACGGCTAGCGCTCCGAAGCGGCGGGCTTCGGCGAGGATGCGCTCATCGTCGGTCGCCACCACCACGCGGCCGACGAGCCGGGCGCTCGCCACGCGCTGGTGGACCCACTCGAGCATGGTGCGGCCGCCGATTTTGGAGAGTGGTTTGCCCGGGAATCTGGAAGAAGCGAAGCGCGCCGGTATTACGGCCAAAACGTCGGGCAAGTTCCTACCGTAGTAATGGAGATCACAATTGCGACCTGCGAGTGTACCGGAGATTATAACACGATTTGACCTCCGTGCTACACTAAAAACCGGAGCGGCGGGGGAGTGCGGTGACGGAACACGGGTGCCTTCGCTTGGCGGTCGGGGGGCTGCTGGTCCTCCTGCCGTCGGCCTTGATGACGCAACCGCAAGGGCCGAGCCCCGCGCCCGGCGATGAGCGGGTTTCGATCGAGACGCGCCCCAAGGCTCCCAAGATAGAACCGGAGCTGAAACGCCGGGAGAGCACCTTCAAGATTGACGTCCCGATGGTGCTGGTGCCGGTGACGGTCACCGATCCGATGGGCCGCCTGGTGACGGGACTGGAGAAAGAGCACTTCAAAGTTTCGGAAGACAAAGACGAGCAGAAGATCGCGCATTTCGGGGCCGAAGACGCGCCGCTGTCGGTGGGCATTATTTTCGACGCCAGCGGGAGCATGGGACAGAAGCTGGCGAAGTCGCGGCAGGCGGTGGCGGAGTTCTCGAAGTCGGCCAACCCCAAAGACGAGTTTTTCCTGATCCAGTTCAACGATCAGCCGGAGCTGGTGGTGGGTTTCACGACGCGCGTGGAAGATATTCAAAACCGGCTGACCTTCACGCAGGCCAAAGGGCGCACCGCGCTGCTCGACGCCATCTACATGGGTCTGAACAATATGAAGCACGCCAGGAACCCCAAGCGGGCCCTGCTGATCATCTCCGACGGCGGCGACAACAGCAGCCGCTATACGGAGCGCGAGATCAAGAAACTGGTGAAGGAAGCCGACGTGCAGATCTACGCCATCGGGATCTACGAGCCGGCGTCTTCTCGCGGACGCACCAGCGAGGAGCTCTCCGGGCCGAGCCTGCTGACGGAAGTGGCCGAGCAGACCGGCGGCCGCCAGTTTCCGGTCGAGAACCTCAACGAGCTGCCGGACGTGGCCGCCAAAATCGGCGTGGAGCTGCGCAACCAGTATGTATTGGGATACGTCCCCACCAATCAGCAGAAAGACGGCAAGTGGCGGCGGATCCTGGTGCGGCTGGTGCAGCTCCCCCGAACCATGCCGCAGCTGCGCGCCTTTTGGAAACTAGGATATTATGCGCCGGCGCAGTGAGAGGGGGATGGGGGTTGGGGGGCGGGGGGTGGGGAAAACCCTGACGCTGCTGGCCTGGGGAGCGTGTCTGGCGCTGGCGCAGGCGCCGCCGGTTGCGAAAAAGGCCGAGGCCGGCGGATTCATTTTCAAAGTCGAGTCGCGGCTGGTGGTGCTGCACGCCACGGTGATAGACAAGGAAAACCACCTGGTGACGAACCTGCCGCAGGCGGCGTTCAAGGTTTTCGAGAACAACATCCAGCAGGCGCTGAAGCTGTTTCGCCGCGAGGACGTGCCGGTCTCGATCGGGCTGGTGATCGACAATAGCGGCAGCATGCGGGACAAGCGCGAAAAGGTCAACGCCGCGGCGCTGGCGTTCGTCAAAGCCTCCAACCCGCACGACGAGATGTTCGTCGTGAACTTCAACGACGAGGCCTTCGAGGATCAGCCGCTCACGAGCGACCAGGATCTGCTTCAGGAGGCGCTGCGCAAGATCGACCAGCGGGGCGGGACGGCCTTTTACGACGCCGTGAGCCTGTCGCTCGATAACCTGCGGGAAAAGGGCAAGAAGGATAAGAAGGCCATTCTGCTGATCACCGACGGGGAAGACAACGCCAGCCAGGTGACCCTGGAGAAGCTGCTGCGAAAAGTGGGGGAATCGGAAACGGCGATCTTCACGATCGGCCTGCTGAATGAAGAAGAGCGGCGCGCCGCGCGGCGCACCCGGCGGGCGCTCGAGAACCTGGCCGAGTCGAGCGGCGGCGAGGCCTTCTTTCCGAAGGACTTGAACGAAGTGGACGACATCGCGCGGAAGATCGCGCTCGACCTCCGCAGCCAGTACATACTCGGCTACACCCCGACCAACGAAGCGCAGGACGGCAGCTTCCGTCAGGTGAAGATCGTGCTGACAGGCGCCGGCAAGAGTTACAGCGCTCGCACGCGCACCGGCTACTACGCGCGCGGCGCGGCGACGGCGGCGAGGGCGAGCGGCAGCCAATGATGCGGAATTTGGTGATTTGGTGATTGGAAACCCCGGGCAGCGGCGCGGGCAACGCCGCGCGGCGGCGGCCCGGGCGAGCGGCAGCCAATAATGCTCCGACTGCTGTGGAAGGGCGCGCGCGGCTTTCGGCTGCGGCCTTGGCGCAGTCCGTACCTTCGCTGGCGGATTGAGACCTACTCGGGTCTCCGGGCGGATCGGATCGGGTTCCGCGAGTTCTGGGCGTTCCTGTGGCGCGAGCGGGCGGCGTTGCGGCGGTATCTCCACTGGGCCGGCCGCATGGAGGGCGCCGCGCGGCGGCCCTCGCTTAGATAAAGGCCATCGTCTTGATGCCGGAGATGTCGAATCGCCGGCGGCAGCGCATGTTCTGGCAGGCCACCTGGTCGTCGCGCAGCACCATATAGGACTGCGCTTTCTGAAACTTGGCCCGGGCGGTCTCGTCGGCGCCGCCGGGCGGGCGGTCCCGTTTTTGTCGCACCGCCCAGCGCAGTTGATACTCGCCCGCCTGTTTGCAGTGCGGGCAGTTCAGCGACGCGGGCAGCGTCTTCTCCGATTCGGTGTAGAAGGCGCGCTCATCCATAGCCCAACATTCTACCTCGCCGCGGCGACGACCGCCGCCGAATTCTCTGGGACCGAGATTTCGAGGAAGCCGGAGCCGGCGGCCGGTCCAGATGCGTGTCGCGGACCTTGTACACCACTCCCATCCCGCCTTCGCCGAGCTTCGATTCAATCCGGTAATGACCCAAGCGTCTGGCCGATCACGGGAGAAGGACCGTTCATCCGTCGCCGAGGAATTGTACCGCGACCGGCGCGCCGGGGCCGGCGCCCGCGGCGGCGGCCGCCGAGGCTTCCTTTACGGAGATTTCAATGAAGCCGGAGCTGCCGGCTATCGCAAAGATGGCGCCGGGGGGCGCCGAGGAATAGGCGGCGTGCAGCTTCTCGACGCGGGCTTGGCCGACGGTGAGCCAGAACCGCGCGGGCAGCTCCGCGGCGGTGAAATTCGTGATCAGGTTGCCGAAGCGATCGACCTTCAGCACCTCTCCCTGCCAGCGGCCGGGCGCGACCTGGCGGGGGCACGGGAGGTCGAGGCGGGCGAAGTCCTCGATGGGATCCCCGAGACGCTCGGGAGACTCGCCGCCCGAGAGCAGCCCGGCGGCGGGGGCGAAGATGTCGCGTCCCTGGAACGTATTGCTGATGGGCTGGAGGGCGAAGCGGTCCGGCTGGAGCGCCCGCACCCGCGCCGGGCGCCGCCGATAGATCCACTCGAGCACGCCGTTGTCGGGGGCCAGGAACAGCCAGCCGCCGGCTTCGGCCAGGATCGGCCGACGATCGCCGCCCACGCCCGGGTCGACCACCACGGCGTGCACCGTCCCTGGCGGGAAATAAGAGTGCGCGGCGGCCAGGGTGAAGCTCGCGCCCAGCACGTCGAAAGGCTCCACCTGGTGCGTGAGGTCGACGATCTGCGCGGAGGGATTGAAGCGGAGGATCACGCCCTTGAGGACTCCTACATAGTGATCCGACAAACCGAAGTCGGTGAGCAGCGTCACGATCCCGCCGGCCATAGGCTGCTATAATAACGCCACCGGCCGTCATGCAGCGCCATTACTTCGATCACAACGCCACCACGCCGGTGGCCCCGGAAGTGCTCGAGGCCATGCTGCCGTGCTTCGGCGAGGCCTACGGAAACGCCTCGAGCATCCACTGGTTCGGCCAGCAGGCCAAGCAGCGCCTGGAGCAGGCCCGCCGCCAGGTCGCCGGGCTGCTGCGCTGCCAGCCGGCGGAGATCGTTTTCAGCAGCGGCGGCACGGAGGCTAACAATCTCGCGATTCTGGGGACGGCGCGAAACGCGGCCGGCGGGCGCCGCCACGTCATCACCAGTACCATCGAGCACCCCTGCGTCCTCGACGCCTGCCGGCAACTGGAGAAGGAAGGCGTCGAGGTGACCCGCCTGCGGGCCGGCGCCGACGGGCTGGTTTCGCCCGACGACGTTCGCGCCGCGCTGCGGCCGCACACGGTGTTGATCAGCGTGATGCACGCCAACAACGAGATCGGCGTGGTGGAGCCGATCGCCGAGATCGCCGCCATCGCCCGCGAGGCCGGCGCCGGCATGCACTCCGACGGCGTCCAGAGCGCCGGCAAGATCCCGGTCGACGTCGACGCGCTGGGTGTGGATCTGTTGGCGCTGAGCGGGCACAAGATTTACGGGCCCAAGGGAACGGGAGCTCTGTACGTCCGCCAGGGCAGGCGGCTGCAAGCGACCGTCCACGGCGGACACCACGAGCGCGACCGGCGGGCGGGGACCGAGAACGTCGCGGGGCTGGTCGGCTTGGGCGCCGCCGCGGCGCTCGCCGCGCGCGACATGCCCGCGGAGAGCAGCCGCCTGGCCGCGCTGCGCGACCGGCTGGAGCGCGGGCTGCTGGGGCGGATTCCGTTCGCCGGCCTCAACGGCGACGGCGCGCCGCGCGTCCCCAATACCACTAATATTCACTTCGACTACCTGGAAGGCGAAGCCCTGGTGATCGCGCTCGACCTGGCGGGCATGGCCGTCTCGAGCGGCGCGGCCTGCTCCAGCGGCTCGGTCGAGCCGTCGCACGTGCTGACCGCCATCGGCCTCGACGCCGATCGCGCCCGCGCCAGCATCCGCTTTTCCCTGGGGCGCGAGACCTCAGGCGAGCAGGTGGACGCGCTGCTCGCCGCCGTCGAGGCCGCCGTCGCGCGGCTGCGCAAGCTTTCTCCCGTCTTTCCCGGCGTGTGACGATCATGGATTCCAGCCAGACTTCCGACCGGCAGGCAGGCGCTTTGCTCGCCGCCGTGGAAGCCGTCGACCGCCGGCGCGAGTTTTCCCCCGGTCTACGGCGGCGTCTGACGATCCTGGACTCCAGCTTCGTCTTTTCCCTCGGCCGCCAGACTTCCGACCCGCAGCCAGGCCGCCGGTGCGAGTGTTCCCCGGTCTGCGGCGGCGCGTGACGATGGTGGATTCCGACCTCATCGCCGTCGCCATGAGCGGGGGCGTCGACAGCTCGACCGTGGCCGGACTGCTGCGCCGCGAGCAGCGGCCTATCGTCGGCCTGACGATGCAGCTCTGGAATCAGCGCCGCCTGCCGGAGCTCGCCGTCGACGGCGTCAGCGGCCGCTGCTGCTCGCTCGACGACGTCTACGACGCGCGGCGCGTCGCCGAGCACCTCGGCGTGCCCTACTACGTCGTCAATTTCGAGAAGCGTTTCGAGCGGGAAGTGATCGCGCCCTTCGTGGAAGATTACGCGGCGGGCCGCACGCCGATCCCCTGCACGCTGTGCAACAACTTCATCAAGTTCGACCAGTTTCTGGAGACGGCGCGGCAGGTCGGCGCCTCGCGCATCGCCACCGGTCATTACGCGCGCGTCGAGCGGGACGCGGCGGGCGGGCGTTACCTCCTTCGCAGGGGCGTCGACGAGAGCAAGGACCAGTCGTATTTTTTGTTCGGCCTCACCCAGGAGCAGCTGGCGCACACCCTGTTTCCGCTGGGCGGGCTGCGCAAGGACGAGGTGCGGCGGATGGCGGCCGAGATGGGCCTTCCGGTCGCCGGCAAGAGCGATAGCCAGGAGATCTGCTTCGTGCCCAGCGGCGACTACGCCCAGTTCGTCGAGCTCTACCTCCGGGAGCGAGGCACGCCGCTCGAATCCGCCCGCGGGGAGGTCGTTTCGACGAGCGGCGAGCGGCTCGGCGAGCACGCCGGGGTTCACCACTATACGGTCGGACAGCGCAAGGGTCTCGGCGTCGCCGCCGGGCGGCCGCTCTACGTGATCGCGCTCGAGCCCGGCTCGCAGCGGGTGGTGGTGGGCGGCGGCGAGGAGCTGCTGCGCCGCCGGTTCGTCGCGCGCGACGTGAACTGGATCGCTTTCGAGCGTCTGGACGGACCGGTGCGGGTCGAAGCGAAGATCCGTCACCGCTTCGTTCCCGCCGCCGCCACGGTGCGGCCCGCGGAGGAGCCGGGGCGAGTCGAGGTCGAGTTTGACGCCCCGCAGCGCGCCGTCACCCCGGGGCAGGCGGTGGTGTTTTACCAGGGGGACCTGGTGGCGGGCGGCGCCTGGATCGAGGAGGTAGTATGAGAAGTCAGAATCTTACTCCCCACGCAGCACCTCGGCCGGGTCGATCCGCGACGCCCGCCGCGCCGGAGCCCACGCCGCGAGAAGCGCCACCGCGAAGATCGCCGCCGCTACCGGGCCCAGCACCGCCGGATCGGCGCCGCTGACGCCGACCAACTGCGTCGCCATGACTTTGCGAATCGCGATGGCGCCCGCCAGCCCGCCCGCAACCCCGGCGCCCGCGGCCGTAGCGGCGCGCCCCAGCACCAGGCAGAGCACGCTCCAACGCTGCGCCCCCAGCGCCACCCGAATACCGATCTCGCCGGTTCGCGAGGCCACCCAATACCGCATTACCCCATAAACGCCGGCGGCCGCGAGCGCCAGGCCGATCGCCGCGAAGACCGCCAGCAGTGTAGTTGTGAAGCGCTGCGGAGAGACATAGTCGCGTACCGCCGCGTCGAGCGTGGCCACGATGCGAAACTCGGGCGCCGTGGGATCGATGGCGTGCAGCTCGCGGCGAACCGACGGGGCCAGCGAAAGCGGGTCGGCGACGGAGGCCCGGACCATGAGCACGGCGCCGCTGGAAGGTGTTTGCGCGAACGGACGGTAAGCGGTGGGCTGCCAGTGACCGGCGACCGGGTTCTTGACGTCGCCGACCACTCCGACGACCGTCGCCCAGACGCTGTCGGCGCGGTCGGCGTTGAGGCGCACGCTGCGCCCTAAGCATTCCTCCTCGCCCCAGTAACGATGCGCCACGGTATCACTAAGGACGGCGACGGGTTGATTCGACGTGGTATCGGTATCCGTGAACCATCGCCCCCGCAACAGAGGCAGTTGGATGGAATCGAGGTACGAGGGATTAGCCGCGTACACCTCGGCACGGGCTTCGACTTCCGGCTTGCCGAGGATTTCGAAGGGCGACCCGCGAACACGCGGCCCGCCGAAGGGAAAAGCCTGGGGCGCGACGATGCCGACGCGCGCCACGCCTGGAATGTCGCCGATGCGGCGCTCAACTTCGCGGAAGAGCGCGGTTTTCTGCTCCGGTCGGGCGTAGCGCGTGGCGGAGAAATCGGTCATGGCCCGCAGCACACCGTTAGGACGGAACCCGAGATACTGGCTTTGCAACCGGGTCAGGTTCTTGAACGTCAAACCGGCCCCGGCGAGGAGCATGAGGGCAAGGGCGACTTCGAACGCGACCAGCGCCTGGCCGATTCGCTGCCGCTCGCCGCTGGAGCCTCGGGCCGCATCGCGTAAGCGAGCCATGACATCGAATCGCACCGAGAGGAGGCCCGGCAGCAGGCCGAATAATAGGATGGTGATCAGCCCGACGCCGCAGGTGAAGGCAACTACCCGCGCATCCAGCGCCAGCGGATCGGCGCCGGAGAGCCGGCGGACTATATGGACGGGAAGAATGGCCAGGATTACGTCGTGGAGGACGCGGGTAAACAGCAGTCCAAGCGCGGCGCCGGCGGCCGCGAGCATCGCACTCTCACGCGCGAGCTGCAGGATCAGGCGGGCGCGCGAAGCGCCGATGGCGGTACGGATGGCGAACTCCCGCCGGCGGGCCAGCCCGCGCACCAGTTGCAGATTCGCCAGATTGACGCAGGTGATGAGCAGCACGAACCCGGCGGTCGCCTGCAGTAACACAATCGGTTGGAAATCGTCGCTTTGGAAGGCGCTGGCGAGCCGCGTGACCTGGGCGCGGCCGCCCGGGACAAGCGAGGCGATCTCCGCCTGCGCCTGGGACGGTGTCACGCCCGGATGCAGACGCGCGATGGTGCGCCCGGCGGCGCGCAGGTTAGGGACAAGGAGTTTGATGTCGCGGACCGCCAGGAAGAAATCGGCGGGCAGCACCCCGGCGATGGAGTAGGGCTCCCCATCGAGCGTCAATGTCCGGCCGGCGATATCGGGCGCGGCGCCGAGAGTTTTCCAATATTCGTAACCGATCATCACCACGTTGCCGCCGAAATCGGCGCGCGTCAGGGCGCGCCCGAGCGCCGGCCGGATCCGCAGCAGCGGGATGAGGTCCGCCGTGACCCGCATACTGTACGCCATGCGGACGCCGTCGGCGCCGGTGACGGCGATGTTCCACGGCCCAAAGGCGCCCACGGATTCGATGGACCGGGCGGGCTCGAGATCTTCGAGCTGCGCGCGCCGCTCCGGGATCGAGACTTCGACAAGCTGTTCGCTATGCGGGAAGGGCAGCGGGCGCAGCAGCAGCGCGTTGACCACGGTGAACAGCGCGCTATTGGCTCCGATGCAGAGGGCCAGCACCAAGACCACCGCGGCGGCGAAGCCCGGCTGCTTTCGGAAGACCCGCAGACTCTCTCGCATGGATTCCCAGACGCCGGAAACGGCAAGAAGGTTAGCGTAACACTTCCAATTGTTCTTGCGCCGCTCTGTTACATATCGATAGTCTCTATCAGGAAGTCACGAAGCGGCCCAAATCCTGGTCGAATCGCCTCTTGTTTTGCCGAAAAGTCAGACTCCGCCCCAATGCCGACCCGCGGTTCGGGCCGACCCAGGAAACAGCTTGGCCAGCCGGCTGACCAGCTTCGGCGAGAGGTTGGCGTCAAAAAGGAGTCTCAACGCGACAGGCGCTCCCGGCCGGCCTGCGAAGCATAGGCGTAGACCGCAGGGAAGTCCGCCTTCTCGAGATACGGATACTCACGCAGAATCTCTTCCTCGGTCATCCCGGCGGCAAGCATGTCCAGGACGTCCCAGACGGTCACCCGCAATCCGCGGATGCAAGGTTGACCGGAACGCTGGCCAGGTACGACGGTGATTCTTGTGAGGTCAGCGTCATTCGCAGCCATAGATCCTCCAGGTCATTATCGCGCAGTTCATGACTCAATGCACACTACCTAGTAGCCGCTGCCGCGGCGCTGCTGTGGTATGTTAGCCCTGAGCGGGAGTAGTTCAGCGGTAGAACGCGAGCTTCCCAAGCTCGATGTCGCGGGTTCGATCCCCGTCTCCCGCTCCAGCACGCTCTCGCCGATTAGTTCTTCGTGTTCCCCTTCCGCGCGATCCTGCCGGAGCCGCCCCCCGTACACGTTGTCGACCTGGGGGCCATGGCGCTGCACGAGTGGACTCCGCCGTACCAGTCCCTGCTCGACGCCGGTCTGGCTCGCGTCACCGGCTTCGAGCCTGTCGCCGAGGAGTGCCAAAAACTCAACACCAACGCCGGGGCGGACCACCGCTACCTTCCCTATGCCGTCGGCGACGGGCGCGTCCGGACTTTTTGTAGGTGCAACGAGGCGATGACCAGCTCTCTCTACGAACCCAACACGCCGCTCGTCAGCCTGTTCAACAACCTCGGCGAGCTGATGCGCGTCGTCGAGCGTCTCTCGATCCAGACTCACCGGCTCGACGACATCCCGGAAGTTCGCGACGCCGATTACCTCAAGCTCGACATCCAGGGGGCCGAGCGGGATGCGCTCGAGGCTGCGACCAAGGTCCTTTCGAGCGTGCTGGTGGTGCACACGGAAGTGGAGTTCGTGCCGCTTTACGAAGACCAGCCGTTGTTTGCCGAGGTCGACCAGCTGCTGCGCGCTCGCGGATTCTGTTTTCATCGCTTTCTGGGCTTCGCCGGCCGCGGCTTCAAGCCGGTCGTGGTCGAAAACGTCAACGCCATGATCAGCCAGATGCTGTGGGCCGACGCCGTTTACGTCCGCGACTGGATGCAATGGGGGAACCTCTCCCCGACCGAACTGGCGAAACTTTCCCTGATCCTCCACGAGGTCTATCGGTCCTACGATTTAGTACCGGTGGCCCTCGATCACTACGACCGCCAGACCGGCGCCGGCGCGAGAAGCCGATACTTGGGTCTGCTAGGGAGTCCCGACTGAAGTGTCAGGCTGATTACGTTCCGCTGGCGGCGCTCAAACTTTTTTCCGTTTTAGCTTTTCCCCGGCGACGCCACGGTATACACTAGCAGCCAGAAATTGAGATCGAAGCCCGGAGGCCTGTTATGGACATGCCGGAGATGAACCCTGGTGCGGGTTTGAGAATGGAAGCGTCGGCCGCATCGGCGGCTCTGGATTTAGGGCCGGTGGTGAGCCGGGTCGAGCCGCCGGCCGTCGTCGAGCGACACAACGGCGACGGCTTTCATGCCTCTGATGAAGAGGCAGTAGCCCGCCTGGTCGGGAACCTGGCGAGCGGGATGGCCCAGACGCTGGTGGCGGCGATCCAGGACCTCGACCAGCACATCGCCGGGGAAAACCGCAGGCTCAGCAGCTCCTTCCGCCAGCAACTGTCGACGTTGCAGTCCACGGTCGAGAACCTTCTGCCGCTGAAGGACCGCATCGAGGAGCTGACCCTGGCGGTCTCGGAGCAGCGCTCCGGCTGGCTCTCGGTTCAGGAGAAGCAGGAGCGGCTCTCGGCGGCAACCGCAGCTTTGCAGGAGGCCGATGCCTCCCGGGAAAAGGAAATCGAGGCCGCCCGAGCGGAGGCGCGCAAGTCGACGACCTCGCTTTCCAAGCGCCTGGATGCGCTCTCGACTCGAGTCGATGACCAGCACGACGAGCTGGCCGGGCTGAAGGAAGTCCTCCCGCGCATGACCACGCTGGGCGAAAGACTCGACCGCCAGGGCGACGCCATCCGCTCGCTCTACGAGATCCACGCGCGGCGGGAAGCCTGGCTCGAGCAGGTCGCCGACGCTTTCAGCAAACTGCGATCATTGGCTCGCCAGGACGCTCCTAAGCCCGAGGCGGCGCTCTAACACACTGGAACAGCAAGTCAAAGGCAAAAGTCAAAAGGCAAAAGTACTGTGTCTGCGTAAGGCGCACGCGGACCGCCAACCGGCTGGCCTGCTAGAATATTGCCCGATCCTGTCCTGATGGGAGGGCGTATGCGCGCCACACTGCTAGCCGGCCTTTTCACGCTTTTCGCGATTCTGAGCGGCCAGACGCCGCCGCGTCCCGCCGACCTGAGCAACATCTCCTACGGGCCGCACCAGCGCAACGTTGTCGACCTCTGGAAAGCTAAGGCCGATCGGCCCACTCCCCTGGTCGTCTACATTCACGGCGGCGGGTTCCGCGCGGGCGACAAGAACAGCGTCAGCCCGTTGCTGCTCGACCTCTGTCTGAATGCCGGCATCTCGGTGGCGGCGATCAACTACCGGCTGTCGGATCACGCCGCCTATCCGGCGTTCATGCACGACGGCGCGCGCGCCATCCAGTTCCTGCGATCGAAAGCCGGCGAGTGGAATCTCGATCCGCGGCGCATCGCGGCCACCGGAGGCTCGGCGGGGGCCGGCATTTCGCTATGGGTGGGCTTCCACGACGACCTGGCCGAGCCGTCGTCGAGCGACCCGGTCCGGCGGCAGTCGACGCGGCTCACGGCGATGGGCGTTTTCGGGGCGCAGTCCTCGTACGATCCGCGCTTCATCGCCAAGCACATCGGGGAGGCGGCGGCGCGGCATCCGGCGCTCGGGCCATTCTACGGGTTGGCTCTGTCGGAATACGACACAGACCGGGCGCGCCAGCTCTTCGCCGACGCCTCGCCCATCACGCATCTCTCGGCCGGTGACCCGCCGGTGTGGATGGTCTACGACGAGCCCGACGGCCCGCTGCCGCCCGACGCCAAGCCCGGCCAGGGTATTCATCATCCCAACTTCGGCCGCCTGCTGAAGGAGCAGATGGACCGGCTGGGAATCCACTGCGAGACCCATCATCGGGACGAGTACCCAGGCAACGCCCAGGCGCAGGCTCAACGCCAGATGGTGGCCTTCTTCCAGAAACAGTTCGCGGCCGCGCGCCCGGCGCCCCAGGGCCCGCCGCCGACGCGAACCGACAACGTCGTCGATACGCTGCACGGCGTCAAGCTGACCGATCCCTACCGCTGGCTCGAAGACCAGCAAAGCCCCGAGACCCGCGCCTGGATCGCGGCGCAGAATGCCTACACACAGTCGGTACTCGGCCCGCTCGCGGCGCGCCAGAAAATCCGGCGGCGGCTCGAGGAACTGATGAAGGTCGAGACTCACAACCCGCCGGTTGTTCGCGCCGGCCGGTATTTCTTCGCCAAGCGCCTCGCCGGTCATGCGCAGCAGGTGCTCTACGTTTCCCAGGGCGTGAACGGCAAGGACGAAGTTCTCATCGACCCGCATCCCATGAGCCCGGATCAAACCACCTCGGTGAGCCTGGTCGACGTTGCCGATGACGCCAAGCTGCTCGCCTACGGCATCCGGCAGGGCGGCGAGGACGAACGGGTCATCGAGTTTCTCGAAGTCGACTCGCGGCGGCGTCTCGCGGACCGGCTGGCGAGAGGGCTTTACTACTCCCTGGCCATCAAGCCGGACAAGAGCGGCTTCTACTACACGCGCCGCACTCCCGACGGCCCGCGCGCGTTCTATCGGGCGTTCGGCGGCGCGGCGGACACCGAGGTTTTCGGAAAGAGTTTGGGCCCGCAGCACCTTCTCACCGCCAGCCTCTCGCCCGAGGGCCGCTACCTCGTCCTGCACGTGGCGCACGGCGCCGGCGGCAAGCGCACCGACGTCTACGTTCAGAACCTGGAGAAGCCAGCGCCTATTACTGCGGTGGTCAACGATCTCGAGGCGTTGTTTCAGGGCCGCGTCGCCGGAGACCGCATGTTCCTGCACACCAATTGGAAGGCGCCGAACGGCCGGATCGTCGAAGTGGACCTCGCGAACCCGTCCCGCGACCGCTGGCGCGAGGTGGCGCCGGAATCGGCGGCGGTGGTCGCGGGATTCTCGCTGGCCGGCGGGAAGCTGGCGGTAACCCTCGAGCAGAACGCCGTCACCTCGCGCATCCGGATCCTGGAGCCCACGGGCAAGCCGGTCCGCGACATTTCGTTTCCCGCGCTGGGGAGCGCCAGCAACCTGGCGGGCCGCTGGTCGAGCGACGAGGCGTTCTACACCTTCGAGTCGTTCGGCCAGCCCGAAACTATATATCGGTACGAGATATCGAGCGGCGGCCAGCGCGTCTGGGCGCAACTGGCCGTGCCGGTCGAGAGCGGCCAGATCGAGGTGAAGCAGGTCTGGTATCGCTCCAAGGACCAGACCCGCGTGCCGATGTTCGTGGTCTCGAAGAAGGGACTCCAGCTCGACGGCGCGCGCCCCACGCTGCTCACCGGCTACGGCGGCTTCAACGTCAGCTCCACGCCGTCATTCTCGGCGCAGGCCGCCCTGTGGGTCGAGAACGGCGGCGTTTTCGCGCTGCCCAATTTGCGCGGCGGGAGCGAGTTCGGCGAGGCCTGGCACCGCGCCGGGATGTTCGAGAACAAGCAGAACGTCTTCGACGACTTCATCGCCGCCGCCGAGTGGCTCATCGAGAACGGCTACACCAGGCCGTCGCGCCTGGCGATCCGCGGCGGCTCGAACGGCGGCCTGCTGGTCGGCGCGGCCATGACGCAGCGCCCGGAGCTGTTCGGGGCGGTCGTCTGCACCTACCCGCTGCTCGATATGGTGCGCTATCACCGCTTCCTGGTGGCCCGCACCTGGGTCAGCGAGTACGGCTCGGCCGACGATCCTAAGCAGTTCGAGTACATACGCCGTTACTCGCCCTACCACAACGTCAAAGACGGCGCCAGGTACCCGGCCGTGCTGTTCACCACCGGCGACGGCGATACGCGCGTCGCCCCGCTGCACGCGCGCAAGATGGCCGCCCGCGTCCAGGCCGCCTCGGCGCCCGGCAAGCCCGTGCTGCTCTCCTACGACACCAAGGCCGGCCACAGCCGCGCCATGCCGGTCGGCAAACAGATCGACGACCTCACCGACATTCTGAGCTTCCTGTTCTGGCAGTTGGGCGTGGACTAACCTCGCCCGGCGCTCCGGCGCGCGCCGCGGGCCAGGTAGTGCTGATCAAGGGCCTGCCGGATCAGCGTTTTGATGACCGCCTGGCGGCTGATATTCAGCTCCAGCGCCGTGTGGTCCAGCTCCGTGAGCATCGCTGGCCCAAAATCTACGTTCACTCGTTGGACGGGCTGCAGCATCCGGCCGGTGTTGGTGAAAAAGCGGGCAACATCCCTCCCTCGGTCGGCGAGCCTCGCGATGGCTTCCGCGGCGGGGGGCTTCCGGCGTCTACGGGTTCTGTTCATGAAGCGCACAAGGTATAACTGTTATACCACATTGGGGGCCAGACCCGCGGCTCCCGCGCTGGCCCATCGCCAATTCCTAAAGCGTCAGCAGCGCGGCCATCGTCACGATGGCCCGGAAAAAGTGGCCCAGGCGCAGGTTCTCGTTCTCGCTGTGCTGGTTGTTGTCGAAGTTCACGGTGGGCACTCCGATGGCCGGGAATCCGAGCGCGTCGATGAACGGCTGGAGCGGCACCGTTCCCCCGCTGGTGCGGAGCCGCACGGGGGGCTGGCCCCACATTTTCTCGAGGGCCTGCGCCACCAGCAGCGATTCCGGCCGGCTCATCTCGGTGCGGTAGGCTTCGCTGTCGCCGCGCCGCTGGTTGACGCCAACGAGCTTCGGATGCTTCAGCCGCGTGGCGTCGTCCGGCTCGGCCTCAACGACATGAAACCCCTGCTTGCGGATGTGCGTCAGAACTTTCTCGCGCATCCGCGCGGCCGGCGTCTCCTTCACCAGCCGGACGTCGATGGCCGCCGTGGCCTCCGACGGGATGATCGTCCGCGCCTCGGCGCCCACGTAGCCGCTGCGCAATCCCCGAATATTCAGGCTCGGGTATTGAATCGCCTCCTGGAGGCTCTCGCCCACGGCGTCGAATCGCGCGACGCCGATCAGCTTCTTCAGCGCCTCGGCGTCGTCCGGAACGGCCCGCAAGATCTTCCGATCCGACTCGCCGATCGCGACGCCGTCGTAGAAGCCTTCGACTAATACCCTCCCCTGCTCGTCCTTCATCGACGCCAGCAATTGCGCCAGCCGGATGGCCGGGTTGGGCACCCAGTTGCCGTAGTGCCCGCTGTGCAAGGCGAACTTGGGGCCGTAGACGGTCAGCTCCATCGAGAGAACGCCGCGCGCGCCGAACGTCAGCGTGGGCCGTCCGCTGGGGTGCAGCGGCCCGTCGAGTATCAGCGCGAGGTTCGCCTGGAGCTTCTCGCGATAACGGCCGATCGCGGGCGTCAGGCTGGGCGAGCCCGCTTCCTCCTCGCCGTCCAGGATCACGCGGATGTTGCTGGTCGGCTCGCGCCCGGCGGCTTTCAGCGCGTCGAGCGCGGCGCACAACGCCACGATGGGAGACTTGTCGTCGGACGCCGATCGCGCGTAGACCCGCCAGTTATCGTCAAACTTCTTCTGACCGGCGAGGTTCGCGATCTCTCTCGCGCCGTCTTCCATGCGACCGTCGCGCAGTATCGGGCTGAAGGGGCTCGGCTGCTTCCACCGCGACGGATCCACCGGCTGGCCGTCGTAATGCATGTAGAAAAGCACGGTCCGGGCGGCGCCGGCGACCTTCCTCTCACCGTAAACCAGCGGATTCCCCTGGGTCTCGAGCAGCTCCGCCGTCAAACCGCGCCGCTCGAGCATCTGCCGCAAATGTACGGCGTTCCGGCGGATGCTGGGCCGGTCGGCGGCGACGTTGGGGATCGAGAGCAGGCTCACCAATTCGGCAACGATCTCCGTTTGACGTGTGGCAACGTACCCTTCGACGGAGGATCTGAGGTCGGCGGCGCAAACCGGCAAACTCGCCAATAGTACGAATGCGCAGCGGATCTTCTTTCGCATCACCGAGAGTATACCAGGGCGAGATTTAGGCCTAGGGCGAACGTACCGGTAGTCACGTTCCTTTGGCACGACTGCAAAAACCACCCAGTACGCTATTGGTTTTGATCCGCCGATCGGGCCACAATCGTTCAGTCGCCGCATGATTCGCCTCCTGGTTCAATCCGACGATCAGACATTACAGAACCTTCTGGCCATGACCCTTGGCAGCGATTACCGCGTGCGGGTCGAGCCGGACGGCGACCGCGTGAAGCCTCTGCTGGGCGCGGGACAGGCCGACGTGCTGATCCTGGATCTGGACTCGGGACACGACTCCCTCGAGGAGGCTCTGGCCTACCTGAGCGAGCTGCGCGAGTATCGCGTCCCGGTTGTGGTCATGACCGACGACGACAAGCGCTCCACCGCCATGGAGCTGGTGCAGCACGGCGTCTACGATTACTTCCGCAAGCCGCCGCATCTGCTAGAGCTGAAGCTGGTGGTCCGCCGCGCCCATGAGCACGCCCAACTCCACCGCGAGCTGGACGCCGCGCGGCAGCAGTTGCAGGACTTGACCCGCTGCGACCAGTTGATCGGCGCAAGCGGCCGCATGCGCGTGGTCTACGATTTGGTGCAGCGGGTGGCCAACCTGAACGCGTTCGCGCTGATTCACGGCGAGAGCGGCACCGGCAAAGAGCTGGTGGCGCGCGCCCTCCACAACCTCAGCGACCGGGCCAAGTCGCCGTTCGTCGCGGTTTCCTGCGGCGCGATTCCCGAGACGCTGATCGAAGCCGAGCTGTTCGGCCACGAGAAGGGCGCTTTCACAGGCGCGGTGGCGTCCCGCGAAGGCTACCTCGAGCAGGCCGGCGACGGCACTCTGTTCCTCGACGAGATCGGCGAGCTTTCGCCGGCCACGCAAGTGAAACTGCTCCGCGTGCTTCAAGAGCGCGAGTTCTGCCGGGTCGGCGGCCGCAAGATCCTGCCGCTGCGCGCCCGAGTCGTGTTCGCGACTCACCGCGATCTGGGCCAGATGGTGGCCGAGGGCTCTTTCCGGCAGGATCTGTATTTCCGGATCAACGTGCTGAAGATCGAGGTCCCGCCGCTGCGCGAGCGCCCGGAGGACATTCCGGCGCTGGCCAACCACTTTGCCGGCGCTTACAGCGCGTCGTTCGGCAAAGCGAACCTGACCATCGAACCGCGACTGATGAAGCTGCTCACCGGGTTTGACTGGCCGGGCAACGTGCGCGAGCTGGAGAACGTGATTCAGCGGGCGGTGATCCTGGCTTCGGGCGACACCATCGGCCCGGAGAACCTGCCCGAAGCGATGCGCGGCACGGAACCTGTCGAGGCCATTCTGCTCGGGACTGCCGGCGATTCTTTCGAGGAAAAGCTCTCCGAATACAGGCTTCAGATCGTGCATCGCGCCGTCGCCGACTGCAACGGCAACAAGACCCAGGCGGCTCACAAGCTTCAGATCACGCGCGCCTATCTCCACCGCCTGCTGCGAGTCGCCCCAGTCGACAGCCCAGCGCTCGCCGAGACATGATCGCCGCCGCCGAGAGGCCCCTGGCTCTCGAGGCTGCGGTGCATTCCCCGCCCGCGCCCTCGCCTGCCGCGCCGCTTCGTTGGGCCAGAGTATTTTCCTTTCCGGTGATGCAGGCCTGCGGCCTCGTCCTTTTGGTTTTTCTGACGTGCCGCTCGCGGTTCCACGATCCAGACACCTGGTGGCACCTGAAAGTCGGCCAGATGATCTGGGAATCGCGATCGCTTCCCGCGGCCGACACTCTCTCCTACACCACCGGTAACCACGCCTGGATCCCGCACGAGTGGCTGGCGGAAATCAGCATGTACGCCGCCTGGAACTTCGGCGGGCCGCGGTTGCTGTGGCTCTGGATGGCCGTGATTGCCTCCTTGCTGGTGGTAGTGGTTTACACGCTCTGCGCCCTCAGCTCCGGGAACGCGAAGGTCGCCTTGCTAGGCGGCCTGATGACGTGGTTCTTCGGCACCACCGGGCTGGCGATTCGGCCGCTGGTCCTGGGCCATTTGTTTCTGGCGATCGAGCTTCTGGTCCTGCACCTGGCGCGCGGCCGCTGCCGCTGGCTTTGGACGCTGCCCCCGCTGTTTGCGGTGTGGGTGAACTGCCACGGCTCCTACGCGCTGGGCCTGGCGGTACTGGGCCTGGCGCTGCTGATTTCGTTTCTGGATGTCCGCGCCGGACGGATCTTCTCGAGCCGCTGGAGCGTGCGCGGCCGCGTGGCGCTGGCCCTGGTGTTCGCGCTGTGCGTCGCCGCCTTGTTCGTGAACCCGGTCGGGGCGAAGCTGGTGACCTATCCGCTGGATCTGCTGACGCAACAGCCGGACAACGTCGGCAACGTGACGGAGTGGGCGCCGCTCGACGTGCACCAGGTGCGCGGAGCGGCCGCCCTGGCGATCGCCGCCGTCGTGGCCCTGCTGGCGCTGGCGCGTCCCGTCGCCTTGCCGCTCGAAGAGACGCTGCTGTTCGCGTTGGGATTCGCGATGGCCTTCCGCCACACCCGCATGCTGTTTGTATTCGGAATACTGGGCGCGCCTCTACTTTGCCGGCTCCTCGCCGGCGCCTGGCGCGTCTACGATGTCGGCCGCGACCGCCGCGCCCCCAACGCCGTTCTCATGGCGCTGGCCGCGGCGCTGATCGCGATCAGCGTCCCGGGAGAGACTGGCCTCCGGCAGCAGGAGCTGCGGAACAATCCAACCGGCGCCATCGATTTCATTCGCCGCGCGGGCCTCTCGGGCCATATGCTCAACGAGTACTTATGGGGCGGCTACCTGATCTGGGCCCTGCCCGAGCAGAAAGTCTTCATCGACGGCCGGGCCGACGTCTTCGCCTGGACCGGCGTGCTCGCCGCCTACGGCCGCTGGTACACCCTGCAGGACGATCCCAAGATGCTGCTCGACCAACACGGCGTCGACTACTGCCTGCTCCGCAAGGAGGCTCCCCTGAGCCAGGTGCTTCCCTACCTGCCCGGCTGGAAAAAGCTGTACGGCGACGAGATGTCAGTCGTTTTTGGCCGCCAGTAGCGGCCGCGGAACTAGGAAGCGAACCTGCCGGTCCTTGTAGGGAATCGCCCGTACCTCTTCGTAGTTCTGTTCGATCCACCCGCCTAGCGCGGCGTTGTAGGCGCGGCCGAAGGTGTTGACGGGCCCCGGGAAGTAGAGCTCCTGGGGAAACTCGTCGATGACGATCAGGCGCGGGCGGGCGGCTTCCAGGCGCCGGATCTCCTCCCGCTCCGGCGCGCCATCGAGTACATTGCCGTAGCTATACATAAGGTGCCGGGAGGGGGGCGTGCGGCCCGCCAGGAAGTAGTACATGGCGCCTTCCGGGGCTAGCAAGACGTGGCCGCCCGGGCCGGCGCGGCGCTCGATCTCTTGCAGCACTACTTTCGCTTTGGCGGCGTCCTCGGGCGGCAAGCGAAGCTCGCCGCGCGGCGTCTTCACCGGCTGGCTCGACTGCGCCCACCGGGCGTTCTTGCCGGCCAGCTCGGGAACCAGGAAACAAACCAGGAACACGCCGGAGAGGGCCGCCTCGAGCCGTCTCCGCGGGAAGAACCGCGCCAGGCGCGCGGCGGCGACTTCATAGCATAAGTACATATAGACGACCAGCGACGGCGCGAAGTACAGCAGGGCGTAGCTGTCGGCCCTGGGGTGAGCCAGAACGCGCCACTGAAAGACGGCCGCGGCGAAGGCCAGGAAAGCGATCTTGCGGCGGTCGCCGCGAACACGGCCCGCGACCGCCAGGGTCAGCAGCACCGCGTGCAGCAGGATCGGGAAGTATCGCGGCTGTCGGAGATTCCATCCGAACAGAGCGACCGCCCCGATCAGCGCCGGCACGAGGATCCACGGCGCGCGGCGCCCGGAGGCGAGGCCCCAGAGAGCAACCACCAGACAGGCGGCGGCCAGCACAAATCCGAAGTTGACGAGACATCGGGCGACGGCCTCCAACATCGCCGGCCAGAGATTACCCCAGCCCAAGGCGTGGGAGTAGAAGTACTGCCATGCGGCCATCGACCGCGTCGGGTAGTAGCTGGCCAGAAACTCCGTCAGGCTGGCGGCGCGCAGCAGGAAGAAGACAACGGCGCCGGTGACGGCCAGGCAGGATCCCGCCGCGAGGAAGGCCGGCCGAAAAGCGAGCCGCGGCGCCCGATAGAACCGAACCGCCAGCGGCGCGGCGGCGACGGTGAGCGCGATCGCGCCGAACTCTTGCTTCGAGGCCAGCGCCAGCGCCGCGGCAGCGCCGGACGCCAAGTCCCAGAACGGCCGGGACCGCTCCTCGAGGCTCCGCAGCGCGCTGTACAGCGCCGCCAGGGAGAACAGCAGCCCGTAGGTCGCCGCGAACGTGTACGGCGTCGCGTACTGGAAGATCTGCGGGCCATAGACGGCGTGGCTCAGCACCAGCAGCGCGCTGACGACGGCCGCGGCGGCGGGCAATACTTGTCTGGCAATGAGGTAGGTCAGCGTGACGATGAGCAGGCTGGCGGCCGCGCCGGCCAGGAGCGGCAAGGTTGTCGACGGGCCGAAACTGCGGAACAGCCAGTAGTGCAGCCACGGCGCCACGGGTCCATACCAGTAGTTGACGTCGCGGTAGAGCGTGCTGCCGTTGAGCATCAGGTCGGCGACGGCGAAGTCTCGTCCGATGTCGATTTCGATCTGGGTGATGCCAAAGAACAGCGCCGTACAGCCGAGGAAGGCGGCGATGACGAGCAGCAGGGGAGTGAGGTTGTCGCACGCCGTGCTGGTGGCAAATTTGCCACAAGCTAAGTCTCTGAGTCTATTAGGCGGCGCGCTCATGTTGGGCGGCGGCTCTGGCAGCGATCCACGCCAGAGAGGCCAGGGAGGCGAGAATCCACGGGATCGAGTCGGGACGTGAAAACGCGTAGGCCCAGGGCAGCAGCAGCCCGGGGAGCCCCGCCAGGGGCGCCGCGATCGCAAGCAGGGACAGATCGTACGAATATGTGTGCGGGCTCAGCAGCAGCGAGGCCAGCAGCGACGCCGCCAGTTTCTGCTGGAATGAGCCTCGCCGCAAGACGAGACCGAGGCCCAGCGCAGCTATCGCGGCCGCCGCGATCCCCGCGGCCGCGCCCCAGTGGAGCGCCAGCGCGCGTACGTTAACCATCGACCCCGGCTGGTAGTCCGTGGAGGGAGCTCGAAGGAGTGCGAACCACTGCTCGACGCCGCGCGACCCCACGGCGGCCAGCGAGATTCCTGTCAGCACCAGCGTCGTAGCTAGAAACGACCACAGCATCCGGCGCTTTCCGGCCACTAGCAGCGCAACCGGGAGCGCCCAGATCAGATGAGGCTTGACCGCGCAGAACGCGAGCAGAACGCCAGCCGGCGCCTCCCGGCCGGTCGAGGCCAGCCGAACGGCGCCTGCCACCAGGACGGTCACCAGGAGAATATCCTGGCCCATTCCGACGGCGAGCAAGAACGGCGGGAAGACGGCCAGGCATGGCCGAGACCATGCCGGCAGCCCGAACCAGGCGGGCAGCTTCCATACCAGCAGAATCAGCAGCAAGAGGTTTCCGACGGCCGCCACGAGCAACGCCGTGCGGTAGGAGAACCAGCTCAGCGGGATGCTCGCGAACGCCGCAAACGCCGGGCGATTGAACGGATAGGCGCAGATCCGCTCGCCGCTCGCCCGCAGCTCGTCGAGCAGGGGTTCGTAGGCAGGCCGGTGGTAGAGGCCGGCGACGCGGCCGCTGGCGGCCAGCTTCCCGGCCATGTAGAACTGCATGAAATCCGGCGGAAAGTAGGTGGCCGGTTTTTGCGGCGTCAGCAACGACCGCGCCGGATAGAGAAAGGCGCCGGCGACGAACAGCGCGCACAGCCAGGCTGCGACTAACGCAAACTTGCAGAAGTTCGCGTGCAGTCCAGCACGGGAAACCGCTCCCTTTGGTCGCGGCTCAGCAAGCGTTTCCGAGCCAAGACCGGAGGGAGTGGTATGGCGCCAACTTCGGCAAGTAAGCACTAGTCCCGTGAGGCCCGCGGCGCGCCCGCGCGACCGCGCGGGCTCCGACGGCCGGGTTGAAGAACGAAACGGGGCGGTCACGGCACTAGCGCGAGGCGGGAGCGCATTGGAGTGTTCCGGCGAGCGCCGGCTGCGTTCGGGACCGCGCTGCCCGCCACGCCAGCGCCGCCAGGTACACCATGGCGATGAGAATCCACGGCAACATGTCTTTGCGCGGATAAAAATACGGCCAGGGCAGCAGCACCAGATACTGGAACCAGCGGCGTCCGTCGAGCCCCGCCACGATGGCGGCCAGCGAGTAGTCCTGCCAGTAGGTGTGCGGGCTCAGCAGCAGGCACGCCAGGACCGCCGCGGAAAACTTTTCGCCGAACGATCCCCAGCGCAGCACCACCGCCAGGCAGGCCAGCGCGCCGGCGACGGACGCGACGCCCGCCGCCGCCCCCAGGTTGAGTCCCAGCGCCCGGGCGTTGCCCATGATGTGCGGCAGGAAATCGGTGGAGGGGGCTTCGAGCAGGTTCAGCCACTGGCGCACACCCGCCGGGCCGACCGCGAGGAACGAGACCGCCGCCAGCACGCCGCCGGTGATTGCGGAGGAAGCGAACATCCTGCGCTTTCCGGCCGCCAGCGCCGCCAGCGGCATCGCCCACATCAAGTGCGGCTTGTAGGCGCATAGGCCGATCAGGATGCCCGCCGGGATCTCGCGGCCCCTCGCCGCCAGCCGCAGGGCGCCGGCGGCGAGCAGAGTCAGCAGCAGCGTATCCTGGCCGATCCCGATCGACCACAAGAACGGCAGGAAGCACAGCATCCAGGGGCGAAGCGAGGCCGGCAGCGCGAACCACTGCGGCAGCTTCCAGACCAGCGCGCCGAGCAATCCGAGGTTTCCTAGTACGTGCAGGGCAAGCGCCGTACGGTATGGAAAGTAGGTGAACGGCGCGTAGAGAAAGGCCTGGAACGCCGGCCGGATGAAGTAGTGCGCGTCGATGGGGTTCATGCGCTCGCCGGTCGAGCGCAGCTCGGCGATCAGGGGCTGGTAGGCCGGCTTGTGGTAAAGCTCACCGATCTGACCGCTCCGCGCCAGTTTCCCGCCGAGGTAAAACGGCATGAAGTCGGGCGGGGGCGCCTCGCGCATGGCGCTCAGGAACAGCAGGGCGATCCCCGCGGCGACGACCCAGGCGGCGACAGAAAGGGCTTTTCTCTCCACGTGTATACGGCCGTAGCCGATTCGGCGGCCGGAAGCAGCCGATCCTTGGTATGGCAATTCAGTTGCCAGTAATCAGGCGCGTGAAGGCCGGCCGCATTCGCGATTGTCTGCTGCTGGGCGCCGTCGTCGCCCTCACTCGGTTTGTCTTTCGCAGCCGCTATCTCTACGATCTCGACTCGGTAAACTTCGCGCTGGCGCTGGAACACTTTGACCCGGAGCTCCACCAGCCGCACCCGCCGGGCTACTACCTGTATGTCTGCCTGGGACGGCTGGCGTATGCGGTTTTTCGCGACGCCAACTTCGCCCTTGTCGTGGTCAGCATAGCCGCCAGCGTGGCGGCGGCGCTGGCCATCTACGCCCTGGCCGACTGCTGGTTCGGCCGCAGGGCCGCGGTGTTCTCAGGGCTGGCTTTTGTGCTGTCGCCGCTGTGCTGGTTCCACGGAACCGTCGCGCTGACCTACATCGTCGAGGCTTTTTTCTCGGCGCTCGTAGGATACCTGTGCTGGCAGACCTGGTCCGGCCGGGCGTGGTTCGTCGTGCCGAGCGCGCTGGCGCTGGCCGCGGCCACAGGGTTCCGGCAGTCTTCGATCCTGTTTCTCGGGCCGTTGTGGCTGTTGTCGCTGCGCAACGTGCGTTTCCGTCAGGCGGCCGCGGGGTTCGCCGCGCTCGCCGCCGGCGTTGCGGCCTGGCTGCTTCCGATGGCCGGCGAATGCGGCGGCCTGGTGAAGTATCTGGCATCTTTCTGGGACCTATGGAGCCGGGTCCCCGCGCAGAAAACCGTTTTCAGCTCCTCGTTCGGCGCCGCTTTTGCGTTGCTGGCAGGGCGGGCGTCGACCATCGCGTTCATTGCGGCGCTCTGTTTCGGGCTGGCGGCGCCGCTGCTGTTCGTTTCGCGTCCGGCGTCGAGCGAGCGCCGCCGGATCCGGGTCTTTACGTGGGTCTGGGTGGCGCCCGCCCTGGCGTTCTTCACCCTGATCTTCATGCAATTCATCAACAGCGGGTACTTGCTGGTGGCGTCGCCGCCGCTTTTCGCTTGGATCGGCAGCCGCGCCGCCGACTGGCTCGGCAGCCCGCGCTGGCGGGGGGGCCGGCGCGCCGCCGCGCTCGCCTTCGCCGCCGCCGCGCACGCCGCAGTGTTCCTCTTCGCCCCGCTGTATTGCTCCTACCGGTCGGTGCGCCAGTTTGAATCCGAGCTCGAGTCGGCGGTTCGCAGCGTGCGTGAAACCGCCGGCCCGCGCGACACCTTGATCGTCAGCTTCGATTCGCACTTCCTCGGCTACCGGCACGCCGGGTATTACCTGCCCGAATACTGGACGGTGCAGTACCCGGAGGTCCCCAGACCCGGGGGGAGGCGCGTCTTTGCGATGCGCGACAACCACACCTGGCTGCTCGACAACCTTCCGGTCGAAGAGCGGCCGAACTTCGTGCTGTTTCCGCTGCCCGACGAATCGAGCTTCCGCGCCTACCTCGAGGGCCTGCGCGCGCGCTTCCCGCAAGAGGCCCTGCGCGCAGACTCTGCCAGCGGCCGCGAGCTGCTCTTCGGCTCCACGGCCGATTTGACGGTGTTGTTCCCTTCAACGGCGGCGCAAGCGTCTACGCGGCTTTACTCACCCCGCCGACCCCTGTATACAACCGTAGACACCCCGGCCGAGTTTTCGCCCCGTTCCCCGCGCAAGTGACTGATGGCAGTGGACGCGAGACCGCGCCGCCGGTTGGCGCTCCGGTTGCTCTTCTCCATCACGCTTCCCGCGTCGCAAGCGAGGGGAGACAAGCAATCCGACAGGAGAATGGAATGAACTTCATCACCAAGCTGCATGTTTTTTGGACCAACCTGAAAGACGAGAGCGGACAAGACCTCATCGAGTACGCTCTGGTTGTTGCGCTAATCGCTCTGGCCGCCACCGCGGGCATGAACGACGTCGCCACCAACATCAATCAGGCGTTCAACAACATCAGCGTCAAGCTGAACACCTACACGCTGTAATTGTCCGCGAGGGGGGCGGGGTTGAGCCTTCCCCGCTTGCCCAGCGCCCCTCCCGACAACCGGAAAAAATCATGGGTTTAACCGCCTTCTGGCCGACACTGATTGTCCTGCTGATAGCCACCGCCGTCGATCTGCGCAGCCGGAGAGTTCCCAACTGGCTGACGGCCCCGTTTCTGGCGGCCGGCGTCGTTGTCAGCGGCCTGCTGGCCGGCCGGGAAGGCATTTGGCGAAGTCTCGCCGGGATCGGCATCGCCGCCGGCCTGGCCGGGCTTCTTTGTTACTTGCGGGGGATGGGCCTCGGCGATCTGAAACTGTTCGCCGCCGTGGGCGCCTGGATCGGTCCTTCGCAACTGATCTCCGCCCTGGTGGCGACGGCCATCGCGGGCGGGTTGTTGGCGATCGCCTGGGGCCTTTGGAACCGCTCGCTGGGCCGGCATTTGGACGCAGTGGGCGAGCTGGCTCGCTTCTGGCGCCGCGGCCTTCGCCCGCATCCGGCGCTGCAGTTGAGCAACCCGGCGGCCGTCAAGATGCCGTACGCCGCGGCCATCGCCGCGGGCACCATGTTTTCGTTTTTCACACTGTGAGAGAGAGGTAATTCGATCATGAGCAAAGTTCGGCTGATTTCGACGCTCGCGCTGGCGCTGGTGCTGGGCCTGGTGGCGAGCACGCTGGTCTATCAGAAGTTGCGACAGAGCTCGGTGCGGGCGGCCGGTTCGTCCACGCGCGTCATGGCCGCCGCGCGCAACCTGGAAATTGGGGCAAAGATCACCGAGACCGACCTGAAGACTGTGGATTCGCCGTCCGGCACTCTTCCGCAGGGCTCTTTCGCCAAGGCTTCTGACGCCGTCGGTCGCGCCGTGCTGTATCCGGCTTTCGAAGGCGAGCTGATTCTGGAATCGAAGCTCGCCCCGGTCGGCTCGGGCGCCGGCCTCCCGGCGGTCATTCCCGACGGCATGCGCGCCGTGTCGATCCGCGTCGATGACGTGGTGGCAGTGGCCGGTTTTGTGGGCCCCGGCACGCGCGTCGACGTCTTGCTTACCGGTAACCCCGACATCTCCCATCGCGAGCAGTCGCTCACCCGGACGATTCTCGAGAACGTGCAAGTCCTCGCCGCCGGCCAGAAGATCCAGCCGGACGACCAGGGCCGCGCCGAAAAGGTCAACGTCGTGACGCTGCTGTGCAGCCCCGAGGACGCCGCCAGAGTAACGCTGGCGGCCAGCGACGGCCGCATCCAGCTGGTGCTGCGCAACCCGGCCGACAGCAAGACGCGGACCAGCGAAACGGTTGTCGCGCGGCAGGCGCTGTACGGCAGGGCGGTCGCCGCGCCCGCGCCGCAGGTACAGAAACGACCCAAGCCCCAGCCGGCCCCGGTTGTGGCGGCGGCTCCGGTCGCGCCGCCACCGCCGCCGCCTCCGACAATCATCGAAGTGATCCGCGGCGAGAAGATCGCCCGGGTCGAGATCCCGAACTAAAAGAAAGGTACTGGAGATAACAACCGTGCGCGCGGCTTACGAATTCCCCTCCGAAACGGTCACGATCCGGGACCTCTCGGTCGTGCTGGTTGGCGGCGACGGCGACGGGCGGCGAGCGATCGCCGAAGCCTTCCGGCAGCATCAGGTCACCATCGCCGGCGAGCTGGGCTCCTACCCCAGCCTCTCGCAACTGGAGCAGCGGCTCGACTGCGACATCATGGTGGTGGATCTCGATTCGGATCCGGACACCGCCCTCGACCTGGTGGAAAAAATCTGCGCCCGGTTCGCCGCCGTCACGGTGATGGTCTACTCCCGGCGGCACCATCAGGACTTACTGGTGCGGGCGATGCGCGCGGGCGCTCGCGAGTTTCTGACCGAACCGTTGACGGCCGACACCCTGGCCGAGGCGCTGGATCGCGCTTCGGCTCGCCGCGCCGATTCCGAGCAGCAAAAGCAAGCGGCCGGCAAAGTTTTCGTGTTCTGGGGCGCCAAGGGCGGCGCCGGCGTCACCACGCTGGCCGGCAACTTCGCCATCGCGCTGCGGAAACAGTCCGGTCAGGAGGTGGGGCTGGCGGATCTGAATATCGAGCTCGGCGATCTGGCCGTGACGCTCGGACTGACGCCGGTATTTTCGGTTTCCGACGCGCTGCGCAACTCCGAGCGGCTGGATCAGGAATTCCTCTCCAGCCTGCTGGTGGAGCACCGCTCCGGCGTGTCGCTGCTGGCGGCGCCGGACCAGTTCACGCCCGAGCCGCTCATCCAGAACGGCAACCTGACGAAGCTGCTGAACGTGCTGCGCCGCAAGTTTCCCTATGTGGTCGTCGACGCCGGACCGGGACTGGGCCGCGGCACGGAGACCGTCCTCGAAATGGCCGACCTGATCTATCTGGTGACCGAAGCCGACATCACCTCGCTGCGCAACGCCGAGCGATTCCTGTCGTACCTGCGCCGCCCGGGGACGCCGGAGGATCGCCTGCAAGTGGTGCTCAATCGCTTCGATTCCCGCCGGACCGAGATCAGCGAGGAGCGCATCGCGCGGGCGCTCTCGGCGCCGCTGAAGTGGAAAATCCCCAACGACTTTGCCGGCGTCTGCCGCTCGCTGAACGCCGGCACGCCGCTGGCGCTGGAGAACTCGCCGGTCTCCCGCGTGCTGCACGGGATGGCGCGCGAGGCCTGCGGCCAGCCCGCTTCGGCGGAAACAAAACGAAAGTGGAACTGGTTCTAAGGAATCGACTATGGAGATGCTCGACTATCAAAAGCTGAAGATGGACGTTCACCGCACTCTGCTGGCGAAGGTGGACCTGCAAAAACTTTCCGGCGCGGAAGACGGACCGGCCCGCCAGGCGGTCGTTCTGCTGATCCAGGACATCATGACCAAGGAGCGCGTGCCCCTCAGCGCGCCGGAGAAGGAGAGGTTGCAGACCGAGCTGATCCACGAGGTCTTCGGCCTCGGACCGCTCGAGCCGCTGCTGCGCGACCACACCATCTCCGACATCCTGGTTAACCGCCGGGACCTGGTGTTCATCGAGCGGCGCGGGCTTCTGGAAAGAACCGACGTGAAGTTCCGCGACGACGCTCACTTGCTGCAGATCATCGATCGCATCGTCGCCCAGGTCGGCCGCCGCGTCGACGAATCTTCGCCCATGGTCGACGCGCGGCTGACGGACGGCTCGCGCGTCAACGCCATCATTCCCCCGCTGGCCCTGGACGGCCCGGCGCTCTCCATCCGGCGTTTCGGCCGCGCCCCGCTGACGGCCGACGAGCTGGTGAAGGGCCAGGCCCTGACGGAAGAGATTCTGGAGGTGCTCCAGGCGGCCGTGCGCGCCCGCATCAGCATCCTGATCTCGGGCGGCACCGGCGCCGGCAAGACGACCTTCCTGAACATGCTTTCGGCGTTCATTCCCGCCGGCGAGCGGCTGGTGAGCATCGAGGACGCCGCCGAGCTGCAGTTGCAGCAGGAAAACGTGGTGCGCCTCGAAACCCGCCCGCCCAACATCGAAGGCAAAGGCGCCATCCGCCAGCGGCAGCTTCTGACCAACAGCCTCCGCATGCGCCCCGACCGCATCATCGTCGGCGAGGTGCGCGGCGACGAGGCCTTCGACATGCTCCAGGCCATGAACACCGGTCACGACGGCTCCATGACCACCATCCACGCCAACAGCTGCCGCGACGCGCTGTCGCGCCTGGAGTCCATGGTGGCGATGGCCAACGTGAGCCTGCCCGACCGCGCCGTGCGCCAGCAGATCTCCTCGGCCGTCGGCATCGTTTTGCAGCTCTCCCGGCTCAGCGACGGCAGCCGCCGGCTGGTCCACATGGCCGAAATCACCGGCATGGATCAGGACGTCATCACCATGCAGGACATCTTCACGTTCGCCAAGAAGGGCATCGGGGAGAACGGCAAGGTGATCGGGACGTTTCAGCCGAGCCGCATTCGTCCGAAGTTTCTCGAGCAGATCCGCGTCGCCGGCATCACGCTGCCGCAGGCGCTGTTCGAGCGCGTGGCGGAGGTGCGTTGATGCCGATCATTGTACTGCTGGTATTCTTTGCGGTCGCCGCCATCGTGGTCCTGCTGGTGGCGGCCGGCGGCGGCCTCGCCCGCGGACAGCAGAAGCAGATTCTGGACCGGCTGGAATCGGTGACGCTGGCCGGGCGCCGGCAGCCGCAGGACGAAAGCCTCCACATCATCCGCGAGGAGATTCTCAGCTCGGTTCCGGCGATCAACCGGTGGCTGCACCAGCTCGACTGGTTCCCGCGCCTGCGGCGGATCCTGACGCAGTCGGACGTGCGCTGGACCCTGAGCGGGCTGCTGGCGCGCTGCGCGACGGTGGGCGCGGCCGCCGGCCTGGCGCTCTACTGGCGCACGCGGGTCTGGCCCTTCGCCGTGCTGCTCGGCGTGGTCGCCGCGGCGGGGCCCTACCTCTGGGTCCTGTTCCAGCGAAGCCGGCGTTTTGCCGCTTTCGAGGCCAGCCTCCCGGAAACGCTGGAGCTGATGGTGCGCGCCTTGCGCGCCGGGTACGGCCTGACGGCCGCCATCGAAACGGCGGCGCGCGAAATGCCCGAGCCCGTCGCGGGCGAGCTGCGCAAGTGCTTCGAGGAGCAAAACTTCGGTCTGGAGTTTCGCCAGGCCATGCTGAACCTCGCCGAGCGCATGCCGATTCACGACGTGCGGCTGGTCGTCACGGCCGTGCTGATACAGAAAGAGAGCGGCGGCAACCTGGCCGAGATCCTGGAGAAAGTCGCCTACGTGATTCGCGAGCGGTTTCGCATCAAGCGGCAGATTCGCGTGCACACCGCCCAGGGACGCCTGACGGGCTGGATCCTGACGGCGGTGCCGGTGGTGGTGGGCGTGGGCGTCTACATCCTGAATCCGGAACACATGTCGAAGCTGTGGACGCACCCCACGGGCATCAAGCTGATGTACGGGGCGGTGGCGGGAACTCTGCTGGGAGGACTGGTGATCCGCAAGATCGTGCGGATCCGCATCTGAGGACGAAATGACCATTGCTCTGCTCACCTTTGCCGCGGTTTTCCTGTTCATCCTGAGCGCCGCGCTGCTGGTGTACCACCGGCAGGCGCTGCTGGCGCGGTTCGCCGGGGTGGTGACGCCGCAGGCCGCCTCGCTCGACGGCGTCCTGGAGCGCCTTCTGAAAGCGCGCCCGGCCACGTCCAAAGTCGAGCAGGTGATCGATCCGTTCCAGAAAATCCTGCCGCGCAGCGCCCTGGAAGTATCGGTGGTGCAGAAGCGGCTGATGCTGGCCGGCTACCGCAAAGACGCTTACGTCAACATCTTTTATGGAGTCAAGGTGCTGCTGCCGCTGCTGCTGCTGGCGCTGGTCACCGTGACGAGGCTCTACCACTTCGGAGCGTTTTTCAGCTACGCCATCGCCGCCGCGCTGGGCTTCCTGCTGCCGGATTTCTGGCTCGGGAACCGCATCGCGGCGCGGCAGTTGAATGTCCGGCTCGGCCTGCCCGAAGCCCTCGACCTGATGGTGATCTGCATCGAGGCGGGGCTGGGCCTGGACCAGGCGATTCTGCGCGTGGCCGATGAGCTGGCGCTGAGCCAGCCGGAGATCGCCGAAGAGTTCAACCTGGTGAACCTCGAGCAGCGGGCCGGCCGCCCGCGCGCCGAGGCGCTGCGCAATCTGGCGGAGCGCACCGACATCGAGAGCGTCCGGAGCCTGGTGGCGATGCTGATCCAGACCGACCATTTCGGGACCAGCCTCGCCGGCTCGCTCCGCGTGCACTCCGACAGCCTGCGCGTGCAACGCCGCCAGCAGGCCGAGGAACAGGCCGCCAAGACCACGGTCAAGCTGGTCTTCCCGCTGGTGCTGTTCATCTTCCCGTCCCTGTTTGTGGTGACGCTGGGTCCGGCCATGATCAGCATCAAGGAAGCGTTTGAAAAATATCTGTTGAACTAAGACATTTCCGAAAGGAAAGGAGAATGACAATGGACAACATCAATGTGATTCGGACGGCGGCGGGGATTCTGTTCTTCGTCGTGCTGTTCGTGTTGGTCCAGCGCCGGCGCAAGAAGGTCTACTAAGATTCGCAGGCCGCGGGGGTCGGCGGAAGCCGGCTCCCGGCCTCGAGGGACTGGTGCGCGATGGCGCTGAAAACACATTCGCCGAAGACCGTCCGCGTCTTCAACAAGACCCGGCAGTCGTTTCTGAGCCTCAACGTCACGGTGGCCGACACCCACCTGGCGCGGCTGGTCGGACTGCTGGGCCGCCGAAGGCTGCGGGCCAACGAGGGGGTCTGGATGGTCCCTTGCCAAGGCATCCACACCTTCGGTCTGTTGTTCGCGGTCGACGTGGTCTATCTCGACGCCAACCACCGCGTGATCGACCTCGTCGAGCATCTCGGCCCGTTCCGCGTGGCGCCGGTGCGGCTGAACTGCGAGAGCGTGCTGGAGCTGCCGGTGCGGACGATCTTCGAATCGCAAACCCGCGTGGGCGATCGGTTCATGATCTGCTCGGCGGCGGAAACGGAAATTCACTGGAGGGCGCAGCAGGCGCGGGCCAGGGCCGGCGACGCTACCTCATGCGAATTAGTAAGGGACTGAAGAACTGGCTGCAAGACTTCCAGGAACGGAGGCGAGACTCACGCATGGTAATTCCTTTGGTTGCTGTATACGCGAACGGCGGGGCGCCTCGCAGGCGCCCCGTGAAGAATGTGAACCGTTCCGGGGCCTGGATCGAGACGCCGGACCGCTGGTATCCCGGAACCATTGTCAGCATGATGTTTCAATACGACCCTCACTATCTCCAAGTGGCGAGAATCGCCGGCGATCCCGCCGCCTCGATCCGCATGCGCGCCAAGGTGCTGCGCACAGAGCCGGCCGGGATCGCCGTGCGGTTCGTTTACGTCGACCCCCAGGAGCGCGGACGGTTTCAGAAGCTGCTGGCCGGCTCGGAAGTGCGAGGCGCGCAATGAAAACGCAGAGGGGCCGGGGGCCGGGGGCCGGGGGCCGGGGCGGGCAGTCGCTTGTAGAGTTCGCTCTGGTTCTTCCGCTGCTATTCCTGCTGATCGTCAACGCCGTCAATTTCGGCGGATTCTTCTTCGCCTGGATCACAGTGGCCAACGCGGCGCGGGCCGGGAGCCAGTATTTCATCATGGGCGGCGCGTCGGTCGGCGCGCCCGACCCGCCCACCGCCGCCCAGGTTTATGCCGTGGTTCAGAACGACATCTCCTCGCTGCTCAACCGCGCCAGCCTGGCCGTGCGAAGCTGCACCAACAATAATGGAACCATCGCCTGCACCAGCGCCGGCGGCGGCTCGTTCGCCAATCCGCCGGCCGACGCGCGCCCCGAGTCCAACCTCTACGTGCTGGGCTGGGTGGATGTGGCCTACCAATACAAGCCCTTCATTCCGCTCTACAGCTTTCCCGGATTGGGCGTATACATGACGTTACCGCCGACGTCGCTCCACCGGCAGGCGGTTATGAGGATGATCCAATGACGAGCTTCGGACGCAACCGGCGGCGCGGCAGCGCGCAGGTGGAGTTCGCGCTGGTCGCTTTCACGCTATTCCTGACGCTGTTCGGCGCGCTCGAGCTGGGCCGCATGGTCGTCGTCTATACCACCGTCGCCAACGCGGCGCGAGTCGGGGTGCGCTACGCCATCGTGCACGGCGTCACCAACACCGGGACCGGAACCAGCGGGCCGAGCGGCGCCGGCGACACCACGGAGATCGTGAAAGTGGTGAAGGACTATGCCAAGGGCGGCTTGCTCGACGGCGGCAAGCTCGCCATCACCGTCAGCTATCCGGACGCCGGCTTGAACGCCCCGGGCTCGCGCGTCGCGGTCCGCGTGGTCTATCCGTACGATCCGTTCACGCTGCTTCCGCTGGGGGTCGGTCTGGGAACCACCACCACGGGAGTGATTACGTTTTAACGGCAAGTCACAAGGCAAAAGTCAAATGGCAAAAGGCAAAAGTAAGAAAAGAGAAAACGGGCAGGCGATCGTTATCGTTCTGATCGCCCTGGCTTTGTTTTTGTTGGGCGGCGTGGGGCTGGCCATCGACGCCTCGCACTTGTATGCACAGCGCCAGATGGCGCAAGCCGCCGCCGACTCCTCGGCGCAGGCCGCCGTCATGAGCGTGTTCAACCGGACCAACACCGGCCCCAACGCCTTCGGGTCGGTGGCCTTCGACTGCGCCGGGCCCTCCGACGCGCGCACGCCCTGCGTCTTCGCGGGCTACAACGGCTTCGGCAAGAACGGCGACGATGTCGTCGCGGTGGATTTTCCCGGCTCGGTTCCCGGCGTGGCTCTGTCGGAGGAAGACGACCCGGCGGTGGTGCGCGTGACCGTCCTGCGCACCGTCGACACCACGCTGCTGCGGTTCCTCGGCATCTCCAACGGCAAGGTGTCCGCGCAGGGTACGGCGGCGACCGCCGACGTGGTTTCGCCGGTTCCCATCATCGTGCTGCACCCCACGATGCCAGCTTCTTTTAGTAAGAACGGCAGCAACGACATCGTCATCTGCGGCGGTCCGAGCAGGAGCATTCAGGTCAATTCCAGCAACGCCGCCTCGATCGGCATCAGCGGCGTGTCGGGCCGGGTAGATCTCAGCAAGGCCGGTCCGAAAAACTGGACCGGTCCGAACAGCTGCAGCGGCGAAGGCGCCGACTTCGGCGACTTCGGGGGGCCGAGCGTCTATCCGGGCACCCTGCTGCTCGGCAACGACGGCGACTATAGGCAGCCGGCCTCGCCGATCCGCGACCCGCTCATTACCGTCCCGCCGCCTCCCGCGCAGCCGCTGGCGCTGCCTCCGGTCCCGGTGCCAGCCGGCGCGGGCGCCTGCCCCGCGACCATGCCCAAACCCTGTTTGCTCTATTCTCCCGGCCGGTACATCGGCGGAATCAAGATCAAGAACAACTTCGCCCTGTTTCTGCCGGGCATCTACTACATCGACGGCGGCGGCTTCAAGGTGCAATCCAACGGCGTGGTCCAGATGGCTACTGGCAATACTGATCCGGCCGCCTGTCCCGTCCCGAGCCTCGAAACCGGCTGCGGCATGCTGGTCTACAACACCGGCGACGCCTCCGACGACACCTTCGAGATCACCTCCAACGCCGGCCAGCTCGGCGGCGTCAACTACGGCAACAAGCTCCTCGGCGCCTCCGACACCAGCCTCTACAAAGGGATCCTGTTCTTCCAGGACCGCAGCTCGCCGTACCTGAAGCACGAGCTGCAAGGCGGCGGCGGCCTCGAGCTGCGCGGCACGATCTACCTGACGGTCACCGAGCCGACCATGCGCACCACGCCGGGCACCTATCAGTTCTTCGAGCTGCAGGGAACGCCCGGCTCGGCGACGCGCATCATCGGCATGATCATCGTCGACCGGCTGCTGCTCGGCGGCACCGCCGACATCGTGATGACGCTCGACCCGGCCGCCAAGCTGCACATCCGCCAGGTCGCGCTGGTGCGGTAGGAATCGCGGGCTGCCTTTCGAACCTGCCATACTCAACCTGCTCGCAAACGAGAATGCCATGCGCAGCAAACTACCTCTCATACATAGTGATCCCGAGATTCTGGGCGGCGCTCCGGTGTTCGTCGGCACTCGCGTTCCCTTCCAAACGCTGATCGATTACCTGGAAGCGGGCCACACCCTTTCCGGCTTCCTGAAGGACTTTCCGACAGTCACTCGAAAGCAGGCGCTGGCCACTTTAGAGCAAGCCAAGGAAGCTCTGCTCGCCGACGCGCGTCTTGCTGGATGAGTGTGTCCCGAGACAGATCCGGCCCGAGCTGCGCGGCCATTTTGACGTGTTCGTAACCGTGGATCGCAGCCTGGCGCATCAGCAGAACGTCCGCGGCCTGAAGCTCGGAGTGGTCACCCTCGTCGCGCACAGCAACGAGATCGAGGCACTCCGCCCGCTGATACCGCGACTTCGGCAGGCGCTCCGCAAGGCAAAGGCGGGGCAACTGATTCGTCTTACGGTCTGACCGGGGCCGCGGGCTACTCGCAGCGCAGCGCCGTCATCGGATCGATCCGCGAGGCGCGCCGGGCGGGCAGGTATCCGGCGAACAGAGCGACGCCCAGCAACACGGCCGCCGCTGCCGCGATCGTGGCCAGATCGCTTGGCGGCACGCCAAACAGCAGCCCCGAAATAAGGCGCGAAGCCGCCACGGCGGCCGCAGTTCCCAGGGCAATCCCCGCCAGCGTCATCCACAGCACCTCGCGCAGAATCAGATTCACGACGTTGCCGCGCTGCGCGCCGAGCGCCATCCGAATTCCGATCTCCGCCGTCCGCCGCGTCACGGTATGCGACAGCAGCCCGTAGAGTCCGACCGCGGCGAGCAGCAGCGCCAGGCCGCCGAGGGCCGCCGACAGCATCGCTAGAAGTCTTTCGTCGCTTAGGAACAGGTCGGCGCGCTCTTCGAGCGTCTGCGTCCGCATCGGGATGTGCACACCCATCGATTGGATCGCCCGGCGCGCGCCCGGCGCCACGGCCGAAGGATCGATCGACGCGCGAATGTCGACCGTCGGGTTGATCTCCGCCGGGTCCTGCAACATCGGCAGGTAGACCGCCAGCGGCTCGCGACTCTGTACTCTCCATAGGCTGGCGCTGTTGACGACGCCGACGATCTCCAGATCCTTCTGATCCCGCCCTTCGCCGATGCGGATCCGGCGTCCGACCGGACTGGCGTCGGGAAACAGCCGCCGGGCGAGACTCTCGCTGACGATGGCCACACGCGGGGCGGTCTCGTCGTCTCGCCACTCGAACTCCCGGCCCGCCAGCACGCGCATGCCGATCAGGCGGAAGAAACCCGGACCAACCAGATCCCGCATCGCCGGCAGCGTCGAATCCGGCGCCGAAGGCGTCGAGACCGGCTCCGGAGACTCCCAGCGCGACGCCGGTCCCATTCGGGAATAGCTCACCGACTCGACGCCGGGAAGCTGCGCCAGTTTCTCGGCGAGCCGGCGGAAATACCCGGCGCGATCGGGGATCTTTTCCCGGTCGGCCTGCTTGAACAACTCGATCACCAGGACTCCCTGGCGGCGAAAGCCCGGATCGAGCGATCGCAGGTTCATCAGGCTGCGGGCGAATAGCATTGCGCCTATTACCAGTACTAGCGAAAGAGCCGTTTGCCCGCTCACCAGCAGCCTTCCGAAAGTCCCCGCGCCGCCGCCAACCGTGCGGCTGCCGTGTCCGAGCGCGCGAACGGGGTCCGTCCGCAGCACGCGCAGGGCTGGCGCCAGCCCAAACAGAACCCCGGTCAGCGCGGCGATCGCCGCCGTGAATCCGGTCACGCGCGGGTCTGGGCTGGGGTCGAGCGTCGACGGAATGCGGCCCAGCCACACCGCGTGGAACAGAATCTTGCTGGCCCAGCCCGCCAGCAGCAGCCCGAGCGCGGCGCCCGCCGCCGACAGCGTCAGGCTCTCGACGAGCATCGAACGGATCAGCCGCCAGGCGCTGGCGCCGAGCGCCACGCGAATCCCCAGCTCCTGCCGCCGGCCGGCGGCCGGGGCCAGCATCAGGTTCGCCAGATTCACACATGCAATCAGCAATACCATCCCGACCAGTCCCATCAGGATCGCCAGCGGGCGGGCCAGCCGCGGCCGCATGTGGGAGTTTCCCGTCGCCGCGGCTCGACGTAGATCTTGCGGGCGAAGTACTTCTCCCGCTCGCTGCCCTGGTATTCGGCGGGCGCGGCCGCCGCCTGAATCCCGGGCCACAGGGCGGCCAGGTGCGCGCGGGCCTGTTCCAGGCTGACGCCCGGCTTCAGACGGCCCACCACTTCCAGGCGGAAGCTCGCGCGACGGCGGAACCCGGTCTGGCGGGCGGAATACCCCCAAGGCGCCGTCACATCGGCGGCCACTTCGAGCAGCTGGCCTCGGAAACCCTCGGGCGTGACGCCGACGATCGTGAGCGGTTCCCCGTCGACGCGAATGGTCTTTCCCAGCACGTCCGGGTCGCCGTGGTAGCGTCGTTGCCAGCAGCGGTAATCGAGCACGGCGACGCTGGCGGAAGTCCCGGCGTGCAGCGAAACATCCTCCGGGGTGATCAGCCTCCCGAGCAGCGGCCGGATCCCAAGCGTCGAGAAGTATTCGCCGCTCACACCGCCGAGGGTCCCTACGAACATCTCGCCGTTCGCTTCGAGGCTTACCAGCGGATAGTCGCCAAACCACGCAAACAGACTCGAGAAAACTTGTTGGTTCCTCTCGATCTCGTCGAACATCGCCAGCGACAGCCCGTCCTTGGGACCCCGGCTAGGGCCGGACGTCGAGAGGGTGACCAGCTCGTGGGGATCCCGCACCGGCAGCGGCCGCAGCAGGAGAGCATTGATAAGACTGAAGATGGTCGCGTTGGCCCCGATAGCCAGGCCGAGCGAAATCACCGCGGCGATCGTCACCGCCGGCGTCTTGCCGAGAACCCGGAGCGTGTAACGAAGGTCGCGGCCGAGCTGGCGCATGACCCGTTATACCTCCGACTGAGGAGTCCCTACTTCCTCCACTCCGGCAAACGCCCCGGCGTGGGCGGCGCGGCGGCGGCGTCGAGCTGCTTCTCGATCGCCCGGATGTCGGTTTCGATCAGCCGCCGCAACTTCGGAATTTCGGCGGCCAGCTCGGCCGAGGCGAGATCGTAGTTCTCGAGCGCCGTGCGGGTGGGCCGGCCGGTGGTCTGGCGCAGCGATCCGGCGACCGCCTGGACGCGCTCGGAGATCGACGCTCGCGTCGGCTCGTTGCGGGCGCGCATCACGGAATCGCCGCGCAACGTGCGGGTGATTTCGGCGAGTCGTTTCTCGAGGCCCCGAGTCTCCTCGCGCAGCTTGGGCGGCAGCGACGGCGTGGCGTCGATGGCGCGTTTCATCGCCTCCAGACGCGCGCGCGACTCGGTGGCGGACTGCTCGGCCGCGCTGAGGGCCTTCTGGAGCCGCGCCAGTTGGGATTGGAACTCGGCCTGCGCCAGACGGTCTTCGCGCGTCGAAACGCCCTCCGGCACGACCTCGAAAGTCTGCGATCCCGGCAGCGGCGCCAGCACGCCGTCGACGCGCTTGGCGATCGCGACCGTGTACTTACCAGGAGGCATCAACGGTCCGCCCGCGGCGCGGAAGCCGAAGCCTCCGCCGGCCGGATCGTCGCCGCCGCCGCCCTCGCCTCGGCCGGTTCCCCCGCCTTCACCGCCGGCTGCGCCACCGCCGGGGCCGCCGCGGCCGCCACCGCCACCTGCGCCGCCCCCGCCGCCCCGGCCCGCAAATCCCCCGCCGGCGCCGCCTGCTGCCCCGCCTGGCGCGCCCGGTCCGGCCGTCGCCGCCGGCCCGCGCAGATCCCAGGCCACCCGCTGGATGCCGCGCGCCGCCGGGCCGTCGAACCGCCGCACGACCTTGCCGGAAGCGTCGCTGACCGTGATCACGATCGCCGGCGGCTCTTCCTCGGCCTCGGCGCGGAAATCTTCGGCGGTCGGATAGGGCAGCGTCTCGCCCTTACGCGCGGCGTCGCGCTCGCGCTGCTGCCGCGCCTGGCGCCTGGTGCGCAACCCGTCGCGGAGGTGGTAGCCGATGACGGCGCCGAACGGCGGGTTCGGCGCGGTGTAGAACGCCTCGCCTTGCATTCCCTTGCCGCCCCCGCCGAGCGGCGCCGCCGGAATGTACGACAGCGCGTTCTTCACCGGGAACAGCGCGCTCTCCTGCTTCAGCATCTCCGCGCTGGCGTTTCGCAGCGGCGTGTAGTCGTCCAATACATAGAAACCGCGGCCGAAGGTCCCCAGCACCAGGTCGTTCTCGCGCTTCTGAATCGCCAGGTCGCGCACCTGGGTCACGGGCAGCCCGCCGCGGAGCTGGATCCACTTTTCCCCGCCGATGGTGGTGAAGTAAAGCCCGAACTCCGTGCCGGCGAACAGCAATTTCGGGTTGACGTGGTCCTCGGCCAGCGCCCAGACGTTCCCGTTCTCGGGCAGGTTGCCGGAGATCGAGACCCAGCTCTTGCCCCGGTCGGAGCTCTTGACGAGGTAGGGCCGGAAGTCGCCGTTCTGGTGATTCTCGAGCGCCGCGTACACCGTGCCCGCATCGTGCTGCGAGGCGACAATTCGCGCCACATAGGCGTCCTCCGGAACTCCCTGGATCTTGTCGATTTTGCGCCAGGTCTTGCCGCCGTCCTCGGTCACCTGCAGGAGGCCATCGTCGGCGCCGGTGTAGATAAGCCCTTCCTGCTTGGGCGATTCCGCGATCGCCGAGAGGTTGCCGTAGAGCGCCGTGGAGACGTGTTTCTGGACGGCGTCCGGCCCCCAGACCTTGCCCATCACCGGCAGCGTGTTGCGGTCAAGCTGCCGCGTCAGGTCGGGGCTGACGGCGCGCCAGCTGTCGCCGCGGTCGTCGCTGCGGAAAAGGCGCTGCCCTCCGAAGTAGAGCCGCGTGCTCGAGTGCGGGCTGATCAGCAGCGGGGAATCCCAATTCCAGCGCAGCGGCGGGTCGTCCTTCGCCGGCTGCGGCTTGATCGAGACGCGCTCGCCGGTGCGGCGGTCGAAGCGGACCAGCCCGCCGTTCTGGGAGGTGGCGTAAACGGTGTTGGGGTCCTTGGGGTCGGCGCGGGTGTGGAAGCCGTCGCCGCCGTGGGTGACGAAGCAGTCCGTATTGCTGATGCCGTGCGCGTTCTTGGTGCGCGAGGGGCAGCCGAAGCTGAAGTTGTCCTGCGTGCCGCCGTAGACGTTGTAGAACGGCGCGGCCTCGTCGACCCCGATGTCGTAAAACTGCGTGATGGGCAGGTTGGCCTTGAAGATCCAGTTCTCGGCCTTGTCGAAGGTCTCGTAGACGCCGCCGTCGCAGCCCACCAGGTAGTGGCTGTTGTTGCGCGGGTCGATCCAGATGTCGTGATTGTCGACGTGCTTGCTGCGGCTGGGGAGCGTGGCCAGGGTGCGGCCGCCGTCGTTCGACACGCTGATGTTCACGTTCATGATGTAAACGCGGTCGGCGTCGGCGGGATCGACGACCACGCGCGCGTAGTATTGTCCCTGCGAGTCCGAATTGTTGCGCCGCTCCCAGGTGACGCCGTTGTCGGCGGAGCGGAAGAGGCCGCCGCGGCCCTCGCCCGCCTCGACCTGCGCGTAGAGGATGCTCGGGCTGGAGGGCGCGTAGTTGAGGCCGATCCGGCCGAGCTCGCCGGACGGCAGGCCGCTCGAGACGCGGCTCCAGGTCTTGCCGGCGTCGGTGGAACGCCACAGCGCGCTCTCCGGCCCGCCGTGTATCAGCGTGAAGTAGCGGCGCTGGCGCTGGTGCGTCGCCGCCAGCAGGATGTCCGGGTTGCGCGGGTCCAGGATGACGTCGGCCACGCCGGTGTACTCGCCGACTTTGATCAGGCTCGTCCAGTTGCGGCCGCCGTCGGTTGATTTATAGAGTCCGCGGTCGCCGCCGCCTTTCCAGAGCGGTCCCGGGGCGGCCACGTAGACCACGTTCGAGTCGCGCGGGTCGATCAGGATGCGGGCGATGTGCTCGGACTTGCGCAGGCCCAGGTTGCGCCAGGTCCGGCCGCCGTCCTCGCTCTTGTAGACCCCGTCGCCGTAGGAGACGCTGCGCTGGTTGTTGTTCTCCCCGGTGCCTACCCATACTACTGACGGATTCTTCGGATCGAGCGTCACCGCGCCGATGGAGTAGGATCCCTGGCTGTCGAACACCGGCGTCCAGGAGGTCCCGTTGTTGACGGTCTTCCAGACCCCGCCCGAGGCGGCGGCCACGAAGTAGTGGTTGGAGTCCTCCGGGTGCACCGCGAAGGCCACCACCCGGCCCGAGGTGAGCGCCGGCCCGATGGAGCGGAACCGGAGTCCGCTGAAGGTGGCCGCCGATAGCGGGTCGTCGGACCGCCGCGCTTCCTGTTCCGGCTCCTGCGCGAGGAGGGAGAGCGAAAGAAAGAAGAAAAGCGGACGCAGCTTGAGTATCGTCATAGTGGGGAGTATACCGCAACGGCGGTCGTACGGTCGCCCGGCAGCTGAGAAAACGCCTGCTGGGTCAGGCCTTGGCGCGGCGTGGTGTCCACAGCAAGACGCCTGCTGCCAGCGGCGCTGCGAAAATGACCAGTGCGGCGTAGATCCTCTGCCAGATGCTGAGATCCACACCCAACTCTCTATGCGCGACGCCGTGATACAACGCGATGACCAGGTGAGCCACCGCGGCGAGGGTGCCTAGCCAAGTGGATTTCGAATACGAGCTCCCTCCATAGGCGCGCTGGGTAAGCGTCCTCGATTAGACCTCAGTTCGACATGGCGGTCAAGGGCAACGATGATCCCGAAGGGCGGGGGCGCGACACTGGAGATTGGTCGAGTTCGTCAACCGGCCCACGGAGAATGCCCGAACCATCCCGTTCCGGTGTATGATCGAGAGTCTCAAGGCTTCCAGGCAACGATGCGATCGTTTCCCAGAGTGTGGTTGGCCGCGCTGTTGATGTCATCCGCCGCCGGTCTGCGGGCGATGGAGATCGCCACCGGCTCGATGCTGGGGCCGCGGTACGATCCGCAGGCCTTTTATTACCGCACGCCGGGCAACCAGGCGTGGCGCAAGACCTACACCGGCCGCGGCTACCGGCGGGAGGCGCAGGGGAAGGTGATGAACCTCCGCCTGGCGCAGGCCCTGTTCCACGACGAGTGGCTGTTCGAGCGCCCCTTCGATCCGGAGCGCAACACCGGCCGCGTGATCGAGGCGCTGGACTTCTACAAGAAGCACGGCGTGCTGGCGGTCAACGTGAGCCTGCAAGGGGGCCAACCTGGGTATTCGCCGGAGGCTAACGGCATCCGCCGGCAGAACGGGGCCAAGTACGGGCGCCAAGACGGGATGCTGGTCAGCGCCTTTCGCCCGGACGGCTCGCTGAAAGCGGACTGGCTGGGACGGCTGGAAAAGCTGGTGCGAGCGGCCAAGGAGCGCGAGATGCTGGTCGGGATCATGTACTTCTACCAGGGACAGGACGAGGTGCTGGAGTCGCCGGCGGCGATCGAAGCGGCGGCGCGCAACGCCACCGACTGGCTGATCGACAGGAAGTTCCGCAACGTGATCCTCGACGTGGCCAACGAGTGGGATCTGCAGGGAGACCGCTGGGACCATGGCGACTACATCCCGCAAAACATCGGAGGGTTGATCGAGCGCATCCGCGAGAGGTTCCAGGCCAAGAAGGCGGACTTTGCGCTGCCCATCGGGGCTTCGACCAGCGGCCGCATGCTGTATCCGGCGTCGCTGGCGGAAGTCTGCGACGTGGTGCTGCTGCACGGCAACGGCCGCACGGCCGCGGAGAAGACCGAGCGGGCCCGGCAATACGAGGATTACAACCGGCCGCTGCTGATGAACGAAGACGACAACGGGCGCGAGACCACGCTGGCCAACTTCGGCAAGGAACGCGCCAGCCTGGAGGCGTTGTTCCGCCACGGCGCCGGTTGGGGCTATATGCCGTGGGTGCAGGCGCAGCGTTTCCCGTTCGATTTCATGCCGGGCCCGGCCGCCGAGTTCACCGATCAGACGCCGCTCCAGGAGCGGGACCGGGCCTACTTTCATGCCGTGCTGGACATGATCGCCCGCCGGGTTGTGACAAAACATCCAGACGGCGGAAGGTGGAGGGACTGAAGCTGCTATGATCGCAAGAAGGAGACCCCCATGACGAGATGCGATCGATTCGGGCTATTGGCGATGTTGGCGGCCGGCGCGATGTGGCTGAGCGCCGACTCCGTGCGAATGAAGGACGGGCGGCGAGTGGAAGGAACCTTCATCGGCGGCGACAGCCGGCAGGTGCGGCTGATCGGGGCCGACGGCAACGTGCAGACCCTGGACATTACTAATATTGAGACGATCAGCTTCGGGCGCGCGGCGGCGGCGCCGAGCGCGGCGCCAGCACCGGCGGCGACCCCGGCTCGTCCGCCGACTTCCCGGACAGCGGCGGCGGCGCCGGCCGCCACCCCGCGGGTGGTGGTGCCCGCCGGTACGGTGATCACGGTGCGTCTGATCGACTCGGTCGATTCCGACGTGGCCGGCGCCGGCGAGAAGTTCCGGGCCAGCCTCGATCAGCCGCTGCAAGTAGGGACCGAGGTGATCGCGTCCCGCGGCGCGGACGCGCTGGTCCAGGTGGTGCGAGTGGAGCAGTCCGGGCGGCTGAGCGGCCGCGAGGAAGTGGCGCTGGACCTCTATGAACTGACCATCAACGGCAAGAAGTACGCGGTCGCGACCAGCTACGCCGAGGTGCAGGGCGAATCCCGCGGGCGCGACACGGCCAAGAAAGCCGGCGGCGGGGCGGTGCTCGGAGCGATCATCGGCGGCATCGCCGGCGGCGGCCGCGGCGCGGCCATCGGAGCCACCGCGGGCGCCGGCGCCGGCACGGCGATCCAGGTGATGACCAAGGGCGAGAAGGTGAAGATCCCCTCGGAATCCCGGCTGGACTTTACGTTGAAGCAGCCGCTCGCTATTGAATGATTTGGTGATTTGGTGATTTAGGGGCGGATGATCGTGCCGTCCCGGCGGCGAGTTGAGCCCCACGAATAGTCGAAAGGCGTCTCCGCGGTTGGCGGGAACTTCGCGGCCAGTTTCTCGTCGAGATCGATCCCAAAGCCGGGCGCCTCGTTGGCCCAGTAGTAGCCGTCCTGAATCCGGGGGCAGCCCGGGAAAACCTCCTGCGTTTCCTTGCCGAAGACGTGCTGCTCCTGTATGCCGAAGTTGTAACAGGCCAGGTCGAGCGCGATGTTGGCGCAATGGCCGACCGGGGAGACGTCGCCCGGGCCGTGCCAGGCCGTCCGCACGTTGAACCACTCGCCCAGGGCGGCGACTTTGCGCGCCGGGGTGAGCCCGCCGATCTGCGAGATGTGGATGCGGATGAAGTCGATCAGCCGCTCGCTGATGAGGCCCACGAACTCGTGCGGGCTGTTGAACAACTCGCCCATGGCCAGCGGCGTCGTCGACTGCTGGCGGATGATGCGGAAGTAACCGATGTCTTCCGGCGCCACCGGGTCCTCGAGAAAGAATAGCCGGTAACGCTCGAGCTCCTTGCACAGCGCAATGGCCTGGGCCGGCGAGATGCGCTCGTGGACATCGTGGAGCAGCTCCACCTCGTCGCCCAGCTTGGATCGCAAGTGCTCGAAGAGCTTCGGCAGCAGGCGCACGTAAGCGGCGGCCTCCCAGACTCTCCCGCGGGGGCGGCCGGCGGGCGGCGGCGGGCCTTCCGCCTCGGCGGCCGCGGGTCCGGCGCTGCGCGTGCCGTAGGTGGCCATGCCGGGAACGCCGACCTGGACGCGCACGTGCCGGTAGCCCTGCTCCATCCACTTGCGGGCGGCGTCTTCGACGGCCTGGAAGCTGTCGCCGGAGGCGTGGGCGTAGAGATCGGCGGCGAAGCGGCACTTGCCTCCCAGAAGTTGGTAGACGGGCATGTTGGCGCGCTTGCCTTTGATGTCCCACAGCGCCATGTCGACGCCGCTCAAGGCGTTGTTCAGCACCGGGCCGTTGCGCCAGTAGGAGCTGAGGTAGGAGCTCTGCCAGATGTCCTCGATGTGATCTGGATCCTTGCCGATCAGGAAGGGGCGCAGGAACTCGTCGGCGGCGGTGACCACCGCCTTGGCGCGCTGCGTGAAGGTGGCGCAGCCGAGCCCGTAGAGTCCCGGCTCGCTCGTCAAAACCTTGACGACAACCAGACGAATCCGGTTGGGCGCCGTGAGAAAGGTCTTGACGTCGGTGATCTTCAGGGGCGGCAGGCCGCGGCGCGCGGCCGTCTCCTGCGGCGAGGGGCGGGCGAGCAGGCGGCTCTGCGCCAGCCAGCCGGTGAGATTCAGCGCCGCGCCGGCGCCGAAGGCTTTCAGGCACTCTCTGCGTTGCATGGTGTCGCCTCCCGTGGGAATCGACGATTGATTATAAGGCCTGCCGGAACCTTCGGAGGCGCATTTATGTACAGGACCAGTATCCTGCTCCCGGCGCGGCTAAAACGGGTCGCCGCCAGGCGTGCGCGCTCGCTGGGCCTCTCCTTCGGGGAATTTGTGCGCCGCGCCATCGAGAAGGCAGTTCGAGAAACTGCGTCTCGCCGCGACGATCGCGATCCCCTGTGGAGGGACCGCGCGGTGTTTCGCGGACCCGTTCCCGCGGATCTTTCCACGCGCCATGACTACTACCTCTACGGCGAGGAGTCATGATTCTTCCGGACACTGGAACTCGCCGCACGCCTTTGTTCACCAGCAATCAGGTGCTCGACGAGACCGCAACCCTGATGGGGCGGCGCGATGGTTTCGCCTTTACCTTCGATGAGCACTTCCAGCGGGCGGGATTCCGGACCATCGGGCTGCGATGAATGAACAGGTCGATTGCCTGGCTGCCGCCGGCAAGGTACGATGAAAGATGGAGAGCGGCGGCATCCGCGCTCCACGATCCCATCTTCGAGGCGAATGATTGCGAGTACTGGTTTCCGGCGGGGCAGGGTTTGTCGGTTCTCACCTTTGTGACCGGTTGATTCAGGAGGGTCACCGGGTCGTCGCGGTCGACAGTTTCCTGACGGGCTCGAAGCGCAACGTCGCCCACCTGGCGTCCGAGGCGCGGTTCGAGCTGCTGGAAGGAGACGTCAGCGAGGCGCTGCGCGTCGACGGAACCCTCGACGCCGTTCTGCATTTGGCGTCGCCGGCCAGTCCGGCCGACTATTTGCAATACCCGATTGAGTCGCTGCAAGCGGGCTCCGCCGGAACCAAGAATCTGCTCGACGCGGCGCTGGCGCACGGCGCTGTATTCCTGATGGCGTCGACCTCGGAGTGTTACGGGGATCCGCTGGAGCACCCGCAGAAGGAAACCTACTGGGGGCACGTCAACCCGGTCGGCCCGCGGTCGGTCTACGACGAGGCCAAGCGGTTCGCTGAAGCGCTGACCATGGCCTACCACCGGCGCCACGGGCTGCGCACGCGCATCGCGCGAATTTTTAATACCTACGGGCCGCGAATGAAGCTCCACGACGGCCGCGTGGTGCCGGCGTTCCTCGACCAGGCGCTCGCCGGGCGGCCGCTGACGGTGTTCGGCGACGGCAGCCAGACGCGCAGCTTCTGCTACGTCTCCGACCTGGTCGACGGGCTCTGCCGGCTGCTCGGAAGCGAAGAGTCCTTCCCGGTGAACCTGGGGAATCCGCAGGAAATCACCATCCTGGAGTTCGCGCGGCGGATCCAGCGGCTCACCGCGACCTCCAGCCCGATCGAGCACCGGCCGCTGCCCGAAGACGATCCCAAGCAGCGGCGGCCCGACATCACGCGCGCGCAGCAGATCCTCGGGTGGCGGCCACAAGTAAAACTAGAAGACGGGCTGCGGGAAACCATTCGGTATTTCCAGGGACTGCGGTAGCCGCGTTCGGGTACAATCGCAAGAGGGGCAAGGCGCCCGCGAAAGGCGTTTATGGAAAAGCCGTCGCAGAACATTCAGGACTCCTTCCTCAACAACGCCCGCAAAGACCGCAGCCTGGTGACGATCTACTTGGTGAGCGGCGTGAAGCTATCGGGGCGGATCAAGAGTTTCGACAAGTACTCGCTGGTGATGGAAAGCGGCGCTCAGGAGCAATTGATCTTCAAGCACGCGATTTCCACCGTGGTAACGTCGCGGTCCCCGCAGATGGCGTCGGGCATCAACCAGACCATGACGGCGGCCGGCGTGCATTCCCGCACGGGAGAAGACAGCTGAACACGAGGGACGGAGCGGTCCGCCAGGCGCGCGACCGCGCGATCCTGGTTGGCGTGGAATGGAAGAAGGCTCGCCCGCGCGGCGCGGGAACCGCCGACGGCGTGCTCGCCTACACGGCGGACGAATCGCTCGAAGAGCTGGCCGAGCTGGCTCGCAGCGCCGGGGCAACCGTGCTGGACCGCTTGGTGCAGGCGCGCGGCGCGCCCGAGCCGTCGACCCTGATCGGATCGGGGAAGATCGAGGAGCTGCGCGGCCTGGTGGCAGCGGCCGACGCCAACCTGGTGCTGTTCGATCAGGAACTCAGCCCCGTGCAGCAGCGGAACCTGGAAAAGAAACTCGAAGTCGGCGTGATCGACCGGACGCAGCTCATCCTCGACATCTTCGCCCGGCGCGCTCGCACGCGCGAGGGCCAGTTGCAGGTGGAGCTGGCGCAATTGAATTACCTGCTGCCGCGGCTGGCCGGAAAGGGCGAGGAGATGTCGCGGCTGGGCGGCGGAATCGGCACGCGAGGTCCCGGCGAGCAGAAACTGGAGACAGACCGGCGGCGGATCCGGCTGCGCGTCCAGCATCTGCGGGAGCAGCTGGAGGTTGTGCGGCGGAGCCGCGGACGGCAGCGGACCAAGCGCGCGGCCACGGATCTCCAAACCGTAGCGCTGGCCGGTTACACCAACGCCGGCAAGTCGACGTTGTTTAACCGGCTGACGTCGGCGGGCGTAACGGAGAGCCCGCGCCTTTTCGCGACGCTCGATCCGACGCTGCGGGCGGTGGAGTTGCCGTCGCGGCGGCGGATTCTGCTTTCCGACACGGTGGGCTTCATCCGCGGGCTGCCGACGACGCTGGTAGAAGCGTTCCGCGGCACGCTCGAGGAAGTGCTGGGGGCGTCGCTGATCCTGCACGTGGCCGACGTCTCGTCGCCGCACTGGCGCGAGCAGGCGCGCCAGGTGGAAAAAGTTCTGGCCGAGATCGGCGCGCAGGACCAGCCGCGCCTGCTGGTGCTGAACAAAATCGATCTGGTGGAGGAGCCGGACCGCAAGACGCGGATCGACGCCGAACGCGCGGCCGGCGCGCCGGGCTCGGTGGCGGCTGTCTCCGCGCTGACCGGCGAGGGCGTGGCGGAGCTGCTAGCGATGCTCGACCGTTCGCCGGCGCTCGAGCCGGTGAGCGAGGCGCGGTTCCGTTTCCGGTTCAGCGAAGCGGAGAAAGTCTCCTATCTGCACGACCATGGGCGCGTGATCGAGACGCGCTACTCGGCCTCGGGCGTGGAAGTCACCGCCGAGGTGGCCGACTCGGTAAGAAGACGGTTCCGGGAGGCAGAGGTCCGCAGCGCCTCGATCACGAGGAACCACGGGGTCTCGCCCGGACGGCGCTAGCCGGCGCCGCCCGGCCTCGCTCCCACTCTTGCAGGGTTCGCGCGCTGAGGCCATAGCGCGCCCCGCGTAAATCTCCACGCGCGCCTGGGCCGCAGTTTCTGCGGTTCGTCGCTCACAGCGGCTCGAACCGCGCCTGAAAGAACCGCAGGTAACGCGGCTCGTAGGTCATCTTCAGGCCGCGGATCGCTTCGCGGTCGGCGTGGACGAAAGCCACCGACTCGGCCACCACGTCCATGTGCGCTTGGGTGTAGACCCGCCGCGGGACGGTGATCCGGACCAGCTCGAGCGCCGGCATGTATTCCCGGCCCGTCTGGGGATGGCGGCCGGCGGAGACGGCGCCGCGCTCCATGGCCCGGACGCCGGAGTCGAGGTAGATGGCGGCCGCCAGCGCCTGCGCCGGATAGTCCGGCTGCGGCACGTGGGGCAGGGCGCGCCGGGCGTCGAGGAAAACGCCGTGGCCGCCTATCGGCACGACAATGGGAACGCCGTAACCGAGTATCTTCTCGCCCAGATACTGCACCTGCCCGACCCGCGCGCGGATGTGATCGTCGTCGACCGATTCCTGGATCCCCTGGGCCATCGCTTCCATGTCGCGCCCGGCCAGGCCGCCGTAGGTGTGCAGGCCCTCGTAGACCACCACCAGGTTGCGGGCTTCCTCGAAGATCTCCGCGTCGTTCAGCGCCAGAAAGCCGCCGATGTTGACCAGCGCGTCTTTCTTGGCGCTCATCGTGCAGCCGTCGGTCAGGGAGCAGATCTCCTTGATGATGGAGGCGGCGCTGCGGCTCTCGTAGCCGGGCTCGCGTTTCTTTATGAAGTAGGCGTTTTCGGCGACGCGCGTGGCGTCGTGAATGATGCGGATGCCGTGGCGGGCGGTCAGCTCGCGCAGGGCCCGTATGTTGGCCATCGACATAGGCTGGCCGCCGGCCATGTTGACGCTGCTGGCCATCGAGACGTAGGGGATGTTCTTCTCGCCGGCCTGGCGGATCAGGTCCTCGAGCTTCTGGAGATCGAAGTTGCCTTTGAAAGGGTGCTCGGAAAGCGGGTCGTGGGCCTCGGGAATGATGACGTCGACGAAGCGGCCGCCGGCCAGTTCCTGGTGGAGCCGCGTCGTGGTGAAGTACATGTTGCCGGGGATGACGTGGCCGGGCCGGATCAGTATTTTTGAGATCAGGTGCTCGGCGCCGCGCCCCTGGTGGGTGGGTATCATGTGCTTATACCCATAGACCTCGCCGACCACCTCCTCGAGGTGGTAGAAGTTGGCGCTGCCGGCGTAGGCTTCGTCGCCCATCATCATGCCGGCCCACTGGCGGTCGCTCATGGCGGAGGTGCCGCTGTCGGTGAGCAGGTCGATGTAGACGTCAGCGGAGCGCAGCAGGAAAGTGTTGTAACCCGCCTCGCGGATGGCGCGCTCGCGGTCGGGGCGCGTGGTGAGCCGCACCGGCTCGACCATCTTGATCTTGAAGGGCTCGGCCCAGGAGCGTCGGGTCGGGAGCGGCATCGCGGGACTACTGCGCGGTCCAGCCGCCGTCGATCAGGATGTCGGCGCCGGTGATGAAGCCGGCGGCCTCCGAGCACAGGAACACCGCCAGCGCGCCGATGTCCTCGACCTTTCCCCAGCGGCCGACCGGGATCTTCGAGAGAAACTCGGCGTTGCGGACGGGATCCTCCATCAGCACCCTGTTCATCTCGGTGGCGAAGGGGCCGGGGCTGATGCCGTTCACCGTGATGTTGTGGGGGGCGAGCTCCAGGGCCAGGGCCTTGGTCATACCCAGCAGGCCCGACTTGCTGGCGCTATAGGCGGCCCGGCCCGGCAGCGAGACGTGCGACATGATCGACGTCATGTTCAGGATGCGGCCGAACTTCTTTTCCATCATGCCCGGAATAAAGGCGCGCGAGCACAGGAAAGGGCCGTTGAGGTTGGTGTCCATCACGCGGTTCCACTCCTGGAGGGTGAACTCGACGACCGGCTTGCGGACGTTGATCCCCGCGTTGTTGATCAGAATGTCGGGCGGACCAAGCTCGCGGCGAATCGTTGCGGCGAGCTCGCTCACCGCGGCCTCGTCGGTGACGTCGGCGGGAAAGGCGCGCGCGCGGCCGCCGCGCAGCAGCACCGCGGCTGCAACCGCTTCGAGGGCGTCCGCGCTGCGGGAGACCAGGGCCACCACGGCGCCAGCCGCCGCCAGGGACTCCGCCATCTGCCGGCCCAGGCCCTTGCTGGCCCCGGTAATGACCGCGATCCGGCCGTCCAGGGGGAGAGCGTCAGCAGCACCCGCCATAGCAGGAGGCAGCGTAGCATAACGGAGGGACCGCTTGTCCGGCCGGCGGCGAACCCTCCAGCGCCCTTGCCAAACGGCTGCCAAATGTCGTAAAATCTATGGTTTGTTGCCGATAAGGCGACTGATGCGTGTCCGCGTCCATTTCGTAGTAGTACTTTTGTGCCTTGCCGCCGTCGGCTTGCCGGCGCTCGACCCGGGCGATGATTCCGGCCAGATCCTGGGTTCCTACTTGGCAGCCTCGCGCGCCCAGAGCCAGCGGCTGAACGGCTCGACCTCCGAAGTTTCTATCGACGCCGAAATCCCGCGGATACACAAGACGGGGCGGCTGGCCGCGATCCGGCGCATCTCGAGGCTCGGACGGCTCACCTACGACGTCCTCGGGTTCGAGGGCGACAACTCGGTGAAGACCAACGTCATTGCTCGCTACCTGAGCGCCGAGGCCCAGGTGCGGGAGACCGGCACGGCGTCGCTCGCGATCACTCCCGACAACTACAAGTTTTCTTACAAAGGTCTTCGGGAATGGGACGGGCGGCCGATCCACGTCTTCGAGCTCAAGCCCCGCGCCAAGCGCAAGGGGCTTTTCAAAGGAACGCTCTGGGTCGACGCGCAAAGTCACCTGCCGGTGCGGGAAGCCGGCCAGTTCGTCAAGAACCCGTCGATATTCATTAAGAAGGTGCAGTTCACGCGGGACTACCAGGTGCAGGACGGCGTGGCGGTGGTGGCGCGGCTGGATTCCACCGTCGAGACGCGCCTGGTCGGGAAGGCGCGGCTGACCGTGCGGTACGCCGATTACCGCATGGAACCGCCCGGACTCATTACGGATAGTCAGTAGTCCGGCGCCGCCGGCAGTGATGGCGTGAAAGGGTTGAGGGAACGACCTTGTCGATGCGAACGCTGTTTCTGAACCCGCCGTCGTTCGAAGGCTTCGACGGCGGCGCCAGCTCGCGCTGGCCGGCCACCCGCGAGATTGAAAGCTACTGGTATCCCATCTGGCTGTGCTACCCGGCCGGGATGCTGCCCGACAGCCGCGTGGTGGACGCGCCGCCTCACAAGATCACCATCGACCAGACCGTGGCGATGGCGCGGGACTTCGAGTTCCTCGTGCTGTTCACCTCGACGCCCGGTTTTGCCGCCGACGCGCGCATCGCCGCCATGATGAAGGACGCCAACCCGCGGCTGAAGGTCGCCTTCGTCGGACCCCACGTAGCGGTGCTGCCGGAAGAGAGCCTGAAGGCCGCGCCGGCGGTCGATTTCATCGTGCGCGGCGAGTTCGATCACCCCATCGTCGATTTCGCCAACGGCAAGCCGCTGGCGGAAATCCCCGGGGCCAGCTTCCGCGTGAACGGCAACTTCCAGCACAATCCGGAAGCGCCCGTGATCGAGGACCTGGACTCGCTGCCCTGGGTCACCAAGGTCTACAAACGCGACTTCGACATCACCCGCTACAACGTGCCGTTCCTGCTGCACCCCTACCTGGCCTTTTACACCGAGCGCGGCTGCCCGGCGCTGTGCACCTTCTGCCTGTGGCCGCAGACGCTCTCGGGGCACCGCTGGCGGATCCGCTCGGCGGACGACGTGACCAACGAGGTTCGCTACGCGCTCGAGAACTTCCCCGGCCTCAAGGAAATCTTCTTCGACGACGACACCTTCAACATCCGCAAAAACCGGGTGATCGAGCTGTGCGCCAAGCTCCAGCCGCTGAAGTTCACCTGGTCGTGCACCTCGCGCGTAACCGTCGATTACGAGACGCTCAAGGCCATGAAGGACGCCGGCTGCCGGCTGCTGATCGTCGGTTACGAGTCCGGAGATCCGCAGATTCTGAAGAACATCAAGAAGGGCGCCACCGTCGAGCGGGCCATCGACTTCACCCGGGATTGCAAGAAGCTCGGCCTGGTGGTTCACGGCGACTTCATCATCGGCCTGCCCGGCGAGACGCGCGAGACCATCCGGCGGACCGTCGATTTCGCCAAGCGGCTCGACACCGAGACGATTCAGGTGTCGATCGCGCACCCCTATCCGGGGACGGAGTTTTACGAGTACGTCAAGCAGAACAACCTGATCACGATCGACTCCATGACCGACGAGAGCGGGCACCAGTTGCCGAACATCCGCTATCCGGGCCTCGATCGCGGGGAGCTGGTGGACGCGGTCGAGCGGTTCTACGGGGAGTATTATTTCCGGCCGCGCGTGATCTGGCGCATCGTGCGCAAGGCGATCTTCAACGGCGCCGAGCGGCGGCGGCTGGCCAAAGAGGCGCGGGAGTTTCTGTCCCTGCGTTCGAAGCGCAAGAAGTTCGTGGCCGGCCACCGCGCCGCGCGGCCCGAGGCTGCCGCCGCGACCCCCTCCCTTTGAAGACGACCATTTGTCTGCTTGTGGTCGTGGCCACCAACACGGCGGGCAACCTGTTGCTCGGCTACGGCATGCGCCAGGTCGGCAGCATCGCATCCTGGTCGCCGCTGGAGCTGGCGGTGTCGGCGGTGCGGGCGATGGCCAATCCGTATGTCGCGGGCGGCGTCGCACTGCTCATCGTGTTTTTTCTGGCCCACATGATTGCGCTGAGCCGGGCGGATTTGAGCTACGTACTGCCGGTCACCTCTGGGGGCTACATCCTCGTCGCGCTGCTCGGTTGGGGGTTGCTGGGCGAAACGGTTCGTCCGGCCCGCTGGATCGGGATCGCCGTGATCGTGGCCGGCATGACTCTGGTGGCGCGCACGCCGGCGTCAACGGTCGCAGGGCGCGCCCGATGAGATTCTTCCTGCTGGCGCTGGTGGTGGGCGGGGCCGTCGTCGGGGACCTGCTGAAGACACTGGCCATCCGCCAGCACGCCGCGGTCGAGGATTTCCGTCCGGGCGCGCTGGGGCGGCGCCTGGGCCTGGCGTTCCGCACGCGCCGGCTGTGGCTGTCGCTGGCGGCTTATGCGCTGTCGTTCTTCGCGTTCCTGGGACTTCTGTCGGTGGCCGAGGTAAGCTTCGCCGTTCCCGCGACTGCGGCGAGCTACGCGATCGAGACGGCGCTGGCGAAGTGGATACTGGGAGAGACCGTCAGCCGCCAGCGCTGGGCTGGCGCGGGCGTGGTCGCCGCCGGCGTCGCGCTGATCTCGGTGTGACAATCCTGGCGTTGGTTTTGTGGGCGCTGGTCGCCGCCTCGGCCGCCTATTATCTGACGGCGCTTCTCGCGGCGCTGTTCTTCCGGCCGCCGCGCGGCGCGTCGTTTGCTCCGCCGGTTTCGATCTTGAAGCCGGTGTGCGGGCGCGATCGCGACTTCTACTCCTGTATTCGCAGCCACGCCGTGCAGGACTATTCGGGCGATCTCGAGCTGCTGTTCGCGGCGCGCAACGCGGGCGACGAGGCCGTCGCCGACATCCGGCGGCTGGCTGAGGAGTTTCCGAATCGGCGGATCGAGCTGTTCTTCACGGATCGGGAGTACGGACCGAACGACAAGGTCAACGCCCTCGAGCGGCTGCGCCGGGAGTGCCGCGGCGAAGTGCTGCTGATCGACGACAGCGACATTCGCGTCGGCGCCGACTACGTGCGCCGCGTGATGGGGCCGCTCGAGGATCCCGGCGCCGGCCTGGTGACCTGCCAGTTCCGGGGCGTGCCGGGACGCGGATTGCCATCGCTGCTCGAAGCCCTGTGGATCGCCACCGACTTTCAGGTGAGCGTTCTCGTCGCGCGGCTCCTGCGCGTCCCGTTCGCGCTGGGGGCGACTCTGGCGCTGCGGCGGCGCGACCTCGAGCGGATCGGCGGCTTCGGCCCGCTGGCCGGATACCTCGCCGACGATTACCGCCTGGGGCTGGCCATCCGCGATCTGGGACTGCGGATCGAGCTGTCGGACCAGGTCGTCGAGACTGTATTGCTCGAGGATAGCTGGCCGGCGTCATGGCGCCACCGGTTGCGATGGGGACGGACGCTGCGCGCCTGCCGGCCCGGCGGCTACCTCGGGATGGCGGTGACGTTCACGGCGCCGCTGAGCGTCGCCGCCCTGGCGGTCGAGCCGTCGGCCTGGCCGCTGGCGGTGGTCGCCCTGACTGCCCGCTGGGCCGCGGGAATTTTTGTTGCCGCCGGCCGGCTGCGGGATCCAAAGGCCGGACGCTACCTCTGGTTAATGCCTTTTGGGGATCTCGTCTCCTTGGGCGTTTGGATCGGGAGTCTCTTCGGCAGCACCGTGGAGTGGCGCGGGACGCGGTTCCGCCTGACGGCCGACGGGCGCATTAGGCCGAACTGACGAGCGAGGAGGTCAGGGCAGCAGGGGCGGCAGTCTGCTAAGAAAAGCGCCTACGACACTCGGAAACGACATACCAGCCCACCATGCCTTGAATTCACTCTCCGGTTTCCAAGCGACGGTGAAGAAGCCGGCGAAAAGGGCGGAAAGAGCCGAGGCTATGACGACGTGCCACGTCAATGAGGAACTTCCCTTCGATGAAATCACCGCATTCACGCGAAGGAACTCTATCGTGGCACCCCCGAGACATCCCCACACGAACCGTCCCGTCCTGTTGATGCGCGGCATGTCAATGTCCCGCCCAGCGGACCATCTACGGGCCGATGAAGGCTACGTAGCTTCGTATTGCTTCAACGGTCTCTCGTGGAAGCCATCTAACGTTAAACCACGCCCCGAGATAAACGAGGAGATAGATCAGTACCGGAGCAAACGGTACCAACCAAGGCCCCAGGGCTGGAACCCATGAATGCGTTGGTTCCGGAAGTGCGATGTCTGAAGAAGAAGCGACAGGCGCTTGGGGGGGCGGCGCTTGTGATGTCACCAACGAGCTCCTTGCACATGGGAATCAGCTCCACACCGGACGAGCATCGGCCGACGTCCCTTTTCAACTCTGGCTGGCTTATAGACCGTCATAGTAGGTGATATGCCGCACCGGTGTCAACAAAAAAAGGCGCGTTTGCAGACGTAATTTGCCTTACCGAGGCCAACCAGGACTTTTGAAGCTCAAGCACACGCGCAAGTCATTGAAAACACGGTGTTGGCGGATAACCAGCCGGGCACTCACGCGCCAGCGCAGAGCAAGGTCGGACGCTGCCCAAAGAACAAAGCAGTCGGCCGATCACTGGACAAGTAGAGCCAAGTAAACTCGGATCTTTTCCACGGTCTCCCGTGGAACGATTCCCGCCCAAGCTCCCACGTATAGAAGCAGGAACAGAAGCACCGGAGAAAAGGGCAGCAGCCACGATCTCAGGCGAGCCCCTTCCGCCTGGGCGACCTCGAGGCGATGGGCCTGTGAGCCTTCTCCACCAACTGATGCGTTGTTTGCCACGGAAACTTGCTCCCTGGCCATCCGATTCTCCTTTCTATCGACAGGCAGGCCAAGTCGCGTTAACATCCAACCGCACTAGAATAGGCTTTTGCCATATGAGACGCAAGCCGCGCTCGTCTGGTTCCGCTCCTTCCAACGGCTGCGCCGTGCCGCCGGGTCAGTGATGCTCCGTACATCATCAGTAGTATGTCCCCGCCGAAACAAGAGTTACAGGAGCGGTTCGGCCCCCTCGGTCCGGTAGAGCCTCCTCGTTTACGGTCGCACGCTTGCAGCGGGACCTCGTGACGACTCGGGCGAGTCGTCAAAGCCTAGCTCCAGAATAGCACGCGAATCCCTCGGAGGCCTGAACAATTCCGTGGACTAATCGCAAATCTCAGATATTTATGGGAGAAATAATGTGCGCCGGACGGTGACCGTTTCGCTCATCTTGCCGTTGGTTTCTCCGTGGAGTGGCGCGGCACCCGGTTCCGCTTGGCGAGACGACCGGCTCCTCAAGTCTTGAGCAGCTCGACGATCTCCGCCGCCACGGCCCGGGCGCGTTGGAGCTGTCCGGGCTCGAAGCTGATGGCGCCGACGCGCGAGTGCCCGCCGCCGCCGTAGTGTTCGCAGATGGTCGCCAGGTTGTGCGCCGGCTCCCGCGGCGCCCAGGGATTCGATCCCACCGACACCTTGGTGCGGAAACTGGACGCGCTAACGGACACCGTGTAGACGCTCTCCGGAAACAGGTAATAGGGTATGAATTTGCTATACCCTTCCTGCTCCTCGCCGGCGAGGTCGAAGAAGATCACGCCGCGATCGCACCGCGCCCGGCCGCGGATCAAGTCGATGGAGGCGACGTGCCGCCGGTAGAGCGGCTCGAACAGGGCGACTATCTCCGGCTGCGCCGCGATTTCCTCCAGCCGCCGGCGGGCCATCCAGCCAACCATCTTGGCGCAGACGTTCTCCGGCGAGGCTTCGATCACCAGAGTGAGCTTCATCGCCGGAGCGCCCAGCTCGACCGCGGTCTTGGCGTCCGGGTACTGCGCGCCGTCGATGATGTCGGCCCACCAGACCAGCTCGCCAAGCTCCGGCCGCTCGAAACCGAATTTCTCGCGGGCGACCGTGGCCAGGAACTTGGTGCAGGAGCGAAAGGCCGGGTCGTAGAACTTCTTCCCGCCGCGGTCCAGGCGAAAGTGTTCGGCATCCTCGGGGCTGAGGAAGGCGCTTTGGTGGTGGTCGAACCACCAGGTCACGCGCGGGGAACTGCAGTACTTGAAGTCGACGATGACGTTCTCGTCGCCGTCGAACTGGGATTCGTCAAAGAGCTGCGAGGCGCGGTGGGCGAGGCCCGTGCAAATGAACTCCGCCGACGGGTCGTGGCAATGGCGGAAGAACTCGCTGAAGTAGGCGGCGGTGGCGGCGCCGTCGAAACACCGGTCGTGGTAAAACAGCCGGACGCGCATGACCCCGGGGACGCCGGTCTAAGGCTCGGCGAGGAAAACCGTATAGCATGACGCAGCGCGAGGCAAAGATCAAGTAAAAAGTGGGGTCGTCCAAGCTGGGTCCCCGGAGGGCTGTGAGATAATCTGGGCGACCGGCGGGGTCACCGGATGAATCGTCGGCACTTCCTGCAAGCGGCGGCGGGCGCGGCGGCCGGCCTGGCGGCAGCCGAACGCCCGCCCAACGTGGTCCTGATCTTCGCCGACGACTTGGGCTACGGCGACCTGGGCTGCTACGGGTCGAAGATTCGCACGCCCCACCTCGACCGCTTGGCCGCCGAGGGGATGCGGTTCACGCATTACTGCTCGGCCAACCCGCTGTGCTCGCCGTCGCGCGCGGCGCTGCTCACCGGGCGGTATCCGGCGCGGGTCGGGGTGCCGCGGGTTCTGAACCCTAAAGACACCGAGGGCCTGCCCGACGACGAAACCACGCTCGCGCAGCTTCTGAAATCCCGCGACTACAAGACGATGTGCGTCGGCAAGTGGCACCTGGGGCACCTGCCGCGGTACCTGCCCACCGCCCGCGGCTTCGACGCCTACTTCGGCATACCCTACAGCAACGACATGAACCCTCCCGTGCTGCTGCGGGACACCGCCGTTGTCGAGCCGTCGGCGACGCTCGAAACGCTGACCGAGCGGTACACCCAGGAGGCCGTGCGGTTCATCGAGCGATCCAAGGACGCCGGGTTCTTTCTGTATTTCCCGCACACCTTTCCGCACATCCCGTTGGCGGCCTCGCGGCGGTTTCGCGGCCGCTCGCCGCTGGGACTCTACGCCGACGTGGTCGAGGAGCTCGACTGGAGCGTCGGCGAAGTCCTGTCGACGCTCCGCCAGCACCGGCTCGAGGAGAACACGCTGGTGCTGTTCTCGAGCGACAACGGGCCGTGGTATCAGGGCAGCCCCGGACGGCTGCGGGGCCGCAAGGGAATGACCTGGGAGGGCGGCGTGCGCGTCCCCTTTTTGGCGCGCTGGCCGGGCCGGATTCCGGCCGGCAAAACCTCCCCCGCGCTGATCTCGGCGCTCGATGTCGTCCCCACGGTGGCGCGGCTGTGCGCTGCGAAACCGCCCGCCAAGCCGGTCGACGGAATCGACATTTGGCCGATCCTCTCCGGCGAGCGGAGCGCCCTCGAGCGCGAGGCGCTTCTGTATTTCGACAACATACATCTGCAATGCGCCCGCTGGCAGCAGTGGAAGCTGCACGTGGCGCGCTACAACGCGCTGCGCTGGAGTCCCGCGCCGGCGGGCGGAACGGTGAACCTGCCGCTAGCGACGCCGGAGCTGTACAACCTGCTCGACGATCCCGACGAGAGCTACGACGTGGCCCAACAAAATCCGCAAGTAGTCAAACAAATCCAGGCGCGGATCGAGCGCCTGATGGCGACATTCCCCGAGCCGATCCAGAAAGCGTACGCGGAGACCAAGGCGCGCCAGACGGCCTGGAGCGCCACCGGCAACGTCCCGAGGGCCACGCCCTAGCCGCTCTAACCCCCAACCCCCAGCGCTGCGAGCCGCGCTCCGGGCCGCGAGACCCAACCCCCGACCCCCATCCCCGCGCTGCGAGCCGTGCTGCGGCTCGCAGCGCTATAATCGGGGTCTAAGAGGAGTCGCAGCCACCATGAGAACCGAGTGGGTGACCAAACGCGAAGGCGATCCCGTGCGCACGCAGATGCACTATGCGCGCCGCGGGATCACGACCGAAGAAATGCACTACGTGGCGCGGCGCGAGAAGCTCTCGCCCGAGCTGGTGCGCGACGAAGTCGCCCGCGGCCGGATGATCATCCCGGCCAACATCCGCCACACCAACCTCGAGCCGATGGCCATCGGCATCGCCTCGGTCTGCAAGATCAACGCCAACATCGGCAACTCGGCGGTCACCTCCGACGTCGACGGCGAGCTCGAAAAACTGCGCTACTCCGTCAAATACGGCGCCGACACCGTGATGGACCTCTCGACCGGCGGCGACATCCCCGAGATCCGCCGCCACATCATCGCCCACTCCCCCGTGCCCATCGGTACTGTTCCTATCTACGAAGCGCTGACGCGCGTGAAGCGCGTCGCCGACCTGACGCCGCAACTGATGCTGGAAGTCATCGAGGAGCAGGCCGAGCAGGGCGTCGACTACATGACGATCCACGCCGGCGTGCTGATCCAGTACGTGCCGCTGGCCGTGAAGCGGGTCACCGGAATCGTCAGCCGCGGCGGCTCCATCCTGGCCGAGTGGATGGTCAAGAACCACCGCCAGAACATGCTCTACGAGCACTTCGACTCGATCTGCAAGATCTTCCAGAAGTACGACGTGAGCTTCTCGTTAGGCGACGGCCTGCGTCCCGGCTCGGTGGCCGACGCCAGCGACGAGGCGCAGTTTGCCGAGCTGGCGACCCTGGGCGAGCTGACCAAAAAGGCCTGGGAGTACGACGTCCAGGTGATGATCGAGGGGCCGGGCCACATCCCGATGGACCAGATCCAGCTCCAGGTGGAGAAGGAAATGGAGATGTGTTACGAGGCGCCGTTCTACACGCTGGGCCCGCTGGTGACGGACTTCGCGCCGGGCTACGATCACATCACCTCGGCGATCGGCGCGGCGATGATCGGCTGGCACGGCGCCTCGATGCTGTGCTACGTCACGCCCAAGGAGCACCTGGGGCTGCCGAACAAGGAGGACGTCAAGCAGGGGCTGATCGCCTACCGGATCGCGGCCCACGCCGCCGACATCGCGCGGCGCCGCCCTGGCGCGCGCGACCGCGACGACGAGCTCTCCCGCGCCCGTTACAACTTCGACTGGAACCGCCAGTTCGAGCTGGCGCTCGACCCCGAAACCGCACGCGCCATGCACGACGAGACGCTGCCGGAAGAGGGCTACAAGGATGCCCACTTCTGCTCCATGTGCGGGCCGCGGTTCTGTTCCATGAACATCTCTTCGACGGTCGAGGGGTTCACCGCCGAGGAAGCGGAGGCCGTGGTCAACGGCATGGCCCCGCAGTTGGTGAGTATCGGGAGGTAGCCTCGCAGCAAGGCAGTTTCGCCATCCGGCGCCGGTCTTCACGTCAACGTACTCCCGACCATCCTCTCGCGGAACCGGATCGCCTGATCGCGCTGTCGACTACGACTTCGGGATCTGCTTGGCGGGGTCCATGAACGGCATCACCACTACAACCGCCGGAGCTTCCTCGAGCGGAGTTTCGACCGTCAGCCGGGTTCCCAGCGCGGCGCACGCTGCCGGAACCATTGCGTAGCCGATGTTTTTCTCGAGGCGGGGCGAGTGGACGGCCGAAGTCACCACACCGACCGGCTCGCTGCCCTTTCGCACCGGCCAGCGGGTGAAGTTGAACGGAAGCGCCGGCCCCTCGATCTCCACGCCGGCCAGCCGCCGGCGGACACCTTCGGTCTGGATGCGGCGCAGAGCGTCGCGGCCGATGAAGTCTTCCCGCTTGTCGATATCCACGAGGCGCTCCAGGCCGACCTCATACGGATTGTTCTCGAGCGTCATGTCGGTGCCGTAATTGAGAATCCCGGCCTCGATCCGCCGGATGTCGGACGGCCCGGTCGGCCGGATGTTGTAGGGGCGGCCGGCGTCCATCACGCGTTCCCACAGATCGAGCGCTCGCGAGCCATCCCGGAGATAAATCTCGTAGCCGACTTCCCCAGTCCAGCCCGTGCGCGTGACGATCAGCGGAATCCCGTCGAGATCCGTTTCGAAAAAATAGTAGTACCGAAGCGCCAGCGCGCGGTCGCCGAACAGGGCGCGCGCCACCTCCTTCGATTTGGGCCCCTGTACTTGCAGCGGCGAAACGTCCGGCTCGCGGATTTCGACGCGCAGGCCCGAGTGCGCGGCGACGCCCTTGGCGTAGAGCAGCAGGTCGCTGTCGGCGCCGGCCAGCCAGAAGTGGTTCTCGCCGAGGCGCAGCAGCACGGGGTCATTAACAATACCGCCGTCATCCGCCGTGATCAGAACATACTTGCCCTGCCCCACGCGGCAGGAGGCGAGGTCGCGCGGCGTCAGCAGGCTCGTGAAGCGGAAGGCGTCGGGGCCGGTGATTTCGGTCTGCCGCTCGACGCTGACGTCCCACAGCGCCGCCTCGCGCAGCAGATGCCAGTATTCCGCGACCGGGTCGTCGTAGAAGCTGGGCAGAAACATATGGTTGTAAACGGTGTAGGCGCGGCAGCCGTAACGCTGCGTGGCCTCAAAATAGGGCGAGCGGCGCAGGCGCGCGCCGGCCTGGATCAGGGACATGTCGAAAGGCACGGTGTCGATGATAGCATTTGGAGATTTGGTGATTTAGTGATTTGGTGATTTGGTGATTGAAAAACCCTTCGCGACGATGCGGGTGGACTCCGACGACCGCGTTCTAGTGGTGAACTGCGGCCACGGGGAAGCCGCGCGGCGGCTGGCAGCGCTGGCGGCGAATGGGCTGGTTGTGGGAATCGATAAGACCGACGAGGCGGTGCGCGAGGCGCGGCGGCAGGCGGCGGCGATCGACAACGTGATGTTCGCGCTCGGCGCGCCCGAGGAGATCCCCTGGAGGGAGAACTACTTTTCGCTCGTCTTGTGCAACCCACCCGTGGAGGACTGGAAGCGCGCCGCCGCGGAGGTCTTCCGGGTGACCGCTCCAGGCGGCCGGGGCTGCTTTCCCCAGGCCCCGCCGGAAGCCGAGGCCGCCCTGGGCGACGTCGGCTTCGAAGTCCGCGGCCGTTTGCCTTTGGAGGTTCGAAAGCCGTAAAATGAAGCTTACATGCCCTTCCTCCAGAACCAGTTCGAAAAGAACTTCCTGACGACGTCGGTCGACTTCGTATTCAACTGGGCGCGCAAGTCGGCGATCTGGCCGCTGACGTTCGGGCTGGCCTGCTGCGCCATCGAGATGATCGCTTCCTCGACGTCGCGGTTTGACATTGCGCGGTTTGGCAGCGAGGTTTTCCGGCCGAGCCCGCGGCAGAGCGACCTGATGATCGTCGCCGGCACCGTCACGTTGAAAATGGCGCCGGTGCTCAAGCGCATCTGGGACCAGATGCCCGACCCCAAGTGGTGCATCTCGATGGGAGCCTGCTCCAGCGTAGGCGGCCCTTTTAATACCTACGCGGTGCTGCAAGGGGTCGACCGCGTCGTCCCGGTGGACGTTTACGTCATCGGCTGCCCGCCGCGTCCGGAGAATCTTTTCTTCGCGCTGCTGAAGCTCCAGGACAAGATCGATCAGATGAGCACGCTGGTGAAACGCCCCACCGAAGTGCGGCTCGACGAGAGCATGCTCGAGCAGTTCAAGAAGCGCGTCATGATCGCGCAAGTGCAGAACCCGGCCGCCTGACGGGCCGATGCCGGAGCTTCCCGAAGTTGAAACCATCGTGCGTGGGCTGGCCGGGCGGCTGCGCGGCCGCCGGATCGAGCGCGTCGAGGCCGGCCGCTCGCGCGTGGTGCGCGGAGATGTCGGCCAGGCGGCGGGATACCGCGTCGCGGGCCTCCAGCGCTGGGGCAAGCATATTCTGGTCGAGCTGGAGCGCCGGCGGGCGCGCGCTCTGCTGGTGGTGCACCTCGGGATGACCGGCCAGCTCGTCTGGAACGGCCAGCCCGGCAAACACACGCGCGTGACGATCGCGCTCGGCGGCGGCGATGAGCTGCTGTTCAACGACATCCGGCAGTTCGGCAGGTTCGAGTGGGCCCCGCGGCTGCCGGAGCGGCTCGCGGCGCTGGGGCCGGAGCCGCTCGAAATCCGCCGCGAGGAGTTCGTGGGGCGCTGGCGGGCGCGGCGGACGATGGCCAAAGCGCTGCTGCTCGACCAGCGGTTCCTGCGCGGTCTTGGCAATATCTATGCGGACGAGGCGTTGTTTCGGGCGCGGATTCACCCGCGGGCCATCGCGGCTCGCCTGCGGCCGCAGCGCGCCGCGGCGCTTCATGGCGCCATTCGCGCCGTGCTGCGGGAAGCCATCCGGCGCGGCGGATCGTCGATCGCCAACTACGTCTCGAGCGACGGCGAGCCCGGCTGGTTTCAGTTGCGGCACCGCGTCTACCGCCGCACGGGGCTGCCGTGCGTGGCTTGTGGTACGCTGATCCGTCGTCTCGCAATCGCTTCCCGGAGCAGTCACTTTTGTCCCAAATGTCAGAGGCCGTGAGACGAAGAGTGCGCCTGGCCGGGGTCGCGTCGCTGCTGGCGGCGCTGCTCGGCTGCGCCTCGAAGCCGGCGGCGAAGATCTTCCCGTTTCCCTACTCGATTGACGATCTTTCCAACGGGCTGCGCTTCATCACCGTCCCCACCGGCCTCCCCAACATCGTCGCGCTCTACATCGTCGTGCAGACCGGCTCGCGCAACGAGGTCGAGCCGGGCAAGTCCGGCTTCGCCCACCTGTTCGAGCACATGATGTTCCGCGGCACCGAGCGCTTCCCGCCGGAAAAATACGAGGCGGTGATGCAGGCGGCCGGGGCGCAGACCAACGCCTACACCTCCGACGACCTCACGGTCTACCACGCCGTGTTCGCCAAGGACGACCTCGAGCCGCTGCTCGAAATCGAGGCCGACCGCTTCCAGAACCTGAAGTACACCGAGGAGGCCTTCAAGACCGAGACCCGCGCCGTCCTCGGCGAATACAACAAGAACAGCACCAACCCGTTCGTCAAGCTGGAAGAGGCCGTCCAGGATGCGGCCTTCACGCGCCACACCTACAAGCACACCACCATGGGCTTCCTGCGCGACGTCGAGGACATGCCCAATCAGTACGCCTATAGTCTCGAGTTTTTCAACCGCTGGTATCGCCCCGAGTACACGGTGGTCTGCCTGGTCGGAGACGTCGAGCGCAGATCTGCGCTCCAGTTGGTCGAGAAATACTTCGGCGGCTGGAAGCGCGGCGGCTACAAGGCCGCCATCCCCGCCGAGCCGCCGCAAGCGGAACCCAAGACGACGCACGTGGACTGGCCCACGCCGACGCTGCCGCTGGTGGCGGTGGCCTTCAAGTCGCCCGCCTATGACGACGAGGCGAAGGATTCGGCCGTTCTGGACGTCGCCGCCTATTACGCCTTCTCGGAGAACTCCGACCTTTACAAGAAACTCGTGATCGACGAGCAGAAGGTGGACACGCTCTACGCGGACAACACCGATCACGTCGATCCGTACTTGTTCAGCGTGGTCGCGCGCGTCAAGGAGGCCAAAGACCGCGACTACGTGCGGGACCAGATCCTGGCGGCCATCGAGGCGCTGCGGGACACCCCGGTGCCGGCCGAGCGGCTGGAGGAAGTCAAGTCGAACCTGCGCTACGAGGTTGCGCTGAGCCTCAACAGCACGGCGTCGGCGGCGCGCGTGCTGGCGCCGTTCGTCGCCCTGCGGCGGACGCCCCAGACCATCAACAAGCGCTACGCCTTGTATCCGGCGATCACCCCTCAGGAAGTGCAGGCCATGGCGCGGAGGTATCTCGTGCCGAACTCGCGCACCATCGCCACGTTGAGCCAAATACCATGATTCACCACCAAGACACCAAGTCAACCAGGAGATGGGGTTCTTGGTGCCTTGGTGTCTTGGTGGTGACCATCGCCTCCGCCCAGCCGATCGAGACGCTCACCCTGCCGTCGGAGTCGCCGCTGGTGAATTTTCGCATTCTGTTCCGCGCCGGGGCCGCGTCGGATCCGGCCGGCAAGCAAGGTGCGGCGGCGCTGACGGCGGCCATGCTCTCGCAGGGCGGCTCGCTCGCCATGACCTACGACCAGATCGTGCGCGCGCTGTTCCCCATGGCCGCCTCCATCCGCTCCCAGGTCGACAAGGAAATGACCGTCTTCAACGGAACCACGCACGCCGACAACCTCGACAGGTACTACTCGCTGCTGCGCGCCATGCTGCTCGAGCCGGGCTGGCGCGAGGACGATTTCCGCCGCCTCAAGACCGACGCCATCAATCGCCTGCGCGTCGAGCTGCGCGGCAATAACGACGAGGAGCTGGGCAAGGAGGCGCTCTATCTGCGGATCTACGAAGGGCATCCCTACGGCCACGAGAACACCGGCACCGTCGCGGCGCTCGAGAAGATGACGCTCGACGATCTGCGGGCCTTCTACCGGCAGAACTATACGCAGGCGAACGTCGTCCTCGGGCTGGCCGGCGGCTATCCGAAGGGGTTTGCCGAGAAGGCCGCCTCGGATTTCGAGCGGCTGCCGGGCGGGGGCCCGGCGAATAAGTTGCAGATCTGCAACCAATTCCTGCCCGACCCCAAGCCGCCCCGCAAGCTGCGGGTCCGGCTGATCGACAAGAACACGCGGGCCACGGCGATTTCGCTGGGGTTCCCGCTAGCCGCCAACCGCGCCTCGCCCGACTGGCCGGCCCTGCTTGTGGCCCAATCCTATTTCGGCCAGCACCGCTCCAGCAAGGGCCTGCTCTACGCCCGGCTGCGCGAGCTGCGCGGGCTCAACTACGGCGACTACGCCTATATCGAGTACTTTCCGCGCGGGATGTTCCAGTTCGAGCCGGACCCCAACCTCGGGCGCTGCCAGCAGATCTTCCAGATCTGGATCCGGCCGGTCGAGCCGCAGAACGCGACGTTCGCGCTGCGGGCGGCGCTCTACGAGCTCGACAAGCTCGTCCGGGACGGGATGTCCCTGCAGGAGTTCGAGGGCACGCGAAAGTTCCTTTCGAAATTCGTCAACCTCCTGACGCAGACCGACGCCGCCCGGCTCGGCTACGCGCTCGACAGCCGCTACTATGGCCTGCCGGAGTTCAACGGCTGGCTCAAGAACGCCCTGTCGCGCCTCACCCTGGCGGACGTCAACCAGGCCATCCGCAAGCACCTGCGGGCCACCGACCTCGACGTGGTCATCGTCGCCAAGGACGCCCCGGGGCTTAGAAAGACGATCCTGGCGGGGACGCCTTCTGTGATAACATATGTAGCCCCGAAACCCAAAGAAGTGCTCGAAGAGGACCAGCGCATCGGTCGCTACCGGCTGGACGTGGGGTCAGTCGATGTGGTGCAGGTCGACGGCGTCTTCGAGAAGTAGAAGTCAGGAGTCAGAAGTCAGGAGTCAGAAGCCATGCCTTCGAGAGCGTTTCTAGTTCTGCCTTTCTTTTCCCTCGTTCTGCTGGCGCAGAAGACGGATGCGCCGCGTCACATTTTCAGCCTCAGCGAGCCGCTGACGGCGGCCAGCGGCCTCGCGCCGCGGGCGGTGGCCGGCGATTTTCTGCGGCGCGTCGCCGCGGACGACGGCTTCGCGCCGCTCGATCTCGAAGGCGTCTACGTGGCCAAGGAATACCGCACCCAGCACAACGGCGTCACGCACTTCGTCTACAAGCAGCGCTTCGCCGGCGTCGACGTGTTCAACGCCGAGTGGACGGTGAACATCGACCGCGACGGGCGCGTGATCAACGCCGGCGGGCGGCTGTTCCACGTGCCACAACCCGGGGCGGCGCTGCCGGCGTTCCAGAGCGCCATGCAGGCGGTGCGCGCGGCGGCGATGGCCGTCAATCCCGCCGCCGGCGAGCGCTTCACGCCGTTCCTTGCCGCGCCCGAGGGATCCAGTAAACGGGTGCGAATTCACCAGGGCGCCTTTGGCGAGGACATAGAAGGGGAAGCCGTCTGGTTCGGATGGAACGGGCAGGTGCGCCCGGCGTGGCTGTTTCACGTTCTCGACACCGACCGCATCCACAACTACGCGGTGATCGTCGACGACGCGACCCAATTGGTCTTGTGGAAGGAGAGCCTGACGTTCCAGCAGTCCGCCCCTCGCGGGATCGTCTTTGAGGGCGCCAGCCCGCAGCCGAACCCGAACCCCGGCGTGCGGCTCACCGCGCCGCCGCCGATCGTCAACCGCACCGTGCAGTCCTTCGCCGGCGACCCGGCGGCGTCGCCGCAGGGCTGGCTCAGCGGGAATCAAACGGCGGGAAACAACGTCATCGCCGGCGCCGATTTCCGGGGAGGGTTTTTTGCCGCGCCGGTGGTCACGACCGCTTCGAACCTGGATTTCAACTTCCCGCTCGAGCTCGGCCCGGGGGCGCCGAATCCGATCGCCTTCACCGACGCCGCCACCGTCAATCTTTTCTACTGGGCCAACCGCGCGCACGACCTCTTCTATCAGCTCGGCTTCGATGAGGCGGCGGGCAATTACCAGCAGGAGAATTTCGGCAAAGGCGGCGCGGGAGCCGATCCACTCTACGCCTACAGTCTGTATGGTGCGGCCGGCAGCCCGGCCGCCAGCTTCAACAACGCGTTCTACCGGACCCGCCGGGTGGCCGACGGCGAGCAGTCGGGCATTCACATGTACCTCGCCACGTCGCGCCTCACCGGCGTTTTTTCCGACGGCTCCTACGACGCCGCCGTGATCATTCACGAATACACCCACGGCGTAAGCCTGCGGCTGGTGCGCCAGCTCGGCGGCGCCGAGGGCGGCGCCATGGGCGAGGCCTGGAGCGATTTCTTCGCGCTGGAGTTCCTGGCCCCGGAGGGCGCCCCCGTCGACGGCGTCTACCCGATGGGCGAATACCTCTTCCAGTTGTTCGGCGTGGGCATTCGCACCCGGCCGTATTCCACGAGCCTGGAAATCAACCCCCTGACGTACGCCGCGTTTGGCCGTGTGATCAACGCCCCGGAGGCTCACGCCGACGGCGAGATTTGGGTAGAAGCCCTCTGGGAGATGCGCGCGAACCTGATCCGCCAGTTCGGCGAGCGGGAGGGCCGGCGTCGCGCGCGGCTTCTGGTGATCGACGGCATGAAGCTGTCGCCGCCGGCGCCCACCATGGTCACGATGCGCGACGCAATTCTGCTGGCCGACCGCGTGGGTTTCCGCGGCGACAGCCAGGAGCAGATCTGGGCGGCCTTCGCCCGGCGGGGCCTGGGCGCGCTGGCGCAGGGCAGCACCAGCACCATCACGCTCAACAACCTGGCTTCGTTCGAGCAACCGTCGCCGGTCGGGGCGATGCGCTTCTTCGCCGACTCCTACGTTATCGGCGAAACCGTGCGGATCGTATTGCAGGACGCCAACTTTTCGCAGCCGGCGGCGCGCATCCAGCTCGCGGGCAGTTCGGGCGACGTCGAGACGCTGCTGCTGGCGCGCGGCGCGGGGGGCTTTCTTTACGCTGGCAGCATCGCTGCCGCCTTCGGGCCGGTGACTCTGGGCAACGGCCGGCTGGAGCTGATCCCCGGCGACGCTATCAGGGCCTACTATTCAGACGCAGACGCCGGCGGCGTCGGCCAGCTCATCCAGATCGCGGTGAACGCGCAGCTCCCCTACCTGGCGATCTCGACCCAGCCGCCGCAGTTTCAGTTTTCCGGCGAGACGCCCCTGGACCTTCGCCCGCCGGCGACCACTCGCCGCGTGATCCTGCCGTTTGAGTTCCCCTATTTCGGGAAGAACTACACCAGCGTCTACGTGCACCGCGACGGGCAACTTACCTTTGAGCAGCCGAACCCCAACGTGATTTTCTGCCCCGGCGCCGGAGCCTTGCCGTTCCACAACGGTGTCGCGCCGCTGTGGCTCGGGCTGAACACGAGCGGCGCCGTGCAGCCAGGCGAGAACGTCTACCAGAGCCGGACGGATAGTTCGATCACGTTCCGCTGGGCCGGCGAGACCTTCCTGTTCCGCGCCGGCGCGTCCCGCGAGCCGGTCAACTTCGCCGCGACGCTCTACAACGACGGCCGGATCGAGTTCCGATACGGTCCGGGGAACCGCAGCCTGCTGAGCAACCTCGTCGACGCCGGTCCCTGCACCGACCCGACTCCCACCGTGGGGCTGTCCAACGGCCGCGAGAGCTTTTTCCAGACCGTGGCCAGCCACCACGCCCGGCCGAATCTGGAGAACGCGCCGATGGTGGTGATCGAGCCGCCGTTCTTCTTCTCCAGCGTCCCCGTGGGCCGGCTCGAGACCCCGGCGCTGGGGGACAGCTTTCGCGGGTTCCTGAGCGGGCGCGGCGTGGTGTTTGATTCCGGCGCCGCTATCTCGCGTGTGGACATACTCGTCGACGGCGTAGCCGTGGCGGCAGCGGCGAGGGGCGTGGCGCGGCCGGATTTCTGCGCCGGCGAGAATGTGCCCGGCTGTCCCAACGTCGGCTTCGTTTTCTCGCTGAATTTCGAGGCGCTCGGTATCGGCCCCGGAACCCACACGCTGCGCGCGAAAGTGACCAACGCCCGCGGCGCGTCCTGGGATTTCCCGGATGAGCCGGTCGCTTTCCAGGTGGAAAGCGGCCCGCCACGACCGCCGTTTGGCCGCATCGACACTCCCCCTAACGGCGCGGAGGTAACCGGAACCGTTCCGGTTCGAGGCTGGGCGCTGGCCGAGGACCTGAGGGTGACCGCGGTCGACATTCTGGTTGACGGCGTGACCCACGGGCGAGCCGCTTACAACCAGGTGCGCAACGATGTCTGCACGGAGTTCCCCGGACGGCCGAACTGCCCGGGGCCGGGCTTCACCTTCAACCTGAACACGGCCACTGGCGTTCTGCTGCCGAACGGCACGCACACCCTGGCGGCGCGCGCGCTGGATGAGACGGGCCGCTTCACGATACTCGATCCGCCGGTGGCGATCATGGTCAACAATCCCGCGAACCTCCTGCCGGTCGGGACACTGGAGACGCCGGCAAACAACGAGCGGCTGCGCGGGATCGTTCGCGTCTCGGGATACGCCTATGATCCGGACGGCGTGGTCCGGACGGTGTCGCTGGTTGTGGACAACGTCCTGTTCGCGGCCGTGCCCTACGGCCAGCCGCGGCCAGAGACGTGCGAGCAGCTCTCCGGCGTCGCGGCCTGCCCCAACATCGGCTTCGCGGTGGACCTCGACACCAGGCTATTGACGAACGGCCCGCACACGCTGGGAATCCAGCTCACCGACGACCGCGCCGGCACCGTGATCATCCCGCCGCTGAACCGGCGCGGGATTAATATCTTGGTGGACAACTAATGTGGGGCGGGAACACTAAGGGCCCGGCGTAACCAGCGGCGGCTTGGGGACCGGCGGCGGCAACTCGCGCGCCTGCACTTCGGACTGGAACCCGACGCGCTTGTGGCTGCTATCGCAGAACGGCTTGTTCTCCGAGTGCCCGCAGCGGCACAGCGAAACCACCGTGCGGCCCCCGAGGCCGAAGGCGTTGCCGGCGGCGTCGCAGAGCGTGAATTCGCCTTCGGCGCCTTCCAAACGCAGTGATCCGTTGTTGTTAACCGTAATCTTCATCGATTCCTAATTCTGACTCCTGACTCCTGACTTCTTTCTTCACGCCGCCTTGGCCAGCGCGTTCCTATTGTACTCGGCCAGGTGCAGCATTTCCATCAGCCGGATGACGGGCCAGGCGGGGTCGAACTCGCCGCGGAGGGCCCGGAAGCGCGCCGAGGTGGGGAACTCGTGGTGGTTGTTGTGGAGGCCCTCGCCGGCGGTGATCCAGGCTACCCACTGAAGATTGGTAGCCAGGTTGTCGAAGTTGCGGTAGCCGACCTTGTGGCAGACCGAGTTGATCATGGAGTTCAGGAAGACGTAAATGCCGACGTGCAGGATAAAGCTCGATACGCCGAGAGCCGCGCCGGCCCAGAAGCCGATGCCCAGCAGCGATCCGAAGGCCAGCGCCAGCAGCGTGGCGCCGAGCATGGGGCCGACGCGTCCGGCGTGGGGGATGCGATCCAGCAGGTCATTCTTCCAATCGGGCGTGTATTTCTGCACCATACCGGGCGTGCGGAGTTCCTTGCGGTACATCTGCACGTTGAGGAACAGCACCCTCCAGAGACCCTCAATGTAGGGGCTGTGCGGATCGCCCTCCTGGTCGGAGAAATGGTGGTGTTTGCGGTGGACGGCGGCCCACTCGCGCGGCTCGATGCCGGTCGCCAGGAGCAGCTCCAGATGCATCAGGAACGACACCACCGGGTGGAGCTTGAGGCCTCGGTGGGTCACCGACCGATGCAGATAGATCGTGGTGCAGAGGTTAGTGATCTGAACCAGGCAGACGGTCGCCGCCAGCGACCAGAGAATCGTCGAGATTGTCATCGTTCCTCGTGTTCGTCAAATCAATCGCCATCACGACAGCTTGAGATGGAATCTCCGTTCCGGCAGGTACTACTGGCGGACCAGACCCCCAGTGTAACACGCCCGCCGGGCAGCCCGCAAAGCATTATTGGCAAGGCCCCCCCCAATTCTGTCATCGTCCAACGCCTATCTACCCAATCGTCAATTCCCCTAGATTCCTTTCGCCAGGAAGCCGCCGTCAACGGGCAGCGTCACGCCGGTAACAAACGAGGCCGCGTCGGAGACCAGGAAGACGGCCGCGCCGACCAGCTCGTCGAGGTTCCCGATGCGGCCCATGGGCGTGCGGCGGACGATGGCCTCCATGCGCTCGGGGATATCCAGCAGGCGCGTGTTCAACGGCGTGCGAAAAACGCCGGGGGCCAGGGCGTTGACGCGAACGTTGTACTTCGCCCATTCCGAGGCCAGCGTTTCGGTCAGCATGCGCACGCCGCACTTGCTGACGTTGTAGGCGGCGACCTCGGGAAAGCCGACGAAACTGGTCAGGGATCCCGTGTTCAGGATGACGCCTTTCTGCTGGCGGATCATCAGGCGGCCGAAGACCTGGTCGGCGCGGAAGGTGCCGTTCAGGTTGACGTCGAGGACGCGGAGCCAGTCCTGCTCGGCCAGCTCCGCCGACGGCGCCTTAAAGGTGATCCCGGATGCGACCATGAGAATGTCGACGCGGCCGAACCGATCGACCACCGCGGCCGCCAGTCTCTCGAGCGACTCCCGGTCGGTCACGTCGGAGGTCTGGCGGAGGGTCTTCGACCCCAGGGCGCATAACTCCGCGGCCGCCGCCTCGACCATCTCCGGGCGGCGGCTGCTGGCGATGACGCTGGCGCCGGCGCGCGCGTAGCCCAGCGCGATGGCCTTGCCGATGCCGCTCGTGCCTCCCAGCACTACCGCGACTTGGTCGGTCAGCTCAGGCATGAAGGAAAACCCCGATTATAGTATGATCGCGCCATGCGCCTGGTGACATTTTCGGCGGGCGAAGGCCCGCGCGCCGGAGCCGTTTCCGGCGACAGCGTCGTGGACCTGACGGCCTCGGGGATTCCCGATACGGTCGCGTTTCTGGAGCGCTACGGCGGGGCTGGGGACTTCACGCTGGGCGGGCCGAGTTTTCCGCTGGCCAAGGTGCGGCTGCACGCGCCCATCCCGCGGCCGCCCAAGCTGATCCTGATCGGGCTGAACTACCGCGACCACGCCATCGAGGCCGGCCAGCCGATCCCCAGCGTTCCGACGGTGTTCGCGAAGTTCTCGAACGCCGTCATCGGGCCGGGCGAGGCCATCCGGCTGCCGGCGGTTTCGAAGGAGGTCGACTACGAGGCGGAGCTGGCCTTCGTCATCGGACGCCGCGGAAAAAACATCCCCGCCGAGCGCTGGCGCGACTATGTGTATGGCTACACTATAGTCAACGACGTCAGCGCCCGGGACTTCCAGCGCGCGACCACCCAATGGATCATCGGCAAAACGCCGGACACTTTCGCCCCCATGGGGCCGCATCTGGTCAGCGCCGAGGAGGTCCCCGACCCCCACGCGCTGCGAATATCCTGCGAGGTCAACGGGCGGCTGCTGCAGGATTCCTCCACCTCGCAGTTGATCTTCAAGATTCCGGACCTGGTGGCGTATCTGTCGCAAGTGATGACGCTCGAGCCGGGCGACGTGATCTCCACCGGCACGCCGCCGGGCGTGGGTTTCGCGCGCAAGCCGCCGATTTTCTTGCAGCCGGGTGACGAGGTCGTGGTGCGGGTGGAGGGCCTCGGCGAGCTGCGAAACCCGGTATTAACCGCAGATGAACGCCGATAAACCAGGGATGAGGACGTCAGGGTTTGGTTTTCATCTGCGTTTATCTGCGTTCATCTGCGGTTAAGAATTTCTTGATCGACCGCGTCGCCTGCTGGATGCGGCTCTCGTTCTCGACCAGCGCGAAGCGGACGTAACCTTCGCCGTACGGGCCGAACCCAATCCCCGGGGAAACAGCGACCAGGGCCTTCTCGAGCACCAGCTTCGAGAACTCCAGCGAGCCGAGCCCGCGCCAGGCCTCTGGGATCGGCGCCCACACGAACATCGTGCCGCGCGGCGGCTCCACCATCCAGCCGGCGCGGGCTAGCCCCGCGATCAATACGTCGCGGCGTTTCTGGTACGTCGCGCAGATCTTGCGGGTATCCTCGGCGCACTCTCGCAGCGCGATGATCGAGGCGATCTGGATCGGCTGGAAGGCGCCGTAATCGAGATAGCTCTTGATGCGCGCCAGCGCCGCAATCATCTTGCGGTTGCCGACGCAGTAGCCGATGCGCCACCCCGCCATGTTGAAGCTCTTCGACATCGAGAAGATCTCGACGGCGACCTCTTTCGCCCCCTCGATCTCGAGGATGCTGGGAGCCCGGTAGCCGTCGAAGCACAAATCCGCGTAGGCGAAATCGTGGACCACCATGGTCCCGTGATGACGCGCCAGGTCGATCACGGCCTGAAAAAACTCCCGCTCCACGCACAGCGTGGTCGGATTGTGCGGAAACGAAAGGAGCACGAGCTGCGGAGGGCGTGACGTCCTGCGGTAAAGATCCTCGAGCCCGTTGAGGAATGCCGCCGGGTTGGGCATCGGCAGGAGGCAGGCGTGCCCCTCGGCCATCAGCACGCCGTACTGGTGAATCGGGTACGAAGGGTTCGGCGAGACCACCGCGTCGCCGGGGCCGATCACCGCGAACAGCAGATGAGCCAGGGCGTCCTTGGCGCCCACCGTGACGATGGCTTCCGCCTCCGGGTCCAGCTCGACGTGGTAGCGGGTCTTGTAGCGTTTGGTGATCTCGTCCCGCAGGTGTGGAATGCCCCTGGAGACCGAGTAGCGGTGATTGCGGGGGAGGCGGGCGGCCTCGGCGAGCTTGCTGACGACGGCGCGCGGCGTCGGGCCGTCGGGGTTCCCCATTCCCAGGTCGATGACGTCCAGCCCGGCGTGGCGGGCCCGCGCACGCATCTCGTTGATGACCGCGAAGACGTAGGGCGGGAGCTTGCCGATGCGATGGAAGGGTTGGTCGTCAAAAAGCGCCATTCCCGTATATTGTATCCGGTCCCACAGTTTTCCTAACCCCCCGCTTTACAACGCTTTCCCGCAATGGTAGCCTGTGGGTTCACAACGGAGCCGGCTGTGATACGCCCTGCGCGGGGCCGGAAAGGGTTGGTGTGGACACCTGACGATGCGTACTGTCGACCTGATTCGCAAGAAACGTGACGGGGAAGAGCTCAGCGTTGAAGAAATCGATTTCCTGATTCAAAACTGCACCAAAGGCGTCATCCCGGACTACCAGTTGTCCGCTTTCCTGATGGCCGTCTTTTACTCCGGGATGAATGACAACGAGGCCACCGCCTTGACGCTGGCCATGCTGAACTCGGGCGAGCGCCTGGACCTGAGCGCGCTGCCCGGCGCCAAGGTCAGCAAGCATTCCACGGGCGGCGTGGGCGACAAGACCAGCCTCATCGTCGGCCCCGTGGTGGCCGCGGCCGGCGCCGTCGTCCCGCAGATCACCGGACGCGGCCTGGGCTTCACCGGCGGCACGCTCGATAAACTCGAGTCGATCCCCGGTTTCCGCACCCGCCTGTCGGTCGAAGAATTCACAGCGGTTCTCCGCCAGCACAACCTCTGCTTCATCGGCCAGACCGACCAGATCGCCCCCGCCGATAAGAAGATGTACGCGCTCCGCGACGCCACCGCCAGCATCGAGTCGCTGCCCCTGATCGCCTCCTCGATCATGTCCAAGAAGCTCGCCGAAGGCTTCGACGCCCTGGTGCTCGACGTCAAGGTCGGCTCCGGGGCGTTCATGAAAAAACAGACCGATGCCCGAAAGCTCGCCCAATTGATGGTGGTCATCGGCCGCCGCATGGGCAAGCGCGTCCAGGCCCTGCTCACCGACATGGATCAGCCTCTCGGCTACGCCGTCGGCAACGCCCTCGAGATTATGGAAGTTTCCCAGACCCTCCAGAACTCCGGCCCCGGCGACCTGACGCAGTTGTGCGTCGAGCTGTCCGCCCGCATGATCATGCTCGCCACCCCCGGCCAGACTTTGGAGGCCGCTCGTGAACAGGCTCTATCGCTGCTCGCCTCCGGCGCGGCGTTTCGCAAGTTTCAGGAAGTCATCGCCGCGCAGGGCGGCAATACGGACGTTCTCAGCCAGTTCGAGCTCCTGCCCAACGCTTCCTCCGCGCGCGAAATCCTCTCGCCGCGCGCCGGCTTCATCACCCGCATCAACGCCGAAGACATCGGCCAGGCCGCCGTGATGCTGGGCGCCGGCCGCGACACCATGGAGCGCGCCATCGACCCGGCCGTCGGCGTCATCCTCGAGCGCAAGGTCGGCGAGCGGGTCACCGAAGGCGGCCGGCTCTGCACGCTCTACGTCACCGACGAGACGCAACTGGAGGATGCCGCGCAGCTCGTCGAGGACGCTTTCCACATCTCGGCCGCCCCGCCGGAAGCCCGCGAACTGGTGCTCGAAGTGGTGCAGTAAAACCCCGGAGTTGAAACCGCAGATGAACGCAGATAAACGCAGATCAAGACCCGCCGGGAAAGGGCTCGGCCGCGCCATAAGACCCGGAGTGAAGCCCCCGGTTTTGATCTGCGTTAATCTGCGTTCATCTGCGGTTCCATCTCCGGCTTGAGTATGTCTCGCTTCACAGGCGTGCTCGGCCTGGCGCTGATCCTCGCCGGCGCCTGGGCCTTCTCCGCGAACCGCCGCGCCATCCAGCCCCGTGTCGTCCTCTGGGGACTCGGCCTGCAAATCACCCTCGCCCTGCTCGTCCTGCGCACCGGCTTCGGACGCGTCTTCGAGGTCATCGGCGCGGGAGTCAACCGCATGCGGGACTACGCTCAGCAGGGCAGCGAGTTCGTCTTCGGCGCGCTGGCCAAGCCGGACGGGCCGGTCGGGCTGGTGTTCGCCTTTCATGTGTTGCCCATCATCATCTTTGTGGCTTCCTTCTTCGCGGTGCTTTACTACCTCGGGATAATGCAGATAATCGTGAAGGGTATCGCGATCGTCATGCAGCGCAGCATGGGATCGAGCGGCGCCGAGTCGTTGAACGTCGCCGCCAGCATATTCATGGGCCAGACCGAGGCGCCGCTGACCATCCGCCCCTTCCTCCCCCGCCTCACCGACTCGGAGCTGCTCACCGTGATGACGGCAGGCATGGCCCACGTATCCGGCGCCCTGATCGTCGCTTATGTCACCATCGCCCACGTCGAGGCCAAGCACCTGCTCACCGCCGTCATCATGACCGCCCCCGCCACCATCATGCTGGCAAAAATGCTCCTGCCCGAAACCCGCGAACCGGAAACGGCGGGCACCGTGAAAATGCGCGTGGAGAAGATCGACGTCAACATCATCGATGCCGCCGCGCGCGGCGCCACCGAGGGTATGCACCTGGCGCTGAACGTAGCAGCCATGCTCGTCGCCTTCACCGCCCTGATCTATCTCTCGAGCGGCCTGCTGGGCTGGATTCATTCGCTTCCGGGACTGGGTTGGATGCCGGACTCGCTTCAAACGCTGTTTGGGTGGGTCTTTGCCCCCATTGCCTGGACCCTGGGGGTGAGCTGGAAAGACGCCCCGGCGATCGGAAGCCTGCTGGGCACGCGCATGGTGTTGAACGAATTCTTTGCCTATGTGGCCCTGGGCCCGCTCCGGGCAGGGCTCGATCACAAGTCGTTCGTCATCGCCAGCTTCGCCCTGTGCGGTTTTGCCAACTTCTCCTCCATCGCCATCCAGGTCGGCGGCATCGGCGCCCTGGCCCCCAACCGCCGACAGGATCTCGCCCGCCTCGGCCTCCGCGCCATGATCGCCGGCACGCTGGCCAACTTCATGTCGGCCTCGATCGCCGGGATCCTGCTTTGACCTACGAACAGGCCGACGAAGCGCGCCGGTTTCTGGCGTCGCGCCTGCCCGACCCGCCCGCCGTCGGCGTGGTGTTGGGCAGCGGGCTGGGGGCCTTTTGCGAAGCGCTCGCCGGCGCGATCGAGATTCCCTACGCCGACGTCCCGCACTGGCCGCGCTCGAGCGTCGCCGGCCACGCCGGCAAAATCGTCGCCGGCCGACTCGGCTCCACCGGCGTCGCGGTTCTGGCCGGCCGCGCCCACCTCTACGAAGGTCACTCGCCGCGCGCCGTCGTTTTTCCGGTGCGCGTCCTCGGCCTGCTTCCCGTCCGCGCTCTGGTCCTGACCAACGCCTGCGGCGGACTCAACCCCGCCTACCACGCCGGCCAGCTTGTCCTCATCGCCGACCATATCAATTTGCAAGACGCCAATCCGCTGATCGGCGACAACGACGAGCGATTCGGCCCGCGCTTTCCGGACCTCAGCGACGTGTACCCGAAGCGGCTGCGCGAGCTGGCTCGCGACTGCGGCCGCGAGCTCGGACTCGAGCTCCCCGAAGGCGTTTACGCCGCGCTCTCCGGCCCCAATTACGAGACCCCCGCCGAGATCCGCTACCTCCGCGCCATAGGCGCCGACCTGGTCGGCATGTCCACCGCGCCCGAGGCCATCGTCGCCGCGCACATGGGGATCCCGGTGCTGGGGATCTCCTGCGTCAGCGACATGGCCGCCGGCATCACGCCGCAGAAAATCACCCACCAGGAAGTGCTCGCGGCGACCGCCCGTATCGCGCCGACGCTGGTGGCCTTGCTTAGGAAGGTCGTGACCCGGCTATGAAAATCGTCCAGGCGGCCGCTCGCTCCCGTCTTCGCGCGCGCGCCCGCTTCTCCGGCTTTCAAGTGGGAGCGGCGCTCGAAACGCGCGCCGGCAAAATCTTCACTGGCTGCAACATAGAGAACGCCACCTACGGCCTCACCATCTGCGCCGAGCGCGTCGCGGTCTACAAGGCGCTCTCGGCAGGCGCCAGCCGCTTCCGCCGCATCGCCGTCGTCGCCGACACCGACAGGCTCACGCCCCCCTGCGGCCCCTGCCGCCAGATCCTGTGGGAATTTTGCGGCGACATCGAAGTAATCCTCGCCAACCTCGCCGGCGAAACCGAAACGCTGCGTCTGAAGGACCTCCTGCCGCGCCCGTTTGACGCGTCGTTTCTGAAGGAATAGCGGCGCCGTGGGAAACGTGATTTACGGAAGCCGTCTGTCTCCTGCGGCGTCGGATTCGCCCTCACCGGTTGTCACCGGCCAGGAACCATCCGAAACTGAAGCGGAGCGGCCGCGACCCGCTGGAGAACGTAATCGAGCTCATCCAGGAAGCGAAGCCCAAGGCCCGGTCGCCGCCTCTCCTACCAACTCGCCGCCTCCTCGACGTCAAGCTGTGCCTGAAGCCGGGTGACGAGCTCGCGCATCAGCCCGGCGGCCTGCTGCCGAGCTTCGACCGAATTTCATCAAGCACTTCTTCCCACGGTCTCGCCGGCTCGGGATTCGCTTCCTCGGCCGCGAGCCGCTTGTCGAGCTCTTGCCTGTGCCACTCCTGAACAGGCGCCTGATCCGGTTTCGCCGCAATCCGGTCCCAAAGTGACTGGACGTAGCCGATCTGCTCCTCGACCGGCAAATCGTCGAAGCCGGGAGGCGGCAGTGGAAGTCGGTTGGTCATAGCCTTGGCTCTTGAAACCAATATACGCCCCGCCACCGGACCGTGCACAACCACCGGTCGCGCTACCGCTGGGCGGCGTCGCGGGTGTTCCTTGGCACACGCGTGCCGCTCAAGAACCGCCATGGACTACCTGACCGCCGGCGACAGCATTGCTGATTCCCTCGATGACTTCCCTTCGGTGAGCAGCGAGCAGGCTGTTGCTGCAATGGAATCGCCCGAGAGTTTCTGATCGCTGGCCGCCCCGCCGCCTGGCTCCTCCCGGACCACGAAGTCCCCACCGTCAGGCAGATGGAGTGCGTCGGCCCAACGAACGTGATGGAATCGCTGCGACCGCTGACCGCCGAGATGCACAACGTCGCGTCGGCAGCGAAACCGGGCCAGGTCCTACGCTTCGGCGTCTTAGGCCGCGCCCCCCTTGCCATGGAGGGCAGCGGCTACCGCCTCTGGATCCCTTGCGGCAACCCGCAAAAGCGCCAAGGCCGGACTCTCAGGCGTGCGACGTCCTTGCTCCCAGTTGCGCAACGTGCCCACACTGACACCGATCATCAGGGCGAATTCGCTTTGCGAGGCGCCGAGTTTCCCTCGCACCACCTTGACCTCCGTCGGACGGAACACCGTTGTTCGCGCCGCTTTCATCCCGCCCCGCCGAATGCGGCCTGCCTGCCGCACACTCGCGGCGAGTTCCCGAAACGCTGCATCTTTCACTTGAATTCCCCCCGCACCAGTTGCCCGAGCGTGCGCGCCTGCCCCGGCGTCAAGTCCCCCTGCTCGTTCTTCGAGTACACCTACATCATATAGAAAGCGTTTTCGGCAGGCGCCCAGTAGTAGATCACCCGCAAGCCACCGCGCTTGCCCGCGCCGAGCCTCGCCCAGCGCACTTTGCGAAGACCACCGGCGCCGCCAATGACGGGCCCTGCTCGGGTCGCAACATCAGAGCAATCTGCAGGCTCCGGTACTCCTCATCGTCGAGTAGCCGAGTGATGACCTTCGTGAAGATCGGCGTCTCGACGAACCGCATGCTCAACTATACGTCACTGGCGCAGTGCCCGTCAAACGGGGAACCGAGCCAGAATGCCCCGCCGACGGCCTAACGCCTTGGGGCATCACCCGCCGCCGCGCCGTTTGCGGCGGCCGGGTGCATGCCCTCGTTAGGCACGGTGCGTCGATCAGAGGTATCATAGCTTGGGAGAACCACTGATGGACTTGGAATTTACAGCGGTGTTCCGGCGCGTCCCCGAGGGGTACATCGCGTTCGTCGAAGAGCTACCCGGCGCGAACACCCAAGGCGCAACACTGGAGGAGGCCAGGGCAAACCTGAAAGAAGCCGTCGCGCTCGTCCTGGAGGCAAACCGGGCGCTCGCGTCGGAGGATGGCGTAGGTGCCGATGTGATTCGCGAGTCGTTCAAGGTCTCCGGTTGAAGCGACGCGAACTGATTCGGCACCTTGAAGCCCACGGCTGCGAGTTCCTCCGAGAGGGATCGAACCACACCGTCTACGTCAATCGAGCGGCCCGCAAAGTCTCGAGCGTACCTCGCCACCGCGAAGTCAACGACGATCTGGCCCGGAAGATCTGCAAGGATCTGCAAGTTCCACGCCCTGACGCCTAACGATTTGGGCGCTCAGGCGCGGCCCGCTTTTGGCCGTCGCCTGCAGCGCCGAGTTAGACAGTCCCCCTCGTCACGCAAGCTCAGAAGAAGCCGCTGGGCCCGTCTTTCCGCGAACTGCTCGACGAGTTCACTCCAAACTGCCGAATTTGGACATTACAAGACCAAACAAATACCACCCTGCCATTCCAAGTGCCATCGCCAGTACAGCTTCACGTGTACCGCGCTTACGATCCCTGCTGTTCATTATATAGGCCGTGATCAATCCGACAACGGGGAAGACGCAGCACAGCGCCTTGAGAGCAAACGACAGCGGCTGATCGGCCTGACTGCCGTACGGAAAACCTTCTTCGGTCCTCAGTTTCGGCTCCGAGTGTTCTCTGGATTGGTCGCTCATTGTAGCCTCCCAACACCTGTGTCGGTTCCTCGGCGATCGTCCGCAAAAACCGCCGTGCAGATGTCTAACGACCTGGCGCTCAGGCGCGGCCCGCTTTTGGCCGTCGCCTGCAGCGCCTCGTTAGCTGCGTTCGTTGCCAGCATTACTTGACCGGCGGTTTTCCTGCACCTGCGAGCTTGGCGTTAAGTGCGGCTCGGCGCTTTCTTAGGAGCTCCGGCTGGACAAAGAAAAAATCAAAGAGCCCATCCAGAACATCAAGGTTCCATTCGGCTTCGCCCGCTTCAACGGGCACAACCTCACCCGACGCCGTGCTTTTGATTGGGTGGGCCGCAAAGTTGCCGATGTTGCGCAGAGCGTCAATTGCTTCAGCCAAATGGGACGGCAATAGATTCCTTGAAATCACTTGCTCGATCTCTTTCGCCAAGTCGGAACGGCTGACGCCGGCCTTTTCACGAAGCAAATGCTGCAGGCAGCGTCGACTAAGTGCTGCACTTGCCTTCGGACTGTCGCTGAGGACGAGCGAAGCCTCAATGTAGTCTTCAGCGAACTCTTTTGGGACTTCGGGTGGTGGTGCTGCGCGCGACGCAGCGCGCGGGTAGCCAAGAAGCCGCTTCCTGACGTCTTCGAAGTAAAAACCCTGGCCGGAACCGGTTACGGCTCCGGCGCAGACCAATTCAATAAGTATCTTGTTGCACGCCGGGCATAGATGGCTAACCGCTCCCCACGAGCCGTCAGCGTCTTGCCGACTCATAGGCGTTGTTATTGGGTTACCGTGGATCTCGGTTTGGCAGTGTGGGCATTTCATAGTCGCTAAATTGAGCAGCTAACGTTCCGAATGAGCCGCGCGCCGTTTTAGCTCAGCGGCGCGTCGGCTCCATTCGGGTGTTATGCTGTCTCCGATCCTCGCTCAGAAAACGTTGGGGCGATCTTCGCTGACAGCGCGGTCGATCATTGCGTCCGAGAATCCCTTCTCTTTCATCTCTCGCGTAAGCAGCAGCTTCGACCCGACGTCGAAGTACATGTTCAGATGCCTTGTGAAAAGATTCACGGCGTCTTCTGCACGAAGTTGGGGCCTCCGAAGGGCGACTTTCAGATCAGCCTCCACGCCGCCCGGAAGGATCTCGTCAGTCTTGAGGATCCTGAGCAACTCCGTTGTCTGGGCGCCTGCGAGGACCGCGCCTTTCTTCGGGCCGAGTATGTTGGTGAGCGCCAGACTGTACGCGGTCAGATTTGATGCCACTTTGACGAGGACCTCGTTGTTCGCTTCCGAGTGAGCCTGATAGAAGCGGCCGAGCTTCAAGATCAGTTCATTGACCTTGACGAGGCCGTCCGTAAGATAGGCGTCGTTCCCAAGGGCGTCAGCGAACGATTCCCTTGCGCTACCACCCGACGACTGCCGGCCGCCGCCAAACAGGTTCTTCAAGAATCCCATGCAATCCTCCGCAAACCTTGATAAATCGCCTGGACAACCTCACCCGACGATGGTGCTGTCCGCCAGAAACTTGGAAGTGGGCGTTCGTCGATCAGCATAACGAAGAGGATTTTTAGCCCGCCGGTTGCGGCGCGCGGAGCCAGAGGAACGGCACAGAGCCTCGAGCCGCAACCGGTGGGCTAAAGATCAGTTGGACTAAGCCGCGCGTCCCCCGGCCCGGGATTTCGTTGGACAGTGCATTGGGAACATTTGTTATAGAGAATGTTCTAAGGAGGGAATGCATGTCCAACGCAAAGAAACACGATTCCGGGGCCGCCGAAGGAGCCCGTA